>Ga0181518_10000047_pt1 | contig 132106 bp, 95 predicted proteins | sample PEATcosm2014_Bin_28_FD_119751 | JGI IMG/M metagenome (GOLD analysis project Ga0181518, IMG submission 119751) | Peatland microbial communities from MTU Mesocosm Facility, Houghton, MI, USA - PEATcosm2014_Bin01_60_metaG | ecosystem: Environmental > Terrestrial > Soil > Wetlands > Peat | place...
GCGCAACGACAAGGATTGGATCGGCTGGGCGGCCTGGGTGGCCAAGCTGGAAGAAGTGGGCATCCACGTTCCCGAAGACAAGAAAACGGATGCCGAATTCCTGTTGCAGCTCAGCCTGGAAACCCCCAAGTTCTACGGTCCGGCGCGCGGCCTGCCGAGGAATCGCGAGCCGTTGCTGCACCTGATCCGCAACACCACGCTGATGAAGGATTACGAAGAAGTAGGCGAGATGACGTTGGAAGCGGTGCGTACCATCCGCACGCCCACGCTGCTGGTGTACGGGCGCGAATCGCACTTCATCAGCTCCTACGAGTACCTGCACCAGGCGCTGCCGAACTGCAAGCCGGTGCTGCTGCCGGGAGGCGAGCACTTCGGCCCGTTGGAGCAGCCCGAGCTGCTCACCCGGCACATCATGGAATTCTTGCGCGAGCCTGTTCCGGAAAGTTCGAAAAAGGTTATGGAGGCCGGCTGTTGATTGACTGAGCCGCGCGCAAGCAAGCGGCAAGGGCCTGATCCCATGAGCGTCCCCACCCTCTCTCCCGCCCCCGCCTTGGCGACGGACCCGCGTCCGCTGCCACTTTCCGCCAAGCTGCTCTACGGCGTGGGCGAGATGCCCATCACCGTGTTGATGTTTCTGTCCGGTATCTTTCTTCTCTTCTTCTACAAGACAGTCATGGACTTGCCGCCGGCGCTCGTCGGCCTGGGCCTTTCCGCGAGCCTGGTGCTGGATGCCGTGCTCGACCCCTACATTGGACATCTTTCCGATCGCACGCGCCACCGCTTGGGTCGCCGCCACACCTTCATGCTTCCGGGCGCACTGGCCATGGGGATCTGCTTCTACCTTCTTTTTAGCCCGCCGCAGCATCTGAGCCGTCCCATCTTATTTCTGTGGCTGCTGGTCTGTTCCATCGCCTTGCGCGCCACCAGCGCCGTCTATCGCATTCCCTATCTCGGTTTGGGCGCCGAGTTGAGCCGCGACTATGACGACCGCACCAGCACTATGGCCATCCGCGCGCTCTTCGGCTTGCTGGGGATACTGGCCGCCGCCTGGCTTTCCTTCCGGCTGTTCTTTCCGGTGGCCACCGACCGTTTGCAGTACCCCGGCTATCCGCGTTTGGGAATGGCCTTCGGCGCGATTATGACCGGCGCCGGACTGTTCAGCTTTTTCGGCACTCTGGGCTACCGCAACTCGGGAGCGCCCACTACCATAGCCGTGCCGCATTTCTTTTCCGGGTTCTGGATCTCCATGCGCAATGCGGACTTCCGCAAAATCTGGGTGGCCAGCACCATCTTCTTCCTGGCCGTCACACTGAACTTCAGCATGGCCATCGATTATTTCACCTGGTATGCGAAGATCAACGGCGGCGGGGCGCTGAGCGCCATCTGGACGTATTTTGGCACCGGTGCCCTTCTCGGCGTTCTCATGTGGCTGGTGCTGGCCCGCCGCGCCGAAAAGCGCAACCTGTATCTGTTTGCCATGGCGGCCACCGCCGCGGTGTTGCTTGGAGCATACGTATTCGTCGGTGAAGGGCGCTTGTTCGGCACCGGCCACGCCCTGCCCCTGATGATGGGACACGTGCTGGCCGGCATTTTCGCCAGCGCCTATTGGGTGCTCCCGCCATCCATGGTGGCCGACGTAACCGATACCGATGAGCTCTCGACCGGCCTGCGCCGCGAAGGCATCTACTACGGCATTATGAATTTTGGCGAAAAAATCGCCGCCGGCGGCGCGCTCTTCCTGGCAGGCATTCTGCTGACGGTTTTCCGCAAGTTGTCGCACGGTGTGGTCGTCAGCGCGCACGGCGGAGGCCTCGGAACGCACGTCATTCCCCTCGGCGCGCAAGCCCCACCCGTTGACGTACCTTATGTCGGCCTCCTGTATGGCCCCGTGCCGGCCGTACTCATCCTCACTTCGTTGATCTCCATTTTGTCTTACCGGCTCGACCGCCGCACCGCGCACGGAGTCCAACAGCAGCTGGCGGCGCGCGCCAATGGAACTGAGCATGACTGACGATCGGCCCGTAGTATTGATCACCGGCGCTGGCTCCGGCTTGGGGCTGGCATCCGCCCTGCTCCTGGCCGCCCGCAATTTCCGCGTTTACGGCACCGCACTTACCGAGGCCGAGCAGCAGGACCTGCGCGAGCAGGCGGCACACCGCAACCTCGAAGTCTCCTCCCTGCGCATGGACGTGACCCGCCGGCCCGATATCGATCGCGTGGTGGAAACGCTGATTCGCGAAGCCGGCCGCATCGACGCCGTCGTGCACTTCGCCGGCATGGGTCTGCGCGGCTTTTTCGAAGACCTCAGCATGCAGGAGATCCGCCAGCTCTACGACGTCAACGTCTTTGGCATCATGGAGCTGACCCAGGCCGTGCTGCCGCATATGCGCGCGCGACGTTCCGGCCGCATCGTCATTACCGCTTCGGCCGCCGGCCGCATGGGTGAGATGAGCATCGCCGGCTATTCTTCCGGCAAGTTCGCCGTGGTGGGCCTCGGCGAATGCCTGCGCCAGGAAATGGCGCTGCTGAACATTCATGTTTCGGTGCTCGAGCCTGGCCTGATTTATACCCCGCACTTCGGCATCAACCGCAACCGCGCGCGCCGCGCACAGGATCCCGCGAGTCCCTACTACTTTTGGTTCTGCCAGCATGAAGCCCTCGTGGACAAACTGCTGGCCACCAATAAATTCACGGCCGAAGATATCGCCGGAGTGGTTTACAAGATACTGACCGCGCGCAAACCCCGCCTGCACTACATGGTGGGATTCAAGCTGAAGCTGATGGTTGCGTTGCGCAATATCATCCCGTTCGAATGGTTCGAGCGGATCCACGAGAAAATTATTGTCCGCATGGTGGCGAGACCCCGCCATCCGGTCACCGGACTCAGCGGCTTGGACGCCGGTATCGGGGAGCGCGCTAAATCGCACCACGCGGCGGAGGCTCTGTCAAAAGCTCATGATTGACCTACATACACACACTGACCGTTCCGACGGCACGGCGTCTCCCGCGCAACTGGTGCATGACGCGAAGGCGCTGGGCCTCGATGCTCTGGGCATCACCGACCACGATACGCTGGAGGGCTACGATATCGCCGTGCCGCTGGCTGCCGAGGCGGACCTGGAGTTGATCTGCGGCATCGAATTGAGCACGCGCCCCGATCCTCCTCCGGATGGCTCCCGGCCACCCTCGGTGCACCTGCTCGGTTACTTTTTGCAAGGACCCGCGTCGCCGGAATTCCGGCAATGGATCAAAGGCCACCAGGAGAGCCGCCGGGAGCGCAACCGGAAGCTAATCGCCAAGCTGAATTCACTCGGCGTCGACATCAAGCTGGAAGAAGTGCAGGTACTGGGCAAGCACCTCACCGGCCGGCCGCACTTCGCCAAGATCCTGCTGAAGAAAGGCTACGTGAAGACCAACCAGGAAGCTTTCGACCGCTACTTGGCGGACAACGCCTCGGCCTCGGTCGAGCGCGAGGAGCCGGAACTGGTGGAAGGCGTGCGGCGCATCCGCGATGGCGGCGGCATGCCCTCGCTGGCGCACCCCGTGCGTCTGCCGGAACGCGACCGGGCTTCGCTAGAAAAGCTCCTGCGAGTGCTCATCGACAACGGCCTGCAAGGCCTGGAGGTTTACCACAGCGAACACTCGCCGGAAGACACGGCGCTGTATAAGGAACTCGCCGCGCAGTTCCAATTGATTGAAACCGGCGGCACGGACTACCACGGCGACAATAAGCCTGCCATTCACCTGGGCACGGGCAAAGGTAACAACATGCACGTCAATTACGATCTGCTGGAGAACATGCGGCGTGGCGTGACAGTGGGGGCGGCGGGCTAGCCACAATAAACCGCACGAGATCGTGACAGTTTATCTAATCTCGTCGGCCTGTCCGCTCTATATTTCGCCCTGCTTCTCCGCCTGCAAAGCATCGACGGAATCATCGCAAGACGTGATTGCGCAGTGCCGGATTACTACCCGCTATCCGGAAGGTTCCGCAGCGCAGCTTCATAGACAGCCAGCAGCGGAGTGAACCTGTTTCCGAGCGCCCGTATGTCGCGCCAGGGTAGTCCGGGCATCAGAACCGGGGCCAGTTCGCCAAGTTTGGCCGCCGCTTCGCTGATTCGTTCAAGGCAGCACTCCACCGCATCGTAGACTAAGCGGTTTTGCCCTAACGCGGGTGACGTCCATGCCAGCCGTATATCGCAAAATCGCTTGTGCGTCCTCGACGATGTCCAGCAGTCGGCGAGCAGGCCTTTCAGAAGGCAAGGGCGCGGTCCCGGTCGATCTTTTTGAAGACGCTCTTTGCGTGCCGGCTCCTCAACCACATCCACCTTGCAGCCGAGCAGCTGCGATAGATGCTGCTCAAGGTCTTCCAGGCGGCCGAAGTAGTCAAAGCCACCATGTGAAAAGTCCTCAGGCCGCCGAACCGCTAGATCGACGTCGGCCGGAGTGGATTCTCTCCGCGCCGTGGAACCAAACACGGAAACGCTGACAACGCCAGCGGCGCGGAGTTCCGGTTCATGCGCCTTCCAAACGCATAGGACCTCATCGCAGTTCACGGCTTTATTCTTCCCATACGTATTCGCCCAGTCAAGTCCTGCCGCGCAGTCCCAGTTGAGCGAGACCGGAGGCATGGACCATCACAACGACAGCAAGCCGGCTGTTCACCTGAGGGAGGGCAAAGGCAACAACATGAACACGGCCTACGAAGTGCTAGCTAGGATAGCAGCGGGATGGCTATCCGCTTTCTTTTCAGGCTACTACTGCCGACGCGCGCGCCTTCCCGCCGGTTGGCGGATTACAGTCACAGGCCGCAGGAACATTCTTTGCCAGATCATCTACCCCTGTTTTCAAGCGTCTACGGCCTCTGCCCCGCTGCCCAGGGGCCTGAACCGCAGCCCTCTGCTTTATCCTGAGTACGGGAGAGAAGGCGGCACAACCCCACAGCCAAGACCGCTAAACATTAGCGGTTCAGATCCGCTAACCCTTTTAGTTACAGCAACAGTTTCCGGAAAACCGCTACCATCTTAGCGGTTTTGGACTACCGTTATGAACGATCGACCCCCGGGGCCCAGTCAATCCGTTGAAACCGGCACTTGGATCGGTCGCATCCAGGCGTTTAGCCTGATCGGCAGCCGCTGCTCGGCAGCGCAAGCCGAATGCTTGCGGCACATGCGCCAGGAGGGTGTGCATAAGCTCCTCGGTCTTACTTGGGAGGAGTTCCGCCCCCAGCACCTCCAGATGAGCCGGGCCAGTGCCGATGGACTTATCCGCCAACTGGAAGAGTTTGGCACGGAATACTTCCGCCTCTCCGAAATCATGCGCCTCTCACCGGAGGGCTACCGCGAAATCGCGGGCGCCGTGCACGACAATGCCATAGAAATAGATGGCGAGCTCGTGGCCATCACCGTCGAGAACGCACCCAGAATCCGCGCCGCGGTGCAGGCTATGCGAGCACAGCTTAACAAATCGTCCCGCCCGCAATCCGACATCACCGCCTTAAAAACCCGCATGGATGCCTGGGTTGAAGAAGTCTCTGTGATCCCCCGCCGCCCGGCCGACATCGGCGCGCAGAGCGCTGCGCGCGGCTTGGTGGCGTACGCCATGAACAAGCTTACGCGCCTTGCCAGCGCCTTCCAGGATTGATCTCCTCTCCAGACGCCCGAATGGTACTAGACCGTACTGGGCCCCCATCCCGCCCACTCTTCCCTTTGGATAGGGCGGTACCATGACTGGTGCAACAAGGCACCGGCTGGCTATAATTGTTAAACCCCTATCCGAAAGGAAATCTGGTTTCAAATGAACGAGCAATATGACGTAGCCATCCTGGGCGCCGGTTTTGAAGGCGGGATGCTGGGAACCATCATGGCGCACAGCGGTGCCAAGGTGGTGATCATCGACGCTGGTACCCATCCCCGTTTCGCCCTGGGAGAATCCACCGTACGGCACACCTTCCGCATGATCAAGATCATGGCGGAGCGCTTTGGAGTTCCCGAGTTCAAGACCGAGTTCAATTCCGGCGAACTCCTCCACACGCACGTATCCAACCATTTCGGCGTGAAGAAGAATTTCGGCTTCGTGTATCACCGTGAGGGACAGCACCAAAAGCCGGAAGAAGCCACCCAATTGGTGATCCCGCCATATCGCGAAGGCTACGAAGCCCACCTGTTCCGCCAGGATACGGATCAATATTTGACCTACCTGGCCATTCACCACGGCGCCTCGGTCAAGTACAACACGCGCGTGAAGAACGTCGAGACGGACGCGCAGGGCGTGACCCTCTCCACCGAAAAAGGCGACACCATCCGGGCCAAGTTCGTCGCGGATGCCTCCGGCGGCGGGCACGTACTCGCGCGTCTGTGGAACCTGCGCGACAATCCGCCGCGCGTGCGGCTGCAGAGCCGTTGCCTGTTCACCCACATGATTGACGTGAAGCCATATGACGACCTGAATCTTCCTTACGGCGTTCCCAAATCCCCACGCCGCTGGTATCAGGGCACCTGCCACCATCTTTTCGACGGCGGCTGGCTGTGGGTGATCCCCTTCGATAACCGGGAGGGCTCCGCCAACAAGTGTGTCAGCGTGGGTTTGAGCTTCGAAATGCGGAAGTACCCCAAACCCACCGACATGACACCGGACCAGGAGTGGCATTGGTTTCTGGACAAGTTCCCCAGTATCAAGGAGCAGTTCAAGGACGCCAAACTGGTGCGCGACTGGGTATCGTCGGACCGGCTGCAGGGTTCCTGTAAGCAGACCGTGGGCGACCGCTGGGCCATTATGGCCGGCGGCGCCGGCAGCGGCTTCCTGGATGCGCTGTTCTCCCGCGGGCTGGCCTCTTCCGTCGAGGTAATTAACGCGTTGTCCGCGCGCCTGATCAAGGCCCTCAAAGAGGACGATTTCCGGGTCGAGCGCTTCGAATACATCTCCCGGATTCACGAAATCAACCTGCGCAACAACGACCGGCTGGTGTACGGCGCTTACGTTTCCTTCCGCGACTTCGATTTGTGGAATGCCTGGTTCCGGGTCTGGGCGCTGGGAGTCGGGTTGGGCGATCTGAAGCTGGCCAGCATTTACCGGCGCTACAAGGCGTCCCATGACGACTCCATTCTGCCGGACGCCGAAGAGCCTCTGGGCTTGTTCTACAGCCAGCACAAGGGCTTCGGCGAGCTTCTCGACGCCGCAGTGGCGAAGATGGACGAAGTGGAAGCCGGAATCGTCGATCCCAAAGAGGCTTCGCGTTACATTTTCAGTCTGATACGCAACGCCAAATTCAATGCCACGCCCACTCACTTGGGCGACCCCGAGCACCATTTTATTAATGCCGGAGCGCCCATCACAACGCTAAAGACGTTGGTTTGGCTGTTCACCTCGGCGCCGCCGGAAATCCGCAACATGACGCTGGGTCTTTTGGGAGATATAGGCCCACGCAAGGCGCCAGCGCAGCCGTCAGCCCGCGCCGCAGGGGCATGAACCACGTCGATGCCGCGCGGAGCTACAGGTGCTTGCACGTTTGGCGTATGCCCAACCCCAGACTGCAAGGCCTGTGCTGAGTGCGAACGCGGATATCGGCCGCAAGCCCGCGCCTTTCGACTTACAGAACCGCAGTTCTGTGACGCAGCAATGTGAACGCGGGACCGCGCGTTGAACAGCAGGGGGTTGAGCCGGTCGTTTGGCGGGAATAGTAAAAGCCCCTCGCGACGCTAACCGATCAAGTCAGCAAAAGCAAAACAGTGTGGTTGGCGCGAGCGGCTAGCTCCTGATCGAGCGTGATCACCGAGCCACCAGCACATTCAGCGAACGCCAAAAGCCAAGCGTCCGCCCAGAGCTTAGGGGAGGCGTGGTTTTTGCGCGCATATTTCCGAAAAGCCGCCTCGACTCCGTTGGGTTCTTCGACGAACGCCACCCGGTCGTCGTCGAACAGTCGGTCGTAGGCGGCCCAAGCCTCCGGCATATGTAACGGCCTGCCGTTCATAGCAGCCTGTGTAGTGAGCAGGCGCAAGACGCTCATCTGGGTTACCCGCAGAAAACCGATCATCTCGGACTCGGTCGACTCCCACCATCGCCTGGCAGCGGCGCGGTGCACGTGATCTTCGAGCAATAGCGCCAGCCACACGTTTACGTCAGGGAAACTCGATGAGATCATGAATCTGCTCGTTGGTCAGATCGAATGGCTTTCTCCTGGAAGACACGATCGGCCGCTCCAGGCTGAGACGCCGCCGGGGGCGCTTCGGCGTCGACTCCTCGACGGCACGTTCGATGCTGCGCAGGATCAATTGGCGCGCTGAGCAGCCTTTCCGGGCGGCAGCCTCGTGTAAGCGGCGGTGTAAATCGCGGGGCAGGTCGATGCTGGTGCGGATCGAATCCGGGCTCACAAACATGAACATAGCGTTGTGACTTAAATAAGTCAACTGCCGAACCAACCAAGCGGGACCGGCACCGGCCATGGAACCGCTAAGCAGCCGTCGAATTGGTTCTCGGCTAATATTAGAACAGGAGCGTCTATGAGCAGCCTGGCGCAGTCGCTGGTCACCTGGGAAGAGTTCCTACGGCTGCCGGAACGCCCCGAAGACAGCAAGCATTGTGAACTGCAAGACGGCGAGGTGATCGTAGTGCCTCCTGCGCGGCCGCTCCATATCAAGCTGCAGAAGCGAATCGAACGCCTGCTTGAGTCCATCGCCGGCGACTGGGGAGTGGTAACGATTGAGTTTCCCTACCGCCCGGCTCCCAATCTGCAATATTGGTTCGCGGATGTCGCCTATATTCCCAAGGCCGATTGGGAGGCGCTGCCCCCGGATGAGTACCCAATTTATGCCCCGCCGCTGATTGTGGAAGTGCTTTCGCCATCCAGCACCCCTGGCAAGGCCAACCGGCAGCGAATCGTGGCCCTATCGGCGGGCACGGAAGAATTCTGGGTGGTCGATGCCGAGAAGCGAACTGTCCAGATAACGGATCTCGGCGGATCGAAAGTATTCTCTTGCGGGGACACCATCATTCTGCGGCTGTTCGGGGACGCCACCGTCCTCGTGGATCAGATCTTCGGCGCGTGAGTTCGCCGGCGGATCGTTCTCAGGCCGCCCGCGCGGCCAGATCGATCCCAGCTAGATCCGCTGCATCCAGCGCCGCCACCGCCCCGGCAATGCCTGAATTCGCCAGCGCCACCACCGGATTCACATCCAGCCGCTGTTTCCAGGCGCCTTCCACCACGAGCCGGCCGGACGCATCCATGATCTCCACATCGGCGGCGCATAATTGTTCGCCGAAGCGTTCCTGGATCAACATGCGCACGGCGTCTTTGGCGGCGCAGCGGCCGAGCAGCCAGTCATGGCGCTCCTTGGCCGATGCCTGCATGTTGCCCCACGCGGCGCGTTCGCGGCGGCTCAGCACCAAGTACGCCAGAGTCTTCAGCCAGACACTATGCGAGGATTCCAGAAATTCCTGTGGTAGATCCTCCACTCGGCAGCAGGCCACGCCCGGCTTACCTGCGACGGCGGCCAGCGGCTCTTTCCACGGCGTCGCGATATAGGAGCCGCGCGGGTCGATCCGCAGGCGCAGAAAGCGCGGCGGTTGCGGGAAACGGCGCGTCTCCCAGTTTTCCAGCCGGTAATAAACCTTGCCCGCGCGGTCGAGCACCTCGATGTCGGAATGAATCACCTTGTCGCTCTCGAAGCGCCGCGCCACACGGCACTCCAGGCGCGTGCCGGTGGGCGGCGCCGGCGCATAACAATGGAAACCAGCTACGCGGTACGGGAACAGATCCGTGCCTTTCTCGATGGCTTCCCAGAACCAGTAGGCCACCACTTGTCCGGCCGCATCCAGCAGCACAGGATCGAATAGAAAGCTGGGTTGCGGATCGCCCACGAACAGACCCGCATGCGGCAGGACTTCGAGAGTAGCGCTGCAACCGTTGCGTCCGGCGCGTTCCACACTTTTCGTACCCTGCATCAGAGAGCCATGGAACATGCCTGTGCGATAGAGTTGCTCCGGAACCCACGTAGAGCGCTTCTCGTTTTCGAGCACGAAAGGCCGCGGCGGGCCCGCGTCCGGATAGCGCTCGGCGAACACGGCGACGGCTTCCGCCAGAATCGGGCGCAGCGTGCCAGGTGCAGAGGACGCTCCTCCGGCTTCCCGCAAGGCGACATGCACTTCTCCGGGCCCAGTCTGCTTGGCGGTGGCTTCGATGGTGTAGTCCGGCTTCTCGAGCGTGATCCAGCGCGTGGCGCGTATATCGCGCATCCCTGCCAGCAGCTTGTTTGGCTCCAGCAGGGCACCGCCTTCGGCCAGCATCTCCATGGTTACGGTCAGCGGCACCAGAGTCAGTCCGAGCAAGGATGCGTCTTCGGTGGAGACGTCGCGCCCCAAGGCGTGGTCATGGAAAATGATCTCCCGCTCCGCGGAGAAACGATGCCGCGCAACGCTCCGCACGCCGGGCACGATCTCGACCACATCGTGGAAGAACGGAAAGCGGAGCCGTGGCGCACCCTGACGCGCAGCCAGATACGCGGCCATGACCTCCTGCTGCGTGCGCACGAGCTGCTCCATGGTGCTGAGGTGCTGCTGCATGACTGCCGTCCGCGGGTCAGCGGCAGAAGGGGCTGGGGGCTGGGGACCGGGAACCAGTGGCACAATACTGGGGGCTGGGGGCACGGGGCGGGGGGCGGGGCTTAGTTCTGCTTTCTTCGGCAGCGCGAAATCCGCTGGCAGGCGCGCGGGCTGAATGCCGGTGGCCAGGTTCAGCAAGCGCTTGGGTTTGTCCTTTTCGGTTACGGGCCGCGGCGCGCGCCTGGCATAGAGGTGTTCCAGCTTAGGATTCAAGCCGTGCGCCACCAACTGGCCGAGCATGTGGTGAAGCTGCACGATCCCCGAGCGGTGCTGCACGTTCGAGGGTATGGCGGCGTGCGGCTTGGCGCGCAGCACATCGTCGATGAAGCCGGTCAGGTTGCTGCGCGGCCCGATCTCCAGGAATAGGCGCACGCCGTCGTGGTGCATGCGTTCGATAGTCTCGCGGAACCGCACGGTGCTCGACCATTGCACCGCCGCCAGCGACCGGATCTCCTCGGGGTCTTGCGGATACGGGCCGGCCGTCACGCAGGAATAGAGCGCGCTCTGCGCTTTGCCGATGCGCAGCCGGTCGAAGTGCAGCTTCAGCGGCTTGCTGAATACTTCAAACCAGGGCGTGTGATAAGCGCGCGCGAAAGGCAGTTTCTGGCAGATGGCCCCCTTGGGCGTCAGCACCGTGACCAGCCGGTCGATCAAGGCTTCGTGGCCGCACAACACCACCTGGTGGATGCAGTTGTCGAGCGCGATGTACAGTTCGCCGTCGCTCTTCTCCACCTGCTGCTCCAGGAAGGCATGATCGGCGCCGGCTACGGCCAGCAGCACTGCCTCGGGAATGTCGCTGGTTGCATTCAGCTTGTCAAATACTTCGTAGACGCCCAGGATGTGCCGGATCAATTCGTCGTCATCGGCCACTTCGACCACTTGCGAGGCCAGCAGCGCGGAGTGCTCGCCGGTGGAGTGTCCGACCATGGCGTCGGCCCGTATGCCCAAGTTCTGGATCAGCGCATAGAGCGCCTGATTCGCGCAGAATACAGTCTCCGCGCCTGAATCCATGTTGTACAAACGCTCCTGGCTGGGAGATCCCAGCGGCGGCGGAAAGATTACGTCGCTTGGCAGGTAATCGCGCGGGTGATTTTCGTAGGCGCGATCCATCAGGTCGAAGACTTGCCGCACTTCCGGGAAATGGATGCAGAGATCCCAGAGCATGTTGCGGTACTGGGAGCCTTCGCCGGGGAATAAGAAAGCTAGTTTGCCCTGAATGCCTAGGGGTTCGCGGAACTGGTAAATGCCTTCGATCTCCTTGATGTTGCGGGTGCGCTCGTCGCCCAGACGCTTGATGGCGCGTTCGAGCTTAGCGGCGAGGTCGGTGTGCGACAGGCCCACGATGGCCATGCGCACCGGACCCATGGGTCGGTTGCAGTTAAGCGTCCAGGCCAGATCCTTCAACAACAGTGCCTCACCGTCCTTGTTCAGGAGTTGCACTGCCTGTTGCGCATCTTCCATCACCTCCGCACGGCTCTGCCCGGAAAACACGAACAACTCGCTGTCCCACGCATGCTGCAGCCAGGGCGCCTGGTTGGGTCCGGTGTACTCTTCGAGAATGGCGTGCGCGTTGATGCCGCCGAACCCGAATGCATTTACACCCGCGCGCCGCGGCGTCTTGGAAGATCCATGTATCCAGGGCCGCGTTTCGGTGTTGATGTAGAAATTGGTGTTTTCAAGTTGCAGCTTGGGATTCGGATTCTCGCAAATCGTAGGAGGCAGCACCTTGTGGTGCAGCGCCAGCGCGGCTTTGATGAGCCCGGCGACGCCTGCGGCGGGCACCGTGTGGCTGATCATGGATTTCACCGAGCCCAGCGCGCAACGCGGCGACTCGGTCTGGCGCGGCGGAAATACGCGCCGCAGTGCCTCCACTTCCACCACGTCGCCGACCGGAGTGCCCGTGCCGTGTGCTTCCAGCAACCCGACCGTGAGCGGATCGATGCCGACCGGCTCATAGGCGCGCAGCAGCGCGGTTTCCTCGCCTTCGACCCGCGGCGCCAGCACGTGGGTGGCTCGTCCATCGCTCGAAATGCCGATGTTCTTCAATACTGCATAAATATGGTTACGATCACGCTCGGCTTCCGCTAGACGCTTGAGGACCACCATTCCGACGCCCTCGCCCAGCAGAGTACCATCGGCATCTTTATCGAACGAGCTCAACTGCCCGCGGTGCGATAGGGCGCCGAGCTGCGAGAAGATCATCATCAGGACCGGGGAGGTATTGCTGTTGACGCCGCCGGCAAGGGCCAGGTCGCACTCCCCGCTACGCAGTTCCCGTGCGGCCATTTCGACCGCCACCAGGGAACTGGCGCACGCCGCGTCAATCAAGTAATTCGGACCCATAAGGTCCAGGCGGTTCGCGATGCGTCCCGTGATGATATTAGGTACCAGCCCGGAGGCGGTATCCGCATTGAACTGTGGCAGGCTGGCCTGCAGCCGCCGTTTGATCTCAGCCAGTTCTTCGGCGGTGTGCTCGGGATGCAACTGTTTCAGGATGCGCAGGATGCTCTCAACCATTACCCCCTGTTGCATGGCCGCCGCATTGCCGCGATTGACGTACGTCCCACGGCCTATAATCACCGCGGTACGCTGTTTGACTGGTTCTAGGTCGAGGGGGCCACAATCCTTCAGGGCATCGTGGGCCGTCTGCAAGGCCATGAAGTGGTCCGGTTCGCCGCCGTCCACGGCATTGGGCATGATGCCGAAACTGAAAGGATCGAACTGCGCCAGCTTGCCCAGGAAGCCGCCGCGCTTGCAGTAAGTGCGATCATCGGCCTTGGTGTCCGCCTCGTAGAACAACTCGGCCTCCCACTCCGGCGGAGCGTCGGAAATGGCGTTGACCTTGTGCAGGATGTTTTCCCAGTAACGCCGGACGTTCGGCGCGGCGGGAAACACGCAGGCCATGCCGATGATGGCAATGTCGGCGATCTCTTTGGATCCGGTGCGGGTAGTCTTCTCCATGAAATTGAACTTCTAATTGTCCGCGATCTGGAGGGACGCCTGCAAATCGCCGCCATGTTTACAATCGAAAACCTGCACACCGGATGTTAAACTTGTCTGCTCTTGCGGCATGGCTAGATTCTTAATCACCTGCTGGTCCTTTCCGGGTCACGTTTTCCAACCCCTGGCCGTTGCGCGAGCGTTGCGTGAGCGCGGCCATGAGTGCGCTTTCTATTCCGGGCCGCGCGCCGCGCGCGTGGTCGAGGGCGAAAACTTCCCTTTCTTTGCCTCCGATAAGAGCGCCGAAGACGCCATGTACGACTTCATGTTCGCGCCCGGACAAACCCGGACCGTCAACTGGAGGAGCATGCTGCATTTCACCACCACGTTGCAGGGGTGGCTCCTCGACACCATTCCGCAACAGGTTGCGGACCTGGAACCTATTCTTGCCAAATGGCGGCCGGATGTGGTGGTGACGGAACAGAACATGTTGGCCCCTGTTCTGGTACTGCATGAAAAGCACAAGCTGCGGGTGGCCGTGCTGGCTTATTATTCGTGTACGATTCCCGGACCGGACGCGCCGCCTTTCGGATTGGGATTACCGCGCCCCAGAAACTGGCCGACGCGGCTGCTGACGCGCGCGGCGCACTTGGCCACGCTGCCGGTTAAAGCCCGCTTCCGGCGCTCGGCCAATCAGATTCGGCGCCGTTACGGCTTGCCGCCGATCGCCACGTCTGTGCTGGAATTTACCGGTACCATGCCGCTCTACTTGGTTATGGGCACCTCCGAATTCGATTACGAGCGGCGGGACCTGCCGGCCTCGGTGCGCTACGTGGGCGCCTGCCTCTGGGACAAGCCCAGCCACGAGAAGCCTTCCGATTGGCTGTCCCAATTGCCGAAGGGTCAGCCCTGGGTGCATGCCAGCGAGGGAACTGTACATGTGCTCTCGCCGTTTGTTCTGACGGCTGCGGCGCAAGGCTTGGCGAACCTCCCCATGCAGGTCATTCTGACCACGGGCGGGAATCGCGAGCCTTCCGAATTGGATCTGGGGCCGATTGCTCCCAATGTGCGGGTGGTGCGCTGGGTCTCCCATACCGAGCTTCTGCCGCACCTGGATGTCATGATCACCACCGGGGGCTCCGCCACCGTGCAGTCCACGCTAAGGGCCGGCGTGCCGCTGATCATTGTTCCCACCGAGTGGGACAAACCGGACATCGCGCGCCGGGTGGTGGAGACCGGCGCCGGTATCCGACTGGCGCCGGCCCAGTGCACGCCGGACCGGCTGCGCGCGGCAGTGGAGCAGGTCCTGGGAACCCCGCCGTTCCGCCAGAATGCGCAGCGCATGGCCGCCGCCTTCGCCCGCTACGGAGGGCCGCTGGCCGCCGCCGATCTGCTGGAACAACTGGCCGGAGGCAAGCCATCAGGCGTAACTCAATCTTCCGCGTGAATTCCATACTAGTACCCGTCTACAGTGGCCGTCTGGACACTTTGCCCAAGGAAATGTTAAGTTTGAACGGATCGTGGTTCCGCTTTTAGAGGAATCCGTCGTTGGTTTTTTTGAGCGGAATGCGGGGGCTTGGAACCCGGCTTTTCGCCTGAAGGAGAATTATCACATGTCGTTGTCTGTTGCTGTCCACGGTTTTCGGTCCGCGATGTTGAGCTGTGCGCTGGTGCTCGCGTTGGCGCTGGTGATTTCCCCCTTGGGGATGCAGGCCGCCAATCCGCCGTCAGCCCCGCCACTCATTGTCGATAACGTACTGCCGAACCTGTTTTACGGTGGGATTCCATCCACTGGCCCCAATGCTCCGGTATTAGTGTTCGTTCACGGGTTGTCGGGCAGCTTTCAGAACTGGATAGAGGTCAACAACTGTCCTTCTACTAGCGGTACTCCTCCATACGTGGGGCCCACTTGCAATGGATCCAACAACATCATGTACGACGAGGCCTATCAAGCAGGCTTACGCACGGTCTTCTTGAGCTTGAACACCAATAACCAGAACAACTCGGCCAGCATCCAGACTAATTCGGCGATGCTCCAGACCATGTTTCCGAGGATCCAAGCCCAGTTCCCCGGCGTGGCCAAATTCTATTTCATCTGCCACTCCAAAGGAGGGCTGGATCTACAGGGCGCCATTGCCAATCCGGAGTGGCTCGGCATCGTCAACCAGGTGCTGATGTTGGGGACTCCCAATCAGGGGGACGCGCTGGCCGATTGGATCTTCCTTCCGGCCAACCAAGCGCTCGGATCACTACTGGGTCTGCTTACCCCCGCCATGCAATCTCTGGAAATACCCAACGTGCAAGCACTGCGGGCCCAATGGGACCCGATTTTCCAAAATTCCGGCATTCCCTTTTACACGTTGTCTGGCAATACCGACACCTGCGCTAACCCCAAGGGGTGCAGCACGACAGTCACCGGGGGAATCCTGACATCGATCACTGGCGGCACCAATGCCCCACCTAACGACGGATTGGTCGACCAGCCGGAAACCTTGCTGCCTACGAGTTACGCCATGGAGTATGGCATCATTAATTGCAATCACTTCGCGCTGCTGCAAGGTAGTTTCTCATTTTCGTTTGTCTACGCAAGCGTGGTGACACAGGATAACGAGCAGTCCGGCCCCGGCTTCGCGCGGGTGGGTACAGGCGGTTTCGGCGATCAGCACAACACTTGGGCTTGGTCGATGGCCTGGTTCAACAACAACCTCTACGTGGGGACGGGCCGCGAGGTTTATTGCGTCACTAACGCTACCTCCGCCATCCAACTCGGGCTACCGGGGCTTTACCCGCCTTCTATCGGCGATTGCACGCCGGATTATCATTATCTGCCGTTACAGGCCGAGATCTGGCAATACAACCCGGCCACCGCGGTCTGGACAATGGTCTACCAATCTCAGAACACGCTGAATACCGTGGACAATAACGGCAATCAGACGCCGACTGCCCGGGATATTGGCTTCCGTGGCCTACAGGTGGTGAATGAACCCAACGGCGTGACAGCCTTATACGCCGGCGGTGTAACATCCGGCGAGATATTCGAGTGCCTGCCCCCCAGCAAGACCACCGGTTGCACCCCGCAGGGCTCCTGGCCGCCACCGGAGATTCTGCGTACCGTGGATGGCGTGCACTGGGCGCCGCTTCCGCAGAACGGTACCTTGACTCCGTACGTTTCCGGCGAAGGCAGTTCTTGGACTCCCGCGCCGGGAGCCTTCCTCGGTTCCCTCACGGCCAATGGCTGCTACGGCACCGTAACTCCGCAGTGCCCCAACACCACCTCATATCAAAATTACAGTATCCGCTCGGCCACGCAGTTACCGGCCACGTCGACTGGTATTGTGTTTTTGCAGGTGGGAGATTTTCCAGGAGTGGGCCGCGTGATTTCCGCCGCGCCGGGAATCAACCCGGCGCTCGGCGACAACTGCGGCCAGCCGGTCTGCTACCAATGGGCCAGCCCGCCGACGACGACCTTGCCCGTCTGGATTCTCGACAATTTTAACAACTTCGTTTATGCGGGAACCGGTACTCCTCCCGGCGCTCCCGCCGCCACGTATGGCGTGTTCAAGAGCGATGGGATAACGCCTCCCCCACCGGGCTCTGGCTGGGCCTATAACTGGAACCAGATAATTACCGATGGGGCCTACGCGGTGGGTCTCGTAGCCGATTACGCCATGAGCTTGCAGGTCTTCTCGGACACGACATCCTGTCCCGGCATTGGATGCTTGTATGTGGGCACCGACCGGCCCAACGAAATGGTGCGTATCCACCCGGACACCACGGGGACGGTACCTGTGGATGCAGTGGATAGCTGGGATCTGGTGGTCGGCAATCCCCGAACCGTCCCGCCGGGAGAACCGGGCGCGGGGCAGCTCGTTGCGCCCATCAGCGGAATCGGGCAGTTTTTCGATAATGGATTCACCGGACACTTCTGGAGAATGGGAGTGGGCGGGCAGGGATTGTACATGGGCACTTGGGACGAGAGCGCCGACAATGTCCTACAACCCACATTCGGCCCGCTTTGGTCCCAGGAATTCGGAACCGATATCTGGCGTACCCCCGACGGAATCCACTGGTCGTTTATGAGCAAGATCGGTTTGGGTGATGGCTTCAATACGGGAGGCCGGAGTTTTGCCAGTACCCCCTACGGGCTCTTTATGGGCACGGCGCGCGAGATCGGCGGAACTCAAGTCTTCCTGATGGACAACAGCCCTTGCACCAATGTGGGTTGCGGGTCCTCGGCCAAGCAGCCCGCGTCGACGGCCGTGCGTCACGCGTCCACCACTCTGAGCCCACCGGTAGTGTATTCCGCGCCGGGCTCCTTGACCAACAATCCAGCCGTGTCCCTGTCCTGGAACGCGATATCCGGTGCGCAGGATTATTTGGTCTATCGCATCGCCATGTCCGGCAGCGAGACCGTAGCTGCTCCGGACGGCCCGGGATCCACCGGCGCCGCAGCCGCCGCATGCAAAGGCGCCAGTGGCAACAAAGCGGCTATTTGTTCCCAGTTGCCGGCGGTGCAGACTGCTGCCGCAACGTGTTCTTCCAGTAGTCAATCCGGATGCTATGGCTTCCCGGGCCCCCCTGTGCTGGTGACCCGCGTCACCAGTCCGGCGTATTCCGAAACTCCTCCCGTCTCCACCTGTGGAGCGACGGGAGCCAGCTTTTCCTGCACTCTGCAGTCACTGTATTTTGTACGGACGGAAGATGCCAGCGGGAACCTTTCGGTACCGTCCAATGTCGTGGGTGGTCCGTCGCTGGCGGCCAAATAACCACGCCGCGGTCGCTTCTCGGGTAAGCGGCTGGCGTGCGTAGGGGCACCCAGCCTGCTTGGCCGCGCCGCAACGGCAACCACTTTCGGTGGCCGTGTTTCAGTACTTTTGGCGTACTGGTACCAAGAACTGGCGGACCCCTTGAATTCACACGGTATCGGCATCTAAACTCTGAGGGTAAGTCATCTTTAGGGATACAAGAAAATAAGGGAGAGAAAACTTCAATGATTTCGCGTTCCGTTCGAACAATGTTGTCCATGGCCCTCGCGGCCGCGGTAATTTCATGCTTAGCAGGCTCGGAGAAGCTGGTCGCGCAGAGTCCGGAGACGACAGCACCGAATGTCACTTACTCTGCCTCGGGGATCTTCGCCAGTCCGCCGGTCAACGGAGCAGACAAGTTCAAGTTGGCAGGCCAGCCGTTCAGCATCAAGGTGGTGGCCAACGCGGCGACTCTCCCAACGACCCATGGCGCGACCTGGGCTCAGTACAGCAAGCTCAAGATGTCGGGCGAGGTCGTTTCCGGACTGCTGGTCGGCCAGCCCCCGTACCCCATTTCGAGTAACCTCACGAGCATGGAGCTGGCGACCGGCAATCCCAGTTATGATGTACTCGCGCTTTTCGCCCCCATAAGTGTCCTCGGCGCCCAGGTAAACATCACGGCTACCATCGAGATGCCGCCGGGCACCATCAAGAACGGGCTCATCCATCCCTTCACGGCTCCCGTTACTCTTAGCCCGGCCAACGCGGTCTTCACCTATGCGGACCCGTCGCTCGGGACCACGACTACGCTGCAGATTGCAAGCGGTACTGTAAACGCCGCCCTTCCGACCCCCTCGACTAAAACCAGCGTACAACTGCATGCGGAGGGTGTGCGGGCAGTCACGTACCATACAGACGGGACGGCATCGCTGCGGCCTGTCCATGACGCGCCAGTGGACTTGGGCGCGCAAGGAGAAGTGGTGTCGCTCGTATTCTATGCCTCGGGAGTGCGCGATGCGTCCGAGGTGCGCGTGCAGATTGCCGGACAAGACGCCCCGGTCTTCTACGCCGGGCCGGCAGATCGCTTCCCAGGCTTAGATGAGGTCCACGTACAACTGCCGCGTAGCCTGGCTGGAAGCGGCGCCGCCGATGTGGTGCTGACCGCGGACGGTGAGACATCCAATCCCGTCCACATCCAGATCCAATAAAGAAACTTTCCGTGGCGCAGACGATCGGCATACGTCGTCTGCGCTCTTTTTCGTTGTTCTTTGATTTCGGTTTACTTGCATGGCCCCGGCCCTTTACGAATTCCGCGGCCGGCTAGCCGAGCTCGATTCGAGGTGCCAGGGGCCGCGGTTTCGGCCAGGCCGGTTTTTATGGAGTACAGTACCCTGTCCCCGAAAAATGGGCCTTCTTTGCTTGATTTGATTAGTGGCTTTGAGGTATACGTTGAGAGGTAAGAGGGGAGGAAAATTTATGATTTCTCGATTTCCAAAGATGCAGTATATTGCAACGGTGGCGGCGCTAGTCGTCTGCTTCAGCGCTTCAAACAGACTCGCAGCCCAGAGTCCGGCAACCACCAAGGCGGTGAATGTCTTCTACACAGCTTCGGGGACTTTCGCCGGTACGCCGGTCAACGGAGAAGACAAGCTCGAAATGGCAGGCACACCATTCAGTCTCACCACTTGGGCCCTTACTACGACGGTACCCAAGCAGCATGGCGCGCATGCGGCCCAATACACTAACCTAAAGATGCAGGGCACCGTGGCGCCGTGCTTGATCGGGTGCGCACCGATTACAATCCAGAGCGAATACGCGTCGATCGAGCTGTCGACCGGCAATTCCTCCTATGACGAAATCTCTTTGTTCGTCCCGGTATCGGTGGACGGTATTCAGATAAATATTTCAACTACAGTCCAGTTGCCGAAGGGCACGCTCACCACACCTCTGATCCATCCTTTCACGGCCCCCGTTACGCTCAGCAGCACAACCGACGTAACCTATGCGGACCCCGTACCACCATACGGACCCGCTTCGACTACGCTGGCGATCGAAAGCGGGACACTTTCAACCTGCGTCTCCGGCCAAACGGGCTGCCCGCCTCCCGGAGCTGCTCCTAAGCAAAGCGCTGCGTCGTCCGCCCCCGTGGTGCTGCATGCGGGAGGTGCGCGGGCCGTCACCGCGCACGGCGATGGAACCACATCAGTGCGCCCGATTTCTGGCGCGGCGATCGACCTGGGTTCCTCCTCAGACGTGGTAACGCTCGAATTCTATGCGTCGGGCGTGCGTGACGCATCCGACGTTCGCGTGCAGATCGCGGGACATGACGTGCCCGTACGATACACGGGGGCATCCGGTCGCTTCCCCGGTTTAGATGAGGTCACAGTCCAAGTTCCCCACAGTCTGGCCGGGACTGGCGATGCGGACGTGGTGCTGGCCGTAGACGGTCATGCGGCCGACCCTGTACGCATCCACATCCAGTAACATGTGTAATGCGCCGGAGCGGCCTGCGCTCCGGCGTAATTCTCGCCTGCCGGCGGGCGAACCTATCACAACGAACGTGAACTCCGGATGAATTTTGCATCGTTACACCCGGAGAGTACGCCCGCCCCAGGTGCGAGACCTGCAATTCGAGAGTGACAAAAAAAGAATACTGTTAACAAACGATGTAGTTACACCAGAAAACGCTTGGGTGTATACTATTGAGCATCCAGGCGGTCAAGGCGTTTTCTTAGGCTCCACCCGCTGAGTCGCGCCGATTGCCTGGGAGGGCCGGGCTAATCGTTATGAAACGAGGGATGAACGCGTACATGCTCCTGGCGGGGCTCTGTTGGTTCCCGCGTCTGGCTCTCGCCGTCAACTGTTCCGGGCTTCCGACTTCGTTCACCGGGAACGAGTTTCCCAATGGCAATTTCTTCTCCAATTTTGTCAACGGCGCGCTCGGGTCCTGCTACCTCATTCCTTTGGCATCCGGAGATGGGAATGACGGCCAAGGCGGCGATCTGAACGCCGTATATTGGAGAATCTACTACAAGGTCAACCCGAAATATCAGCTTATCCTCGTGGGCGAGTACCCGAATGCCCGTTACTTCTCGGTTACGGCTTACGACGACCACGCAGCTATTTCGCAGAGCATTCTGGACGCGGATATCGTTCCTCTGACTTCCCAGAATGTGAACCCCTACTCTCCGGGAGTGGCCTTTGTGCCGGGCCAAAACTACGTGGTACCCATCGGTTTCGAAGGTACACCAGGTACGATCGAGACCGGCTGTGAGATGAACGGGTACAATGTGAACGTTAATGCGCTGGATGCCACCATGCGGCATGCGGGGATGAACTGGAATACCGATCCAACGGTTTTTCAGAAAGCGCCCAATATCCCGGTGCACCAAGTCGATACACCCACGCACTCGGTTCCGAACACCGCAGGAGAAATCCTGGTACGCGCCTATTTGGACATCACCACGGCGAATGCCCAGACGATTCCGCATCTCATCGTGCGCGACGTTGCTTCCGGGTGCGCGTATCCCTCGGCGTATATACTCGGTTTGCCGTCCGACGAGTTGGTCGTCACCACCAACCAGACTACGGGCCAAAGCTGGCAGAATAGCACACAGGCCGACGGCCATCGTCTTTATGACAATTCCGTTCTGGTGCCGTATTGCTACGGTCCGGGAAGTGCATATCCACCGGCGCCTACCTCCGCCGTTGAACTAAGTTGGTCGCGCGGAGTCGAGTATGTGCCAGGCACCAATCCGAGTGCCAGCTATATCAGTGCCAACGTACCGGCCGGCATTCCGGCTAGTCTCCAAGCTGCGAACGAGGTGATGCGCATCCGTCTGCGCATACCCACAGTGCCGCCCACACCATGCACGGACGGCTGTTCCCGCTCCGGAAACGAGCACCTGCGGTACATGAGTCTGTCGTTTCAAAATCCGAATGGAGTCACGCTCGCAAGCCTGGCGGACGACTCCTTCACGCAGGATCCGAACGGCTATGCCACACTGATCGTTGGCACCGGCACGACCATCCCTTCGTGGATAACGCCGGCTAATGGCTATACCTTTCTGGATCTCACGAAGCTGACGGGTTACCAGAACCTGCAATCCCTCTATATACGGAATCTCGCTTCCACCGGCAATTTCGCTTGCGCCGGTCAGGTGGTTCCTTTCAACACCACCGTCTATACGCCTCCGCCTTTGGGGGGCCTGATGGGCGACTACCTGCCCGTCGTGGACTATCCCGTTGCCAGCAATCTGCCGCCAGTAGCTTCCGCTCTGGTGGGACCTAATGCCTGCGACGTCTTCCCCAATGGCCGGCCGGCGGCGGACCCCTACTGCGGCGTCGTCAGTTCGTCGCCGATCGCGATCAGTTCGGTTCCGCCGCAGGCGACCGGGCTGAGCGCCATCGCCGTACAGGCCCTGCCCCCCATCACCCTCAACGGTGGTGGTTTTGGGCTTCTGCCACAAGGGCTTCCGTACACGGGCAATACGGGCTATCTTCAAATCACCGACGTCACCCAAAACTGGAGTGCCGGTTATACTGGAAACCCTTGTACGGTGTCCATTAGCAATTGGGCCGCCAACGTCATAGAGCTGGTCGCGAACGTGAATCAAAACGGCGTGTGTCCGCTGGCCGCCGGGGATCAAATCAAGATTCTGGTTTGGAACCCGCAGACGCTGGCGGGCCCTGCGACAGCCACGGTCACCGTGGCGCCGAATTGAGCATTACGTTTGGCGGCTGTCGAGTAATATGCGTTATGCAAATCGCCACACAGGAATGTAAGTCGAGTAATGATCGGCGGGAGACCGCCCATCCGGATTGGGCGCGGGCCAGCGCTCGCCAGTCTCGGACGATTGCCAGGAACTCGGAGAGAAATTCATGAAAACGCCGAACCGCGCGTGGTTATCTTTGATCGGGCTGCTGGTGGCGGCCTGCGTCCCGGCGCATGCCACAGTACAGATTCTGTCATTCCGGCCGACCCTGAAACCGCCCCAAACCATCGGCACTTCCATCACCTGGACGGTGACCGCCACAGACACCAATCCCGGTCCATTGGCTTTCAAGTTCAACATAGCCGCTCCCAACGCAACGTCCTTTACTTTACTCATGGACTTCAACCTGGGTACGCTGAATGCCGGCACGTGGACTTCGCCACCATTCTTGTGGGTCCCGACCGGGATCGAAGGTACCTACAAAATCCAGCTCATCGCGAAGGATTTCACCTCAGGCGAAAGCGCCGCGAGCCAGATTTCCTTCCAGGTGAATCCGTTGGTCACCGCCGGCGCCCCGGTGGTGGTACCAACCAGTAACCCGTTGATGGCGTTGTTCAGTGCGCCTTCCTGTGCCGCCGGAAGCGCCATGCGCGTGAGCTTTTCCACGACCGCCCAACAGCTCGCGCCGGCGTTTACGACGAATTGGGTGAACTGTCATCCCCCCAACACCATGACGTTTGAGATAGCCGGCATGTATCACAATACGACTTACCAGATGTACTCTCAGACGGTCACCGGAGGGAAGATCGTAAATGGAACCCCTGTCAGTTTCACGACCGGGAGTCTCCCGACTAATATTCCTTTCCCCGCTTTTCAGGCCGGTGTTCCGCCAGGCTCCCAAACCTATACCGCCGACTCGGTGCTTCTGGTGAATTCCTTCAATTTTGGGACTGGATACAATTACCCCGAAGTGGCGACCGACTTAAACGGCAATATTATCTGGTTCTATTACCCGCGTGACTCGGATAACGTCGAACTTCTAACCCGCCCTCTGCAGGGCGGCGACTCCCTGACGATTCAATCCGACTCTGCCTGGAACCCGGCCTCCCAGAAAGAACAATTCCTCCGCCAGCTCGACCTGCTGGGCAACGTCATACGGGAGACCAATACTGGCGCGCTTCAGCAGGAACTGCTCGCTCTGGGAGCGACGGACGCGCAGCCGTGCAACTCTATTCCCAACCCGGTGGTCGGCTCGGCCTGCCTCGGCTCCTTTCATCATGATGCCATCCAAAGCTTGCCCAACGGCTATACCGCGGTCATAGCGGACGTTGAAAAGCTTTTCCCGGCTGGAACACAGGGCGACACCACCGGTCTTCCGGTCGACATCATTGGAGACATGATTATCGTCCTGAATGCCAACTGGCAAGTTTCCTGGTATTGGGATGCGTTTGACCACGCCACCGGCTGTCCGGTTCCCCCTAACACGGGCCCCTGTCAATTGGATATCAATCGCCCGGCCGTCTTAGGGGAAACCTGCACTGCCAACCAACCAGGCTGCCCTCCAGTGTTCCTGCTCGGCCCTGGCATCGCGCCTCTGGCAAAGGATTGGCTGCACGCCAACAGTCTCTATTACTGGCCGACCGATACTTTCGGCGGCGCCTCGGGAGACATCATTTGGTCATCCCGGCACCAGGACTGGGTCATGAAGATCGACTATAACAACGGCTCGCAGACCGGCGGTTTGGGCACGGGAAACATCTTATGGCGCATGGGCCCGGACGGCGACTTCTTCTTCAATAACAATTATGGCGATCCCTGGCCGTGGTTCTCGCATCAGCACGAGGTCGGCATCGAAAACAATGGGGCCGGGCCCATGACGCTTTTCGACAACGGCAATACGCGGGTTTCGCCACCGCCGCTAGGGCTGGGTCCCGGATGCCAGCCCGCGGACTGCGACAGCCGCGGGATGTCCTTGACCTTCGACGAGACGGGCATGACGATTACGCCGCAACTGAGCGTGGATCTGGGAGTCTACTCGATGGCCATGGGAAGCGCCCAACTTCTACCCAACGGTAACTACTTCTTCCTGGCGGCAATTGTGGTGGTCTCGCAGAATGACGTAGCCAGCTACTCCATCGAGATCCTTCCCACTGCGGGTACGGACACCGGCACACAGGTCCTGAACCTGCGAAGTCCCGAAGCCTATCGCGCCTGGCGGATGCCAAGCCTGTACAACCCCCCGACTACCTAGCGCGGGCGATGGGCACGCCTCTTGCGGGGCGACTCTCAATGCGCAGCCGCAGCCTCGCAATCCATGAAATAGTACCCGATCATGTGGCAGATATTCATGTGGGCATCTTCGATGCGTCCCATGTGCTGCACGGGAACCTGGATGTTCAACTGGGCCTTGGGGCCGAGTTTTCCACCGTCGCGGCCCGTCAAAGCGATGGTGCGGCAGCCGACGGAATTGGCGTAATCCATGGCCAGAACCACATTCGGGGAATTCCCCGAACCGCTGATCGCCATGAACAAATCGCCGGGCTGGGCAAAATTCTTGAGTTGCTCCGCGAATATTACGTCATAGCCGACATCGTTGGAGTAGGCCGTAATGGTGGGGAGCTGATCGGTCAGCGCCATAATGCGAAACCGCTTGTCCCGGTTGTAGCTGCAGCCTTTCACGATATCGCAGGCAAAGTGGGAGGCCGTGGCCGCGCTGCCGCCGTTGCCGCAAACGAATATGTGCCGGCCGGCGTCCCGGGACTCCCGGAACCACTCGATCGCCTGGCCGACCTTGTGCAAATCGATGGACTCGATGGCTTTTAGCAGATCGGCTTTGTATTGCTCGGGAAAGGTCATAGATCCTCCAGTTAGTCCAATCTCTTGCGGAAACTGCTCGCGCTCAGCCCCATCACCACCGTGCCGTAGACAAGCAGGGTGAGCATCTGGGGCCAGAGCACGGAAATGCCCGTGCCCTTGAGGAAAATTCCACGCACTATTTCAATCAGGTAACGCAACGGATTCAGATACGTGAAATACTGCACCGCGATGGGCATGTTGCGAATCGGATACGCGAAGCCGCTCAGCATGAACGTCGGGATCGCGATTAGTGAGGAAGACATGATGGCCTGCTGCTGCGTGTTGGCGATGGTCGAAATAAACAGGCCCATGCCCAGGCTGGTCAGCAGGAACAACGCGGCGCTGAGCACCAGCACCAGCGGATTGCCGCGGAACGGGATCCCGAAGATCAACAGGGCCGCCGTGGTCATCAGTACCAGGTCCATCATGCCCACCATCGCCGCCGGAATCATCTTGCCGAGCATCAGTTCCAGCGGCCGGATGGGCGTCACCATCAACTGTTCCATGGTGCCGATTTCTTTTTCGCGCACGATGCCCATGGCGGTTAACGTCACGGTGACCACCATGAGGAGATTGCAGACCACGCCCGGAACGAAGTAATTGCGGCTCTTCAAATCGGGGTTGAACCACACCCGCGCGCTGTCGGTCACGCGTGGCACACGCAGGCTCATGGTGCCCATGCCTGCCCGGGCCATCATTCGCGACTGCTGCTGGGGCGCCGCCAGGCTAGAAGCGTAACTGGCTACCAACTGCGTGGTGTAGGCCGAAGCCAGCGACGCGGTATTGGAGTTGGTGCCATCCACCAGGATCTGCGCCGCGGTCGGACGGCCTAACAAAATATCCCGCCCAAATCCAGGAAGCACCCGCACGATCACCTGCACGTCGCCGCGGTCCAACGCATCCTGGATCTCTCTTTCGTTCTGCGGCAAAGCCGTAAGCAGAAATCTTCCCGACCCCTGGAAATCTGCCAGCAGATCGTGGCTCTGCGGCGATTGGTCCATGTCCATCCAGCCCATGCGCAGATTGTCCACGTCCAGGTTTACCGCGTAGCCGAAAATAATGAGCTGAAACATGGGCGGCACGAATAGAAACCAGCGCGTGCGCTTGTTCCGGAACATCTGGCTCAGCTCTTTTCGAACGATGGCGAAAATCCGTTCTCTCATGCCAACCCCCTCATGCCAGTTTCTGCCTCATCTTGCGCTCCGCCATCCAAAATACGAGGGCGGAGAATACCGCCAGAAACAGCACCTGGCCCCACAACAGTTTGAGCCCGATGCCTTTCAAAAAGATGCCCCGGACGATGGTGACGAAGTAACGGGCCGGCACCACGTGCGTGATCACCTGGATGGGCACCGGCATGTTCTCAATCGCGTAAAGAAATCCCGATAACAGAAACGCGGGCAGGAACGTGGTAACCAGCCCCATCTGGAAGGCGAACAACTGCGACCGGGCTATGGCGGAAACCAGGATGCCCCAGAAAAACGCGCCCGAGAGAAAGATCATGGTGCTTAATGCCAGCACCAAAACATTGCCCCGGAAGGGCACGCCGTAAACGAATATCCCCACCAGCACCGCGATGAGCGTATCCACCACGCCCACCACGAAGAATGCCAGCATCTTGCCCACCACGATCTCCGAAGCCCGCACGGGGGTGGAAAGCAGTTGTTCCATGGTGCCCATCTCCCACTCACGGGCGATGGTGAGCGAAGTCAGCAGCGCAGCGATCACCATCATCATGGCGGCGATCAGACCCGGCACAATGTAGTTGCTGGACTCCAGGGTGCTGTTGTACCAGACCCGTACCCGCGACTCCACCGGCGGCACAATCGGGAGGCCGGCCCGACGCACCTGTCCAGCCGAACGCATCTGGAGCGAATAATTCCCCAGCAGGGATTCCACGTAACTCAAAGCGATCGACGCGGTATTGGAATCGCTGCCATCCAGCAGAACCTGCACGTTGGCCTTGTCCCCGGCGTTGAAACGCTGGGAATAGTCCCGCGGAATCGCCACGCCCATCAGGACTTTGCCTTTGTCGATGGCTTTTTCAATGGTGGCGTAGTTGTCCACAAAGCCCTCAATTTCGAAAAACCGCGAGCCACGGAAGCGTTCGATCAGCGCCCGGCTGTCGGCGCTATGATCGGCGTCATAGATGAGCGTGGGGATGCGGTCGACATCCAGATTGAGCGCGTAGCCGAACAGCAGCATCTGGAACATGGGCAGGATCAGCGCCATGATCAGGCTGCGGGAGTCGCGCGCGATATGGCGGCACTCCTTCAGGAACATGGCTCGAGTGCGTCGCACGTTCATGGGTTTTTTTGTTCCTCGGCTTCAATCAACCCCACAAAGACATCCTCCATGGAAGGCTGGATGGCGTCCAGCCGGCGGATCTCGATGTGCTTCTGTTCCAGCACGCGGCGGATACGCTCGATGGCGGCCGTCAGATCGTCTACGGTCACGTGCAGCCCGGCGCCGAAGACGGCCACGTCCAGCACGCCCGGCTCGGCTTCCACCGCGCGCATGGTTCCCAGCAGATCGGATGTATCGAGTTGCAACAGCTTATGCGAATGGAGGTCCCTTTTGAGCTGTTCCGGCTGTCCTAGGGCGATGAGCTTGCCGCGGTAGATCAGCGCCAGACGATGGCAGTATTCCGCTTCGTCCATATAGTGAGTGGTTACCAGAATGGTTTGCCCCCCTTCGGCAAGCTGATAGATCAGATCCCAGAAACTGCGCCGCGCGATGGGATCCACGCCGGAAGTCGGTTCGTCCAGAAACAGGATGGGTGGAGAGTGCACGATGGCGCAGCCCAACGCCAGGCGCTGCTTCCAGCCGCCGGCCAGCAGCCGGGTGAGGGTCGTGCGCCGGTCCGTAAGCCCCGCGATGCGCAGCACATATTCCCTGCGTTCCGTGCGCAGCTCGCTGGGCACCCCGTAAATCCGGCTGAAGAATTCGATATTCTCCTCGACCGTGAGGTCGTCGTAAAGAGAGAACTTCTGCGACATGTAGCCGATGTTCTTGCGAATCTCCTCCGCATCTTTGGTCACGTCTAGGCCCGCCACCGCGCCCCAGCCGGAAGTAGGTGTCAGCAGCCCGCAAAGCATCCGGATGACGGTGGATTTGCCCGCGCCATTGGGTCCCAGGAAACCGAAGATCTCACCCTTGCTCACCTGGAAGGAGACGTGGTCCACGGCTACGAAGTCGCCGAACGTTTTGACGAGCTCCCGGATTTCGAGGGCGGGAGTGGAAGGGGGTGGCGGGATCATTTCCGCTCCGCCTTGCGCACCTGCGCGATGAAGACGTCCTCGAGCGACGGCACGATCTTCTGGAAAACCGCCGGCCCATGGCCGCTCTGATCAAGCTGACGGCGCAATGCTTCAGGCGAGGTGCGCGCGGAGCTCAGGAACAGGTGCAGCGTGGCGCCCGAAGGTTCCACGCACAGGACTCCTTCTGATTTCAACAGCACCTCGCGCGCGGCGCGCGGATCGCGCGCCTCCACCTGGTAGCAATCCTCCGGGATCTGGTGGCGGGCGGCCTCCGGCGCATCGCACTGGATGAGCCGGCCGCTGTACATCAGGCCTACCCGGTTGCAGCGCTCCGCTTCGTCCAAATACGCCGTGGTCACCAGAACCGTGATGCCGTCTTTGACGAGTTGATACAGGATGGCCCAGAAATCCCGGCGTGAAACCGGATCGACTCCATTGGAAGGCTCATCCAGAAACAGAATTTCCGGGCGGTGCAGCAATGTACACATCAAGCCCAGCTTTTGCTTCATGCCGCCGGAAAGTTTCCCGGCTTGGCGGTCGCGGAAAGGCTCCATGCGGGTCATGCGCAGCAGCTCCGGCAGAAGACGCCGGCGCTCCGCGAGAGGGATGCCGAACAGATCGGCGTAAAACTCCATGTTTTCGTCGACCGTGAGATCGACGTAAAGGCCGAAGCGCTGGGCCATGTACCCGATGGAGTCCTTGACGGCCTGCGTGTCGCGGGTCACGTCATGGCCAGCCACCCAAGCCTGGCCCTCGCTCGGATCCAGCAAGCCGCACAGCATGCGCAGCGTGGTGGTCTTGCCGGCGCCGTCCGGACCGACCAGCCCGAAAATTTCACCGCGGGCGATTTCCAGATTCAGGTGGTCTACGGCCGTTAACGCGCCGAAGCGCCGCGTGAGGTCCCGGGTGCGAATGATGCCGTCCATCAGTTCCCCGTGAAAATCTCGGCGTCCGCAGGCATGTTGGATTTCAAGTCGCGGTGCGCGTTATCGATATCGATCTTGACGCGATACACCAGCTTGACGCGCTCTTCGGCCGTCTGGATCTGCTTGGGGGTGAACTCGGCATCCGAAGAGATGAAGGAAACATGCCCATCGTAGCCTTTTCCAGGATTCGAATCGGTGGTCACATGGACCCTGGCGCCGAGCTTGACGCGGCCGAGATCCTTTTCCCGAATGTAGGCGCGCAGCCATGGGTGATCGATATCGCCCACGGTGACGACGCTGGTACCGGGGGCCAGCACCTCGCCCACGTCGGCCGCTTTCACCAGCACCACGCCGTTGATGGGCGAGACGGCAATGGTATCGGCTAACTGCGAGTCAATCAGATCGATCTGGGATTTGGCGCGCGCTATATCGCCCTGGCGGGCTACAATATCCTCCTCGCGGCGCCTAGTCTCAATGGCATTGGCCTGTCCTACTTTAAGGCTGGCGCGGGCGCGCGCCACCTGCGCCGAGGCGCCTTCGATAGTCTCGGAACGCGGCCCGGCCTGTACCAGGGCGGCTTGTTCCTTCACTTGCTTCAGATTGGCTTCGGCGCTCTCGTAACGCGTGCGGAACTGATCGTATTGCGAGGTGGAGATGTCGTCGTTTTTGTACAGCGTCTGCGCGCGATCCCAGTCCTTTTTAGCGCCATCGTACTGGGATTGAGCGGCCGCCACGGCGGCCGTGGCCTGCTGGAGCTCCTGCGGCCGGGCGCCATTTTTCAATTGCAGCAATTGCGACTCGGCGGCGCTCAAGTCGGCGTTGCGCAACTGCAAGTCGGCTTGCATAGTCTCCTGCTGCCATTTCAGGGCGCTTTCGCTCTCGGCGAACTGCGCCCGCGCGGTAGCCAGAGCGGCGGTCGCCGTATCGCGCTGGTGCAAGAGTTGCTCGCGGTCCAGGCGCGCGATCACCATGCCCTTCTGCACGGTATCGCCCTCGTTAACGGTGCGATCAACCAGGCGGCCGGAGGTCTTGAAGGCAATGTCCACCTGGGTCAGCTCGATGTTGCCGGAGACCAGGATGCGATCGCTGGCCTCCGTATGCATATTGCGATATACCACCACGCCGGCCGTCGCCGCGGCGGCAATCAGTACCACTGCCAGAATTAGTTTTTTCATCTCGTGATTACTCCTTTTCTACTGGATCATGCCGCGGACGTTGCCCATGGCCTTCCCCAGGTCGATACGGGCGACGTTGTAGCTGAATAGCGCCGCGATGCGGTTATCGCGCGCCCGTTCCAGGCGGGTCTGTGCGTCAGTGACTTCGAGGTTGCTGGCGAAACCGGCGCCAAAGCGGCGGCGCGCCTGCGTGAGTTCGCTGTCGGAGAGGGTCAGCCCTTCCTCGGCTACCTTGAGCTGCTCTTCGGCGGAATGCAGGGTGTCTAGCGCCGTCCGGATTTCGAGCTCGATCTGTTCGTGCAGGTCGTTGGTGCGCACCCGCTCCTGGCGGAATTGCGAGGCCGTTTCGGCCCGCCGCGCGTCCCGCCGGCCCCCATCAAAGATGGGCACGCGCAGAGCGAAGCCATAGTCCCTGGTAGGTAATAGCGAAACAATATTGCCGTTGGTCCCCGTGGTGCCGTAGTCCGCAAAAGCGTACAGGCTGGGGAGCCGCTCGAGTTTGACGGAATTGGCACTCAACCGCGCCGCGGTTTCACGCTCGGCCTGGGCTTTGATGTCTGGACGGTTTTTCAGAGCTTCGGCCATGGCCTGCTGTACATTAACCGTCTCCACCGGCGTGTAGCTCAGTTTGTCGGTCAGCTCCAGTTCAGTGGCCAGATTCAAGCCCATGGCGCGCAGCAACTGCAGATAAGCCTTGTTCCGATCGTTCTGCACCATCAACAGGTGCTGTTTCTCATTGGAGAGCTGTACCTTCGCCCGGGTGACCTCGATGCCGGTGCCCGTGCCCGCCTCCTTCTGGTTCTGCGACTGCTTCAGGACGGCTTCCGCTAAAGCCACGTTGGCCTGGTAGGCTTCCACATCGGCATCCGTACGCAGCGCCGCCAGATAGGCCTTGGCCACGGTGGACGAGACCGCGTCGTCGGTGTTGCTGCGGTCCCCCTGGGCGGCGCGCAACGCCGCGCGCGAAGATTGATACCTGCGGAAACTGCTAAAGTCCAATACGCTCTGCGTGACATGGACACGCACGTCCACCGAGTTGAAGGGGCCCACCACGCGCGGAATATCGTGGATAATGTCGTTCAGCAGAGGCTTTTCGACCGTGTTGGCCAAGGGGCCCGTTAGGCTGTTCTCGGCATCCAGCAGCGTCTGGTTGGTGGCCAGATCCAGACCGAGCGCGGCTAAGCTCTTCATGACGGTGGCTTGCTCGGCTTGGGCTTCTATATCCGGCAGCATCGCCGAGCGCGCTTCCGCGGTACGGGACTTGGCTTGGCGCACATTCTCGTCGGAAAGCTGAATATAGGTGTTGCCTTCCGGAGAAAGCGCGATCTCGACCGCGCGCTTGAGGTTGAGACGCAGCGGCCCGCGATCCGGTATCGCGTCTGCGGCCCGGACGGCAAAAGGTACGGCCAGAAATGGAATCAGCAAATAGCGGCGCATTTTTTCACTCCTTGATTGCGGCGTGAGCCTCTTCGATCAAATGGTCCGTCACTTGAGCGCGAAATCCGGCGCTCAGGAAGGCCACCAGTTGCTCCAGAGCCATCTCCGAGCTGGAAGCCAGGGAAAGATCCGAGATGACTCCCACATCCTTCGATCCTCCGCGCAGGGCCTGGCCCAGCGCCCCGATGGCAAAGTTCAGGCGCCAGAATAATTCTGCTGGCGGCAAGTCCGGCAATGCCCGGCGCACGGCGGCGGCGAATCGCTCCAGTACATCACGGAATTGGGATATGAGGATTCCGGACAGCAGATCGCCTTCCGCGTGCAAGCGCCCCAAAAGGCGCATAAAAACCATACCCCCGTTGGCCGGATCTCGGGCCATGCGGAAAGTGGGAGCTACGAACGCTTCTATAACCTTTTCGAGGGGAGGTGGATTGTCTCCGGCAGCCAGCTCACATCGCTCAAGCAAGGCCAGACGCTCCTGGTTGGCCGGCACGGACCGTCGGAGAATCACCGCTTCCAGGAGTGCCTCTTTGGAATGGAAATGATAGTGCACGGCCGCCAGATTCACTCCCGCGCTGGCGATGATGCTGCGCAGAGAAGTCGCGGCGTAGCCCTGCTCGGAAAACAGACGTTCCGCAGTATCGAGGATGCGCTCCTTAGTATGGTTCACGGGCGTTTAAAACAAACGATTGATTATAGCGCTTGAACGGCTAGCTAGAGAAGAATGCCTGGATTGGAGCAGTACTAGAACGGAAGGTCTGCTGGCTTAGGTTAGGAAGCGGATCCCTGCAAAGCAAGGCATCTGCTAACTACGAATTCCGCATCGTTTGGATTTCTATTAAACATAGCATTATCAATTACTTGATGGACATTTCTGAAAGGCAGCGATACTCTGCTAGCGGAAGACTTCGGCCAAATCCATTTGAAGTCCTGGAAGCAAAGTCGAAGTGAAGACGTCGTCTTTGACGACCGCCTGAGCCTGGAATCCAGCGTGCCTCCAGATGTGGCGCGTTTTGGAATAGACCACCCACACCTCGCCAGCGCCGTTTTCGAAATACTTGGCCAGCTTGCGCTCTACCGATTCGGCAGTATTGCTGCGCGAGATCACTTCCACGGCGATCAGAGGCGCACCCTCGTAATAGCCGTCGGGGTCGGCTGCAGCCCGTTCTTCCTGCCCTTGCGAGACGACGCTCACGTCTGGCTGTACCCATTCGTTACGACGCTCTCCCAGACGGAACCCAGCTTCGACAAAGACCAGTAGTCCGCGCTCAGCGGCGTACCGCCGCAAGGCCTCGGCGATACGGTGCTGCGTCAGTGTGTGCTTGCGCTTGGGTGGCGGCAATTCGATCAACTCCCCGTCCAGGAGTTCGCGCTTGCCTGGCGCATCGGGCAACCTCTCGAACTCCTCAAAGGTCAACTGAGTGGTCGTTGCGCCCATGTCTTCATCTTACCGTTCTTTGCGAGAATGGTATATCCATGCAAAACAGATTCGATGGGCAGGTGGTGCTGATCACAGGTGCTTCGTCCGGCATCGGCGCGGCATTAGCCCGGGAGTTCGCCCGCGAAGGCGCCCACACCGTTCTGATGGCGCGTCGCGCGGAGCGAATAGAGGAGCTGGCGGGAGGATTGAACAGCGGGACCCGGCGCTCCTTAGCCCTTACGGGTGATGTAACTCGCGACGGAGATGTAGAACGCGCGGTGGATCTAGCCCGGAGGGAATTTGGCCGCCTGGACGTGGCGGTGGCCAATGCGGGCTTCTCGGTATCGGGTCTGCTCACAGATCTCGCCCTGGAGGACTACCGGCGCCAAATAGAAACCAACGTTTTCGGCGTTTTGCGGACACTCATAGCGGCGCTGCCGGCGTTGCGGGAAACCCGCGGCCGCGTCGTCCTCACCGGAAGCATGTTCGGGATGATGTCGATACCCGGCGCTACACCTTACTGCATGAGCAAGTGGGCGCTAGGCGGTCTTGCCGAGGGCCTCTCACTGGAGCTGGCAGGCTACGGCATAAGCGTGACGCACATCATGGCCGGAGTCATCGAAACCGAGATTTACCAAGTAGATAACCGCGGCGTACACAGCGACGCGCCTCCCCGGCACCCCCCACCCAAACTACTGAAGTTGCCAGCGGACCAAGCAGCCCGGCAGATCCTGGCTGCCGCTTACCATCGCAAGCGCACGTATATTCTCCCTAAGCATGCCAAGCTCGCCGTCTTCCTGCAGCGGCATTTTCCTGGGCTGGTGTATAAAGCTATCTCGACCGCCACCCGAAAGGCGCTTCGCGCACGGATGGCGGCCGGACAGGACTCCGAGGGTACTGCGAGTAGGACGCCGAGCTAGCGCCAGTGTCCTTCCTGTAGCACCCAGCCGCCGTTCCGACGGACCCATTTGTGCTCTACCCACCTCGCGCGTGGCCGAGGCGGGCGTTCCCACCTGCCTGGTACCCATGCGTAGGCAGCGCCGTCCCAACGGTGATAGCCTTTGATCCAAACAAAACCTGCGCCAGGCCGCGGCCCTGGTGTTTCGACGACTGCGGCAGGGGGGCGGACGCGGACAATCACCTCCTCCGCAAGGACCACTCCCGCACTCAAAAGAACTCCGAACACGGAACCAATCAAGATTTTCTTCAACATCGCATTACCCTCCATATCCAACTTATTATACCCATGCGGCCCAGCGCCGATGCCTACAGAAATGCCATTTTGGTGGGCTAAAGCGCACACATTTGGAGCGGGGGTCGGCACCTCTCGAAATAGGCCCAAAGTACTATACTAGTCCTGTAACTTGGTCGAAAAGTTGACTTTCGAGTGCTTGTCGGCAGAAAATCCAGGAGATATGCAGAAGTTTTTTCAGATGGCTTTATTGATCGGGGCGCTAGCCGCGACCCTCCGGCCTTGTGGTGCCGCCACGCTGCCAACGCTGACTACGCTTTACAGTTTTCTGGGAGAAGGGGACGGCGATAGCCCTGAAGCCAACCTTGTGTTCAACACGAGCACTGGTGCGCTCTATGGTACGACTATTGCCGGTGGCGCCTCAGGTTGGGGCACCGTATTCGAGTTGTCGCCGCCGACCCAGACTGGCGGGCCCTGGACAAAAACAGCGATCCATTCCTTCACCGGCGGCACTGACGGTGCGAATCCGGTGGCAGGTCTGCTCCTAACCAGCGGCGGGGCGCTTTATGGTACCACCGAACTGGGTGGATCGAAGGGCTTTGGCACGGTGTTCTCGTTGACACCGCCGACGCCACCGAGCACCACTTGGACCCTAACGACGCTTTACGCCTTCACTGGCCAGAACGGAGATGGAGCGTATCCCGAAAGCGGTCTGGTCATGAACAAGGAAGTACTTTATGGTACGACCACCTTCGGTGGATCTGCGGGCTACGGTACTGTATTTTCGTTGACGCCCAAGGCCGGCGGCCGCTGGGCGGAAGCAGTGCTCTACAGCTTTAACGGCGCGCCTACAGGGTGCGGAACCACCGGCAACCCAGCTTGCGACGGGGCGAATCCCGAAGCCGGCGTGACCGTGCTCTCCAGCACTGGAGTGCTCTATGGTACAACCTTCGCTGGCGGGACGTTGGATTATGGCACGGTGTACTCGTTGACGCCGCCGACGCCGCCGGCCACTACCTGGGCCCCGACCGTGCTCTACAGCTTTAACGGCGCACCCTCAGGGATTGGCGGGGGTGCGGCGTGTGGCACTACCGGTCAGCTTCCTTGCGACGGAGCTTATCCCGCAGGGGGGGTGACTGTCTTCACAGGTGGCGTGCTCTACGGCACGACGGCAATCGGCGGAAACCCCACGGGTTGCCCGCTGGGGGGCTTTGCGCAGGGCTGCGGCGCGGTATTCCAACTGAAGCCACCGACACCTCCGGCCACGACCTGGACAGAGAGCCTGATCTACATCTTCACGGGCCCGCCCAAAGATGGATGGTCGCCCTCTGAGACTTTGGCTATCGGCGCTACCGGCACCCTCTTCGGCACGACCTTGGCCGGGGGCTCTACGGATGATAATTGCTTCCCAGCGTCATATCTTGGCTGTGGCATAGTCTACCAGTTGAAGCCGCCGGTGGCGCCGGCCACGACCTGGACCAAGAACACCCTGGCCATCTTCGAGGACGTCAACGGGGGTGGCCCCAATGGCGTGGTCTTGGGTAAGAATGGCGTACTTTACGGCACAACCTTTGTGGGAGGGATTACGGGCGGTAATGGCACTGTATTTGAAGTTGTGCCCTAACCCAGCCGTTTGGCATTAGATAACTGATTCAGAAACGGAACGTGCAATATGAAGTTTCAACCAAAGTCACTCTTGATGGGTGCGCCATTCATGATCGGCATGCTCTGTAGCGCTGCCACGCCTCCAGTGATGCTTTACAGCTTCCCGGGCCAAGCCAATGGAGCCTTTCCAGAAGCCGGCTTAGTCTTCGACGCGACGATCAGTGTGCTCTACGGCACTACCTACGCCGGAGGAGCCGCGGGTTTTGGTACAGTTTTCCAATTCTCACCGCCGACGCCGCCGGCCACGACCTGGAACAAGAAGGAAATCTTCGGTTTTTCCGGCGCCGACGGAGCAAATCCCCTGGCGGGGCTGATCGTAGGCCCGAACCTTGTTCTTTATGGCACAACCAACCTGGGGGGTGCTGCAGGCTACGGTACCGTGTTCCAATTAACGCCACCGGTGCCACCGGCCACTACCTGGACCGAAACGGTGCTCTACAGCTTCGCGGGCGGCAATGATGGCATCAATCCCAGGGCCGGTTTGGTGCTGAACAGCAGCACGGGGGTGCTCTATGGCACGACTTACGCCGGTGGGGCTGCGAATTACGGTACCGTATTCTCATTGACGCCGCCAGTGCCGCCGGCTACGACCTGGACCGAGCAGGTGATCTACAGTTTCATGGGCGGCACCGATGGGGGACATCCCGAAGCTGGACTGACCCTGGCGTCCACCGGAGTGCTCTACGGCACGACATATTCTGGCGGCTCCGCAGGCTGGGGAGTCGTGTTCGAGTTGGCACCGGCAACGGGCGGAGGGTGGACGCAGCGTGCTCTGTACACCTTTACCGGTGGCGCTGACGGAGGCTCTCCGGAAGGGGGTCTTACTATCGGTCAGAGCAACGTGCTTTATGGAACGGCTTCCTTCGGCGGGGATCTTAGCGCCAATCACTGTCCGCTGAACGGCATCCCTTCAGGCTGTGGCGTCGTGTTCCGATTAGTACCCACCGCTGGACCAGTCACGACTTGGACCGAGGCAGTGCTCCACGCTTTCGAGGGGCCCCCCAACGACGGAACTCGCCCCTCTCAGGATCTGGTCGCCGGTAGCAACGGAGCACTCTATGGTACGACCTTCGCCGGCGCGTATTCGAAGGATGTCTGTTTCCCAGCATCCTATATCGGGTGCGGGATGGTGTACGAGTTGGCGCCGCCAACTGTGTCCGGCGGGGCCTGGACCGAACACATCCTGGCCACCTTTGACGACACCGATGGCGGAGGCCCCAATGGCGTGGTCTTCGGCCCGAGCGGCGCGCTCTACGGGACGACCCGCATAGGTGGCTCCGCCAGCGACGGCACGATATTCCAGGTGCTCCCCTAGCCCGGCGGAGACCGGCAGAAAAGCCAAGCGCGTTTACCCTCACGGGCAGGACAACAGGTCCGACGGTTCCTTGGATTGCCCGTGCCCACGGCCCAGCAGGTGCTTGATACCCACCGCGCTCAACACGGAGGTAGCTAGCGCCATGGTGAGGAAGGCGACGAAAATGCGCTGGTCGATGAGCTCGAACTCCTGCGCCACGGTAGTCAGGACAATTCCCCACTGCTCCGCGGGTGTTCATGCCCAAAGCCACCAGTAGCGCTTCCCGCGGCTGTTTCCCGCCAAGTGTTGGCCCACAGGTTACGCCCGGTGTGTCCTTCACCTCCGAAATTGCTCAGGATGACCGCAAACAACCCCCGGCCGACCCAAGTCGCCGAGCATGGCTGCGGACATCACGATCATGCCCAACTCCGTCTTCATCAGATTGAGATCCATTCAGAATGCGGGCGATCACCGGAAGGGCCGAGACGGACAGGATGGTTCCGACGAACAGGGCCAGCAGCGGGATGTTGCTCTGCGCCTTGTTCCGCCAGCGGCCCGGCCAAAGCAGGACCGATCCCACCCCCAACACAAGCGGCAGCAAGATGCCGAAATAGCTGGCCCAGAAGAGGGCAGTCCTAGACTGCGCAGACGCTTGGGCTGCAGCTCCAGGCCGGCCAAGAAGACGAAAAGCAGCAGCGCCAGCTCCGTTACCGCTTCGCGCGCTTGTGTGGCGCAGCCCAAAAGTAGGGGACACTCTCGCGAAAAGGTCTGGGGCCACCATTCCAAATACGCGGGGGCCGAGCAGGACGCCGCACAAAAGCTCTACGACCTGCGGAGATAGGGCGAGCCGCTGCAAGCAGCTTGGCCATGAACAGGGGGACCGCGAGAACCACGCTGATCTGCACCAGGAACAAGGTTAAGGCCGGGCCGTCCATCAAGAACGCTCAATTATAGCAACCGGTACCAATGGGCTTTCCGGACACACGCTATCCGTGGTAAATTCGACGCCTATGCCCAGCGAGCCGATGCCGCCGATGTCCAGGATCGAGAAACAGCAGTTTCGCCGCATCTGCGGCAAGTTTGCCAGCGGAATCACGGTGGCGACGGTGCTGGACGCAGCGGGCGCCCCCCATGGCATGACAGCCAACTCCTTCACGTCGGTTTCGCTGAATCCGCCGCTGGTGCTGGTCTGCGTGGACCATCGCGCGCGCATCTTGGAGCATTTCCGGATCGGCGAGCATTTCGGGGTCAATATCCTGGGCGCCAGCCAGCGGCATTTTTCCGACAAGTTCGCGGGAAGCGGTTACGACCGCTTTGAGGGAGTGGAGTGGCACGCGGGACAAACCGGCGTGCCGCTGCTGCCAGACGTGTTGGCGACCATCGAATGCGCGCGGATGAAGGTAGTCACTGCCGGCGACCACGACATCGTGATTGGCGAGGTGCTCCATGCCAACTGCCAGGATGGCGATCCGCTGGTGTTCTACGGCAGCCAGTACAGGTGCCTGGGATAGGTGTGCGGAGCGTAAAGTTCGCAGCCTCATAAAGGCCCTCACGCCCAGTTGGTAAAACCGAAGGCAGATTAGAAGTTCTGCTCAGCTACGCTCCGGTATTCAACAACGGCTGGCTGCTGCAGGGCTGGCGTCAAGTCACTCTGTGCCGGTGCTGAACTCAGGGCTCTGATTCGCGGGCCACCAGGAGTTCTACCCCGATCGCCGTGGCGAGCCGGTTTCGACTTCCTGCTGCTCGGGCTTGGCCTCCTGTGCCGCCGCGCAGACGTGCTGGGCGGCAAAATCCGCCAGCTCGGCAATCGAAAGATCGCGCTGCTTCTGGCCGATGTCCGCCAGCAACTCGGCGAAAGGCATGGTGGTCTGGTAGTGCTCCTGAATCGCCGTGCACAGCACCACTGCGTCGAGCGACTCCATTCCCAATCCGGTAAATAGCAGCGATTCAGGGCCAACCGGGTCGGCGTAGTCCCAGTCCTGACATAGTCCTTGGACGGTTTGGAGAACGTATGCGAGAATCTCCGGCTGCGTGGGTTTCATTTTAGGCTCCCGAATGCCTGGACCTGCGCGCGCGGCGTATCGGCGGGCAGGGCGACTTCCCTCCAGGGCCCTTCGCCCATCGCCACCACGGCGTCCGATTGCGGACCGGCTTCGATTTCGCGCAGGGCCGCCTGCGCGCCGCCATCCAGGGGAATCATCTGTATGCCGCGCGACAAGAACTGCTGCCGCACTTCTTCGGAAACCATGCCGCTCGATCCCCAGGGGCCCCAATTCATGGCGACTACACGCGCCTGCCACTGGGCGGAGAGGATCATGGCCAAGCCATTCATGATGCCGTTGGCGGCGGCATAGTCGGCCTGGCCGCGATTGCCGAACGCCGCGGTCACCGAGGACATCAACAGCAGGCATTGCAGGCTTTCGGGGCGCAGTTTGCGACTTAGCAGAAACGCAGAATCGGCCTTGGTGTGTATTACGCGGTCGAACGATTCCGGCGTCTTGTCGCGGATGAGCTTGTCTTCGATGATGCCGGCGCCGTGAATAACTACATCCAGCCGGCCATGCTCGCGGTAGATACGGTCGATCAAGTCGCCGAAGTCTGCCTCCTTGCGCACGTCCACGGAATGATACTCCACCTTGGCGCCGGTGCGGCGCAGGTTTTCGATGGTTTGGGCGATCTCGCGATCCTTGAGCAGGCGCTGTAGCGCGGCCTCCACCGCGGCGGGCTTGACAGTGGTGGAAGAAGCTCGCAGACGGGCGGTCAGGGCGGCTTTGAGGCGTGGAGCCTCCGTGATGCCCGCCGTGTCGGCGGGCTCAGATCCGGAAGGCAACGGCGACGCGCCGGCCAGAATCAGCGTAGGTTGATAGCGCTCGGCCAGTTGGCGAGCAATCTCGGCGGTGACGCCGCGCGCGCCGCCGGTCAATAGGAAGACCCAGTCGCGCTGGATTTGCCGTGTGCTTTGGCGGTCAACCGGAGCGATCTGCGGCACGACCGTCAGGCGACGGTCGCCGGGCAGGCCCACCTGCAGCGTGTCGTCCGGCGAGGTCAGCTCATCGATGAGTTTCTGCTGCAGGATGAGGACGGGATCGGTGGCATCCAGGTCCACCACCTTGCACAGCACCCCGGAGAATTCCAGAGCAAGAGTCTTGGTGAAATCGGCCACGGCAAAATGCGTGGGAGAGATCGGTCCGTTGGGCCGCAGCCCGAACTCTCCGCCCCGGGCTGTAACTGCGGCGAACAGCGCGCCTCCCGCACGGCCGGTTTGCTTCAGGTCGTTCTCGGCGGCGCGGGCCAAGGCATACAAACTACGTACATCCAGCCGCACCAATTCGCGCCATTCACCGAAGCTCGCCTGGACCGCGGGCTGGGTGGCGCGCAACGGCAGCAGATGAATGATGGCGCCGATGGGGCGTTTATACTGTTGCCGGATATCGGCGAGCATGGCTTCCACGTCCGCGGGATCGGTCAGGTCGGTGGTCAAGACCTCGCCATCGCCGATGGTCACGTCCGGGCTATGGCGAAGGAGCAGGGCGTGCTCACCATTGCGGTTCAGGGCATCGGCAATACCGGCGGCGATGCCGGTTTCGTCGTCGGTGATCAGGCAGACCCGGCCCTTATGGTAGATCGGCCGGGACTGGCGGCGCGGCTTGGCGGCGGCGGTCAGGATGAAGCGGGGGACCTGCGGCGCGGGGCCGGAAGGCGCGAGCGGCGCGACGGGCGCAGGCGGGGCCCCGGCTGCAGAGGGCCCCCGGCTCGGAGCTGGAGCGCCGCCCAGTGTCGCGGCGATGCGATCGGCGATTTCGCGCAGGGTACGGGCGCTGGTGAGCTTTTCCATCACACCCTGGATTTGGGTCTGCTCGGCGGGCGTCGAGAGGTGCTGGAACGCGGTAAGGATTTCGACGCGCTTGATGGAGTCGATGCCCAGGTCGGATTCGATGCCGGCATCCAAGTCCAGCATGTCGGATTCATATCCGGTGCGCTCGCTGGCGATTTTGAGCAACTCGGCGAGGTAGTCGCGCCCTGTGGACGCAGGGGCGGCCGGCGACGGAGGCGCAGCAGAGGGCGCTGTGGCAGGCACGGCAGGGGGCAAGGCAAGCTTTGCTCCTACGACCCCCGCGATCAGATCCGCGATCTCACGCAGAGTGCGGGCGCTGGTGAGCTTATCCATGATGGCCTGGACACTGTGCTGCTGTTCCGGTGTGCCGAGTTTCTGCAATGCGGTCAGGATTTCGACACGCTTGATGGAGTCGATGCCCAAGTCGGACTCGATGCCAGCGTCCAAATCCAGCATTTCGGGCGGATAGCCGGTGCGCTCGGCGGCAACTTCGCGAAGCTCGGCGATGAAGTGGCGCCCGGTGGGTGCGGCGGCAGCCTGTGGCCGAGCGGGCGCCGCATGCTGAGCGCCTACGGATCCGGCAATCAGATCCGCGATCTCACGCAGGGTGCGGGCGCTGGTGAGCTTATCCATGATGCCCTGTACGCTTTGCTGCTGCGCGGGCGTGCCGAGCTTCTGCAACGCGGTGAGGATCTCGACCCGCTTGATAGAATCGATGCCCAGGTCGGACTCGATGCCTGCATCCAAATCCAGCATCTCGGGCGGATAGCCGGTGCGCTCGGCGGCGACGCGGCGGAGATCTTCGACGAAATTACGCCCAGCCGGCGCGGGGGGCGCCGCTGCAATCGGGGCAGCCACCGGCGGCGGTGGCGCGGGCTTCTCGATTACCGGCAACGGCGGGACGGGCGGCAGCGCTGGCGCGGCTAGCGGCATCGCCACCGGTGTGCCTGCCGGGGTCCCCTGCATGTACGCCGTCATGATGTTGGTCTGGGCCTGCAGGATCTGCTGCATGAGCTGCTGGAACTGCAGCATCACGGCGTCGCCGCTGGTAGATACAGGTGCAGGTGCGGGCGCCGGCGGCGGGGCGGACACTGCGGCGGGAACCGGCTGCGGCGGCAGTGCGGAAGGCACGACCAGCTCGAGCGGCTGAATCACGCGCGGCGGCCGGCTGCGGGGGAAGGCTTTGAGACCGTTCACCATCCAGCCTGTTTCGCGCGTTTCCGGTTCGGCTTGAGGAGTGCGTCCGCGGAGAAGCTGTGCGGCCTCCACGGGTACGCCTTCCACGGCTAACTGCGCGAGCGCGTGCAGAAACTGTACCAGTCCGTTCCGGTCGCTGTCGATTTGAATGAAGCGAACTTCCTTACCTTCCAGGATCTGACGAGCCAGTCCAGTAAGGACGCCCTTGGGTCCCACTTCCACAAACACGCGCGCGCCTTGATCGTACATGGCACGGATCTCGTCAACGAACTTCACCGGACGCACCAAGTGGCTTGCGAGCAGCGCTGCGATCTCTTGGGGATCTTCCGGATACGGGCCGCCCAACGTATTGGAGAAAACCGTCGCGGAGGGCGTGGCGAACGCTTGCCGCGCCAGCACCTCGGCGAAGCGCGCACGCGCCGGTTCCATCAGCGGGGAGTGGAAGGCGCAGGCCACCGGAATCAACCGCGCGACAAGCCCGGACGCTTCCAGCTTCTGGATGGCCGCGCGCACGGCGTCCTTGGCGCCAGAAATCACTGTCTGGCTCGGGCTGTTGTGATTGGCCAGGGTGATGCCTTCCATGCCGGCCAAGGCCTTGGTAATCGTCTCGGCATCGGCTTGAACGGCCGCCATGGTTCCGGCTTCGTCGTGGGTCGTATCTTTGATGGCGCGGCCCCGGCTCTCGGAAAGATCGAACAAGGCCTTGTCGGAAATGACGCCAGCGGCGGCCAGCGCGACATACTCGCCGTAGCTGTGGCCGGCGGTCATATCGGGGCGCACCCCGAGCCGCTCCAGCACGCGGCACAACCCGATCTCCACCACGCCCAGCGCGGGTTGCGCGACCAGCGTGTCGGTGAGCTCCAGGTTCTGCTGCTTTTCCTGCTCGGGGCTGAACACCGGCGGCGGATAGATGTACGCGCTGAGCTTCTTGGGGAAGCGACCGGCGAGCGTTTGCTCGGCCTGTTCCAGACTGCGGCGGAATTCGGGGAAGCGCAGCGCCAGATCGCGCAGCATGTGCGTTTTCTGGGAGCCTTGGCCAGGGAACAGAAAGGCGACTTGGCCGCGCGCGGGACCGAAGGCGAGGTAAATGCCTTGCGGATCGCTGAGCGCTTGTTTGGACTCCAGCGCGGATTTGGCCTTGGCCAGTTTCGCGCGCAGGTCGTCTGGGGATGTGGCTACAAGGGCCAGGCGAGTTTGCGCGGGTTGAGAGCCCGCGAGGCAGGCAATAGTGCCTGCGCCACGCGCTAAATCCAGGTCCGAGGGGGTCGGGTCGTTCCAGAGGTGCAGCTCGGCGGGCCAGTCGGTTTGGGGTAGATCGGCCGGGTCGCTCAGATCGCCCTGAAACTCCTCCAGCACCGCGTGGAAATTGGTGCCGCCAAAGCCGAATGCGCTGACACCGCCGCGACGAGGTGTTCCGGCTGGGGGAATCCACGGCAGCGCCTCAGTGTTGACGAACATGGGGGTGCCCGGCTCGAGCAGTTTCTTGTTCGGTTTCTCGACGTGCAGGGTAGGCGGCAAAACTTTGTGATAGAGCGCAAGGGCCACCTTCATCAGTCCGGTGATGCCCGCGGCGGACTTCGTATGGCCCACCATGGATTTCACCGATCCAATGGCGCAGCTCAGCGGCGCGGCCCCATCGGCCTGGAACACGTCGTCCACCGCAGCCAGTTCGCTGGCATCGCCCAGGGTGGTGCCGGTGCCGTGCGCTTCAATCAATCCCACGGTCGAAGGACGAATCCCGGCACGTGCGTAAGCCCGCTGCAGAGCCAGGATCTGGCCTTCCAGGCGCGGCGCGGTCATGCTTTTGCCTTTGCCGTCGCTCGATCCGGCCACGCCTTTGATGACCGCATAGATGCGGTCGCCATCGCGTTCGGCGTCTTCGAGGCGCTTCAGCACCATCATGCTGATGCCTTCGCTGATGGCGATGCCGTCGGCGGTTTCATCGAACGTGCGGCAGCGGCCGCGGCCGGACAGCGCCTGGGCTTTAGCGAAGCACAGGTATCCGAAGGGGCTCTGCGCGGTATCCACGCCGCCCACGATGGCCATGTCGCTAGAATGATCGGCCAGCTCGCGCGCCGCCAGGTAGACGGCCGCCAGCGAAGAGGCGCAGGCCGCATCCACGCTGAAGTTCACGCCACCCAGGTCGAAGCGATTGGCCACGCGCCCGGCGGCTACGTTCAGCAGCAGGCCGGCAAAGGAATCTTCGGTCCATTCCGGCAACTCCTGCAGCAACTCCGCTGGAGGCTTGCTGATGAACTGCTGGAGCATGGAGCGCACCGCGTACTGCAAGCCCACGTCGCCCAGCCCGCCGCTCAGACCCAGAATCACGGAGGTCCTCTCGCGCGGGAAATTGCCGTCTTGATAACCCGCATCGCGCAGCGCCTGGTCCACGGTGACCAGCGCGAGCAATTGCAGCGGGTCGATCGATGGCAGCGCATTGGGCGGAATACCGTAGCGCATGGGATCGAACGGCACGGCATCCAGAAAACCACCCCAGCGCGAATGGATCTTATCTTTCGCTTTGCGGTCGGGGTCGTAATAGAGGTCGATGTTGAAGCGCTCTTTGGGGACTTCCGTGATGGCATCGACTTTGTTGAGGATGTTGGCCCAGAAAGCGCGCACGTTGGGCGCCTTGGGGAGCAGGCAGCCCATGCCGACAATCGCCACATCAAAAGGTTTGGGCGGCGGCAGCACTTCTTCCACGTGCGGAGTCTCGAACGGCACGGCAAGCTCGCCGACCAATCGGGTGCCTTCCTCCGCAACACTGGCGTTCGCCACGATTGCGAGGCGCGCGCCGTTTTCCGCCAGCGGCGCGGCAAGCACCGCCGCCATGGCCGCAGAACGGCCGTCGGAGATACCAGAGAATGCGATGCGCCCGGCCTTTTCAGCCGGGGCGGCTCTGAGCAACGCCGCGATGCGCGCATCGCACAGACCCTCGATCACCTGCGTATCGGAATCCGCACTGGGCAGCGGTTCCAGGCGCGCAAATTTCTTAGCTAATGCGACGTGCTGGCGGATGGAATCGCGCAGGCCGCGCACCATGGCGGGCACGGTACGGAACTGTTGTGCCAGCCCTTGCCAGGAAGCGTCCTCGACGTCCAGCACCACGCCTGCCGCACCACCCGCATACCATGCGGCGGCTGAATGCAGCCCGATGCCGCCCGATCCCCACAGCGGAACAGGAGAAGCCAGGGGGAACTTGGCCACCACGCCGTCGAAACCCAGATTGCCCGCCAGAGCCGCCTCTTCCGGCGAAGAGACTTCCAGCAGCGCACGGCGCGCTTGCGCCCGCACCAATCGCAACAGATCCTTCAAGCGCTTGCGGCTGGCCGCCCCAACGATCACGCATGCAACATCGGACGGCAGTGCTTCCAAAGGAGCCTGCGCACTCAGCCTAACGCCGAATAGACCGCGTTCCGGCCGCCGGATGTGTTCCGGCGCATTCAAGATGAGGAATTCAAACTGTTCCGCCATTTCTGCCGTTCCCCGCTAGGTTACCTGTGGCACGGAAACTCCTCTTTAGGAAATATTTAGCTCGGATCGTTCACCGCTACTTCATTGTGGAAGTGGCGACGGACAGCCAGTCTTTCAGTATAGAGGGGCCGCACACTATGCAGCAGTTATCTATGGATTATACCCCGTTCCCTTCAGCCGCACTAATTCAGGGTGCCCAGTGGGGTCACCGATGGGTACTAGATTAGCTAGGATAAGTCGGGGAACGGCCCCACCGGGATGGTCTCGACGACCCTGCCGTCCCGCACAAGCGCGAACGGAATGCGGCAGCCCTCGGCTAGGAGTTGGTCGCGCTGGGAGTCCCCGATCAGCAGAGAGGCGGAGAGATCGATGTTCCACTTCTGTTGCGCCTCCAGCACCAGCCCGGGCCGGGGCTTGCGGCAGTTGCAGGCGCCCTCCTCATGCGGACAGTAGAAAATGTCATCGAGAATGGCACCCTGCGCTGTCAGCTCGGCCCGCATTCTCTCATGCAACTCGATCAGATCGGCGTGCGACATGATGCCTAGGGCTATGCCGCGCTGATTGGTGAGCACGATTGTGAGAAAGCCGGCAGCTTTGAACAAGCGTATCCAGGAGACCGCCTCAGGCAGCAACCGGAACTCCTCCCAGCGGCGGACATATTCGCCCGCCGGAGGCGCGGCGTTGATGACTCCATCGCGATCGAGGAACAGGCAGCGCCGCATTACTTTGCCGCGGCGAGGCGCTCTACAAACTTCTGGTGGTCCTCCGAGGAGAGGCCCGCGTTCAGGGCGGCCAACATCTTCGCGCCGTCTTCGGCCCAGATCGCCGTCACGTCCAGCCACAACCCCGGAAAGACCAGCGAGCGGAAAATGCCCTCCGGAGGATACTCCTGGTAAAAGTAAACATCATTCTGGAGCACGTGCCAGACGAGCCGCTTCCGAAAAAGTTCGATGGTAATGTATTCCTGCACGCAGGCCCTTTGATAGAGCTTCCGCTTCGGCCCGAAGTCGACCTCGGTTGTCAGGCAGATCTCAACGGCTAGTTCCGGTGCGCCGTTACAATAGAGCCTGTCGTCCCCGGACTGCCCGCCGTGCGAGGGCAAGATCCGCAGGTGCGCGTCGGGCTGCGGAGCGCTGTCCAGCATCAGCCAAGTGCTGTTATTCCCGGCATCGCATCCGGGCGTGGCATGCGCATAATGCGCAAGCCACCAGTGGATCAACGTATCGATGCTTCCGTGTTCTCTGCTAACCGGTGAGGCCACGTGCACAACGCCGTCAATGAGTTCGGCGTTCTTCAGGTTGGGTTGTTCTTCCCAACTGTGCAGGAATTCTTCCACGGTCATCCGCTCGCCGGTGACCAATTCCACCGTTGTGGCCGCAGGAGAGAGCATGGCAGCGTTCCTCCTCTTCTCAGTGTGGCCGCTAGACACTAGCCATACGGTATCCGGCGCGCTGTTGAAAGATGATCTTGCTGCCGTCCGGATCCAAAGCGATGGGGAGTTCCCGGTAGGCCTCCATGGCCTTGCGCACCGCCTTATGGTGCGCCGGATCGCAGTAGAGCAGCAGGAAGCCTCCGCCCCCAGCGCCGCAGATCTTCCCTCCCGACGCGCCGGCGCTCAAGGCCAGGTCGTACATTTCTTCGATTTCCGGATTGCTGATGCCCTCGGCCAATTGCCGCTTGAGCTGCCAGCCATCGTTCAGCACCCGTCCCACTTCCCAAAGCCGCAGGCGGTCCAAAGCTTCGGCCGTGCGCAAGGCTAGCGCTTTGAGGCAGTGAAGTTGTTCGAGGTTAACATCCGTGCGGCTATCCTGCACGCTCAGGATGTTGCCCGCCTTGCGCGTGCGCCCGGTATAAAACAGCATGATGTTACGGGAGAGCCCATGGAACAGCTCCGTCGAGCGGCGGAACTGCCGCACATCCACGCTATCGTCCTTGCAAAAACGAAACTGGCAGACGCCGCCGTAAGCGGCAATATACTGGTCCTGCTTGCCGATGGGTTTGCCGCAAATGTCGATCTCGATCTCACAGGCTTCGCGCGCCAGTTGCTCGGCGGTGACCAGCTTGCCTTTATAGGCGTACAAGGCATGCAGCAGGCCCACCGTTACGGTGCTGGAAGAGCCCAGACCGGAACCCTCCGAAGGCACGTCGGCTAGCGTGGTGAGCTCGACGCCGTTTTCTACGCCCGTGCGGAGCATGGCCTCACGCACCAGCTCGTGCTTGAGATCGCGCACATTCTCCACGGTCTCCTTTTTGGTGTAGTTGACGATGATCAATTCATCGAAGCGCGGCACGACAACGACATACACATACTTGTCGATGGCGGAGCTGACTACGGCCCCCTCGTGCTCCCGGTAGTAGCGGGCGAAATCCGTGCCTCCGCCGGCAAAGCTGACGCGCAACGGCGTCTGCGAAATAATCATAAGTTAATCCCCTTGGCGCAGGCTGGCGGCCATATAGTCCGCCTGGGCGCTGTAATAATTCTCCAACGTACCTATATCGATGAAGTAGCCGCGGATGAGTAACCCCAGGGCCCGGCCCACCAGTCGCGGCATCAACAACCTGCCCACGTCGGCCGGAACACCATCAGGTAAATACGGCCGCACTTCGCGGCGAAAAACATACATGCCGGCGTTGCACAGATTGCCCGGAGGATTCTCCGGCTTCTCCCAGAATCCCGTAATGAGGCCTGTATCGTCCATCTCCGCCACCCCGCAAGCGGCCGGGTTCGGAGAGCGGAACAAGGCCACCGATGCAATCCGATCGTGCCGGGCATGGAATTCCACTAACTCGACCAGCGGGAAGGTGGTGAGATTGTCCGCATAGACCACCAGGAAGGACTCGCCGGAGTCCACAAACTGCCAATTCGCCACAATGGTTCCAGCGCTGCCGAGCAGCGTTGGCTCATAGGCCAGGGTGACGGGGATGCCGGAGCGCGCGGCCACAAATTCCTCGACGCGCTCCGCCAGGTGGTGCGTGTTGATGAGCACGGCTTCCACGCCGGCGCGCTCGCATTCCCGCAGCCAGAGTTCCAGCAGGGGCACGCCGTCAATCGGCACCAAACACTTGGGGGTGGTGGAAGTGATCGGGCGTAAACGCGTCCCAAGTCCCGCAGCCAGGATGATCGCTTTCATCTGTTCTCTCTAGCCCCACTTCCGGACAGACTTCGTGGTTCGCCAACCCGGTGGGGCAGAAATCAATAGTATCAAGGGGGATACCCAAAACGTGGGTTACCACCTGACCGGTACTATTACCCTAGGGAAAACTGCCCCGAAGTGTTGGTTTTGGGCGGCGGCCCATGCTATCGTAACAAGATCGGTCTATAGAAATATGGAGCAAGAACCCCAGAAAGATGCCTTAAAGCAAGTCGTCCCCGAGCCGCCCGCCGCACCGTCTGGCCCCGCCGCCCCAGGGACTGCGGAAGAACCCTCGCAGGTGATACGGCCGGAAGACGAAGCCCTGGTTGTGGAACGATTGCGGGAATTGGGCTATATCGAGTAAATCCGCCGGGGTCAGCCTCCAGACAAAAAGGGTACTCGGCGATCATTGGATCCATGCAGGCAAAACCTAACATCATTCTAATCACGGCGGATTCGTTACGCGCCAATCACTTGGGATGCTATGGGTATCCGCTGCCCACCAGCCCGCGGATCGACACGCTAGCCTGTCAGGGAGTGCTCTTCGAGAACATGTTCGCCCCTGGCATTCCCACCCAGCCTTCCCATACCACCATCTTCACCGGGCAGCACCCGGTGACCCACGGCGTAGTGGCGCACGGCGGACGGGCCAAGCTGGCGCGGGGAACGCCTTTTCTGCCGGAAATCCTGCTGGAAGAAGGTTACACCACCTGCTCCGTAGATACCCTGTTTCGCGAGCGCATCTGGTTCGGACGCGGGTATGAGTACATCATCGACCCGAGCCTGCACCATCTGTTTTACGCCTCGGTCACCCAGGAGGAACTGAACGACCGGGCCTTTCACTGGATCAAAACTGTTCCCAAGGGGCCCTTTTTCCTGTTTATCCACTACTGGGATGTGCATTATCCCTACGTCCCGCCGGAGCGCATGCGCGGCCTGTTTTATAGCGGCGGCAATCCCACCGATCCGAACAACCACGCCCTGGACGAATGGTGGGACCATCCGGTGGGCGCCATGGCGAAGGACACCTGGCTGCGCACCTCAAATGGCTTGGTCACTGATCCCAATTACGTGACGGCGCTCTATGACCGCGAGCTGCGCTATCTGGATGAAGGCATCGGCGCGCTTCAGGACACGCTGGAAAAGCTGGGACTGGCCGAAAATACTATGATCGTGCTGCAGGCCGACCACGGCGAAAGCATGACCGATCACCGCATCTGCTACGACCACTACGGCTTGTATGACTGCACGGTGCGGGTTCCCTTCATCGTGCGCTGGCCAGCCGGCAACCTGCGCGCCGGCAGCCGGATCGGACCGTTCCGGCAGTTGTCGGATGTAATGCCGACTTTGCTGGAGGCCTCCGGCAGTTCCGTTCCCGAGGGAATGGACGGCAGCAGTTTCCTACGTCAGATGCAGGGGCAGCAAGAACCTTCCGGATATGACCGCGTGATTGGATTGGAATCCACCTGGCAAGCGAAATACTATCTGCGCAACAGCCGCTATAAGTATATCCTGGCGCGCCAACCGGATCTGCTGGGGAATCCGGACCGGGAACTGTACGACCTGGAAACGGATCCGGGCGAGGATCGCAATATCGCTGCGGACGAGCCCCAGTTGGCGGCCGCTTTGGAACGCGAGATGGAAGCCTTTATCGCGGAAAAGATGGAGGCCGCCGGCCGGACCGAAGATCCTGTCAGCAAGGAAGGCGCGGTCGCCGTAGCAATCTGGGAACAACATCGAGGATGAACGAAATGGAAAATCAAGTCGCACCCCAAACCGATCTGAAGGCGCTCGCACAAGCCTACCTGGACGCGTTTCATGCGCAGGACCTGGAGCGCTGTCTGGAGTTTTTCGCCGACGACGCTACCGTCGATTTCAATATGACGGTCTATAGCGGCCGTCAAGCCATCACCGACTGGCATAAAGACCGTTTCGCCGCGAACTTGAAAATGGTCAAGATGAACACCATGACCGTGGATGGCGATACCGTCACCGTGGATGGCGCTGTCTCCTCCAAGAGGCTATCCGCCTGGAGGGTCAAGGCGCTGAGCGGCAGAGTCACTATGCGCTTCGAGGACGGCAAGATCAAGAACGGCAAGCTGTCGCCGCGCATGACTAACCCGTTCAACATGATCCGCGAGGACATGGGGGCCTGGTAGCGGGCGAGCCGGCGGGTTCCATGGCTGCGCAAGCGACACCATCGCACCGCCGGGCGGCCTAGGTGCCCGGTGGCTGTACAGGTTTGGCATCTGCCCGACGCGGCACGCGTGGCGCTTTCTGAGTCTGTTACCTGCCGGGACGAACAAAAAGTCGGCTCTTCGAACCAACGCCGACCACCTTAGCTACGTCCGTTCTCTGTCTACACTAACTTGACTAAGCCAGGATCCTGTGTGATGGAATCATCACACCCCAACGCGTTCAATTAGAGGTCTTGCAGGCTGTAGCCAAACGCGCGCACTCGTGTTTCATGCCGGTTAATACATTCCTGGATGGAGGCGCTCGACGGCGGATCCTTGGCCAAGTCTTGCCACTGAGCGAAGTATCTCTGGTTGTGTTCGGTGGTGGCCTCGAAGGTAGTGGGGTGCGGCCGGAGTCCCAAGAACTCATATATGGCGGCCAGCGTAGGGGCCGGTTCCGACACAAGTGTTTCGTACTTGATCGTCATGACGCGCCGCAAGTGAGGGCGGTCCTTCTCGAAGGTCTCGTGTGCCACCAGCCAATGTTCCAGCAGCGAGTTCAGTCCCGTGGGGCTCCATTTCTCGGTGGCCAGCGAGACGGCTACTGGATGCCGCACGATGATCACAAAGGAGGAGTTCGGAAAAATGCTCTGCAGGAAACGTGTCCAGAGCAAGTTGGGCGGCGATTTTTCCAGCAGATAGCGTTTCGGCAGGTCCCAGTAAGGAAGCCATTGCAGAGCCAGCTTAACCTTGTTTTCAGGCGTCAGCAGCCCGGATTCCTCCGTCATGTGCGCGTCGGGCGCAAAGGCAAACTTGCCAGGGCCTCCCCAATAGATAGCCGGAGGGTATACAGATTGCAGATACTGGCCTTCGTCCTCGGCGGCGAGCCATTCATTGGCGTCCTGGTTGTTGGTGAACCCGCTGATCTCGGGATGCTCTCGCAGCATCCGGAACAGCAAAGTGGTGCCGCTGCGATGCAGCCCGCCTAAGAATACGAAGGGATGTGTCTGGGCTATTTCCTGTGCCTGGCCGGGACTTAGCGCGCTGCTCGCGGCGGACGCCATGGCCGACTCTTCGCCGAGGGACTCTTGGGGCATTCCCATACGGTATCTTATTGGTTTTCAATTTGTCCAGCGGACAGACGGGGGACTATGGGATGGGGGACTACCGCTACCCCAAGTAGTAGTACTCAGGTTTAGCGCGCCGGCCGGCACTGCGTGGTAAACTATTGCGAACAACAGCGTTTTCAATCATAAACATTCTATTGCGGGCGTCTACTTCTGGAGCGGCGCCCTGCGGGAAGAGGCGAAATGTTCGATCGGTTGCGAGTTTGGGTGTCGCTTTTGAGTCTGGCGGCGTGGGGCGCGGGCTGCGTCCTGGCACAGGCGCCAGTGGGTTCCCTTACGGGCACCGTACACGACACCACCGGCGCGGTGATGCTGGGTGCCAACGTCACGGTAACCAACAAGGATACCGGTCTCGAGCGGCAGATGACGACATCGGACCAAGGCATCTTCAGCGCCGCATCCTTGCCGGCCGGGAACTATACCGTTAAGGCCGCGGCGGCGGGCTTCCGCCCTCTTGAGGAGAGTGCCACCGTACAGGCTGGTCAAGTCACTAGCGTCGACTTGGTGCTGCAGGTGGGGGCCGAATCCGAAGTCATCAGCGTGCAGGGCGAAGCCGCCCAGATCAGCTACGACAGCCACGATATCTCGGGCGTGATCACACACCAGAACATCGAAAACCTCCCGGTCAACGGCCGCAGCTTTCTGCAGTTGTCCATGCTGGAGCCCGGCGTCACCGTGACGGCCAACAACGTCGGCCAGTATAACAAGCAGTTTGACGTATCAATCCTGGGCTCCAGTTCCGCCAACAATTCCGTGCGCATCACGGTGGATGGCGCGACCGTTCAGGACGCCATCACCGGCGGCACACAGCAGAACTTTTCCCAGGAAGTCGTGCAGGAGTTCCAGCTTTCTTCCACGAATTTCGACCTATCAACGGGCATCGGAGCGGGCGGCGCGATCAACGTGGTCACACGTACGGGCGGTAACGATTTTCACGGCAGCGTGTTTTTCTTCTTTCGCGATCACGACCTGTCGGCTTTTCCATTCCTGGCGCACGAACCGGGCGAGCCGAACAGTCCCTACTTTGCCCGCCAGCAGGAAGGCTACTGGTTCGGAGGGCCCATCAAGAAAGACAAGCTGTTTTTCTTTTCCAGCCTGGAGCATATCAACCAAACCTCCCTGTTCAGCGCTTTTCCGAGCGATCCGTTGTTCCAAGCATTCGGGACGAACGCCGCCAGCCCGTATCACGCCAACGAACTCACCGAGCGGCTGGACTGGCGGATCGACACCAAGAACAACGCCTTTCTCCGTTACTCGCACGACGGCAACAACTCATTTGCGCCGCCCGGTATTGGGGACCTCCCATCGGATTGGGCCGTGAATACGAATTGGGCCGATTCCGGGGTCTTTTCGCTGATTACTGTGGCCACGCCTGCCACCGTGAACGAGTTCCGCTATTCGTATACTTTCTGGTCTAATGTCAACGCGCCTCCCACACTGGCGCAGTGCCCGGCCCCTTGCCTCGGATGGGACTATGCCACCAACTCGGACGGTCCCATGATCACCATTTTGGGGGTGAACAACTTCGCAATGGGTGAGTCCGCCACCTCGCCGCAAAGCCGTTTGTTGCGGCGGCATACCTTCGCCGATAACATCAGCTCGCAAAAGGGCACGCATTCGATCAAGTTCGGCGGATACTGGGAATATCAAAAGGGGACAGGTTCTTACGCTTACGCCCAGCCCGCGGCCATAGAGCTCTGGTCCCCGGAATTGGTGCAGGCCTTCAATCAGAATGGCTTCTGCAATCCCCGCGGTAGCTCGAACTGCGGTCCGGTGCCGGCGCTGTATCAGATTCAAGTTCCTTCCACGTACAACACGGTCGCCGATATTCTTAAGTTGCCGGTAGCCGAATTCACGATCGGCGTCGGCAATCCTACACAGCCGCCTTTGTTCGAACGGGGCAACGCCGACCATGACAATCTCTTCCACCTGTACGCCGAGGACACCTGGAAGATTCGCCCGCGCTTCAGTCTCAATTACGGCCTGGCTTGGTCCTACGAGAGCAATGCGCTGAATCACGACCTGACGAAGCCGGAGTATCTGGAGCCCATCTACGGGGCTAACGGCCTGGGATATGAGCAGCACTCGCCGCGCAATTTCAGCCCGATGCTGGGCTTCGCCTGGACGGTGACGAAAGACAACAAAACCGTCGTGCGTGGCGGTTCCGCAATTTATTACGACACTTGGGACATCTTCAACCGTCTGATTGAGCGCGTCATTCTGAGTCCACTCGGCACCGGACGTATCCCGCTGCCCGACAGTGCTTTCTTTGGGACCATTTCCAACATTATTGGCTTCGGGAATCTGCCGGCGGCTATCCAGCCGACCACTTTGAGTAGCGAACCCACCAACTTCAGAGGGGTGGGACTCGAAAATGACTTAGGACTCTTCGTGAAGGGCGCCGAGGTGGAGCTCAATTCCGGCCTTCCCGTTCAAAACGTCGATTTGTTCAAAACCGGGCAGGGATTGATCCCGGCGAACTTCCGGCTGCCGTATTCCGAACATGCCAGCATAGGCATTCAGCGGGAAGTGCGTAGCGACTTGCTGATCAGCGCGGATTTTGTGTTCCGGCAATACATGCACCAGTTGATCAACGAAGTAGACCTGAACCACTATAACAGCGCAGCGGGGCCGGTCATCCCGAAATGCGGGCCCGGGCAAGCGCTCCTAGTGCCGGAGGAGTGTTCCGCCGGCCCTATCGAAACCGAGATCTCCGGCGGCCGTTCACACTACAAAGGACTGTTGATGAAGGCCGACAAGCGTTTCTCGCACCGCACGACGGGAACGCTGGCCTACGCCTACGCCAGTCAAGTCGGCTATAACGGTCTGGTCGACAACAGCAATTGGTTTGCGAGTTGGGGCCCGCAGGCCGGTCATCAGACGCTCACCGGTTCGATTGTGCTGATTCTGCCATGGGGCATCCAGGCATCCGGGATCACTTCGTTTCAAAGCGCTGCACCCTTCCAGCCCTTTCTTACGGGTGTCGACTTGAACGGCAATGGTGTATTCGCGACAGCCGGTGAAAGCCCGTACCCCGGCCCTCCCCTGCCCGGCAGCGGATTCAACGAGTTCGGCGTCACCAAGAACAAAGCGGACTTGATTCAACTGGTGAACCAGTTCAACCAAACGTATGCCGGAAAAACGGATCCGCTCGGTCACCCGATTCCGTTCCTTACGCTGCCGTCGAACTTCTCGTTTCCGCGCAGCTTCAATTCCCAGGACCTGCGGGTGACCAAGATTTTCCGGCTGTCCAAGGAGCGCTGGAAGCTGTCTGTTTTTGGCGAGTGTTTCAACGTCTTCAACATTGCCAACCTGACCTTCTACAATGACGTGTTGAACGCGCCGAACTTCGGCCAGGCGTCGCAAAGGACGTCGAATATTTTCGGTACAGGCGGCCCCCGCGCCTTCCAGCTCGGCAGCCGCTTGACCTTCTGACAGACGCGTACCTGAGCACCGCCGGCTCGGGGCCTGAGATGCCTGAGGCGTCCGTGACGACTCCGAACTGGCGATCGGCAGGCCCCCACCCGCGGCAGCGGCCCGCGCGACGCCGATCTGCTTCTGGCGCCGCCACGGACGGCTTCCGCCCCTGACTCATTCAATATCGAGGGTAACCGTATTGAATGTGGTATTGATGTCGTTCACCGAGTCTTGCACGGATAACACCAGGTTCACCACGCCACTGCCTGCCAGCGAATGCGGGATCAGCACGTTCACCTGATCCAGTCCTGTGTACCCGCCCTGCGGCCCGGCGTATTGTACCGCGAGGTTTTGCCCATTGATCTGCGCGCTGATGGCGGAAAGCGACGAGACGTGGCGTACGCCCGTACCGAAAAATTCCACGACCACCGTGTCCGGCGCACCACCGAGGCTGATAGGCTGCGGCAGACAACTACCTATGGTGCTGCCGCAGGTGAACACATTCTCGAAAAATTGCCCGTTGGCGCCTCCCGGGGCCGGATAGCCCCTGCACGTGCCCTTACAGACCGCTATCGCAGCAGGTACACCAATACCGTTCTGATTCGCGGTATACAGGCCGGGCGCGACCGCCTCGATCAGGACGATGCCGGTGGTTTCGGTGCCGTCCGCGCTGCTGATGGTTATCGAAGCCGGACCATACGCCGCATTGCCGGGCACATAATAATTTACTTGCGTGGGCGACGCCGAGTACATAGGAACGCTGTACGTAACGTTGGCGCTGTCCACCAGCGTCATCGTGCTACCCGCGAGAGTCGTAGAGAAGCTGGCGGAGCTCGTGACAGCGGACGAAGTCGCCAGATCCGCGCCAAACGCGCTTACCAGCGCGTCGGGAGCCACTGTGGCATTCGCATTACAGGGATTCGTCGCCGTGCCGCAATCCGGGTCGAAAACGTTGGGAGGAAGCGTGGCATAGCTGGCGCTGGAGATGCTGGCCGCCATTTTGATCCCTGCCTGCGCGTTCGGATTCTGTCCGCTGACGTTCGCCAGGTAGCTTTCGGCCGTGGATGTAACCTGACCTGCCGAAAAGTCATCGATCACCGCGGAGTTGTACACGGGGTCGTCGATCTTATCGTGCCCCGTAGTGCCATACGCAAAGAATGTCTCCGTAGTGAAGACTGTCATCGCTTCCATCCCATTGCCCGCGGCGAACTTCGACATGCCCTGCAGCCAATTCGCATCCAGTGCACTAAATGCCGGGTCGGCCGCGCCTAAAATTGAGAAGTCATCCAGCGAAGCCGTCAGATAACCCTGTGGGGATAGAGCTCCGGACGGCAGCGGGTTCGGAAGGTAATGCGGCGAGAACGTTTCTTCTACATATGCGCCCTTGTTATTGGCATGTGCCTCGGTTGCCCATTGAACATATGTGGGGAAGGTGTCGGTATTATAAATGTCCATGCCGATCAGGTCGAGGCATCCACTGTTATCGGCGGCTCCGATGCAGCCAGGAATATTGGTGATCCAGTCCTGCATATAGGTATCTTCCTGTTTGGTTAGCGTAGGGATGGCACCGTTTTGGAACGCTCCGACAGAGAGCCGGGTCCGCGGAGAGGCCTTCCGGAGGAGGGGGATCATGGCCAGAATGAAATCGTGCCAGTCCTGGTTGATAGCGACGCCCATGCTTCCTGTAGCGGTCGTGGGCTCATGGACAATCACGAAGACATCCGGTTGGTAGCGAGCCACCAGCGCTGGATAATTCTGCATCGCCGCGGTTTCAAAGGTTTGGAACGTTATGTTCTGCCCCAACTCACCGGGCGTGAACTCCAGATTTATGGCCAACTCCAGTCCCAGTTGGCGGATATGCGTGACCATGGAGTCGTACAAGGCGGTGGCTATCGGGTCCGTGATCGAAGTAACCCCCGGGTTGAACTCTACCCGCTGCACGCCGGCGGCCTTCAGGCCATCCACATAGCCGATCAGCGTCGATTGCGTGGCGCCGTCGACCACCATTCCATTGGCGTACGGGATATTGCCTCCGTAAATGAGCGGGTGGGGCGCGCTGGACACGGCCACCGCGTCGATCGCGGCACTCGCCGCCGCGATGAACTGATCGCAGGCGGAATCGCACGTCTGCGAAGCCAAAGGCCGGGCCCCGAGCAATACCAGGAAAGACGCCGTTGCCAGAACCGAAGCACTATGCAAGCCAGGCATTCAAGTATCTAAACACCCCCCGTGCCTCCAAGTCGCTTTAAACGAACGGGTAATGATCCTTCAGGAACTGGCCGGTTCGGGAGCCTCCAGCTACAGTACTGGCACTAACAATTGGCCGACCGCTTGACTTTCGCCTGTCAGCGCTACAATAATTAAAAGCCGCTTTTTTCGATGAATTGCCGCTGCCTGATTTTGACCTTGATGCGCGTAAATTGTCCTCCGGGGACGCGCACGCCTCCCGGCAACGGTTGATCTCCGCACGAGAGGGAATTCTTATGGCGTCGCCGATTCGCGTTTTCTTCTGCGTTGTAATCTGCCTGGTTTTCGCCGGCCAATCCTTGCTGGCGCACGATCCGCACGATCCCATCGCCTGCATGGCGCTGTCCCCCAACTTCTCACAAGACCGAACTATTTTTGCTGCGACTGGCCTTCTGTCGATCAAAGTAGGTATCTTTCCCGTCCTGAAGTCCACCGACGGAGGGGTCACCTGGACGGTCGTCCCGGGCCTGCCGAACAATAATGCGATCCTGTCGATTGCAATTTCACCGGGGTACAGTCAGGATAAAACCGTTTACACTGCCGGCGCTGGAGGCCTTTTCCGAAGCACCAATCAGGGGGCCTCGTGGGCTGCTCTGACAACGCAATCGCTGGTGAGCGTAACTTTATCACCCAACTTCTCTAGCGACAACACGCTTTTCGTAGTCACCAAAAACAATAGCATCCACATGTCGGCAAACCGGGGCCAGACCTGGCAAACGCTATCCGTGCCGGCTTCGCTCACCGCCGGCCTGACCGTCATGACGGTGTCTCCGAATTACGCTACAGACAAAACGCTTTTGTTGGGCAGTGCCGCCAATGGCATCTTCAAATCCACCTCTGCAGGCTCCAGTTGGACTGCGGTCGCCACGGGCGTGACATCTCAGGTGAGCCAACTCGTTTACTCGCCAACTTTCAGCTCCGATGACACGGTTTTTGCCGGAACCTTTTCCGGTTTCCTGGTCTCCACGAACGCAGGCAGCTCCTGGAAGGCGTCCAGTTCGGGTCTTTCGGATACCAAAGTGACTTCCCTGGCGTTCTCTCCGCATTATTCGACGGACTCGACTCTGTGGGCCTCGACCGCCGTCGGCGGCGTCTTCCAATCCACCAACCAAGGGGCTTCCTGGACGCTGGGCGGCACCGTTTCACGCACGCTCTCCAACCTGACGAACATCCATTACCAAACCGTCTCCGCGGCCACCAGCGGCAACGGGATCGCGCTCTATTTGGGAATGTATGAAGGAGCGTGGACATCGTCGGCTGCCTCGATATCCTGGCAGTACATCGATACATTGCCAACCCGGCTTATCCGCCACATCAACCTGTCGCCCAACTACGCCAACGACCAGACGGTGTTTGCGAACAGCTACGGAGGCGCGAACTTATGGTCCACCACTGCCGGCGCGGCTTGGACCTTCCAGAACACCGGAATGCTGCTCCCCTTCACTGACGCCTCGGGCATCTCTCCGAATTACGCCGTGGATGGCACGGCGTTTAGCGGCGATGCCGATGGTTTGCAAAAGACAACCAACTTCGGAGCTACCTGGGCCAAATTGACGGGGAATGGGCAGGCCGATTATCCCAGGGCCTTCGCTATATCGCCCACCTATGCGCTGGATTCCACCGTACTCGTCGGGGCTACCAATACCAATACCGCGTACGAAGGTCTGTTCCTTTCCACGAATGGCGGCAGCACTTGGACCGCGACGAACGTGATGGGCACAACGATCACGGCGATTGCCTTTTCACCTGCGTTCGCATCGGACCGGACGGCGTTTGCCGCCGATTCCCAGGTCGGACTTTATAAATCCACCAATGGCGGCGTTACCTGGACTCTGCTCACCCTGCCGGGCACCTCGCAGCTATGCACGACAGTAGTGGTTTCTCCATCGTTTGCGACGGACGGAACGGTATTTGCGGGCGGGCTCACCGGGGGGATCTTCGAGTCCACCAATGGCGGATCGACTTGGACGGTGCTTCCTCAAACCAGCTCCCTGAGAGCCTTGGACATTCAGTTGTCCCCAAACTATGCGGCCGATCAAACCATGTTTGTCGGCACCTTCCAGTCCGGGCTCATGGAATCCACCCAGGGGGGGCAGAATCTGGTCCAGATAACAGCATATCCGGATAATCTGGTCTTGGCCGTCGGCCTTTCGCCCAACTTCGCAAGCGACGACACTATGTTCGCGGCCAGCTATCATGGCCTCTTCAAGTCCACCGATGCAGGCGCCACCTGGACCTACACTACGGAACCCGCCCGCATCGAGGATACGCAAAACGTCACCAGCAACAGTCCGCCCCAGCAACCTCCTACCATTGTTTATAATGGCGCCTGGTCGAGTGTATCTGCGCCGCTGAATGCCAGCACGTACGCTTACACGGTAACCGAGACGTCCGGGGCCACCGCGACTCTCGCCTTCACGGGCACCGGCGTGCGCTGGATCAGTGTGACCGGACCCACCCAAGGTAGCGCCACAGTTCAGCTTGACGGCGCCACACAGGGCACCGTATCTCTGAACCTGAACGGAAGTGCAACGACCACTGCATACCAGCAGAATGTCTGGGAGCAGCACGGAATTTCATGTGCGCATCACACGTTCACCGTGACTGCAACTCCGCAAGCCAACCAAACCGTCACAGTGGATGCCTTCGACGTCTGGGTAGACGGCTGCCCTGGAACAAATTGAAGCAGCTTGTCTCGATACTGCGGGATGTCTACCGGCAAGCGCGTCCTCGTGAGCGCAACCACCGTTGACCTTCGCGAAACCGATCCGAACTGCCGGCTTCTTCCCGTGGAAACGACGGAGTTCTCGTGGGCTGTGTTTGGCAAAACCACCGGCGCGACATACTCAGACCACCTTGCCGGCCCGCTACTCCATTACGGTGTGGTAACCGGCACAATAGCGGACATGGGCGACAGATTACCGAGCGTGTCGATCGCCTGTACGCCATAGTAGTACGTGGTCCGCGAATTCACGGTGTTGTCCGTATACGAAGTGTTTTTCGTCGCGCTGATCTGGCTCAAGCTGGAAGGCGAAGTCCCCCGATAGATGTCGTAGCCGGAAATCGGCAGACCGCCGGTCGATGCCGACCAGGTCAGTTTCACCTGCGTGGACGAGCTTGCCGTTGCCTTCGGGTTGCTTGGCGCCGATGGCAGCGCGAGCGTCGTGACCGCAATGACGTTCGACATCCCGGAACTGAGCCCGCCCGCCACCGCCTCCACGCCGTAATAATATGTAGTTCGCGGCGTCAGACTGTAGTTGTCGAACGAGGTGGCCGTGCCATTCAGTTGCTGGATCTGGGTCATGCTCGAGGGAGAGGTCCCGCGAAATACAAGATAGCTAGTCGGAATCACGGTGCCGGTCGAAGCCGACCAAGTCAGGTCGATTTGCTGGGTGGATACCGCCGTCCCCGCCAGCCTGGTCGGCGGATTCGGAGGCGCCGAATTCGGCGTCTTGACGGCGACCACGGCCGGTTGCGATACATTGAACGCCAGATCGTAAGCTTCGACCTGGTAAGTATACGTCGTGTATCCCGTAAGCCCCGTGTCCTGGAATTGCGTTAGGGCAGTGGTCGGGAGCGGCACCCCATTGCGCGATATGTAATACCCTGCAACACCCACATTATCCGTGGAGGCGTTCCAGGTCACATTTACGGCGGTCGGACTCACGGCGATGGCCGTCAGGCCCGTGGGTGTCGACGGCGAAATCGTATCCGGGGGCGAGACGATCGAACTGTAATAACTCATTCCCGTGCTGCTGTAGATGCCTTGCTGCATTACCAGAGCCGATTGTGAAACCTCCTGGCTGAATAGCTGGCTGGGTGATAGATCCGCAAGGCTGACGCTGTAAGTCAGGTACGCCGAGAGCTCTTCCGTGTCGAACGGATTCATGAAGATCATCTTGGAGTAATTCGCCAGATTCACGATCGTCTGCAGGAAAGCTGAGTCCTCCGGATCCCAGAAGCCGAACACCTCACGCGACTCCTGAACATCTCCGCTCAGCACACCCCATTCACTGTTCCGGACTTTCCGCAGCCACGTCTGCGACAATGTCACCGGCTTGCCGGCCGTAGCGGCCATACTGACGATGGTCAGGGCATTTCGCCAAAAGTTGTCGTTCGTCGGCGGCCCTAACTCGTTGATTGGAAAGATGTGCATGTCGATGAAGTCCAGCGGGACAGTCACGCAGGGCTGGGTGGCCGAACACTGCTGGTCGCTGAAACCGGCGATGAACCCCTGAAACCCCGTTAGCCACGAGCCCACTCCGGCGCCTATCTTCATGTTGGGCACACCCGCTGCCAGCACGCTACTGGCGGACTGGTCCAACATGCTTATGGACCCGGCGACGGTGTCAACGTTGGTTTGCCCGGATTGCGCAGCCTCGGTGTCGGGCTCCTCCTGGAGCACGAAGTAGTCCGGCTGCATCGTCTCGGCCACCACTTTCGCGGCCTGAGCGCGGGCCGCCTGATATTGGGTCCAGCTCAGGGTGGGGTAAAACGCCGCCACCTGAGGTCCCCATCCGGACCCCAGACCGCTGGGCATCATGCTCTGGCTTTCGACGACGAGTTTGAAGCCCTGCGCGCGGACCGCTGCGGCCACTTGCGCGTAAAAACTAACGTACTGCTCGTATTCCGTCTGACTGGAAAAGAACGGCTCGTACAACATGGGAAAGCTGATTTCCACCGCAACGGCTTGAGCACCAAGCGCTTTTAACATCGTAAGATCGTTCAGCACGGATCGCATACCGTTGAGCAATTGCGGCCCATTGTTGGAATTGGCATTCGTCAACTCTCCCGTATAAAGCACCGGGTATTTAGATCCGTTCCAAAGGCCTTTAATGGCGTTATTGAAGTCGCTGAGGTCGCCGTTGAGCGTGTTATAGAGATCCTGAAAAACAGGGGGCACTACCGGCAGCCCCTGCCCCCTACAGGACGGCAAGGCGGACAACATCAGAATCGCCGCCAGACTGGGGCCGCACCCCGTTAATGCACAGTAACGTAAGATGGATTTCATAAAACTCGATGGTGTTGCGCGATGGCACGTGAGACACGAACCCAGCTCACCAGTTATCAGTTGAGCTGGCCTGAAGAAATTGGCTTTCATTAAAACGGTGTCCCAAGCCATCTGATAGTCTCATCGGCCACCGTCGCTGTTTCAGTCTATCAGGTATGAATATCGTTAACCCTCTACCTACGCCCGCTGCATTAACCTACGATAGCTTCATCCGGTCATGACAGGCTGCGCTGTGCAGACCTTGTGACCTGAAAACGCCGCACTTACGCCGTCTTGTTCCCCCAGGCGATCTGGCGCAGACAAACCACCCGCCCGCTTCGTCGGAATCGCGAAAACATAACTTTCGTAAATATCCGCAGCGCACTGGGGCGCGGACAGACCACAAGCGACCCAATCGATCCGGGTACTTACGCGGGCCGTTTATTCACAAAGGTGTAGAGGATAGAAACGCCACCGCGGAACGGAAGTCGCGGCCTCATGGTACGGCAGTACTCAATGTGCCTTTTATCCCTGTATGAAAAAGCACACATCGGTAAAAGAGAAGCAGAGCCGATTGGGTGAAAGTGGAAACCGCGCGCGTCAGGGCAGTGTGGTCCAGCGGTAGTTTTGTAGATTATCTCGCGCGGCGCTTCGGCCTAAGTATGGTTACCACGACTGGCCCATACGCCTCGATTGGTGGCTTGCCGGGCCTCCCAAGGTCATCAAAAGTGCCGGCGCATCATCGGTATTTTGCTTGCCGCAGTACACTAGGTGGACTCAGTACATCTCGAGATCTTGCAGGCTGTAGCCGAATGCCCGCACCCGCGGCTCATAGCGCGCGATCCAGTCCTGGACGGAGGCGCTGGTTTCCGGGTTTTTCGCCATATCCGCCCATTGCGCAAAGTATCTTTGGTTGTGTTCGGTGGTAGCTTCAAATGTAGTTGGGTGCGGCTCCACCCCGAAAGCCGCATAGATCTTGGTCAATGCAGCGTCCGGCGCTGCGATCAGGGTCTCGTACTTGACCGTTACAGCCCGCTTCAGGTGTTTGTCGTCCGCTTCCGCGATCTCGTGCGCTACCAGCCAGTGTTCGATCAGCGAATCCAGGCTCCGCGTGCTCCATTTGGTCGTAGCTAGCGAGACGGCCACCGGATGCCGTACGATGGTTACGAAAGAGGTGTGCGGGAAAGCGCTCTGGAGGAAACGCGTCATCAGAATATTGGGGGGAGATTTTTCCAGCAGATAGCGCTTCGATAGGTCCCAGTAAGGAAACCAATCGAGAGCCAGTTGCGCTTTGTTGTCCGGCGTCAGCAACTCGGATTCCTCGGTGAGATGCGCTCCGGGGGAAAAGGCAAAGCTGCCGGGGCCCCCGTAAACGATCCCCGGGGGATAGACCGACTGCAGGAATTGGCCTTCATCCTCCAGGGCCAGCCATTCGGTGGCGACCTGATTGTTCGTGAATCCGCTCATCTCAGGATGCTCTCGCAGCATCCGGAACAGCAAGGTAGTGCCGCTGCGATGCAGCCCACAACAAAAGACGAAATCGTGCGCCTCCGCGATCTCACGTGCCTGCTCCAGACTGAGCGCGCCGGCCGGGCCTGTAGTCATAGTCGGTTCTCGGTCTCCCCCTGCATCCTCCATAAAGTAGCACACCTTGCTGAGCCCAAGCGCTTTCCAAAAGCGTAAAGGGGGCGGAGTTTCCCGTGCTCCACCCCCTTGCCGGCTCAACCTAGGAGATCGAACCTGATGCGAACGCTTGCCTAATCGAATTCTAGGCGCCGGCCGGCACGTCTGAAAGCACCGGTCGTACGGTACCGGGTACCCACCCGACATTCCGAACTGAGTTCGCAGGCAAGCGGCGTCCCAACCGGCAAGCGGTATCCTGGAATAAAGCCGTGACTGGACGGCATCTCCGATAACAGGGTACTCATAGATGCGCGGAACTTGCGAACGCTCCCTGAACCGCCGATCTTTCGTTTCGGCCTCGCTCGCCTTCCTGGCCAGCGCGGCCTGTACCAGCGACGCGCGCAGCGCCAATCATCCCGCGCCAGCCGCCAAACACGACGCCGGACCAGTCCGGCTGGTTGACTTCTCAGATTCCGGAAAGAGAATAGAAATTGTGACCACTGAAAAAATGATCAAAAGCGACGAAGAATGGCAGCGCCAGCTCACGCCCCAGCAGTTTGCGGTCACCCGCAAGAAGGGTACAGAGCCGGCTTTCACCGGCAAGTATTACAACCTGCACGAGAAAGGCCTCTACCGCTGCATCTGTTGCGGTAACGCTCTGTTCAGCTCGGACACCAAGTTCGAGTCGGGCACCGGCTGGCCGAGTTTCTGGGCTCCCATTGCCAAGGAGAATATCGCTGAGGAAACCGACACCAGCTATTTCATGACGCGCACCGAAGTGCTCTGTCGCAAGTGCGACGCCCATCTCGGCCATGTATTTCCGGACGGGCCGGAGCCCACAGGCCTGCGCTACTGCATGAACTCGGTCGCCCTGCACTTCATCAAGGGCGATGCTCTTAAATAAGCGCACTCTGCGCGTCCTACCCCTGGGGTCGAATCGGCCATAGGGGTGAACCGCCCGATGCGAATTACTATCGATGCCGTTCCCCTGCTGGTACGCAGCGCGGGCGTCAAGAATTACCTCTTCCACTGGATCGTGCATCTGCGGCGCTTGCTCGGCGATGAAAAAGTCCGCCTTTTTCCCTTCCTGGACCGCCTGCCGGATCTGAATCATGAAGGCTCCATCGCGGGAGCGCCCGGAACGCTCGCCCGCCAGGGTCTGCTCTATGCGCTGAACCTATGGCCCAATTGCGCCTGGGACTGGATGGGTCCTGCGGCCGACATCTTCCATGCGACAAAGTTGCTAAATCCGCCGCGCCGACTCCACCTCACCGCCACCCTGCACGATATGACCTGCTGGCTCCTGCCCGAATTCCACCAGCCCGACAACGTGGCAGCCGAGAAGCGCTTCGCTGGGCAGATCTGGAATCGGGCCGCCGGCCTGATCGCCGTTTCCGAGAACACCCGCCGCGATGCCGTGCGGGTGCTCGGCTTGAACCCGGACAACATCCGAGTGATCTATCCCGGCGTGCCGGAACCATATTTTCAAGCCACCATCGAGACGGGTGGCGCCACGCGGCAAAGGTATGGACTCTCGCGCCCGTACGTCCTGTACGTGGGAACTGTCGAGCCCCGCAAAAACCTGGATTGCCTGCTGGATGCCTGGCGAACTCTGGCCGCTTCGGTGCGCGACGAATTCGCGCTGGTGGTAGCCGGTCCGGAAGGCTGGCGGGCCGCTGCCACTATGGCCCGGTTGCGAAGGCCAGGCGCGGGCGTGCGCTATCTGGGTTATGTGCCCGAATGCGATCTGCCGGATATCACCGCCGGCGCGGCAGTCTTCATTTATCCGTCGTTCTATGAAGGCTTCGGTTTTCCCGTCGCGCAAGCCATGGCGGCCGGAGTGCCTGTGATCACTTCAAATCTGTCGTCGCTGCCGGAGGTGACCGGCGGAGCAGCGGCGCTCATCGATCCACGCAGCCTGGCGGAGATGTGCGCCGCGCTCGGCCGCCTGCTCACCTCGCCCGACTCCCGCGCCCAATTGGCGGAAGCCGGCAGAGTCCAGGCGCAGCGTTTCAGTTGGGACACCTGCGCCCGCCAGTCGTTGGAATTTTTCGCGAAGATCGCGGGCCGCGCCTACTAGATTGTGGCGAGTTCGTCCGCAAGCACGCCGCGGCGGTATTCGATACCTTCGAAATCCGCCTGCTCGTCCAGTGTCTTAGCCAGACTCGACAGCAGATATAACAGAAACAGTCCACGGGCGCCGGGCGCCGCAGCCAGATCGAATTTGGCTCTCCACCTTTTCTTCCGCCGGCCAGCCACTTGCACGCTGAAGTGGAAGGAGTCCCATCCCAGCGGTGCTTCCCATTCGCTGGACTCCCAATCGAAAAACCGAAAGCTGGCCCTCCCGCACGCGCGTGTTCCATGGGGAAAAGTCGCCATGCGCAAAACCACAGGCAACGGTGATTCCTTCCAATTCGCGCCTGGCTTCGGCCAAAGTTGCCGCTCCCAACTGTTGATCGCGCCAATCGCAGCGCCACGCCACCTCATTCCAGCGCATGCCAACTTCTTCGACCAACTGGAGGCCGGGCTTGTTCATGCGATGCAGGGCCGCAAGTTTTTCCAGAAACTCTACATGCATGCCGGACAACTTCGCCGGACCGCGCCGGCCTTCCACCGGCGACTGGAACAGCAGGTAACTCTCCTGCCATTCGCCCGAGTAGAGCACACGCGGCACATATGGACGCAGCGCGGACAGGCCCTCCAGCACGCTGGCTTCATGGCGCACACGGCCGCCTGCCGGCTTCGTCAGTCCCAGTTTCACGTAGCCCAGAGTCTCGCCGCCGGGGCGCATCACCTGAATGGTGAGCTTGCGATACCTGCCAGGCGCGCCCAGCAGCATGGCGAACACCGGGCTACGCTCGCCGGTCACGTTCGTGACCAGGGCATTAAGGCCCAACGGCTCTCCCACGTAGAGCGAATGCACGGGCCAGCCGTTCCACCCGGTCTTGACAAGCTGTGCCAGCAAGCCCTTGAGCACGCGCGCACCGAAGGCGTACGGAGTGTAGAACCGAAACCCCTCCAAGGTGGTGCGGCTGTCGCCCACGGGAAGCAGGCAACGCGGCTCCCGACGCGAGGGCAACACCGCAAACCGTTGCCCCAGACCGTGTCCCTGGGCCGTCCGGCGGCCGGCAAAACGCTCCACCGCTTGTTCCAGGACCGCACTCATGATTTCCATCTCGCGAATTACATGACTAACTGCAACCGTTCTCGCGTGTCAATTCATCCAGTCCCGAAATTCTTCCTCAGAGTTTTCTGTGGAAACCCAGGAATCGACTGGGCTGACCCGACTTCCCTGCCCTATCCAGTGCCTCTTTCACTACTTTCATGCCTTGTGTATTGACACTAGACAATTATGGCAACTACTATCAGAGATGTGGGCTACCAATGAGATCTCGTGTGGAACCATACCTGACGTCCCAGGAGGTTGCCGATGTCCTGGGAATTACCAAGCGCACGCTGATGAACTGGTTGCGCACACAAAAAATCCAGGAGCCGGAGCGCAATCAGGTGAACCGTTACCGGCGCTGGACCGCGCAGGATGTAGAGCGCATACGGCAAACCATCGCGGAGAAAAATAGTGATTAAGCTGGTGATTTCAAACCAACGAGGCGGCGTGGCTAAGACGACCACTGCCACGACGCTGGCGCGGCTGTGGGCCGACCAGGGGCATAAGGTGCTGCTGATCGATACCGATCCGCAAGGGTCTGTGGGGATGTCCCTAGGCCTGAAGGCAGACAAGTTCCTGCACCATTTCGTGGTCTACAACCACCTGTTCGAGAGCTGCCTGGTACACGCAGCGCCGAACATCGATGTGCTTTGCAGCAGTCGCGAGACCATCCAGGCGGAGGCTTCTCTGATGGGGGTACCGGCGCGGGAGATGTCCTTTTCCCTGCTCTTCTCCAGGGTCGACGAGCCTTACGATGTCGTGCTGATCGATGTGGCGCCGTCCATCACGTTGATGCAGACCTGCGCCATGGTTTACGCGCAGCGTGTGCTGATCCCGGTCAGCATGGACACGCTCAGCCTCCAGGGCGCGGGTGCCTGCCTGGAAACCGCACGCATGATGAACGAGCTCTTTCGCGTCAATGTACAGCCGGCGGCCCTGTTGCCGGTTATGGTGGATCGGCGCTTCCAGCACACCGCTGTAATGATGAAATCGCTGGAGGACCTGTCTGCCAAGTTTAGCATTCCCCTGCTGCAGGCCATCAGAACCGACGTGACGGTCTCCAAATGCGGCCGCGCGCGCCAGTTCCTGGTGGATTACGACCCGAAGTGCAAGGCCATGGAAGATTACGAGACGGCGGGAGCGCAACTGTGGGAGCTGCTCAATGAGCGAGCCGACCAAGGAAAATCCGAAAACGTCCAAACGGTCCAGGCGTAAGCCGGCCATGGAGCCGCTCGGCTGGGACGAGATCGTCAGCCAGCCGGGCATGGGCGGCTATCTGTCATTTTTGAATGGCCCGGTTCCCCTGCCCCACCTCGGTCAGACTCCTGCAGTCGAAACAACCACAGGGCCCGTGGCCGGCCCAGTGGCTGGGCCGGCGGGCGACTTCGCAGCACCTGATATAAGCTCAGGGGCTGATGGCACCCCAGGGGTTGAACCCATCTTACTAAGCACCTCGGCTGAAACAACCCCAGGAATCGAACCTGCTGCGACCCCCCTGCCTGCATCACTAGCAGGGCTTGTAGCAACCCCAGGGGCTGGTCCGCTTGCCCCCGGTCGGCCCATCGACACACAATCAGTCCCTGGCATCGAATCAACCCCAGGGGCTGACACCACTCTGGGAGTTGGCTCGATCTCTGAGCCTGGACTAGTCGCAGGAGTTGAGACAACCCCAGGGATTGAACTCGCTGCTACGCGACCAACCGTACGCATAACAGGGCTCGCAACAACCCCAGGGGCTGATCGCCTGCTCGCCCCTTCGCCCCCTCGCCCGCTCGGCTTAACGCCAAGCCCAGAGCTCGGAACGACCCCAGGGTCCGATGACCGGCAACATGGCCATCTCAGCCATCCAGCCCCTGAGGTCATTTCGATCCCTGCCGTTCCACCGGGTCCCCGCCTGCGTATTCGCAGATGTTCTGCGGCGCAGGATGGGCATTCGCTCGGAGAAGAGGTCCTCTATCAGGCGCTCTGGAAGACCGCCACGCCGGAATCCGGCGAGACGCGCACTATCGTAATCGGATGGCGGGGTATGTCACAGATTTGCCGGATGACACCTAAGAACTGCAAAATCAACACCCAACGGCTCATTCGCAAGCTAGCCTTGGAGGTTCTTTCGCCTTACAACACGCCGGAATCCATCGGCACAACGTACCGCGTTTACGCGAGCGATGCCATCCTGCGGCGGCGCCGCTCGGCGGGACTGGAATGGGTGGTACGGAGCAGGGGAGTCGAGTTCGTTGATCCAGCCACCGGGATGATGCATCCTGCCCATCTGTGCGGATACGTATCAGAATAGACCCCTTGCCGTAATCCAAAAGAATTCTCGGATTTACAGCCCGCCGCGCCACTTTCCTAGTTAAGCGTGCATATCTGTGTTGTCGGCGGCATTTTCGATAAGCCGGCGCATTACCGGTCGAAGCATTCCATCTCGCCCGAGACGGTGTTGGCAGCGGGATTGCGCGAGCGCGGTTGGCAGGTAACGGCCTGCGGCCATCGCAACCCGCTGCCAGCGGGCGACTTCGATGCCGTGCATGTGCACCACTTTGGACGGGCGGCGCTACGCATGGCACTTAGTCCGAAGCGCGTGCCCTTCGTGTTCACAACCCACGACCCATTTTCGATGAACCGCCTGCCGGTGGGCTGGAAACGGCGGCTGACGGACGCGGTGGTACTGCGCCGGGTCAGCCGCGTGGTAGCACTTTCCAACGCGGAGCGCAGTTTTCTTCTCCAACAATACGGGCTGCCGCCGGGCTCAGTCGCGGTGATTCCGAACGGCATCGATACCCGGGTGTTCAGTGGCGCCGCGGAGGCGCCGCAGGGCGGGGAACAACGACTGCTATTTGCCGGTCAACTGCAAAAGTTCAAAGGGCTGGACTACCTGATCGAGGCGCTGCCGGCAGTGCGCGCCGCATACCCCTGGGTGAAGTTGCAGGTGGTGTACCAGACAGACGCGCTCCTGAGCCATTACCGGGCGCTGACGGCGCGCCTGGGACTGGATGGGAGAGTCGAGTTCGCAGGGCCAAAGACCGCGCGCGAACTCGCGTTACTTTACTCGGCCGCGGCTGTGGTGGTCTCGCCGAGTCTGGGCGAGTGCCTCTCCACTGTGGTGCTGGAGGCCATGTGCTGCGGAGCGGCGGTTGTGGCGACCGATGTGGGCAGCATACGGGAGCAACTGGACGAAGCCACGGGCGTAATCGTGCCGCCGCGGGATTCCGGCGCGCTGGCGGAGGCCATCTGCGGCTTGCTGGCGGCGGGCGATCTGCGGTGCAGCATGGGACAGGCAGCGCGGCGGAAAGCCCGTGCGGAATTCTCGATCAAGCAGATGATCGACCGTCACGTGCGGCTTTACGAGGAGTTGCTGGGGGCGGATGAGCGCGCTGCCTAGCGCCGTGGCCGCGCCTATCGGGCACTCCAGACTAGGCGCCGCCGCCCGCAACATCGGGTTGGTCTCCGGCGGGCAGGCCGCCCTTTCCGCCAGCAAAGTCGCCGCGCTGTTGGTGTTGTCGCACCATCTCGCGCCAGCCCGCTTTGCCGAGTGCGCCATCTATGCCAGCAGCAGCCTGGTCGTGGGCAACCTGAGCGAGCTGGGCATCAATATTTCCTGTCTGAAATTCGCGGCCGAGGCTCAGCGCGCGGACTGGCTGCGGACCGTCTCGCGGTTTCTGCTGCTGCGACTGGGGCTGACAGCCGGCATGATTGCGGCGGTTTTTCTGCTTGCGCCGTTAGCCTGCGCGAAGCTGCTGAACCATCCGGAATACGCTACCGCGCTGCGCCTGGCATGCGGCAGCGCGGCGGTGGCATCGCTCTCGGCCTTCAGCCTGGTACTGCTGCAGTCGCGGCGCGAATTCGCGCGCATGGCCCGGTTGAGCGCGGCTGGCGCCATCCTGCAAATCTCGCCGGTGCTCCTGTTGCTACGCTCCTCATCGCAAGGGGTGACGATCCTGTTCGCCGGGGATTTCCTGAGCCGCTCCTGGATTGTGGCTGCCAACCTGGGGCTGCTGTCAGCGGCGCTGATGGCCGCCCGATCGCCGGGGTCCCGGCCGGCCTGGAGGCCCATAGCCGTCTTCGCCAACTGGATCACGCTTTCCACGCTGATCGGCGCGCTTTACAACTACATTCCGTCGATTGCACTTTCGCGCTGGTCTACGGTTGCCGCGCTCGGCTCCTATAGCCTGGGTATGTCGCTGGCGGGCGGGTTTGCCCTCCTGCTGAACACCACCAGCACGGTGCTTTTGCCGGACGCCGTGGCGGCCAACACCGTTGCGCGCCAGCGTAGCTACTTGCGCAGCTATCTGCCCGCGGCCGCTTTGATGAGCGCGACCCTGCTGGCCCTGACCTGGCTCGGCGGACCGCTCGCCGCGCGCCTGTTTCCGGCCGCCATGCCGGACACCCTGCGCGTCTTCCAACTGCTGGCGACGGCGCACTTGGCGCTGTTGGTGGCTAATCCCGTTCAATTCCTGTTGTACGGAGCGGGCCGCCCGCAGTGGTGCACCGCATCCGACGGCCTCATCACGCTGCTGTTCGGCGCCATGGTGGTGTGGCTCGCGCCGGCGCATGGTGCGATTGGGGTGGCCTGGGCGCTGCTGATCGCGCAAACCGGCATCAAGGCGGCGCTGGTCACGATGGTGGTCCGGCGATGAGACCGGCCCTCATTTTCACGCTTGCCGTGACCGCCGCGGCGGTGCACTACGCCAATGGATCGCCTGCCGGGATGAATGCCTATCTGTTCTTCGGCACGCTGCTGCTGGTCTTCGGTGTCTACAGCCGCGGCATGCACGGCCGGAACTACTGGCTGAGCTTGACAGGGCTGGTGGAAGCCTGGTTCCTTTTCGATTACTGCCTGTATGGGACTGCGCTCGCCGTGTTGGGCCGAAGCAAGGCGCCGCTCGCAGCATCCATGGAAGAAGCTTATTCGCGCGCCTATTTGGTAGGGGCGCTGGCGCTACTGGCTTTCGCATGCGGCGCGCATCTGGCCGGCCAGCGGCCACCGGGACTGGAGGGCAAGGGCTGGGGGCTATGCGCCGGTAAACTCGCACGTCGCGTGTTCCTGTTGTTTACGACGGCGGGCGTGGTAAGCGTCATCGTGCTGCTGCTCGATCCCGAAAGCCGGCAGCAGCTCTTCTTTGAGCACGTCGGACTGGCGCCGCGCGAGGGCATGGGCCGCTACACCTCGCTATTATTCATGCTGCCGACCACCGCCGTGGGGCTCTGGTATTTGTCCAGCCGGAAACGGGCCTATTCCCGCGTGCTCACCATGGCGGGCCTTTTTCTGATTGCGGCCATCCACCTGGGTTACGGCAGACGCCTGATGTGGGCGGGCACCATGCTCCTGATCCTCCATTTATGCAAGGTGCGCGGCATTTTCACGCTGCGCGCGCGCTACCTGGCGGTCGCGTTGCCCCTGCTGATCCTCGTGTCGGTTTGGATGGAAGCCAGCAAGAACCTGGGATGGTACGCCGCCACGGAGAGCATCCAGATTTCCCGATTGGCCGACGGCAACAAGGTCTTTGACATGGTGGACAACTCGGTAGGCCGCTTCGATACCACGGCGGCGCTGATCGCCAATCGCGAGATGTTGCCCTATTACTACGGTGAGACGTTTCTGATGGCGCCCCTGCAGGTGCTGCCGGTGTCGGCGGGATTCGAACGTTCGCGCGGAGTGCGCGAAGAGTTGGGCGAATTGATCTATGGCGCCTTCGGGCAAGGGCTGGTGTCTCAGGAAGCTTCGCTCGTTGGCGAACTGTACGCCAACTTCAGCTACGTCGGGGTGATGGCGGGGCTTTTGGTGGTGGGGTTCGGGGCGGCGTTTCTGGACGCGCGCTGCCATCACAGCCGCCATCCCCTGGTGGCTTTGGGATACGGATTGTGCTTGTTTCGCGCCATCCATCAACTGGCGACGGCATCCACGTCCTGGTTCCCGCTCACGTTTCTGGCGTTTTTGCCGTGGCTATGTACGGCCGCCGCGGTCCGGCTGGCGAAGAGGCCTCTGTGATTGTGCACGTAGGCCCTTCGAATCTGCGACTGCCGGCGCGGCTCGGCGGCGCCGTGGAACGGCGGATGATGGAACTGGCCGAAGCGCAGGCTCGCCGCGGCGAGCGCGTCGTCGTTTACTCGAGAGGGGAGGAGACGGGTTGGTTAGATTATCGCGGCGTGCGCATCCGCTATTTGCCCGGCCCTCGCGCGGAGTTTGCCCTCCACTTCGTGTACGACGCCGCGCGCGGCCCCGACGGCGCGCCGCCGCGCGTGCTTCACGTGCATAATCGCGCGGAGATTGCCTGGCTGGCGAAAACGGCGGGACTGGGCCCCACGCTGCTGAGCTGTGATTATCATTTCGAACCATGGCGCCGCTTTCCGCGCTTGCGCGGGATCAGCAAGGCAGTCTGGCGGAGGTGCCTGCTGGCTGCCAACCGCATCGCGCCGGTCTCGGCCTACTGTCTCCAGGTCCATCGGGATTATTGGGATCTGCCCGACAGCAGGTTCGTGCTGATTGCAAATGGCGTGGATTGCGCGCGCTTTCGTCCAGATGCGGCCCTGCGCGCCGAGTGGCGGGAGCGCCTGGCGCTGGATGGGCGCCCCGCCATCCTGTATGTGGGCAGGTTATGCGAGCAGAAAGGCACCGACCTGCTGATCGCGGCGTATCGCACGCTGAGACGGCCTGCCGCTCTGGTGGCCGTGGGTCCCTGCGAGTTGTTCGGCAAGACGCAGGTCAGCGCGTTGGCGGCCAAAGTCCAGGAAACGGGTGGCATCTATCTGCCGCCGTTGGACGATGCCGATATGCCGGGGATTTACAACGCCTGTGACATTTTCGTGATGCCCACGCGGGAACTGGAAATGTTCGGTATGGCGGCTGTGGAGGCGCAGGCCTGCGGCAAGCCGGTGGTGGCAAGCGATCACGGCGGGCTGCGCGAGACCGTGCCGGAGTCGGCCGGGGCTCGTTTCCGCTCGGGAGACGCCGGGGACCTGGCGGCTAAACTCGATGCTCTGCTCGACCGCCCCGACCTGCTGGACGTGCTGGGCAGGGGCGCCTTGGAAAATGCGGGGCGCTACGACTGGCCGAACATCGCCGAGCGTTGCGAGGAGGCCTACGCCGCGTTATGAGTATACCGCTGGTGAGCATCGCCATGCCGTTTTACAACGCCGCCCACACCATCGGCGCCGCCATACATTCGATCCTGCTGCAGAGCTATGCGAATTGGGAGTTGCTGCTGTGCGACGACGGCTCCACGGATGCGAGCTGCGCGGTGGCTCGCTCGTTCGACGATCCGCGAATCGTGGTTTGGGGCGACCGGCGCCGGCTGCAGCTCGGTGCCCGCTTGAACGAGTGTATCGAGCGCGCGGCGGGCGAGTACGTCGCGCGCATGGATGCCGACGACATTGCCTATCCACGGCGTTTGCAGAAGCAAGTGCGTTTTCTCAAAGATCATCCGGAGGTGGACCTTGCCGGCGGATGGGCTGTGCTCTTCGCCGATGCCGGCGCGCCCGTTGGCAAGCGCACGGATCCCCCCGCGCACGGCGATATCGCGCGCTGGCCGCTTTATTCGTTCAAGCTGATCCACCCCACCTTCATGGGGAAAACATCGTGGTTCCGGCGCTACGGTTATCGCGCCGATGCCATACGCTGCGAGGATCACGACCTGCTGTTTCGCGCGTGCGCTGGCAGCCGCTACGCCAACCTGCCGGAAATCGTGCTCGGTTACCGGGAAGGCGCCATCGATCTGCGTAAGCGGCTGCGCTCGCGCTGGATGTGGTACCGTTGCGCCGGCCGCTACCTGAATGCCGCGGGGCGCGTGCGGGTGGGCGCTGTTGAGTTGCTGAAAAGCAGCCGCGATGCATTAGCCGTGGCCGCAGGGGCGGATGCCGCCTGGCTCCGGTCGCGCGCCGCGGCGCTGACCGAGGAGGAACTGCGGGAATGGCGGCAGGTATGGGCTTCGGTCTCATGAACGCTGGCGTCATGAGCACGGCGCAAGTTTGTCCAGCCACGGTGTGGCCCGCGCCGGACTACACCACGGTGGCGGCCAGCGTGCGCGATCTGTTCCGCTTTCTCGGCCTGGACGCGGACAACCCCCTGGGCCGGTGGATCCAGCCCGCTATGACCGTGGTCATCAAGCCCAACTGGGTGAAGCATGAGTTCGGAGCAACGGAAGGTCGCCACGTGCTGTACACGCATGCATCGCTGCTACGCGTGCTGATCGACGCGGCGCTGGCGGCGGTAGGCCGAAATGGGCGCGTCTTCGTGGCCGACGCGCCGCTACAGGGGTGCCACTTCGCCCGCTTTCGCCGGCAGAGTGGGCTCGTCGAGCTCGAGGAGCACTATGCGCGTGCGCCGGTCGCATTTCTAGACCTGCGGCAGCAGTGGGCTCACATCGACGATGCCAGCAGTTTCGTCCGTGGAGTGCATGCGCTCGCGGGCGATCCCCAGGGCTATTCGCTGGTGGATCTGGGCGCACGCAGCCGCCTCGCGTGCTTCGGCGTAAATGCGCGCTTCGGGGTGACCGATTATCGCGCCGAAACCACCAACGGCCATCACCGCGCGCGGTCGCACCGCTATTTGGTGAGCAATACCGTGTTGGGGGCCGACGTGATCCTCAACGTTCCCAAGCTCAAGACGCACATGAAGACCGGCATGACCGGCGCGTTAAAGAACTTCGTGGGCATCATCGGATCCAAGGATTTTCTGCCGCACTTCCGCGCGGGTTCTCCGAGGAGTGGCGGAGATGAGTACCCGGACGGGAACTGGGCCAGCCGGGCGGCCAGTCCTGTCCGGGAGCTTCTGCAGGCGCGCGCGCCGTTGTGGCTTTGGAAGCTGGCGCGGGCGGGCGCGCAGGCCACCTCGTCGCCGGTCATCCACGGCGGCGGATGGCACGGCAACGATACGCTGTGGCGCACGGTTCACGACCTGGTGGATATTGCCCGCAATTACGGCGTGGAAGGCCGGCGCCGGGAGCGGCCCCGCGCCATTCTGACCCTGGTGGATGCCATCGTGGCGGGCGAAGACTGCGGGCCGTTGAAGCCGCTCCCCAAGCGATGCGGGCTGTTGGTATGGGGAGAAGATCCCGGCGTGGTCGACGTCACGTGCGCCACGCTGATGGGCTTCGACTGGCGCACCATCCCCCTGCTCAATCATCTGTGCGATGCCCAGGCGCGGGCTTTCAGCGACTTTGCCGGCGAGCTGGTATTTCACGCGCCGGCGCCGGGGTTGGAGGACTTTGTACGGAGTGGCGGCGGGCGGTTCGCCCCGCCGGTCGGCTGGGCGGGGGAGATAGAGCAGCGCCAAAGGAGTAAACTTTAAGTGCATGGCGACCTCGACAAGCGTTCCCGTGGAAGAGTATCTGCGGACCACCTACCATCCGGATATGGATTACGTGGATGGAGAGCTTGTGGAGCGGCACGTGGGTGAACGTAGGCACAGCCGCTTGCAGACACTATGCGTGCTGCTGCTTGGCCCCCGCGAGCGGGAGCGCGGTTTCCACGTTTTTACCGAACAGCGATTGCGCGTGTATCGGGCACCAAACACAGGTACCGCATCCCGGATGTTTGCGTGATGGCGCTGCCTTATCGCTCGGAGCCAGTCCTGACCACTCCGCCCCACCTGGCAATCGAAATCCTATCTCCGGAAGACGGGACGGCTGACATTCTGGCGAAAGTGGCCGACTTGCTACGGTTTGGCATTCCCCACATCTGGATCGCGGACCCGTACAAGCGCAGCTTGCAGGAAGCCGATCGCGAAGGCATCCGCTATCGCGCCGACCTTGTAGCCGAGACCGAGTTGGTCGGGCGCGTCGACTTCAAGGGGCTGTTTGCACAGGTGGACGAGCCAACCGAGTAATACGCTGAGAATCCCCGGTCACTCTCAAGTTGCTCAATGCTGGCTTTGCCCATGGACGTACAACTTGGTTTCCCGCGACGTCAAGGATCCGGACATTACTGCCCCATCGAAATCGTGTAACAAGCTGTTGCACGATTTCACGACGCGGACGCTATCGCGTCGCGGAACTGTGCAGCCCGCTGCACAATTGCCCCTCCGGGCCAACCCGGCAAAAAGAACCGCACGTGCTTGACGATCCTGGACACAAGCCCCGCATTTCGGTTTCGAATCGTCTTCGCGCCCCAGTTCTCGCGTTCCTACCGCGCCTGGATTTCGCGGCCCACTGCAAACCAACTCGAGTGACGCCGAAGCGAGGCGCACCTCAAGGCCACCGCGCGCACGCACCATCGCCTCTTCAAAGAAAAGTCCCACGTTTCAGAGATAAACTACCTATCCTCTGCCACCATCTGATTTCAACGCTTCCGCATTGAAAATGCTGCACAGAGTCTATTCCCGGCTACCCGTCGCGCTGCAGCACGTTTGCGCCACGGCCCAGGGCGCTCAGTACTACCACTGGCGCTATGGCGGGGTATTCCGGGAATGTTTGGCATACCTCAAACAGACCGAACTTCTCCCCGCGGCACAGATGCGTGACAGGCAAGCGGCCGAGCTCGACCGGCTGCTGCGTTTCGCTGTCACGCACGTGCCGCACTACCGCAAAAATGGCACAAATGCACTCACGCACAAGGACCAGGTCCGCGAGCGGCCCAAAGATTTTCTCGCCGATACATACCCGCGCCGGGCGCTGATCCCCTGGCACACCAGCGGCACCACGGGGAAACCGCTCGCCATCTTCCACAGCCGCGAGGCAATGCAGAAGATGTGGGCCTTCGTGGAGCTGTACCGGAACCAAGCAGGCGTCAGCAAAAACGACCGGCGAGGACAATTCACCGGCAAGATGATCGTGCCGCCGGAGCAGTCCGCATCGCAAAAGATCTTCTGGCGGCGCGATCTGGTCAACCACACGCTGCTGCTTTCGAGCGTTCACCTGCTGCCGGACAATCTGCCTCACTATGTCGCGGCGCTGGAGCGCTTCCGTCCGATATATCTGTGCGGCTATCCGTCGTCGCTATACGTGCTGGCGCAATACTACCGGCAGTCGGGCCGAAGCGACCTGCGGGCCGCGCCGCACTTCAAGGCAGTGCTCACATCCGCGGAGACGCTCCTGGAACACCAGCGGATCGCCATCGAAGAGACTTTCGCCACACGCGTCTTCGACCAGTACGGACAGGCGGAGATGCAAAGCTTCTGGTACGAATGCGGAGCCGGCCGCATGCACGCGCATCCGCTCGCCGGCGTGACGGAGATCCTGCGGCCGGACGGCACTGCGGCGGCGCCGGGCGAGCTGGGTGAAGTCGTGTTGACGGGCGTCGTCAATTACGCCATGCCGCTGATACGATACCGCGTGGGCGACACCGCCCGCTGGGCCGCCGGGCCTTGCTCCTGCGGCCGCGCGATGCCGATCATCGAGGAAATCGGCGGACGGCTAGACGATATCGTTTTCACGCGCGAGCGCGGTTTTCTAGGGCGACTGGATCCGGTATTGAAGGGCGTCCGCAACATTGTCGAGAGCCAGCTCGAGCAGGAATCGCTGGATGTGTTACGCGTGCGCTTCGTGCCCGCGCCGCATTTCACTGCGGAAGACCTGCAGATGCTGGAAACCAACCTCCGCGCCAGGGTGGGGCGGAGCATCCACCTGGAGTTCGAGTGTACCGCTCGCATTCCGCGCACGGCGAACGGGAAGTTCCGATTTGTGATTTCACGGCTGGACCACGCAGCCATCCCAAAGTCGTACGCGTCATCACGCGGCTGAATATAGGCGGCCCGGCGATTCACACGTTGCTGCTGACGCGGGAGTTGGCCGCGCGGGGATATCGCACCGTTTTGGTCGCAGGACGCTGCGAAGCCGAAGACGGCGACATGCGGTACTTGGTGCGCGACGACGACCCGCTATGCTCGGTGCCGCACATGTCGCGCTCCGTGCGTCCGTGGCGCAACCTGAAGGCGCTGTGGCGCTTGTGGCGACTGCTGCTTCGTGAGCGGCCGCATATCGTCCATACCCATACGGCCATGGCCGGCTGCTTGGGCCGCCTGGCCGCCGTGCTGAGCGGCACGCCGATTATCATCCACACATTTCATGGAAACAGCCTGAACGATTATTTCTCGAGCTTTCAGACAGGCGTCTTCCGGCGCATCGAGCAACTCTTGGCGCGCTTCACGGATGTGCTGTGCGTGGTCTCGCCGCAACAGGCCGAAGAGCTGACCGAGGAGTTTCACATCGCGCCGCCTGGCAAGTTTCGCGTGGTGCCCCTCGGGCTGGAGTTGCAGCCCTACTTCGACCTGCCCCCGCCGGTGCCGCGTCCCGGCCCGTTGACCGTGGGCTGGTTCGGCCGGCTGGTACCCGTGAAGAACGTACCGCTGCTGCTAGCCACCATCGAAGCAGCGCTGCGACGCGACGAAAACCTGCGGTTTGTGATTGCCGGAGACGGGCCGGCCCGCGGCGCGTTGGAAAATGTTGCCGGTTTCTACGGTGAGCGCGTGGAATGGCTTGGCTGGCAGCGGGACATCCTGCCAGTACTGGCCGGCTGCGATGTGTTATTGCAGACTTCGCGGAATGAAGGCACGCCAGTAGCGCTTATTCACGGGATGGCTGCGGCACGGCCGTTCGTATCGACGGCTGTGGGCGGAGTGGTGGACATGGTCTGCGGCGCCGTCGAGCGCTCCGGCGACGGCGCGCGCTGGTATGCCAACGGTGTCCTGGCCGAGTCGAATGCCGCGGCGCTGGCCGGAGCGCTGGCAGCTCTGGCACAAGACCGGGCCCAGCTGGCGCGCATGGGATGCGAAGGGCGGGCCTTCGCCTACAGCCGGCATCGCAAGGAACTGCTTGTCCGAAACGTAGATGCGCTGTACCGCGAGCTGATACGCAAGAAGTTGAATCCATCGATTTAACAAGACCTGAAACTACTATTTCTTGAGATAAGCGGCGGGCTGCCTTGCACCAATGTTTTCTCAGTGTTTCTGCAACCGCATCTCTATCCATCTGTGTTCATCTGTGGTTCCACACGGTTTAAGGGAGAATTATGAACGTACTGATTACCGGCGGGGCCGGGTTTATCGGATCGCACCTCGCGGAACGCTGCCTGCTGGAAGGATGGAGGGTTGCCATCCTGGACGATCTGTCGACCGGCGCGTTCGAGAACATCGCTCATCTGAAGAACCGGCCAGCCTTCTCTTACACCATTGACTCGATTTTTAACGAGCCTGTGGTCGCCGAACTGGTGGACTGCGCGGAAGTGGTATTTCACCTGGCCGCCGCGGTAGGCGTAAAGCTGATCGTGGACAACCCTGTCAATACGATCGACACGAACGTGCACGGTACCGAGGTCGTGCTGCGTTGCGCCGCAAGAAAAGGGAAGGGGGTGATGTTCGCGTCCACTTCCGAGGTTTATGGCAAGAGCACGCACCTGCCGTTCCGCGAAGACGGTGACCTGGTGTTCGGCCCCACGGATATCGGGCGTTGGAGTTATGCCTGCTCGAAGGCTCTTGATGAATTTCGGGCGCTGGCTTACTGGCAGGAGAAGGCCTTGCCGGCGACCATCGTGCGTATGTTCAACACCGTGGGTCCGCGGCAGGCCGGCCGTTACGGCATGGTGCTGCCTACCCTGGTGCGCCAGGCCTTGCGCGGCCAGCCCCTAACCGTGTTCGGCAGTGGAGAACAGCGCCGCTGCTTCGCCTATGTGGGTGACGTGGTGGAGGCCCTGGTGCGCCTCGTGCAGACTCCCGATGCCGTCGGGGAGGTCGTCAACATCGGCAACGATCGGGAAGTGACCATCAACGCGCTGGCTGCGCTTGTTAAGGAGATCACCGGCTCCCCGTCAGCGGTGCAGCACATGTCTTACGAGCAGGCCTACGGCCCGCGATTCGAAGACATGCCGCGGCGCGTGCCTTGTCTTGAAAAGCTGGAGCGCCTCGTGCATTATCGCCCGGCAACTCCGCTCGAAACCATCGTGAGGCGCGTTGTGGATTACGAATGGGTCAGAATGCCTAGGCGAGCCCTCGCCGCGGTAGTGTAGAGATGCCGATCCTTCTGACGGGTCTGCTTTCGGCGCTGCTCACTTGGCTGCAAATCCGGATGAACTCCCGGCTGGGACTCACGGCCGCGCCGCGGGCGGACCGCTGGCATGCCCTTCCTACCCCTTCGAGCGGAGGCCTGGCGATTTTTCTGAGCTGCGCGGCCGCTTACTGGCTGGCCTGTCCAGGGCGATATCCACGAATCGCGCTGGCGGCCGCCGCGCTGTGGGTCTTCGGATTTCTAGACGACCGGCTGGGCCTACGTCCGGCGCTGAAACTCGCGGCACAGGTGGCCGCTGCGGCGTTCGTGGTCCTGGGTGGCGTGGTATTCCCCCTCACCTCGTGGCACTTGCCCAACGTCGCGCTAAGCATGTTCTGGATCGTGATGATCACGAACGCCTTCAACCTGATCGACAACATGGATGGGCTGTGCGCCGGAGTGGTCGTCGTCATTTGCCTGGTCCGCTTCTGGCTGCTCGCCACGGACGGGCGCACCGACGACGCCAACCTGTGCATAATGCTGGCTGCGGCGTTCGCCGGCTTTCTTCTTTTCAACTACCATCCGGCGCGGATCTTCATGGGCGATTGCGGCAGCCTGCCTGTCGGTTTCGCGTTGGCCGCGTTGACGCTGGCCGGCCCAGCGCCGCCTAAAGGGCTCGTGATGGCGGGATTCTTTTACCCGGCGCTGACGTTTGCCTATCCCATTTTCGACACAGCGCTGGTTTCGATTTTGCGTAAGCTCGCTGGCCGGCCGATTTCGGTGGGCGGCTGTGACCATAGCTCGCATCGGCTCGCCTCGCTCGGGCTCGATCAGCGGCAGGTCGTCTGGATTTTGTGGCTGCTGACGGCCCTCGGCGCCAGCCTGGGCCTCACGATTCACTGGAGGCCGGGCACGCTGTTCGCCGCCGGCGCGCTGCTGGCGGGTTTGCTGGGACTGTTCGGGGTGTTTCTGGCAACGCGTCCTGGCTTCGCGCTACCAGGGTGGGCCGCAGCCCGGGTGCGCCGGTTTGGCATGCCTTCCCGGCAACCAGATTTGCCGGGGATTTGAAGCATCAATGGCCAAAGCCCCCATCAGCTCCGCAACCGGGAATCTGCCCGTACCCGTTGAAGTCATTGAACGGCGGATCTACTTCATCCGCGGCCAGAAGGTCATGCTCGATGTCGACCTGGCAGAGTTGTACCAAGTACCCACCAAGCGCCTCAATGAAGCCGTCAAGCGCAACCGAGGCCGTTTCCCTCAAGATTTCATGTTTCAGCTCAGCAAAGAAGAAGCTTGAGGTCGCAATCTGCGACCTCAAGATGGGGAGGCCAGCGCTACTTGCCCTATGCGTTCACCGAACACGGCGTGGCCATGCTGTCCTCAGTCCTTCACAGCCGCCGCGCCGTGCAGATGAACATCGTCATCATCCGCGCCTTCGTCAAGCTCCGCGAGGTCCTGTCCACGCATAAAGACCTCGCCGCCCGAATGGAAAAACTGGAAGTGGCCCAGAAACAACACGGTTCGATCATTGCCGCCGTAGTTGAAGAGATCCAAAAACTAAGGCAGCCCATGCCGACCCCTCCAAAACGACGCATCGGCTTTACCGCTGATGACCAGCAGGCCTAATCACTCCCCCTCCCCCGTCGTCCGCTTCTCAAACGCCTCAAAATCGTTCGCGATCGCCTGCGCCAGCGCGAACAGCTTGCTTAGCAACTCCTCCGACGACCGGAACTGAATATGTAACTCCCCGGGACTCAGGCCGATGCCTGCGGGCAGGTCCGGCAATCGCTGGCTCAACACCTCCGGCTCCACCGGGATGGCCACCCGCGCCCCTGCTTGCAAGCGGCGGATGGCCTCCAGTCGCTCCGCCAAGCGGTCCTTGCGGCGCCACTCCATCTTGAAATCGGGACTGTCGCGGATTTGCTCCAACTGCGCCACCAGCTTGGGCCGGTCGATCAGAAACGTGCGGCCCGCCTGGTAACCGCCGAAGAAGTGTATCAGGTCGATGGCGCGCCGCCGCCGCAGGCGGAACAGGCGTTCGCAGACGGCGCGATCCACCACCGGCACATCCAGCGCTCGCAATTCCTCCAGGATCTCGGGGACGCGCAGCAGCCATTGCGCTTTAGCGGGCATTTCGCAGGCCTATCCGCGTAGCCAGCCCTGCTTCTGCCAGGCCGCCTCGGCGGTATCCAGCAGCATGTGATGAATTTCGATCCAGAATCCGCCCGGCACGACATTCAGCACTTCGCCCAGCAGAACTTCGCCTTCCCATTCCAGCCGTACGGCGGCGTCCTTCTTGACCGGTAATGCCGCGGCCAGGCGGAGGCGTTTGCCGGAAAGTTCCACGATGCGCGCGGACCCGGCACTGGCCCCGTCGCCTAACACGTGCAGCTCGACGGGTTGATCCCGCTTCCAATTCAGTTCGCGCATTGCCCTTCCGTGCCAGTGTACTATGCGTACAGGATGATGTTTACATTTCTCAAGAGCATGTTTTCCACGCGTATCCTCAGCCTCATCGTTCCGGAAACCATTCTGATTTTCTCCTGCTATATTCTGGCCGCCTATTGGTCTGAAGGCGTGGACCCTTCCGTATTTCTGCTCTACGACAATGGGCTGCTGCAAATCGCCCTGGTGGTGGCGGGCGTGCTCGCCGGACTGCAACTCAACAAGCTGTACGTACAGGTAGGCGTGCGCTCCAAGATTCTGCTCCTGCAGCAGATCTGCCTGACAATGGGCGTGACCTTCCTGTTGGAATCGCTACTGAGCTATCTGCGAAACCCCGGGTTGGTGCTGGCGCCGGCGATCATGCTGATCGGCAGCGGCTTGGCTCTGGTGGTGCTGTTCGTCTGGCGCGTGTTCTACAGCGCGGTGCTGTGGACGAGCTTCGGGACCAAACGGGTGCTCTTTTATGGGACGAACACGGCCGTGATGGAAGCCAGCCGTAGCCTTGCCGCACATCCCGAGCTGGGCCTTTCGACGATCGGCTACATCGACGAGGAACGGGGCCCGGGCACGCCGCTCCAAGGAGCCCCCGTGCTGGGCTCTGCCGCGGACCTCGCGCGGGTGGTTTCCGAAGCGCACCCCGACCGCATCGTCGTGGGGGTTACCGAACGCCGACTGAACATGCCGTGGCGCGAGATCCTGGACGTGCAGTTTCGCGGTATTGAAATTCAGCCCGTGGGAGAGTTGTACGAAACGGCCTGCGAGCGCGTATGCCTGGCAGAGTTGCGGCCCTCGCAACTGATCTTCTCCGACGAACTGGGGGCTCGTCGCGGCGCCATCGCGTTGCAGGCTATCTACTCCAACATAGTGGCACTAGCCGGCCTGGCGTTGCTGGCGTTGTTGGCGCTGCCGATCGCCGCGGCGGTGAAGTTGTCTTCACGCGGCCCGGTCCTGGAGGGGCATGCACGACTGGGGCTGAACATGGTCCCCTTCACGCTTTACCGTTTCCGCAGCCGGCGCGCGGACGGTGGCCCCACTCCCGTCGGCCGATGGCTGCGTCGCGTGCATCTGGACGGGCTGCCCCAACTCCTGAACGTGATCCGTGGCGATATGTCGCTGCTGGGGCCGCGGCCCCACCGTCCCGAATTCATCCCGGAGTTGCTGCGGCAGATGCCGTTTTACGGGCAGCGGCATGCGGTGCGCCCCGGCATCCTGGGCTGGAGCCAGCTCAACTGCGACTATGGCCAGATACGCGACGCGCGGGAGGCGCTGGAGTACGACCTCTACTACATCAAGCATGTATCTCCGGCGCTGGACGCGTATATCCTCCTGCATAGCTTGATGGAGATGCCCTTCCGGGAAGAGTAGCTCCCGGCCGAATCTAAGACTTTCCCACCGCCCCAACGATGAAGTCCACTTCCTGGCCCGGCTGCGCGCTACTTGGCGCAAAATTGTAATTCGGGCCGCTCATCAGGCGGATGTGGAAGGCATGCCGGGCCCTGCCGGCCTGGAACACTCCGGCCTTGTTCCTTTTCGCGTCTTTTACCGCGGTGGTGCTGAAGGTGTGCACGCCATCGTTGGCCCTGAAACTGGCCTTCCCCCGCGAGACGCTCAGCCATCCTTGGCAAGTAGTGATAAAGTCGTCGCCATGATCGTGATACACCAAAAAGCTCGCCACTCCGCCCTTGTCAAGCGCGGCACGATAGTTGATAAATGCATCCGCGGGTTGATTCAGGTAGTACAGCTCGATTTTGGCGAGTGCGTTGTAAGCCTGCCAACGCGCCGGATTCGCCTGAATCGCGCTGTTCAGCAGTGTCTGCGCGTCGGTATATAGGGCGTTGTTCACCTTCACCTCCGCCTGCTTGAGCAGATCGTCGTAGCTCGTCACAACAGGCGCAGGCGCGGGCGTCTCGACCGGCGCGGGTGGCGCCTCGACCGGCGCGGGCGCCGGCGTAACGGCGACCACCGGCGCTGGTGCAGGCGGCGCCGGTTTCTCCACCGTTACCGGCTGTGGAGCCGGCGCCACCGGATTCTCCGCCTGCGCCTCGAGCGCCTTCTGGCGCTCCTCGTCGCTTTGTGGAATGCCTGCCGCTTGGGCCGGCCACTGTGTGGACCCTGTGGCCGGCGCAGGGCTCGTAGCGCCTGGCGCAGGGGTCGTGGAACCCGACTCAGGGGTTGTAGAACTTGCCGCCGTTGTCGGCCGGTGCCTATGACGGTACCAGAAGATAGAGCCGCCGGTGGCTGCCAGCGCGACGATTGCAATCAGAAGCGCGAGAACCAGCCACTTGGGGAACGTCCGGCGGGCGCGTGGCGGCGGTGGCGGCGGCGGAGGCGCTGCGGGGACAGGGCCGGCTACGACCTGCGGCGCTGGCGGCCCTGGCGGTGGAACAACAGCCGGCGGCTGAGGGGGGGCCACCGGTGCTAGCATCAGCGTCTCAACCAGTGTCCGCCGGGTCTCATCCAGTGCCCGCGTCTCATTCAGAACCGTTACGGGCGCCGGACGAGGGACCGGAAGATTGCCCGCAAGGGCGCTCTTGAAATCCTCCATCGATTGGAACCGGTCGCCGGCCCGCACGGCCAGGCCCTTCATCAATGCGCTCTCCGCGGAAGGCGGCATGCTGACTCCCAGTTGGGCGGGACGTTCCAGTGTGTCCGCAGCCAGCCTGTCGATCGAAGCGGGCGGGACCTTCCCGGTGACGGCGCGATAGAGCGTGGCGGCGGTGGCATACACGTCGGTCCATGGGCCTTGAATGCCGTTCGACCGGTACTGCTCTTCCGGAGAGTATCCCCCTCTCATGATCACCGAAAGGTTCCGGCTCCTTTGGCTGAGCGCATTGCGCGCCGCGCCGAAATCGATCAGCTTCACTTTGCCCGTCCTGGGGATGTAGATGTTGTCCGGGCTGACGTCGCGATGCAGGATGTTCTCGGCGTGTACGGCGCTCAAGGCGTCCATCACCGGCAGCATGATACGGAGCGCCTCCTCGAAAGGGATCGTTCCGCCGCGGCGGCGCAGAAGCTCCTCGAATGTCATGCCCTCGAGGTACTCCATCACCAGGTAAGCCGTACCGTTGTCGCGGAAAACCGTGTCGACCGCCACGATGTGGGGGTGATTGCACTTCTTCAGCACGCGCGCCTCCTCGAGGAAGCGCTCCAGTCCCCATTCGTACTCCGGCTTGGTTATGTCGGAGAACGGCAGGACCTTGCTTTGGCCCGTGCGGCCGGCAATGCCATTGGGCATGTACTCTTTGATGGCGAGCCGCGTTTGCAGGCCGATATCCCAAGCCAGATAGGTGATGCCAAAGCCGCCGTGGCCGAGCGCGCGCCCGATCACGTATTGATCGCGCAAAACCGTGCGTGGAGGCAACATCAGCGTGTTGCTGACAGTGGGATGGAAGGGCGACCCGCACTTGGGGCAGATCGTGCTGCCGGAATCGTCTTCCAGGCAACTGACGCACAGGGTTTCGAGATTCATAATCCGTTCTCCATTATGTGTCGTTAGTGCCTCTTGGGCGGGGTTTTCGGCGGGGGCGCGGGTGCGCGTTGCGGCTGCGTGTGCTGCTGCGGCTGCGTGCGTTGCTGCGGCTGGGTCTGCGTCCGCTGTGGCTGCGTCTGTGTGCGCTGTGGCTGAGTCTGCGTCCTCTGGGGCTGAGTCTGCGTCCGCTGTTGCTGATTCTGCGTGTGCTGCTGCTGGGTCTGCGTCCGCTGTTGCTGATTCTGCGTGCGCTGCGGCTGAGTCTGCGTCCGCTGCTGCTGATTCTGGGTGTGCTGCGGCTGGGTCTGCGTGCGCTGCTGCTGATTCTGGGTGTGCTGCGGCTGGGTCTGCGTCCGCTGCTGATTCTGCGTGCGTTGTGGTTGGGTCTGCGTCCGCTGCTGCTGGGTCTGCGTGCGCGGCGCCGATTTCCCCGACGAGGAGGACGAAGCCCGTGTCGAAGGCGTCCGGTTCGCTACAACATTACGGCTCGCGATCGTAGACGGCGCGCCGTGCGCGGATCCATGCGGTCCCACACGCGCCTCTCGCGTAGGCGCCACATTGGACCTCGGGCCCACTTTCGCCTTCGCGTTGGCTGCCGCCGTAACGTGCACGGAGTCCTTGCCGACTGAGTGCCCACTGGCGACGTCGCTGCGCTTAGCAGCGGTCAAGGCCGATGTGCGGTTCATATAGTGCTGCCGCGCGGCATCCGGGTGGGCTCGCACTTTGCGGTCCACGGGCACCCGATTGGTTGCGTTGACCTGCTCCAGGTACCCAGCGCTCACGGCGTACGCCGGCACCCACACTTCGCCGGGGCCCAGCGGGAACCAACCGAGCACCGGGTCGGCCAGTACGACGCCCGCGCCGAAATCGGCGAACGCCACCAGGGCGGGAGCGTAGTAGGGGCGGACTACGAACACCCCGGGAGTCTCCGGCTTCCCGGGAACCCAGCCCCAGGCGTTGTCAACCTGTACCCAACGCCCGAAATGAAACGGCGCGTATCCCCAGGGCGCGTCGTCCACCCAGGTCCAGCCCCACGGATCCACAAAAGCCCAATGGCCCACGCGATACGGCGCCCATTGCGCATCCACGTTGGGAAACCAAACCGGGCCGTACGGGTCGACGGTGCGCCAATTGCCGCTGGCATCCAGATCGGCGTAGCCGGGGATGTCGCGCGAAACATATGTCGCCGTGGCCGAAGAGTCCTCGCGCCCGTCCCGCTCGATGCACCAGGCGTCAAACGGATCCGTGGGCGGCGCGTCGAGCACGTCGGTACTCGCAGCGGTCACCCGCACCTGCTTGCCCTCGGGGACGGGCGTGACCTGGCCGCCGGCATTGATCTCGGCATCCCCCATCCGCACAGTGACCAGAGTGGCATCGCCCTGCTCCCCGACCTCCACGCGATACGCGCCAAAGCGTTTCAAAGTGAAGGAAAGTTGCGGCGTGTCGATCTCAAAGACCTCTTCGGCAGCCAGATCGTGCAGCCGCACGTTCAGGATGCCGCTCGCAATCTTGATGTGGGTAACCGCGTCGCCCAGTTCCACGAAAGCGAAGTCCGTGCGTCCTCCGAAGCGCATGGCGGCATTATCCGTCTGCAATTCGGCACGGCCGTTGTCTTCGGTCCAAAACTCGTCGCCGGTGGTCATCGGGCGGTTCAGCTCCGCCGGAGTCCAGTCGTCCACGCCGGCGGGTTTGACGGTAACCGTGCCTTCGAAATAACCGAGACGCGCGGCGCGCCGCGGCGGGTCGGCGTTCTGCGGCAGCGCGGGCGTGGCCGCGACGGCTCCCAGAATGACGAACGCCGCAAATCTCTTAAGCATTTCCTGTCTCTCCATCTCGACTCTACCACTGACTGGCCCGCATCCAACATGCTGACTTCGTCACGCTAAGGTAACTCGCCCACGCAGCGAAAACCCACATCGCTTGCGTGATTCTCCGGCGCACCCTGGGCGCGCGCCGAGACGCGAATGCCGTCCGCACGCATGTCCCAGGCCCCGCCGCGCAGCACATGCCCGGCGCCGCCGGCCGGACCTTTGGGATCCGCTCCGGAGTTCGCCTGGTAGTAGCTGCTGCTGTAGAAGTCGGCTGTCCACTCCCACACATTCCCTAGTGTGTCGTACAAGCCGTATCCGTTCGGCTTCTTTTTTGCCACTGGCTGCGGCGCATTCCCGCTATTGTCTACGTCCCAGGCAATCGCATCAAGGCCTGCGTATCGCGATCGCACGTTGCCGCCGCGCGCCGCGAACTCCCACTCCGCCTCGGTGGGCAATCGCAGTCCCGCCCATTCGCAATAACCGGCGGCTTCCTGCCAGGTCACCGACACCGCGGGAAGATCTCCTCTTCCCGTTCCGGCGGCTCGCGTATAGCGCTGGTATGCGCCCGCAGTCACCTCCGTCTGCCCCATCCAGAATCCCTGGCTGATGCCGACTTCGTGTACCGGCTTCTCATCGGCGGCACACGCCGCGTCGCCCGGCGAGCATCCCATGCGAAACGTTCCCGCCGGAATCCACACATATGGCAGCCCGTCTTTTGCGTTGGTTCGCACTTCACCCAGGCTCCCCGCCCGCGCAGGACCAGGGGCGGGCGACTGGTGCGAGTCAGGCGCCGCTGGCTGATGCGACCGGAAAAAGAGAATCCAAACAATCGCGGCCAACAGCAGGCACGCCGCCACACCCGACGCCAGCCACATCCCCGTCTTGCGGAGACTTGGCGGCGCGATGGTCGTGATCTGCACCGTCGGGGCTGCCGGCGCGACGGGCGTTACTGGCACCGTCGGCATGACTACCGCGACTGGTGGCACCGTCTGCCTAGTCGGAAGGCTCTCTTCCGCCCGCGCGCCGCCTCCCTGGACCGCAGGCGCGGAGAGCGCCGCAATGAGATCCGCGGCGGTTTGAAATCTCTCCTCCGAATTCTGCTTCAGGCAGCGCAGGATCGCGCTTTCCCATTGCGGGTCCAGGTCCGGAACGAACTGGCGGGGCGAAGGCGCTTTCGGACGTAAGTATGCCGCCTCCGGAAAGGGCCGCCGGCCGGCGACCATCTCATACATCACGATGCCCAGCGCAAAAATGTCCGTCGCCGGTGTGAGCGTGCCCAGGGTTAGCTGCTCGGGAGACATATACGCCGGAGTGCCGACGATATGGCCGACCATCGTCACGTTGCCGGCGGTATCCTCCATGCTGCGCGCCAGTCCGAAATCCGTGACCACCACACGGATCCCGTTTCCCTTGCCCGTGGGCGTCAGCATGACGTTTGCGGGCTTGAAATCCCGGTGTACGATGCCCACCTCATGTGCCGCATCAAGGGCCGCAGCCATTTGCAAGACGAGTGGGCCCGCCTCCTGGGTACTCATACGCCCACGGCTCAACCGGTCGGCGAGGTTCTCACCTTGCAGCATTTCCATGGTGAGGAACATCATTCCGGGTTCCCCGGATGCAGCGTTCCCCGGCGTGATGTGGAGATCGTATATCCGGCAAACATTGGGATGCGTGACCTGCTTGGCCGTCTGCACTTCCCGCTTGAATCGGGCTGTGGCCTGCGCATTGGAGGCGATATCCGGCCGTATGGTCTTCAGGGCCACGCGCCCGCCCAGATTCAGATCTTCCCCCTCATATACGTCTCCCATACCGCCGCGTCCGAGCCGGCGCACGATCCGGAACCGGCCTGCCAGTACGTCGCCTGGCTCCAGGCTGCGAGATATGGTAGAGGGCTCGGTCGCCCGGGTTTGGTCCAGGATGCCGGTCCGGCCGCGCTCCGCCAGCAGCGATTCCACCTCCTTGCGAAGCGGTTCGTCGCCCGCGCAGGCCCAACCAAGGAATTTGGACCATTCCCTGGAATCGCGCTCAAGCGCTTCGTCGACGATCTTCCTGACCCGCGCCCAGCGCTCCGGGCCCATCTCAGACGGCACGCGCGATCTCCCGGTGCAGCCACAAACGCGCCACGTTCCACTCCCGTTTCACGGTGCGATCCGAAATGCCCAGCACCACTGCGGTTTCGGCGACGGATAGGCCTCCAAAAAACCGCAGTTCCACGATCCGGCTCTGTCGCGGATCGAGCTTTTCCAGGCGCTGCAGGGCCTCGTCCAGGGCGATCAGCTCGCTGGATTTCTCGGGAGAAAACACCAACCCTTCGTCGAGCGGAACCTTCGACTGGCCTCCTCCGCGTTTGTCGCGGCCGCGCCCACGTGCGTAATCGATCAGAATAGTGCGCATCTGCCGCGCGGCTACGGCAAAGAAATGCGCGCGATTCTCCCAGTTGAAATTGCTCTTCCCTACCATCTTGAGATACGCTTCATGGACCAGTGCGGTTGCTTGCAGCGTGTGATCGGGCCGTTCGAGCCTCATGTATTGCGCCGCGATCCGGCGCATCTCCCCATACACGAGGGGTACCAGTTTTTGAACCGCCTCCGCGTCCCCTTTTTGAGCGCCGGCCAGCAGCCGCGTGATTTCTCCGGGAGACGCTTCCATATGCAGGTTCGTGAAAAAAGAGCGTTTTTCGGAATTCTACCGCACTTTCGCGCCGGATTTGGCCCCTCCGCGCCTCCCTTGTCGCCTGTAAGGTTGCAGGCGGTCAAAGCCGCCTGACACTTTGAAAAGGAGAAAGAAAATGTTCCATCGTTCGCTTCCCAAAATCGCAGTGGCGCTGGCCGTGCTGCTGGCGCTGGTCACTGTCGCCCCATCACCCATGAGCGCCCAGGGTAGCCGTTACTCCCTAACTATACGGGTTTGCGAATCGACCGCATCTACATGTCGACCAGTGAATCCGGCCGGTGGGGCCCGGACCAGCTTCGCGAGAACCGTCTCTGGTCCGGTTCCTACTACACTCTCACCGGGATCACGCCGGGAGAATACGATATCAAGTTCGTCGACGGACGGGGCTATAGCTGCACCCTGTACGGGGTCAACGTGTTCCGCGATCTATCCTGGGACCTGACCCGGCAGTGGCTCCTGGGCTGCGAGTACGGCCGCTGAGCCATGCGCGGCGCCGCTCTGGGCGAGGTCTGCCGTGATCTCGCCCGGCGCCTCATTCCTGCGCTAACGATACCGCGCCGGCTTCTGCGGTTGCCGCGTCAGGGAATTTTTCGGCAAGGGTCTGGCGCAGGAGATCCACGAACGGGGCTACCATCATCGGCAGGACAGAAGATGCGAAGGGGCGGGATAGCACCGCGTAGTCTCGATTGGAGAGCGGTATGCGCAGCGTCCAGGCGGGGGTCTCGGGATCGTCACAGCAGTACTCGTAAATCTCGCCGCCTAGCGAGAGCCGCACCTGCTGGAAGCCGAACCTGGCGCCGGCGTCCCGGATCGCCTCCCAACACTCCGCGGGGCTTGCGGCGGCCAGCAGCGCGGCACGGAATTTTCGCAGGTCCAGTTGGGCACTTACGGTCCGCTGGAACTCGCCACTGAGCAGCAGCCGGCCGGCCAAGTCGAACTCGGCGTAGCCCAGATACTGGATGCCCAGCAGCATGAAGACGCAAAACAGCAGTATGAGCGCCCCCGCAAAGCTATGTACCACGCTTTGGAGAAGAGAAAACGCCGCAGCCAATCCGCAGAGGCCGTAAAGCACCAGCACGACGCGGCGGGGCGTGAGTCCGCGGTCGAGCAGCCGGTGATGGATGTGGCCGCGGTCCGCCGCAAAGATGGGCTGACGCCCCAGAAAACGGCGCACAATGGCTAAGGCGACATCCAGCAGGGGAATGGAGAGCGCCATCAGCGGCGCAGTCATGCCCAACAACGTGGCCGATTTATTGGTCCAGATGGCCGCGTAACAGCCTAGCAGGAAACCGATCAGCAGGCTGCCGGAATCCCCCAGGAAAATGGTTGCCGGGCTAAAGTTGTAGCACAGAAACGCCAGCAAGGCGCCCGCCAGTGGAAAAGTGGCCACCGCCAGCACCATGTTGTGCGACATCAGGGCGGCGGCGAAGACAGTCAGAGTAGCGAAGAGACCTACACCCGCCGCCAAGCCATCCAGACCGTCTACCAGGTTGAAGGCGTTCATGCAGGCCAGCAACCAGATAATTGTAAGCGGCACGTTCCACCAGGCGATCGTGTCCGCGCCGTGGATGGAGAGGATTCGGACGCCACACCAACAGGCCAAGCCCGCGGCCGCGATCTGTCCGAGGAGTTTCTGCCAGGCCCGCAGGTTGAACAGGTCGTCCAACAATCCAATCGCGAACGCCATGGCGGCGCCCGGAAGTAATTTCCAGACGAGCGAGATCTGCTGGGCCAGTGGGCTGCCTTCTTCCGGGCGAACCAGTAAGTAGGCCACCAAGTAAGAAACAGCGATCGCCAGACCGCCCACGCGCGGGATGGGATAACGGTGGACCTTACGCGTAGGATCGGGCTGGTCCACGACCCCGTAAGACCGGAAGACATCCCGGCAAATCGGAGTCAGCACCAAAGAGATGATAAATGCTCTGAATCCCAACCAGAGCAACGAATGCACCCAAAACCTCCAACCACTCCTGATGGTGGCGCACGTCGCGCTGCGTGTCAAGGCACATGCTTTCAATTATTTCCGGATTGTACTGGTACGTTGATAACTTCTTGCCTATCCCTGGGTCGGCACGGCTGGGTGGCAGATCAGCATCCTCCTGGCTTGACACCGCCGCTTGTGGCGCGTCAGAGTGAATGTTTGCTCGTTGGTTGTCGAAGATCCATGGCTCGATTCCCGAAATCCCGGAGGCGCTCTTTGCTCTTTGTTCGAACGACCCTGTTTTTAGGTTGCGCGCTGGCCCTCATGGCGCAGTCCGACCAGGACACGCAGCCCACCCAGGACGCGCAAGCCCCGGATGCGCAGTCAGCGCCCGAGTATGGCGGACCTGCTATTTTGAGCCGGGGCGAAACCCCTGCCATGATGCAGTCTCCAGCTCCCATCGCCTTCCGGCCTTACATAGGCCTGAGCGCGATCTTCGACAACGGCATTGTGCCGGCCACGGTGACTTCCACCGGCCAAATACCCACCCCGGATGTCTATGGAGTGGAGTTGAACTTGGGCGCCTACACCTACCGCACCTGGAAGCACACGAGCCTGGGAGTGAATTACAGTGGCAATTTCCGGCACTACTCTCAGCAGACTTTCTACGATGGCACCGATCAGTTATTGGCGTTGATTTTGACGCATGCCCCCAGCAAGCGCGTAACGTTCACCCTGCGAAACAGTGCGGGTACCTATTCCGAGAATTACGGCCTGCCCACCCCATTGGGCATTGCGGATCCTAATTACCTGCAGCTTCCGCAAAACGACATATTTTATGGCCCGGTCATCTTTCTTAGCACCGCCGCCGATGTGACATTCCACAAGTCTGGCCGGCTGTCATTCAATATCGGCGGGGAAGGCGATCTGGTGCGGCGCCGATCGACTGCGCTTTATGGCAGTACAGAAGGCTCCGCACGCGCCGACATGGAGTACCGGCTTACACGGCACTCCACGCTTGGAGTGGACTATCGTTTCACGTACTACTCGTACACCAAGGGTTTCGGCAACACGGATATCAACTCCGTGGGGCTTAATTACAGCACGCAGTTCACGCGGCATTTGCAACTGTCCGCGCGCATTGGCGGCGCACGCGTGCAGAGCCTGAGCCTGGCGGAGGTACCGATCGACCCCGTAGTAGCGGCTCTGCTGGGCGAGACCGTGGGCATACAGGTGGCCCATCAGCTCAGCTACGTGCCGGACATAATGGCCCGGTTGACTGACACTTTTCGGCGGTCGACGCTGGGCGTGAGTTATATCAATGGGGTGAGTCCCGGGAACGGAGTGTACCTCTCCTCCAGAAGTCAATCGGAAACCGTTTCGTATAGTTACACCGGTGTGCGGCACTGGAATTTTGGCGCGAGCGCCGCTTATAGCCGTATGGACGCGCTCGTGCAGACGCTGGGTGCATACACCAGCTATGGTGGAGGAATCGGCGTCACCAGAGACTTGGGAAAGGGCCTTCACACGGTGCTGCGTCTCGATACCCGTCACTATGACATCCCAAATAATCAATTTCTCCATACCGAATACCGAGCTACGCTTGGATTAACCTTCAGCCCCGGAGATGTGCCCCTGGTGTTGTGGTAGGGCGCACCGCACGGCTTCTCGGCGGCAATTGCAAATCGGCGTTTTGTTTTCATTTGGTTGGTGCAGTTAAAGGCACGTCAACCGAGAAGGCCGGTGTAGATCTCAACCATTCTCTCCGCGGACGCTTCGCGCGAAAACCGGCTCCGGATCGCACACGCCGCTTGTGACGCCAGCTTGCCGCGCAGGGAGCCATCGTGGATCAACAGACGCAAGGCCTGGGCCAGCCCCGCCGTGTCGCGCGGTTGGAAGAGCATGCCGGTTTCGCCGTGCCTCACCAGCTCCGGATTGCCGCCTACGCGCGAAGCCACCGCGCAACAACCGCAGGCCATAGCCTCCATCAGCGAATTTGAGAGCGCTTCGGAAAGCGACGGCAGCACGAACAGATCGATTGCCTGCAGCCACTCGGCGACCCGGGGCGTGGCCGCTTCAAAGAGGCAATCCGGCAGGATGCCCAGCGTCCGCGCGCGGTGCTGTAGATCGGCCAGGCAAGGTCCGCTGCCCACCAGTACTAGCTTTACGCCGGGTTCGAGGCCGCGTATGGAGGCGAAGGCGTCCAGCAGCGTCTCGAGCCCTTTTTCGGGCCGTAGCGCGCAGACCACGCCTACCACTAGCGACGCGTCCTGCAACCCCTGGGGCCTGGCGCCGCGTATGCAACGGAACACGCTGGTATCAATGCCGTTATAGCAGAGATGGATCAGTCCGGCCGGCGCTTTCTCCTCCTCGATCATGTGGCGCCGCACAAACTCGCAATTGACCACTATGGCGTCCACCAGGTGGTCGGTGACGCGCAGACCGTGCCGGTATAGCGGCGGCATTAGAGCGCGGTCGGCCCGCTGGCTGGAGATTACCCGCGTGGTGCCCGCCGTGCGGGCGGCCGGCACGCCGTACAGATTTGCAGATGTGTCGAAAGTGTGGACCAGGCGGATGCCTTGTTCCCGGACATAAGCCGCGATGCGCAGGGCACCTTTGAAGCTGGCGAGCGACGGTACGGGGAATTCGACAATGGGCACGCCGGCCGCCCGCAATTCCTCGCCTCGCATGCCTGCCGCATGGAAGCAGCCCACTCGTACATCGAACCGGGACCGATCCAGCGACATGGCCATCTCCGCCAGTTGACGCTCGCTCCCGCCGAGGTCGAGTTCGCGCACCATGAGCAGAACTGGGGTGGGCGCAGACATGCTTCCTCAATGTAGCGCAGCAGAGCGGGGAAGCCCGGCCCGCACCGCACTGGCCGGACTCTCATCGGATGCTACAGTAGGGGGCAGCGGTCTCCAATCTATGTGCGGCATTGCCGGGTTCTACTTGCGGGAAGGGAATGCGGAGTTGCCTGTCGTGCGCGCCATGTGCAACCAGATCCGCCATAGGGGACCTGACGATGAAGGCTACCATGTCGAAGGCGGCTGCGCGATCGGCGCGCGTCGGCTCAGTATTATCGACCTCAGCACGGGTCATCAGCCCATGCCCAATGAGGATCAATCCGTCTGGGTAGCTTTCAACGGCGAGATCTACAACTATCGGGACCTGCGCCGTGATCTGCTCGCGCGGGGCCACCGTTTCGCTACGAATAGCGATACCGAAACTCTTGTACATCTCTATGAGGAATACGGTGTAGCGGGTGTCGCGCGGTTGCGTGGGATGTTTGCCTATGCCATCTGGGATGCCCGCCGCCACCGTTTGTTTCTGGCTCGCGACCGTTTCGGAAAGAAGCCCCTGTATTATGCCGTGCTGCCGGAAGGATTGTACTTCGCAAGCGAGTTGAAATGCCTGCGGGTCACGGGCGTGCCAGCGGAAATGGATACCGAGGCGCTGCGGCTGTTCTTTCAATTTACGTACATTCCGGAGCCCTTTACCTGCTTTCGAGCGGTGCGCAAACTTCCCGCGGGCTCCTGGTTGATGTACGGTCGCGACGGGAGCTTCCGCCAGGGACAGTACTGGCGTTTCCCTGAACCCGTGGCTAAGACGCCGGCAGATTTCTCGGAGGCCCAAGTCAGCGTGCGCCTCCGGGACAAGTTCGACGAAGCGGTGCGCATCCGCATGATCGCCGATGTTCCGCTGGGCGCTTTCTTGAGCGGCGGTATCGATTCCAGTTCGGTGGTGGCGTCGATGGCGATGGCGGCGGCGGACCCGGTGCGCACCTTCTCCATTGGGTTTGAAGAGAACGATTTCAATGAACTGCCTTACGCGGCGATGGTGGCCCAGAAGTACCGTACCGACCATCGCGAGATCATGGTCCGTCCTGACGCAGTCGGCTTGGTTTCCCGCTTGGTGCGGCACTTCGATGAGCCCTTTGGCGATTCTTCCGCTATCCCCACGTTTATTGTCTCGGAATTTGCCGCCCAGCACGTGAAAGTAGCGCTAAGCGGCGATGGCGGTGACGAGTTGTTCGCGGGCTACGACCGTTTCCAGACGCTCGCTAAACTGAGCGCGGCCGATCATGTGCCGGAGGCGATGCGGCGGTTCGTTTCCTGGGTTGCCGATTGTCTGCCGTATTCAGCTTACGGTAAGAATTATTTGCATGGGATGACCCGCCCGACTGCCATGGAACGTTATTTTGAGTCCAACTTTTCGCCTTGGCTCCTACGCAAGGCGATGCTTCAACCGGAGTGGATGCTACCCGCCGATAGCGCCTATCTCTCGCATACATTGGCACACTTCCTGCTACCGGGCGATGCCGATATTCTGTCGCAGGCGCTGTACTTTGAAACCACTCAGAATCTGCCGGCAGATCTACTGGTCAAGGTGGACCGGATGTCAATGGCGAACTCACTCGAGGTGCGCTGTCCCATATTGGATCACGAGTTGGGCGAACTGGCCGCCTCCATCCCGCACGCGTGGAAAATCCGTGACGGGAAGGGGAAGTACATCTTCTTGCACGCGCTCGGCGACCGCCTGCCCCCGCAGCTATTAACTCGCCCTAAGATGGGATTTGGTGTGCCGCTGGCGGCCTGGTTTCGCAAGGATTTGCGCACGTTTCTGTGGGATTGCCTGGGCAGCACTACGTTCCAGCAGAGGGATGTGGTGTCGCCTGGTTTCGTGCAGCATATGCTTGCTGAGCACGATGCTGCTCGACGCGACAATTCGCACTGGCTGTGGTCGCTCCTCATTCTCGAGTTGTGGTTCCGTGAGTTCGAGCAGAAGCGGCCAGCATCGCCGGATCGTTACGATCAAACACACACTCCGGCCAAATCCGTATGTGGGGAATCGTAAAAGTGTCGTGGTTTTGCGTGCTTCGCCGTAAACCAGGGTGTCGTGGTGTGTGCTCAAGCGTAATCAGGAGGCATAGTTTGTGTGCTTGACCGTAAGCAATAACGTATCGACGGGTACCTTGCTTTGTTCAAGTCATTGAAAACAAACGGCCTTCTTGGCTACGCTCAAACCCACTCATAGATAAGGGTTTGTTTTGAACGGGTTACAGCCAGCTTATGGTGGGGCACACACTCTTTACGATCAAACACATGGCGCTTACGGTCAAACACATGGTACAAAAACGCTTACTATTTCTGTAAGTGATTGTAAAATAATGTAGTTATCATCTAGACTCAATCTCGATGACGCATGTATATGGAGTGGTCTTATGGTTTGGTAACCCTAACGGAAGATAGCACCGGTGCGGCGTACAAGGCTGTTTATGGATGGTTGGTGTGTGCTTACCAATAAAAACGCCGCAAAGCCACGGGCTTCATCGTAAATCGCTAGAACAGAACATCGGAGAAATGTTAAAAAACAGATGATGCACTCTGCGTTCTAAAGGCGTACACTGTGAGCAAAAATATCACCAAGCCTTCTCTGGTCAACCTGTCCGTTGAGGAAGAGAACCTCGCAGCCATTCCCTTTGCGGTGCTGGAGCGAAGGGTAGGCAAGCGTGTCGGCAAGATCGAGATTAAAGGAACAAAGATCCTTCCCAACGGCGGGGAGATGGAGGTCGTCTGGCAGATACAAGGCAACAACGAATTGGGCCTACCTACCGAGCAAGACCTTGATATCTTTGTGGCGCTGGGTGTGCTGACATTTCGTAACAACTTTGCGAAGACGGTGACCTTCAGCGGGCGGGAGATCGCCCGTATGCTGAATATTAACTCCGTTCACGGCAAGTTCTATCAGCGCTTGAAGCTGGCCATGGATCGCTTCATTCCGTTGCGTTTCCGGGCGCTTACCGCTACCGACCAGCAGGAAGAAGTCAAGTGGAGCAATGTGTTCCAGGAAGCCAGTTTCTTGTTGGACCGCGAAAGCGGTCGATGCACCGGCAGCGTTACCTGGACCGACAAACTGATCCAATCTATCAACAACGGATTCTTTCGGGTGCTGGACGCCGGCCGGTATATGGAGCTCGATGGAATTACGGCCAAGCACTTGTACCGCTTCTTTGCCGTGGCCTTTGAAAAGACCGACCTGATCGTAATGGACGCTCGCAAACTTGCGATGGAACATGTAGGCATCTTAAACCCACCACACTATTTTTCACGGCTGATGCAGACGCTCGAACCGGCATTCGACCAACTGATCCGTATCCAGGTGTTGGGATCTTATAACGTAATTTCCGCAGAAGACTGGCGAATCGCGATGCACAGACACCCCTCTTACGTGCCTGAGCGTAAGAGCCTGATGCTGCAAAGTACAGTTGGTCCGGAGCTAAGCCGCGCCCACTGCCAGAGTATGTTGGAAAAGGCGGGTTTCGCGTACAAGCCAGCTATGACTTGGAGCGATACTGCCCAAACGCCAGAGGAATTGTACGCGTTGGAACGCGCTGCATACCTTGTGCAGGCTATGAAGCAAGACGGCGTGCTCCCGCATGTGGCGACCAGTTTTGTATCGCGCGCACTCGACTTGGGCGCGGCATCGGGCGAGGGCAGGGAAGTGCTCGACTGGTGTGAGATGGCAGTGGAGATCTGCAGACAAAAGAAGCATACCGGTCAGAACCTGAAAAACGCTGCTGGGCTGCTGGTGAAGATCATCAAAGATCCGGCCACGCGCAGCCGGTTGCTGGACGAACAAATGGAGACCGCCGCCAAGGAGCGGTACCGGCAACGCGAGCGTACTATCCTGCGGCAAAATCAGGAAGCCGAAGAACGCGCTGTAATACTGGAATACGAACAATTCCGGCACGCCACCGCACAGAGTCTTTTCGAGCAACTAAGCGAATCGGCAAAGCAGGTCCTTGGGAAAGAAAAGGCGGAACTGCTCCGGCGCGAAGGCCGGCTAGAGAGAATGGCGCCGGAAGTGCGCGACCGTGAGGTAACCGACCTGATTCTGCAGGATCTCGCGAAGAACGAGGTGCCGCCTTACAGCAAGTGGCTCTTGCGTAAGCGCGCGGGGCAGGCAGTACTACCGTTCGCCTCAACGGAGAGCCTAGCCTGATCGGCCTTGCCCGTTAAGCCCAGCGAAGGTCCGGTAGGCTGGTCCGGGGATTTACGGTCCGAGAAGGATCTGCCCCTTGCAGCTACTGACCAGCGCGAGTTTCCTTCCACAATTTGCGCGCCGGGACAAAGAAGATGGCAACCGCGCACAGCGCGGCGGCCATCAGCACGACGAAAGTGCGCGCCAGCGAGGAAATGCGCTTTACGGGCCAACTCCTGGGGATGCGCGAGTCAAGCGCCGCCAAAACGTAGAAAGCCGCCTGCGCCGTGATGGCTACGGCCCACCACACGCCCGGCAGGCCCAAACTCGAGCCGGCCATCAGAAGGAGCCCAAATGGCAGCAGTAGACGCCCGAGTTTGTGTGAAACGAAGTGAATCCACATGCGGTTGCCCGGCCCGACGAGCGCCGGAAAAATACCGATCAGTTGGTAAATTCCAGCCAGCGTCCGTACTTTCCGGCGAAACTCGGCATCCAGCGTGGTGGGGTACTCGTAGGCGATGGCGCCCGTATCGAAAACAAATCGATAGCCCTGGAAGAAGCCGCAGAGCGGCAGGTAGGAATCGTCCAACAGCGTATCCGGCGGGATGGGCGAAGCTAACTTCCGGCGCATGGCGTAAATGCAGCCGGTGCCCGCCTGTATCGAGTGGATGCGCGTGTGGTTGAGCCGGATCCATTTCTCGTAACGCCAGTAGAGACCCATGTGGGCTTGCTGCTCCTCCTTACCGCCGAGAAAGTAAACGTGGCCGCAGGCTGCACCAACCGAGGGATCGCCAAGGCAGGATATCAGACTCTTCAAACAGCCCGGATCGAGCGGCTGGCGCACATCGGTGAAGAAAAGAATTTCGCCACTCGCATGGCGCAGGCCGGCATTAAGGGCAGCGGCTTTCCCACCGTGGGGAACGCGGAGCAGTTCCACACCGCCGCGCGCAAAATCGCGCACGATCTCGTCGGTCCCGTCGTGCGATCCGTCTGAGATCACGATCACCCGCAGCAATTCTCGCGGATAGTCGAGCTGGAGAATAGACAAAAGTTTATCGCGTATCCATTTCTCGCCGTTGTAGACGGGGAGAAGGAGGCTCACGGTCTTTGGCTCGAAATGTTTCTCGATCTTACGATCGCGGCGCGCCAGCACGGCCAACAGCAGCGGATAGCCAAGCACTATATAAACCGTGAAGCTCAGGGAAATCAGAAATACGAGCGCGGAGCCACTGGGCATGCACTAAGCGGCCCGCGCGGTTGTCGAAGCGGTGACGAAGAAGTCGCGCGCGATCGGCTCGATGGTGGCGTGAATCCCGTCAAACCGCGAAAACATCTCGGTGAGCTGGTCCCGTGTGTACATGTACAGCTCGCAGCGGCTGCGGTACCGGAGCTTCCGCTGCCACGCTAGGACCCCGCCCCCCACTGGAAATGAAAAAAAGGCCTTGGATCGTGCCAGAGAAAGGGCCTTTTCTATGATCGGTCGGGGCTCCGGCATGTAATCCATGAAGCCCATCAGGATCACATAATCGAATGGCTCCGTCGAGCGGAATTGCAGGAAATCAGCCTGTTGAAATTGGCAGCGGTAGCCCAAGCTGCTGGCCCGTGCATGCGCGGCCGCGATCCGCAGCATGCCTTCCGCGAAATCGATGCCGAGCACGTGCGCCGCTCCACGCTGAGCCAGCGTAATGGCATAGTGGCCCGGACCGCAGCCGACGTCCAGGACAGTTTTGCCTTCGATAGGTTGGCAGCCCGCGAGGGTCTCCAGGTACCGCAGCTTCATGCTCCGGCGAAACAAGCCGTTCACGATGCTGTTGAACAAGCCGCCGCGGTTGCTATAAATCGCGTCGAAATCATGCGCGTATTGATGAAAGAAATCCTGGGTGCGGTCACCGGACATAGGCTGGCTCCAGGCTGCCGGCATACCTCGACAGATAATCGTGGAACGTGACCGTCGGGAAGTCCCGAAGGATCCGGCTCAGCTTGCCTTCGGTGGTTGCCAGATTCACGTACGACCTGAAGCGCCGCGCTGCGTTCATGGGCAGGCGCGGGTGAGTGGGGTCGATTTCACGCGGATGAATATAGTACAACACTGGCCGGCCTTCGGCCAGCACCCGCCGCGCCATGTAGCGGATGAGCGGGTAAGGAAACAGCCGCAAGTAACCGCCTCCAAAGACATACAACGGTTGCCCAAGCAGATCCGCGACCGAAAGGGGAAACTCGATGAGTCCCGCTGCTTTTCCTCCTACGCGATAGGGCTCACGACGGGCACGGCGCATCCCACCATGGCCTCGTGCCGCAGGAAAGATAGAGGAGTCGTAACTATAGCCGGCTTCGGCAACCGTCTCCAGGAACCACGCGGTGTGCTCCGTAGCGGAGAATCCCGGGGAACGGTAACCCACCACTGGCGCGCCCGAGACATCTTCCAGGATTTTGCGGGCAAGCACAGCGTCGGCGTAAAACTCATCCCGAGTCATCTGGTACACAAGTTTGTGCGCGTAGCCATGGGAAGCGATCTCATGGCCGCGCTGCGTGGCCTCCCGAACCAGATGTGGAAAGCGTTCACCAACCCAGCCCAGAAAGAAGCAACTCGCGCGTGCCTGGTGCTCCTCGAACAGATCCAGCAGCCGGCGGAAATTATTTTCCACGCGCGAAGGCAACGTGGCCCATTTCTCCAGCGGCGGCGCCGCGGCGACGTCTAGAATGTGAAACCACTCCTCCACGTCTACGGAAAGGATGCTGGGCACGGGACTCACGCGGTCACCCATGTGCTGAGTATCGCATAGGTAAACAGCGGGTATGGGTGGTCCTGGCACAATCTCATATCGTCCAAACTAGTGCGCAGCTTGCGCTGCCGAGCTCCGCCAGACGCCAGCCAGTTTGTCGAGGACGAGGGCCGTTTCCTCCGTGGTCACGATGTGCAAGGCATAGACCGCGGCGGCATACGCGAGCACGAAAACGGCGCCTCCAGCGGCCAGCAGGAAGAGCGGTTTCAGCGGTCCCAACAGCGCGTGCAACAGGGCCGCAGCGCAGCCGGCAAAGGCCGCCGCCACCGCCAGTTTCCCCACGTCCTGCAAAAGCCGGACGTCGCTGCCACGCACGCCGAGGATACGGCAGATGCGCACCAGCGTGAAAGTGCGCTCCGCGGCCGCGACGATCACGACCACGGAAATGGCGCCCATTAGGCCGAAATGCCCGGTCGCGAACCAAAGGGCCGCGGCCATGATGGAACACAACACCAGCCTGAGCCGCAACAAAAAAAACCGTTGATCGATATAAGCCCGGAACAGCGGATCGTATAATAGCACCGCCATAGGCAGCAGCAGCAAATTGACCGCAAAAATGTTGGCGCTGCCCGCGTACCGGGCAGTGAATAAGAACGTAATAACTTCGCGCCGAAAAATCAGGAAGAAGACGTATGCCGGGAAGTATACCGCGGCCAGCTTGCGCATGGCGCTGGCGGTCACCCGCAGAATCTCGGCCGTGGCATTACGTTGCTGGAGCATAGTGACGCGCAGAATCATCACCGAGTTGGTGGCCTCCTGCAGTAAGTTCATGAAGGGCAACTGCACGGTGCCGATGGCATACACGGCGAATACGGCGGGGCCGAAGCGGTTAGACACGAAATAATTGGGCAGGTCGGTCTGCAAGTTGAGCAAGAGCGCGCCGATACCGATAGGCAAGACATAGGAGAGCTGCCGGCGCAGCACGGCTAGGTCGAAGCAGCGCCAGAAACCGGGGAAACGCGACCGCAGGTATACCAGCAGGATGACCGATTGCAGCACACCCTGAAGCACCGCGGCGTACACTAGCGCGCGCACGGTGCCAAAGATCAAGACGGCGCCGAGGTAAAAAACCGTGCGGCTCAATTGTACAGACACAATGGCGACACTGGCGACCTTGATTTCCTGGTTGGCGATGGGCACGATTTCCAGAAATGAAGAGACAATCCAGAGCAGGATCACCAAGCCGACCAGCCGCCCGTAGGCCGCCAGTCCCGGCTGGCGGAAGAGGTCTCCCAGCAAGGTTGGATAGAAGAACAACACCAGCGCGGCCAGCGTGCCCATCACCAGATTGAAGACGACAATGTTGATGACGGTTTGCCGCTGGCGCTCCGGTTCGCGCGGCAAAAAGTAGTAAGCGCTCATGCCGAAGCCCACCTGCAGGATAACAACCGCAGTCCCGATCACCAGGAAGATCTGTTTATAAAGGCCGAATTCCGTCTGGCTCAAGCGCCGCACCAGAACCAGCGGCAGAACCAAGCCAAGCGAAAACGAGAGTGTCTTGGCCAACACCAGCCAGGACACGTGAGAGGTTAGAGAGCCGGTCTTCTCGATGGAAGTGGACAATAATTGCAGAATAACATGAGGTCACATCGCGGAACCGGACGGAGGGAGGTCGAGTAACACGCGGCGCCGGGATAGCCGGCTCCGGAAGGGATAGTAGATGCCTGGGCCGGCGGTCTACGACCACCAATCTCCAGGCGGGCCGCCTGCGTTGTTCCAAATCCATCTACCATCACACCGATGCGAAGCGGTTTTGCCTGCGAGCCGGCTTGGTCAGGGAGTGGCCTGTGGCGTGCGGGCGTACACGGTATAGAGTGTATTGGAGTAGAGCGGAAAGTAGGCGCTCGCAAGCATGTCCCGGAGGGAAGCATAAACTACGGGGTGCGTATGCGCAAGCTCCGCCAGATGTGCCCGGTAGTTGCCGTCGATCACGATGAAATCCGGACTCTTGTGACTGTAATAACCCAAGCCCGGGTCGTCTTTGACCCGCTCGAAACCCAGGCCGAAACCCAGTTCGGCGCTTCCGATTACCGACTGGCCGGGCCGCAGGTCACGCTGGAGCGCAGCAATCGTGGCCGTGTAGAGGGTGACGTACTTTCGTCCGGCGATCAGCGAACCGGCGTAGCCGCTTTCGAGCAGCGCAATCCCGGCCAACATACCGATCCAGACCGGTCGCCAAGCAGGGCGCGCCTGGGTGTGCCACTTGTACGAAGCGGCCACGGCGGCGGCCAGGAGCCACGTCAGGTGAATCAGGTACCACGGTTGCTTGGCGCCCTCGAAGAATGTGAGCACGAGCAGAACAATAGCGATCAAGGTGCCGATGATCCGGGCCGTCTGCGTCCGTCTGGAGGAACGCGGTCCTAAGAGTTCCACCACTCCGGCCACGTAAAGAAACAGCACCAGCGCGCGCCACTTCGCAAGGCGGTTTGCTCCCGGTAACAAACCATAGGCGGGTAGGAACCGGTCCGTAAACTCCCGTCGGAGAGCGGCTAGAGGCGCCTTCAGCGGCCAAAGCCGGCCGGCGGAGTTTCCGGCGAACTGCGCCCAAAAAAAATCTGGGCGGCGGAGAATGTACACCGACCAAGCTGCTCCGCCAATCAGGTACGGTGCCGCGACGGGAAGTAAATGCGACCAGTGCAGCCGGTGGCCGTCGAAGTAGCAATGCAGGAAGATGAGGCTGGGAACCGCGACCAGGCCGCCGATCGGGTGTGTCAGTCCGCTGGCCACCGCGCATGCATGCGCGCTGAAGAGCGCCCAGCGGAAATGGTTCTCGCGAAGATACAAATACACGGCCAGTGCCGCCGCGCCAAAAGCGGCGCTGAGCATATCCGAGCGCCCAGTGGATGCCAGAATCAGGGCGGTCGAATCGATGCAGGTCAGCGCGAGGCTGAGGAGCGCGACGGTCCTATCGCCGGTCATTACGCGGATTACATAGAACCAGCAGAGCAGGGCCATGAGCCCGGCCGCCACCGAAAGCATCCTGGTAGAAAGCAGAGTGGCGCCGAACAGGCGAAACCAGGGCGCCTGTATGAGCGCATGCAACGGCATGATCCAGTACGTGTATCGCTCAATACCCTTGAGGTAAGTGCCCGCGCTCTCAAGCACCGGCGAACCCATGCCGCCGTTGCCCGTCAGGCTCAGGGTGGGGCTGGTGTACCACCCTTCATCGCAAATCGGTATTCGGGTCAGGCTCAGACCAATGGCGAACGCCAGGTATAGCGCCAACACTGCTCCGCACCCGGCCCAGTAGGCGCGGCTGCGGTGGCCGGGCACCGGCTCATGGCTGGCGAGAGGCGTGCGCCCTACAGCGCTCATGGGTTTATGGTAGCGAAGCTGGCGGCGTGCCGGCTCTTGGACGCATAGTATGATGGTGTAGCTCGCCCGGTATGCGTTCTTTGCTATTCAAGCTCTACTGGAAGCTGGAAAAGCTTTTCTTTCCCGCACTGAAGTATTCGCAGTATCGCTATTACGAAACATTGAAAGGCGCCGTTCCAGACCGGTGTGCCTGGCTCGATCTCGGGTGCGGCCACCAGATGTTTGCAAGCTGGATGAGAGCGGAAGAGCAAGCCGTAGCAGGCCGGGCGGTCATGCTCGCAGGAATCGATCTCGACTGGGAAGGATTGCGCGCGAACCCGTTTGTTTCCGCCCGAATTCGCGGGACCCTGGAGAGGCTTCCTTTTCGTGCCGAATCGTTCGACGTGGCGACCGCCAACATGGTCGTCGAGCACCTCGGTAGCCCGGCCGCCATGCTGGAGGAAGTCAAGCGCGTGCTGCGGCCGGGAGGCCTGTTCATCTTTCATACGCCGAATCGAAATGCCGTCATGATTCGCGTGGCTGCGGCCATGCCGCAATCCATGAAGAACTTTCTGGCCCGCCTCCTCGAGGGGCGAAGAGAGGAAGATGTATTCCCGACCTTCTACCGGATGAACACCCTAGCGGCCATCTCGCAAATGGCGGCGGCGAGCGGCTTCCGCGTGCGGCAGATCCGGTCGCTCTCCAGTTCCGCGGTCACGGCGCTGTTGGGGCCAGTGGCGATTGTGGAACTGCTGTATCTGCGGCTGCTGGAGGCGAGACGCTTCAGGAATTACCGCAGCAACCTGATCGCCGTGTTGCAAAAAGCGGCGTGAGTCCCGGCTTACCTTACGATCGCGCGGGGCTCTGGCAACCGCCGGCGGGCAGGCGCCACCCGATCGGCGGGTTGCTCCGTCACGGAACCATCCTGGCGGCGCGTACGCGCGTGCATCGCCGAGTTTACGGAGCGTTCGAAAGCCGCGCAGAGGCCCGCTACCAAGGGGAAGTAAAAGTAATAGGCGTTGCTCGCAAAGATGGCCGTGATGGCAAAGGCGATAACGGAGAGCCGGAGGCAAAACGCCATATCGCCGAGGGCACCTAGCTCCGGGAATTGAACGGCGTATTTGCGGGCGGAACGGGCGGTCTGAAAACAGAAAAACAAAGCCGCGAGATACAAGAAAAGCGCCGGGAATCCGGCTTCCGACGAGATCTCGGTAAAGGTGTTATGGCTCTGACGCCAAGCGGCGGGCTGCTTCTTCTCCTCGGCATCCTTGGCATCGGCGACCGCGAACATTCCCGGACCGACTCCCAGAACGGGATGTTGAAGGGTCAACAGGACACTGTGCTCGAACATCTCTTTCCGCACGCGTGTGGACAACGCCGCGGATTCTTCCGCGGAATTGGCGACATAAGCCGTGTCCCCGCTGAGGAACAAGGTCTTATAGCGTTCCAAAGCATCGCTGCTGGAGAGCAGCACGGATACCACAGCCAGCAGCAGGGCGCCCACGGCCAGCGGAATTTTCTGGAGAGACGGAACGGAGAAGAAATACAGCAGGAAGATTACCAGCAAGGCTATCAGTCCTCCACGGGAACCCGTCCGGACGACCGTAACGGGAACCAGGACCAGCGCCAGGAAACAAGCCACTCTCAACATGGACAGCCCGGAACGGGTACGCACGACCAGCAGGCAGAAGGGCAGTCCCAGGAGCAGCAAAGTAGCGAAATCGTTCGGATTGCCAAAGGTGCCGGACACCAGCGAGAAACGTCCCACGTCTCGCGTCGCGCTCGACACACCCAGTACGAAGCTGAGAGTCTCGATGACCAGCACCGATACGGCCATGGCGTACATGGCCTTCCGGCATTGCTCCAGGCCGTCGATGCATCCCGCCAGCAGGATTAGACTAATTAGAGATACCGACCAGAATACGACTGTATCGAAGCTCCCGTGGTGCCAGACACTAAACGGAGTACTCAGGAAAAGCCAAGCGGTAAAGCTTAACAGAGCCAGGACGATCTTGGAAGAGAAAATGTGGAAAAGACCGCCGCTCAGCAAGACTACCAAAACCGCCAGAATAGCTGAGATGAGCCCGAGGCGCAGGCCGTGCCCGGTGACGATCAGCAGGATCTCAGGAAGCCGGGTATAAGTGATAAATATGTAGGCGATCACCAGATAAATGGCCGGATGCCAGGACGCCGGAGAGCGCGCCGCGGCGGCCTGAGAAGGCGGGGTGGTCGCCGGATGTTCAGCAACGCGGGGTGGTGGCAAGATCAGATCCAATGTAACATTCTGGCGGTGTCTCAGCCAAGGGACACAGTTTCATAGGAGTGCCAGCCCGGAAATGGTCCGGAAACGGTCCATTGAACTGCACTGCACGGTATGCTAAGTGGGTAGTGTGCGGCTGCTGGATATACCGCGATGACTTCCTCTGGTCCCCGGTCGTCCCGGAACATTCAACCTAAAATCGCAAAACGCTGGTACGCACTGGGGGCGATCCTCGTACTGCTCTACGGCGCTCTGCTGGTAGCGCAAGCCGCGACGCGCCGCCCGTGGACCGACGAAGCCATGTTCGCTGATCCGGCGCTCACTCTTATCACCAAAGGGTATCTGGGGTGCCCCGTCGAGGAGTTTGCCACCGCATGGCCGAATATAGCCCGGCATATCTACACCATGTTCCCGCTGAATCTGGTGGTGCTGGCGGGCTGGTTCAAGATCGCCGGCTTCGGATTGATCGAGCAGCGCGTGCTCTCCATGCTTTGGACGGCGGTGCTGCTGTTTTGCGTGTATCGGTTGGTTTCGCTGCTTTTAGGCCGTCGGCGCACGGCGTTGTTGTGTACGGCGCTGGTGGCCCTGGATTATCACATCATGGTGGCAGGCTCTTTCGGCCGGTACGATCCGATGGTCGCGGCGCTCGGGTTCGGAGGCTATGTCCTTTACCTGGCGTTGCGCGAGCGAAATCTGAACCTCGCATTATTGTTGGCCAACACGTCCGTGATGCTTTGCGGCACCACGCACCCGAACGGGCTTCTTTACTTCATCGGACTCTGGGTGCTGGCTCTCTACTACGACCGGCGTAGGATCGGCCTGCGGCAAGTAGCACTCTGCGCGGTCCCCTACGTGGTGGGTGCATGCGTGTGGAGCGCGTATTTGATGCAAGACCCCCAAAGCGCACTGGCGCAGCTCCGGAATAGCGCATATAGCCGCGTGGCGATCCTGCAGCCTTGGCGGGCGCTGCAGCGCGAGATTCTGCTGCGGTACGGCCCGGGATTCGGACTTACGGCCCAACATTCGGCCGGGAGTGCGGGACCCATTAAACTGAAAGCGGTCCCTTTGCTGGCATACCTGGTGGGCGTTCTGGGCAGCCTTTCCGTGCGTCAGATCCGCCGGCATCCTGGATGCCGCACGTTGCTGCTGCTCACGGCCGTCCACGTCTTGTACCTGACGTTCTTCGAGGGCATCAAGTTCCCCTTCTACCTGGTCCACACCGACCCGCTGTACGCCATACTGCTAGGCATTTTCGCCGCTTGGCTGGCACGCGCCGGCACGGCGCCGAAGTGGGCGATCGCGGTCGTGCTGGGCGCCGTCATGGCCATCGAGGCCGGGGGAATCCTGTGGCGCGTGCGCATCGACACGTATGGCACCCAGTACGCACCCGCGGTGGCCTATGTCAAGCGTCACGCCACCGCGAACGACCTGGTTTTGGCCAGTTGTGATTTTGGTTTCGGCTATGGCTTTGAGGCGAATTTCCGGGATGATCCGCTGCTCGGTTACGAGTCCAACCGCGTGCCGCAATTCATCGTCTGGGACGTAGATGCTTATCAGGATGAATTCAATCACAACGCGCAGACCAAGCCCGGCGCGCACCGTTACGTGGCAGAGATGCTTGGCCAGTACGACGCCGTGTTCCACAACGCCGGTTACACCATATATCGGCGTCGGCCGGACGCGGGGCCACCGCCTCCGGGTGCCCAGGCGAAGTGAAGGACCTGAGCAGTAGTTGCTAACGAGGATATGGCGGACGCACGCTTGTGTGCCGGGCTCACCCTGTGCCGGGCACTCCGGGCCGGCGCAAGATGCCTGGCAGCAATCTGACGCTAAGGCGTGGCCACTACCTGAACCGGAGTGTCCGTCACTACGCCGTTAGCGGCGTTGCGGTATTTCGCCTTGTAATACAGCATCCGCTGCGAGACCGCCGGAATGGTAATCGTGCAAGTGGAGGCACAGGGCGCCCCAGCCGGATTCTCTCCGGCGAACTGGAAGGGCACGGCGCCCACGGAAACCGCGTTGGCAATGCATGGCTCGTTCCGCGTGGTGCAGGTACCGTTGAATTCCCGGTAACCGAACTCCACGATAGCGTTGGTCACTCCTAATCCAGCGGGTGGGCTTAACTTGACCGGCAGCGGCAAAAAGGCGCTGCGGTTCAGGCTATCTGTCGCGGGAAAGGGGGGCAGTTTGGCCATGTACAACTCCCGGCGTGCGGAGTCCAGATAATTGCCCTGAAACATGATCCAGGAATTGTCCGGCAGCGGCCGGGCGTTGGCGAATCCGCTGGTTAGTTTCAGCTTCCCATTCATGGGCTTGACCAGAATCCGCTGGAACTGTCCGGATGGGTCCGGCTGGAGCGTCGAGAACTGTACCAGGCCTTGCCCCAGGGCTGACATGTTATCGATGCAGATGTCATTGGCCGGACTGGTTTGGCTCGTCACACCGGCGCCGTAACAGTACGGGTAAATAACCGCTGGCGCGTTCACATAAACCTCTCCCACCGCGCTTTTCGGCCGGCATTCGCCGGATAACCGCGGAATGCAGTATTTATAGGAGTCAGTGGCCGTGTCGGAAAGAGAGGAGGCAGGGCCGCTGACATCGATGAGCGGATGAGATCCCGAACTGGCCGCGGTCGGCAGCAGTTTGCGATTCAGGTTGCCGATGTCATCGGGGTCCTTCACGGGGCAAATGGTCCTCCAGAGTTGGCCGCTCACGAGAACCCACAAGTCCGGCGGCGCTGGTGCGCTGGTGAATTTGCCTACCAGCGGGCGAATGTCAAAAGCCGCCTGGCTCTCGGGAGGACTTGCCGATTCTCCGCTGACGGAAGGATGCGACTGGACGACGTTGGTCACTGCCGCGGCGTACGCCCCGGCGAACGCCGGATTGGCCGACACGTAAGCCACCGGCGCGGCAAACAATTGCGGAAAATTTGCCGCATGCCTTACCCGGTAGGCGCCGCCCCAGGGTGCATGTGGATACGAGCTGGCTTCCACGGCGATAGTAGCCCGCTGGGTTGCATGCGCGTCGAAGTACCCTGGATCTATCGTGGTCTGCAGGCCATGTGGATCGTGCAAATAGTCCCAGAATACGTTGCCGCCCCATCCGACCGCATAGTAATCCGGATACTGGGGATCGTAGTAATGCAGATTCGTGGCGCCGGACATGGCAAAGAGGTACTTGACAGTTGTGCCCGGTATTTCCTTCAGTCCGTACATCCAATGCCCAGCGTTGCGCTCAAAGACCCATTGCCCGTTCGGGCTTTTTTGAATCAACACCAGAACCTCGCTGGTGGCATTGAGAAAGTTACAGGAAGTCTCACTGTCACTGATACACCAGATGTCTCCGGCTTGTGCCGTACTCAACTCCCCGGGAGTCTGTTTTTGCGGGGGAACCAGCTTCCAGTAGTAAGGCTCGTACGATCCGTCTTTGGCGTCGATCTGCAGCAGTGTGCAGTTGGAGCCCGTGATGTTCCTGGGGTTCCCCCATTTAGAGCAATCGGCGCCACCTTTAGGCACCGCTGTATGGGTAGTAACCATGACTGCGGTGGCTCCCAGGGCAGCCGACCCAGCGGCCATAGTGCTGGCCCCGTAGCCAAAATAGCCGCTGTAGCCGTAGTCTTGTGCCGCGTGGTTGACGCTCCAGCGGGCGGCTCCGTGAGACCAGGTATTCATGGCGGCAATGATATTGGGCCCGCCCGGCTGGCCGGCATGGGCCGGATTCCCGTCTCCCGCGCTGAACACCGCAAGCCAGCCAAGCGTATCCTGGTTCCGGTAGCAATAAATCAGCAGGTTGCCTTGCTGGACCGGGCCGGTGTGGCAGTTCATCCCTTGATCGAATGCCGGCTCAAAAGCGAGCAGCAGGCTTTTGAGATCTTTCCCGCGGGAGGCGGGCGTCAGATTAGTGATGACCGCGTTCGCGAAGCTGATCGAATAATTGTCTGCCGCATGCGGCGCGCCCGTGCCAATCGATGCGCTGTCCGAAAACGGCCTGCTGGAAACATAGGAGCCTGTGTAAGCGACTTGCAAAATGACGGAAGTTTTGCCCGATTGCGCCATGCAGTACCAAGTGGGCGCCGGCTTGGTATCGTCGAAGGTCTGAAAGGCTTCTGGCGCGAACATGGGGCATGGAGCATCGGGCCATGGGTCTCGTCCGTCCGGGTTGCCATTGGCTTTGGCCGGGCCGATCATGTTGGATGTTCCGGTTACGGGATCGATCCAGACAATTGCCGCGCTGCCGCCCCCCAGCGGGACCATGCACAGATAGCCGTTATTTACCTTAGCGTTGGAACATAGGGTATCGTAGCCTTCGTCCGGCCATTCGCCGGACTGCCCGGTTACGAACGAAAAAGTGGCCTGGTGCACGGCAATAAAGCTGTTGTCGTCAGCCGTATGGCGCCTGATCATCACCGCGAAATCCGGCGCGCAGAAGAACCGGTAAGACCCCGGAGAACTGGTGAGCGTAAGGACCTTGCCAAAGCCGCTTGCGATGGTGGCTTCAACGGACCGGTTGGCGTAGGGAGGCGCCACGCAGGCATCCTCGGCGGAGACATTCGAAAGGCGGATGCGTCCGCCGCCGCCCGCGATCCAGGCTTCGCTGAAGAGATCGCCGTCAGTCTGAGTGACCACGGCGCCATTGACTGTTACGGCGCCTTTGTGAAACGTGGCTTCCGGGCGATTGATACGCGGCGTGCTGTCAAACAGCCATGGATCGATGCCTATTCCGCCGGGCCGGTACCCGCCGATGAGGACTGTGCCACTTTTCCGGTCTAGAGTGACGGTTTTGATCTTGCTGGCGCAGGAGGCACCCGCATTCATGCTCAAACAAACATCCAGCGTGCGGAGGGCTTCATCGCGAGAACTCCCCTCCGCGTACAAGCCCACTTGAAACTGATTGAGCGAGTGGCCATAAGCGCTGGACGTGCCGCCCCATCCGAATCCGGGGTTCTTAGGCCGTAGCACCAGCCACCCGGTCGAATTACGCACTGTGGTAGTTTCCGTGCTGCACGGAGTCGACCAAGGACCCTTTGTGTCACACGGGTTTTGCCCCTGATTGTACGCGGTACCAAATGTCAGGTTGGCAAGCGCCCCATAGCCGATGCCGGGATAGGTGAGCCGCTGGATACGCACGCCGGTTTGCGGCTCAATAAACTGCTCGTTCACGACGTTGCCGGGAGACGAAGGCACGGCCCATTCGCCGGGCGCGGCGGGATCGGAAGGCCATGGGTCGGAATAGCCGATACCGAGAGGAATGTTCGTGGTCTCGAAGTGGAAGAGCGCCGTATCCGCACCGCACGTAAGCTTGCCGTAGTGGATAGTGTTCGTCTGCAGCGCGCGGGAGTAATAACGGCCGTCGGCGCCTTTCTCGGCTGCCCGCTTGCCGATCACGAATGTGCGCAGCGGGCCGTTGCCGATATTGCCGGCCCGGTTGTCCTGGTCCGCCCCGGGGAAGAGATTCGCGTCCACATCGTGAATGAGCGGCGGTTGCGGATTCGCGCTCGCATCGGCCGTCTCGCTGACCGCCACCGAGCACGGGGACATCGTCGGCGCCGTATAAGTGACGACCGCTTGTGTGGCCGTCGTACCGGATACGATGACGCCGTTGATTTCGGCGAAAGAGCGCAAAGCAAAGGCGAAAGCCACCAAGAACGGCTTCATCGATGCCCCTGGCCGGCAGCCATGGCGCGCGGATCTGGCCGCTCATAGATGCGGTAGCCGCCATGGTCGTAAACGACGCGATAACTGCTCAGAAGATTGCGAGTGTAGCGATAGTTCTCCCGATCCTGGCCCTGCAGCAACTCCGTCCAGGGGACGTACCTCTGCGTGTCCATCACAATCAGATCGGGCCTCTTTCCACTGTAGTAACCCAGGTGGAAGTCGTCGATCAAGCGCCTGTCGAAGCCGAATGGAATCCCGAACTCCGCACTGGCCATTACCAACCGATAGCCCCCCAGGCGATCCCGCAGAAAAGTCACGGCAGCGAGGAAATCCTGCCGGTCCTTTTTCACGGCGCGTGACCCGGAAACCAGGAGTTGAATGGCGGTCGTCAGGCCCAACACCGCGACGATTGCTGCCGCGGGTACGCGTCGCGAGGTCCACAGGTAAGTAGCGGAAACGGCCAGCAGCGCGATGGGGACCGCGACGAGATGGACGATATACCAGGGCTGTGCGAAGGAATCGAGCAGCATCACTCCCACCGTGGTCCAGGCGGCCAGGATCAGCAGGATGCGCATCGCTCGATCCTGTCGGATGCTGCGCGTGCCGCATGCCAACAGCACGCCCGCCGCATAGGTCGCCAGAATGAAGATTTTGATATGGCTGACTGGCGGTGTGTCCGGCGCTAAGCCGTACTGGTCCAGGTAGCGTATGGAAATCTCCTTCTTTAACGCAGCCAGTGGAGCGGCAAGGAACAAGATGCGCCCCGACGCATTGGTGCCGAACTGCGCGAAGAAGTCCGACGGACTCTGGAGTATGTAAGCCGCCCAGCCTGCGGCGGCGACGGCGTATGGAACGGCGCCCAGCGCGGCATGGCGCAGCCGCAAGAGTTTCCAGTCGGAATACAGGGAAACGAACGCCAGCCCCACAACGCTCACAATTCCCAGGGGATGGGTAAAGAGCGCGGCAGCCGCCAGGATCTGACTTACGAGTACGGCCCGGCTGAGGTTACGTTCCCGGAGACTCAGGTAGGCAGCCAGCGCGGCACTTCCCAGCGCCAACGTCATCATGTCCATGCGGCCGTTCCCGGCGGCCACCAGGAAATGAAAATCGGTAGCCAGCAGCGCCGCAGCCAGCAGCGCCTTGGCCGCGCTGGCCGAGAGCAGCTTGAGGATGCTATACCAGCAGAGCAGCGCAACCAACCCCCACATTACGGAAAACAGCCGTAGCGATAGCAGGCTGAAGCCGGTGATGCGATACCAAGCCGCCTGCGCCAGTACGTAGAGCGGCATGATCCAGTAGGTGTGGCGGTCGATACCCTGAAGTTTGATTCCACGGAAGGATGCGGTCGGGTCCAGTACCGTGGTGTTCATGGTGCCGGTGGTGAGGAGATTCACCGCGGGGTTCGAGAACCAGCCTTCGTCGCACACGGGACGCATGGTAAGGGCGGTCATAACCGCGAGCCCGAGATAAAGGACTGTAATGAAAAACAGCAGGGCCGGCGCGGACTTCTGCATCGCGAAACCCCGATTATCACATGACGGCCCTCAACTCAGCCGGCGCCGGAACACCTCGGCCAGGTATCCGGTATTGTGGTGCAGATCAAATTTCTCCAGGATTCTGCGGCGGGCGCGCTGTCCCATGGCGCGCCGCAGTTCAGGGTCGTCCATCAATCTGGCGATGGCGCGGGCCAGCGCCTCGTGATCGCCCGGCGGCGCCAACAGGCCGTCCGTTTCGTGCTGGATGATTTCCGGAATCCCGGTAATCCCGGAGGCTACGCAGGGAATCTCCATGGCCATGGCTTCCATCAGCACCACCGGAATTCCCTCCGCGAAGCTGGGCAACGCCAGCACATCCGATTCCGCATATAGTTCGCGCAGTTTGTCCTGGTTGAGATAGCCTTCCATCGCCACATGGCCGGTTAAGCCTCGCCGGACGATGTCCTGTTGCAGGCCTGGCCGGTCCGGGCCGTCGCCGGCGATCCGCAAGCGCACACGCCGGCCTGCGCGCACCAGCAACTCGATCGCGGCCATCAGCAGGTGTTGACCCTTCACAGGAGCCAACTGGCCCACGCACGCGATCTGAAACGGATCGGGAGCGTCCCGGAACGGTCGCGGCGCGAACTCCCTCGGGTCCACGCCGAGGAAGGTGACTTCGATCTTCGGCCACTCGCGGTAACCGGTCACTCTGAGCATCTGGCTGCGCCCGTAGAAACTGATGGCGCGGCAGAACAGCGATGCCCGGATCTTCTCTGCTAGCCGGAAGCCCTCCGGGTCCACAAACTCCGCCTGACCGTGGAAGGTGATGGAAATGGTGATCGGGAAAATGCGCGCGGCGATCAACCCCACTGTCGAAGAATAATGACAGTGCACATGAAAGAGATGCTGGCGCATCATCCAGTGGCCGGCAATCACCGCCTCGAGGAAGTACAATATCCCGGATCTGCCAGTTCCCATCGCGCAGAGTAATCCGCGAAAGTAGCCCGTGGGACGCGAAAACAGGGTGGCGCAGTGCGCCCGCAGCACACCCCCCAAACCACAGGTCTTGATGTAAAACGTGGCCTGCGTCTCCTCTCGTTCCACCGGCGTCAGCTTGTCGAAAGGCCTGTCGGGCGGGCGCACGGAAGCCACCTGGATGCGAAATCCGAGCTCGCGCAGCCGCCGCACTTCCCGCAACATGAACGGGTGATTGATGGCCGGATATTGGCTGAGTAAATATGCCAGTGAGAGCGCCGGTTGCATCTACCAGTTTGCGCCCGCGAGGTTCAGCACGGGCAGACCGCTGCGCCGGATCGCCTCCGCATTGGCGGCCGCTGGCTGTTGTGTTAGGACCAGGTGCTGAGCCCAAGCCAGCGTAGTTTCCAGATCGGAATCGAGCAGGTTGCTGATGTGCGGGATGGCGGCCAGCAGGAAGCGCTGGTTGCTGCCGTAGATGCCCTCCAGCCGTATATGCGGATCGAATACCCGTACATTACGGCCTTTTCCGATCAACTGTTCCAGCAAGCTCACCACCGGGCTCTCCCGTAGATCGTCGGTATTCTCTTTGAACGCCAATCCGAAAACCCCGATCCGCTCCGCGGGCAGACCCAGAACCTTCTGGACCGCCCGGCCCAGATGTTGCGCATTGCTCGGCAGGACGGTTTCGAGAAGCGGAAGCTTCAGATCCAACCGGCTCGCCCGGTATGCCACCGCGCGCAAGTCTTTGGGCAGGCAGGCGCCCCCGAATGCGAACCCAGGCTTGAGATAAGCCGGCGAGATGTTGAGCTTGCTGTCCCGGCAAAGTGTCTCCAGAACCTCCCCGGCGGGAACGCCAAGCGCCGCAGCCAGCGTGCCGGTCTCATTGGCGAAGGCGATCTTCAACGCGTGGAATGTGTTGCAGGTGTACTTGATCATCTCTGCCGTGCGTAGCGAGACCAGGCAGGGGTCCACATGGAGAGGCCGGTATAGCGCCGCCACCCGCTCCACCACGGAACGGTCTTCGCCTCCAATCACCACCAGCGAGGGCTCCAGGAAATCCCGCACCGCGTTGCCTTCCCGCATGAATTCCGGATTGGACACTACGAATTGCAACGAACTTCCCAGGCAGTCCGCCGCAATCTCTTCGCAAGTACCTGGAAAGACCGTGCTCCGTACGGCTGCAATCAGACGGCTCGAACGTCCGGGCAAGCACCGCGCAATCTCGCGGCACACCCTGCGCAATTGCTCGAGGCCCAGATCGCCGTTCGGCTCCGAAGGCGTACCCACGCAGATGAGGGCAATGTCGGAATCTGCCATAGCTGCCTCGAGCGCGCTCGTGGCGGACAATCTGCCGCTGCCACGTCCCTCGCGGATCAATTCCTCCAGACCCGGCTCGTAAAACGGCGCCCGTCCCGCCTGGATGCTCTCAACCTTATAGTTGTCACGGTCCACGCCGATGACATGGTAGCCGAGATGTGCCAGCCCCGCCGCGGTAACGGAACCGACGTATCCCAAGCCGAGTACGGCAAGCCTTGCCGTGTGGGACAGGTTGTCAACCTGCGGCCAATTGTCAATCGGCCTGTCGGCGCGCAAAATTGATCTCCTCCTTCACCAGAAAAACCGGCCTTCCCTTCACCTCATCGAACAATCGTCCCACATACTCGCCCAGCACACCCATCCCGATCAGCTGCACTCCGGCAAAAAAAAGCACTGCCAGAATGAGCGATGTCCAGCCTCTGGCTTGGTGCGGGTTGTATCCAAACACCGTGATGTTCCCCGCGTACTGCACAAATATGAACAGAGCCAAAAGAAATGTTCCGAGGGCGATGAAAATTCCAGCCAGCATGAGGGTTTGCAGGGGCTTATAGGAGAAATTGAAAACGCCGTCGAGGGCCAGGCGCAGCAGCTTCGAGAATGTGTATTTTGCTTCCCCGAACGCGCGTGCCTCCCGCTCATATTCCAGCCCGGTTTGCCTGTAGCCGATCCAAGCGCGCAGGCCACGCACATAGCGGCGCCGCTCCGGCAAGCTGTTGAGCTGGTCGACCACCCGGCGGCTCATCACGCAGAAATCGCCGGCATCCAGGGGAATATCTATGGACGCCAGTTTCCGCAGAAGCCGGTAGTAAGCAAAGTAGGCTGCCCTCCGAAAGATACCTTCCTTTCTCTTGACCCGTATGGCATAAGCCACATCGAACCCTTCTTTGCATCGGTCGATGAAGCGCTTCAGTTGCTCCGGGGGATCCTGGAGATCGGCATCCAGAACCGCTACCCAATCGCCAGTTGTATATGCCAAGCCGGCGGACAACGCCGCTTGATGGCCGAAGTTCCGCGACAGGCTGAGGATTTTCAAGCGTGGATCGGTACGCGCCAGGTTCTTGCAGATAGCCAGAGTGTCGTCCTGGCTGCCGTCGTCCACGATGATCAACTCGTAATCCTCGCCCCAAGCCGCGGCTGCGGCCGTAAGGCGGCTCTGAAGCTGCGCGACACCGGCGCCTTCATTGAAAGCTGGAACGACAACCGAAATCATGACACGACCCGTTCAAACAGCGTGTTTCCGCCGATGACCGCGCGTATGCGCAACCAGGGTGGAAGTCGCGCCGGCCAATCCGGCTTCCAAAATCGCATTTCGTCATCCGTCAGAATGACCCAGCGGCAATGGTATTGTTCCATGTAACGCAGCAGGTATGCGTCATCCGATTCTGGAATCGACAAGGCCTGTGCGCCTGTATCGTAGCTATAGAAGTAAGGATCGACTACGATCACCGGGTCCTGGTGAGTAACTGTGGCGCCGATCGAACGTCTGATCCGCCGGCCTTGCGCGCTTGGAGTATCCTGTGCCGAAAGTTGGCGCGCCAGACGCGCGTCCTGGATTGGCGCGTAAACACCAAAGAACACGCAGCTCAGAATCATCCCATACCCAGCGATCTTGGGAGGACGCCATCTTGCCAGCAGCGCGCCAATACCGGCGCCCAGCCAAAGCACCGTCAAAGCAGTGAAGGGCGCCAGATAGCGCGGCTCCATCGAGTCCGCGCGGGCGGCCACCGCTACGATTTGCACGGCTCCATAAACCACGCTGGCGAATAGCGGCGCCTCGCCAAGGCTATGCCTGGATGCCAAAGCCACCGCTACGAGCAAAATTACAAACACGATGCGCGGCAGGTATGCATCCTCCCATCCTGCCCGGAGCCACACTCTCAGAACTTTTGGTATGCCGAGCATGGTGTGGCTGAGAACCGCCCAGCCGTCGGTTTTAAGCAAGTGACCGGGCGATGGCGGAGGAGTGGGACTTCGCAAATAACGATCGATAGAGCCGCCGTAGTTGCGCGCATAAAAATCCACGAACGCATAGTAAGAGGAGTCGCTGCGAAACGGAGAGCCCCACACGCGTGCGGTGTGAATCCACCACGGCGCCGCCACCAGCGCGGCCGTTACGGCAGCCTGAGCGAGGCGCATTACGGCCTTGCGCCACCCCCAGGCTGCAAACGCATAGAAAAGCAAAGCAGGAACCATCAGACTGGCGGTGGATCGCGTGAGCCAGGCAGAGCCGAAGAAGACGCCAGCGGCGGCGCACAGCATCCATTTTTCGGCACGCACAAAAAACGCTATGCCCCCGATCAGAAGCGTCAGATGAAGGGCATCCGGGAGCATCCGCAGGGAGTCCTCCCAGAGCGGAGGAAAGATCGTCACCGCCAGCGAGATGAGCAGGGCGGTCGAGGTATCCTTTACCCAGTAAGAAACCAGGTAAAACGCAGCGGGCAGCAGTAGAACATTCGCCAGCGCGGAGACCAACAGCCCCGCGGACACTATCTGGATGTCGAATGCTCTTGCCGCGAGCGCAGTGAGGAGGGGATACAAGGGATTTGCGTTGTGGTAGGGCATCGGTAAGCGTGCCGGGTGGAGGAACACCAGCCAACTGGCATCGTTGACCCAGCCTTTCCCATTCAACAGATTGCGCGCCACGATTGCAATATAAGCGCTGTCGTGGCTGAAGGCCCGCGAAAGGCTCGTGTTGAATCCGAGTAAAACAAGCCGCAGGGCGAGAAGCGCCAGCGCGCAAACCGCAGGCCCTAGCCAGCGGCTAGGCGCGGCGCCCGTTTCCCCGGTCATCTTGACGCGCATAGATGGTTCGGCACGACTCGAGGCGTTTCGCGAGAACGCCCATTTTATCCCGGATTTCCGCAGCAAACGGGGACGGCAATCCGTGGACTCCCGAAGGCGCTCGGATATCGACGAATTCGGCGCCGGCCTGAACCGCTTGGATATAAAATGGCAATCTGGGAAGGCAAGATGAAAATTCCGGGGGCGATATCTGAAAATGCCACAAGTTAACCCCCCGGAACGCTTGGTGTTCAAGTCGAAGCCGCTCGTCGGCATCATGGCAGAACAGTACTTCGATCTGGCCACTCCCGAACACTTCTGGTGCAAGCGGCGCTTTCAAGTCCTGCAAAGGCTGGCTGGAGAACGTTTGCAAGCCGCCCACAATGTGGCCGAGATCGGATGTGGGAACGGGGTTCTCCAGCGGCAGTTAGAGGACGCCTACAATCTCGCTCCGGCGGGATTCGATCTTCACGAACAAGCGTTGCGGCAGAGCTTGGCGCGGCGGGGAAGGATCTATTGCTATGATATCCACGACCGCGCGGAGGAGTTCCGCGGCGTCTTCGATCTCCTGTTCATGTTCGACGTTCTGGAGCACATCGCTGACGAGGACGCGTTCTTGGCCTCAGCGAGATTCCATTTGGCTCGGCACGGCTCAATCATCATCAACGTGCCGGCGCTCCAGTGGCTATTTTCGGAGTACGACCGGATACAGGGCCATCAGCGCCGCTACTCGTTGGCTACCATGGAGGATGTGGCCCGCAGGAACGGCTTCCAGCTCAGCGCTTTGACCTATTGGGGTGGGCCGCTGGTTTCAATTGCGGCGCTGAGAAAGGTCACGCTGGCCGTCGGGAAGAAGCATCTCGACGTCTACTCCACTGGCTTCGATCCTAGAGGCGAACTCATGAATAAGTGCCTGTATCGCTTCTCCAGGTTGGAACTCCTGCCTCAGCACGTCATGGGCACCTCCGTGATGGCTGTTCTGGACAGCGGATAACGCGTCTTGGGGGCACCGGCGATCCCGGCTGCATCGCTAATCACGACTCATTAGGGAACGATCTTCACTTGGTAGGGGGTAAGAGACAAAACATTATTCGATGCGTCGCGGTATTTGACTCTATAGTAGAGAACCCGCTGCGAGACTGCCGGAATGGCGATCGTGCAACCCGAGGAGCAGGCCAGCCCGGAGGGGCCTTCGCTGGCAAATTGAAATGGAGCATTGCCGGATGCGATGGCGGCCGCGTTGGCCACGCAGGTGTCGTTGCGCGTAGTGCAATTTAAGCCGTACTCCTGGTAGCCGAACTCCACGATGGCGTTGTTTACCAGGGCTCCGGCCGGCGGCTGCACCGCGATGGGAACCGCCACAAAGGCGCCGCGCGCCACCGAATCGGGTGCCGCGAAGGGCGGCAGCAGGGCCATGTAGTCGTTGCGGCTCAGAGAATCCAGGTAGTTGCCTTGGAACATCACCCAGGAATTATCCGGCAGGACTCTAGAATTGGCGAATCCACTGGTGAGCTTCAGCTTCCCATTCATGGGCTTGATCAGAATCCGTTGAAAGTCTCCTAACGGATCCGGCTGTAAGGTCGAAAACTGGACCAGTCCCTGGCCGGCCGCAGGCGCATTGCTGATGCAGATGTCGTTTACTTGAGGGTTGCCTTGCGCCACGACCGGATTTCCATAGCACCAGGGATACACCATGCCGGGCGCGTTGACGTAAACCTGGCCGACGACGCTGCCGGGCCAGCATTCTCCGTTCACGCGCGGAATGCAGTATTGGTAAGAACCGGCTGGGCCATTGGAGATGGCTGAACCCGGCGCGCTCACGTCAACCAAGGGATGGGATCCGGAGCTAGCCGCCGTAGCGAACACTTTCCGGTTTAGGCTGCCGATATCGTCCGGATCGGTGACCGGGAACGTCGTCATCCAGAGCTGGCCGCTTACCAGCGTGAAAGCGTTGGGAGAGCCTGGTGAGGTGGTTTGTACACCCGCCAGCGGTCGGACGTCGAAAGCAGCTTGTCCTTCGTAGACGGTGGCTGAGTCGCCGCTTCCGGATGCGTGGGACTGCCAGATATTTGGCAGAGCGCCTCCGGCAAGGCCCGCGAAGGATGGATTAGCCGAAACGTACTGCACAGGCGTAGTAAACATCTGCGGGAAATTCGCCGCATGCCGCACGCGGTAAACGCCCGTATAGGGCGAATAGGGATAGGTGCCGGCTTCTACAACGATCGTCTGGCGTTGAAATCCGTGTGCATCGAAGAACCCCGGATCGATGACCGCGTTTTGTCCTTGCGGGTCGCTGGCGTAGTCCCAGAGCACATTACTGCCCCATCCTGCTGCGTAGAATGTGGGATAGTTTGGATCGTAATAATACAGATTGGTAGAGGTGGACAGGGCCAAGAGATACTTTACGCCTGTGCCTGCGATGGCCGTCGGCCCATACGGCCACTGCCCGGCATTGCGTTTGAAGATCCATTGGCCGTTGGCGCCTTTCTGGATCAGCATGATGATTTCGTTGGTACCGTTGATCCAGTTGCAGGAGGTCTGGCTGTTGCTGATACACCAGATGTCGCCCACCTGGGCGGTGCTCAGCTCCCCGGGGGTCTGGCTCTGAGGAGGAACCAGCGCCACGTAGTATGGCTCGTATGATCCCTGGTTGGCGTTGATCTGGATGAGCGTGCAGTTGGTCCCCGAAACTCCCATCGGGTTGCCCCACTGGGAGCAGTCGGAAGCGGTCGCGGGAATGAGGGTGTTGGTGGTGACGATACTGGACGTGCCACCCAGCAAATAACTGGAATTATAAGCAATCGTATCGGCGCCATAGCCGAAGTATCCGCTGTGGCCGTAGTCTTGAGTTGAATGATCGTCGCTCCAGCGCGAGGCGCCGTAGCCCCAGGTATTCAGGGCAGCGATAATGTTGGGCCCGCCTGGCTGGCCGGCATGGGACGGTACGCCGTCCCCTGGACTGAAAACCACCAGCCAAGCGATGGTGCCCTGGCCCCGGTAGCAGTAGACCAGCATGTTGCCCTGTTGCACCGGACCGTTGTCGCAGGTGAAGGCCGCGTCGCCTGGCTGGCCGGCGTACGGGTCCATGTTTTGACCGATGTAGGCGTTAATCATGCTCTGAAGATCCTTACCTGAGGAAGCAGGCGTCAGATCCGTGATCACGGCATTCGGGAATGTGATGCTGTAATTGTCGCTCGCCGTGGACGTCCCTAGGCCAATCGAATCGGAGTTCGAGAACATCTGGTTTGTGGTGTACGATCCCGTATAGGTAATCTGAAGAACTACTTGCTTTCCGCCAGAAGTAGCTACGCAGTACCAGGTCGGCACGGATTTGGTGTCGTCGATCGTCTGATAGGCTTCGGGCGCGAAGAGCGGGCAGCTTGTGGAAGCCCACTGGTCGGTCCCGGTGTTCTTGGCGTTGGCCATTGCAGGACCGATCAGGTTGACGGTTCCGTCGGCTGGATTAATCCAAGCCAATGCTACGGAACCACCGCCTGTTGGGAGCATACATAGAAACCCGCCGGTCACATGGACGTTTGAACAGATGTCCGTGAAACCGGTATCCATCCACTCGCCGGGCTCGCCGGATACATACGAGAAGTTGGCAGCCTGAACGTAGATAGAGCTGGCGGTATCCGGAGCGTGGCGCCGGATCATCACGGCGAAGTCAGGCGCGCAAAAGTAGGAATATGAGCCGGGAGAGGTTGTTAGGGTAAGTGAAGCTCCGAATCCGCTCGAGATCGTGGCTTCAATGGAGTTGCTGGTGGCTGGCGGAGCCGTGCAGGCGTCCGATTGGGAGGTGTTGGACAAGCGTATTCTGCCTTGCCCGCCGGTGGTCCAATAACTGGAAAACCAATCGCCGCCGGTCTGCGTTACAGACGCGCCGCTGACCGTGGCGGTTCCCTGGTGAGTGGAGCTCTCCGGTCGGCTGATCTTAGGATTGCTGTCGAACAGCCAGGGATCGATGCCCATGGCTCCGGGATTATAGGTACCGGCGGTGACGGTAGCATCAGTCGTCGGTGGCAGGGTTACGGTCTGGATGGCGTTGGCGCAGGACGCGCCAGCATTCATGGAGAGGCAGACGTCTACCTGGCACACGCTGGAATTGCTGGAGCCGCAATGTCCCTTCAACCCTACCTGCAGTTGATTCAGCGAGTCTCCGTAGGTGGGATCGGTTCCTCCCCAGGCGATCGATATATTACTGGGCCGCATGACCAGCCAGGCGGTGGAGTTGCCTACCGAGGCATAACCGCTACTGCCAATCGAGTTGCAGGGGCTCGACCAGGGTCCCGCTGTATCGCAAGGGCTCTGCCCTTGGTTGTAGGCGGTGTTGAACGCATTATTGGGGTACGGGGAATAGCCGAATCCCGGATAGGTGAGATGCTGTAAGCGGAGTCCGGTCTGCGGTTCGACAAACTGTTCGTTGACGATGCTGCCGGGCGACGAAGGTACCGGCCAGTTGCCGGGATTCGCGGGATCGGCCGGCCAAGGATCGGAGTACCCGATCCCCAAGGGGATGTTGCTTGTCTGAAACGTAAACAACGCGGTGCTGCTGCCGCAAGTGATCGCACCATAATAGAGCGTAAAGGCTTGGAGGGCGCGGGAATAGTAGCGGCCGTCGGTGCCGGTTTCCGCGTCGCGCTTGCCGATCACGAAGATGCGGCCTTGGCCCGCGGCGGCATTGCCGCTCCGGCTGTCCAGGTTTGCACTGGGGAAGAGACTGGTATCCACGTCGTGGACCAGGGGCGCTAGCGGGTTGCCGTTGCCGTCGGCTGTCTGGCTGACAGCGAGAGAGCAAGCGGATCCGTTTGGCGCCGTATAGGCGACCGCGGCTTGCGTGGCCGTCGTGCCCAGCACGCGGACGTTTGTAATCTGCGCAAACGAGCAGCCTACCGTGACCAGCAGCAGTAGCGCAAGCTTAAGCTTGCCGCCGTGGGCTTCTGCCCACGGTCGATGATTCCTGGAGCGTCTCACCGGGTGAGCCCCCGAATCTTTATTGCCCAGCGGTCGATCCAGAGATATTGGTAGGCGGCGGACATGGTGATCGACATAAACTCAGGCGTAAGATTTACCGTAGGCGCCTGGGCAATGGTTCCGCTGTTTCCCAGTGCGCCCCCGGACACGCCGATCTGGAAGTTGATGGTGCCTGGCGTCGAGCTGTAAATGCGGATCTTGTACCAAGTGCCAGACGCAACCGGCACGCCGCTGTCCAGGCAATACTGAGTGCCTGCTATCACCACCTCGTAGACCCAATCGACGGTGCTCTCGCCGGAACTGCAGCCGCCGCCCGCGGAATCATACCGCGCCACGATGGAGTTCCCCCCTGACGGGTGATACGCGGTGATGCTGTCCGCGAATCCCACCAAGTACTTGGCATGCGCTACGGAGACGTCGGTCTCCACGATGGACTGCATTTCCCAATAGGTAAATGCTCCAGTGCTGCCCAGGTTGGCAATGGACATCACCCCGGATGGGCTGTCGTAGGTATCGGTCAGCGACAAGGAAATGCCGTGGGTGGCGGTGTTGTCCGGGGTCATACCGAAAATACCAGGATGATTTGCCTGACCTGGATTGAAATAATAGGCGCCGCTGGAGCCTACTATATAAGCCGTGCTCCACCCCAGAGCGCCCACGCCGAACGCTGGGCGGAAACTGGGCATGAATTCGTCGATCAGAAAAAAGGTAGGATCGAACGGATTGAAGTCCACAGTGCCTGAGGTATTGGTCAGGTCATCGCGGAAAGCGTAGGACGTGCCGCCGCCTCCTGTTCCGCAAGACCACGCTCCATTCACGTAACTGGCGACCGCCCCGTTTCCCCCTCCCGCGCAGGGAGTTGTTTGCACGCAGTCGGAGCAATACAAGATGGTTCCGTTCGCGCCGCTGCCCAGATTGGCAAACGTGGAACTGCCAACTTGCGCCGAGCTGCTCAGCGTCAGATTGGTAGCGTGCAGATTGCCGGTCTGGGACGCGTCGTTGACCACGGCCAGTACCGCGTTGCTTTGCGGAAATTGCGGCGACCATCCGGCCACGTGTACCGTCTGCACCGGAAACGAAATGTAACGGTTGGAGGCGGCGCCGCCAAAATCGATGAAGATAAAATCGAGCTGGCTCGGCGTGCCGTTGAACATCGTTCCGGGAACTTGATTGGCGGAGTTAGCGAAGATCACGCTGGGCCCCACTTCGCTGGCGAAATCCACCTGGTAGCCCGTGTTGTTGAACATCTGCAGGCTGAAGTTCCCCGAGCCTCCATTCAGCCGCAAACCGGCCGTGGTGGTGTTCGCGATGTTTCCGGAAATGATCTGGCTGGGAGCCCTGACCTCCAGACCCGTGGGACCGCTGAATTCGGCGGCCGCCAGATTATGGCTGCCGGCCCCGGCGTCGATCAGCATCCCCCATCCAGAGCCGGTGGTGGCGGCAATCTGGCTCCCGTCAAGCGAGCTGTTGCTGTAAATGCCGCCCAGGGTGTTAAGAAACGCATTGATGTTGGCCAAGTGGCCGTTGCCGTTGTAAGTGCTGGAGGTTTGTACCTGCAGCCCCCATCCGCCATTTTGGTAAAGTACCGTGTTGACGAAATCCGAGTCATGCGGGCCGCGAAACGTCCAGCCGTTACCGTTATTAAAAGACGAGCGGACCCCGTAGAAATAGCCCTCCAAGTCGTCGGAAGGCGTTGCGAAAGTCGAATCCACGCCCCACTCCGTGTAGATCCCGTCGGAGTATGCGTTGCGCACCATCACGTCGGTCATCTGTAGGCCATGGCCATACAGCCGGATGCCGTAGCTCGCGCCTGTCTGGTTTGTCTTATTGCCGTCGATCGTACAGGCGCGGATCTCGCCGCGGAACAGTCCATATTTGCTGTTTTGCCCGGTCAGCGCAGCAAAGTTGGTTTGCGAAATCACATCCTGATTCGCGCTATTCTTCAGCATCAGGGTGGTCTGGCCCGCCCCGGCACATTCGATCTTGCCGGTGCCCGATTGGTCCGTGGTGGAATCGCTGAACCGGAGGCCTCCCACCGTGTGGGTCCCGACTCCGAAATAAATCTTCTGGCCCTTTGCCAGGGTGATTACGCTGTTGATGACATAGGTGCCGGCATCCGCCCGTACCTCGCCCGCTCCGGAAGCCAGCGCTGCGGCGAAAGCGGTCGAGTCGTCGGTGACTCCGTCGCCTTTGGCCCCGAAATCCTTGACGTGAACTACATCTTGCAGCTTGGACGTCACGGTGCGGGTCACCGCACCGGCGCCTGATTGGAGGAACGTGCCGGCTCCGCCTCCCAGTTGCTGAGTCCATGTGTTGGTGGACGTGCAGTAATACTTGTTCTGTCCAGCTAGGGCGTCTGTCGCGAAATATTCTTCTCCCTGCGTGCACGTGGTAGGCAATTGAGCGGTCGTCCCACGTTTAGAAGGCAGGGTGTGCGTGGCGCCGGACGCATCCCAGGAGCCGATCTGCACACGGCCCCCATTCACCGTTGTTTGCGCTGTTAGGAGAGACGGAGTCCCCAGTAGAAGAACTGAAAGCGGAAAGCTGATGGTTGATGGCTTCATGTCTAGTAATTCCTCACGATGGTGGCCCGATATGTCGCACTAGCTGGTTGCACGCTAAGACCCGACAAGTTACAGAGCCGGACCGTGACGGTATTGGCGCTGCTCACCAGCATGATGCCAAAGAGCCCAGAAGGCAGTCCGGCCGGCCAGCCGGGCGCCACGGCATCACCGGTATTCGCGCCGTTCACGGTCAATGTAAGATCCGAGCCGCAGGCCCCCGCTGAAATAATCGGGAAGTTGAGGACCGCTGAATTGGTCAGATAAGTGGGAACCACGCCATTGTCTACCGTGATGGTGCTCTGCCCGGGTGTCTCGGTGATGATGATCCCCTGGCCGCCCGTGAGCGCTTTCGCGGTCAAGAAGGCGCGCTGGTCGCGGCCGCCCAGAGTGTCCCAGGTGCCGGTGGTGGCGGTCCAGGTATAAACCGGGATTACATTGGCGGGAAAAGAGGTGACTCCGGACTGCTGGACACATCCCGCCGAGCACGCTACCGTCAGGTTGTGCCCTACCATGAGCGTTCCAGAACCGTTCACGTAAACATATGCCGCGCCTGTAGCGCTTCCACTAACGGTCGCTGTGGCGCTATTACTGATGGTGTACACCTGGTATCCGAAGCGGACGTTGCAAGGAGAGGTGGGCGAGCAGTTGGCGCCAATGCTGAGCACCGTAGAGGATGTACGTACGACCGCAAGATCTCCCAGTTGGTACGCCATGGTCGCTCCTCCGCCAGCGCCCGATACGGTGGCAGGCGCCCATTGGGATCCGTTCCACAGCAGGGCTTGGCCATTCGCCGGAGCCGTGTTCGCTACCGGCCGGCTTTGAATTCCGGTAACTGTAGCGGAGGTCAGGGTACCGCCCAGGTCGCCGCCCGCGGCCGGGAGTTGGCTGGAACCGAGAAAGCCGGCGATTTGCCCGAAACTGTAATCTCCGGTTTGGGCCGTAATTACGCCGCTTCTCCCGAACACGCTGGTAACTGCCCCGCTGCCGGTCACTGTGCCCGGCGTCCACTGGGATCCGTTCCACAGCAGCGCTTGGCCACTGTCAGGGGCGGTGTTCGCCACTGGCCGGCTTTGAATCCCGGTCACTGTTGCAGCCGTCAAGGTTCCGCCTAGATCGCCACTCGCGGCGGGTAGTTGCCCGGACGCGACTGTGCCGGCGATCTGCGGAAAGCTGTAGTCGCCAGTCTGCGCCATAACCGCGCCGCTTCTGCCGAATACGCTGGCGACCGCACCACCTCCCGCGGCCAATGACGCCGTGCCCGCGCCGTTCACCACGCAATAACCGGTCTGCGCCGTTGTGAAATTTACCGTGACGTTGTAGGTCGTCGGACTGATCTGAACCTTGTCCGGCTCCACGCGCTGCGGTGGCGTGGAATTGTCGTAGCAATCTACAACCAGGTTGACCGTTCCGAACTGGTGTATAGTCCCCGGAATCGTGATGCTGAGTTGCGCCGTGAACGCATACGAGGAGTTGCCGGTTTCGGCCGGCGCCGGCTGCCATTGGTTGGTGGCAGCATTCCATTGCAGTACCTGGCCGCTGGACGGGGCCGCGTTGCTTACACTCCGGCCCTGTATCCGATTCACCGTCAGGCCGCCCGGAGCGCCGGATACGTCCCCGCCCAGCGCCAGCCATTGGATGCTGCTCCCGCTGCTCGACAGCACTTCATTTGCGGTGCCCGAATTCACCGACAAGCTGTTGCCTTCCACCGTCCACGTGTTCGCCGGATTGCACGCATAAACATTGCTCCCCGCAGGCGCCGTCGTCAGGAAAAAGAACTGTCCTACCGCGCAGGTGGAAGGTAGGCTGCTTCCCGTCTGCATCGGTTTTGTAGATCCGGCCGCGGAGAAATCGACGCTCTTCGACTGCGTGCGCAAATCCACGAGGGTCTGACTTCGCCCCGCGGAGATGAAGGCCGTCCACAGCAGGAGGCTCATCGGAAGTTTGGAATTGTGCATGTTTTCGCCAGGCCCTGACAGGGCGAGTGCCACTCCTGTCATAAGTCCAGCACACTGCCGGAAGGAACTGGCCGGTCAACTCGTGCAAGTTATAGAAAGGACATGCATCGAAAGTTTGGCCCGACGTGTGAATGAGCAACGGCGGCGCTGCGCTTCGCCACAAGAGGGGATGAAAACGGGCGCGAGTGGCGAGATATTGGAGGTGCTGCTGGCGGCGATATAGGCCGGTTTCGGTCTGGTGCTGCGA
>Ga0181518_10000048_pt1 | contig 131556 bp, 114 predicted proteins | sample PEATcosm2014_Bin_28_FD_119751 | JGI IMG/M metagenome (GOLD analysis project Ga0181518, IMG submission 119751) | Peatland microbial communities from MTU Mesocosm Facility, Houghton, MI, USA - PEATcosm2014_Bin01_60_metaG | ecosystem: Environmental > Terrestrial > Soil > Wetlands > Peat | place...
CCATCTCGAACAGGTCGTCAAGGCTGGGGAGCGCGCCGCCGATCTAGTGCGGCGGCTGCTCGTTTTCAGCCGCAAAGGCGATGAGTCCGCCAAGCCCGTCGAGATCGGCCCGGTAGTCGTGGAAACTTTGCAATTGTTACGCGCGTCGATTCCGTCGAGCATCGATTTCCGGCAGGAGATCGATCCAAACTGCGGCTATGTCCTTGCCGATCCAACCCTGATACATCAGGTGGTAATGAATCTCTGCACCAATGCTTACCAAGCTATGCAGGGTTCCGTGGGCTGCCTGGAAGTGACTCTTTCTCCGATAGAGGTAGACCCGCGGCGTTCCGGTGCCCGCGTCGGGCTCCCTCGCGGAGCATACGTGGAACTGACGGTAAGCGACACAGGTCCAGGCATCCCCCCGCAGATAGCGGACAGAGTCTTTGAGCCGTTCTTTACAACCAAGGATGTCGGCCAAGGCACCGGCTTGGGTCTTGCGGTTGTTCACGGTGTGGTTAGCCGGTGCGGAGGCGCCGCGACCTTTGAGAGCGTGCCGGGCAGAGGCACGTCGTTCTACATCTATCTGCCACGCGTGCCTGCCGACCGGCCCCCAACGGCGGAGGCCCCCGGACTCTCGCCGCGCGGCGCCGAGCTTGTTCTCTTCGTGGACGATGAGGAGGACATCGCTAAGCTGGGTTCGCGGATGCTCGAAGACCTGGGATACAGGGTCACGGCGAAAACCAGCAGCCTCGCGGCCCTCCAACTGTTCACCGAGGGGCCGCACGCATTCGATCTGGTGATTTCCGACTTCGCGATGCCTAAGATGACCGGGGGGGAACTTATCAGCGCTCTGCGAGAGATACGGCCTGATATCCCCGCTATCCTCATCTCTGGTTTCCATGACGAGTTGCTTTCGCCGGAGCAAGCCATGCGCATGGAGCTTGTGGAACAAGTCAAGAAACCATTCTTGCGTTCGGACCTGGCGCTGGCGATCAGAAGGGCACTCGACCGGCGCCAGGCTTCTCGGACGTAGTACCGCGGCGCTCGAAACCCGCGGCGCCCGCGGGTCGCGCAGTCTCGGCCGGGCCGCGATACCATAGCCAGATGCCGCTTTCCCGCCGCGAGTTGCTGGCGGCTGCACCACTAGCGCTAGCGGCCTGCGCAGTTCGGCGCAATACGGTCGCACCTCGGGCTTCGTGGTCCGCGCCGAAAAGCTGGACCAGAAGGTGGTCGTCCACAACTACGGCCACGGAGGCGCGGGAATCACGCTGTCCTGGGGCACGGCGCAGCTTGCAGTCGCGGAGGCTGCGGGAATCGAGACGCGTCATGCGGCGGTGATCGGCTGTGGCGTGGCCGGACTCTCGACGGCGCGGCTGCTGCAACAACGCGGATATGCGGTGACGATTTACACCAAGGCGATGCCGCCCGATACCACGTCGAATATCGCCGGCGGGTTGTGGAACCCGGTGACGGTCTACGATCATCCGCGGGTGACGCCGGAATTTCGGCGCCAGTTCGGCGAGGCCGGGCGGTTCGCGTTCCGCCGGTTTCAATCGATGGTCGGCGAGACGTATGGCGTGCGCTGGCTGCCTTTGTACGAACTATCGCGCGATGCGGCGTACCGTCGGCCGCCCCCCGAGAGTCCGTCGAGCGAAATCGAGCCGCTTTTTCCCGACGCGAAGCAGCTTGCGCGGACGGAACACTGCTTCGATGTGCCCTACGCTTACCGCTGCTACTCGATGCTCATCGAGCCGGCCATCTACTTAAACGCGCTGCTGCGGGACTTCCTCATATCGCGGGGTGGAATTGTGGTGCGAGAATTCGGGGATGCGCGCGACCTGATGTCGCTACGCGAGCCGCTGCTGTTCAACTGCACCGGCTTGGGCGCCAGGACCCTTTTCCACGATGACGAACTGATTCCCATACGGGGACAACTCTCATTCCTGCTGCCACAGCCGGAAGTCGAGTACATGACCGTCGGCCCCGGCGATATCTACATGTTTCCGCGCCGCGACGGCATTCTGCTCGGCGGCAGTCACGAGCGCGGCTTGTGGGATCTGGAAGTCGACCCGGCCACCACGGAACGCGTACTGCGCGAAAACGGAGTAGTTTTCGATGCGATGCGGATTCCGGGCATGAAGTCCTCCTGACAGGATCAACAGACCTGTTTATAATTAATACGAGGAGCGAGGTCTGTTTATGACGGCCAAACGAATGCGATACATAGCGCTTGCCCTGGGCCTGGCTTGGGCCTGCTGGTGGGTCTTCTTCGAAACGGCGGAAGCGATCGGCGATCGCCAGTTCGGGCAGGCGATCCTCTTCTTCGTAGTGATGTTCGGCGTGGTGGCGATCGCCTGGATATGGCCGGCGATTGGCGGAACGCTCTTCCTGTTGGACGGCGCCGCTGCGATCGCCCTGTTCGCCCCGGGGTGGATGCACCACTTTCATGCTGTGCAGGTCCTGATTCTCTTCGCCTTAATGCCCGCGCCACCGCTGGCGGCCGGCATTCTGCTGCTCCTTTCGAGAGGCCATCACCACGCGGCGGTCGCGTGAAATCAACGTTTCGCGGGATGGAAACCTGGAAACCCCGCAAGCGCCAACCCGGCATTTGACGTGAAGTAGGACGCCGTCAAGAAGTTCCGCGTATAATCGTATTCTCATGAAAGCTCGCGTTTATGTGTCGTTCAAGACCACGGTCCTCGATCCGCAAGGCCAGGCGGTTCGCGCGGCGCTGGCGGGATTGGGGCATGCCGCCATTTCCGACGTGCGCCAGGGGAAATTCTTCGACATCACCATCGCGGACGGGATGAGCCGTGAGCAGGCGCAAAAGGATATCGAAACCATTGCCCATGAAGTGCTAGCCAATCCGGTGATCGAAGAGTATCGCGTGGAGATCGTGGAGTAGGCCGTCACGCCGGGAAAGGATGTGGGTAAGGTCCTCGTTCGGTACTGGCGAAAGAGGCTGAATGACCAAATACGAGATCATTCTCTATTGGAGCGACGAAGACGAGGCGTTTATCGCCGAAGTGCCCGAATTGGCCGGCTGCGCCGCCAATGGCGTGACACGGCAAGAAGCACTAGCCAACGCCGAAACCGTTATCGCCGATTGGTTGGAAACCGCTCGGGAGCTTGGGCGGCCCATCCCTGAACCCAAGGGCCGGCTGGTGTTTGCCTGAGAGGCCAATCCCTTTCACCGTACAGCAGATATTTCTCCCGTAGCTGCAGAGACGCCGCTACACCGTCGGTGACCTTCTGCCGACTTTCGTGCGGCGAAGATATATATCAACGGTACAGCAGATACTTCTCCCGCAGCTTCAGAAACGCCGCCAAGCCGTCGATAAGCTTTTGCTGAATGTCGCGTGGATCGTCGCCCACCGCCAATTCCCGGATGACCTCCGCGCTCCCAATCAGCTTTTTGCCGGCTTCCAGGGCGATCTTGCCCGGATACAATTTCTCTAAAGCGGCCGCGGCTTCCAGTCCGAGGCGCGCGGAATCGAATGCGTCCCGGTCGGTAATCACGAAGCGCACGCCTTCAACCGTCTTGCCCGCGAAGTTCGAAGACGCCGGCTGAAACCGGGTGGCATATACGCGCACGCCGGGAATCTGCCGCCGATCCAGATAGGCGGCCAACTCCGGCCCCCGGATGAAGTCCGCACCGACCTGCTCGAAGGGCGCATCCGTGCCGCGGCCGACCGAGTAGTTCTGCGCGTATTCGAGCAGCGCCACGCCGGGATAAAGCAGCGCCGCGTTCAGGCTGCGCATGTTTGGCGACGGGTCGATCCATGGCAGACCGCTCGCGTCGAACCAGTCGCCCCGCTGCCAGTCCTTCATAGGAATCACGGTGAGCTTGGCGCCGATCCGATTTTCGCCGTTGAACATCTCCGCCAGTTCGCCCATGGTCATGCCGTGCCGCGGCGGCAGCGGGAAGTAGCCGACAAACGAAAGCAGGTCGCGATCAAGCAGCGGTCCTTCCACGTGGACTCCGGTGATGGGGTTCGGCCGGTCCAAAACGTAATAGGCGATTCCTGCTTTGGCCGCCGCTTCCATGGCGTAGGCCATCGTGGTTTCGTACGTGTAGAACCGCGCGCCGACGTCCTGGATATCGAATACCAACGCGTCGATGCCGCGCAGCATCTCGGGCGTGGGCCGCATGGTTTTTCCGTAGAGGCTGAAGACCCGGATCCCGGTGGCCGGATCCTTGGAGTCGCCGAGGTTCTCACGGTCTTCCACGCCCGCGAAACCGTGCTCCGGCGAGAACAGCGCCACGATGTTCACCCCCGCCGCCCGCATAAGGTCGATGTTGCGCCGGCCCGCCCGATCCACGCCCGTATGATTGGTGATCAGGCCGATGCGCTGCTGCGCGAGGGGCCTGAAGTTTTCGGCGGCCAGCACCTCCAGACCGGTCAGGGTGTGCGCGTTCCGTTCCACTTCGCGCCGCAATCCCGCTCCGGCGAAGGTCTCGTTGTAGCCGGTCAGGGATATGCCGGGAGCGTCAACCCCGAGCGCCGCCGCGGTAATCGTGGCGATTTTTCCGCGCAGGCCCGTGATGGCCGGCCGGCGGAATGGATGCACGCTGTTCGCCAGCAGGATCACGTAGGTATCGCTCACCGGATCGATCCAGATCGAGGTGCCGGTGAATCCGGTGTGGCCGTAAGATCCGATGGGGAACAAATCGCCGCGATTGCCGGAAAACGGGGAGTCGATGTCCCAACCGAGGCCGCGCAGAATCGGCTGGTCCGGCGGGCTTTGGGGCGTGGTGAACTTCTCCACGGTAAGCGGGCTGAAAACGCGCGTGCCGTCGAGTTGTCCGTTGCCGAGCAGCATCTCGCAGAAACGCGCCAGGTCGCCGGCCGTCGAGAACACCCCCGCGTGGCCGGCCACGCCCCCCATGTATCGCGAGGTTTCGTCGTGCACCACGCCCCGCAACGGTGGGCCGTTCGCGCCGATGCGTTCGGTAGGCGCGATGCGCGGCACGAGCGATGCCGGCGGCTGGAACATCGTTTCTTTCATGCCCAGCGGCAGAAAGATCTGCTGCCGTGCGTAGTCGGAGAGCATCTGCCCGCTGAGCCTGTGCACCAGCTCGCCTAACAGGATAAAGTTGATGTCGCTATAGACGAAATGCGTGCCGGGCGGCGCGGTGGGCTTTTCGATCATCGCCATGTGAATGCCGGTCTGGTATCCGCTCCATGGCGGATTCAGTTGCAGGTCCGGAGGCTCGCCCGAAAAATGCGTGAACAGATTGCGTATGGTGATGTCGCTCTTGCCGCCCTGGAATTCGGGCAGGTATTGGGTGACACGGTCGTTCAGCCGGAACTTACCCTCCTCAAACAGCTTCATCAGCGAAGATGTAGTGGCCACCACTTTAGTTAGCGAGGCCGGATCGAAAATGGTGTCCACGGTCATCGGCTCGGCGGTGGGGACTAGGGCCCGCTTGCCATAGGCCTTGCGGTGGACGATCTGGCCCTTGTGCCCCACCAGCAGCACGGCGCCGGGGATGCGCCCGTCTTCGATCGCCTGCTCGACAGTTTGGTCGAGCATCGGGGAACCGGGGAAGGTTTGCGCGCAAGCGGCGGCTGCCGTCAAAAAGCAAAGCAGATGCTTCATACCGCCATGATAGCCCTCGCGGCCTGCCGCGCTCCGGGAAGCAACAGCCGGCACCCACAACCCAGCCCCCGCGCCGCACCCCGCGTCACAGCCGGGCCCCGTTCTTGCTAGACTGAGGCTCAGATGCTCAAGCACTTTATCCTGTGGGACTATCCGCGCGCTAGCTGGCAGTACGACGTGATGGTCGGCATTATCCTGATCTTCGTAATGCTGACTCCTCGCGGCTGGTTTCGGGACCAGCCACGCACCCCGCGGGTCAGCTCCATCGCCGTCCTGCCCGGCGAGCACGGCAGCAGCGTCTATTGGGTCGAACCGGAACTGGTTTCCAACCTGTCGAAGGAGCAGGGCGCTGGGGATGTCCCGCAGAAGCTATCCGAATTGCTCAAGAAGTTCACGCACCAGAAACAACTGACCGTGACCCGTGTTGAACCCATAGCGGACTCCGATGGCGAGACCAAGGGGTATATGGTCTTTGCCAAACCCTGAGCAGCCGCCTGCATGCATCTTCGCGCCATCGCTATACCGGTAATCGCCCTGACTCTGGCCGCTTGGTCCAAACCGGCCGACGATGTGGACGCCGTGCTGGCCCGCGTCGACCAGGCCAGCGCCGCCTTCCGGGGCATGTCCGCCCATGCGCGCCGGCTATCGCATACGGATGTCATCAATGAAGACAATGTGGATTCCGGCACCATGCTGCTCAAGCGTTCCCATCCTCGGGATATGCGCATGCTCGTCGAGTTGACGCAGCCCGACCCGAAAACGGTCGCGCTTCAGGGCCGGAAGCTGGAAGTCTACTACCCGAAGATGCAGGTCGTCGATGAGTTTGACGTCGGTAAGAGCCGGGAGTTGCTGGATCAGTTCTTCCTGATGGGCTTCGGCACTTCGCGTGCGGATCTCTTGAGCGCTTACACCATCCGGCTCGTGGGCCCGGATACGGTCGACGGCCAAAAAACCGAACGGCTGGAACTAATCCCGAAATCTAAAGAGGTTAGGCAGCATCTAAACAAATTGGAGTTGTGGATTTCTGGGGGCGGCTACCCCATTCAGCAGAAATTTTACCTTCCTGGAGGGGACTATATGCTTGTCACCTATTCGGATATGAAGATAAACCCGGACTTGCCGGAAGCGGCCCTGAAATTGCAATTACCGAGGAACGTAAAGCGGGAATATCCGCAGAAGTGAGTCTTCCCAGGCGAAGACCAGGCGCATGGAATCGACCTCAAACAGAAACCGGCTGCTGTATCTGGACTGGCTGCGCGGCGTGGCGGGAATCATCATGCTGCAAGGCCACGTATTCCAGTCTTTCTTGAAGCCGGAGTTGCGCGGCGGCGCGAGCTACATGCTCTCCCAGTTTTTCGGGGGCATGCCGCCGGCTATATTCCTGTTTTTGACCGGCATCACGCTGGCGTTTCTGATGCATAGCCTGGAGCAAAAAGGACTGTCGCGCCGCAGCCGGATCACCGGCACTCTCCGCCGCGCCGGGTACCTGTTCGGGATCGCCTTCCTATTCCGTCTGCAGCTTTGGCTCTTCAGTTGGCCCAGCCCGTGGACCAACCTGTTCAAAGTCGACATTTTGAATTGCATGGGTGTCGGCATTGCGCTGCTTTCGGTAATGGCGCTGTTCACCACCGCCCAGAGGGCGCGGATCTGCGCGGCATTGGGACTGCTGATTGCCGGTGTCTCGCCGCTGATCTCGCAGATCGACTGGTCGGGCGTGCCGTGGATCGTGAAGGCTTATCTCGCTCCCGACTACAACTACTTCAGCTTGTTCCCGTGGGCCGCTTACCTGGCCTTCGGCATGAGCGCGGGCAGCCTGCTGCGCCTCTTGAAGCCGGAGCAGCTCGATCGCGCGATGCAGTGGAGCGCGTTGCTGGGCATCGCCATTGTGGTGACCGCGCGCTACTTCGCCAATCTCCCCTTTTCCATCTATCCGAAATCCGAATTCTGGCTGGACAGCCCCGCCCAGGTGCTGATCAAGCAGGGCGTCACGCTGGCGATGCTGGCGCTAGCTTATCTTTGGACGCAATACGCCGCGGCCCCCGGTTGGAGCTGGGTGCGGCAGTTCGGCACAACTTCGCTGTTGGTTTACTGGGTGCACATCGAGCTGGTGTACGGGCGCTGGCTGCCGTTCTGTAAGAACAACCTGGATGTGGGCCAAACTGTCCTGGCGTCTTTCGTGGTGATCGCGCTGATGCTGCTGCTGGCTGTCGGCAAGACTTATCGGAAAGATGTGGCGGCCTATCTTTCGGCGTGGCGCTGGTCGCAGTTCCCCAAGCCGGATCGCGTGCCTGCGGATTAACCTGGCCACAGAGTCAGTGCTCTGCCAATAAGCTGAATAGCAGGACTGCCAGCACGATCAACGTAATCACTACGTACGCGCGGTCGCGCTGCAGGAAAAACGCCACCACCGAAAAGGCTACGCGCGCCACCGGCGTTGCGATCAGCAGCACGAGTCCGAACTGGATCACTCTGCGGCAGTGGAAGCCCGGAATCCCGCCCACGATCCCCGGCAGGTTGCGGAGGTAGCTAGGTTCGCCCAGGAAGACGTGATAGCTGGGCGCGGTGGTTCCGTATTGAATGAGATACCAAACGCCGCCGACAGCCACCACCGTCGCCGACAGCATTACGCCGCCGCGCAGCAGCGAGCCGATAATGTCATCCACTTCCTGATCGGTCATGCGCGCCCGTTGATTGGCCATTTGCCGAACCCCCTTTGGGCGGATCGAAAACGGATCGCCCTGCCGCCGTGTCGCCCGCTCGCCCCCCAGTCACATCGACGCCTTCTGCCGATGTTGGCTTGCTCGCCCGCCTGCGGCCAAAGGCCGCATCACAGCCTCCCCGTCACGCCGCTATAGATCATCTCGATGGCCAGCACGCCCACCACCAGGCCAAACAGAAGCCGCAGCGCTTTGGTAGGGGCGCCCGCCAGCAGGCGCGCGCCCAGCATGGAGCCAGCCAGCACACCCAGCATAACCGGCATGGTCAGTCCTGGATCGATATATCCGCGGTTCAGATAGACGCCCGCGCTGGCCGCCGCCGTCACCCCGATCATGAAGTTGCTGGTGGTGGTAGACACTTTGAAGGGAACCCGCATGGCCCGGTCCATAGCGATTACCTTGAGCGCGCCGGAACCGATGCCGAGCAAGCCCGAAAGCGCGCCGGCCACGAACATCAGGCCGAAGCCGGTTTTTACGTGGCTCACTTTGTATGATTTCGGACCCTGCGGCGTGGGGTAGCTGCCGGCCAACCGCAGGCGGACGGCGAGCGCATCGGACGGTTCATCCGGCCGCGGCGCGCCGTGGCTGAGCGTAGAGAGCCACGCCGAATAGAGCAGCACCACGCCGAATACCACGCCCAGTTGGGATGCGGGGATCTTCGCGGCGGCGAAGGCGCCGCACACCGCACCCACGGTGGTGGCAATCTCCAGGAACATGCCGATGCGAATGTTCGAGAAGCCCTCCCGTACATACGCCGCCGCCGCTCCTGAAGAGGTCGCGATCACCGACACCAGCGCGGCTCCGATGGCGTAGTGCAGGTCGACGCCCAGCAGCAGCACCAGTGCAGGCGTAAGCACCACGCCGCCGCCCAATCCGGTCAGCGCGCCGAGAAATCCCGCCGCTCCCGAGATCAGACCCACCAGCGCCGTGAATTCCAGTACATTCAAAACGAGCGCTCCCTCTATAGCTGCGAAGCATCGAGCATAATGCCTGGTTGACAGACGAAAGCGTCTGTCCCACCTCGATGCCAACCGGTATAACAGTCTGCCATTTATACCAAGATACACGCGATTCGCTCGTCTTTTCCCGTTCCCGCTGCGTCCTTGTGTTAGAGTTTGAAGTAGGAGATCGTTTGACGCCTGAAGCGGCTGCGTTACTTCTGCAGATCAACATCTGGGAAATGGTTGGCCGCGGCGGACCACTGACGATCGCCGTTCTGGCCATCCTTCTGATCTTCTCCGTTTTCTCCTGGGCCATCATCTTCGCGAAATGGAGCACTTTCCGGACGGCCCGGTCCGCCGACGCGCGCTTTCTGCGGGCCTTCCGCAAGGCCGCCGGCCTGGATGCCGTCATGGTGGCGAGCGAGCAGTTCAAGCCCGCGCCGCTGGTCTCGGTCTTCGAGTTCGGCTACGAGGAAGTCCACCGCCAGGTCAAGGCGCGCGGCACCGTGAGCAACAAACTGGCACTCGAACGCTCCCTGCAGCTCGGCATCAGCGAGGAACTAGCTAAGCTCGAGCGCAACATGAGTTGGCTGGCCACGGTGGCGTCGGTCAGTCCGTTTATCGGCCTGTTCGGAACCGTGCTAGGCATCATCCGCGCGTTTCAGGATCTCGGGATGCAGGGCAGCGCCAGCTTGCGCGCTGTGGCGCCCGGCATCGCGGAGGCCCTGATCGCCACGGCCGTCGGACTGGCCGCGGCCATCCCCGCAGCCATCTTCTACAATCACTTCAGCCATACCATTCGGGAGATCGGCGCCCGCCTGGACGACTTCTCGCTCGAGTTCCTCAACATGGCTGAGCGGAGTTTCGGGGAGTAAAGCGTGGCGATCTCGATCAATGGCGGCGGCAACTCCCGTTCACGTCGGCGGGCTTATTCCGGAGCGCTCTCCGAGATCAATGTCACCCCGTTCGTGGATGTGATGCTGGTGCTGCTCATCATCTTCATGCTGACGGCCCACGTGATGGAATTCGGCATCGAGGTGGACGTTCCCAAGGTGCGCACGGTAAAGGACAGCGCCAAGGAACTGCCGGTGGTCAACATCACCAAGGACGGCACTCTGTACTTGAACGAGACGGAGGTCAACATCAACGACCTTCCGGCCGAAATCGCGCGGCGTTTCGTGGGCGCCAAGGCCGTCTACCTGCGCGCGGACAAGGACACCGTCTGGGAGCCCATCGCCCAGGTCATGAGCGAACTGGGCGCCGCCAAGCTGCAGGTCAACGCGGTGACGAAGCCGGAGGACCTTGCGGATAAGAGGCGCAAGTAATGGCGCACGCCGACATCCTGGATCAGCCGGATTCGCTCGGCAAGCCGCTCTTGGGATCCCTGGTACTGCATGGGGCGGTTTTTGGAGTGCTGCTGCTCGGGGGAGTGGCGCTTACCGGCCGTCATGAGATGTGGGGCGAGGCGAATTCCGGCGGCCCCGGCAGTGTGGCCATTACCGTAGTGAATAAGATTCCGCTGCCCTCACGGGCCGGCATCGTCAATCCGCTGGCGAACCCTACCGAGTCGGCCGTACCGACGCCTCCGCCCGCTGCCAAGGCGCAGAAGCAGGTGGCTCCCGAGGAACCGGACGCCATCCCGATCAAGAGCCGCGCCAACCAGAAGCCCGCGGAAGTAGCCAAATCCGCGCAGAATACGTGGCGCGCGAAACAGCAGGATCGCCCCAATCAGCTTTACAACGATTCGGGCCAGGCGCTGGTTTCGAACATGATCGGCCAGACCGGATCCGGCGGTGTGGGCATAGGCGAGGGATCGCCCTTCGGCAATCGTTTCGGCAATTACGTTACGATCCTACGGCAGCGCGTGGCCGAGAAGTGGCACACCGGAGATGTCGATCCGCGCATCAAGACCGCGCCGCCAGTGATCGTCACCTTCGATCTGCAGCGCGACGGTTCGGTGCGTAACGTGCGCGTCGCGCAAAGCAGCGGAAACTCCGTGCTGGACTACTCCGCGCAGCGCGCGATTTACGATGCCAGCCCCTTACCCGCCCTGCCCTCCGCTTATGAACGCAACGACGCCACTATCGAATTCTGGTTTGAGTTGAGGCGCTAAATGAAAAGAGCTTTTTGGTTTGCCGCCGCGTTTGGCGGGATGCTGCTGGTTCTCGTGGCGCAGCAAAGCGATGTCATCATCAAGTTGACCCAGGGCGACCGTCCAGCCATCGCGGTCCCCGAGTTGCGGGGCAGCGGCGCTGCCCAGCCGCTGATGAATGCGTTCAACGCGACGCTCTACAACGATCTGGATTCGTCCGGCATCTTCAAAATGGTGCCCAAGACCATGTACCCGCTCCAGGTCCCGCAGCAGCCGTCGGATTTCCGCGAGCAGTCCGCCCCGCAGGCCACCCGTCACGGCCAACAACCCCGCACCGGCGGTGGCACGTGGCTTTCCGACTGGTCTTCTCCTCCCGTCTCGGCGAACTATCTGGCCTTCGGCTACACCGCCGCGCAAAACGATGTGCTGGTTTTGTACGGCTGGTTGTTCAACGTCGCCCAACCCACCGTGGCCCAAGCCCAAATCCTGGGCAAGCGATATTTTGGCTCGGTGGACGAAGCCGGCGCCAAGAAGATCGCCCACGAATTCGCCGCCGACATCATCGGCCAGTTTGGCGGCGCTTCCCTCCTCGGCAGCAAGATCTATTTCGTCTCCAACCGGACCGGCCACAAGGAGGTCTGGGTCATGGACCCGGACGGCTCCAATCAAAGGCAAATCAGCCATTTCAATTCGATTTCTATTATGCCGGCCGTCTCGCCGGACGGGACTAGAATCGCTTTTACTAGCTTCGTCCGCGGCAATCCTGCTATATTTATTCTCTCGACGGATACGGGGCGGCAGTTGCCGTTTTATAATCAAGTCGCATCGATGAATGCTACCCCGGATTTCACGCCGGACGGCAAACAGATTGTCTACTCGTCTACGGCAAGTGGCTGGGCCCAGATCTACATCGCCAACATAGACGGCAGCAATCTGAAGCGCATCTCGGATACGCGCGCCCTGGAAGTTGAGCCAAAGGTGAATCCGAAAACGGCACGTGATATGGTCTTTGTTTCGGGCCGCTCGGGGCCGCAGCAGATTTACCACATGAATATGGATGGCACCGACGTACAGCGGTTGAGCAACGGCGAGGGAGAGGCGTCCAACCCCTCCTGGCATCCCAACGGACAGATCATCGCGTTTTCCTGGACGCGCGGATTCGCCACCGGCAATTTCAACGTCTTTGTGATGGACGTGACCACGCGCCACTTCGACCAGTTGACCTATGGCGCGGGCCGCAACGAAAACCCCGTATGGGCGCCGGATGGCCGGCATCTGGTGTTCATGTCCACGCGCAGCGGTGGGGAGCAGATCTATACCATGCTGGCGAACGGCACCCAGGTACAGCGATTGACAACGGCGGGCAGAAATTCGACCCCGGTATGGGCCAAGTAAATTTCACGACGAGATTTCAGGAGGATTTAGCGCATGTTGGATAAACGGAAGATCGGTACCATCGGCTTTTGCTTGATGCTGGCGTTGTTCGCTGCCGGATGCAAGAAGAAGGCGCCGCCGCCGCCACCACCGCCACCGCCCCCGGCCCCCGAGGTAAAGCAGCCGCCAGCGGCGCCCAGCATCGTGCAGTTCGTGGCTGAGCCTTCGTCGATCGAGCGCGGCCAGTCAACCACGTTGCGCTGGAACGTGACGAATGCCGACACTGTTTCCATCGACAACGGCATCGGATCCGTCGCGGCCAGCGCCCAGCGCCGCGCGTTCCCGAGCGACTCCATCACCTACACCCTGACGGCAACCGGACCGGGCGGCAGCAAGACCGCTACCGCCTCGGTGAACGTGACGGCGCCGCCACCGCCGCCTCCGCCACCGCCGCCGGCGGTTAAGCTCACTTTGGACCAGATGCTCTCGAGCACCGTCGTGGACGCCTTCTTCGATTACGACAAGAGCGACATCCGCGAAGACGCCCGCGCCGCGCTGTCCAAGGATGCCGAAGCGTTGAAGGCCATCTTCACCAACTTCCCGGACACCATCACCATCGAGGGCCATTGCGACGAGCGCGGATCGGCCGAATACAACTTGGCCCTGGGCGACCGGCGCGCCACGGCCGCCAAAGCGTTTCTGACGCAACTGGGCGTTCCTGGCGACAAGCTCAATGTTAAGAGCTACGGCAAGGAACATCCGCAGTGCACCGAAAGTAACGAGGAGTGCTGGCAAAAGAACCGGCGCGTGCACTTCTCCACCGGGCAGTAAAATCAAGACATGGACCGGCATGCCCGGCCCATCCGCAACCGGCGGGGCGGGTCGCCCGTCCCGCTAACAAGGAGATCCTATGACCTTTTGGCGCTGGCTGGCGGCTGCCCTTCTGATCTGTCCTTCCCTGGCTTCGGCTGCCAGCCGGGAAATTGTCGAACTGCAGCGGGATGTGGCCCAACTTCAGGAACAGGTCCGCACGCTGCAACGCGGCCAGGACGAAAAATTGGCCGCCATTCAGGTGCTCGTGCAGCAAGCCGTCGACGCGGCAAATAGGGCCAATACGTCCGTCGCGCTCTTGCAGAGCAATATGCAGCAGAGCATCAAAGATCAGCAGAAGAGCGTGGTGGACCCCGTGGTCGGAGTGGGAACCAAGCTCGACCAGATGACCACCGACGTGCAAGCTTTGCGGGAATCCGTGGCGGATATTTCCAGCCAGATGGGCAAGCTGCAGCAGCAAGTGATCGACATAGGCAACGCCGTCCGCTCTACGCAGAGTCCCGCCGCGCCGCCTCCCGGTAACAGTTCCGGGCCGGGCAATTCTCCGGGATCGGCCGGAAGCATTCCTCCGGTCCCCGCCGAGACGCTGTATCAAAATGCCATGCGCGACCGCAGCGGTGGAAAGGACGACCTGGCGCTGCAGGAGTTCTCCGATTACCTGAAATATTACGGCAACACCGACCTGGCGCCCAACGCGCAGTTTTACGTCGCGGAACTGCACCTCAAGCAGAACAACCTGGATCAGGCGCTGCAAGAGTTCGACATGGTCCTGGAAAAATACCCGGACAACAACAAAACTCCCGACGCCTTGTATATGAAGGGCGCCACGCTGGTAAAGATGGGCAAGCGCACGCAGGGTAAGGTGGAGTTTTGTGAGTTGGCGAAGCGCTTTCCCGCCAACGATCTCGCCAACCGGGCGCGCGCCCAAGTGAAAAGCCTGGGCCTCACCTGCGGCGCCGCCACTCCCACCCGCACTCACAAGAAGACGTAGTGATGCCGAACGCAATCCAGACGCGGCCGCCGCTCAGCCGGTACGCGGATCTGGCCCAAATGATCGATCATTCCCTGGTGCGGCCGGAGTTGACCGACGACGATGTGATTGCGGGCTGCGAGTTGGCGCGCCGGTACGAAGTGGCCAGCGTCAGCGTGCGCCCGTGCGATATAGAGCTCGCGGTGCGTGTGCTGGATGGCAGCTCCGTCAAAGTGGGCAGCGTAGCCGGATTCCCGCACGGCTCCAGCACCACGGCCGTCAAACTCTACGAAGCTCGCGACGTGCTGCGGCGGGGTGCGCGCGAAATCGACATGGTCCTGAACTTCGCCAAGCTCCGCTCGCGGCAGTTTCAGTATGTCGAGACGGAGTTACTCCAGATGGCCGAAACCTGCCACAAGGAAGGCGCCCTGCTGAAGGTGATCTTTGAGAACGCCTGGCTGACCGACGAGCTGAAAATCGTCGCATGCCGCATCTGCGGGCGCGCAGGCGTGGATTTTGCGAAGACTTCGACCGGCTTCGCTCCCACCGGCTACACGCTGGAGGATCTGCGGCTCATGCGCGCGCACCTTCCCGAGCAAGTGGGACTGAAGGCCGCCGTGGGTGTGCGCACCCTGGAGAAAGCTAAAGAGGTCTACGAGGTGGGCTGCACGCGCTTCGGCGCCACGGCTACGGCGGCGATCCTGGACGCCTGGAAAGCGGAGCTGGCGTAACGTGGCGCACGCTTCAGCGAGAGGCGCCCTCTGGGCCGGGCGAACTTCTGTTCGCCGCGGCGAAGCGCAGTTGCACTAGCCCGCGGCTCGCTCCAATGCGCGAGACGCATCGTATTGCACCGTGTTACGATGCGCTACATGGCGAAAGAAACTATGACCATCCGCATCGACCCGGAGGTCCGCGCCGCCTTGGACTCGATCGCAATTACCGCTGACCGGGACCGGACCTGGGTCGTGAATGAGGCCCTGCAAGCCTATCTGGAGACGCATCGCTGGCAGATCGAACATATTCGGCAGGGGCTGCGGGAGGCTGATGCCGGGCTGTTTGCCTCCGCCGCCGAGGTGAAAAAGGTGATGACCCGGCTGCGCAGTAGACGATGATTCGCTGGACTCCCACGGGCCTGCGGGATCTGCAGTCTCTGCACGCCTATATCGCCGAAAATAGCGAGGACGCCGCAGCTACCACTGTGGAGAGAATCCACGCCGCGATCGAGGCCGTCCAGCGGTTTCCGGAAATGGGCCGCAAGGGCCGCGTGGCAGGCACCCGCGAGTTCGTCGTGTCCCCTTTCGTGATCGCTTACCGGCTGAAGAAGGACGCCATTGAAGTCGTGGCGATCATACATGGCGCGAGGCGCTGGCCGGATCGTCTCTGAGTCGCGGTACGCTATCGCTTCGCGACCGGCTCCGCCTCGTCTTTGACCACCAGGTGGCTGTGATGCCGGCTGTAAGTGAAATAGATGGTCAGCCCAATCACCAGCCAGACCACCAGCCGAATCCACGTATCTTTATCGAGCGAGGCCATCATCGCAAAGCAGACCAGTATGCCGAGAACGGGCACCAGCGGCACCAGCGGCGTGCGATAGGGGCGCGGCAGGTTCGGGTTTGTGTGGCGCATAACCATGATACCGGTGCACACGATCACGAATGCCAGCAGCGTGCCGATGCTGGTCATGTGTCCGAGATTGGAGATCGGCAGGAAGCCCGAAAATAGCGAAACAAAGACCATGAAAATCAGGTTGCAGCGCCATGGAGTGCGGAATCTCTGGTGGACGTCGGAGAAGACCTTGGGCAACAGGCCGTCGCGAGACATCGAGAAGAACACCCGCGATTGTCCGAGCAGCATCACCAGGATTACCGAACTGTAGCCGGCGATGATGCCGATCACGATCACGATTTGCAGCGCCTGGCTGGGAAAATGCTTAATGACCGTAGCCACCGGCGAAGCGTCTCCCTTGAAGATCTTGTAGCTCACCATGCCGGTGAGCACGCGGGCGAAGAGCACGTAGAGAATGGTGCAGACGGCCAGCGAACCGATGATGCCGATGGGCATGTCGCGCTGCGGCTTGCGCGCCTCCTGGGCCGCGGTCGAGACGGCATCGAATCCGATGAACGCAAAGAACACCACGCCCGCCGCGCGCATCACGCCACTGATCCCGAACTCGCCGAACTTGCCAGTATTCGGCGGAATGAACGGGTGATAGTTGGCCCGGTTGACGTAACCGAAACCGACCGCGATCACGATGATTACGATCACCACCTTGATCGCCACAATCACTCCATTCACCTTCGCCGATTCGGAAATGCCCACGATGAGCAGAGTGGACATCAGCAAAATGATGAATACAGCCGGAAGGTTGATGATCCCGGGTGTCATGTCGAAGGGGCAGTTGGTGAGGCTCGCTGGAAGCTCGATACCGAGCGTGTGGAACAACTTAACCACGTAGCTGGACCAGCTTACCGAGACCGTGGCTGCACCGACCGCATATTCGAGTACCAGGTCCCATCCGATGATCCAGGCGAGCAGCTCTCCCATGGTGGCGTACGCGTAGGTGTACGCGCTCCCGGCAATCGGGATCATGGTGGAGAACTCGCTATAGCACATGCCGGCGAAGGCGCAGCCGATGGCGGCGATCACGAATGACAGGACCACGGCCGGCCCGGCGTTCTCCGCTGCGGCGATGCCGGTGAGCGAAAACAGCCCCGCGCCGATAATCGCGCCGATGCCCAGGCCGACCAGGTTTACCGGGCCCAGCGTCCGTTTGAGCGAGTGCGTTCTGTCCTCGGATTCCGCTTTGATGCGTTCCAGAGATTTCGTCGCGGTCAGGTTCATTTCAGCCCTTTCGGTAGATGGGATTTTGGTTTCCACATGAAGTACACCGGCACTCCCAGCAGCACGATAATCAGACCGGGCCAAGTATAACTGGGCTTATAGACCAGCAGCAAGATCTCGATCCCCCCGGCTGCCGCGATGTAGAACGCCGGCAGGAACGGATAACCGAACGCCCGGTAAGGCCGCTCCATGTCAGGACGTGTACGGCGCAGCACGAAGATTCCCGCTATGGTCAGGATGTAGAAAAGTAATGCGGCAAAGATAACATAGTCCAGAAGGTCGCTGTAACGGCCGCTTAGGGTCAGCACCATGGCCCAGACGCCTTGTATCGCCAACGCGAACACGGGCGCGTGATGCCGCGGCTCCAGCGTGCCCGCCTTGCGGAAGAACAGGCCGTCCAGCGCCATCGCATAATAGACGCGGGCGCCGGCCAGCACCAGGCCGTTGACACAGCCGAAGCAGGATATCATGATGGCCACCGCCATGATCTGCACCGCGCCTGGACCCAGGATGGCCTGCATTACAGCCGTCGCTACACGGTCCTCCGGCGCATGCTGGATGGCCTCCAGCGGCAACACATTCACATAGACGAAATTGGCCGAGATATACAACGTCATCACGATCGCCACGCCCAGGGCCAGCGAGAGCGGCAGGTTGCGCCGCGGATTGCGCACCTCGCCGGCGGTGAACGTCACATTGTTCCAGGCGTCAGCCGAAAACAGGGCGCCCACCATGGCCACGCCTACCAGCCGCGCCGCCTGCCACGTCCAGCCCGCGCCATCCCAGAAGTGTCCGAAATTGCGCGTCAGCGTAGCCGGGTTGCGGCCCAGCAAGAAGCCGATCGCGATCAGACCCAGCAGAGCGGCCGTCTTGGCAAACGTGAAAATGTTCTGTACCACGGCGCCCGTGCGGATACCGCGCATATTGACCGCGCTCAGCACCGCCACGATGGCGATCCCGACGAGCTGTTGGCTAGTCAGACCCACTTTTCCGCTGCCGATCAGATGGTTCTGCGCCGAAATCCATGGCACGAACACGCCCAGGAACTTGGCGAAGGCTACCGCCACCGCCGCGATCGTGCCGGTCTGGATCACCAGGAACAGCGTCCAGCCGTAGAGGAACCCGCTCAGCGGCCCGAACGACTCACGCAGGTAGACGTATTGCCCGCCCGCATGCGGCATGGCGGCCGCCAGTTCGCCGTAGCTGAGCGCCGCGATCAGGGTGAGCACCCCCGTGGCCACCCATGTCATGATCAAGAGCCCCGGCGAATTCACTTGCCGGGCAATATCGGCGGACACAATAAAGATGCCCGAGCCAATCATCGAGCCGACCACCAGCGTGGTGGAGTCCACGAGCCCCAAGCCCTTGATCAGGCCCGTCTCGCCCGTCTTTACTTCGCTACTAGTCGTTGCCATTCTTCCATCCGTAGGCGTAAGGATTGGCTGGACAACTCGGCGGGCAGCAGGTCGCCGATCACCGCCACCGAATCCGCGCCCGCCGCCAGCGCTGCCGCCGCCGTCTCCCTGGTGATGCCGCCGATCGCCACCAGCGGTTTGTCCACCAGCGCGCGGCACTCCTTTAACATTTCGACCCCGGTCGCCGGGTCCGGGTTTCGTTTGGATGCGGTCGCAAACACCGGGCCGAACGCCACGTAGCTCACCGGCTCGCCGCCCGCCGCGCTGAGTTGCGCAATGTTGTGGCTGGAGAATCCCACGACAGCGTCCGGCCCCAGCAGCCGGCGCGCATCCCGCGGCGGCAAATCGTCCTGTCCGAGATGCAGTCCCGCGTCAAGCAGCATCGCGATATCGGCCCTGTCGTCTACGATGAACGTCGCGCCCTCTTCGCGGCACATACGCGCAATCTCCTGCGCCTGATCGAAGATCGCTCGGCTCCAATGCCCCTTATGCCGGAATTGCAGAATGCCCGCGCCTCCCTCCAGGAGCGCCGCCGCTGCGCGGGTGAATGAGAAGCCTCGTGCGTCGAGAGCGCTGGTGTCCAGAATCGGATATACTCGCGGCATTGCGCCGGCAAGAGTGCCAGCGCCACGGCTCATTGGAGGTTCCTGTCGAAGAACTCCGATGCCCGCCGGAACGCGTCGATCAGCGTCTCGTCCCGCACGAATATGTGGCTCTCCTCCGGATAATAAATTTCCGAGAAATCCTTGCCTTCCTGAACCAGTTTTTCGCTGAGCTGCACCGCATCCTGGAACATAACGTTATTGTCCACGATTCCATGGACAATCAGGAACGGATTCTTCAGCATTCTCGAAAAGTGAATCGGGGAGCTGCGCCGGTAAGCTTCCGGGTATTCTTGCGGCTTGCCCAGGCGTTGTTCCGTGTAATAAGCGTTATAGTTCTCCCAATCGTTCACCGACGAAAACGATGCGCCCGCGCGGAACGTGTCCGGCGCAAGGAACATCGCCATGGCGGTCATGAAGCCGCCATAACTGGAGCCCCAGATGCCGATATGCCGCATATCGACGTTGCCCAGGCTGCGCAGGTAATCCACGCCTCCCAACACGTCATCCAGATCCCGGCCACCCATGTGCAGATACACGCCCGTGCGCCAGTCGCGGCCATATCTGGAGCTGCCCCGGTAATCCAGGTCGAGCACTACGTATCCTTTATTCGCCAGCGAGCAATTGAAGACATAGCGCAGCTCCTGGTAGGCGCCCCACTGTTTCAATACGCTGGTCGCATAGCCGGAGCCGTGTATGAAAAAGACCGCCGGGCGCGGCTTCTGGCCGCGATCCTCGGGACGATAACCCGGCGGCAGCAGCAGTCGGGCCGCCACCGGCTTGCCGTCGCCGCGCGAAGGGAAGCTCACGAAGCGCGACTCCGGCCATGCGTAATTCGCGAACTCCGCGCGTGGCGAAGTCGTTACCCGGTTGCCGCCTACGTACAGGTCGAACGGATTTATTACGTCCGCCATCAGCATGGCGGTTTCGCTCCCATCTTCTGAAACGATGCCGATATTCATCCCCTCGTGCGAAGACAGCCGCTGCTGGCCGGAGCCATCGGGGTGGATGCGGTAGAACTGTCGCTCGGCGGTGCCCGCTTCGGTCGATGCGAAATAGATGTATTCGCCGGCCCACTGCGGCTCGTGTCCGAACCCGCGGTCGTTGTCCACCTCCCAAGCGCCGCGCGTCAACTGCCGCGGCTCGCCGCCATCCTTCGAAACCACGTACAAGTGCGACCAGCCGGTACGCTCGCTGGTAAACAGGATGTGGCTGGAGTCCGGCGACCACGCCGCGAAGTATGGCTCAACCCACGCAGCGTCCTTGTCTTCAGCCGCCACGCGCGCCTTGCCGCTGGCTGGGTCAATTACGAGTATCGCGGCCTGCTTCAAATTGGCATGCACCACCGCTCGCAATAGCATGCGGGAATCCGGCGACCACTGCGGCGTTGCGAACCCGAAAACTTTGTCGCCCCAGGGTCCCGGCTCCATAGCCGTTGGCGCGCCGCCGTCGGACGGAATCACGTAGATCTTCACTTCGGTCGCCGGATCGCCCGGCAGCGTCCGCGGAAAGCTGTTGGCGGTTACTAGGCGCCCCGAGTAATTGGGCAGCAACAGCTTTCTTCCGGCGCCCGTGCGCACGGTGTACACAAAGCGCTTGCCATCCGGCGACCAGCGCCATCCGCCCAGCGCCGCGCCTTCGCCCTCAATCTCGGTCACTTGCCAGAGTTGCGCTGTGCGCAGATCCTGAACGAAGAGCTGTCCCTCGCGCGAAAAAGCCAGCTTGCTCCCGTCGGGTGAGAAAGCCGGATTGGTCTCGGCGGTCTTGGTGCGAGTGAGCCGGAAGGGTGGCTCCAAGCCCGACGTGCTTACCAGATACAGATCGCCGCGATAGGAAAACGCCGCCCGCGAGCCGTCCTTCGAGATGTCGTAATCTCCGATTCCTTCTGGTGGCTCCACGTACCGCTTCTGCCGCTCGTCCTTGTCGGCAGCGGAGCGGTTCAACGGATCTTCGACAGGCTCCAGATTCGTGAGCCGTGCCAGGTGCTGTCGATCCGGGTGATATGCGTAGAGGTCCAGAAAACGCCCGCCTTCGGGATTCCACAAGAACAAAAGCGTGTGTCCCTGTTTGGACCACGCTACTTTCTGAGCCGGTGTCCCCCAGGCAAACGGCCGGTGGAATAGCCGCTCCAGAGGCCACGGCTCGGCCCTCAGCAATCCAACCAAAACGAAGAGAATGGCGGCAGTTCGCATGGGACGGCGATTGCCAAGATTATCACAACCGCCGCCGGTTTCGCGGAACTTGTTTGCATTTCCCGCCGCGCGACTCTGCGCGATGAAACCGCGCACCCCGAAAACATACGCTTGACGGCGGCAAAACCGTCGAGTACGCTTAATCACAGTTACGGGGACCACTTATGCCATTCACTAAGTGTTACAAGCGCTTTCGATTCTCTCCAGTTCTCGCCCTGTTGCTCGCCTTCGCAGCGGGCTCAACGGCAGCCCCACCGGATCGTATTACACAGCCGGTGGATGACCGCGCCACGCGCACCATTCCCGGGAATCTCAACCCGTTGGCTCAACCCCGGTACGATCGCGGCGCCGTCGATCCCGGGATGCAGATGAATTACATGGTTCTTCTAGTCAAGCCGTCCGCGGCGCAACAGGCGGAACTGGATAGCTTACTCGTCGACCAGCAGAACCCCTCGTCGGCGCAATTCCATAAATGGCTCACGCCCGAACAATTCGGCGACCGCTTCGGGCTAAGTGCGACGGATAACTCGAAAGTGGTCGCGTGGCTGCGGGTCGCGGGCTTTACCATAGACCGGCTCGCACGCGCGCGGAACTGGATCGCTTTTAGCGGCACCGCCACGCAGTCCTCGCATGCGCTGCATACATCTTTCCATAGCTTTCAGGTCGATGGCGAGACACACTTTGCCAACACCAGTGCACCCTCCGTACCGGAAGCATTGGCCGATGTGGTGGGGGGATTCCTGGGGCTGAATGACTTCCGCCTCAGACCTTTTGTCAATATCCTGCCGGCAGCGCTGAGCGTAGGTCCCGAAGATACGAGTGGTTCATCCCATTTCCTGGCGCCTCAGGATTTCGCCACCATCTACGATGTGACGCCTTTGTATAAGGCGGGCATTGACGGAACCGGATTGAGCATCGCGGTTGTCGGGCAATCCGATGTGTTGCTCACCGACATAGAAGCTTTCCGCAGCCGCTATGCTTTGCCGGCCAACGACCCGCAGATGATTCTGACCGGTCCGGATCCCGGTTTCAACGGCGCCGAGGTCGAAGGCGACCTCGATCTGGAGTGGTCGGGAGCCACCGCACCTAACGCAACCATTTATTATGTGTACGAATCCAATGCGTTGGACGCCATCCTCAATGCCATCGATCTGAACATCGCGCCAATCATCAGCAACAGCTACGGCGCCTGCGAGATTGACGCGGCCGCGTCTTTTTTCCGCTCGTTCGCCCAGCAAGGCAATGCGCAGGGCATAACCCTGATCAGCGCGGCGGGAGATTCCGGCGCGGCTGGATGCGATCCGCAAGGGTATCAGCCCTTCGCTACGGAAGGCCAGATGGTCGATTTTCCCGCCGTCATGCCCGAGGTCACCGGTGTCGGCGGAACGATGTTTGTGGAAGGAGACAACGTCAGTACCTATTGGTCGTCCACTAACTCGGCAAACTACGGCTCAGCGCTCTCTTATATTCCGGAAACCACCTGGAACGAAACCGGCGCCTATGGACTGCTGGCCAGCGGCGGCGGAGCCAGCCTGTTCTATGATAAGCCCGCGTGGCAGAGCGGCCCCGGCGTTCCCAACGACAATGTGCGTGATGTTCCCGACGTCGCCCTCAGCGCCGCCGGCCACGACGCCTACCTGATCTACTCGGAAGGCTTCAACTTCGAGGTTTATGGAACCTCGTGCGGGGCGCCAACTATGTCAGGCATGGTCGCTCTCCTGAATGAGTACCTGCTTACCAAAGGATTTCTATCCCAACCCGGGCTTGGCAACATCAATCCGCAACTGTACCGCCTGGCGCAGAGCTCTGGATCGGCTTTCCACGATGTGACCAACGGCAACAACGAGGTCCCCTGCGCCCAAGGCAGTCCGAATTGCCTCACCGGGTCGTTCGGCTACCAAGCCGGCACGGGGTACGATGCCGCGACGGGACTGGGGTCGATCGATGCGAATAAGCTGGCTATGGCATGGAACGCGGCGACGAATGGCGTCATCGTGACCCTGTCGGCACAAACCATTACGGGCGACGTGAACGCCAGCATCCCGGTGACTGCCACCGTGGCGCCCGCATCAGGCAAGGGCACGCCCACGGGGACCGTGGATTTCAGCGTCAACGGCACGGCGCTCGGCTCAGTCGCGTTGACTGCCAGCGGCAGCCAGCAGGCTGCCACCCTGAACTTCCCGCTCTATCTGGCCGGCCTCGGTCCATCCACACTTTCGGCTGTGTATTCCGGCGATGCCACCTTCAGCTCCGGCGGCGCAACCGCGTCGGTTGACGCCATCACCACTGCTGGCCACGCAGCAGTTGTGCCGTTCGGGCCCCTTTACGTGTGGCCTTCTCCGCCGGATGCGCAGGGCCTGAGCTGGCAGACAAACATCACCCTGCAGGAAGTGGCCGGCACACCCGCGATGGTTACTGGCTTCACCATCGGCGGCCAGGCACAGACCCTCTCGCAATATTTTCCTTCGCCATCCATCCCGGCGAACGGCTATGTCAACACGACAATCGTGTTCCGCAACCTTACTGCTCCGGTCACTCGCACGTTCGGATTCAGCGGCGTGGATCCCACCGGACAGACATGGTCCGTTCAGATCGCAGTCGTCTACATGCCTCTGCCACCCTTGGAAAATTTCAGCCTGAGCGCCACGCCGCTGGTAGTGACTCAAAACACAGGCGCCGACCCTTCCTGTCAATGGTCCGTTCAACTCAACCTCGACGATCTGGGCGGCTTCTACAACTTACTGTATGGGTTATTCGTGGGTGGGATCAATCAGTCCAGCCAGATTCCGGCCATTTTCGGCACGACGCGCCTCGGCGCCTATGCTTCATTGCAGGGCACGCTTTGCTTCAGTGGAATCACGCCTCCGGCAACGGATGTCATCGCGTTGGAGCTCTACAGCGGATATTACCAGGAGGTGACTGTCGCTTTCACGGGACCGCCGGCAAGTCCGGCGAGTATCTCGCCATCGCCCGCCGCCATCAATCTCTCGGCATCGAACGGCGCCCAAACGGCTTCGGCCACTCTGACGGTTAATCTGTCGGGCAGCTCGCAGCCTTGGACCGCATCCATTTTTCCGGCGAATCGCACGACCGGCTGGCTTTCCGCCTCGCAGCTTTCCGGCACCGGAACAGGACAGATCGCGCTGACGGCCTCCCGCGCGGGATTCGAGCCGGGCGTATACCAAGCCAACATCGTCATCCAATCGCAAAACGCCGTGCCGCAGTCGATCAGCGTGCCGGTGATGTTCGTGATGGGGGCCAGCACATCCGGTACGTCCATCAGCGGCGTCGCCAATGCGGCGTCCTTTGAGACTTCGGTCAGCCCGGGAATGCTCCTGTCGGTCTTCGGCACACAGTTGGCGAATTCCCCGCAGGTCGTATCCACTCTTCCGCTGCCTTACTCCGCCTCCGGCGTTTCAGTCACTGTGAACGGCCTGGCGGCGCCACTGCTCTATATCTCGCCGGGGCAGCTCAACATTCAGGTCCCTTATGAAGTAGGCGCTGGCCCGGCGGTAATGGGCGTCAATAATAACGGACAGATCGCCGGATTCCAATTCCAGATCGCTCCCTCCGCGCCCGGGATTTTTGCGGACGTGAAGGGGAACCTGGCGCCGGCCTCAAGCGCCACCCAGCCACAAGGCGGGATCACCACGCTTTACCTGACCGGCGCCGGTGAAGTTTCGCCGCAGATCTCTACAGCCTTTGCTCCACCATCGGGGACAAGTGTCTCATACCTGCCAGCGCCGCTTTTGCCGCTCTCGGTAACCGTCGGCGGCATTCCGGCTTTTGTGTATTTCGCCGGCATTCCGTCGTCACTAGTGGGCACGACGCAGGTGAATTTCCAGGTGCCCGAAACGGCTCCGCTGGGAGTGCAACCGCTGGTAGTTACCGTGAACGGCGTGCAAAGCAAAGCGGTGAATTTGACGGTTACGGCTCCGGCCCAGTGAGCGCCAAGCCAGGAATTCATGCAGGAAGGCATAAGACGCCCAGTACTTGCACATGAGGTAAATCCATGGGATACTCTAGCGCGGCTGTTCATGTTAAGTTTCGTACAAAATATTGAAAACCGCGCCTGAGTGTGCCCGAAGACGCCAGAGGGAGACCATGAGATTCAATCGCTTAGCCTTGATGCACCTTGCCGTCATGCTATTCGTTGCCATCGGCCTGCGTGCGCAGCCCAACCGTGTCGTCGAGCCAATCAACCCTGGCCTGTCGATCGAACTGCCCAACAACGTTCCCTACAACGCGCAAACCCAGTATGACCAGGGACCCGTGGCGCCGTCTTTTTCGATGACGGCCATCATACTGATGGTGAAACCGTCGAGCCAACAGCAGGCTGCCCTTTCCCAACTGCTGGCGGACCAGCAGAATCCGTCCTCGCCGAACTATCATCGCTGGCTTACGCCCGAGCAATATGCGGACCGCTTCGGGCTCAGCTCAGCCGACCTGGACAAGATCGCGGATTGGTTGCGATCCCAGGGCTTTGTGGTGACCTATACGGCGCACGGCCGGAACTGGATCGCCTTCGATGGAACCGCCGGAGAAGTCGCGCAGGCGTTCCGCACCGAGATTCACCGCTATGTGGTTGGGGGCCAGACGCACTTCGCGAATGCAACCAACCCCTCCATCCCCGCAGCCCTCGCGGATGTCATCGCGGGTTTCCGCGGCCTGCACGATTTCCACCCTCGACCGCTGTACCATCAGACGAAACCTGTCGCCCCCGGCCCCAACCAGCCGCGCTATACCGACCCGACCTTCACCAACTATCTGGCTCCGGACGATATCGCCACCATCTACGATCTGTTTACAATTTTCAATGCGGGCTACACCGGCACTGGACTAAGTCTCATGGTCATGGGGCAGACCGACATTGCGCTGTCCGACATTAACGACTTTCGTGCCATGTTTAACCTGTCGTATAACCCTCCCACAACCACGCTGGTCCCGTTTAGTAAGGATCCTGGAACCACCGGTGACTTAGGGGAAGCTGACCTGGACCTGGAGTGGACGGGGGCTGTGGCGCGGGGCGCTACGATCATCTATGTCTACTCGACCGATGTCTTCACTTCGGCGTCATACGCGATCGACCAGTCCCCGATACTGGCGCCCGTCATGAGTTTCAGCTATGGCGGGTGCGAAGCAGAAGACATGAGTTTTCTGGCATCTGACCGGACGCTGGCCCAACAAGCCGTTGCCGAAGGGATAACCTGGGTGGCCTCCTCGGGTGATACCGCCGCGGCGGAGTGCGATTTGGAAACGGCGACGGTAGCCACCCACGGACTGGCGGTGGAGGTTCCCTCCAGCATTCCGGAAGTCACCGCGGTGGGCGGCACCGAGTTTAATGAAGGCTTCGGGTCGTATTGGAGCTTCACAAACGGGCCCAATTGGGGCTCGGCTCAGTCGTATATCCCCGAAATGGCCTGGAACGACACGTTGAGCCGCGGCACTCTGTCGGGCAGCGGGGGTGGTGTCAGCATCTATTACCCCGTGCCTTCCTGGCAGACTGGTGCGGGCTTTCCGAACAATGGATTCCGCGATGTGCCGGACGTGTCTTTCACGGCGTCGGCGGATCACGACGGTTACATGATTTGCACGGCAGGCAGTTGTCCAGGCCCAACCCCGCTGTACGGCTTCACACCGATCGGCGGCACCTCCGTCGCCACGCCGGTCTTCGCGGGGATGCTTACGCTGCTGAATCAGTATCTCGTAACCATCGGCGCCCAAGGCCAAGCTGGTCTGGGAAACATCAACCCCAAGCTCTACTCGCTTGCTCAGAACGCCGCGGCTGCCGTGTATCACGACATTACCGTCGGGAATAACATTGTTCCCTGTCAAATCGGCACTCCGAACTGCACCACGGGCTCCTTTGGCTATAATGCCGGCCCCGGGTACGACATGGCTACCGGGCTGGGTTCAGTCGACGGCACAAACTTGCTAGTGGCATGGGCGCCGGCCCCACTGACGATCTCGGGACAGGTGACTTTCTCCGGCGAAGGGCTTAACGGGGTCACCGTGAACCTAAGCGGGGCGCTGGTGCGCTCGACAACGACCAGCGGTGCGGGCAACTATGGCTTCTATGTGGAGGCGGGCGGCCCTTTCACCGTAACGCCTACACTGGCCGGATATGCTTTCACTCCGCCCAGCATAACCTTCAGCAATATGACCACTAATGAGCCGGCGAATTTCACGGCTCAGTGCGGGTATTCCGTAAGTCCCTCGGCGCCCTATCTCGATTCGACCAGCCAGGCGGGCCCCACCCTCAACGTTACGGCCGGCCCTGGTTGTGGCTGGACCGCATCCGCCAGCGGCTTTATCACCCTAACTTCGGGCGCAAGTGGGACCGGCAACGGCACTGTTACATTTACAGTAACGGCAAATAGTACGGGCGCCGATCGCACCGGCACGTTGACGGTCGCCGGCCAGACCATCACGGTTACGCAGCGGGAGACGGCCACGATCTTTACCGACGTCAATGACCCTTCCCAGTACTACTTCGACGCCGTGAACATCATGTACGCCTATGGCATCACCAACGGTTGTTCGGCCGTTCCTCTGGAGTTTTGCCCGAATGAAGATACCACCCGCGGGCAGATGGCCGTGTTTATCGTGCGTTCCGTGCTGGGAGGGGACAACTTCACCTACTCCCCGACGCCCTATTTCACCGACGTGCCGCCTTCCTATGAATTCTTCAAGTGGATTCAGAAGCTGAAAGAGCTGGGAATCACCAACGGCTGTACGGCGACTACGTACTGTCCGAACGATGACGTGACTCGGGGGCAGATGGCGGCATTTGTCATTCGCGCGCGGTACGGACCCACAGCCACGTTCAATTATCCAACCACGCCGTATTTTACGGACGTTCCACCCACCTACCTATTCTTTGCGGACGTTCAGAAGATGGCGGAAGTGGGAATTACCAACGGCTGCTCCACAACCCTATTTTGCCCGAACGACAATATCACGAGAGGCCAGATGGCGGTCTTTGTCGTGCGCGGGATGCTCAATCAGCTTCTCCCGACGGGCGCGGCGATCTTGACCGAAAACAGTCCGAACACGGCCACGTTGGGTCAGGTCTTGACCGTAACGCTAACTGGTTTGAACACGCACTTCGCGCAAGGCACGAGCCAAGTGACCACTGCGCCGGGCATCACGCCATCGAACGTCACAGTGACAAGCGGAACCACCCTGACCGTCCAACTCACAGTGGCTTCGAACGCCACCGCCGGGCCCTATTCCCTCGTAGTGACTACCGGCACGGAGGAAGCTGTGCTGCCGAACGGGTTCACCGTACAATGAGTTTCAATATCCCTGCTCCCGCAGACGCTCGACGGTCAGCCGCGGCTTCAGGTCCAGGTTGCGGATCAACTTCTCCACGTGCTTGGCCAGGATGTCGCATTCGATGTTGACGCGGTTGCCCGGCTGATAAGTGCCGAGCGTGGTATTGCGATAAGTGTGCGGGATGATGGTGACCGACAGGACGTCGCCCTCGAGCGCGGCGATGGTCAGGCTGACGCCGTCTATCGCCACGGACCCTTTGTACACCAGGTATGGATCGAGTTCGGCCGGCACGCGCACCTTGAGCCACCAGTTCTCGCTGCCCAGCGCCTCCAGCGAAAGGAACTCGCCGGTGCCATCCACATGGCCTTGGACAATATGCCCGCTGAGGCGTCCTGAAGGCGAAAGGGGCCGCTCCAGGTTCACCCGCGAAAGCGCTCGTAAAGCGCCCAGGTTGCTGCGCCGCAGAGTTTCGGGCGCCAGGTCGGCCGAGAAGGAATCCGGCCGCGGGTCCACCGCCGTAAGGCACACCCCGTTCACCGCGATGCTGGCGCCTTCGGCCATATCCTCCAGCACTTTTTGGCAGTGGATCTTCAGCCGCGAGCCGGCTACCCGGCTCTGGATCGATTCCACCGCGCCTAGTTCCTCGATGATCCCGGTAAACATTCAAGCCTCTTTGACGATGTAGCCTTCTACGGCGAATTCGTCGGGAGCGATGGCGTGCAACTCGGTGCGGTGCACCCGAATGGCGTCGGCGCGCCGGCGCCGGCCCGCGCCGCCGGCCATGGATAACGATTCGAGCCCGCCCAGAATCTTGGGCGCGTAATAAAAAAAGATCTTGTCCACCACGCCCGTTTCCAGCGCGGCCCAATTGACCTTGCTGCCGGCCTCGATCAGCACCGACAGATACTGCTGCTGCGCCACCGCCTCAATGGCGCCGCGCAAATCGGATCGCCCGTCGCGGCCATCCAGAATCAGCACCCGGATCCCGCGGGCTTCCAGCGATTTGCGCCGTTCGGGGGAAGTTGCGGAGGTACCCACCACCAGCACATCATCCGCGGCGCTGCGGACCATCTGCGAATCGAGCGGCAACCTAAGACGCGAATCCAGCACGATGCGCAGAAGGGGCCGGCTGCGCGGCAGGCCTGTACGGTCCGTGAGCAGGCAATCGTCCGCCAGCACCGTGCCGATGCCGGTGAGGATGGCGTCGGCGTCGTGCCTCACTTGCTGCACGTGCGCGCGCGCTCGTTCGCTGGTGATCCAGCCGCGATTGTCATCCGGCGCGGCGATTTTGCCGTCCAGAGTCAGGGCTGTCTTCAGCGTCACCAGCGGCAGGCGCGAGCGCATGAAATGCGCGAAGGCTTCGTTGAGCTTTTCGGCTTCGGCGGAGAAGGCGCTGGCGATTTCGGTATCGATCCCGGCCGCGCGCAGTTGCCGCAATCCAGCGCCCGATACCAGCGGGTTGGGATCTTCCATCGCGATCACCACGCGCGCCACGCCCGCCGCGATGAGCGCGGCCGTACACGGTCCCGTCCGTCCCTGGTGGCAGCAGGGCTCCAGGTTGATGTATAGCGTAGCCCCGCGAGCCCGTGCGCCGGCTTCCTCAAGCGCCAGGATCTCCGCGTGTTTAACGCCGGCCCACGTGTGGAAGCCGCGCCCCACCACATGCCCGTCGCGCACCAGCACCGCGCCTACCAGCGGATTGGGGCTGGCTTGCGCGCGTCCCTGCCGCGCCAGGTCGAGAGCCTCGCGCATGTATCCGGCGTCATCGTCCTGCCGGTGATCGCTCATTTTTCGAAGAGGGAGGCGATGAACTTTTCGGGATCGAACGGCAGCAGATCGTCGACCTTTTCGCCTATGCCTACATAGCGCATGGGGATGTTCAGCTCCCGTGCAATCGCGATCACGATGCCGCCCTTGGCCGTGCCATCGAGTTTGGTGAGCACGATGCCGGTCACCCCGGAAGTCTCCGTGAACTTGCGGGCCTGCTCCAAGCCGTTTTGTCCGGTGGTGGCGTCCATCACCAGCAGCACCTCGTGCGGCGCATCCGGGATCACGCGCGCGGCGGTGCGGCGCATTTTTTCCAATTCGGCCATCAGGTTGGTTTTCGTCTGTAGGCGGCCGGCGGTATCCACGATCACGTAATCGACCTTGCGCGCGCGGGCCGATTGCAAGGCGTCGAACAGCACGGCACTGGGATCGGCGCCCTGCTTCTGCCGGATGACATCCGTGTTCGTGCGCTGGCCCCAGATCTCCAGTTGCTCGATGGCGGCGGCGCGAAAGGTATCGGCGGCGCACAACAGAACGCTGCGTTGCTCTGCGTGGAAGCGCTGCGCCAGTTTGCCGATAGTGGTGGTCTTGCCGGAGCCGTTCACACCGACCACCAGGATCACCGCGGGAGGCTCCGCCACGCGCGGCACCGGCCGCTCGGAAGCTTGGAGGATCTCGAGCAGGTGCTCGCGAATGAGACCTTCCAGTTCGCCGGCGTCGCCCACGAGCCTGCGGTCCACACGCTCGCGTATGCGCTCCAGGATCTCCTCGGTGGTGCGCACGCCGATGTCGGCGCTGATCAAAGTGAACTCCAGCTCGTCCAGCAAATCCGCATCGATCTGCTTGGCGCCCTGCAGCATGTCTTCCAGGTGCGTGACCAGACCGGCGCGGGTTTTCTGTACGCCGCTCTTCAATCGCTCGAGCAGCGTGGGCTCTTGTTCAACCGAGCCGAATAGCGTTTGAATCATTTTGGGACTATTGTAGCAATCATGGGAAAGGTAGCGATTTTCGGCGCAGCCGGTCCGATCGGCAGATACGTGGGAATGGAACTGGATCGCCGCGGCATTCCGTTTCGCGCGGTGGGCCGCACCCTGGGCAAGCTCCAGGAGGCTTTCGGCAATCTGCGGCAGGCGGAGCTGGTCGCGGCGGATCTCTCGGAGGGGGGCGGGGCTACGCGGGCGGCACGCGGCGCAGACACCATCATCTATACGCTGGGCGTGACCTACACCGAGTTTCCCTTGTACCCGAAGTTGATGCAGGTGGCGGTGGACGCGGCGGTGGCCGCCGGCGTCGGGCGCTTTGTGCTGGTTACGGGCGTCTACCCCTACGGCATTCCGCAAACACAGAAAGTGGCGGAGACGCATCCGCGCGTTCCGGTTTCGATAAAGGGGCGATTGCGCAAGGAGCAAGAGGATATCCTGATGGCCGCGGGTGAGCGTGGCGCGCTGCGGCACCTAGTGGTGCGATTGCCGGATTTCTATGGACCGTATGCCGATAATAGCCTCGCCAATCCGATTTTTCGCGCGGCGCTGGCCGGAAAAACCGCCAACTGGCTGGGGCCGGTCAGCACGCCGCACGAGTTCGTTTTTGTACCGGACGCCGGGCCGGTGATCGTGGAGTTGGCATCACGGGACGATTGCTATGGCGAGGTGTGGCACTTCGCGGGGCCGGGCGAGATCACCGCGCTCGGCTTCATCCAGAAGGTCTACCAGGCCGCCGGACGCGAGCCGAAATTTCGCAGCGCGGGCCGGTCCATGCTGCGCGTGCTGGGCTGGTTCAATCCATTGATGCGCGAGCTTCCCGAGATGCTGTATCTGCAGGAGACGCCGGTGCTGCTTGACGATGAGAAGCTGCGGCGGAAGCTCGGGCAGGTGCGGAAGACTACTTATGATGAGGGGATCAAGATCACGCTGGACTGGATGCGAAAGGGATGAGGCAGGAGGGCGACCCCGCGTTCGCCAGTTGGCAGGCGGAAGCGCCCAATGCCACTTAGTTTTCGGGCGGGCCGGCAAATCGTTGATTTCATTGGGGCGAACTGGATGCCAGGAGGACACCGGATGCGAGCCCCTGACATGGAGCAAGCGATTGGCGTGGTGTCCAACAAAGCGCCAGCATGTTACCCGATTTCTCCAGAGAAACATAAGTGGTTGAAAATGTTTTGCTTCGTGGGCAGCACTCGAAAACTAAGTGGCATTGGGCGGAAGCGCCTGCCCCACCTGAACGAACAAAGCCCAAATGGTTGGAGATGCAGGAACGGGGCTGGGGGCTAGGGGCTAGGGACTAGGGGCTGGGGGCTCGGCTCGCTTCGCTCGCCGGGGTCGGGGGGCAGGAGTCGGGGGTCGGGGGTGCGTTTTGGGGCTGGTTTGAACGCAGTGATGGCTTGTCCGTTGTGACTTGCAGTTCGGTTGTCAAAGAGCATGGGGTCAGGTTGCTAACGGCTATCAGGAGCGATGGGGGCACAGAAGGCAGTATGATCCTCTGTGCCCTCGGACGCTGGAAGATAAGCGCGTGGCCGAGACTCTGGCTGCGCGGTCCGCTGAGCGCCGCGAGTGTTGCGCTCATGCTGTAAGTGCTCGAGAGCGTGCATGGCATTCGCGAAGGAACGCTCGAGGCGCGTGCGTTGCATAGAGATGCGATCGAGCAAGGTCAACTGTTCGTCGAGTGGCATTTCGTGCTCGTAGACTTTCCTCTCGCCGACGGCCATGCGCGCGATCAGCCATTGGCCGGTGGCCATCTGTTCGAGCTGTATCCGTTCCGTGCGGCCTTGCGGCTGCCACTCGGCTACGAGCTCGTCCCAGAGCTGCTTGTATTCCTGGGGTCTTCGCCGGGGATGAGGAGGCTACGGGAACGCAGGCCGTAGGTGAGGGCGTTGAGACGCACGGCGGCCTTGCCCTCCGGAGTAACCGGACCGGTAGAGTGCTGCGCATTCTGCCGGTTCGCTTCTTTTTGTTTGTCAGAGATCAACATAGGGCATCCTTTGGTTCGGGGATCGAACCCCTTTACCGATTCCATGCTAGAACGCGGATGTTGAGAGACAGCTCGCTACCGGAGGGTGGCAGATGAGTAAGTGGTTTGGGTGTAGTTAGATGGGGTGGGGAAGTTTTTGTGTCGAGACGTGTGACTGGGATTCCTGGTTGGCAGGCGGAAGCGCCCGCCCCACCTATTTCGCGGCTAGCCAGTATCCTGGGCGCGTGCGGGCCTTGACGTCTTTGCGGCCATCTACTTCCACCGAGATCTGGTGGAAGCCGCCTTCATCCTTATTGCTAGGGTTGTACGAGATCAGGTACTGGCTGTGCAACTCGGCGCCGATGTGCTGGATGGCATCCTCCAGGCCGCGCTGCCGCACAAAACCGAATTGTTGGCCGCCGGTCCCCTTGGCGAAGAGTTCCGCGGGACTGTCGACGAAGATGGATTTCACATCCTTGAAGATCTCCACCATCAGCGGGACGAATTGCGCGCTGCTGCCGATGCTGCCAGTGGCCTGCATGACCGTGTTCGGCGTAGCCGGAACACCCGAAGGCAGGGGAGTCATGGCTGGCGGGCGGTTGTCGGGCCGCCCCGGATCGGCCGGCGCCATGATACTTGTGACCATCCGCGAAATATCCACCGTATAAACGCTAACGTTGCTCAGTTGCGCGAGGATCAGCGCCTCGCGCGGGCGGCCCTCGCTGGATTTGTCGCGGGTCTCGGTGACGAGCAGCAGGATACGCCGGCGGTTCGGCGCCCGCGTGCGCAATTGCCGCACCGCATCGTCCACCGCGTCGATCATGCGGCTCTGGCTGCTCCCCGCCTGAATCTTCTTGAGCGCCGCCGCGATCTTGGCGGGGTCCGAGGTGAACTCCTGCATCCGCCTGATGCGCGAATCGAATGCCACAATCGCCACTTCACCTTGTTCGCCGGTCACGATCGGCTGGATCATAGCGCCGGCCCTTTGGATCTGCGGCAGTATGGATTCGACGCGATCGTTGGCCTGAATGGCTATGACCATCGACATCAGCGGGAAGGCCACGTCCACACTGATCTTCTGCTCTTTATCGTTGTCGTAGAGGTGGAACTGGCCCGGCAGCAGACCATCCACATAGTTGCCATCGCGGTCCACTACCGTGACCGGGGCGACTACCACTTCCACGCCACCAGTGAATCGGGCTGTATCGGGCTGCTGGGAGTCTGTTGGTTGGGCAGGCGCTTGGGGAGCTGGCGGGGCTTGGGCAAACAGACCGGCGCAGAGCCACGCGGCGAGCATCAATCGAAGAGCAGGCATACGATTCCTGACGTTATGGATTTGTAGAACGTTCCGCACCCGGATGCCCGGTCCGGCCTTGCAAGAGGTCGAGCACGTGGGGCACTAATTCCACGATAGCATCCAAAGACTCCACTGCGCCTTTGGGAGAGCCCGGCAGATTGACGATCAGCACCGCGCCGCGCGTGCCGCCGGTGGCGCGCGATAGTGCGGCCATGGGCGTGGAATGGGATCCCTGCGCGCGCATGAGCTCGCCCAGGCCGGGGATCTCTTTGTGCAGAACCGCACGTGTGGCTTCCGGGGTAACGTCGCGCACGGCGACGCCGGTACCGCCGGTGGTAAAGATGGCCGCCACCAAATTACTGTCCGCAAGGGCCGCGAGCCGGCGGGCGATGAGGGCGGCATCGTCGGGCACGACTTCGGTTACCGAAACATGCCAGCCCAATTGCTCCAGCCGCTGGCGCACTGCCGGGCCGGAGATGTCGGTCCGCGCACCGGCATGTACGGAATCGCTAACGGTCACCACCGCCGCATCGATCATGAGGAGAGTGTACCGCATGGGGAGGCGCGCTTCGCGCGCCGTGGCTAGTGGTTAGTGGCTGGTGGGTTTGTCGGCCCGAGATGGCCCGGCTACCGGTCACGCGGGACCGCCGAGTCCTAAGGACCTTCTCTTCTTTTAGTTCCGATTGGAGACCCAGGGTTGTGCTTGCGGGCGCGTGGTAGCGTGAGGGCGGATAAAGGATGAAAGTTGTTCTGGCCTACAAGAACCTGAAGGCTGCCAACCCGGATCTGAGCCATAGCGGTCCCGGCGTGACGGCGCATCACGGCGAGCTTTGCCTGCGCGCGGCCGGCATTCCCGCGGAAGCCTGGGCTGTAAGAGACGGGCATCATTTGTGGGCCATGCTGGCCGGCCGGTCCGGCATCACGCACGTGGTGACTTTCGCGCCCTACCTGGATACGCCTTTCACCGAGAAGTTGGTGCGGCGATTCCCGCGCGTGCAGTTCGCCGTGACCTGTCACAGCAACGTCGGATTCCTGCAAGCCGATCGGAACGCGGTGAAGCTGGTGAGGGAGGGCCTAGCGCTCCAGCAGCGGGTCCCTAACTTCTCGGTGAGCGGGAACTCCACCAAGTTCTGCGAGTGGGTGGAAGCAGCTTACGGCGCCAGGTGCGGCTTCCTGCCGAATCTCTATTACCTCGAGAGCGACAGGTGTCCGCGCCGGCCGCTGTACCGGGATGGCACGCTGCGGCTGGGCATTTTTGGCGCCACGCGCGTGCAGAAGAACATCATTGAGCGCCGCGGCAGCCGCGCTGGTGATCGCCAGGCAAGTGGGGGCAGAAAGCGCCGAGATCTGGGTCTCCTCGAATCGCGAGGAGGGCGGACAAGGCGTGATGGCGTCCGTGAAGGAGATGCTGGCGCACATCGCACGCGTGCGGCTGGTGGAGGCCGGCTGGCATGGCTGGCGCGAGTTCCGGCAACTGGTGGGCGGCATGCACCTGATGCTGCAACCGAGCTACACCGAGTCATTCAACATGGTGACGGCGGATGGCGTAGCGGAGGGTGTGGCCTCGGTGGTGTCGAGCGCCATCGACTGGGCGCCCAAATACTGGCAGGCTTGTTCGGATACGGTGCTGGACATCGCGCGCGTGGGGCGGCAGTTGCTGAGGGATCCGCATGCGCCGGCGGATGGCTACCGGGCGCTGCAGGGTTATAATCGGGCGGGGTTGGATGCTTGGCGGGCTTATCTGGGTGGGGCTGCCCAGGACACCCTCCCGGCGCATGAGAATTGACGAGCCAACTCCGTCCATGCCGTGCCGAACCGCTTCGAAGGGTGTTCGCTAGTGTCCCGTCCCGCGTAAGAGTTTACAGTGAGCCCGAGAGCGCGGCCTGGGGGTCGCCCGCGGACGAGGGCGTCCGCCCCACTTCGGGCAAGCCCGAGTTTGTAAAGAGTTGCACGGGACAGGACACTAGCTATGACACAGCACGCGAGAGAGGACGGGTAGAGTATTTTCGTAAATCTCCTTTCGCACCGTTAACTCAGACCAGCGGCACCGTGTCAGAAGTTATCATGAGTCGCGGCTGGCAGGCGTGGTGTTCATAATTCATCGGCGGGATAGGAGGCGCCGCGAATCCGCACGGATTTGGGCCGCTTGGAATCTTTGTAAATATCGGCGAACTGAAGTTCGCCGCGGCACGCTAAAGCGTGCGCCACGCTGCTTCGAACTGTTGCGCCACTTCCTTTTGCTCTTCGCGGATGGGAATGTGCCATGCGTCCCCGGAGCGGAAGGCAATCTCCAAGTCGCCTCCCCGGCCAGTCCAGACGCACCGCACGCCGGCAATCGATTTGAGGCGAGCCGAATGGTTGACCGTGCCGTATCGTTCGTACCTCCCCTTGTGGCGTTCGGTGATCCAAAGTAACCGCCGCGAAGTCGCCAACACCAGATCCCCGGCGGACCAGCTTTTCCGCTGAAACCACAAGAACCGGCGCGATCGGCAAACCGCCGGCTGGAAGAACTGCGCTTGGGGCGCTTCTCCAGTGAGTTGTTCCGCGGACCGCGCATACTCGAACTTCAGATCGAGCGGTACACCGAAGACGCCCGCGGAAGGCGCCTCTCCGGTGCGGGCCGCCGGCAGCCAGCGGTCCTTTAGGGTCTTCATGCACTTTTCGACCGGGCCTCTGGCGCGCGTATTGTACGGCAATTGTATATGGCCGCCATCCCAGGTCAGGACGATCCAGCCGACCAGCAGGATGCGTCCCCACTCGACGCGCTCGATACGGTCCAGCGGCACTTTGACAGGCTGCTCTCCGGCTGACGGATGCGATAGAATCAGGGCCTCGCGGTCACTCAGGAGCAGAATTCGCGCAGGGTATCTGCGGCGGCCAAACCAGTCTACATCATCCCGCGGAAGAAACACTCCGGCATCGAAGGTCTCGAAATCCGAGGGCAGAACGAAGTCGCCAGGTATCTGTGAGAGCGCCTCTATCGCGAATGAAAATATGTATTGCCGGGAATCGACAGCGCGCCAGTCCGTGCTCATGTGAGGAGTCATTTGGCCTCACCGAGACGGGCCAGGTCGTCGAGAATCGCCGGTTGCTCCTCGGTGGCCACAGCCCCCCGCGACATCAACCGGGCCACCTGCGCCCGGTAGGCATCCGCCGAAGAATCAAATCTCAACTGAAGCTCCGCCAGGGCCGCGCGGACCCAATTCTCGACCAGCCGCCCGTGCGTGGTGAATGCCTTCGAGAGCGGATCTTCGAGCGCCAGCCGAAGCTTACCGTGGATCTGTTTTCGGGCCAGCGTTTTTGGATGCCGGATCCAGGGGCGATCGAAGCTGCCGTTCAAGGGTGGGAGATCGAAACGCGGCATCTCGCGAACGGCGCGCAGGAGTTCGTCTTCTGGCGGCGCATCGTTGCTGCCCAGCGCCTTGGCCGCCCGCTGCAATGCCGCCGCCAGCGTGCGGGCAAGCTCCTGAAGATGCGTGTGCACCTGCGTGGCGACGGAAGCCGTCTTTGCAATGGCGTTCGTGACGGCGGCGGCCGGGTCCGTCCCGTTCGCGGTGGCGCTGGTCCACAACTCCAGCAAAGCATCCGCCGCTTCGTTGAGCGCATACGGCATCAAGCCGCGAATTTCGTCGGAGGCGCGCAGACAGAACACCCGGGCCTCTTCGAGCTTGCCGGCCGCCTCACGCAAGTCTCGCTCGAGGGTGAGGAGTTCCTCCTCCTTCAGCGCCGGACCGGTTCCACCCCGGTTCAGTTTTGCCTTGAGCGCCGCTTCCACCGCCTCTCGCAGCGCACCTGTTTTCCTGCGGCTGGATTCTTGCGCGAGCTGTCGATGCTTCTCGTAGAGGGGTGCGATCTCCTCGGAGAACCATCGCTCCAGTAGGTGCGCGTGGGAGGAAGCCGTACTGACCGGATGTACGCCGATCTCCACACCTAAGTGCGCACGAAGCTGGCGGGCCGTGTAATCGAGCGCGGATTCGAGATCGGGTGGCGACAGCAGGTCCGCCTTGCTCAGTAAAACCTTCACCGGAATCGCCGACTCATAGAGGCGCAGGATGGTCGAGAGATCCTCGTCGTTTAGAGGGCTGCCGGCGCCGATCAGAACCACACCGAGATCGCATTGCGGCAGATACGCCAGGGTCTCCGCGGCTCCCGCCGTCGCCAGCGAGCCCAGGCCCGGCGTATCCACGAATGCGAGCCCGCTTCGCAAACGTTCGGAAGGCAGTTCCACCACCAGGCGCACGACACCCTTGCTATTGGCGGGGTTATGCATCTCGCTCACAAATTCCGGCAGGCGCTCGATCGGCAGCGCCTCCACCCGGCGATCCGCGAAGGTCACGGTCAGCAAAGCCTGGCTGCCGTGGATCAGCCTGGTGGGCACCGCCGTAATCGGATTCACGCCGACTGGCAATGCGGTGGTCTGCAGGACGTAGTTCAGTAGCGACGACTTTCCCGAGCTGACCCTGCCGAACACCGCTATTTCAAAACGATTGGATTCCAGGCGCTCCACAATCATCGAAAGGCGGGGGCGCAGTTCGACCAATCCGCGATCGGCAATGATTCGATCCATGAGCCGGAGGAGATCGAATTCTCCGGTTTGCTGGAGGCGCTCCAAGCGGGCCTGCAGGTCGGCCGCCGGACCATCCGCCAAGGCTGCACCCAGCCTCTCCAGCAGACCTTCCAGTTCGGCACAGAGTCCCTGGAGTTGAGGCGTCACACTCTCCGGCATGTCGCCATAGCCGCGCAGATAATGGGGCGCCATCTCCTGGACAGCGATTCGCACGAATGTCAGGGTCACCCGGATGGAGTGGAGAGAGCCGAGTGCGGGTCCCTCGGAGACGATACCCAAACCGGCCATGGCGCGCGCCAGTTGATTCCGGAAGCGGGCGATGTAGCTGCGAATCAGCTTGACTTGCGGGGGAGAGAGATCCGCCCGGTACTTCGGGAAAATCGACTTGGACTCCGACGCGCTGAGGATGGCTTCGACGTCCGACAACAGCTTGTCGGCGTACTGGGCGTTGCTGATAAGCCGCCGCCGCTGCGCCTCGTTCAACGGACTCTCGGTCGCCATTGGGGATCCTTTGTAGGAGTCATCTGCCCAATGGGCGGTTCAAGGTGAACTCCAACACCTTTAGCCTTATTATCGCTCGAAAGCCGGCGGGTCTCTGCTCCGGGCGGCACCGATCCAAGCACCATCGGCCGGGACAATGCCTCTAGTGGCATTAGCCCGTGGGCTGGGTTATTGTATCCAGCAGGCGCCTGCATAGCTTCGGAGAGCCGTAAGAAAACAGGTTGGCAGGCGAAAGCGCCTGCCCCACCAAGCCATATGAGTGACAAGCCTTGAAAATTCTGGTAACCGGCGCGGCCGGCTTTGTCGGTAGTAACCTGGTGGACCGTCTGCTCGCCGATGGTCACGAGGTGACCGGCTTCGACAATTTCTCCACAGGGCGGCGGGAGTTTTTGGAGGCGGCCGGCCGCTCGGCACGGTTTCGGCTGGAACAGGGAGACCTGTCGGATACTGACGCCGTGGCCCGCGCCGTGCAAGGCGCAGAGCTGGTGTTCCATTTGGCCGCCAACGCCGACGTACGGTTCGGCACCGAACATCCGCGCAAGGACCTGGAGCAGAACACCATCGGCACGGCCAATGTGCTGGAGGCTATGCGGACGCGCGGCGTACGGCGCATCGCGTTCGCATCCACCGGCTCGGTCTACGGCGAGCCGGAGATCTTCCCCACTCCGGAAGACGCGCCGTTTCCGGTGCAGACTTCGTTCTATGCCGCTTCCAAGCTGGCGGCCGAAGCCCTGATCGAAGCCTACTGCGAGGGCTTCGGCATGCAGGGCTACATCTTCCGGTTTGTATCCATCCTGGGCGAGCGCTACACACACGGCCACATTGTGGACTTCTACCGGCAACTTCTGGACCATCCTGGGCATCTGGATGTATTAGGAGACGGGCGGCAGCGCAAGTCGTATCTGTACGTGCAGGACTGCCTGGACGCCATGCTGCTGGCCCTGGAGCGCTGCGGCGGGAAGGCAAACGTTCTGAATCTGGGCACCGACGAATATTGCACGGTGAACGATTCCATTGGTTGGATCTCGGAGCGCCTGGGAGTTTCGCCACGCCTGAACTATACAGGCGGCGAGCGCGGATGGGTGGGCGACAGCCCCTTCATTTTTTTGGACTGTTCGCGCATACGGGCGCTGGGATGGCGGCCACGGCTCAGTATCCGGGAGGCGGTAGTGCGAACGGTGGACGATTTGCAGGCGCGCTTTAAGGCACAGGGGGCGGGGCAATAACTATGTCAAGGATTGGACGAAAAGCTGTCTGGCTGGCGGCGATCCTGGTAATGGCGCAGGCTGGATTCGCCCAGGAACCCCGCAAACTGGACGCTCTGGAGAGCATGAGCTCTTCGCTCGAAGCGCTGGCGCGGCGCGTGAACCGATCGGTAGTCAAGATCGTGGTGACCGGATACGGCATCAGCGAAGAGTCGGAGTCCAGCAACACCAGCTTGATCGTCCGGCAGCGAGCCACCGGTTCCGGCGTCATTCTGACCGAGGATGGCTACATCGTGACGAACGCGCATGTGATTACGGGCGCGCGCCGGATTCGCGTGCAGTTGCCGAACACGGAGCAAAGCGAGTTGGCGAGCCACTCGATCGTGAAGCCGGCCGGCACGGTGATGGACGCCAAGATCGTGGGCATGGATCGCGAAACGGACGTCGCGGTTCTGAAGATCGCGGCCACTGGGCTGGCGCACCTAACTCTGGGCGACTCGCGTGAGTTGCGGCAGGGCCAGATGGTGATGGCCTTCGGCAGCCCGCTGGGCTTGCAGAATTCGGTCAGTCTCGGGGTGGTGAGCGCGGTTGCCCGCCAGCTCAAGCCGGATAGTCCCACGATTTATATACAGACCGATGCGTCTATCAACCCCGGTAACAGCGGCGGTCCGCTGGTGGACATGAGCGGGCGGGTGGTTGGGCTCAACACCATGATCCTGACGCAATCGGGTGGCAGCGAAGGGATCGGTTTCGCGGTGCCAAGCGACATCCTACGGAATGTGTACAACCAGATTCGCAAGGAGGGGCATGTACACCGCGGCCAGATCGGCGTCAGCGTGCAGACCATCACGCCAGTGTTGACCGCTGGTCTGCGCCTGCCGCAGGATTGGGGCGTGCTGGTGGCGGATGTGGCTCCCGATGGACCGGCGGACAAATCCGGGCTGAAACCGGGAGACATCGTACTCAGCCTGAACGGCAGAACCATCGAAAATGCGCGCCAACTGGAGGTAAATGTGTATCGCTTTGCGGTGGGCGACCAAGTGAAGCTGGAGGTGCTGCGGGGCGCCGACCGGCTGACCATGGATGTGCCGGTCGTGGCCGAAGATGACGATCCGCAGCGCTTCGCGGACCTGGTGAATCCGGACAAGAATTTGATTTCCAAGCTGGGCATCCTGGGTATTGAGATCGACCGGCGCGTGGCGCCCTTGCTGCCGGACTTGCGTAAACAATACGGCATTGTGGTGGCGGCCAAGGCGGCCGGCGCGGAAAGCCTGGAAGTGGACTTGCGTGCGGGCGACGTGATTTACTCTATCAACGAGGAACCGACGTCGACCATTGCGGCGCTGGTCACCGCGCTGGGGCAATTGAAGAGCGGCGACCCGGTGGTGCTGCAGGTGGAGCGCGACGGGCGATTGCAGTACGTGACGTTTGAGATGGAATAGCTTTTTGAACGGCAAGCTGAAGTTCGCCGTTGGCAGGCGAAAGCGCCTGCCCCACCTTAAAAATCTTAAGAACGATTCACCCCTCCGGTTCGTTATAACAGACAGAATGCCCTTGGCTATGGCCGCCGGCCGGCTGCGCGGCCGCAGCGACGCCGATCTGATACAGGCATCCAAGCGCGGCGATCTGTCCGCCTTCGAGGAGATCTACGCCACGCACGCCGGGCGTATGAAGAGTGTTGCGTTTCATCTACTTGGAGATCGCGCGGACGCCGAGGATGCGGTCCAGGAGGCGTTTTTGAAGATCTATCGCGGGGCCGGCGCGATCCAGTTCGAAGCCGGCTTCGCCCCGTGGATGTACCGCATCCTGCTGAACTGCTGTTACGACACGGGGCGCAAACGGCGCCGGCAGGCGGAATCGCAGTTCGACGCGGAGCCCGCGGCGGCGAACGATGTTCCGCTGGCAGTCGCACTGCGGCATGCGCTCGGGCGCATACATCCGCAATACCGGATGGTGTTCTGGCTGTTCGAGGTGGAGGGTTTCCGGCATTCCGAGGTGGCGTCCATCCTGGAGATTCCGGAAGGCACATCGAAGAAGTGGCTCTTTGAGGCCAAACGGGAGTTGAAACGATTGTTAACGGAGAGCCGGCCATGACGTTCGACTGCAAAGATCTGGAGCGCGCGCTGGCGGTGCCGGAATTGCTGCCGGAGGCGCGCGAGCATGCCAAGGTCTGCGACGCGTGCCGCCGGGAACTGTGGCTGTGGGGCGAGATGTCGAATGTCGCGCATGGCCTGCGGGAGGAATGGCAGAGCCCCGATCTGTGGCCGCGTATCCGCGATGCGCTGGCGGCGCGGCAGAAGGCAGCCAAGCCGCGCGGCCACAATTGGAAGCTGTTGACCGGCATAGCGGCGGCCCTGGTGGTGACGGTTTCGATTTCCATTCTGGCGCCCTCGCGGCCGGCGCCTGCGCCGCGGCCGGACAGCGATTTCCTGACCGAACAGGCGCTGAGCGAAGTCGAACGGGCGGAGGCGGCATACCGGGCATCGATCGAGAAGCTTTCGCGCCTGGCGGAAACCAAACTCAGCGGCTCCGAAAGCGCGCTGACGATTGCTGGCCGCGAGAAGCTGCTGGTGCTCGATGGGGAGATTTCAGAGGTCCGCTCCACGGTCGCGCATAACCGTTTCAATGCGCGGCTGCAGACGGAACTGGCGGTGTTGTACCGGGAAAAACAGGACACCCTGAAGGAGATTTTGCAAAGTGGGCAAAAGAATTAAGTACGGCCTGTGGCTGCTGCTGGCGGTGCAGGCTTTCGCGCGGGAGGAATATACGCGCAACTTCGACAAAACGGTGACGCTGGCCGCCGGCCAAAGCGTGCGCCTGGAGCACCGGATGGGCAACGTCAACATCCGCACGCACGCCAAACCGGAAATCGAGATTCACGCCACCATACGGGTATCGGCGTCCAACGATGCGGAGGCAAAGCGCGTCGCGGACGAGATCCGGATCGAGGTGACCACGGCGGGCTCGGCGCTGGTGATTCGGACGGAGTATCCGAAGGAGGAGCACGACGGCTTTCTTGGATTCCGGAATCTCTCGTACTCGGTGAACTACGAAGTGACCATGCCCGAAACCGCGCCTTTGGAGCTGCGGAACAGTTTCGGCAGCGTGAGCATCGACGGCCTGAAGGCCAACGCGGATGTGACCAATGCGCACGGCAAGCTGACATTTCGCAACGGCAAAGGAACCGAGCGCCTGGAGAACTCGTTTGCGGCCGTCGAAGTCGCCGGCAATGCCGGTGACGTGGAGATTCGCAACGGCAACGGCAGCGTGGATGTTTCCGGTGTCACCGGCATCGTGAACGTTAAAAACCGCTTTGCGAATGTCACGGTAACCAATCCGGGACACGGCGGCACCATCGTGAACGGCAACGGGGCGGTGGAGGTTACCGGCGCGGGCGGCGATGAACGCATCACCAATTCGTTCGGCAAGGTGACCGTCAGCGGGGTGAAGGGGAACTTGGTGGTCGGCAACTCCAACGGAGAAGTCGAGGCTAATGGCGTGAGCGGCTCCGCGGAGCTGAATACCACCTTTGCGACTGTGCGTTTCGGCGATATCGGCAAGGCGTTATCCGTGCGCGCGACCAATTCCGCGGTCATCGGCAGGAAGGTGGGCGAGTCCGCTACGATTGAGAACTCGTTTGGGCGGGTGGAAATCAGCGAGGTGCGGAAAGGCATTCGGATCGTCGGGGGAAACAGCCCGGTTGCGGTGACGGATGTCGGCGAGGAAGCTTCGCTCAAGACCAGCTTCGGCCTGGTGACGGCGGATCGGGTGGGCGGAATCCTTACCGTGGAGGACTCCAATGGCGCGGTGAAAGCGTCTAGCATTCGCAGTGGCGCGAATGTGAGGACCAGCTTCGGCGCGGTGATGCTGGATGGGGTAACGGGCGCGGTAGATGTGGAAAACCAGAACGGCGGAGTGGAAGTATCGCTGCTGGGGCAACAGTGCCGGCCGGTGGTGATTCGCACGAGTTTCTCCGCGGTGCGCGTGCGCGTGCCGGACAACGCCAGTTACTCAGTGGCCGCCAAAACCTCGTTTGGCAAGATCCATACAGACTTCCCGTTGACGGTTTCCGGGGACGTGAGCGCCGATGCGCTCAGCGGGAACATCGGGGCGGGGGGTTGTTCCATGCGGCTGACTAATAATAATGGAAGCATCGAGATTTTGAAGAACGGGAAGAGCTAGACGGCGAACTGAAGTTCGCCGCGGCACGCTAAAGCGTGCGCTACTAGCGCGGATCGAGCGCCTGGTCGATATACATCCACACGACGCGGGCCGCGCGCGCCACCACCGGCACGGCCGGCAGGTAGGCCACGAAGGCTGCCCCGATCGCGACATCGTAGGGCCAGCCGGTGAGCCTCCAGATCAAAAGCACCAGCAGGAGCACCGGCGGAATCGACAAACCGTAGCTCACGTACATAGCGCCGAGAAAATAGCCTTGTTCGCGCTCGAAGCGCAGTCCGCAGACCGGACAATTGTCGCGCATGGCCAGCGGGCTGCGGTAGACTGGACGGCGGAAAATCGAACCCTGTCTGCACCTGGGGCAAAGCTCGCGCCAGATGCCGGATGCCGTCGAAACCGGTCGCGCCTGGGGGACCATCCCTCTTTTCCTCACGTTACGAGCAGCGCCAAAGCCGCCGCGCTCATCACCCCCGCGCAGATCCATCCAAGTATCTTTGCTCCCCGCGAGTTCGTACGCGTGCCCATAACTTTCTTGTCGCTCGTCAGCAGCACCACCAAAACCACCAGCGGTGGCGCGAGCACACCGTTCACTACGGCCGACCAGAACAGCATCTTCACCGCATTCAACCGCGCAAAATCAAGAGCCAGCCCCACCACCATAGCTCCCAAAATGACCATGTAGAATTGCGGGGCCCGGCCCGGCTTCCGGCTCAGCGAATCTCCTCTCCATGACGCCGCTTCCGCAATGGCATAGGCGCAAGATCCTGCCAATACCGGGACGCCCAACATGCCGGTGCCGATCAATCCCAGCGTGAATAGCCAATATGCGCCCTTGCCAGCCAATGGCCGCAAGGCTTCGGAGGCCTGTCTGGCCGTTTCGATGTTCCGCATGCCATGCGCGTGCAGGGTCGCCGCGGTGGTGAGAATGATGAAGAACATGACCAAGTTGGAAAAGAACATTCCCGTGAACACGTCGTCCCTTGCCACGCTCAATTCCAGATTTGTGGAGCCGCGCCGCAGAGCCACGGTGGTCTTCCCATGCTTCCGGTCCTCCTCTACTTCCTGGGACGCCTGCCAGAAAAACAGGTAAGGAGAAATCGTGGTTCCCAAAATCCCGACCAGAACGGCCATGTACGAGCGCGTCCAAGCCACCTGCGGCAGAAAAGTCCCACGCAGGACGCCGCCCCAATCCGGATGCGCCAGGAACGCTGTGACGACGTAAGCGAACAACACCAGAGTGAGCCACTTGAAGACGCGCGCAATGAGACTGTAAGAGGTCCAGATCAGCAGGCCCGCGATCAGCAAGGCAAAGAAGGGTGTCCAGCAATAGGACGGGATTCCCGTCACCATCCGCGTGGCATCGGCCATGCCGCCCAGATCCGCGCCGATGTTGAACACGTTCGCCACAATCAGCAGCACGCATGCCGGCCACAGCACCCACCGTGGATACCGCGCTCGGATCGCGCCCCCAAGCCCGCTACCCGTCACCATTCCGAGCCGCGCACACATCAGTTGCACGGCCGCCATCAGCGGGAAAGAAACGAGGGCCGTCCAAAGGAAGGAATATCCGAACGCCGCGCCGGCTACCGAGTATGTTGAGATCCCGGAAGGATCGTCGTCCGCCGCGCCCGTAATCAGCCCCGGTCCGAGATTGGCAAAGAACCGCGACACAATTCCGCCCTGTTTCCGATGGGGGGTAGGGCTGGCGCGCTTCAAACCTCAGAGGCTCCTGCCATGATACCTAATCCGCGTGCTGGCAATTGAGGGCCCAAATTCACGCAACTACCGGAGGTCGCGGCGCGAAGAACACGCTCTGGCGGCGGGCGCGGCAGATTGCTTTGGCGGCATGTTTGCGCTCCGGTGGAAGAGATCTGAGGGAGGGTAACACGCTTGCCGGGAAGGGGTCAAGCGCGCGCGGGCCGTGCTAGCGGTTGGGCTCGGAGGGGCGCCGATACTATCGATGATTGTGGTACTAGAACTCAATCAGCGAGGACTCGCGTGGGACCCAGTCCCGGAGTGATACCCTGTAGCAGTCGGGGGACCGAAGACTTGGAGAGGATTCACGTGTATCGCAAATCAACGATCGGCTACTGGGCAAGCCGGACGACGGCTGTGGTTCGTCCAGTGCTGGCCCTGTCGCTACTCGTTCTGGCTGCGCCGGGGTTTGGTCAGGCGCCATCGGAACAACCAGCACAATCAGCGCCATCGGAAGCACAACCATATGTGGGCCGCTTCCTGGTCTACGCGGGATACATGACCCTGGATAGTCCGCACATCAGTCTCGTGGAACCGGGGTTTCACATCCAGGCCGGGATGCGCTACTCCCGGCACATCAGTTTGGGTTTCGACTACAGCAGGGGGACGGGTAATACCTCGATAGGACTGGCCCTGGCGACCACCTCCTTGCAGAATTACGTCAATCAGCAGCTCACGCAATTGATAGCTCTGGGAATTGTCTCCGCCAGTTATAAGCCGGCGCTGCCGCTCAGCTCGGTGACTCAAACCTTCGCGGCCGGCCCGGAGTTTCCGTTTCGCCGCTTCAAGCGCTTTACGCCCTACATACGCCCTTCGGCCGGAGCCATCAATGAAGTCGCGACGGCGCATCCCGCCGATCTGCTGACGCGGGTCCTTGTAAAACAAATTGCGCCTTCCGGGCAGGAGGAGGAATGGACGGCATTCTACGGCTTCGGCGGTGGCGTCGCGTTAAACATCACCAGGCATTTCAGCCTGATTGTGCAAGGAGACTTCGTACACGATCACCTGTTCCCCGACCTGTTGCGGGATGGCCGCAACACGATTCGCTTTTCGATCGGCCCAGGTTTCCAGTTCGGTGGAAACGTGACGAAGAAGTGGGGCATTCCGGGTCATTGGGAGTGACGCGGCTGGCGGCGCCCACCCCCCGGCGATACCTTTTCCGGGAACCGGCGTCCAACCCGTGGCGCAGACCGCGCAATAATGATGAACCTGGATCAAGAGGGGATGGATGCGTCATCTTGGCTTCGCTTTTTTGATCTTCGCCAGCGGCATGCTCGCGGGGCCCGACAATTGGCCGGGTTGGCGCGGTCCCACGTCGAACGGCGTCTCGACGCTTAAGGACATCCCGACCTCCTGGAGCCACGACCTTAACATCGCGTGGAAGACTCCGTTGGCGGGGCGCGGCCACTCCTCGCCGGTGGTCTGGGGCAATCGTATTTTCCTGACCACGGACATCGAAGGCGAGGTTCTGCCGGGCGCTACGCCCGTGAAGCATCGTGTGGAGGGCCAGCCGTTCCGGCACCCCGACAGTGTGGGCGGAAATCGCAAGCACACGCTCCGCGTCCTCGGCTTCGACGCGGCCACCGGCAAACTGCTGTGGGAGCGCACCGCTTACGAGGGCCCAGTCTTCGACGACATACACAAATTCAACACCTATGCGTCGCCCACGCCGGTGACCGACGGCAAGTATGTCTATGCGTACTTTGAATCGCAAGGGCTCTATAAATACGATTTCGACGGCAACATGGTTTGGAGAATGTCGCTCGGGGGGATCGCGACGCTGGGCGTGGGCACTGGCGTTTCACCGGTACTGTTCGAAGACAAGATTTTAGTTCTCGCCGATCAGGACGAAGGCGATGCTTCTTTCCTCGCGGCGGTGTCGACTCTGGACGGCAAGATCCTCTGGAAGGTAAAGCGCGATGAGGCGGTCAACTGGACGACGCCGGTGATTGTCGAAGCGGGCCAGCAGCCGGAGCTGATAGTCCCTTCGATGCAAGACGTGGTGGCTTACGATCCGCGCAGCGGAAAGGAGATCTGGCGGACGGAAGGCGTGGAAGGCAATTCGGTGCACACGCCCGTTTACGGGCATGGGATGGTGTACGTATCCACCGGGTTCCCGAAGAAGAAAACGATGGCGATCCGGCTGGACCCGGCGCCGGGGCAGGCGCGCGTCGCCTGGAAATATGACAAAGGCACCGGATACATTCCCTCGCCGATCCTCTACGGCGACTATCTTTACCTGATGACTGGCGGAGGCCTGCTGACCTGCCTGGATGCCGTCACTGGCGAGCCGAAGTATGAAGGCAAGCGCTTCCCGCAGCCGGGGCAGTTCACTTCGGCGCCAGTAGCGGTCGACGGAAAGCTCTTGATCACCAGCAACGACGGCGACACGTATGTGGTGAAGGCCGGACCGGTGCACGAAGTCCTGACAACGAATTCGCTGGGCGAACAGGTGTTTGCATCCCTGGCGCTGGCGGACGGCTCGGTATTCATACGTTCGGCAAACAGTTTGTATCGGATAAGGCAAAGCGCGGCGCAATAGCGGCGGATTCTATCAGTGGGCTTGAAAAGCTGAGCGCCGAAGAAAGAAAGCCAAACGGGTCTGGACAATGCAAGAGATAAGCGCTATCCTCAGAATGCAACGCTTGCTATTAGCCGCCGTGGTATAGCAAGCCTCCAAGTTGTTCGTGGGCATACTTATAAGCGCCTAAAGGCCGATACCATACTCGCCGACGCGCACCGTCCAAAAAAACATTGCAACGCCTGTGGAAATGGCACTGTAACTGGTGGCGACGCCTCCGCCGATCCCTCCCAGCATGGGAAGTTCGCGAGGAGGATGGCCAAGGGGTGGTTTCGCAGCGAGTCATCCCTGCCGTCTGGGGTTAGGTTTGAGCGTCACCACGGCAGAAGCGTAAAGGAAGAAGCATATGCCCCGGCATCTGGAGTACCTGATCGAGGAGGCGCGTAAGCACAGGATCACCCCTGAAGAGCGGGATGCCCAAGTGCGCAGTTTCGCCTATGGCAACACGCATTTCGAAAACCCAGCGATCACGAGGGCTGACGTAGATGAAGCCATGGACGCGCTGAACGCAGAACGTGAACACGCCACTACGGATCGTTCCTAAGGGAACGGTTTATCGAGACGACGAAGAAAAGATCCGCCTGGAAGCGCGCAACGGGGTCATCCAGGCGGAGTATATTCTGTATGAAGCATCCAGTTGGGCCGGGACATGCCGGTTCTCACCCGAGATAATCCTAGAACTGCAGCGCTTGGCTGTCTATCAAATCTATAGGTGCGCTGGGCACTTCAGAGACGGGCCGGCGTTCATTGAGGGTGGGACGCACCAGCCGCCGGACCACTCCGAAGTGATCGCCATCGTCCAAGCGATGTGCGATTATGTGAACCGGAACTGGCAGACCCCGGCCAACGCGGTTCATTTGTCCGCCTATGTGATGTGGCGCCTGAACTGGATCCACCCGTTTTTCGGTGGCAACGGTCGCAGCTCGCGAGCGGCCTCATACCTCGTCCTCTGCGGCAGACTGGGGTTCCTCTTGCCGGGCGTGAAGTCGATTCCAGACTTGATTGTGGCAAGTCGCGAACCCTATTACGCCGCCCTCCGCCAGTGCAGATCACGCTTGCGAATCCGGAGGACAGGATGTCAGCAAGATGGAAGACCTTCTTTCCAGCTTACTCGCCGAGCAACTTGTTAGCTTTCATGCTCTGGCGACAGGCAGACCCGCAAAACTTCAGTAGGGTTGACGGATCCCCGTTTACTGGTCAGCCTGTCCAATCGAAGGCAGCCTTCAAGCGCCACCTGACTACGCCACCTCGGTCATCGGCCTGACTCACGAGCGGGGACTCGTGCACTCTTCCAGCGTTTCCAGGCGGACGCGCAAGGCCCGCAGTTCTTCGCCACCCAGCTTCTCGGAGCAGCCGGCCACCACTTGGCGGCCTCGCTCGGCGAGCATCCGCCGGTATGCCGGGTCCGGAGTGGTAACGGCGATGTCACCGAGGGCGCGCAGCAGCCGCAAACTCACCGCCACATCCGATTTTGCGTACAGCCGTATCTGCTCGAAGGCCGCCTCCAGCAGCCGCTCGAAGCCGATCCACGGGATGATCACGCGCAGGGTGCCCGGCGGATCGTAGAGCGCGGGTTCCGGCGGCTCTTTGGAGGCGAATTGGATCAGGATTCGGCTGAGTTGGTCCACGCAGCTAATGGCAGTGGTGGGATCGTTCACTGCGGGCGAGATGGCTTTCAGCGCGATATCCACGATCTGCAGGACGCCGAACTCGACATCCTGTTGCAAGGTTCTGGTCGGACCGAAGTCGAACGCGCCGCGCAATCCGGCGCTGGCCTCGGGGGTGAGCCGGTCCCCTTTGGAGACCATCAGGAGCGGGACGCCCGCGGGAACGAAGTGGCCGACGCGCCGTAGGACCTGGATCTTCACGCGGTAGGACTTCGCCAACGCGACCAGACGCTTGCGGTCGATAAACCGGATGTAGCCGGAGACATCGCTAGAGACCGGCGTCTCAGCCTCTAGATGGCCGATGCCGGTATCTTGCAGCCGGTCGGGCCGGTGCGGCCACGGCATCATCTCGTCGATCATGGCCACGGATTCCGCGGCGATCTTATCCACGATGTGGTTGACGCTGATGGCGCGGGAGATGTGGTGAATGAAGAAGAGCAGCCAGCCCACGCAGGCGATCGCCAGCAGCATGGCCCCCATCACGGTGAAGACTGGCGCGAAGGGATGCGGCAGCGAGCGCGCGGTGGGCAGCGCCGCCATGCAATAGAGGAACGTGCCTAGAAAGACGCCCAGGGTCCATTGCGTGACGCGGTCCTGCACGAAGCTGACGATGATGCGCGGGGAGAACTGCATGGAGGCCAGGGTCAGCGTCATCAGCAGGATGGCGAAGACGATGGAGACCACGGTCATGATGGAGGCGGCGATGCCTGCCAGGATGATCTGGGCGACTTGTGGATCGGCGCGCGAGGGGAACAGTACCGGCGGCGTCCAGGCACTGAGACCGGGGGCGGCCTCTTCCAGGCCCGACAACAGCGCACCCGCGCAACCCAGCGCCAGTGCGATCGATAGCGGGCGCACGAGGAACCCGCCGCGCAGGTTATACATGACGCGGCCGAACAGTAGTGGCAGGCGGAGGTTCAAGTTATATTGAGTTTACAGCTTTAGCTGGTTACTACGCATGGCTCGCCACGCTGAGTCCCGCGTCTCGCATCGCTAACCGGCCCGCGTGCAGGTTGCTGTGCCACAGAGAACTCCACTACTATCCCATAATCCAACTAGCCGGTCAGTCCGTAGCGCTTAGTACCACCCCTCCTGGAAGTAGATACCCGGTCATGATATGTTGGGCGCGGGAGATTCCCATATGCTCGCAAATCCGCGGATTGATTGTTGTGCGATGTTCCTCGGGCTGGCGGCGCTTGCGCCCTTCGCGGCCGCGCAACCCGTCTTTACGACATTATTCGCAGGCGGGTCTGCCACGCCGCTCGTGCCGGGCGCCGACGGCGCGTTCTACGGAATCGGCGGTGGCCAGATTTTCCCGGAGTGCCCCGGCGGATGCGGGGGAATCTTCTCGTTGACGCCTCCGTCAACCGGGGGAGGTCCCTGGACCGGAACCACAATTTACGCATTTACATCCATCCAGGACGGGATCGGCGCCGCGGGCGACACGCTCATCAAGGGCCCGAACGGCGTTCTTTACGGAACCACCGGCTTCGGCGGCACCGGATGCAAGGGGACGGGGTGTGGGACGGTGTTCTCGCTCACTCCGCCAGACGTGCCTCACGGTGCCTGGAGCAAGGCGACCTTCGCATTTAACGGGTATACTAATCTTCCGGATAGCCTGGCGCTGAGCAATGGAATCCTGTACGGGACCAGCCGCGACGGCGGAACCTCTAGTGCGTGTTATCTGGGCTGCGGCGATTTCTTCTCGGTAACGACGCCGAGTGCCGGCCAACCCGCCTGGTCGACGCACGTTCTCTACTCCTTTACCGGTGGCGCCGATTCCCACCCGCTTTCGGTCGTACCCGGCGGTAATGGAGAGTTTTTCGGTACCGCCAATGGCATTGGTTGCCCCGCTGACTGCGGGTATGTGTTTTCCATGACGCAAGACGCCCCTGGCAGTCCCTGGAAGGAGACGGTGCTTTACGCCGCCACCGATACGGATGCCGCCAACAACTTCCTGAGTATCGTCGTCGGCAATGGGGTCATTTACGGCACGTCGACCTACGGGGGCGCCAACGGCGAGGGCTCGGTTTTTTCGTTGACGCCGCCCTCCTCGCCTGGAGGGTCTTGGACCGCAACCACCCTATATAGTTTCGCGGGCGTCCCGGATGCGGCCCAGCCCAATCCCGGCTTGATCATTGGGCCCAGCGGTGCGCTCTATGGAACCAGCAACATGGGCGGGCCCAGTTGTCAGTTGAGTTCCGAGGGTTGCGGTACGATCTTCTCCTTGGCGCCGCCCGCATCCCCAGCCGGCGCCTGGACCGAGAAAATACTTTACGCATTTACGGACGGGAACGACGGCGCTTGGCCTACCACCGGCCTCGTCTTGGGAACCAATGGGGTGCTTTATGGCAGCAACACAGTGGGCCCAGAACGGATCGAGGGCGGTTTTGTCTTCTCGTTGAAACCTTAGAGTCAGCCCGTCAGGAGGATTTTGCAATGTTGCACACAAGCCAGACCAGGCACTACGGAACCCTGCTGCTGATAGCGGCGCTGGCGCCCGCGGCAGCCGCGCAATCCAAGTTTTCCACGATCTATGCTTTCAACGCCGACGGCAGTGCCGGCGATGGAAAGCTGCCTCTCGTCTTGGCAACCGGCGGGACCAGCGCACACCCTGTACTCTACGGAACGACATTACAGGGCGGACCGCTAACGGCGCAATGCACCTCGGGATGCGGTACCGTGTTTTCGTTGACGCCGCCCTCGCCGGCTGAGACTCCCTGGACCGAAACCCAGATCTACAATTTCACAGCCCCGGCCGATGGGCTCGGGCCAAACACGCTGCTAGTCGGACCATCCGGCGTGCTGTACGGAACCACCAGCGCCGGCGGTATCGACGGTTACGGAACGGCCTTCTCGCTGACTCCGCCTTCTACCTCCGGCCAACCGTGGACGAAAAGCACCTTCCAAGTTACCACTAACCTGGATTTCTGGATTCCGGATAGTATAAGTCTCGTCGACGGTGTGTTATACGGAGTGAGCCAGGGAGGAGGTTACGGCACGTTTTTCTCGCTGATCCCGCCGAACGGCAGCACCCAGACCTGGACCTTTACTTTCCTGCTAAGCTTATATCCCTTGTTCGAACCCATGGTGCTGACGCCGGGCGGAAACGGTGTTTTCTATCTCACCACCGACGCCAATATTCTTGGCAAGTGCTCAAATTGTGGTGCGGTGGTTTCCTTGGACGGCACGCAGCCTAGTGGTCCCTGGACTGACACTGTTTTGTGGGGGTTTGGAGGAAGTGGCCATGGCGATGGTAATGGCTTCTCCGCCGTGGCCGTGGGCAGCGGCGGCGTGCTCTACGGCGTCACCAACGACGGCGGAACGCACGGATTCGGCACGGTATTCTCATTGACCCCTCCTGCGTCGCCTGGGGCCCCCTGGACGGAAACCATACTGCACAATTTCGCTGGCGGCAAAGACGCCGCCTATCCCAACCCGAGTGTGGCGATCGATGCCCAGGGCCTCCTTTACGGCACCAGTTCCAATGGCGGCGACCCCAGTTGTCCTTTGTATTATGCTTCCGGCTGTGGGACGGTGTTCTCGTTGACGCCTCCCGCGTCGTCCGGCGGCGCCTGGTCGGAGAATGTGCTGCATGCGTTCCACGCCGGCAACGATGGCGCGTTCCCGCTTGCCGGTGTCGCCCTGGGACCGGATGGAACGCTGTTCGGTACCACCACCCAGGCTGGCGGGCAAGGTAAATACGGAACGGTCTTCGTGTTGCACCCGTAGCGCCGGCATCCAGGCGGGAGCCACAGGATTTACCACCGGCTGCGAGGGCGTTCTACTTTCGGACGTGCCTCATTGACGTTTAGGGTTCTGCCGTCAATGTCTCCGCCGTTGAGGGCGGCGATAGCCTGATCGCCTTCGGTATCGTTGGTCATCTCCACGAAACCGAATCCTCTGGGCTTGCCCGTCTCACGATCGGTCACGATGCTGACACGTTCGACAGTTCCGTGGGTTTCAAACAATGAACGAACTGTTCCTTCCGTGGTCGCGAAGCTGAGATTACCTACAAAAATGTTTTTCACGCGATCTCCATCTTTCAGTTACTCATCTTCAAAGCGTGCGGCGTGGCATCCGGGAGAAAGGGCGCGGCCACCGAATAGGTCTGCGCCTGTTTGGTACCCGACCTTTTTGCCGGAACGGGCCGGTTCGCCAGATAGAACAGCATTTCCGTATCGGTGAGCGCGTAGGGGGGAGGCGCCAGCGCGACGCCGGCAACCAGTGCAGCAGCCAGCAAATGCAAACACAGGTTGGGGCCCTCCTGTATGCCGACGTGATGCTTCGTGAAGAGAGCCAGGTCGGCCTTCACGACGACTGTCGCTCTCGCTTCGCCAAGCTGCGTCCGCACAAAACGGTAAACCCGCACACTCCCGCTCTGTTCGAAACCCATATAACGGAGCGGCAGGGCTTCGTGACATCCAACCTTGGACCCCGGGACGCGCAGGCGCTCCACGCAAACGTTGTTCGCTTCGGGATTTCTTCCGGGCAAGAGGTCGAAAGTCACTAGCCGGCCCACGGCCAGGTTCACGATATCGTATGCCAGCACCCCGGTTGAGTCAAAGTGAATCCGTTGACCGTCGTCCGTACTGATCAAACCGGATGAGCTAACGTTGTTGAAGACCGCAATTGTTCCTGTCATAATTTTACTCCTTGTGGGCACTGGCAGAACTCGCTGCGCCAGCCTGATTGCAAGCCGGCCGCAACTCACGGACGAGGCTTTCTTGCCGGGCAACCCGGCTTTCGGAAGCGCAAAGTTCAAACGTAAAGCCTGTTGGAATTCCCGTCCGTTGGAAGGTGTCACGCTCTCGCAAGTGCTCCAATAATCGTCCCTGGACATCGTCGGCCTCCCCGATGTAGATCCATTCCCGGGCGCTGGAGAGTCCGTAAACTCCCGAAGCCGCGGGTGCGTTCTTGTGGACGGACGTTATCGTGAAAGCGCGTGCGCCGTGGTTTTGAAATGACATGCTAAGTCAGGGCCGGAAGATTGGCTTGCTCGAATGCAGCGGACAAGAGTGAGATGGCTAAAATACCGATGTTCCGCATTTGGTGGGTCGCTCCAGGCTGGTCTCCCTCATCGACTCAGTGCTTTTTCGGGTTGAAGCCGCTGATCCTTGGTACGTATTGGCACACAGAGAGTAAATGCGATGCGAGCATTATATAAAGGGCAGCCAATTTGCCTCGGACCTGGCGAAAACCACAACAGTGGAGGTAACCTTCGCCGGTTTTCCTCGGCTAAGAAAGTAATGCAGGGGCAACCTGTCTTAGTGCAGGTTGCCTGAGGAGTGGGCAAGATCGCTCAGCTCAGTCATTTAAGTATGGCTGGCTCCACTACGAAAGTCAATCGGTATCTTCTCCCCAACTCGCGCAACGGCACGAGAAATGCGAGGCGCCGGAGGTAGCGGAGGATTTCGAACGGCACCGGCCAGCACGGGGCAAGGCGAAATCTGCCAGCCGGCGCAACGCGCGGCATCGGCGTGGACCCGGGGCCGCTGCCGGCCGAGGGCAAGGCCGGGCAACCTGGAGGCTTGTTCCCCCGCTACACTGGTGATTAACGTCCCTTCAGACTTTTTCCGCCGCGGGGGCGTCATTTCACATGGAGCCGGAGCATTGATTCTTCGGGCGGTCGAGGATGCCGACCTGATTCGTAAGGCGCGCCGGGGAGATGTGGAGGCGTATAACCTTCTCATTTCCCGATGGGAGAGGCGTGTCTACAATTACTTGTTGCGCATCGTCGTCAACCGGGAAGACGCTCTGGACCTGAGTCAGGACGTTTTCTTGAAGGCTTACCAGAATCTCCGCAAGCTGGACGATCCCGCACGGTTCGCCCCGTGGCTCTACCGTATCGCTCACAACGAGGCCTATTCGCTCTTCCGCAAGCGCCGGCCGCAAGGCGAGACCGAGGAACTCCAGCCCGAAACCATGGAAGGAGAAGCCACACCGGGCGGCAATGCGGTCTTCCCGATCGAATTGACGCTGGCGGTTTCGAGCGCGCTCGGCAAGCTCACGGCCGACCAGCGCGAGACCGTGATCCTGAAAATCTACCAGGGCTTCAAATTCGAAGAGATCGCCGAGATCGTGGCGGCCCCGGTTTCCACCGTGAAATCGCGGCTGTACACGGCGCTAGACCTCCTGAAGGCGGAACTGGCTCCCGTAAAAGCACGAGGTGTATCATGAGTTGCTCGCCATTCGATCTGAGGGACTACTACTTCAAAGAGCTTGCCGAAAACGAGCGCCGGCTGACGGAAGTCCACGTCAAGACCTGCACTCACTGCCGCGAAGAACTGGACCGTTTGCGCGGCACGGAAACGGCGCTGCTCACGCTGCCGGACGAAGAGATCCCGCAGCGCATCGGTTTTGTCTCCGACCCCGTCTTCGAGCCTTCCGCGTTCCGCCGCGGCTGGGACGCCTTGTGGGGATCGGCGGCGCGCCTGAGCTTTGCTTCGGCCGCCATGCTTTCGATTGCCCTGATGGTTTTCGCCCTCACCCGCCCCACTCCGCAAATCAGCGCGCCGGCTCCCGCAATTGACCGCACCGCGCTGGCGGCGGATTTTTCGAGGCGCGTGAACGAAGCCGTCCAGAAGGCCGTCGTGGAGAGTGAAGCGCGGCAAGCCCGGCAGACCCAGGATCTGCTGGCTGCCTCCGAGAAGCGCCACGAACTGGAGACGCAGGCCATGATGGTGCGCGTCCAGGAATACCTGGAAGTGGAGAAGAAACGTCTGAACACTCTGATCCTGGCCAGCAACGACGCCGGCAGTCCCAACGGGGAGGCGCGGTGAGCGGCTTCGCCATCCTGCTCGCGTTGCTGTTCGCCGGACAAACTCCGCCGGCATCCCAGGTGCGCATTACGCGGGCCGCGCTCTCCGGGGTGGAGAAGAATTTCGACGGCCACTTCGCAAGGGCCAATACGCCTGATTCCTTCGAGCTTCTGGGCAACACCCGCGGCGTCTATCTGGAAGGCTTCGGCGCGGTCTTCAGCACCGAGTTGAACCTCCTGGTCACCCCCAACCTGAACCCGTTTCACACGTCATTCACCAAGCCGGAAATCGCCCGCATACACGAGCGCAAGCTGGAGCGGGTGCTGCTGCTGAAGCAGAATATGCGCCAGATGCTGGTAGATTCCGCCGCCGCTCTGGAGAACCTGCCGCCGCAAGAGCAGATCGTGCTGGCGGTCACGCTGTTCCATTATTCCTGGGAAGATTACAGCGGCCTGCCATCGCAGATCGTGATGCAGGCCCAGCGCCAACAGTTGCTGAGCAACGCCACGCGGGAAACCGCCATTCGCACACAAGAGTTCTGATGTGACCAGCGCCGATCCGCTTCCCAGCCCCCCGCCCCCCGCCCCCGGCCCCCGCTCTTTGCGCCTCGGCGAGATGCTGATCGCGCGCCGCCAGATACAGCCCGAGGATCTCGACCGGGCGCTGGAGTTGCAGAAGGAGCGCGGCGATAAGCTGGGCAAGATCCTGGTGGACATGGGCTTCATCGCGCTTCGCGACGTGCTGGCGGCGCTGTCCGAACAGCTCGCCGTCCCGCTGGTCACGCTCGATGGTCCGCCGCCCGCGGCGCCCGAAATCGAAGGACTCTCGGCCCGCTTCATGCGCCAGAGCCGGTTCTACCCACTGGCCTTGCACGATTCCACGCTCAGCATCGCCATGGCCGATCCGCTGGATTTCGACACCATAGCGGCGGTGCGCGCCTTCTCCGGCCTGCGGATCGAAACCGCGCTGGCCGCCGAGCAGGAAGTCCTGGACGCCATCGAGAAGCACTACGGCGAAGCCTCCAGGCAGTCTCTGGATGTCGAAACCGGCTCCGCGCAGGCCAGCGAAGACCTGGAACACCTGCGCGACATGGCCAGCGAAGCGCCGGTCATCCGGCTGGTCAACGCCATGATCGCGCAAGCCATCGAACAGCGCGCCAGCGACATACACATCGAGCCGTTCGAGAAGGAATTCCGCGTGCGCTTCCGCGTGGACGGCGTGCTCTTCAATCAGGAGGCGCCGCCGCGCGAGCTGAAGTCAGCCATCATCTCGCGGTTGAAGCTGATGGCCAAGCTGAACATCGCCGAGCGCCGCCTGCCGCAGGATGGCCGCATCAAGATCAAGATCCTGGGCCGCGAAGTCGACCTGCGCGTCTCCACGCTGCCGACGCTTTACGGCGAAAGCGTGGTGATGCGCCTGCTGGACCGCTCGACCGGCGACTTCTACGATCTGAGGCGGCTGGGCTTCGACGACCGCATGCTGTCCCGCATGGAGCATTTCACTTCTATGCCGCACGGCATCTTCCTGGTCACCGGGCCGACCGGCAGCGGCAAGTCCACCACGCTCTATTCGGCGCTGAAGCGCATCAATCTTCCGGATAAGAAGATCATCACTATCGAAGACCCCGTCGAATACCAGATGGACGGCATCAACCAGATCCATGTGAATCCGCAGATCGGGTTGACGTTCGCCGCCGGCCTGCGGCACATCGTGCGCCAGGATCCGGACGTCATCATGGTTGGCGAAATACGCGACCGTGAAACGGCGGACATCGCCATTCGCGCCGCGCTGACCGGCCACTTGGTCTTCTCCACGCTGCACACCAACGATGCGCCCAGCGCCATCACGCGCATCGCGGACATGGGCGTGGAAAACTACCTGGTGACTTCTTCGCTGGTGGCCGTGCTGGCGCAGCGCCTGGTACGGCTGATCTGCACGCAGTGCAAAGTCTCGGCCGGGGGCGCCATCTCCCCCGAGGGAGAGCGCATGGAGAGCTGGCGCGGCGCCGGATGCGAGCGCTGCAACGGCTCCGGCTATATCGGCCGGATGGGCATCTTCGAAATGATGGAGCTGAACGACGAACTCCGCACGCGCATCCTGGCCCGCGAAGACGCGGCGCAACTCACACTGGCGGCCCGCCGCTACGGAATGCGCAACCTGCGCGAGGACGGCTGGCGCAAGATCCGCATGGGCGTGACCACGGTGGATGAGGTCATCCGCGTTACCCAGGAATTCTAATGACTCTAGCCCAACCGCATAAACGCTTGCTTACGCGCGCGGCTCTGATCGGAGCCACGACCGTGAGGGAGTGGTCTTCCGGGCATACGAGATCGCATTCAAGAAATCGTGCACTTAGCCACCAGCCGCCAGCCACTAACCACCAGCCACGCGCCGAAGACGCGAAAGGCGCCTGATGACCACCTTCTTTTTCAAAGCGGTGGCTTCCGACGGCAAGGTGCGCACCGGGCGGCTGAGCGGCGATACCGACAAGGCGATCGCCCGCGAGCTGCGCAAACAGGGCTTGACGCCGGTCTACGTGGGCGTGGCGCCCAAGAAATCCTATGAGATCGCCCTGCCAACCTTCGCCAGAGGCCGCCGGAGGGATGTCCTGTTCTTCACGCAGGAACTGTCCACCCTGCTGAATGCAGGCATTCCGCTGGACCGGGCGCTGGCCATCACGGGCGAGTTGACCGAGCGGGCTTCGTTTCGCTTCATCGTCCTCGATGTGCTGCGCGTGCTGAAGGGCGGCCGGTCGCTGGCCGATAGCCTGGCGACGCATGGCGGATACTTCTCGGACCTGTTCGTCAACATGGTGCGCGCGGGTGAGGCCTCCGGCGCCTTGGCCACCGTATTCGAGCGCCTGGCGGAGTTCGAACGTACGCGCGACGACCTGCGCGGCTACATTGTCTCCGCCATGATTTACCCGGCGCTGCTGGCCAGCGTCGGACTGGCCTCCATCTTCATCCTGTTGAATTTCGTGGTGCCGCGCTTCGCCAGCGTTTTTTCCGATTCTCACCTGAAGATCCCGCTGCCCACCGAAATCATGCTGGAGGCCAGCCGCATCGTGCAGGCGTACTGGTGGATGGCGGCGCTGACCGCGACCGTGCTGATCGTAGGTATGCGCTGGTATGTCGGCACCGTGCCGGGCCGGCTGTGGTGGGACACCTGGCGGTTGAAGGTGCCGCTGCTGGGAGATTCGCTGCTCAAGGCCGAGACGTCGCGGTTCGCGCGGGCCATGGGCACGCTGGTGGCCAACAGCGTGCCACTGGTACAATCGATTGGCATCTCCGCCGCCATCCTGAACAATCGCTACATCGCCGGCTCTTTGGATGCCGTGGCGCAGGGCGTCAAGCGTGGCGAAGGGATTGCGGCTCCCGTGCGCAAGGCGGGCGTTTTCCCGCCGCTGGCCGGGCACTTGTTGGCGGTGGGCGAGGAGACCGGCAGACTGGACTCCATGTTCAACCGCATGGCGGACATCTACGACAACGATACGCGCGCTTCCATCAAGCGCTTCACCGCGATCTTCGAGCCGCTCGTCATCCTGGTGATGGGAATCCTGGTGGGCGCTTTGATCTTGAGTATGCTGCTGGCGATTACCAGCATTAACGAGGTAGCAGCGTGAAACAATCCAACGAGAACCGGAAACGGCGGGCGCAGGCCGGCGTCACCCTGATCGAGATGCTGGTGGTGGTGACCATCATCGGGCTGTTTGCGGCTTTAGTGGTGCCGCGCATGTTGAAGAGAAGCGACATCGCGCGCGTCACCGCGGCCCGCGCCCAGATCAACGCCTTTATGACCGCGCTGGGCACTTACAAGCTCGACACGGGCACCTTTCCCACCACCGAAGAGGGCCTGCAAGCGCTGCGCGAGAAGCCTACCGATGTCAACCAGTGGGCCGGCCCTTATCTGCCCCAAGAGATTCCCAACGATCCCTGGGGCCACCCGTATATCTACAAATATCCAGGCGAGCACGGAGACGAGCCAGATGTGATCTCCTATGGCCAGGATGGGCAACCGGGCGGAGAGGGATTGAATGCGGACATCGTCAGTTGGAAGAGCCAATAGGGAGGCAGGCGAAACCGCCGGCCCCACCACCGAGCGCGGGGTCACGCTTATCGAACTTGTCCTGGTGGTGGCCGTCGTTTCCCTGATGGCCGGTATCACGTTTCCCGCCATCTCCTCGGGTCTGGAGAGTGTCCGGCTCTCATCGGCATCCAATTCGATCGTTAGCTTCCTTAACGGTGCGCTGAATCGCGCGGAGCGCCGGGAACAGGTCATGGAGGTGGTCATTTCACCCAAGGAAAGCAGGCTTTGGCTGTACTCCGCCGCGCCGGGCTTCGAGCGCGAGCTCGACATGCCGGAGGGCGTCACGATTGAAGCCGTCCTGCCGGAGCTGGAGCCGCCGCGAGACGGCCCGCGCAGTTTCCTGCTCATGCCCGGAGGTGTGCCGCCGCGCATAGGCGTACAGCTTCGCAATCGCCGCGGAGCCCGCCGCATCGTGCGCGTGGACCCCATCACCGGCGTTCCCCAAATCGAGGTCCTGGAAATCAAGTGAAACAGCGCGGCTTCACACTTCTGGAAGTGCTGGTCGCCACCGTGATCATGGGGATCGCGGTGGTGGGCGTGCTTTCCGCGTTATCCAGCACGATGCGCAGCGCGGCGCGGCTCACCGATTACGACCGGGCGGTCATGCTCAGCCGCGCGAAGCTGGACGAGTTGCTTCTGGACCCGTATTTTCGGGCCGACACGCCCGCACAGGGCCAGTTCGATCCCGCGCTGATGGGTGGTCTCGAAGGCGGCTGGCGCGCCCTCCTTACGCGCTTCGAGATGCCGCCCGGATATCCAAAGAGCGCCGCGGCCACCGACCAGACCCTCGACCGCCTGGAACTGCAGATCTGGTGGATCGCGAATGGCCAGCGCCATACTTTTGTGGTCGACGGCTACCGCGCGGATATGGTGCGCCGCGAGGATCTACAGCCATGACGAGAGTGCCGCACCGCAACCCGCAATCCGGCCTCACGCTGATCGAAGTGCTGATCGCCGTGACGCTGCTCAGCGTCCTTTCGGTAGGCATCCTCATGGCCATGCGGGTGGGGCTGGATGCGCTGCATAAAGCCAACAACAAACTGATGGACAATCGCCGCGTGGCCGGCGCGCAACGTGTGCTGGAGCAGCAGATCGCCGGATTCCTGCCGGTCAACGCGCTCTGTTCCGGCAACCCGGACGCCCCTCCGGAAAAGATTGTCTTTTTTCAGGGCGCGGAGCAATCCATGCGGATGGTTTCCACCTATTCCCTTTCGGAGGCCTGGCGCGGGCAGCCGCGCATCCTCGAATATCAGGTGGTCCCGGGCGAGGAGGGCCGGGGGGTGCGCCTGGTCGTAAACGAAATCCCCTACACCGGCTCGCTGGGCGCAGGGCAACTGTGTATGGGCATGACGCTCGATCAGACGCTCGGCATCAACGTACCGCGATTCCGGCCGATCCAAGTGGGTCCGCAATCGTTCGTGCTCGGCGATAAGCTGGCCTTTTGCCGCTTTTCGTATTTGGAGCCGGCCGAACCTCCCAAGCTCGAGCGCTGGCGGCCGGATTGGGTCCTGCACAAATGGCCGTTGGGCGTGCGCGTGGACATGGCGCCGCTGGTGGACAACCCCGCCCGCCTGCGCCCGCTGACCATTACCGCGGCCATTCGCATCCACCGCTCACCCGACATAAACTATGACGATTTCTAGTATGTCCTTCGGATTGACAGACGAAAGCGTCTGTCGCACCTCGCTGTCGAAGGCACGTGGGGCAGGCGCTATCGCCTGCCAACCGCGGGGCACCCGAGGCAGCGCCTTGCTCGCCATCCTCTGGCTTTCCGCCGCCTTGGCCGCCATCGCCTTCTCGCTCGCCAACACCGTGCGCGGCGAAACGGAGCGCGCTGCCACGGCCGTGGACAGCCTGCGCAGCCACTATCTCGCCGAAGGCGCCCTGCACCGCGCAATCCTCTACATGGAATGGGGCATAGAACACCCGGACGATCCTCGTTTCAAGCCGGCCGGGCCCAGCTATCCTTTCGAGTTTCCTGAAGGCCAGGCGCACGTGGACGTCATCCCGGAAACGGCCAAATTCAACATCAACACCTCCAATCCCAATGACCTGACACGTCTGCTCCTCAACCTGGGCGTGCCGGACGGGCAAGCCCAGGAGATTGTCGCCGCCATCGTCGACTGGCGCAGTGGCTCCGCCGAGCCCCGGAGCCCGTTTGACCTTTTCTACCTGTCGTTGCGCCAGCCCTTCGCCGCGCCACATGCGCCGTTACAGGAGGTCGAGGAACTGCTGGCGGTCAGGGGTGTGACTCCGGATCTCTTCTATGGCGCCTGGCAACGGGCACCCGAAGGCGCTGCGCAGCGCCTCTACCCGCGCACCGGGCTGCGCGATTGTGTCTCGATTTTTGGCGCTACGGATCAATTCGACGTCAACACCGCGCCGCCGGCCGTGCTGGCCGCCGTGGGCGTTCCGCCGGACGGTGTCGCGGCCCTGGTCGCGCAACGCCGCCTGCGGGCCTTTTCAACGCACGAGCAACTGCAGGCTTTCGAGCAAATGGCGGGTCCCGGTTATGGGCGCCTGCGCATCGGCGGCAATTCCATGTTCACGCTGCGCGCCACGGCCCGCCTGCGCCTCCCCAACGGCAGGTTATCGGACCTGAGGCGCACCCTGGGCGCGCTCGTCAAACTGATGCCGCCCGGCTACGACGCCTCGTACCATATCCTGCGCTGGTACGACTACGAGCGGGAAAACCAGTAGGCGGCGGAGCGCGGCAGCACCCGAGAATTCCGTCAACTGCCTGCCCTACTGCGGCCCGAAGCGGCAGGCTGGTTTCAGAGGCCTGTGTGCGCGACTACCGCGATATGGTCGTTTCCGATCGGGAAGCGATGGTGGGCAAGCCTATGATTGCAGGCACGCGCGTCACTGTCGAGTTAATTCTGGAGAAACTGGCCGCTGGAGAGCGGTCGACGCCTTCGTCAGCCAAGAAGGTCACCACGGGGGCCCGACGGGTTAGATCACATGGGCGCGGAGGACATCGGCGGCAAACGCAGATTGTGGAACTTCGCCTGCCAACATTGAGCACATCTTGACAGCGCGCCAGTATTCACGCGATACTCGCCATAGTCTAACTATGGCAGATAACCCGAGACGCGACGAGATCCCGCCCGGCACCCTCTACATGCTGATCCTCAGAATGCTCGCCAGCCACGGGCCGTTGCACGGCTACGAGATCGCCAACGCCATTCAACAGGTTTCCGACGACGTGTTGCAGGTGGAAGAGGGATCGCTGTATCCGGCGCTGCAACGCATGCTGCTGAAGGGCTGGGTGACGGCGGAGTGGGGCGTGACGGCCGGCAACCGCCGCGCACGATATTACCGGCTCACGGCCGCCGGCACCAAACAGCTCTCCGCGGAAATGAAGCAATACCAGCGGGTGAATGGCGCGATTCAGAAAGTTCTGTTGATCGCTTGAGAGGGAACCGCGATATCGCGCGTACAGGATTCGCGGTCTCGATCCCACAATCTCTGGTGCCCCCGCTCGTGACGGCGCGGCCGCTGGCGATGGTTGGGCTGCGTGCGCCGAACCAATCCGCGCCGTTGGCCGACGCACCTGATTTATACTTGAAAAATGCAACCTCTACAGCCCGATCAAGCCACGTTTCTTCTGCGGATGGGCCTGCCGGCCCTCAAGAACGAGCACCGCCTGACCAAGAAAGTCATCGAAGCGATCCCACCGGACAAGGGCGACTATCGTCCCGACCCGGCCTCCATGAGCGCGCTGGACCTCGCCTGGCATATGGCTACGGCGGAGCATCTCTTTCTGGACGCCGTCGCTTCAGGTAAATTCGACTTCAAACCCGCCCCACGACCGGATTCCATACGGAATGGGGCAGACGTCGCCGCCTGGTATGCGGAATCCTTCGAGGCGAATTTCGCGAGGTTGACGCAATTGTCCAGCGAGCAGCTTCTGAAAACCGTCGATTTCCGCGGCATGTTTCAACTTCCCGCAGTCTTGTATCTGCAGTTTTCCATGAACCACATCATTCACCATCGCGGACAATTGTCCGCGTACCTGCGGCCCATGGGGGCGAAGGTCCCGTCGATTTACGGCGAGAGCTTCGACGACGCGCAAGCCCGGAAGGCCGCGGCGGCCCAATCAGCGGGCGCGTGATTCCGCGGCCGGCTTTTGGCGTCCGGGTGGCTTGGTCCCAAAGCGCCCTCACAAGACGGTGGTTGGCGAGGATTCCGACCGCCAGGGTGGTTCCCGCAAGAACTGTGAAACCCGGCTCTCGAGTGACGCGCGTATCTTTGAAGACCTGATCTGGGAACATAGCGGTTCGAGAGTGGAACGCCACATCTCTGAAAGCGGACGGTCGGCGGCACGAGTCCCCCCGGCGACAAATCCTGCAACAATGGCAAACAGTGACCGAACAACAGCTACGCGACCGGCTGCGCAAGATTTCGGCTCTATTCGAAGGCGCCACTACTCCCGGGGAACGCAGCGCCGCGGCGGCCGCCATCCTGCGCGTGAAGGCGGCGCTGGCCGCCATGGCCAAGACCGACCCGCCTATCGAGATACAAGTCGGGCTGCCGGATCGTTGGCAGAGGCGCCTGTTCGCCGCGCTGTGCCGCCGCTACGGCCTGGAGCCCTATCGCTACAAACGGCAGCGGCACACAACCGTGATGGTGCGCGTGCCCAGGTCGTTCGTCGATCGCACACTCTGGCCAGAGTACCAGCAGCTCAAAGAAGCCCTCGATCATTACCTGAACGAAGCGACCGAGCGGATTATCCGCGAGGAAGTGTTCGGCAACGCCGCCGATGTCGCCGAACGGGCGTAGTGTGGTGTCTCGATCACTATTGACAACCGCTCCCTGACGGTCGCGGCTCCGATCAACGCTTCGGAGCCGTGCGAGATCGCCCGGGGGCAGGTCCCGCCTGTGGCCCCTCCGTCTTTTCCCCCGCCGTTTGCGTCTTCTCAACAGATTGGGAAACTTTTCTCGAGTGAAGGAACTGCGGCTCCGCCAACTGGTGGAATTCGGCACGGGCGTGGGCCTACAGGTAAACGGTCCGGACCTGGAGATCGCCGTGGCGCGCGTCCGTCCCACCGGCGTTCAGGTGCTGGGACGCACAACGATTCAGCGCTTCCGGGAGCGCCCGGCCGCCCAGTGGGGCGCCGAATATACCGCGTTCCTGGAAAGGCTGCGTACGGGTCAGCTCAGCGCCACCGTGTTGCTGCCCAGGCGCGAGACCATCGTGCGCCAGATCTCCTTACGGGGCGTCGAGGCCAAGGACCTGGAGGCCGCCATCGCGTTTCAGTTGGATTCGCTCAATCCGTACGGCGACGAACAAGTCCTCTTCGGCTGGACGGCGCTGGGCGAGGGCGCCGTGCTGCTCGGTATTGTTCTCAGCGCCACCGTCGAGCGTTATTTGGAGCTGTTCACCGAAGCCGGCATCGCGGTGGCCTCGCTCACTTTTGCGGCCGCCGCGATTCACGCCGCCATCCGCCTGGGTCCTCCTCCTCCGCCCGCATTTGTGGCGCTGAGCGGGCCGCCCGGCGCGGTGGAGGTCTATGGCGAAAGTCCTTCGCGCCCGGTTTTTTCCGCGGAGCTGGATTTGCCTCTCGATCGCGCAGCCGCCATGGCCGCCGCCGAATTGCGGCTTGACCCCGAAACCGCGGCGGTGAACCTGGAGAGCCTGCTGCCGGCGCCGCGCGTCAACCCCGTGGAAAACGATCTGGCGCGCAATCCGCTGCCCTACGCGGCGGCCCTGGCGGGCGCCTGCCCGCGGCTCACGCCGGCGGCGAACCTGCTGCCTCCCGAGCGCCGCGCCTCCAGTTCCCGCGGCATGCTCATTCCCACGGCCGCGATTGCCGCAGCGATGCTGATGGTCATGGGCGCTACTCTGGCTTGGCCGGGATTCGAGCAGCGCCAATACCTCCGGCAACTGGGCGCCGAGATTTCGCGCCTGGAGCCCATGGCGCGCCGCGCCGCGAATCTCGATCGCCAGATCGAACTTACGCGCAACCGCGCCCGTCTGCTGGATGAGTTCCGCTCGCAAACGCGGTCCGATCTGGATGCCTTCAATGAGTTGAGCCGCCTGTTGCCGCCGCCGGTCTGGACCAACGCCATCGAGCTTTCCCGCGACACCGTGGTGATCAATGGAGAGGCCGAGCAGGCCGCCTCCTTGCTCAAAGTGTTGGATGCCTCGCCGCTGTTTCATAACTCCGAGTTCGTGGGGATCAACAAGGTGGCGAATGCCGAGCTCTTCCGCCTGCGCACCCAGCGGAGGCCTCACAAATGACCCCCGGCAAACTGGACCGCCGCACGGCGCTGATGCTCGGAGGGGGAGTGGCGCTCGTCCTGGTGCTGCGCTTCGTGGTGCTGGCCGACCGGCGTCCCACCGTGGTCGCCGCTTCCGATTCGGTTCCGCTGGCGGAGAAGCGCCTGGCCAAGTTGCGTGAGTTGGGCGCCACCGTGCCTGGGAAAGAGAAAGTGGCCCAGCAGGTTTCGAGCGAATTGGCCGCGCGAGAGAAGGGCATGATCCTCACCGCTACCGCCGCACAGGCGCAGGCCCAGTTGCTCGAAATTATCCGGCGCACCGGTAAGGACGAGGGCATCGACGTACGCGGCGCCGAAGAGATGAAGGTGGCCCCGCTCGCCGCGGATTACGGCGAGGTCACCGTGGCGGTCTCCTTCACCTGCCGCATCGACCAGTTCGTGAATTTCGTGGCGGACCTGGCGAACCGGCCGGAGTTGCTGGCCACCAACGACATCCGCGTGATCGCGGGCAATCCCAAGGAGAAGACCATCACCGTTCGGTTGGGGTTGTCGGGCGTGGTGCCGCGCAAGCTGGTGCCGGAAAAGAAAGGGCCGGTGTCGTTTTGAAGCGCAAGCTGGTGTGGGTGAATCTGTTGCTGCTGGGGCTGACGGCGGCCACTGCCGTCCATTTGCGCCGGCAATGGGTCGAAAGCCATGCGGGGGAGCAGGCCATCCTGCAGCGTCGCATCCGGCCTGCGCCCCCGCCGCACATGGCGCCCCTGCCCGCAGCCGCGCCGGTCAAGGCGGCCGGCTACATCGATATCGCGCAGAAAATGTTGTTTTCGAAGGACCGCAATCCCACCGTGGTTGTCGAGCCGCCGCCCCCGCCCAAGCCCAAACCTATGCCGCCGCTTCCGGTGTTCCACGGGCTTGTGGACATCGGCGATGGCCCCACGGCAATCATGAGCGAAAAGCCCGGAGCGCAACATCGCGATTACCGGCCCGGCGAGCAGGTGGGCGAGTTCAAGCTGGTGGCGCTGGACAGCGAAGAGATTGTGCTGGAGTGGGACGGCAACACCATCACGAGGAAGGTAGATGAGATGATCGATCGCTCGGTTGGGCCGCCGCCTGCTCCCAGCAAGGCAACTGCCGCCGCTGCCCCCCCGCCCGTGCAGCCGGCGGCACACGCGGATGCTAAGCCGGGAGCGGATATCGGCGGCCGCGGAATCAAGGGATGCACGACGGGCGATTCGTCTCCCGCCGGTACGGTAGCCGACGGCTTTCGCAAAGTGATCAAAGAAAGCCCGTTTGGCAAGAGTTGCTTTTGGGAGCCTAATTAGGAATTGGAATTGTAATGAAATGTGGGGCAGCCAATCTTGGCTGCAGCCGGCTTTTCAGCCGGCTGGGACGAGCTGAAAAGCGCGTCCACAGGCAGGATTGCCTGCCCCACTTTCCGGAATGGAGCTATAGCGAATGAGACTTCTAAGTTGCATGTTACTGATTTGCGCCGGTCTGGCGGCCGATGAGCCCGCCAAGCCAGCGTCGAGCCCGGCTGCGGCCCAAGCGAAGAAGCCGCCGGCCGCGCTGGCCGTCCCGGCCGACGCGGTCCAGATATCGCCGGGCCTGTTCCGTTGGCAGGACAAGGACGGCAAGTCCTGGATGTATCGCCGGTCGCCCTTCGGCGTGTCACGGTGGGAAGAAGGCTCGGCGAACGCCAAGCAAAAGTCTGTGATCGAGACGACCATGGCAGTGGAACAAGGCGATTCCATCCGTTTCGAGCGGGACAGTCCGTTCGGAAAGCACGTGTGGGTCCGCAAGAAAACCGAGCTGGACGAGACCGAGCAGAAGATTTGGGAGCACCAGCAGGAGAAGATCGCCGCCAGCCGCAAGGCGGAAAAGGAGTAGGCGTTGACACACGGCATTGCAGGCTTTCGCGCCGTCCTGGCGGCCTTGTGCATGGCATGCGCGGCGGGGGCTCAACAAGCCCCGCCGACTGTGATGGGGCGCGCGCCGCAGAACCCACAGACCAGGCCCGGCCCGCCAGCCCAACCCGGAACGCCCCAACCCGGAACACCGGGCCAACCCAGCCCGCCAGCCCAGCCCGGTGCGCCCGCCGCCGCCCCGCCGAGCGTCCCTTCCCGGGTAAAGCTCACCGACACCGGCGGCTTCATGCTGGAGAACGTCTCGCTCTCCGAACTCATCGACATCATCGCGCGCCGGCTGAAGATCAATTACCTGGTCGACCCGCACTTCAAGGGCGGTAGCGTCACCATCCACACTTATGGGGAAGTGAAGCCTACCGACCTGATGCCTCTGCTCGAGACGATCTTGCGCGTCAACGGCGCCGCCATGGTGAAGGTCGGCGAACTCTATAGGATCCAAACGGTGGAGAGTGTCACACAGTTGCCCATCTCTCCGACCGTCAACGGCAAGGATTTTCCCGAAGACGAGCACATGGTGCTGAACCTGATCTTCCTGAAGTACGCCACCGCCGGCGAGATATTCAAGCTGATCCAGCCGTTCCTGGGCGCGGGCGCCACCGCGGAGACGTACGACCCCGCCAACCTGCTCGTTCTGCAGGACAACAACCGGAATATGCGGCGCACCCTGGAACTGATCGGGCTCTTCGACAGCGACTCGTTTGTGAGCCAGCGGGTGCGGGTGTTCGAGGTCAGCCACGGGCGGCCGTCGGAACTGGTGAAACAACTGGAGTCCATTTTCAAGGCGTTCTCGCTTTCCGAAAAGATCAACGCCGTAAAATTCATCCCGGTGGACCGCATCAACACCGTCATCGCCGTGGCGCCGAATCCCGGAATCTTCGAGCAGGTGGATAAGTGGCTGCAGAAGCTGGATGTGTCGCCGAAGGCGCCCGTGGGCGCCACCGACAACTACGTCTACCGTCTCAAGTACGGGCGCGCGGAAACAGTGGCCATGGCGCTCATGGCGTTGTATAGCGGTAATCCGATGGCGTTGATGGCGCTGAGCTCCATGAGCAATATGATGATGGGCAGCGGTATAGGTATGACACCGAGCTTTGGGGGATCAGGAGGTGGCTATGGAGGAGGCTACGGAGGTGGGGCCTACGGAAACTCGGCCTACGGAAACTCGGCTTACGGAGGCGGAGCCTACGGAAACCAGGGTTACAGCGGCATGGGCTATGGTGGCGGCTACCAAAGCGGCTACGGTGGTGGATATCAGCAGCAGACTCCTTACTCTCCCAACATCAGTCCCTCGGCGCTGACCCAACCCTCGGTCGTCACCAGCGGGACGACCGGCACTTCCGACCTGACCGGCTCCTACCTGGGCGCGGCCACCGGCGCCGCCCCGCGCATTCAAATGCCGCATATCATCCCGAACCCCTTCGACAATACGCTGCTGGTACAGTGTACGCCCGAGGAGTGGGAGCAGATCTCACGCTTGCTCGTGCAGTTGGACGTGCCGCCGCGGCAGATCCTGGTCGAGGCGAAGATCTACGAGGTCGACCTGACCGGGAATCTCCAGTACGGCGTGGAGAACTATTTGCAACAAAAAAGCGCTGCGCTTCCCAGCGGCGCAACCGGGCCGGGGCAGGCCGGCGGCTTTCTAGGCACCGCAGTGGGCGGCGGACTCTCGCTGACCGGCGGCCTTCTGGTGGGTCATAGCCGCGAACTGCTGTCATTCCTCCAAGCCTCGGACTCCCAAGGCAAGTCCCGCATTTTATCCGCGCCATCGCTGATCGCCACCGATAGCATCCCCGCCATCATGAACGTGGGCCAGTCGGTGGCCACGCTGACTTCCGAGGCGGTGGCTGGCGGCATCGAATCGAGTGGAACCACTCCGTTTGCCCAAACGGTCTCCAACGTAAATACAGGCGTCACGCTAAACGTGATGGCCCGAGTCAACTCCAGCGGCATTATCACCATGCTCGTCAACCAGCAGGTCAGTACCCCTCAGCCGCCGTCGGGTCCAGTGCAGTCCCCCAGTTTCAGCACCCGCAGCTTCCAGACGCAAATTACGGTCCAGGATGGGGATACCGTGGCGATTGGCGGGATTATCCAGGACACGACGACCGACTCGACCAGCGGAATCCCTTTCCTGAACCGGATACCCGTCCTCGGCGCGGCCTTCGGCACCAAGAGCAAGCAGACCAGCCGCACGGAGTTGATCGTATTCTTCACGCCGCACGTGATCTATGACACGACGCAGATCGCCGAAGCCAGCGACGATTTAAAGAACTCGCTGACGCACCTGAAGAAAACACTGAAAGAGAGATAGCGGTCCGGGGCGTGCTCAGTACACGCGTTCGGAATTACAGTAGCGCATTGGAAGGCCGCTTGCTAACGCGCGGCTCTGATCCGAGCCACGGCCGTCAGGGACTATTTAAGAAATCGTGTACTCAGTAAACGATCCGGTCCGTCTTGGCTTGCCATGCCTGGAAGGCGCGCTGGGCCTGGGGGCGCATCAAGGGGATCATGGGGATGCGCCTCTCGCTCAGCGGCGCTTGCAGCTCGCTATAAATGACGCTGTCGTCGAAACCCGCGGCCGCCGCATCCTCGCGCGTACCCGCGAAGAAGACGCGCGCCGGCCGCGCCCAATAGATGGCGCCCAGGCACATGGGACATGGCTCGCAGGTGGCGTAAATGTCGCAGCCGGTCAACTGGAAGCGGCCGAGCACGCGGCAAGCTTCGCGAATCGCTACGATCTCTGCGTGCGCCGTGGGGTCGTTGGTGGAGGTGACCAGGTTGACGCCGGAAGCGATCGCGGCGCCCTCCTTCACCACCAGCGCGGCGAAAGGGCCGCCCCGCCCGGTCCGCATGTTTTGGACTGCCATTTCGATCGCCTGCGCCATGAACGAATCCGGGGTCACCTCTCGTATTCTAGCTTTGTAGAGACTGGGTTGTGGCGCTCGCTTCGGCGCCGCCGTGGGCTTCAACCCACGGCCGGTATTCGGCGCGCGGAGCTCGCCGCAGCACGCTGAAGCGTGCGCCACAAGAACATAAGTGCTCTGTTTTGTTTCAGACAGCCATGGACTCAGACACCAAAGTAAGTGACGTTGGGCGAAACCGCCCGGTATCCGCTATTTCCTCACTACTGGCGCGGCTGCCAGCACACGCGCTAGACTGGGGACACACGGCGGCTTAGGCTATGTCAGCCAGGGATCTGCGACAGCGTTTCAAAGAGCTCACGGTGGTGGCCGACATCGCATCGGCCATGCTCTCGCCTCTCGAGCTGGGCCAGGTGCTCGACGTAGCTCTGGAAAAGACCTCCCGCGCGATAGGCGCTCCGTTCGGGTCCATTACGCTCCTCAACACCGACAAAACGCGATTGGAATTCGCCGCGGTCTACGGATTATCGCCGGATTACGGCGAGAAGTTCCGCGAGCTTGGGTTGTTGCCGGCCGACGAATCGTCGCCTTCAGGCCGCGCCGTCTCCACGGGGAAGCCCTATTGGGTGGCCGACATCACCCGCCATCCGCTGTGCGCGAGCTGGAGACACATCAGTCTGGGCGAAGGCGTGCGCGCGCTCATTTGCGTGCCGCTGTGGCTGGGAGGCGCGCCCTCCGGGACGCTGAATCAGTACCTGGCGGAGCCGCACCGCTTCTTGGCGCGCGAGGTCCGCCTGCTGCAGGTGGTGGCCCAGCAGGTGTCACTGGCCATCGAGCGGGCTCGTTTGTACGACCAGCTCAAACAACAGCACGAGGCCACGCTCACTGCCAGCGAGCGCAAGAGCCGTTTCCTGGCCACCATGAACCACGAGCTGCGGTCGCCCATGACGGCTATCGTGGGCTTCGCCGATCTGCTACAGAATCAGATCCCCGGATCGCTCAACGCCGGACAGATGCGGCAGGTGCGCATGATTTCCGCAAGCGCTCAGCACGTGATGGCGGTAGTGAACGATGCGCTGGATGTGGCGCGCATCGAGGCCGGCAAGCTCGAATGCCTGATCGAGCCGCTGGACGCCTCGCAAATCATGCACGAGGTGACCGAGATGCTCGCGCCGCTGGCCCACGCCAAGCGCCTGGAATTGGACATCCGCGAGCCACGCGAGCCGCTTCGCGTGCGCTGCGACCGGCAGCGTTCGAAACAGATCCTGGTCAATCTGGTTTCCAACGCCATCAAGTTCACCCCGCGCGGACGCATTCTGGTGTGCGGTTCCCAGGATGCGGCCACTCCCCACCAAGCCCGCATTTCCGTGTCGGACACCGGCATCGGCTTGCGGCCCGACCAGGTTCCGCTGCTTTTCCAGGAGTTTCAACAATTGCCCTCACCGTACCAGCAGTTGGGCACAGGTCTCGGCCTAGCCATCAGCCGGAAGTTGGCGCGCCTCATGGGCGGAGATATCGAAGTCAAAAGCGACTATGGCCACGGCAGCACCTTCACGCTGATGCTGGAGACCGCATGAGCGCGCACACGCTGCTGCTGGTGGATGACGACCCCGCCGTGCACGAGCTGCTGGGGGCGGTGTTGCACCCGCCGGACTGGTGCATCGACAGCGCCTACGACGGACTGGAGGGATTCGCCCGCGTGGAAGCCCGCCCTTACGACCTGGTGTTGACGGACGTGCGCATGCCCGGCCTGGATGGGCTGGAACTGCTGCATCGTATACGGGAGATCCGGCCCGACGCCAAGGTCATGGTGATGACCGCCGAGAGCACGCCCGCCAATATCGTGCGCGCCATCCGCGACCAGGCCTTCTGCTATTTCAGCAAGCCGTTCTCACCCAGCGCGGTGGCCGACATGATCACGCAGGCCGTCAACACACACCACTGGCAGGACGATATCGAGGTGCTCTCGGCTTCGCCCGATTGGATCAGCCTGCGCCTGCGCTGCAAGATGGAAACGGCCGACCGGCTCATGCAGTTCGTGCGCGAAATGGAGATGGATTTCCCGCGCGAGGAGCGCGAGAATATCGCCTCCGCGTTCCGCGAGCTGCTCATGAACGCCATCGAACACGGGGGCGGATCGGACCCCAACAAGCGCGTGCAGGTGACCTATGTGCGCACCACGCGGGCCATTCTCTATATCATCCAGGATCCGGGAAAGGGGTTCTCGTTCGATGACATCGATCACGCCGCCGTCGCCAACCCGCCCGACGAACCCGTGCGCCATCTCGAGATCCGCGCCGAGAAGGGCGTGCGACCCGGCGGCTTCGGCATCCTTCTTACCCGCAACCTGGTGGACGAGCTGGTTTATAACGAGAAGGGCAACGAGGTTCTGTTCATCAAGTATCTGAAGTAGTGGGGCGGCGCTTTCGCCTGCCGACCGGCTTATAGCAAGTGGAAATTAACCTCGATAGTGGCCGCCGCCACCACTGGCTTGCCATCCCGATACCCCGGGCGGAAACGCCATTGTTTGACGGCCTGTATGGCCTTGTCATCCAGCCCCAAGCCGAGCCCCTGTAGCACACGTATGTTGCGCAGCGTGCCGTTGGTGTCCACCTCACCGTATAGGACGACCACGCCTTGATGCTTCGCCTGGCGCGCCTCTTCGGAAAACTCCGGCTCTACCTTATAAAGCAGCACCGGGCTGGTGAGCGCTCCCCCGCCGCTGCGTAAGCCGCCGAAATCGCCGCCATCGCCGGGTCCCACGCCGGGCCCCTTCCCAGGCCCCACCCCGGTTCCGTCGCCATCGCCGATACCACCGCCCTTGCCATGGCCGTTCGATTGAGGACCGTTCTTTCCAAAAGGATCGCCCAACACCGCCAGATTCACCTGCGGCAAGCTCACGTCCGGCGAGATCACAATCGTAGGTTCCATGACGAGTATCGGATTCGCGTTGTTTATGACGGCCAGCGGCGGCGTGAACTGCCGTGCCGCGATCTTCGGCAGCCGCCCGAGGCTGGCCGGAAGCGGCGAGCGGTCACCGCTGCCTCCGCCGCCGGAATGTGCGGCGGGAATATAGGGCGCTATCAGCGGAACAACTGCCTTCGCGGTGGCCAGCAGGCCGCGTTGCACGCCGCGGTTCGTGCCGGCCAGGAACAGCAGCGCGATGGCTCCGCCATGAATCATCAGCGACAGGGCAGGCCCTCTGGGGGATCTGGTGGTCTGGAGCGCGATGGAATGGAACATAGCCCTGTCCGCACTCGCACGCCGTGTGCCAGGCGGAGCCGCCGCGTATCTTATTGAGGTGTGAGCGCCCTGCCCGGGGCCGACGATTTCCGGCTGTTGATTCGAGTGATACAGGTGTCGATCACGCGATACAGTTCACTGCGTCAGACGCTTCGCATGCAATCCCGCAACGTCGAAGCCGGTTACCTCTCCTTTATCGTCTGTCTTGAACTCGATATCGGGCAGTCCTCCCGAAAGGGCGAAGACCTTCGTGCTCGATTCAGGGAACCAATCCATCTCCTCACCCTGTGCGGTGATGAGGAGGTGGTCTCCAGCAACCCGTATGCGCACCTTTCCGATCTGGGGCGCATCGTACTCCCCGGCAAACTTCGTGAGCGCCGGGGACGCGAGCTGGATAGCTTCCCGCTCGCGCGGCTTGTCCGGCCAGCGGTAAGCCGCCGCGATCGCCAGCGCGATCTCGTTAGCCAGTTGAATACCGTTGTCCGAGTTCGTCATGATGACGAAGCCCTGTCCATCCATCGTCGCGGAGAAGAGCGCCTGAAATCCTTCGTCCGCGCCGCCATGTCCAAACCGCGGCGAGCCTCCTACCTCCTCAAGCCCGAACCCGAGTCCATAGGGCTTCTTCTGCTCCCGGAGCATTTCCTCTACCGTAGCTTTCGTCAGAATCTTATTTGATCGCCCTTCGCGCGATTTCTGTATCTCGATCGCGAATCGCGCCAGATCTGTAGCCGTCGTCCAAAGCCCCGCGGCGGCCATCTCCGGATAGGTGTGGTACCTTCCGGCAACGGCAGCGCCGTTCGATTGGTACCCGGACGCGGCCACGCCAGCGAGTGAGGCCGGCAGCGGCTGCTCATAGGTGCTGTGGCGCATGCCCGCTTTGCTCAACACCAGTTCCTGCATGAGCGCCGGAAAGCTCTCGCCCGTAACATCGATCATGGCAAGCTGCATGATAGTGTAGCCGCCACCGGAATAACGGAACTGCGTGCCGGGCAGTATGTCGACCCGTATGGCAGCGGTATTCGCCGGTTTCTTGCCGTCCAGCACCTCGACGATGGATGGAACCGGCTCGCCCGCCGCATATCCCGGGAAGCCGTGTACAGTCAGGCCCGCGCTGTGACTCATGATGCGCCGCAACGTCACCTTCTGCTCTCTCGTGAATTCATTGTCGGGCAGCTTCCAGGTTTTCAGGAACGTGTTGACCTCGTCGTCCAGCCGCAATTTGCCCTGCTCCACCAGTTTCATCGCCGCAACCGCCGCGACCGGCTTGCTGATAGAGCCCGCCTGGAACAGCGTCTCCGGGGTTACCGGCCGCTTCGTTTCGAGATCCGCAAGGCCGTATCCTTTGGCCCATGCGATGTCATAGTTTTGGATCACCGCCAAGCTGACTCCGCGCACGTGGAGCGCCTTCATCCGTTCCTCGATGGTGTACCGCGGAATCGGACGGCCCTTCAGTACGACTGCCGGCGTGAGTCCGGATTCGACCGCGCGTATACGTTCCTGAACGGGTGACGGCTGCCCGAAAGCCAGCGACACCGTAGCAACAACCAGTAGAAGCCGCATGATTCTAACTTACACCTTGCCTGCGTGGCACGCGCCTGACCTGCCTCGGGACGTATTTTTGAAGCCGCTCGCAGTTCCAGGCCCGAGCTCCAGAGTCGCCTCGTTGCCCGATCTGCCGGATCCAGTTTGCACACGACGCCAAAGCCCGCGGTGCTGTGCTATGTCACCTTCTGACGTCGTATCGTAGAAGTTGCTGCCGCGTCGCGGATCACACCTGTCAATGGGCTGTTCCCATTGGCTCCGCCTGTGAAGCAATACAGCAGGGTGTCGCCGGCGACGTCGCGTGGGTGCCACGCCTCTGTGTTCGTCCTGGTTTATACCAGACGTAAAGGCCGGGAGCCGGGAGAGGTGCGAGGTTGCCCGCTGAGTCTCAAATCAGGCGTGCGCGGCTGTGGAAACACAGCCTCCTCCGGCAAAATGAGACGGGCGTCAGGGTTCCCGAGACCAATCTCACCGGTGAGACAGGCGTCGGCTTTAGCGGCACTGCGGCTATCTTCTTCTAAGTGGTTTCGAGCTCCGAAATCGCTACCACCGTGTCCGCTGGCGCGAGCAGCGAAAGGGTTCAAGCGGCCAGCGAGAACCGCCGGAGTTATCCAGAGTTATAACGACACCGGGATCCAGCGTTTCCCAGCGCCTCTATAATCCGGGCGGCGATTCCTTCTCGTCTTCGTCGGCCGGCCCGAACCAGGCGCTGGGACGCGCGCGATTCCCCAACGGGTATCCGAATACGCACCCCTATTTGGTGCGTTCAGCCGATTCCCGATGTAGCGCCCTCTCAAACTTTCGCGCGGATGCGGGAGTTTTGAAGTCGCCGGTCAGAATCTCACGATTCGTTGCGTCGCGGCCGTAGAGTTCCCTGTTGGTTGGCCCATCCGGACGAAGCGTCGCGCCTTCCAGCGAGATGCCCGCGAACAGTCCGCGCGAACGGGAATACGATAGCATTTCCGCGTTCATCTCGGCGTCCGTCTGAGCGCTCACGGCGCGGCCAACCGGGCCCGCCGCTGCTGTTGCATCTCCGCCGATCGTAACCTTATCGGATAAAATGTGCTTCATTCCACCGTCGTTCATCACGAGTAACAGAACATCCGTGTCCGAAGCGCCGATCTGAAAACCGACACTTCCACCTTCAACACGAATCGCGGCCGGGGCGCTCCAGCCCGAGCCACCGTGCCGGCGGCATACTGCGAAGCCGCGGCCATAATTCGCGCCGACGATGAATCCAGCCTTTTTCATACCCGGCACGACAACGACGCAACGCGCCTTATCGAGCAGATCTTGGGGAACACCTTTATCGGCGGCCCTCATCATATCGATCAGCACGTCGGCCGAAGCGTCCAGCCTGTCGTCGACCTTGGCTTCTTTCTCTGCCGCGAAAGCGACGATACTCATGGAACCGGCAATCGCCAAAATGGTTGCGAATGTTTTACGCATCTACAATTCTCCTATTCGGGCTTCACAGGTAGCACCGTGGCCTCCAATGTGCTGGAAATCACACCAACGGACCATAGTTCGAGGCTCTGACTGCGGCGTTGCCCGCGACGTTTACTTCGCCTCGAAGTTTACCAAGGAGTAACCCTGGGCGTCCAGGCGTTTCGCGCCCATATGTGCGCTTGTTGACAGTGTTATCGGTATGTGCATTTCGAGTCGGCGCCATCGGCCGCTGCCTGAATCTCGCCGCGCCGCTTGCGCCGGTTATCGCAGTGTGGGGACAGCCCCCTGCGGAGGGGTAAACGCAGACGGCACGAGATAGGCAGATGTTGCACTCCCAGGGTTCGGAGATGAACAATCTGGTGAAGGGAAGCCGGCCACTCAAAAAAAAGAGCGCAAGGGCCCGATGGAGAGATTAGATCTGTCAGGAATACTGTGCTCCCGCCCGCTTGACACCATTTCGGTATTCTGTAAAAATTAAGTATAGGCGAATAAAAGGCGAATATGTCTGCCGTGGCGCTGGGCCGCGATTTCGAATTTCGGGTGCGCAGGCCGGAGACTTGTCCCACTGGCCTGGCGGAAGTGGATGCCCTGGCCGGCGGCCTTCCCAGGGGGTGCCTGAGCGAGGTGTGCGGGCCGGCATCCTCGGGCCGGACCAGCCTGATGCTGGCAGCTATGGCACAGGCCACCGTACGCGAGGAGGTTTGCGCGCTGGTGGATGCGAGCGACGCTTTCGATCCGGCATCGGCCGCGGCGGCCGGGGTGAGGCTGGAGCGGCTCCTGTGGGTGCGTTGCGGCGGCCATGCCGAGCACGCTCTGAAGGCTGCGGACCTGCTGGTACAGGGCGGCGGATTTGGCTTGGTGGTGATGGACTTGGCCGATACTCCGGTCGAAACCGCGCGGCGGATTTCGCTGACCTCCTGGTTCCGCTTGCGCCGCGCGGTGGAGCACACCCCCACCGTGTTGCTGGTCCTGGAGCGGCAGCCGCACGCCAAGACATGCGCTTCGCTCACGCTGGAAATGCGGCGCGAGAAGGCGGCCTGGTCCGGCGCGCCGGGCTGCTCGCAGCTTCTGCGCGGTATGAGGGTTCACGTGGAGCGGCGCAAGCCTGCACCGGCAATTACTGCATCGTTTGAGGCGCGCTGGTGAGCAAGTTATGTTCGCGGCGATCCATGCCACTGTGGGCGATACAGAGAAGCTGGTGCGGCTGGCGCAGGAATTTTCTCCGCAAGTGGAGCAGACCGCCGCGGATACCGTAGCGCTGGAGGTGGATGGCCTGGAGCGCATCTACGGCTTTTCCCAACAAATCGCGGCGGCCGTGGCGCGCCACGCCGCGGACCGCGGGTTGCAGGTCAGCGTGGCCCTGGCGGCGAATCCGGATGCGGCGGTGGATGCGGCGCGCGGGTTTGCGGGGGTGAGCGTGATCCCGCAAGGCGACGAAGCCAAATTTCTGGGCAGCCTGCCGCTGGCGCTGTTGAGTCCCACGCCCGAGATCGCGGAGACGCTGGAGCGCTGGGGCATACGGCAGTTCCGCGATCTGGCGGCGCTGCCGGAGTTGGGCCTCGCGGAGCGGCTGGGTCCGGAAGGGCTGCGGCTGCACAAGCGGGCGCGCGGGACTGGCGACCGGCCGCTGGTTCCGGTTGATGAGCCGCTCCATTTCGCGGAAGAGGCGGACCTGGAATATCCCGTGGAGTTGCTGGAGCCTCTGGCATTCGTGCTGGCGCGGCTGTTGAACAGCTTGTGCGCGCGGCTGGCGTCGCACGGTCTGGCGACGAATGAATTGCGGCTGCGGCTGAAGCTGGAAAATCAGGGCGCCCCTGGGGGCGAGCACACGCGCGAGTTGCGCTTCCCGGTTCCCATGCTGGATACGAAGGCATTCTTGAAGCTGCTGCAGCTTGATCTCGGCGCGCATCCGCCGGCGGCGCCAGTGGTGAAGGTATGGCTGGAAGCGGAGCCGGTGAAGCCGCGCGCGGCACAAAGCGGGCTCTTTATCCCCATCGCACCCGAACCGGAAAAATTGGAGCTGACTTTGGCGCGATTGAAATCGCTGGTAGCCGACGAAAACGTAGGCTCGCCGGTTCTGCTCGACACCCACCGGCCTCGAGCGTTTGAGATGCGTAGGTACGGAGGCGGTTTTCTCGCCGTGTCGCCGCGTCGCCGTGTCGCCGCGTCGCTCCCCCTCGCCCGCTCGCCCGCTCACCCCCTCGCCCGCTCGGCCTCACTCCGCGCCATCCGCCCCCCACGAACAGCCCGCGTCCAGATGGCCTCGGGGCAGCCGGTACATGTGCAGGCAGAGGGAGTCCGCGGGCACGTGATTTCGTCCGCGGGGCCTTGGCGCACTTCCGGAGATTGGTGGACGGTCGACCCCTGGGCGCGCGATGAATGGGACGTGGCGCTGAGCGACGGCGCGCTCTACCGGATCTATTGCGAGCAGGGGCGCTGGTTCGTGGAGGGCAGCTATGACTGAGCCCTACGTCGAGCTACACGCGCGCTCGGCCTTCAGCTTTTTGCAGGGCGCTTCGGTTCCAGAGGACCTGGTCGCGGCCTGCGCGGATCTGGGCATTCCGGCCATGGCGCTGCTCGACCGGGACGGCGTGTACGGCGCGCCGCGCTTTCACATGGCGGCGAAAAAGACGGGAATGCGCGCGCACATCGGTTCCGAAATCACCTGCACCAACGGCAAGCGCTATCCGCTGCTGTGCGAGAACCGCACCGGCTATCGAAACCTGTGCCGCCTGGCCACCCGCATGAAATTGCGCGCCAAGAAGGGCGAAGGCGCCGCCACGCTGGAAGAGATGGGGGAGTTCGCCAACGGGCTGATTTGCATCACGCCGGATTTCGACGAAGCGCTGATCGACACGTTCGGCAAGCGGAACATCTACGCCGAATTGCAGCGGCACATGAGCCGCGAAGAGGAAGCCCGCAACCAGGCCATCGTCGAAAAGGCGCGCCGGCTGGGCATTCCGCTGGTGGCCACCAACGGCGTTTGCTACGCCAGTCCGAAGCAGAGAGAAGTGCTCGACGTGCTCACCTGCGTGCGTGAAAAAGTGACGCTCAAAACCGCGGGACGGCTGCTCACGCCCAACGCGGAGCGCTACGTCAAATCCGGCGCGGAGATGGCGCGGCTATTCGCAGATCTGCCGGAAGCCATCGCGCACACCGGCGAGATTTCGTCGCGTCTCGAATTTACGCTGGCGGACCTGGGCTACGAATTTCCACGCTATCCGGTGCCGGAGGGCGAGACCATGGCATCGTTCCTACGCAAGCGCGCGGATGAAGGCGCGCGGCGGCGCTACCGGCCGTATCACGAGAAAGCGCGGCGGCAGATCGAGCGCGAGCTGGCGCTGATCGAAAAGCTGGAGCTGGCCGGCTATTTCCTGATCGTCTGGGACATCGTGAACTTCTGCCGCGACCACGGCATCCTGGCGCAGGGGCGCGGCTCGGCGGCCAACAGCGCGGTGTGTTATTCGCTGGGGATCACGGCGGTGGACCCGGTCGGCATGGACCTGCTGTTCGAACGCTTCCTATCGGAGGAGCGCGGCGAGTGGCCGGATATCGACCTGGATCTGCCCAGCGGCGATCAGCGCGAGCGGGCCATACAGTATGTTTACGAGCGCTACGGCAAACTGGGCGCGGCCATGACGGCCAACGTGATCACGTATCGCGGGCGCTCGGCCGCGCGCGAGGTGGGCAAGGCGCTGGGCTTCGAAGTAACAGCGCTCGATCGCCTGTCGAGCCTGGCGCGGGGTTGGGAATGGCAAGATCCGAAGGACACGCCCGCGCGCCAGTTTCACGACGCCGGCCTGGATGTGGCGCATCCGCGCATACGCAAATTCCTGGAGCTCTACCAGGCCGTGCAGGATCTGCCGCGGCACCTGGGGCAGCATTCCGGCGGCATGGTGATCTGCCAGGGGCAACTGGATTCGGTGGTGCCGCTGGAACCGGCCACCATGCCGGGCCGCGTGGTAGTGGAGTGGGACAAAGAAGATTGCGCGGATATGGGGATCGTCAAGGTGGACCTGCTGGGGCTGGGAATGCTGGCTGCCATCGAGGAATGCCTGGTGCGCATACGCGAATCGTACGGCGAAGAAGTGGACCTGGCGCATTTGCCGGCGGACGATCCGGCGGTGTACGGCGCGCTACAAAAAGCGGACACCATCGGGATGTTCCAGGTGGAGAGCCGCGCGCAGATGTCGTGTCTGCCGCGGCTGCGGCCGGCGCGCTTCTACGACATCGTAGTGCAGGTGGCCATCATACGGCCGGGGCCGATCGTCGGCAAGATGGTGCATCCTTATTTGCGGCGGCGGCAGGGGCGGGAGCGGGCCGATTGTTTGCATCCATCGCTCGATCCGGTGCTGGAGCGCACGCTGGGCGTGCCGCTGTTCCAGGAGCAGTTGCTGCGCATCGCCATGATCGCGGCGGGATTCACGGGAGGGCAGGCGGAGGAACTGCGGCGCGCGATGGGTTTCAAGCGGTCCGAAAAGCGCATGAAGGAAATCGAAACGAAGCTGCGAGAGGGCATGGACCGCAACGGCATACGCGGCGCGGTGCAGGATCAGATCGTGCTGGCCATCAGCTCGTTCGCGCTGTACGGATTTCCGGAATCGCATGCGGCCAGCTTCGCGCTGATCGCCTACGCCAGCGCCTATTTGAAGTGCCATTACCTGGCGGCGTTCACGGCGGCTTTGTTGAACAATCAGCCGATGGGATTCTATCATCCATCGATTCTGATTAAGGACGCGCAGCGGCATGGGCTGCGGGTGCTGCCGGTGGATGTGACCAGATCCGAATGGTTGTGCGCGGTAGAAGCCGACGCGGCGACGCGGCGACACGGCGACGCGGCGAAATTTTGTCTGCGGCTGGGGTTCCGGTATGTGAGGGGGATGCGCCAGCCGGTGGCCGAGGCTATTGTACGTGCGCGGGACACGCGGCCGTTCACCAGCGTGGACGATTTGGCGCTGCGTGTCCCGGAGTTGCGCAAGGACGAGATGAAGATGCTGGCGGAGGTCGGGGCGCTGAATCCGCTGCAGGAAATTCACCGGCGCGATGCGTTGTGGATGGCTGAGCGCGCGGTGCGGCCGGTAGGTCCGTTATTGGAGCGGCTGGAAGCGATCGAGGGCGCGTCACCGCTGGCGCGCATGACAGTCGAAGAACGCCTGACCGCGGATTTCCACGGCACGGGTGTGACCATCGGGCGGCATCCGATGGCTTGGCGGCGGCCGGAGATGCAGGCGCTGGGAGTGACTCCGGCGGCGTACCTGGCGCGCGTGCCGAACGGCCGGCTGGTGCGGATTGCGGGATCGGTGATCGTGCGGCAGCGGCCCGGAACGGCGAAGGGCTTCGTGTTCCTGAGCATGGAAGACGAGACCGGAGTGATGAACGCCATCATCGCGCCGCCCACTTATGAGCGCTACAAGCTGGTGGTGGTCGGCGAGCCGTTTTTGTTGATCGATGGCGTGCTGCAAAATCAGGATGGCGTGATTTCGGTGAAGGTAGGGAGGGTGGAGGCGCTGCCGGCGGGGGCGGCGGCGGAGTCGCATAATTTTCATTGAAACTGCAGCCGCAATTTCTGCTTGACAAAGCCGGCTAATCCCTCAATGTCCGGAAAGAGCGACAGTTCGTGGATATTAAACTGGAAAAGCTTTTCCTCGACTTTAGAAAGCTCTGTCTCGGGCACCTGGAAACGCTTATACCAACCATCGATGCCCTTCATCATGAGTTTGAGCGATTGTTCGAAAGACCGACTCTCTGCTCCATTGAAAAGAAACACTCCTTGCTGGCTTGCGAGCCGCGGATTCTGGGTAGGTGGAAACGCCACGGCGACAAACCCGTTGCGATTGTAATGCTCCCTCCGAATATTGTCGCGGCGAGGACTTAGTGCGTTACTAACCAGATTTCCCAGATGCTCCTCATCCCGCTGCGCCGCCTGGAGGGACGACTCATAGAATTCCAACCGCCCAAAATTGACCGGACCAGCCTCCGTCTGAGTCTGTCCTTCGAGTTCGCGCGATTCTTCTTTATCTGCTTCGCGGCTCACCTCATAGGCACGTCCCATGAGGGAGGCTGAATCGATGCCCCATATTTCGGCATATTCTGATTCATTGTCTTTTCGATTGCGTAGCGCGAAATACAGTGCTATATACGGCGAATACGTGAAATCGAGGAGCCGCGTGGGCGCACCATAATGCTGCATGATTGCAAGCCAGCTCAACTTGTGCTCGCGTGCTGTCGGCGGCAGCTGTTTCGCGTCCATGTGCAACGTAGCCTTCGACTGGAATTCACGCAAGATCTTGTGCTCGGCCCAATCCCATTCCGTGTAGGGGTGGACCCGCTCGATTGATGGTGCCAGCGGGTAGTCCTCTCGCTTGTGTCCGCGAAAGACCCATCCTTGTCGAACAAGGTCACCTTCCTCTTGGTTCGGAATTGGCTTGAGCAAAGAGTCAAATTCGCTCGTGATTTGCGACCAGCCTCGGCATGTGTGTATATTGTCTGTGAATATGGACTCGCGTTCCTTCGCCATGCGATCACACCTTCCTGCCTAACATTATAGCCGCGCGGCCGGGCGGCGGCGGAGCCGCACAATTTCATGAGGGACTATACGGATGATGTAATATATAGAGCATATGATCCGTTCCTGCCGGGACAAGGATGTCTTGCGGCTTTTGGACCGGCAGTTTAGCCGAAGATTTCAGTCCATTGAAAAGACGGCGCGCATCCGGCTGGAACTTCTGGACGCAGCGACCTCGCTAGAAGATCTCCGCCTGCCCGGACTGAGGCTGGAAGCGCTTAAAGGAGATCGCCGGGGCCAGCACAGCATTCGGATCAACGATCGGTTCCGAATTTGTTTCACTTGGCGAGATGGAGATGCTCACAACGTAGAAATCGTGGATTATCACTAGAGAGAGATGCGGAGGCAGTGGATATGACACACACGAAAGAGAGAAGGTTGCCCCCCATTCATCCAGGCGAGGTCTTACAGGATTTGCTTAACGAGGCCGGCCTGACGCCGAACGCTGTGGCTTTGGCCCTGCGCGTTCCCGCGAACCGGATTGGAGGCATCCTGAAAGGCCAGCGGGGCATTACGGGCGATACGGCGCTGCGGCTTGCCCGCTATTTCGGCACTTCTGCCCAGATGTGGATGAATCTTCAGTCGAAATACGATTTGGCAGTGGCCGACGATGCTCTGAGGAAGCAGATCGACCGGGAAGTTCTACCGTTGTCGGCCTGAACAGCCGTTCGCTTCGGCGGCGGCGGAGGCTGCACAACTTTCATTGATTCCAGGCAGTTTATCGGCATACATACCCCCATATGAGGGTATGGCACTACCCACATATTTTGGCTTCGCTCGGTAATTTTTTGGTTTGGAGGCGCCGGGGCTTCGGGGACAGCGTGCCCCACCAGCGTGAGCGAATTGTCAAAGATCATGGGAGTTCACAGCCAGAACGCCATAGGTGAGTGGCTGCGGCGTATTACCCGTAACGACACTAGCACGGCGCGGCAGGGCAATGGCGGTAACAGGTACGGCGGCTCTTATTTTTCAAGGAGTTCGAGGAAGCAGAGGCTTGTCACTCCGCTACAGCAGAGACGGGTCGAGGCCGCTTGCGGTCAAGGCGGCCGGCGGCGGATTCTGGGACTGAGGTCCGCTCTGGAGGAACCGGAGCAACTGGTCGGGGGAGCTTTCAAAGTACGAATCGAGGAATTCTTTCAAAGCCAGCCGGCGCATGTCGTCGCGCGAGACGGCCGGCGCATAGACGAAGGCCCGGCCGGTTTTGCGGCGGCTGACGATCCCGCGGCGGGACAAGCGTTCGAGCACGGTCATCACCGTGGTGTAAGCCAGCGCGCGGCTCGGGGCGACGCGCTGCCGTACGTCCTTCACGCTGCCTTGTCCCAGCGACCAGAGCGCGCTGAGGCACAGCAACTCCAAGGGCGGCGGAATGCCGCGCGCGACGCCAGCTTTGCGCATCAACCCTCCCGTTCCGGCTCGGCAGGCTGGAGGGCCTGGACCAGTTTGTCGCCGAACACGGAGCTCGGCTTCGGCGCCGCCGCAGATTTTGTCAGGGCGGGGGCAAGTGCCACCGGGGCCGGCGCGGGCGCGGGAGTCCGCGGCGGGGCGGGAGCTTGGGCCACGATCGGAGCGGGTCCGGCGTCCGGCTTGGGGCCGGCGTCCGGTGTACCGTCCAGATACCGCTCCTTCTTCAGCAGGACGCGCTCCAACGACGAACTGTAGCTGGTGAAGTTGCCGTCCACCTGGCGGTCCGTCGCGAGCAGGTGGCGCATGCACTCCATCTTGGAGTCCAGATCGTCCAGATAGTGGAGCAGCATGGCTTCCGGGAACAGCGGCACTTTGGGTGACCCGAAGTCCAGTTGTCCATGGTGGCTGATGATCATGTGCTCGACCAGCGAACGGAGCCGCGGCGGAAAATCGGGGATGCCGCGCAGCTTCTCTTCCACCATGCGCACGGCGATCAGCATGTGGCCGAGCAACTGGCCTTCATCGCTGTAGCTGACGCTGCGATCGTAGCTCAATTCATAGACCTTTCCGAGATCGTGCAGGATGACGCCGGTCAACAGGAGGCTGGCGTCGATGTTGGGGTAGTGAGCTGCAGCCATGCGCGCCAAGTGGCAAACCGAGAGCACGTGTTCGATAAGGCCCGACCGAAAGGCGTGGTGGATCTGTTTGGCGGCCGGCGCCACACGATAGCGCCGCGCGATGTCGTCATCGTCCAACATAGCGGCCACCAACCTCTGCAGATGCGGATTGTCGATCTGAGCGGCGAACTGGCGCAGCTCCCGCCACATCTCCTCGGGATCGCGCGCGGAGGCCGGGAAATAATCGGCGAAATCCACCGTGCGATCGTCCAGGAGGCGGAGTTTGTGGATGGTCAACTGGGGCCGGTTGTGGAAGATCTGGAGCAATCCCCTGACCTCGACGAAGTCGTCGCGGTCGAAGGCATCCATCATCTTTCCGACGTCGTCAAACACCCTGGCGTCCAGATCACCGGTGCGGTCGCTGAGCACTACAGCCAGATAGCGATCGCCCTTCTTATTCTGACGGATTTCTTTGGAGCAAACCAGGAAGCTGCCGGTGATGACTTGATCCGGTTCGAGTTCGTTCACACAGGGTGATTTCATGCAGCTACGGTTTAGCGGGCGCCGGATCGGCAGCGGGAGCAGGGGGAGCGGCGGCGGTAGTGGGGGGAGCGGGAGCAGCGGCGGGCGCCGGGGACGCAGGCTGCGTGGCCTTAGGTTTTACCGCACCGCCGGTGAACGGAACGGGGATGATCTTAAGCAGCCTCTTCCTCTTTTTGTGGGTAGCGACCTCTTCCTTGGTGACGGTCTGCGGCTTCAACTGCGCGACCTCTTTCCAGGAAGTGTCCTTGCCAGGCGCCGCGCCGCTATCCACGTAACCTGGCTTGATCTCGAGAAACGCCTCCTCGCGCAGCTTGGTGAGGTAAGCGCGCACCTTGGTCTGCATCTGCGGCATGGCCATGCGCTCGCCGATTTCGTTTTCGACTTCCTCGTAGGTGGCCAGCCCGGCTTCATAACGATCCGCCACCCTCAGGATCAAAAATCCGTTGGCGACGCGTATGGGATCGGTGACGTAGCCCTTCTTCTGGGCGAACACGATGTCTTCGATCTCCTTGCGCAGAAGATGTTCGCTGCGCTTGTACGCGGGCAGTTCGCCGCCGTTGCGCGCGGTTTCGATATCGTCGGAATTGGTGGCGGCCAGGTCGCCAAACTTCTCGCCTTTGCGCGCGCGGGCGACCAGGTCCTTGGCTTTCTTTTCGGCGGCGGCTATTTGGTCGGGGGTTTTGCCTTCCGTCGAGATCACGATCTGCTGCAGGAAGACCTGTTCCTCGCGCTGATAATCCTTCTTGTGCTCCTCGTAATACTTGCGCTTTTCGGGTTCGGGGATGTTGATCCGGGAGCTGATCTCCTGGCCGATGACTTTCTGCGTGAGGAGCTGGTTCTTCTGCATCTGTTTGAAATCTTCAAACGACATGCCAGTCTGTTCGCGGATGAAGTCGTGGAACTGGTCCGGATCGGTGATCTTGCTTTGGACCTGGATTTCGGCCAGGCGCTTGGTGACTTCGGCATCCACGCTGATGTTGAGGTCCTTGGCCTTTTGCACAAGCAGGAGCTGGTCGATCTGATTCTGGAGCGCATCGCCGGCTTTTGCTTTGACGGCCTGCTGCAGCTTGGCGCCGGACAGGCCCTGCTGGCGAAGCTCGTTCTCGTACTCTTGCCTGTTATGCGCCAGCTCGCCGCGCGTGATGATGTCGCTATTCACTTTGGCGACGATCTCTTCGACGACGCGCACGTCCGCCGCGGCGGCGATCGATAGAGAGGCCGCTAGAAACAGAAGAAGCCTAGGATACATATATGGGACATTTTAGCATTGGGCCGGGTGTTTGGCGGGGTGTGGGGAGCGCCGTGGCAGCGAGGGGAGCTCGCCACCCTCACGGCTTGGGTTTCAGAAGCCGGCCTTCGAACAACACCACGCCGCTGCGCGCATCGCGGATCAGAAACGCAAACGGGTGATCCGCGCGAAAGACCGTCCTAGGGGAAGCCCGCATTGCCAGAGGCTTGACCGTGACGCCCGTGGCCGCTGCCGCTTCAGTGCCCTCCTCGGATACATCCACAAACGCCTTGTGCACGACCTCGGAGACAAACAAGTCCCGGCGGCCGTCGATGCCGGAGAAATCCGCCGATGCCCCAAAGGCTTCCTGCATTCCCATGCGCGCCAGCGCGTCCCGCAGCGAGAAGCCCGATTCCGCGCGAAATTTAGGCATGGCCAATTCGACGGTGCGGTTCTGTAGAGCCCCGAGCCAGGCGGACAGCTTCTCCGGTTGAAGGGACTTCTCCAGTTCAGACAGCCCGTCATTCGCCGTGGGCAGAAGCACATCGAACGCGAGCGGTGAGCCCGCGTATTTCATTTCCAGGACCTGCACCTCGGGGGTTTCGGTATAGCCGAAGATGGCGCTCTGGCGCATGAAGCCGGTCTCCACCGTGGCGCCCGCGTCCAGGCGGAAGGGCGCCGGATGCGTGTCGCCCGGGCGGAACGGCGATTGCCACTTGGCGTGGAAGTAGATCGCGCTGGTGAGAATGAGGCGCATGTGGGCATCGAGCGAACCCGGCGCAAACAGCTCGGGGATTTTGCCCCTGGTGTGCTCGGCAGTCCAGGAATTGATTTTGGCGCAAGCCTGGCCAGGATCGGCAATGAAATCGAGCGGGGTCAGCGGCGCGTGGTAGAGCGTCTCGATCGTCTGCCGGAATTCGGATTGAATCGGGAAGCCGCGCTGCACCCAGAGGCCATTGGCGATCAGCAGTTCATTGCCGCCGGTGTTCGCCGCTTGGGTCAGTTCCTCGACCAGAGAGGCCAGCGCGCCGTGGTAGGCGGGATCCGGGTAGAGTTGATCGAGCGCCGCGGCCAGTTCGGTGGCGGTGCGTCCGCGCGCGCCGTCGAGAAGCATGGAGAGGGCGGTGGCGATGCTGAAGGGGGAGAGAATCAGGTTGCCGGGGCCGGTGGCAAGTTCCCGGTACGTTGCGGCCGCGAAACGATTCATGCCCGCCACCGGGCTACCGGTAGCGTGGAGTGCACCCATCAGAAGTAATAGTAGCGGCACTGCAAGGGCGCGGCAACGTGTCATCGGCATACCTCCTCCTTCAGTATGCTGCCACGGGCCGCGTCCTTTCACCCGCCCGGAGAAAACGCCGCGGTCACTGGCGGGCTTCGGGGACAAGACGATCCGGCGCGGGAATCTGCGGCAGCGGCGTCTCCAAGCCGGCTGGCGCCCGCATGGCCGCGATCAGACGTTCCGCGTCGCGCGGGGGAACCGGCCGCGAGAAGTAATATCCCTGACCGAATTCGCAGCCCAGCGAGAGCAGGCGGCTGGCCTGGTCGCCCTCTTCCACGCCTTCGGCGATGACCTCCATGCCCATGGTGTGGGCCATTTCGAGGATGCTCCTTACGATCTCCGCATTCGCGTCCATACCCGAAAGTTGAATGGTGAACGACCGGTCGATCTTCAGAGTGTCGAAAGGAAATTGAGCCAGATAGGACAGGCTCGAGTAGCCGGTTCCGAAATCGTCGATTTTGAGTCCGATGCCCAGTCCCTTCAGCCGCGTAATGACCTCCAGGGCAGCCCCGCGGTCCCCCATTAGGACACCTTCGGTGATCTCCAGCCGCAAACTGGAGGGTTCCAAGCCGGTCTCCGCGAGCACCTCCGCGATCTGGCCTGCCAGGTCCGCCTGCCCAAACTGCCGTGGCGAGAGATTCACGCTAATTGCCAGGGGCGGATCGCAGGGGTACTCGGCATGCCACTGTTTCATTTGCCGGCAGGCCTCGCGTAACACCCACATGTCCAGGCCGTGAATGAGGTCGGTCTCCTCCGCCACCGGAATGAACTCGGCCGGCGGGATGAAGCCGCGCGCCGGATGGCGCCACCGGGCCAGCGCTTCAAATCCGCAAATGCGCCGATCGGAGAGCCTGACCTTGGGCTGGTAGTGTACGGAGATCTCATGGTTTTCCATGGCGTGGCGCAGGTCGTTCTCTATCTGCATGCGCTCGACCACGCGCGCGCGCATGGCCGGGTCGAAGACCTCCGCGCGGCAGCGCCCGTTGCTCTTGGCGCTGTACATGGCCGTGTCGGCATCCCGCACCAGGTCGGCTGCGGACTGATACGCCGGGCCGCCCGCGGCGATGCCAATGCTCACCGTACAGAAGATGCTGCGGTCTGCCAGCCCGAACGGCTGCCGGAGTTCCACGAGGATGCGCTGGGCAACCCGAGCTGCCTCCGCGGGATCGTGCAGATCGCTCAAGAGGATGGCGAACTCATCGCCGCCCAGGCGCGCCACCAGGTCCCGGGGCGCCGGGCGCACCGGGGAATCGCTGGAGCGCACACCGCGAATCAGGCGCTCGGCCATGGCCACCAGCAACCGATCGCCGGCCAGGTGTCCCAGACTGTCGTTGACGAGCTTGAACCGGTCTACATCCAGGAACAGTACCGCGAAAGGCGCGGCCGGGTGCGCTCGGCCGTTGGAAAATTCCTGTTCCAGCCGGTCCATGAAGAGAATTCGGTTCGCCAGGCCGGTGAGCGGATCGAACACCTTGTCTTCCGTAATATCGCTCAGCGAGCCGGCCATACGGAGGGTGCGGCCGGAGCTGTCCCGGACCGCCGCGCCCCGGCAACGCACCCAGCGATAGGCGCCATCCCGGTGCCGTATGCGATGCTCGCACTCAAACACGTCGCGGTCCCCGCCTGCCTGGGGCGCCCGGAGTTCTTCCCGGAGCTTCTCCAGGTCGTCGGCATGCACCCGCGAGAACCACTCTTGATCGCTCTCGCCTATTTCCGCGGCAGCGTACCCCAGCATGGATTTCCAGCGGTCCGAATAGTAGACCCGGTGGGAGTCCAGATCCCAGTCCCACAGTCCGTCGTTGGCGCCGCGGGCCGCCAGCCGATACCTCTCCTCACTCGTGCGCAGCGCGCTTTCGGCGGCCTTGCGCGCCAGTTGACCGCGAATACGCGCCAGGGCCACCGGAAAATCCACCGGCTTGGTGATGTAGTCGTTGGCCCCCAAGTTGAGAGCTTCCACCACGTTGTCGCTGTCCCGCAGCGCCGTCACCATGATCACGGGCAACTGTTCCGGAGTGTAGGTGACGCGCAAGGCCTTCAGAACTTCTACGCCCGTCAGACCCGGCATCATGCTGTCCAGCAGCACCAGGTCCACGTTATGAGAGTCGATATACCGCAGAGCGGATTCCCCGTCCGCGGCCACGGCCACTTCAAACTCGCTGTGCTGCAGGCGCCGCGACAGCATATCGCGGTTCAGGGCTTCGTCGTCCACCAGCAGCAGATGTTTTTTCTCGTCCATGATCTTCTCACTTCCCAGCCAACCGCGCGATGATTTCGGGCAGCAGCTCCAGGTGGGCGGATTTGGCGCATAGTCGCCGCATCCCGCCTCCCACGCCTTTTTCCGGTCGCCCACCATGGCGTGCGCCGTCAACGCCGCCGCTGGAATACCGCCTGTGCCTGCGGCGCTCTTCCGAACGGGGGCGGTTTCCCAGACGTCTATTTCCGGCTGGCGCCTGTTCCATCAGGGCCAAGTCCGGCCCCTCGCGCCGCGCCAAGTCCACGCCTTGCCTGCCGTCCGGCGCGGGCCGGAGTTCAAAGCCTTTCTGGCCGAAACACCTCTGCAGCGTGTCGCAGTGGACGTGGTTATCTCCGACCAGCGGAATCCGGTACATATGTTTTAAACCCGCGCCTCCACTCCGCGCGCTCCGCTCGTTGGCGCCGGCAGCCGTATACTGAAGCGGGAACCCCGCCCCGGTTCGCTGGCCACCGTAATATCGCCGCCCATCATCTGGCAGAACTTCTTGCTGATTGCCAGTCCCAGCCCCGTCCCGTTGTGTTTCCGGCTGATCGAGCCATCCACTTGGGAGAAGGGCTGGAACAGCTTGCCGAGGTGCTCCGCGCCGATCCCGATTCCGGTGTCGCTGACGCTCACTTCGGTCCATTCGCCGCTGCCATTCCGCAACTTCCTCACCGCCACCGATACCTGGCCATTCTGCGTAAACTTGCAGGCGTTGTTCACCAGATTCAGGACGCTTTGCCGGAACTTGGACAGGTCCGCATACGCCAGCCGGGCGTGCTCCGGACAGTCGATCCGCACCACGTTGCCCTGCTGCCGCGCCAGCGGTTGGACGGCGTTGTAGACATCCTGGAGGACGCCCGCCACATCTACGTTCTGTAACTCGACCGGATTGCGGCCCGCCTCGATCTTCGAGAGATCCAGGATGTCGTTGACGATGCCCAACAGGAGATGCCCGGCGCGCTCGATTTTCTGGAGATCGGACCGCACCTCTTCCTGCGCGGGCCCGATGTAGTCCTCCTGCAGCATTTGGCTGTATCCGATGATGGCGTTCAAAGGCGTACGAATTTCATGGCTCATATTGGCCAGGAAGGCGCTCTTTGCCCGATTGGCTTCCTCGGCGGCATCGCGGGCCCCCGATAACTCCTGGGCGCGCAGCACCACCTGCTCCATGCGTTTACGGTCGGAAATATCGCGCGCGATCCCCAGAACTCCTATGGGCTTGCCGCCCTCCTTGACGGCTTGCAGGCTGACTTCGACGCGGGTGCGCTTGCCTTTTTTCCCGGCGATCGACCAGTCACGGGCCCCGTACGACTCGCCCCGAGCTACACATCGCAAGGCCTCGCTCACCTCCTGGTTCTCCGCCGCAAATACGGCGGCCAGAGGCGTCTCCTGCAGCTCCTCCTGCGTATAGCCGGAGACCTGTTCGCCGGCTTTGTTGAGCGAGGTGAGCATCCCCCGCAGGTCGACGGTGAAAATAACGTCGTGGGTGTTGTCGAGCAGGTTGTGGAAGCGCTGTTCCAGGGCCGCTTCGTGTTCCAGCCGCTGGCGGATCACCGCGATCTGCCCGCGGACTTGGCGGCGTAGCGAGACGACCCAGAGCAGCACCGCCAGCACCACCAGCGCCGACAGTTCCACCGCCGCCAGCGCTCTTCCAGCCGTCCACCAAGACGGGTTGTGGGTCACTAGCACATCGCGCGCGGAGTCGAGGATTATCCGGAACGACTGGTTGTGTTGACTCTCATCTTTTGTGACCAGGCAAATCCCGTTCAAGCGCACGATAGCGCCGGCGCGCGGCAGGATCAGCTTCCCGGCATGCTCCGCCCGCCGCAGGGAAGCATCGAATACCGTGGCGCCGTTCTTGAGCACCATGACGGGGGTACCCACCGAAAACGACTCCTCCAGCAAACGGCCGTCGATGGAGACCAAATGGGAGTCGTAGTCGCCGCGGAGTATCTGCTCGGCGGTGACCGGGAGGGCAGCGGGTGGTGCGGCAGTTCCGATGCGCCGGCAGACGGCATCCTCCACTACCAGCACGAAGTCGGACACCCGCGGAAAGCCCGCCACGTCGAGTTGGTCGCCAGGCTTGAAATCAACCGGCCGCGCGGAGTCGATCCGCATGCCCTGCTTCCTGTCGCCAATGTACACGGTCCGGGAGCCATCCTGGAGCGTGACGACGCCCTGTAGGTGGACACGGTGGCCCATGGCGCGTTGGGGCGCGAAACGTTGCAGTGTGGCAATGGGCTCGACCGCCACTCCATCGGGATCCGGCGGCGCCGCGCGCAGCACCGTCAGTTGGGCGGGACCCGGCACATAGAGCAGGATTCCCATCAGTTGGAGGTTCTGGTTGAAAAGGGCGCCGCAGGCGCCGCGGATGCGCACCTCGGCATCCACCAGCTTATCCGCGGAGGGTTGGCTGAATTCGGGGATGAGGGCCTGCACCCGGCCGCCAGCCACGGCAATATCCAGGCCAAGCTGCCGGTTGTCGATTTCGGCCCGCCGCACGATGCCGTCGATCTCTACCCATTGGCCGTCTTCGGCAGTCGACAGCATCCTCTCCAGCGACACCCGCCGGGGCGTCGGAAGCTGCGCCTCTCCAATGACCTGATAGTGAGGATGACCTATCTGTGGAGCGAAATCCGGCGCCTCCGTCACGCCCTCCAAGTCTACGAACTGCCCTGCACGGAGCGTGGACGCGGTTCTGGGAACGTCCACCCAGATACCTGCGGTGGAGTCCTGGACAAACAGATCGGGTTCGATGTATTCGCCCTGCCCCCACGGTTTGGGCCTCGCCGGGGTGTAATACGTCACGACCGCATGGATGTGAACTGGGTAGCCCCGGGCAGCCTGCTCCGGCGTCAGCCGGCGAATCTGCTCCGCACGCGTCAGGATGGGGAGGTGAGCCATCGCCTCGGAATTCCGACCGCGCGCGCCCGTGCTCTGGATCCACAACGGGAGCACCAGGAGGAGGCGCAGCCGCCTTATCGAGCGGCGACCAACAAGTCGCGTAGCTTTAGCCTGACCGGACATATGCCGCACTAGTAGCGGGCCGCCGACACGACAGCATGGACCCACTCTGACTATCGGCTGAAATGTTCATCTTCTTGAGCCCAGACTTGAGTGCAGGCCGACAGCCGGCGTCTCAGGACAGGCGGTGCGAGGGGGCCCGCCATCCCCGTCGTAGTGAGGCCGTCTCCGCGGCGGGCGGGTGGGTGGGCCCGGTTACCTCACGCGCAGACACGTGGCTTGGGTTGCGGGTCGACAGGCAGCGCTGGCGATTCCCGATCCCGATTCTTTGGCTTGGCAACCAGGCGCGCAATCGTCTGGAGCAGCAGCGGCATGTCGATGGGTTTGGCGGCGTAGTCGTCGCACCCCACCTCCAGAGCCCTCTCCCGGTCGCCCACCATGGCGTGCGCGGTCAGCGCCACTACGGGAATACCGCATGTGGCTGCATCGCTCTTCAGAATCCGGGTGGCCTGCCAGCCGTCCATTTCCGGCAGGCTCAGGTCCATCAGAACCAGGTCTGGCCTTTCGCGCCGCGCCATGTCCACACCCTGCCTGCCATCCGCCGCCAGCAGCACTTCAAAGCCACGGTGGCGCAGACGTTTCTGCAGCATGTCGCTGTTCATCTCGTTGTCTTCGACCAGCAAAATCCGGCACATATTCTTTTTCAAACCCCCGCCCCGGCCGTGCCGGGTGCGGCCCTGCCCGCCGGCACCCGGATCGCGAAACGGGAGCCCTGCCCCGGTTCGCTGGCCACCGTAATGTCGCCGCCCATCATTTGGCAGAACTTCCTGCTGAGAGCCAGTCCCAGCCCGGTCCCGTTGTATTTCCGGGTGGCCGAGCCATCCACCTGGGAAAAAGGCTGGAACAGCTTGCCGAGGTGTTCGGCCCCGATCCCGATTCCGGTATCGCTGACGCTCACCTCCGTCCACTCGCCGCTGCCACTCCGCAGCTTCCTCACCGCCACCGATACCTGCCCGTTCTCGGTGAACTTGCAGGCGTTGTTCACCAAATTCAACACGCTTTGCCGGAGCTTGGGCAAGTCCGCGTAAGCCAGCCGGGCGGGCTCCGGACAGTCGATCCGCACTACGTTGCCCTGCTGCCGCGCCAGCGGCTCGACGGCGTTGTAGACATCCTCGAGGAGCGCCGCCACATCCACGTTCTGTAATTCCACTCGCTCGCGGCCCGCCTCGATCTTGGAGAGATCCAGGATGTCGTTGACGATGCCCAGCAGGATATGCCCGGAGCGCTCGATCTTCTCCAGGTCGCTGTGCACCTCTTCCTGGTGCGGACCGATGTAGTCCTCCTGGAGCATTTGACTGTATCCGATGATGGCGTTCAAAGGCGTGCGCAGCTCATGGCTCATGTTGGCCAGGAACCTGCTTTTGGCCCGGTTGGCTTCCTCGGCCGCATCTCTGGCGCGCACCACTTCACCCTGGATGCGCTTGAGCTCGGTCATGTCCTGCGCCAGGCATACATATCCTTCCAGCGAACCCGGGCCGCTGCGTAGCTCGGCGGATGAAAACAGAACCGGAATCCGATTGCCGGACTGAGTGCGATAGGTGCGCTCGATGGCGATACTGTTTACGGGCACCTGGCCCTCGATGATCTGGCTGACGTGCTGCCCGATCAACTGTTCCTCCGTGTACTCCAACAGTCGCAAGGCGCTGGGGTTTACGCGCCGGATGCGCAGGTCCGGATCCATCACCAACAGGGCCTCGCCCATCGATCGCAGGATATTATCCACGTATTCCTGCGCCCTTTGGCGGGTGATGGCGGCGCCCAACATGCCGGCGGCGGAGCGGAAGCTGTCCCGCTCGGCATCGCTCCATCGACGGGCGCGGACACAATCGTCGAAGCCCAACACACCGAACCACACGCCGCCCACATCGATGGGGACCAGTATGGACGACCGGGCCGCCGGAGCCAAGCCACGCTGCGTCCCGGCAGCGGGGGCGCCGGTCTCGACCAGGACCAGTTCTCCCCGGCCGAGCGCGCGCGCCCACTGACTCCAATCTCCGCCGGTCCAGCACGATTCCGCGGGTCCGGTTCCGCCGGTCCACCAGGCGATGCCGGGCTGAAGCCACTCGTATAGGACCGTGCCCACCAGTCCTTCGTGTGGTCCGGACCGGTTCTCCAGGAGAAAGACGCGGCTGACCTGGGCGGCGCTGCCGATCTTCGAGATCACTTCCTGGATCGCCGTCTGCCAGGCCGCGGCGCTCAAGAACCGCTGCGCGGCAAAGCGGACGCTTTCGAGAATCTCGTCGCGCTGCCACAGCGAATCCGCCATGGTGTTGAACGATTGCGCCAGCCCCTCGATTTCCTGCGCGCTGCGGATGGAGGCCCGCGCCGACAGATCCCCTTCCGCGATCCTTCCGACCACCGCCTGCAGCCGCAGCATCGGACGCACCAGCCGTCTGGCGACAATTACCGACGCCAGCAGGCTCACGGCCATACACCCGACGGCCAGCACTCCCGTCCGCCGATACAGGCGGGCGACGCCGCGGTCGTAGGCTTCCAGAGAGAGGCCCACGTGAATCCATCCCCACGGAATCGAAGAATAACTGTAAGGCGTTGCAAAATGGAATTCGCGCTTGCCGAACAGAGGCACGACTTCGATGCCCCCGGCCGCCGTGTGCTGTTTGGGTCGCCAGTAGTCGCCCAGTTGAGCGGTGTGCCAGCCCCGTCTTTCGACAATGACGGAAAAGCCGCCGTTCTTGGCGATCGCCAGGAAATCGATCGAATCGTCTCCGGCCAGCGCTTGCACAGCCTGATCCACCAGGCCGCTGTAGTCTTCGGTGACCGCCGCACTGGCCAGGCCTTCCTGCAGCGAGGCGGCGATGCCCCGCGCCTTCGAGCGCAGATTGTCCTCGATCTCGTGCTTCTGTTCCGGGACGCTGGCCGCCACGAAGACCATCAGGCTGAACAGCGCGATGGTCCAGGACAGCCCCGAAATCCGCGCGGTCACGCTCCTGGGCGCATGGAGCCCGAGACTCCGCCGCAGGTTTGCCCGGCCGCCTGTGAACCGCCCCTTCACGTATGCGCGTCCTCCATCGCCTCCCTGGTCACTGCCCCGAGGCTGGCGCCTGGCCCTTGACTCGCTCATAAGCGTGCAGCAGGTCCAGGGCCGAGCGCAGCACCGCAACGTCGGCCGCGACCAGGCGCGTGCTTCCAAACAACATCAGGGCCTGGCGTCCCTCCACGGTTTTGTGCAGGTCCGTGACGGCCGTCAGGAATCTCCGCCGGGTCTCCGGCGGACTGTCCTTGTGAAAAGCCATGAAGGTCATCAATAGCTTGGCGGACGTCGCCAGGGGGCGCAGTTGTTTGGCTAGCTGCGGATTCAGTTCGCACATGGTGGCGAAACCCTGGCGGGTCACCAAGCACGCGTCGGCTTGCCGGAAGAAGACCGGCAGCACCACGCGCGATAGTTTCGGGCTGATCTCCAGCCGGCCCAGAAAGGTATCCGCCGGGCCGAGATGCGCCGAAGCGAGCTGCGTGTCCAGCCATATCCTATCCAGGCATGTGCGCTGGTTCTGATGCAGTAGTATGCTACGCCCACGAAGGTCCGCCAGACTCTGAATGCCGCTGGACTGGTGAACCAACAAGACGTATTCCGGTCCGTCCGCGAGGTCGTTTTCGTCCACCACGATTTCATGGGCCGCATATCCGGCCACCCGCGCGAATTCGAGAACATTGAGGGAGAATCCGTCCACCTGCCCGCTGCGGACTCTCTGCACCAACTGCGCCGTGGTACATACTTCCGGCGCGATCCGTATGCCCGTCTGCCGGAAAACCGCCTCGGCCCAGGCTTTGATGGCGGCCCGTAAATCGTTGCCGTTCACCTCACCGGCGATGCTTTCGGAAATGGCTATGCGGAGGGCCGGCGGCGCAGGGTCGACGGAACGCTCGCCGCCGGCGGCGGGGATGGAAAGAACGGCCCAGATCAACCCTGCGGCCAGCAACCCGCATGCCGGCCCCGCACTTGGCGCCCGCAGTTTCATGGCGCCAGCTTCCCGCCAATCTCCTTGCCGACCGCCAAACTGAGCTGCGACAAGAGGGCGGCGTAGTCGTATCGTGCCTTGAAGTGCTGCGCCGACATGAGCGCCTCCATCAGTTGGGCGCGGATCACCTTCTCGGTATCGACCAGTTCCTCGCGGTAGGCCCGCGTGTTGAGATCGCGGTTTTCCTGCGCGGAACGCATGGCTTCCAGGCTGGCTTGGCCGGATTTAGCAGCCGCCGCGAGACCCAGCACCAGATCCTTGATCTGGAGCGCGATTCCATCCCGCAAGAGGAACTGTGTCTCTTTGAGCTGACTAAGCCGGGCCAGGGCTTCGCTCACCTGATTCCGTGACAGGAAGCCGTCGAATACAGGGATCTCCAAGCCGACCCCGGCGCTCCATCCCTGCTTATTCTGTTCTGTCGCCACGCCGGTGTTGTTACCGCCATTCCACCAGCGGTGCAGTTCTCCGGTGAGCGCCAGTTTGGGATAGTACCCGCTCCGGGCGGTGGTGACAGCACCTTGGACGGCGCGGATAGCCTCCCTAAGTTTCTCCCAATCCGGGTTGAATTCGTAAGATACGGCGACTAACTGATCGAGGTGCTGCGCGGCGGGTTCAAAGGGAATCTCCTGGGCGGATGGCAGGACACTCGCATTCCAGGCGAGCCCCATGGTGTTGGCCAGCGCCGCCTGCGACATGGCCTCGTTCTTCTCCAGCTCCGCCACCAACGACTGCACCGTCTGGACCATGATGGCGTTGTCCAGATAGTCGGACCGGGTGACCTTACCGGCGCCCTCCTTATACATCGTTTCGGTGAGCCGCAGAGTAGACTCCATGCGCGCCAGCGTGTCCCGGCCGAGTTGGCCCAACTGCCGCGCCAGCACCGCGCCCCAATACATCCGGGTCACGCTATCGGCGATCTCCAGATCCGTGCGCCGGGCTTCTTCGCGCATGATCGCCGCGTTGGCGGCCGACTGCTCCCGTAACCCCTTCCGCATTCCGCCGTCCCACAGCAGCCAAGTCATATTCAGCGATCCGCTGGCCAGATCCTGGCCGAGGACCTTCACATCCTGCTGCGGGACCGAAAAGGCCTGGGCCGCGGTCTTATAGGTCTGGCCTGGAAAGTTGACCGGCATCTGGATGCTGCTCGACGGAAACCCGGGAGCGAAGGCATTGGCTGGTATCGTGACCACCATGGTTCCACCCGGCACGCTGGCGGACTGCGCCGGAATCTGCATGGTCTCCGCGGGGAAGATGAAGTTCACCGGATCGCTTAGGCGTTCATAGCCGGCTTTACCTTTGACCTGCGGCCAGTAGCCGGCCAGGGCCTGGCGATGCTGGGCCTCCGCCAGGGCTATGGCGAACTTCGAGACCGGGCGGCGGTGATTCTTTTGGAGGGCAGTCTCGAGGCATTGCTCGAGCGAGAGCGCTGGGGGTCCGCCCGCGCTGTCCACCGCGCCGGCCGGACCGACTGCCGGCGAAGCCTGATTCGCTGGCGGGGAGCCTCCGCGAACCGCCGCGCTCCACACCGCTATGCCTATGAGAGAACTCACTAGTTTTGTACACTGCACACAGGACACATCGACCGTCGCGCGCGGAGACTTTAGTAGCGGCGGCAGGCCGCCATAAACAACGGACAGAGCCGGGTCGCAGGGGCGCTGCAGCCGGCGGGGACCAGCCGCGATATGGTGTCGAGCAGCAGCGGCAAGTCGATGGGTTTGGCGGCATAGTCGTCGTACCCGCCTCGAGATTCTGAGCTAATCGCCGGGTCTTGTGCCTCGATTTACGAGGCTAATGCCAAACTGCCCGATAGAAACAAGGGCCGCCGCGGCTTGCCTTCCGCCGCGGCCTTGAGCCGGAACATCAGTTCCCCCCAAACCGTCGTGCAAGAGACGAAACAGTCTGTCTCGGAAGCCCAGCCTGCGTGGTGAAACGCACGAGCGTGCCACTTCCCGCAGGTTCCAGGGGGAAGAACAGGCGCGTCCCGCTCCACTGTTCGCCGGTTTCGCATAGACATTCAAAAGCGCCGGGGGGCGACTGGACCGTTGGCCGCAGGCTGTAAACCGTCGTCCGGTTGAAGAAGCCGAGGTCTATCGCGCCGCCGGCATCCTGCACGTCCGCGGCCCACCACTGCGCCAGCCGCCGCGGTCGATACCAACGGGCAAATCGTCTCGGGAGGCTGAAATCTGTACAGCCGGAACCCTTGGGCTTCAGGTCGTCGAGAGCGGGACGAGTTGGGTGGTGACCTCCTGATCCGCAGAGCTTGCCCGAATTGCGAGACAGGGTAAGTGCCGGATTAGGAGACGAGAATCGCATGGCGGTGCTAGGAGCCTTGTTTGAGTTCGGAGGCTAAGTACGACGTCCCGGATGAGGTACGCGTACCAGGTCTTTATAGGCGCGGCGGACCTCTTCCCAGGAGGCATGCGGGGCAACGCCCAATGCCTGGAAACACTCGATGTCGGACATCTTGGCGCTTTTGCCGCCGGGCCCGGGCCATAGCCGCATAGTCCGGGGTGCGGCCCCGCTCCGCGACCCCGGTGCCTTGCCGATACGGCAAGCCGTGCTGACGCAAAAGGCGGATACCGATCAGCGAGATGCGGCTGGTTTCGGTCGCAAAAACGCAATTGCCTGGGCGAACTGTTCCACATTGCCGGCCGGCGGCGGTGGACGGTGTCGCCCCCTTCCTTTATCGCGCCGCGAGCTAATATTGGCCTTGGCGCAGAACGTGAGTGCGAGGTGTCAGCCAGGTTCAAGAGAGATGTGGTTAAGCGATATATACGACATACCGCAGGATGTGGCCGATGGTCCGCATTCACCTGCATTTCGCCAGTTCCTGGTGTATTGGTTCGGCGGTGTCAGATTTCCGTTCAGCGAGCGTCTAATGGTGGCTACGAACTTGAGTCCGGAAGAGGTCGCGTTGGCCCGGTGCCTGATCCGACGCAACCTGAAGTGCAAGCACAGCCACATTATCAGCGGTACCTGGGTTCTAGGTGACCTGGAGGCTGTTCCGCCGCTGCGCACGATGTTCGAGCAGGAAGCGGATGAAAGCCGCCGTCTGCTGATTTCCGGGGCGCTGTGGAAGCTGAACAGGGACCCCGTGTTTATCGAGTGCCTCAACCGAGCTAAGGAAAGTGGATTGTTGGCGGTGTACTTCCACCTGCAGCAGGTTCTTTGGCTCAATGACGAGCGATCGATCGACTTTCTGATCGACCTGCTGCCCGCGGAGGATCGCGACCCACGTGGGCGCGCATTGGTTCGACTCAGGAATCTTTGTTATCGCACACCGTTTCGCAGATTAACTATCGGTATGGTTCGCGAACACAATGAGCGCAAAGGCGCTGCACCATGGGCGCTCAGCCTCTTGAACGACCTCGAGAAGGGCCGCCTCGTTCCGCCGGACGAGCAGGCCCCCCCTTCGTACTACCGGGAACGCAGAAATGATCCGGCATTTCGCAAGAAAATGCTTGACGCGGTCCATCTCCTCGTCGCCCAAATGCACCAAGGACGATAACCCTGACCCAAGCCGCAGTTGTGTTGTAAACTTGCCCGAGCTGCGTATTCCGGGCCATGTGAATAAGCGTTCCGGGAAATTATGGAATACGGATTCCGGGGCGATGTGAATGAGCATTCCGGCGCGATGTGGAACGCAAATCGCCCTCGCCCGGAATGGTTATTCACATTCCCGGAATGATTTTCTGAACGGATTTTAATCCAAGCAGGCAGCGCCGGAAACCACAGGGTGGAAGCGATCTCCACTGAGAGGTGGGGGGAACTTCGTGCCCCAGGAGAAAGTGTCAATGTCGACTGTCAGGCATACGTCTGCCTATCCTGTCACAGCCGGCGTACGCCCGGTGCCGGGCGTTACACTGCGTTGGTTGGAATCGGTCATGAGAATAAATATACGAACCGCCGGCGCAGTCTGGATACTGGCTATCGCTCTGCGACTGAACGCCGCTTCGCCCACCCCGCCTGTGCGCGGTTTGCACGTGATGGCGCCGAAGCCGGACGAGATGGAGCTGGCCCTGCGCTTTATTCGCGACGCGCTTCCGAAAGAGGGCGTGAACACGCTGGTGATGGAATTCGATTATCGCTACCAGTTCACGCGCAGGCCCGAGGTGACCGATGCGGATCCCTTGTCGAAGGATGACGTCAAGAAGATCGCCGCTGCCTGCCGCCTTGCAGGCGTGCGGCTGATTCCGCAGATCAACTGCCTCGGGCACCAGTCCTGGGCGGGCACTACGTTCGGGTTGCTGCGCGCCCATCCGGAGCTGGATGAAACACCGGGCAAGTATCCGCAGAATGCCGGGATCTACTGCCGCAGTTATTGCCCGCTGCATCCCAAAGTGCATGAGATCGTTTTCGACCTGATCGACGAATTGGCGGAGGCCGCCGGCGCGGATGCCTTTCACGTGGGCATGGACGAGATTTTTCTGCTCGGCGAGGACGATTGCGAACGGTGCAGAGGGAAGAACAAGGCGGAACTATTCGCCGGCGAGGTGAACGCCCTGCACGATCGCCTGGCTCAATCCGGCCGCACTCTTTGGATTTGGGGAGACCGGTTCTTGGATGGCGCCACCACCGGCATGGGAAAGTGGGAAGCCAGCATGAACGGCACCCAGGATGCCATCCGCATGGTGCGGAAGGATATCGTCATCGGCGACTGGCATTATGAGAAGGCGCTGCCGTCCGTCACCTATTTCGCCATGCAGGGATTCTCCGTGGTGGCCTGCCCGTGGCGCAAGCCGAACGTGGCGCTTGGCCAGCTTGCCATGGTGCGCGATACACGCGCGCATGCGACCAGTGAGATCGCAGACCGCATGCAAGGCGTGCTCCAAACCACGTGGGTGCCGTTCGGACCGTTCGCGAAAGCGTATTTCGGGGAACAAGCCGGGGACACCGAGGTGCACGAAGCAGTCCAGACCTTCCGGGCTTTGTTTGAAGAGGTGCGCGCCGTCAAGTGAAAGCGCCGTGGCGCACGCCTCGCCGGTCGGCAGGCGAAAGCGCCTGCCCCACCCGGGCCAGCAAATGTAGGAACTCCAGACGGCGAACTGAAGTTTGCCCGCAGCAAGCTGAAGCTTGCGCCACGCGGCGGTGAAATGGAGTAATGTATCGACGAGGTATCTTGCGATGACCGAGACGAAGGAAGCCACGTCGCGCCGCACGTTCCTGAGCGACGCCGGCCGCATCGCCGGGGTTTCGACCCTGGCCGGCATGACTCTGCCCTACGTGCACGCGGCGGAGAACAACACGATTCAGCTTGCGTTGATAGGATGCGGCGGACGCGGCACGGGCGCCACCGAGAACGCGCTGGGCATCCAAAACGGACCCATCAAGCTGGTGGCCATGGCCGACGTCTTCGCGCAAAAGCTGAGCGACAGCCACGGATCTCTGCGCCACCGCTTCGCTTCCAAGATGGACGTGCCCCAGGAGCGCGAGTTTATCGGCTTCGATGCCTACCGTAAGGCCATGGATTGCCTCAAGCCGGGCGACGTGGCGATACTGGCAACGCCGCCGGCGTTCCGCTGGGTGCATTTCCGCTATGCCATCGACAAGGGTCTGAACGTGTTCATGGAAAAACCGGTCACGGTGGATGGCCCGACCACGCGGCGCATGATCGCGCTCGGCGAAGAGGCCGGGCGCAAGAACCTGAAGGTCGGAGTCGGTTTGATGATCCGCCACTGCCGGGCGCGTCAGGAACTGCTCAACCGCATACGCGACGGGCAGATCGGCGACATCGTGGCGATGCGCGGCTACCGCATGGGGTCCGGCGGCGGCACTGCGCCGGTGAAGCCCGAGGGCGTCACGGAACTGCTGCACCAGATCCGCCTGTTCCACGCGTTCCTGTGGGCCAGCGGCGGCGTCTTCAGCGATTACTATATCCACCAGATCGACGAGCTTTCGTGGATGAAGGGCGCGTGGCCGGTGGAAGCCATGGCTCTGGGCGGGCGGCAATACCGCGGCGATTCGGTGGACCAGAACTTCGACGTTTACGCGGTTCAGTATACATACCCGGACGGCACGCGTCTGTTCTTCGATGGCCGCAACATGGCCGGAGTACACAATGAGTTCGCCAGCTACATTCACGGGTCGAAGGGTTCGGCCGTGGTTTCGACCAACGCGCACACGCCGGGACGCACGCGCATATACAGCGGGCAGAACATTCCGCGCTGGCAGAACGGCCAGAAGGAACCGGCGCCGGAGAACCTGGTGTGGGCGTTTCCGCAGCCGGAGCGCTCGCCCTACGACTGGGAGTGGGACGACCTGATAGCAGCCATTCGCGACGACAAGCCCTACAACGAAGTCAAGCGCGGCGCGGAAGCCAGTCTGGTCGCGTCCATGGGGCGCTTTGCCGCGCACACCGGCCAGATCGTGACTTTCGACCAGATGATGAATCACGACCACGAATTCGCGCCCGACGTGGACAAATTGACGCTGGACGGTCCCGCGCCGCTGCGCGCCGGTCCCGACGGGAAGTACCCGCTGCCGGAGCCGGGTATTAAGACTACGCGCGAATATTAGTTGGAGCGTACCTCTGTGAAGTGTGCGTCGCGTGAGGGCGGTTGTCGATTAGTCGGGTGGTATCCGATCACGTCCCACATCGTTCCGTGTATCGCCGGGCTTTCCAAGTCGTATAACGGAGGGCTTCGCTAAAGTTCTGCGGCTCCAAGTTCGCGGGCGCGACCACGGCGCGCAGGAATGAAAAGGGGGCGGTCCCGCGCCACGGCACTGCAAGGAACCGCAGAAACTGCCGATAGATAGGATGGGATCGGCGCTGCGCTGCGGTGCGGCCGGTCGGCCGGCGAGGAAATAGTCTGCTTCCACAATTCCAGCGCGTCGTGACTCTCTCGGTGATGATCGTGCTGGTCGCGCTGTTCGTCTGGATTTACGCGCGCGACCGCCAGCAGCGCGTGCGCCTATGGATGAGCGGCTGGTCGAGCATCGTGGCGCATTTCGCGGGCATGCTGCTCGCCGGTTTCTCGCTGATCCCGGCCAAGCTGGCGGAGTGGCTGGCGTATGCAACGCTCATCTTCGCGGCCAGCGCCTTCTTTCTTTCAGTCTGCCGGACCATGACTACGACGCGCCGGCGGATGGTGTTTTGGATGGGGATCGTGACGCCGGCGCTGGGTTATTGGACGTGTATGGTGATGGGAGTCCAGGGACCCGCGCCCTACCGCGCCCTCCTGGCGGTACTGCTCGTTTCCGGCGTCCTGACCCTGACAAGGCTCCAATCCGGCAGAGACTGGATGGCGTCGATCGCGCTGGCAATCGTGCCGGGAGCGTGGGTTGCCTGGCGGGTCGCGGCGAACGTGGAGCGCGGGATGGATTTCATCCTGTTCGAAGCCTTTGCCGTCACCGGCTGGTATTACTGGCGGTACTTCCGGCGCTTTACGCCCGGTGTTTTGCTCACTTCGCTGGCGTTTTTGGCCTGGGGGCTGGTGTTTCCGATTGCCGAAATCTGCGGGGCGCTGCACATCGATATTCCCGGCGATCATGTGGTTTGGGATTTACCGAAGTATTTTGTGGCGTTCGGGATGATCCTGACTCTGTTCGAGAACCAGACCGAGAACCTGCAAAGAGAAGTGGTGGAACGTAAGCGCGCGGAGGAGGCGGCCCAACGGTTGGTCCAGCCGGTGCTGCGGCTGCAAAGCATGGTGCGTAGGATCGCCGAAGGGGACCTGTCGGCGCGCGCGGACATACGCAGCGCGCGGGAGATCGATACTCTGGCGCAATCGTTCAACAGCATGGCCGATTCACTGCTGCAGCGCGACCGCATTCTGGAAAGCGTGCGTTTCGCCGCGCAGCGCTTTTTGAGCGCGGCGGCCTGGCAGACGGCGATCCTGGAAGTGCTGGCCAAGATCGGCCAGGCGGCCGAAGCCGGCCGCGTCTTTTTGCTGGAGCGGAAATCCGGGCCGGCCGAAGGGCTGGCGGGCGCGGTGCTCTACGAATGGGTAGCGCCCGGCGTTCCGTGCCGGAGTTGCGCGGGGCAGGCCGAAGTGCGCTGGAGCGGCGAAGAATGGGGCGGGCGCGCCGCCAGGCTGGCCCGCGGCGAAGTGGTCACGGTGGAGGATGGCGGCGGGCAGGCGGGATCGTCAATACTGGTCCCGCTGGAAGTGGCCGGCCAATGGTTCGGAGCGCTGGGCTTCGACGATTTCGCAGGCGCGCGGGTCTGGAGCGAAGCGGAGCGCGACAGCTTCCACTCGGCGGCCCGCATGTTAGGGGCGGCCATCACCCGGCAGCAGGCGCAGGAATATGTGGACAACATCCTGCAGTCGATGGGAGAAGCCTTATTGGTGACGGACGCGGAGCAGCGCATCCGCCGGGTAAACCCCAGCGCGCTGCGGCTGCTGGGCTATCAAGAAGCGCAATTGATCGGCCAGCCGGCCGGCCAAGTGATCGTGGAGGGAGATGTGCCGGCCCACAGCATCGCCATCGAGCGTATCTACCGCACGCGCGGCGGCAGGCGCATCCCGGTGCTGTTCTCCTCCGCCGAGTTGCGCACCGACTTGGGTTCGCTTGAAGGATACGTGTGCGTGGCCCAGGAATTGACCGAGATGAAACGTATCGAGGCCGAACTGGTGGCGGCGCGGGACGCGGCCGAGGAGGCCAACCGCGCCAAGAGCACCTTCCTGGCGAATATGAGCCATGAGCTGCGCACCCCTTTAAACGCCATCATCGGCTACAGCCAGATGTTGCAGGAGGATTACATCGGGCCGGAGCAGGCCGAAGTGCTCTCCGACCTGGCCAAGGTCGAGCGCTCCGGACACGTTCTGCTGGCCATTATCAACGACGTGCTGGATCTGTCCAAGATCGAGGCGGGCAGGGTGCAGATGGAGTTGGACAATGTGGACGTAGCGGCCATTTTGCAGGATGTGCACAACGCGGTGCAGCCGCTGGCGCGGCAGCAGGGCAACGTGGTGCGGATGGAGTGCGGCGAGCAGGCGCGCATGGCCTATGCGGACCTGCAGAAACTGCGGCAGAGCGTGCTGAACCTGGTGAACAACGCCTGCAAGTTCACGGAGAACGGAGAGGTGGAGGTGAAGGTGGAGCGGGTGGCGGAGCAGGGCCGCGAATGGACGGAAGTGCGGGTGAAGGATACGGGCATCGGAATCGCGGCGGAGCATTTGGGGCGGCTGTTCCAGCCGTTCACGCAAGTGGACGGATCGGCCACGCGGAGGTATAGCGGGACGGGGTTGGGGCTGGCGATCAGCCAGAAATTCTGCCACATGATGGGCGGCAACATCACGGTCCAGAGCGCGCCGGGCAGGGGCTCGTGTTTTGCGCTCCGTGTGCCGGCGCACGCTCCGGCGCTCCGTTCCTAGCCGATCCATCTTCGAAGCGTGCGTCGCCGCCGAAGGCAAGGCGCCAGTCGGAGGCGCCAAAGAACCGCTCCCTGAGGGTCGCGGCTCTGAATAAAGCACGCGGTGGCGAACCGAGCCGCGACCGTCAGTAAGCGGACGTGTGACTGTTTTCTGCAAGCCCGAAATAGGTGGGTCTCCGGAACGCGAACGGAAGCCTCTCGCGGGCGCCTGACGCCGCGTCGGACACTGCCAATTGGGAGCACCTGACTCAGGCGCCGTCGCAGAAAAGACGCCTGCCGCCAGCGACGCGCGGCGACCTGCACGCGAGCAGATGTTACTCCCTCAACATCGTGAAGTAGATGGCGGCGGGAACTACGAGCAGCATGGCGGCCATCCCCAGGAGCAGGGCGCCGTGTTCAGCGACGAACGCGCCGGCGAAGGGCGCCAGCGCCTGAAACTTAAAGACGGCCAGGCTCGACGCGGTGCGGTGCAGAGCCGATTGAAACCAGGCCGAGGTGGCGCCGAAGCAGGCGCCGAGCAGGCCCATGGCGCAGGCGAAAGCGATCACTTGGGCTGCCGTGATCGGACGGCCCGCGGCTCGAGTAGCTTCGCGGCGGGCGCGCATTTGGGCCAGCCACCACACACGGCCCGAATCGGGGACCACGGCGCGCGCGCGCATTTCTTCGCGGGCGTCGTCAATAGCGCCGGCGATGGCCGCCACATCGGCGCAGATCCCGCAGGCGGCGACATGCTCGCGCAGGCGGGCATCCACCTGTTCGGGCCAGCGGTTCTGGAGAACGGCGGCCAGGACCTCGGATTCCAATTCGCATTCGATGGGCTTCATGGTTTCGCTCCGCGGGGCGCGCGGCCCAGCAATTCGGCCAGCTTGCGCCGCGCGCGAAACAACATGGGTTTCAAGCTGGTGGGACGCAGGCCGAGCGAATCCGCGATCTCCTGGTGCGAAGCGCCCTCGGCATAGGCCAGCCATAAAATGGCCCGTTCGCGCGGCTTGAGGCGCGCCATGGCGCGCGTGAAATCGGTCATGCGCTCGGTGTCGCCGGCATCCTGGCCGGAGGGGACCCGCTCGATGTCGTCGCCAACCGGGATGGAGGCCGCGCGCGCCAGGCTTCGGCGGCGGACATCCCGCGCCAGATTCGTGGCGATGCGATACAGAGAATTGCGCCGGTGAGTCTCGCTGTCGTAGGTGGCGGCGGCGCGCAGGAAGCGGTAGAACGTTTCCTGCAGCAGGTCGTCGGCGAGTTGACGGTCTCCGGTAACGCGCGCGAGGTACGCCCACAATCCGCGTGCGGTCCGCTCGTAGAACGCGCGGAATGTGTCCTCGTCCATCATGAAACCCGCGGAGGCGTCATCGAGGGCGCGGTCGCTCTGAATATCGGTAAAGGCCGTCTCACGAAACATAGGAGAGCGCGATTCCGCCCGGAATAGCGGACTACCGGACGCCTGGCATCGCGGCGCGAGGCGCTGAAGATGCCGGCTCGATCAATCCCAGCCGCTGGGAGATCACATATGAGATTATCGCCGAGATCACGAAGCCCAAGCCGAGCGCGACGCCGATAACGCCCAGAGCATGCAGCGACTGGGAGGCGGGGACATCGGCTACGCGTCCGCCGACGATGTGCAGGCCGATACCGCCGGCGATCAGCACCACGCCGCCTTGCACGGACCAGAGAATGCGGCCAAGCGGCGCGCCCACGCTGCGGGGAGCGGCATCCAGGGAGATGGGCGAAGATTCGAGGAACTTGGCTCCGGCGGGCGACTGGATGTAGGCGAGCAGATCCTCGTTTGCGGTAAAGCGATCGAGAAGCTTGGTGTGCGCGTCGGTCTGGACTTTGGCCAGCCGGCTCCATCTTTTGTAGTCGACCAGCGTGCGGATGAGCCAGACGAGCAGGCCCACGGCCAGGCTGAAGCCGGCGAAAATGCCCAGGCCATTCAGCACGTCCCGCCACATATCCAGGATCTGGGAGGCGGGGTCTGGATGAGGGCGGGGGAGGGCGCCCTCGCCGAGATAGAACGAGGGATTGCGCGCGATTTCCAGGTGGGCGTTCAGAAAGCTGACGAGGGCCGGGTATGGCGCAAGATAGGACTCGTTACCGAGGAGACTCGGGTCGAGCGCCAGAACGCCGCGCAAGGAGGGCGGGTAGTGTTCCAGGAGGGCGTTTAGCTCGTCTTTGGCGCGTTGCGCGTCAGGCTGTTCGACGGTCAGGATGGACGGAGACTGCGCGGTTGGCGAAGTGCTCTTTGGTGTTTGCGCCAGCGCTGGTGAATGCGGCAGGATGGCAGCACACAGCGCCAGCAGGGCAACTCTCAAGACGTGGCGGGTTCGGGTTGGTCGGATCATGGCATTTTTTCTCTACCGGCTAGTTACGCGCGGAGGGGGCGCAGGTTAACAGGACGGCTACTTGGAGCGGAGAACGGTGGGAGATCGAGGCGGCTGGCGCGCCGCCCTGAAGATCCGCGGAAACTGTCCCCCAGCTTACCGCGCCATTTCGATCAGCTTCCGAATCGGCGGTTCCACGGTCACCTGCAATTCCCCTTTGGGCCTCTTGGCGCGATGGAGCAGCGCCGTCTGCCGCTCCATCAGCCCGCCGGCGCATGCTGCCCTGCCTGCAGATGGTCGAGCGCCTGTAGACCCGCCGCAGCCACGGCGCAAATGTCTTTCGGGATCTCCGGCGCGCCAGCATTAGTCGCAGCGCAGCTCGGTGGAATGCGACGGCCGCGAGGTGAGTTGGTCCAGATAGTGTCCGCTATTGCGAAGCAAGGGACACCTTCCGATCCGCAAAGCGGCTGGCCCGAAGACCGCCGCTGTCAAATTGCAGCCTCATTGGCGGTGGGCCGCGACGGCGTTGAGGTCATGATAGAACAGTCGCGCGGTCGCTGTGATAAACCTGACGTCAAAAGGCAGAGCGAAAGCCGGCTAAGAAGCCCTCGATGGAACGGCTTTCCAACATAACGTAGAGCAGGAATGGCGCTGCAAGCCATCCGAACGTCGCGAAACGAAGCCAACGAGGCTTCAACTCAAGCCGCTTGGCCGTGGCGGAATGTTCAGGCTCAGCAAGCCCTTCCACACGCAGTGCGCGCCGGTAGAGGAAATAGGGCGCAGCTGAATAAAGGAGCTGTACTGCCGCGAGCAGGGGCAGTTTTGCGAACAAGAACCATGAAACTTGTGACTTGGTAAAAGACTTGGAAATGACTCCGCCGATGAAGGGATCGTAGTGTGCGACTAGCAGAAAACAGAGAACCACCCCATAGTACCTCACTTGCAGTGCGAAAGCCACGTGCCGCAAAGGGCGAACTAGCTTTGCCGACCGCAAAAAGGCGGCTTTCCCGCTGATGCCTTCTACCGCGCAGACTACCGGCCAGAGGCATTGCGCGGCCCAACGGCCGTTCTCCCAGAACGTGAGAGCGCCCAACTGGGTCCTCATCAAGGCTAACAAGCGCCTCGGAAGCTGCCTGATCCGGCCGGTCGCCCGTAGAGCCACAGCCCCCCGCATGAGGTTACCCACGATGAGAAGAGTGGCACCCAGGAGCAAATAAATGAAGATCCACGTGACCGTCCCGCCAATCCGGTGCGAACGATAGGCGCGGAGGACTGGAAGTTCGACCAGGACAAAAAGGCACGGCAGTAGACAGAAGAGTCCGGCCAACAGTGTTGCGAAGAACCCAACGTGCTGGAAAGGGAATAACTTCGCTTGGCGAAGGATAGGCGTCTCGGCTTCGGCAGTGGCGCGCAACAGCTCCGCGTACGCCCTCGCCGTCGCAGGCCTGTCCTCCGGGGCCTTTGCGAGCGCGCTCAGTACCGCTTCCGACAGCAGTTTTGGCGATTTCTTGTTCAACCGATGCGGAGCCGGCGGTCTCTCAGTGATGTGCTGCACGAGCAGCAGATCGCTGGTTCTACCCTCGAATGGCAACTTGCCAGTCAGCATTGAAAATGCGACCACCCCGAGACTGTAGATGTCCGAGCGAGGTCCAACATTGCCTCCTGAGCACTGCTCGGGTGACATGAATGCCGGCGTGCCGATTATGGAACCGACTGTTGTATGGAACTCCTGTCCAGTCACGGGAGCGCTCATGAAGAGGGTTTCCCCACTATCGTTTACCGGTGCTAGGGGCGCTTGCCTGCCGGAAGGTGGGGAGCGCCGGGGCGCTTCGATCGAATCGATCATTTTCGCAATCCCGAAGTCGAGCACCTTGACATTGAACCCGCCGCGCCGGTTGGGCTCGAGCCAAATGTTCTCGGGCTTCAAGTCGCGATGAACAATCCCTTTTTCGTGCGCTTCGTCCAAGGCTGAGGAAATCTGGTCTACCAGATCGAGCGCAAGGGCCACAGGCAGGGCCCCATACTGCTTCTGATAGTCGGCTAAGTTCAAGCCCTCCAGATATTCCATCACTAGATACGCGACGGTTCCCCGCGGCGTGCTGGTGCTTCCGAAATCTGTTACATTCACCACGTTGGGGTGCCTCAGCCGCCCCGCCGCTTCGGCCTCACGCTGAAAGCGGGCGAGAAACTCGGGGTCGCGGCCGTGGCGCTGATCGATCACCTTCAATGCCACTTGGCGCTTGGTGCCGAGGTGCGTCGCCAGGTATACAGCACCCATACCGCCTTCGCCTAACAAGCGCTCAATTGCGTATTTGTGATCTAGTACGTCGCGAACCATCGATGGTCGATCGCTAATGGATTTGCTATTGTACTTCAAATGCGCGCGCTTTCGCCCCCCGGGAACCGAATCGCTCGTTTCTATTTCCGCTTGCTGTCGCCGCTGCCGCGAGGTAAAGGCCCTGCATAACTACCGATATTACCCATAACAGGTGATAAGGCCGACCACCCGCCGTCAAAGACCGCTCAAACGGCCCTCACTTCCCGCTCTATCGCGCCGCTTCGATCAGCTTCCGGATCGGCGGTTCCACGCTCAGCAGCAGTTCCCCTTTGGGCCGCTTGGCGCGATCGAGCAGCGCGATCTGCTGCTCCGTCCAACCCGCCGGCGCATGCTGGCCCGCCTGCAAACAGTCGAGCGCCTGCAAGCCCGCCGCGGCCACGGCCGAGAGGTGTTTCGTGATCTCCGACGCGCGAGCATTAGTTGGGCGCACCTCGGTCGAATGCCACGGTTGTGAGGGAGAAGTTGGTCCGAAATAGCGCTTCTGAGAATACCGTTTCAAACTTCTTTCCGCGTGGCACGCCATACAAGAATCAAATCTGACTTGATCGTCTCAAAATGCGGTTGACCTCACCAGTTACGAACCCTACAAAGCGCACCGCATCCTGTTCCAACCGGGGGGTCGTCGAGCCGGCATACTTCAGCCGGTTATCTTTAGCGGCACGAATGACCGCCCGCCACATGGGCGGCACTGTTTCCATCGCCCAACCGTAGGCTTGGTCTTTGGACGCCAGTGCCTTGTGATAGGCCGAGAAAAGAATGCGGCAAGCGGTCAGGACAGCGTATGCATTGTGGATGAACGCCTTGTCGGATCGATCCCCGGCGTTGGAGGCAAGGTCTTCCTGCAGGTAGTTCAGTTCCAACAGGAGCGCGTCGTTGAGGCACCGGTGGGGCACATGCGGTGCGATGAGCTTGGCGTCCCTGCCCCACAACGTGATGCCGGACTGGGCAATATTCATCCAGATGATTGGGTTTCCGTCCGATCCATGCCGGACGAGTTTTCCCGTGTAGTGGTAGAAGCCACAGCATCGCGACGCCTTGTCCAGGAATTCCCGGTCGATAACGAAGCGCATGTCAATTCGTTCGACCCAGCGGTTCTCGTTGTTCTTGAACCACTCCTGCAGTTCGGAAAACTCGCGGTCGTCGAGGTCTCGTCGCGTGACGCCGACGCAATCGACGTCGCTGCAGGTCTCGTCGAACGCGTCATAGGTCAATGAGCCCCACAGGTACATGCCCACGAGATTCCCCCGGAGTATGGTGGCGAAATCGGTGACCATCGCCTGAAGAAGACAGGAGAGATCGTTGGGCATATTCATCGCGGGTAGACGCCTTGCAGCCATCCCTAGAAATATTCGATCATTACGGCATTATGGCTCTCGCGAGCGCCATCGCGCCGTCGCGCTTCCAATCGTCGCGCGGCTCCGCCGCAACGCGGGCAAATGTCCAAAGTCGAACACGCTCAGGATCCACGCCAAGGAGATCCGCGAGGCGGCAGACTGTCCCGACGGGGTTCGAGCGCATTCTCGCCGGGCAGTTGAATAGGTGCTGCGTCGCATCGTAGGCGGGATCCCCGACGAACGGCTTGGGGTCGATGACGAGCCACGGCTCGCGCTCTGACCGAAGGACATTGCCTGCGTGCAGATCCGTCGCCAGCAGCACCTCCCTTGGTGCAGTGCGCGGCAATTCCTCAAAGAGACGCAGACCCTCACGCACCAGTCCTGTGTCCGGCCAATGCTCGGCGTTGGCCAGGGTTTCGTCCCTCCAATGCTCCGTCAGAGCCGACAGACGTCGAAAGGAGTGCGGTGCTGACGGTGAGCGCCACAGGCGACGCAGGAGCTTTGCGATCACCAGATCCTGCTCTAACTCCGGCAGCGCGCGTAACGCCGTCCCGGGCACGCAACGCTCCAGGAGCATGGCCCCGAGCTCGTCGTCTGCCGCGAGAAGTCGCACCGTTGGGTCTCCGTTCCAGAAGCGTAGGCCTTCGAGTTCATGCTCGCCTTCCATGTGCGGCATGCCGAGCTTCAACACCGCGGAAGTTCCGTCGGCAAGCGCCACCGGCGCCACCCATGCGCAAGTTACGTCCTCACCGTCGAAGGGCGCGTCGAGGGTCAGCGACCATCGGCGCTCCAGGTTTCGTAGGACATCGGGCAACCGGCCGAGCCATGCCAAGCGCTCGGGCGCCTTTTGGCAGTTAGCCACAAGCCGCGCCGGGAGCTTCAGCGACATGCCTTCATTCTCTGTTTCTGCCGACTAGACGGCATCCCGACTTCATGGAAGCCGGGTGCCTCGGCGGCGCGGATAGCTTCCGACAAGGCCGGACAACGTGCCGGAGGCTTGACCGCGGCGTTAGACACGCGCCAACCGTAAGCGCGAACTCTTATGGCAGCACCCGGAAGGATCGTTGCTCGAAAGCGTGCCACTGGGTGAGTATTCCTGGAGCGCGGCATCTGAGATGGGGTCTTCCCTGGCCGATTCGGGGTCACGCTGGTTTCCGAGCCCCTCGTGTTTCCGTTCCGGCAGCCCGCAGCAAACTCACAACCAAACTGAGTCGGTCTACGTTACCCGGATGCAGGCTGGGGCGCCAGGTCAAATCGCCAAACACCAGCGACAATGCTACTGGGACCTTTGGCTACGCGCCCACGTGTAGCTCGCCGTGGCAACAGCGATCAGTAGAAACAGAAGCGCTCCCTTATAGAAACTCATGTACCCGATACTTGGAGTCGGCTTGGCCACTTGAGGAAGGAATAACCCAAGTGAACCCAATAGCCGCAGAACCAAAGCGATCACGGTACTTACAATACCCAACCAGTAACTCCAAGTGAGAATGTGCTTTTCCATTAGAATCTCCTCTGTGCGTGAATCGGGACCTATCCATTTGGGGCTAGGTTGCGATTCAGTATACACCCAACTGCCTTCCCCGGCGCATCCTTTTCGTCCCGAGGACCAGTTCGCCCACGCCTTCGCCGACGCTACCAAGCACCAAGGCGGGAGGAATCGCTGCGGATGCCGGCGTATTGCAGCAGAACATGCGCCGGCTGTCGGTTCCGTAGCCGACTAAACATTAAGAACCTAACTCTGGACGAGGGCGGGGACTGCCAGCGAAACCAATGCCGTCGTACGCCGAACTCTATGGCAGCACACGAAACGCCACGTTGCTCGAAATCGTGCCGCTGGGTGTTACAACCTGGACCTTTCCGTTGATCGCGCCGGCGGGTACTTTCGTGGCGATCAGGGAACTCGAAACCACCCTGTAGACGGCTGCGGTGCCATTAAAGCTGACGCTGGTAGCGCCGGTCAGATTGGTCCCCAGAATCTCGACGATCTTTCCCACCTTCCCGGACGTAGGCCGTGTTTCTACAAACGGGCCCAGCCCCACTGACAAGCTGAACACGGCGCCCTCCCCGTAACCACCGCCATGGTACGTCGTCCCATAGAAGGTACCATCCGTGCCCTGGACCAGCGCCGCCCCGGGGCTTGCCCCGTCGGAGCAATCGCTTTGCAGGCAGAAGTTGTATACCGTCGACAGGGTGCCACTCGGAGTGATTTTGAAGACCGTCCCTTGGCCGATGCTCCCGAAGAGAAGCGTTGTCCCGTAGAGATTCCCGTCGGTGGCCTGGATCAGCCCAGCCACGGGATCCGCCCCGTCGGAGCAATCGCTCTGGGGGCAAAACATGTATAGCGTCGTTAGTGTGCCACTCGGGGTGATTTTGAAGACCGTCCCGCAGCCCAGGGGAGTAGCTTGAACACAGTTGGTCCCGCCCTCATACGTTGTTCCGTAGAGGTCCCCGTTGGTGGCCTGGACTAGCCCCCCATTGGGGCTCCGACCGTCCGGGCACCCGCTTTGGGCACAGAAGCGGTATAGCGTCGTCAGCGTGCCGCTAGGGGTGATTTTGAAGACCGTCCCACAGCCTGTTCCCTCGGTCCCGCAGTTGTCATTCCCTCCCCCCATCAGGGTTGTCCCGTAGAAGTCCCCATTGGTGGCCTGAACGAGCGCCCCGTACGGGAATTGGCCGTCCGGGCACCCGCTTTGGGCACAGAAGCTGTATAGCGTTGTCAGCGTGCCGCTCGAGGTGATTCTGAAGACCGTGCCGTAACCATAGGCCCCGCCGCCGACCGCTGACCCATAGAGGTCCCCATTGGTGGCCTGGATGAGTGCCGCCTGGGGGGTTGCGCCGTCCGTGCAGCCGCTTTGAGAGCAGAAGTCATATAGCGTCGTCAGCGTGCCACTAGGGGTGATTTTGAAGACCGTCCCACAGCCCTGGCCAGAACAGCTGTCATTTGCCCCGCCAGTTTCCATTGTCCCGTAGAAATTCCCGTCGGTGCCCTGGACCAGCCCCACGAGGGGCTGTCTGCCGTCCGTGCACCCGCTTTGGGGACAGAAACTGTATAACGTCGTCAGGTCGAGGCCGCCAGGAGGGATCTTGAATACTGTGCCCAAACCGTAGGCCCCGCCCGTCCCGGTTGTCCCGTAGAAATTCCCGTCGGTGCCCTGGACCAGTCCCGCCTCCGGGATTGAGCCGTAGCCGCCCATCCCACTGAAGCTAAAGAGTCTGGTGTAAGTCTGCGCAGGTAAGGTAACCGCCATGGTTACGCACAGCACAGAAACAGCGTACGCCCGCTTCCGCCAGTTCAGTTTGTCCAACGCGTTAACGATTCGTTTCATCGATGTGCTCCTCTTCTTGCAGGGGTCCGGTTCCGGCGCGTAGTGTAGCACACACATCGGCCTGATTCGCGCAGGCCGCCAGGCCACCCAGGCCACACACCGCCGGCGATATTGCCCATTAACAGGCGATAATGCCGACCACCCGCCGTCAAGGCCATCCAAGCCGCCTTCCCCTCTCACCCTATCGCGCCGCTTCGATCAGCTTCCGGATCGGCGGTTCCACGCTCAGCAGCAGTTCCCCTTTGGGCCGCTTGGCGCGATCGAGCAGCGCCATCTGCTGCTCCACCCATCCCGCCGGCGCATGCTGGCCCGCCTGCAAATAATCGAGCGCCTGCAAACCCGCCGCGGCCACGGCCGAAAGGTCTTTCGAGATCTCCGCATTCTCCGCCAGCAGCGAGGAATGCGCCAGAACGGGAGCCAGCAGCGCATCGTTGTCGCGCCACCGCGTCAGCCACTCCCGGATCTTCGCCATGTCTGTGCGGGCATCCACCAGCGCCCCGAAGCGCCGCGCGGCATCGCTCTCCGGATGCGCCACGTCCACCAGCCGGTTCAGGGGCGTGAAACTCGTGTAGGCGTGCGCCTCGCCGCGTGCGTATTCTTTGACCGGCTCGACCGCCTCGGCCAGCGTTCTCACCGGCGCTACCGGCCCGCCGTCCGCCAGCCGCTTCAGCATCGTCTCGTATGCCGTGACATGCGTCAGGCCGAGCCACTCCAGATCGCGGCTCACCACCTCCAGGCGGCGGTACATATCCGCCACGTCCGTCACCTCGCGCGGCGACCACAGACGCTCCGCGATGGCCGCCAGCCGCGGCCACATGCGCGCATCCACCAGCTCGGGCGTGATGAATTCGCCCCACTCGCACGCCTCCCCGCCCAGAACGCGCCGCTGCTGTTCGGGTGTGAGGTCCGCCGCCCCATCCACCAGCGGATCGACGCCATAGTGATAGGCGGCCGAAAACATCAGGTCCAGATAATAACCGTGAGACAGGATCCCGCTCACGCCCTGCCGGGCCGCGTCGGCCAGCGATTTCTGCCCGCGCCAGGATTGCACGAGTATGTCGCGCGGCAGATCCGGGCTCAGAATTTCGTCCCAGCCGATCATCTTCTTACCGTGCTTAGCGACCAGTTCCTGGACGCGCCGTGTGAAATACGCCTGCAGCTCTTCGTTGCTCTTCAGGCCGTGCGCACGCTTGAATTCCTGTATGCGCGGTTTGGCGTCCCACTCCTTGCCGTTTACTTCGTCGCCGCCTATGTGGAAGTATTCGTCGGGGAACAGCGCCGCCATCTCGCCGATAAACGCATCCAGGAATTGGTAGGTTTCCTCGCGCGTAGGGTCCATCGCCGGATCGAAGACGCCCCACTGCCGCTCGATCTGGTAAGGCCCCGGGCCGCTGGCCAGCTCCGGGTAGCCCACAAACCAGGCCGTCGCGTGCCCCGGCATGTCGAATTCCGGAATCACGCGTATGCCCCGCTCGCGCGCGTAGCCGATCACCTGGCGCACCTCCTCTTGCGTGAAGTATTGGCCGTCCGAGCCCATGTCCTGCAGCTTCGGAAAGCGCTTGCTCTCGATGCGGAACCCCTGATTCTCCGAGAGATGCCAGTGGAAAACGTTGAGCTTCACCGCGGCCATGCCGTCGAGCGTGCGCAGTACGGCGTCGAGCGGGATCCAGTGCCGGGCCACGTCCAGCATCAGGCCGCGCCATGGAAAGCCGGGCTGGTCTTCGATCTCGACCGCCGGCACGCCGAAGCCGCCCGCATCCAGATCGATCAGTTGCAGGAAAGTCTCCAGACCGCGTAGCACGCCCAGCGGAGTGGCCGCATCCAGCCGGGCCCCGAGCGGCGTCACCTTCAGGCGATAGGATTCATCCTCCTGTGCTGTTTGCACCGCCGCGCCGGCATGATCGCAATTGACGATCAGCGCCGGAGCCGGAGCATGGCCCGCTCTGCCGGGGATCATCGGAATCCCCGTTTTGCGCGACACGTGCTCGACCAGCCGCGCCACTGCCGCTTCCAGCCGGGGCTCACGATATCCGTTCAACTGGACAAACGCGAAATTCTGGTCGATACGCAATCGCCCTTCGCCCACCCGGAGCTTCGCCGGCGCGGGCATCAGGTCATGGGCGGACAGGGCCAGTGGGACTATTATGAGGAGCAAAGATTTCAGCATCCATTCCAGACTAGCGCCGTTTCCATGATTGTGTGGCGCATGACCGTTACCGAACCGCCGTCACCAAGTAACCGTCAGAAGCCGTGAAAAGAACGCGGATCGCAGGCGACACCGCCTGCACCACCTAGGCAATCCTTCGTTTGCAGGGACTTGGCAGGCGAAAGCGCCTGCCCACCCGATTTCGTCATCCCCCATCGCAGTACACTTGGCATCATGCGATCTCTCCGGAGCACCACACGGTATTTCCTTCTGCTGGCGCTGTGCGCAACCGCCGCCCTTGCCCAGACCGGCTTTTATCTCAAAGAAGGTGACCGAGTCGTCTTCTACGGAGACTCCATCACCGATCAGCGGCTCTACACCACCTTCGTCGAAACCTACGTGATGACGCGCTTCCCGCAATTGCCAGTGACTTTCGTACATTCCGGATGGGGCGGCGACCGCGTGACCGGCGGCAGCGGCGGGCCCATCGACCAGCGCCTCGAGCGCGACGTGCGGGCCTACAAGCCCACCGTCCTCACCATCATGCTGGGTATGAACGACGCCAGCTACCGCGCTTTCGACCAGCAGATCTTCGACACCTACGCCGCCGGATACCGGCACATTGTTCAAAGCGTGAAAGACGCGTTGCCGGGCATACGCATCACCGTCCTCGAGCCGTCGCCGTTTGACGATGTCACCCGCGCGCCCCAGTTCGCCGGCGGATATAACGGCGTACTGGTGCGCTACGGCGCTTTCGTCAGAGAGGTGGCCACCGCCGAAAAGCTCACGGCCGCCGATTTGAACACGCCCGTGGTGGCGGCGCTCCGCAAAGCCCACGAGCTGGACACCGCCGTAGCCGCGAAGATTATACCGGACCGCGTGCATCCCTCCGCTGCCGGCCACCTGCTGATGGCGGAAGCGCTGCTGAAAGCCTGGAATGCGCCCGCCACTGTCGCCTCCGTCGAGATCGATGCCGCAAGCCAACGCGTGGTCAACGCCGAGAACACCGGCGTGACCAGCCTCACAGCGGGCGACTGGCTTTCCTGGACTCAGACGGACCACGCTTTGCCCATGCCGCTGGATGTCCAGGATCCCACGGTGGCTCTGGTCTTGCGTGCTTCCGACTTCGTCGACGCGCTGGACCGCGAAATACTCCGTGTCACCGGCCTCGCCGCGGCGCGATATACACTGAAAATCGACGGCGATTCCGCCGGCACTTTCACGCGGGAAGATCTGGCCGCCGGCATCAATCTGGCGACGCTGCCCACCCCTATGGCCAAGCAGGCCGCGCGCGTGCATGAATTGACGCTACGGCACAACGGCGTACATTTTGCGCGCTGGCGTCAGGTGCAGGTCCCACTGGCCAGTGAGCAGGCCGCGCACCTTCAACCTGCGCTCGACGCCCTGGATGCGCTCGAAGCCGGCCTCGTCGCGCAGCAGCGCGCCGCCGCACAGCCCGTGGCTCACCACTTTGAGTTGGCCGCGCAATAGTCGCAGTGCGGAGCCACGAGTTCAGCAGGCGCAGGCGCGCCCAATGTCACTTAGTTTGGCGCCTGAACCGCGTGACGCACGCTTAGCGCGGGGCGCCCGGTGGGGCGGGCGGGCTTCAGTTCGCTGAATTTGGACCGTGGGCAGCCCACGGCGGCACGCTGAAGGGTGCGCCACAACCGGATCAAAACACCTGCGGGCAGGCATCAACTGCGAACACAGGCTCCTGTTCTGGTGGCGCCGGCGGTTTCGCCTGTGTCTGAGCGGCCCTGGAGTTGCCCTCGGATAGAATGTACACGAGGTGAACGACCTACCTACCGACTCGGTTCGCGAAAGCTACGATCGGCTTGCGGCGGAGTATGCGCGTCGCATTTTCGACGAACTCCAGCACAAGCCGCTCGACCGCGAACTGCTCGATCGCTTCGCCGCCGAAGCGAGAGGCCGCGGCGAAATCTGCGATATGGGTTGCGGCCCTGGTCACATCGCCCGCTATCTGCGCGATACGGGCGCCACCGTCTTCGGCCTGGATCTCTCTCCCGGCATGCTGGAACAGGCGCGACGGCTGAATCCCGGCATTCCCTTCCTCGAAGGAAACATGCTGGCTCTGGGCCTTCTGGATGAAATGCTGGCTGGGATCGCGGCCTTCTATGCCATCGTGAACATTCCCAAGGAATCTCTGCCGCGTGTCTTCCGGGAACTGCAAAGAGTCTGCTGTTACTCGGATTTCACTGCGGCGACGAAGCCCTTCATGAGGATGAATTGTGGGGGCAGCCAATTTCAATGGAGTTTTTCCTTTTTCAGTCAACGGACATCCGGCGTTATCTTGAGGCGGCAGGGCTGGCCATTGAAGAGGTCAGCGAGCGGGATCCCTATCCGGAAGTGGAGTATCAAAGCCGAAGAGCCTACATCTTTGCCCGAAAGCCAGATCGTTAGTCCGCGTGCGTCTATTCCGCGCACCATCGCCCGGTCGATCCGTACCGTGCCAATCACCGTTGGCAACGCCGCCTCGCGATTCACTTTCGCACCTGCGCGCGAGACATCGGTCCCCGAAAGCTGCGTGTAGAATCCGTCACAAACGAGAGCAATATTTGCTCCGCCAGTACAGTCGGATACCACGACAACCTCAGCCAGATCCTCAGATCCTGCCTGTTTCATCGGTTTTGGACTGAACGGTACCGCGCGTGCTCTGAGAATTTCGACGCTATCAATACCAACGTTAGAGACCATACTATTCCGTTGAATACGGTAGCCGTGGAAGGAAATCATGAGGACCAGTTCAATTACGACCATTACCGGAGCCGTTTTGACGGCTCTCCTCTTCGCGTTCTCCGCCCTCGCGCACGATCACCACAGCGCCCTGAACGGCACTTGGACGTTGGTGCCCGAAAAGAGCGATTTTGCCGGCCAGCCCGCCATACAATCCGGCACCGTGACGATTGACGATCGGCAGGGCAACATCACAGTCACTCGCAATTTCGTGTTTGAAGGCGCTACCGGGGACGTCTTCTACAGGGACATGACCGACAGCGAGCATAACGCCACAATTCATGTCGGCAAAGATCTCAAGAGCAAGACCAGTTGGGATCACGACGTCCTGAAGGTGACGAGCACACGACCCGGCGGGGTTACTGTCGAAAGCTACTCTCTTGCCCCGGATGGCACCTTGCTCGTCGGCGTCGTGAGGCCGGAGCAAAAGCCGATGACCCTCGTTTTCGAGCGCCGCTAGCGCCACTGCCCGGAGACGACGGCTGGGCGTGCCGCAAAGGGCAACTTCGGAGTGCGCTTCAGCCTATCTGTGGTGGTGAGGGCACATCATTGATTGCCGGGTTATCGGCGGGATAGACACCTCCAAGTATTACCAGCGACGATTGCGCGTATACTTTCACCATGAGCCTCAAGAACGCTGCACTCTTTGCTCTGATCGGGATGATAATCCTGACAGCTTTCCTAGCGATAGATTTCATCGGCACCATCTTGAACGTTGCGCGTGGGCTGGTTCCAGCGATGAAACTGCTGACCTCGTTCGTCGATTTGCTGGCGAGTGTAGGTTTGACCGTATTCCTGTACGTCTTTCAGAGGGAACAGCGTTGAGCGCGTTCCTTGGGGCGTGTTGTCGCTCTAGCTTCGATCGGTGATGCCTCGGCGGGTCACTCGGATGAAACGATATCGGGAGCTATGCCGACTCCGGCGGACGCTGCTCGCTAACCTCGCGGTGTCCGGCTGTGGGTGGCAGAGTCGACGATGCGATAACGCTTTCGAGGGGCTACCGAGTGCCGAACACCCTGGACCACGGTCTGACCGCCGAGCCGGGGGGCTCGGCGCGGGTCAGGGGACCCGCCCCACTTTTTTGCCCAAGCACTCGGAAGCGCGAAGCGTTTCAATCACAGCGCTCCGCACGCGCATCGAAAGCGGCTGCCGGGGCGGCATCATTCGCGAACGGCCCAGGCCAGGCCGTCCGGTTCCTTGCCGGCATCGATGCGGCCGGCGACGGTCAGGGTTTTCAGATCGATCACCGCCACGTAATCATCCGGCGAGCAGGCCACGAACGCGCGGGATCCATCAGGGTCCATTTGAATCCCGGCGGCGCCTCGGCCCAGTTTCACGCGCTTGACTTCGCGGCGCGTGGCGGCGTCCAGCACAGCCAGGTCGGAACCGCCCAGGGAAGAGATGAGGACCAGCTTGCCGTCCGGTGTGAATTTCAGCCGGTTGGCTCCGCGCACGTTGGCTTCGAGCGTGGCGACGACTTTCTTTGTGGCGACATCGACCACCGACACCGTGCCGTCACGCGAGTTAGCGACCCAGATCTCGCCGCCACCGGGCGCGACATCGAAGCCCTCCGATCCGCGGCCCACGCCGACGACGGTCTGAGTCCACTGGGCGGTGGGCGGCGGAGGGGCGGGCGGCGCGCCTTGTGCGTCTCGCGGAGGAGCGCCTGGCGGAGGTCCACCCGGCCCTGGCCCGGCGGCGCTTTTTTCGAAGATACTGAGCGTGGCCGAGCTGACGTTGGTGGTGACTATGCGGCTCAGGTCTTTCCAGACCGCCACCATGTGAGTGCGATCCTGGCCGGTGCCCATGATCCAATCCACCTGGCCGGTGGCGGGATCGTAGCGGCCGAACACCTTGTTCGCTTCGGCAGTGAAGTAGAGTTTGCCACCCTCGTAATCCAGGCCGTGCGGCCCATGGAGCGGGCCGAGGTCGATGGCGCGCAGCGTCTTTTGCGCTACGAGATCGATGAGCGTGATGGTATTGTAAGCGCCGAAGCCGTAGTTGGAAATGTAGGCTAGTTTGCCATCCGAGGAGGCCGCCACTTCGTGCGGGTCGGGTCCGGATGGCATGCGCGCCACTACCTGCAAGGTGGCCGGATCGACAATGGAGAGCGTCCGGTCCCTCTTGGATAGAACCAGCAGCGCCGGCGAAGGAGTCCGGGACTGTGCGAGCACCGTACCAGCGACAGCAAGTAGGGCAATCGAAACGATTCCGGCTTTGATGAGCGCAGCATCGGCAAACTTGATCGTCATGTCTGTCAGCTATTGTCACCCGTCGCAGCATGCGGCGGCAAGCCGGCGGCCGGCTCGCTGCTTCAACTTATTCGAATTGACACTTCTTCCAGAGCTGCTGTAAGCTTGCCGGGAAGGATGGCATGGCTCGCACTCCGCTCCTGAGGATGATCCACAAAGCGCTGAGCGCCCAGCACGCGGCGGCGGTGAACGGCAAGGCTGTCTTGAGCCGGCGCGATATCCTGGCGGGCGGCGGGGCGCTGGCTGTGGGCGCACTCGCCAAGCGGGCTTCCGCTTCGGGCACGGTCCCGCGCATAGGCATTGTAGGCGCGGGTATCGGCGGTCTCACGGCGGCTCTGACGCTGCAGGATGCCGGCCTGCCCGCCACCATCTATGAATCATCCGGGCGTGTGGGCGGCCGCATGTTTTCCAACACCACGTTCTGGGGTGGGCAAGTCAGCGAGTGGTGCGGGGAATTCATCAACACGGGGCATGTGGTGGTGCGCTCCCTGGCAGCGCGCTTCGACCTGCCACTCGAAGACGTGAATGCCGCCGAGCCCCTAGGTTCGACACCCAGCAACTGGTTCCACGGGAAGTACTACACTACCGCCCAAATCGTCGAGGACCTCAAGCCCGTGCATCCGATTCTGCAGCAACAGATGACGGCGGCAGGCTATCCCACGCTCTATAACCACTACAACGCGGCCGGCTACGCGCTGGACCATATGAGCGTATATGAGTGGATCGATCAGTACGTCCCAGGAGGCCACCAGTCGGACATCGGAGAGTTAATGGATGTGGCGGTGAGCGCGGAGTACGGCCTTGACACGTCGCAGTTGAGCGCGCTGAACATGGTCTATTACGGAAACGGCGACGAGCGGTTCCATATCGCCGCGGGCAGCCAGGCGCTGCCCACCGCCATCGCCCAAACGCTGCCCTCAGGGAGCATCGTGCTGGGGTGGAGACTGGCGTCCATCGCCGCAAACAGCGATGGCACGATCACCCTGACGTTTGGAACGCCCTCCGGCCCCGCGCAGGCCACCTTCGACCAGGTGATTCTGGCGCTGCCGTTCAGTGTGCTGCGAGGGCTGGATTACAGCCGGGCCGGCTTCGACTCACTGAAGATCACCGCCATTACGCAACTGGGCTACGGCACCAACTCGAAGCTGCACCTGCAGTTCGACAATCGTTACTGGAACGGCCAAGGACCCTGGGGAATCGGCAACGGATTCATCTATACGAATCTTCCGTTCCAGAGCACCTGGGACGCCAGCCGTGCTCAACCAGGCGCAAACGGATTGCTGGTGGACTACACCGGAGGAAGCCAGGGCGCCAGCTACCTTCCGCCAACCCCATACTCCACCAGCAAGAGTTCCCCGTTGGTTGAACAATTCGCCCGCCAGTTGCTCTCGCAGCTTGAGGGTCCCTGGCCCGGGATCACGCCGCATTTCACGGGTCTTGCGACGCTGAGTTACCCGACCGGCGATCCGAATAAGCTGGGTAGTTACTCAGGCTGGAAGGTGGGGCAATACACTCTCTTTAGCGGGTATGAAAAGGTCGCGCAAGGCAATATCCATTTCGCCGGCGAACATTGCTCGATCAACTTCCAGGGATACATGGAGGGCGGAGCGCGGGAGGGCATTCGCGCGGCGAACGAAGTGCTGAGCGCAGCGGGCGTGTCAACGCAGGCGCTCGGGCGCGGCGACCGACAAATGGCGATCGCGGCCACTTCGTGAGCACGCCGTACAGCGGCTCGGTTAACGGGGGCGTCACGCCGATGCGTACTTCCAGCAGAGCCGCCGTCTGCCCTCCGGCGAACTGAAGTTGGCAGGCGAGCCCCACCTTCTTGCACAATCGCGCCACCAGGGCGCTCTTTGGGAAAATGTAGAAACGCCAGCGGCGAACTGCAGTTTGTCGCCTACCGGCTCACTCGTACGATATTCGAGTAGGCAGACTCGCCATTTTGGTTGGACGCCCGCACACGGTAGGACACCACGCCCGCCGGAGCGCTGCCGTCCGTATACTCGCGATTGGTGGCCGGTTGCGTGGCGAGACGAGTCCACCCGCCGCCATCTGCGGTGCGCCGCTCGACGATGGCATTCACCGCGTCGCCGCCATGTACCTCCCACCGCAACCGCACTGCGCCACCGCTCACCGCCGCCCTAAGCGAGCTGGGTGCTTCCGGCAGCAGGGGCCAATCGCAGTAGTCCGCATCGGCGATGGCCAGCACGCTGTCGCGCACCGGCACGTTCGGAAACACGTCGCTCGACTCCGGCTTGTCGATGGGCTCGATCGAGCCCGACACCACGTCGATCAGGACGGCATGCCGGATGCCGCTGTGCGCGATGGTGAGGTCCGCGTGGACTGGCGCAAATACATTGCCCGGAACGCTGTGCGCAGCCAGCCAGTAAGCCACGATGGGCTTGCCGGTCTTGCTACGAAATCCGTAAGCCAGGAACGGCCGTTCCTTGCTGTGAAGCGCGGGAAGATCCGGCGGCACGATGCGTATGGACGGGTCGGGACGCGTATCCGAAAAGAGCGCGTTGGTGTTCTGGAGCGCGTAGAATACCGGGCGCGGCGTGAAGTCGTCCGGCAGATAACGCAGTCCGTGGATCATGCCGAAATCGTCGTATTCGTTGCCGTCGGTGGCTGCCGCCAGCAGCCACACGAAGGTACGCACGCCCTGCGCCCAGTTGTAAAGCATCCCGCGCGGGATGTACTTGGACTGCACGGATTCGTCCGAGCCCGCCCACGAGGGGATGGAATTGAATTCGTCGTCCCAGAACGGAATGTCCGGGTGGATGCCCGGATAACCGCGCACCATCTCGCGGAGCTTGGCGGGCGACTCCTCGCCGTAAGCGCCGTAATCCATCGACTCCGGATTCAAGTTCTCCCCATAGCCGGGGTAAGTATGATAAGCGAACACGTCGATGCCGGCGGCGCAATCGCAGGCGTCCAGGGCGCGCCGCGCGAAGTCCCGCGTAGGATCGGCCTGGCCTCCATAGATGACCTTGGCCTGCGGATCGGCGGCATGCACCGCGGGCACAAAAGCTTTCAACAGGCGCCCGTACTCCTCGGGGTTGGGCACCGGGTTCCAGTAGTCGATGTCCTGTTCGTTCCACAGCGCGTAATACCGGATACGGCCGCGGAAATGGCCTACGACGAACTGCACATACTTCATGAAAGCCGCGATCTGGTCCGGGGTCTTCGGCGGCCAGAAGACGGAGTAGAGGCTGCGGTCGGAGTTGTGGAAGCCGCCGGGCTCCGGTTCGATCGCATCGGGCAGCTTGCCCGCTCGCGACGTGTACATCGGATTGCCGTACAGTAACTGCACCTGAATCTTAACGCCGTTATCCACCAGCGAGTCGACGTAATCGTCTAATCCGGGTGGGATCGCATAGACACCGCGCTTCTGTTCGATCCAATCCCAGCTTGTGTAGTCGGAAGTGTTCTCGTACTGGCCGATGCGGATCCAACTCACGCCGGCGTCGAACATGGAGGTCCACCAATGGCGGTCCCAGGGCAGATATGGCTCGCGGGGCAGGTCGGAGTTGATGCCGAAGCCGTCCACGACCTGCGAGGAGCGTTTGGGTGGCACGCGCTTTTGGGCAGAGAGCGGGAGGAACGCCAGCAGGAGGATGAGGAGAGGACGCATAGCGTTACCGTTATACACCAGAACGGCATATGGCAACGGACTAGTACGAAAAGGGCCAGTACGAAAAGGGCTTTTCCGGTTGGGGGTTTTTGGAGTATGCTAGTAGCGGGATCAGGGGTGCGGTCCTGATCCCGCTCGGCCATCAGCGCCGGGACGCTACCGAACAGCAGTAGTTCAACTAACAATAGGATCATGGAGTTGATCCTCCTTTCTGCTTCGAGTGGAAGGCCCGGGCTAACTCCCCGGGCTTTCCCGATTGAAGCTCCAGTGCTCCTTTCGGGAACCCGCTCTTCCAATTTCCGCTGGAAAGGTCTCCTCTTCTAAGGTGTGGCTACCGGCGCCGAGTTCTCCCGCTTCGCTGCCCAGTGCAGCCCGATGCCGCCGAAGATGTACCCGCGCGTTTTGACAGAAGCGTAGCCGAAGGTCTCCAGCCGCGCGGCGAAATCCTGCAGGGAAACGAAGGAGCGCAGCGAGTCGGGGATGTAGGTGTAGATGCGCGGGCGGCCGTGTAGCAACAGTCCCCAGAAGGCGCCCTGCATATACAGATAACCTATATACAGCTTGCGCAGCACCGGATTGGCAGGCAGAAAGAAGTCCAGAGTCACCAGCAGACCGCCGGGCCGGGTGACGCGCTGGATCTCCCGCAACGCGGCGTTCAGGTCCGGAAAATTGCGCAGGCCGTAGCCGATGAAGACGCAGTCGAAGGTGCGCTCGGCGAAGGGTAGGGTGGTGGCGTCGGCGCACACCGCGTAGGGCACGCCGCGGCCGCGCGCGAGGCGCAGCATGCGCTCGGTCAGGTCAACCGCGACCGACGTAGCTTGCGGTCGCCGCTCTGCGACAAGCCGCGAAAAGTCGCCGGTGCCGGAGGCTAGATCCAGGACCACGGGCCGCTCTGGCAGCGCGGCCATTTCCACGCCACGCCGTTTCCAGCGCCGGTCCATCCCATAGGAGAAAACCCGGGTGATAAAGTCGTAGCGTGGCGCGATGGTGCTGAACATGGCGCGCATCAGGCGCATGTCCTGCTTTTCGGCTGGAATACTCATGAGCAGCCGAATTGTAGCACGGGGCCGAGCGGCGACCCGCGTTCACCGCCGTGAAGACCTGGCGTGGGAAGTCCGGGGAACCTCGGCCCCGGCGCCCGCGGAGAAGGTTCCCAGTGCCGCCGTCACCGGCGCATCCACCATCTGCATCATGGCGTACGGCGGCATGTCTTCGGCTTCCTTGAAGAAGGTCATGCGGCCCAGCCCGTCGTCGTAATCCACCTTGATGAGATCTCCGCTCCGCACTTGCGCGGTGGCGATCAGGTTGGAGAGCGGATGCACCAGGGTGCGGTCGATCGCGCGCTTGAGATGCCGCGCGCCGTACTTCATGTCCGTGCCTTCACGCAGCAGAAAATCCTTCGCCGACGCGGTGAGCGAGAACACGAAAGGCGCGCCATTCGCCGAATTGAAAATGCGGTGCTGCAGAATGTTCAGCTCGAGGCCCAGGATCTTGCGCAACTCCGCTTCGCCCAGCGGCCGGAAGACCACCACCTTGTCGATGCGGTTCATGAATTCAGGTGTAAATTTCCGCCGGGCGGCTTCCACGCCGGCGCGCGAGATCTTCTCGTTGAGGCTTCCGTCCACCAGCCCTTCGGCACACTTCCGTTCCATTTCGGAAGCCGCGAATCCCAGATTGGGACGCATGATCGAGTTCATCTCTCCCGCGCCCAGGTTGCTGGTCATGAAAATCATGGCGTGCGAGAAATCCACGCGCCGGTTATCGCCCAGCGTTAAGGTAGCCTTGTCCAGGATCCCCAGCAGCAGGTTCCACAGCGCGTCGCTGGCCTTCTCGATCTCGTCGAAGAGCACAAAGCTCAGCTTGATCTTGTCCGTA
>Ga0181518_10000049_pt1 | contig 131104 bp, 125 predicted proteins | sample PEATcosm2014_Bin_28_FD_119751 | JGI IMG/M metagenome (GOLD analysis project Ga0181518, IMG submission 119751) | Peatland microbial communities from MTU Mesocosm Facility, Houghton, MI, USA - PEATcosm2014_Bin01_60_metaG | ecosystem: Environmental > Terrestrial > Soil > Wetlands > Peat | place...
GGTCTAAAATGTCAGCTAAGTGCCCGGCCGTTCAAAAAGCAGGGAACAGGGATCAGGGAACAGGAAACAATAGTCAGGAACGGCCCGCGCATCTGGAGATTGTTCATGGGATGATTGTGCGCCAAGAGTGGGTAATTATCTGCAAGGACTGGCCCATTCGACTACGCTCAGGGCAGGCTGTCCAGGCGGATACCATCGACAGAGCGGATAAAGAGGACGGCAGTCTTCTCCGACCTGACGCTGACTCCCGCACTGAAGAGTTCACTTCTTCGGGGCGAACGCGCATGGACCTGGGAGTCTGTTCAGCACGTTCCGGCCCAACTCGATGAGAGCATCGCTTTGGCTCGCCAGTGGATCCTCATTGCGAACGACGAGATAGTAGCGGCCCCTGGCGGCTAGTATCTCGGTTGGCGTTATACTGGCAAGGCAAGCGCCGGCGAGTTCCTTCTCGGCATTGAGGCGGCGGCTGCTCTGGTAGATGCGCGACGCGCCCGAGACATCTTTCATCTCATAGAGCTCCACGATGAAGCGCTCGTTGCCACGGCCGTAACGCCTGACGTAGAGCACGGAGAAGCCCTGGTTCACGTAGAAGTCCGCCCCGCCATCCATGTATGTGTACAGCGTCGCGCCGGTGTAGCTTTCCGGTTGGTCGATGTCTACAAAACCGCCGAGCGCCTCGCCGGAAGGCAAAGGACCGGCCTCACGGCATGCGCAAAGGCTGAACGCCAGCGAGCACGCTACTGCGGCGACGCCAACACGTCTCATGCGCGAATCTCCACGACCTTGACGTCGTCCAGGTCCGCTCTGCCAAGGCCGAGAGCGGCCGCGTGCTTGAGCTGCGGGGCAATCATATCGAGATTGAAGGTGGCGTCGTGCTGGGCCATGAGGCGAGCGCACCAGGCGTCGACCGCCACCATGTCGCCGCTCAGAATGATCTTGTTGACGCCCGGGACGACCTCGGCGCCTCCGCTCAAGCCTGGACCGTTACGCGCCAGGATCGCGCGGGCGTCTACGATATTGAGCTGCGGCCTGACCGCGTCGGCAAAATGGACCAAGCGCTGCTGCATCAGCCCAGAGCGGCCATCGCTGTCCTTGGAGTGAACGAGCATGCGGTCAGCCATGGCGACCGAGCCGAAATGCATCTTGAGAGCGCAGGTGAAGTTCACCCACCCATGGCGCTTAACGACCGGCAGGCTGACGACGATGGGCGCCTCGTGCAGAAGCCGGTGTACAGCCACCGGCTTGGCGATCGGCCAAGCGGGATTCCGGACAAAGACGAATTCGTCCGGATCCAGGAAATCCCGGGCGAGAACAGGCACACCGCCCTGCGTGAGCTTGTCCAGGACTCCCAGGCGCCGCAGCATGTATTCAGGCTGTATAGCCTCGCTCAGCCGGGTCCCAGAAGTGTCCAAAAGGCTGGTCTTACTCAGACCGGCGCGCTTCATCTCGGCCGCCACCGCCAGGACGAATTCGGGGGCGGTCGTCACCGGATAGGGCTGCGACATCACGTAGTTGCCGCGAAAGAGCGCCTCATTGCTCAGCCTGGCGAGCGGATCCAGACCTCCCAAAGCCTCGATCCCTGCACGCATCATGGCATGCAAGTCTTCGCCCTCGACAACGACGAGCAGAGGCTTGCCAGCGGCGGTAAAGGGATTGGGCGGCGCGGACTTGCAGGCGCGGGTTGTGAGGGTACGCCCCCACTTGAACGCTGCCGATGCCGCCGCGAGAGCGCCGGCGCCCAGGAGAACAAAGCCTCTGCGATCTAGCAGCCTGGAATCGGATGAATCGCTCATGATGCTCCTCCTGCCGCTCGACTTTTATCCAGCCAGCGGCCGATGAGCGCGGCGCCAGCCATCACGAGCAATCCGAAGCCGACTGCCCCGCCGAGCATGGTTTGTGACGCCACTCGCGGATCGTTCAATCCCCTGGCCGTCAGGAAAACGGCCATCATGCCGGCCACGACGCCGAGGGAGCCCAACAACGGAGCGGCAACGATGAAGGCGATCTTCGCGCGGCGCCGGCGAAAGGCGAAAGCGCCGACCACTCCGATGACCAGGCCTGCCACGGGCCATGCCAGGAGCGACGTGATAAAGGACTGGCCAACCTGGACTGCGGCCAGGCTGACCAAGGCAGTGCCGACCGCACCCAGGAGTGCCGCGCGCGGCTGGCGATTCAACAAGCCCAGGGCGAATGCAGTGGCTGCAGCCGCACAGACGGTGCGTGGGGCCCACGAGCCCATGAACCCGCCCACGATCCAGCCCAAGGCCGAGAAGCCGAGACCTGCAACCGCCCAGAGCAGCAGCGAACGGCCTCGGTACGGCTGCTGAGTTCCATCACCGGAGACTTTCGCAGGAACGATGAAAGCCCCTATAAGTGCCAAGGAAGCTGCTTGCATGACCCTCTTCGCACCCCCGTACGGCGCCTTTGGAAATCCACCAAATTATACGCCCACCGCGTATGAAAGTTCCGTCGCAGTCCAGTTAACGGCTAATTAAAAGTAAGGTACTGCCGCAATACTCACAGCTTGGTAAGCAATCGGGCGGCATCTTTGAGTGGCTGTCGATTCTGGAAGAAATCTTGCCATGGGTCGTCACGCTTAAGACGCTTGGCAAAGTTCTTCAAATTGAAATCGGAAGGGACGAGCGTGGGGGTAACTTCCCTCCATTCCAATGGGGTGGAAATCGGAGCTTTCTCGCGTCGCCGGACGGAGTAGGGCGCCACCACGGTTTGACCAAAACCGTTTCGAAATGGGTCCAGGTAGACACGACTGCGTCGCGCTGCAAGCGAATGCTCGACCGTCAATTCATCGGGGTGGGCACCCGCCACGCGCGCGACAAAGGACTCGGCGAAGGCGAGAACTTCATCGGCATCCGGCCCGGTGCGGATGGGAACCAGGACATGAAGGCCACGGCTGCCCGAAGTCTTGGCGAAGGAGACCAGTTTGAGGTGGTTCAAAGCTTCTTTGACATGCAGGCCGGCACGGGCGGCGTCGGAGAATTTTCCAGATTCGGGATCAATATCGAAACATACCCAGTCTGGCTGGCGGGGCGAACTGGCGCGGCTGGCCATTACGTGCACGGCAATGCACCCCAGGTTGGCAAGCGAGAGCTGTGTGATGAGAGAGCCGCCGACCACATAATCGGTAAACTTGCCAGGTTCGTCTTGATGCGCAATGCGCCTGGTTGGCGTTCCAGGGGGCATGCCTTCCGGTTTCTGTTTTTGAAAGAAGCACTCGCCTTTCATTCCATCGGGGCAGCGCTCAAGGGTCAAGATACGATCTTTCACCCAGGGCAAGAGATGAGGGAAGATGGCGTCGTAATACTCAATCAGGTCGAGCTTGGTATAGCCCTCCTCAGGCCAGAAGACCTTATCGGGATGCGATACGGTGATGGGCAACTTGGCGGGCGCTGATTGTGTCATTCTGGAACTCCTTAAGACGGTCGCTTTCTTCGCACAATACGGCCCGGCACCGGCTTTGCGATCGTCGTCTTGCCGGGCGGGTCGCCCTGAGAAGCTCTTTCGATGTCGCCTCCTTTGTCGCGCGCGATCTCCGCAAGAAGACGGCGGCTGGCGACGGAACGTGGCTCTTCCTGCGTCACGTCCTTCGCGGACGCATACTGATCGCGATGCTTGATCAGCAGCCAGGCTGATTTATCAGGCACTTTTCCATACCCACGGATGCGAACCAGAACCCATGCACCCTGGAGTTTCTCGCCCTGAAGAGTGAACATGATTTCTCCTTTTTGCAAGGAGGTGTCCACATCATCGTTTTCCGGCTGCCAGGTTCCTCGATCCCATAGCATCACCGTTCCCGCTCCATATTGACCGGCGGGAATCACCCCCTCGAAGCTGGAATACTCGACCGGGTGATCTTCCGTTTGCATGGCGAGGCGCTTTACCGACGGATCGAGCGATGGTCCCTTGGGTACGGCCCAGGAAAGAAGCACACCGTCCCATTCCAGGCGAAGATCATAGTGCAGGCGCGAGGCCATATGCTTTTGCACGGCGTAGATGAGTGACTGATTTCCCTTGCGGGCATGGTCTGCGCCTCGCGGCTCCGGTGTCGCTGCGAATTGACGCTTTTTACGGTATTCATCGAGTTTCATACAGACATGGCCTTTGCCGGAGCTACACGCGATTGAACCGCTGGGAGACGGGCATACTCACATCCTAAAGGAATTCAGGCTTACTGGAATCCGTTACCATAAACTCTGCGGGATGAAGCTGCGCTGAGTGAAGGCCAGTGCGTCTATCGAGTTACAAGGAGCCAAAGATCCAAGGACGACAGGGAGGGGAAGTGGGCGTGAGGACCGTTTTGAGATGGATGCGCCATTGTGTGTGGTGTTTTGCGCTGCTGGCGGCGGCTAGCGTGGGCTGGGCCTCTGAGGTGTATACCAACCCGCTGAATCGCGAACCGCAGGTACGCGAGGCGTATGAGCACTTCTACAACCTGGACTATCCCGGCGCAGTGGAGCGGTTTGAGCGCATACATGAGGCGCATCCGGGCGATCCCCAGGCTAGTGCGCTGCTGTTGAACGCCATGATATTTCAGGAGTTATACAGGCTCGACCTGCTGGATACCACTTTCTACGCCAATGACGGCTTTCTTACCGGGCGGCACGCGACCGAAGAGGACCCGGCGACCCGCGACCGCATCCTGGGGTTGGCAGACGAGGCCATCCACGAGGCCGATGTGCGCATTGAGCGCAACAACAATGACATCGATGCGCTCTTTGCCCGCGGATGGGTTCGCAGCCTCAAGTGCACCTATGTGGCGATGGTGGAGCGAGCTTATGGCGCAGGCTTCAGGCTGGCCACGAAGGCCAAAGAGGACGAAGAGCGCGTGCTGAAACTCGACCCGGATTATGTGGACGCCAAGCTGGTGACGGGAGTGTATGAGTACGTGGTGGGCGCGCTGCCCTGGCCTTTCAAACTGCTGATTGGCTTTGCGGGGATCACCGGCTCGAAGAGCGAAGGCTTGAAGATGCTCAACGATGCCGGCAATCGCGGCGTCATCACCAGCATCGAGTCGCGCACGGCGATAGCTCTCTTCCTGCGCCGCGAAGCGAAGTACAAAGAGGCAATCGAAGTGGTGCGCAAGCTCAAGAGTCAATATCCCCACGATTTTCTCTTCTGCCTGGAAGAGGCCAACCTGATCAGGGACGACGGCGAGGGCATGGTCGCTGTGGATGCCTATAGGGATCTTCTTGCTGATAGCGCCCGGCCCGGCTATTTTGCCCAGGCGCAGCTGGAGCTGGCCTACTTTGGGTTGGGTGATGCACTGCGCGGCCAGCGCCACTTTGCAGAGGCGGCTCAGGCCTTTGAGCAGGCCGCCGAGACCAAACATGTTGGCCCGGAACTCAAGATCCGGTCGCTGCTGGCTGCCGGAGAGTGCCGCGACATGAACGGCGAGCGCGAGTTGGCTGTCAGAGACTACAAGGCAGCCATCGAAGCCGGCCCAAATACCTCGCGCGCCGACACTGCGCGCAAACACCTGCACAATCCCTACCACGAACAGTGAGACTTGCGGATCTTGTCTCCGAAGAGGGAACCGCAGCAGCCCCTGCGCCGTATCTTTACCTAGATTAGGAGGGATCGACAATGGCCTTCTTTTGTCAACATTGTGGGACCGCGTTACCCGTGGGCGTGCGCTTTTGTTCCAGTTGTGGCGCGGCCGTTCCCGTTGGCGCTTACATTCCCGGCAGGCCGCTGGTCCGTCCGATTGCCGGCCGCCAGATTGCCGGGGTTTGCATCGGCCTGTCGCAGGCCTATGGATGGGATCTTGCCCTGGTTCGCATCCTGGCAGTCGTTGGGCTTTTCTTTTCCGGCGGGACGGTAGGGGTGGTCTACCTGGCTTGCTGGATTGGCATTCCTGAGGAGCCGTTACCGCTACGCTGAGAGCGTATCCTGTTGTTATGAAAGGAATATACCGCTCAGACGGCGCGGCATTGGCCTACCGTGACTCCGGTGCTGGCCTGCCCGTGGTCTTTCTTCATCCCACACCGCTTGATGGGGAGTATTGGAGCCCGCTTACCGAAAATCTGGCCGGCGTGCGCGCGATCGTTCCCGACCTGCGCGGGCATGGCGCATCAGAGCTGGGAACTCTGCCGGTGGGCGGCTTCGCGCTGGTTCCGGATGCTCCCGTGTTGACCATGGCACAGCTGGCTGCCGACGTTCTTGCTTTGCTCGACCATTTGAAGATTCCAGCGACAGTCTTTGCCGGCTGCTCCATTGGCGGATCCGTGCTGCTGGAAATCTGGCGTCAGGCTCCAAGGCGGGTGAGCGGGCTGGCTTTCGTTTGCGCCAAGCCACAGCCGGATGCCGAGGCCAACCTTTCACGGCGCGTAGCCACCATCGCCCAGGCGAGAGAGGGCAAGAGCGCCACGCTCTTTGACGGCATGGCCCAGACCTTGATTGGGGCAACCGCCCGCCAGCAACACCCCGAGATTGTGACTCAGTTGCGCGCCCACATGACGTTGACACCGGAGGCTTTGGTGGCTGTACAGGCTGGCCTGGGCGCGCGTCCAGACTCCGTGGCCACCGTGAAAACGATCATGGTTCCTATCCTGGCCATTGCAGGCGGCGAAGATCCGGCTACGACCGAGACCGAAATGCAAGCTCTCAGTGCCGCACCCGGCGGGTGTGAGTTCCACCTGCTGCCCGACGCTGGCCACTTTGCCGCTTATGAACAGCCGCAGAAGGTCGCGGAGCTGATGGGTGAGTGGCTGCGCAAACTTGAAGTCTGAGAAACAAGGAAGTTCTCTATCAAGGTTGGCGTTTCAATCAGACTTGAGCAGAGAGGAATAATCAACGTCGTAGCGCGAGGCAGTCGACATCAGTTCCTCAATCGCGGCGACAGATTGAATGCCGCCCCTTGCCCCGGTTGCCATGCAGTTAAGAGCTGCTGAGGCACAGGCAAAGTCGAGCTGCCGCTCCAGAGGCCAGCGCTGGTGCAGACCATAGATGAATCCAGCGTGGAAGATGTCTCCAGCGCCGGTCGTATCCACTACCGGCACCCGGTAAGCGGAGCGGTGGAGCATACGGCTACCATCCCAGGCCAGCACGCCGTCTTTCCCAAGCGTCGCGGCGGTCAGTGTGCAGCCGTAGCGCAACTGCATTCCCCTCAGCGCCTTCGCCAGGTTCTTTTCCTTCATCAGCCGGGAAGGGAAGTCCCGGCTCACGATCAGATAATCCACGTTTTCGATCAAATGTTTCACGCCGGGGTAAAGCTCATCCAGATCGGCAATGACGGGGATACCCACAGCGTGCGCCCAGCCTGCCGCCAGAGTGGCCGCAGCAGTGTCGCAGCCATCCACGTGCAGAGCGCGCGCATTATCAACCCATGCGCGCTCGAGATCCTCGGGCTGCAGAATCAGCCGTTCGTCTTTTCTGCACAGCACCGTACGCTCGCCACCGCCGTCCACGATGATCAGCGATTGCGGACTGGCGGCTGCCGAAACCGAAATCAGCCGCGCATCAACCCCTGCTTTGGCAAATGCTTCGCGATGCAGCCGGGCAGCGTCATCGTCGCCCAGCTTGCCCACATAGCGGGTGCTCATTCCCCAAAGTTGGCAGGCAATTACGGTAGTCGCCGTTTGACCGCCGGGCATCACGGAGGCTCCGCGAAACTCAGCCTTGGAGCCGCGCGCCGGGTAATCCTTAAGTGGAATCAGAGTATCGGTGGCGTTCACTCCAACACCTACCAGATCTACCATCGGCGGCACCGTCATTCTGTTATTGTAATGGGCGATTGAACGTTTACGCAGCTGTTGCAGACTTGAACCGTATAGAATTCTTGTTCATAAGACGCATCCATATTCGAATGTCTCGCGGAGATGCTGTAGGCTCAAGAGAGATATTGTTTTCAGGAAGCTCATCTTGACCAAGCCTTTGCCTTCATCGCCGCGTCCCTTCAACCACCCAAAGCAGGGCAGCGCTTTGCATTGCGGGAAGGTCTCGCTGGAAACATTAGTCAAGCTCCATGGCACGCCGCTCTACGTCTACTCCGCCGAACAGATCGTTGAGCGGTTAGGCCTTTTTCAACAGGCGCTGGCAGGACGGGAGCATCTGATCTGCTATGCGGTCAAGGCCAATTCATCGCTGGCTATTCTGAAGCTGCTGGCGAGTCATGGCGCCGGCTTCGACATCGTTTCAGGCGGCGAACTGGAAAGGGTGCTGGTTGCCGCGCCTGAGGCTGCGGGCCGGGTCGTCTACTCTGGCGTGGGCAAGACGGCAGCCGAGATCGATCTGGCGCTTAAGGCTGACATTCTCGAATTCCACGCCGAAAGCGAGGCGGAGCTGGAGTTGCTTGCCAGCCGAGCAGCCATGTTCCGCCGCAAGGCGCGCTTCGCCCTGCGCGTCAATCCCGATGTCTTTACCGAGACTCATCCTTACATCTCCACAGGCCTGCGCGAGCATAAGTTCGGAATCGATATTCGAAAGGCGTTGAAAATTTACAAAAATGCCGCCAAAAACCGTTGGCTTGAACCGCATGGAGTAAGCGTTCACATAGGCTCGCAAATTTGCTCACCGGACCCCTTTGGCGACGCCATGAAGCGGGTGAGCAAGCTGCTGCGACAACTGGCGCGCGAATGCATCGCCCTCCAGACCGTCGATGCGGGAGGTGGGCTGGGAATCAACTATCACACTGGAAGATTTGATGCCGCAGCGAGGGTTAGAGAGTACGCAGCTGCCCTTAAAAGCGCCCTTGGAGCCTTCCAGGGCCGCTTGCTCATCGAGCCGGGCCGCTTTGTTGTTGCCCAGGCTGGAGCTCTCGTTACGCGCGTTCTGGAGGTTAAACGCAGCGGCAAGAAGATCTTTGTGATTACCGACGCCGCCATGAACGACCTAATCCGTCCTACTCTCTATCAGGCCTATCACCAGATTGTGCCGGTCCGGCCGAGGGCAGGGAAGCCACAGATCGTGGATGTGGTGGGGCCGATCTGCGAGACAGGCGATTATTTTGCACGCGACCGCCAACTCACCCCTGTAGAACCGGGAGATCTGGTTGCAATTCTCGACGCGGGAGCCTACGGGATGTCGGAAAGTTCAAACTACAACACTCGCCCGCGAGCAGTTGAGGTGCTTGTAGAAGTTGAAGAGACGCGACTGATACGTCGCCGAGAGACAATAGCCGACCTGCTTGCTCCCGAGATTTACTGATATTGGCAAGGAATTAGTAGCAAAATAAACGATTTATATGGATCAACAATGTCTGATAACGTATATTCTGTATACCGCGCGTAGGGGTGCGATCAGCTCTCTACACTGCCTTCAACAGCATGAGTGTTATGTCATCGTGTTGTGGAGTGTTCCCTACAAAGTGTTCGATATCCGCCAGAATGGTTTTCAACAGTTCCGGTGGCGTCATTGTCTGATTTGCGAATAGCAGCACCATAAATCGTACTTCACCATACTCTTCCTGGCGGATATTTTCCGCCTCTGTGACTCCATCGGTGAAAATGACGAGCCAATCACCAGATTGAAGCGTTGTACTTCCCGATTCGTAGAGGGTGTTTTCCTGGATTCCGAGCGGGATACCGCCCGCAGCCAAGCGTTCAATTGCTCCTGACTGACGGCGCAATATGGGCTGGTCGTGTCCGGCGTTTACGTAAATAAGGTCGCGCGTCACAGGGTCATATTCAGCGATGAATGTGGTGGTGAATCGGCGTCCATTCTCGCTGTTGCCGCAGGCGTAGTTGTTCATACGGCCGGCTAGATCGGTTAACGAACTAGAGACGCCTGCGAGGGTCTTGAGGCTGGCCTGGTAGGTGGCCATTAACATGGCTGCTGGCATGCTTTTGCCGGCTACATCGGCGATGGCGATCAGATACGTGCCGCCTTGCGAAGGCGAGGCTGGACGAGGAAAAACGTCGTAGTAGTCACCTGCTACTGTATTGGCGGGACGAGTGGCGAAAGCAATCTCCAGACCAGGCACCTGCGGCGGGCCTGGCGGCAGCAACCAGGCCTGGATCTCCTTGGCGATCTGCAGGTCGCGCTTCATGACCACGCGGTCAGAGATTTCCAGCACCAGCAGCAAGAACAGCAATACGCAGCCCCAAAAGATGCCATTGGTCGAGAAACCGGTTAAATGCATGTAGGGGAAAAAGAGAATTAGCGCAATCAATAAGATGACGCGGCGCGCAGGCGAGAGCTTATCAACGATGGCCCATAAAAACAGCTTAATCATCCTGAATAAATGACGCACCCTTCCTGTTCCGGGCATGCGTCGAGAATCAATTTCCTGCGAATACAGCCGGTAGCTGGTGCGGGCATCGGTGTGAAACTGGTTCCATAGCTGGCCGAGTGCCAAACCATCGGTGATGCGCCGCCAGAATTTTCTTACGCCTTTCAACATAGGATGGACCTGAGTATAGAATTACTTTCCTGCCAGTGGTATAACAATGGTTTAGTGGGCGAAGTTCATACCAACCATGGCAGGATTATACGTAAAAACAATGTGTGCTGATCACATTTTGTAGCGACCCAGGTCCTCGTCGTTCAAGCCCTCTAGCCAGCCGCGTAGCTGCTCGGCAGTAGGGCCTTCGGCCTGGCCTGAGGTATTCAGCTTGGCCTTCTGCATCACCTCATCCGTGACGTAGATGGGGCAATCAGCACGCAGCGCCAATGCCAGGGCGTCCGACGGCCGGGCATCAATCACCAGCGGGTCACTTCCCTGCTGAAGCCACAGTTTTGCATAAAACGTATCGTCCTTAAGTTCTGAAATTACAACTCTTTCCAACCGGGCATTCAGGTTTCGGATGAGGTTTCTGGTAAGGTCGTGGGTCATGGGGCGTGGCGCGGCTACCTTCTCAATTTCCAGAGCTATGGCGTTGGCCTCGAAGATCCCTACCCAGATGGGCATCACAGTATCGGAAGCGACATCTTTGAGCACAACGATGGGCATGCTGGTAGAAGGGTCCATCATCAGCCCTCGGATGCGCACTTCGACACTTCCCTTGTCCTTTTGCGACTCAGCCTGTGCGCCGGATAGCTTCTTAAGCTCGGCTTCGAGCCTGGGTAGCTCGCCAAACTGAATCTGCGCAGCACGATCCAATTGCCCTTTGCGCGTCTGTTCCTCTGCCTCCATGCGCAAAGCTTCGATCCGCTTCTTCAGGTCGCTTTCCATAGCTTCCCCCTTCCTTCCCCCGTTTTCTTAGACGGCTTCACCGACCAGGCTGTTGGGATGCGTTGCGGTAATTTTAACCTTGAGGTAGCTTCCCGGCGCCGGCGCGATCGGCTGAACACAGGTGAAGTTTATCGGAATGTTCTGGCTGCTACGTCCGATAACCTGCCCTTTTGCCGGGTTGACCCCTTCAACCATTACCTCCACTATTTGCCCCAAGTGCCTGGCATAATTGACTCTTTGAATCTCTCGCTGACGATCAAGCACAACTTGAAGGCGGGCCGCTTTCTCGGCCTCCGGAATGGAATCGATCAGGTGCAAGGCCGGAGTGTTGGGCCGTCCCGAGTACTTAAAGCCGAAGACGCAATCGTACTCCACAGCGGCAAGAAGGTCCATAGTCTGGGTTAAGTCGTCAGCAGTTTCGCCGGGAAAGCCGACGATGATGTCTGTCGAAATGGAGATGGGCCGGCGCGCGGCCTTGATCCAGCTGATCCGTTCGAGGTAGCTCTCGCGGGTGTACTCGCGGTTCATCGCCTTGAGAATCCGCGAGGAACCCGACTGTACGGGCAAGTGCACGTGGTCGCAGAGTGTGGGCACGGCATCGATGGCATCGACGATGTCGCTGGTAAAGTCGCGAGGGTGGCTGGTCATGAATCGCACCCGGCGGATGCCGCTTACCTCCCCGACCGCGGCCAGCAGTTCAGCGAAGCTCCGCTTCCCTTCCGGATCGCGGTAGCTGTTCACATTCTGGCCAAGGAGCTGAATCTCGGTGTAACCCTGCCTGGCGACACGGCGGGCCTCCTCAAGCACGGAATTCGAAGTACGGCTGCGCTCGCGACCCCTGGTGTAGGGAACAACGCAGTATGCGCAAAACTTGTCGCAACCCTCGACGATTGTGATGTAGGCGCGATAGGGGTTCTGACGCGCGGTAAACTCGGTCTCAAATGTCTCATCGGTCTGGCGGTCATCGAGACCAGTTATGCGCGTCTCACCGGCTTCAAGGCGCGTAAGCATCTGCGGCAGTTTGCGATACGAGGCCGAGCCCGCGACCAGCGAGACAAAAGGCGCCTTCTCGAAGATCTTCTCGCCTTCCTGTTGCGCCACGCAGCCCAGCACACCGAAGCGCTTGCCGTTCCTGTGCTGGCGCTTGTATTCGTCCAGACGGTGAAAGACTTTCTGCTCGGCTTTGTCGCGAATGGAGCAGGTGTTGTATAGAATCAGGCCGGCATCTTCCTCGCGCTCAACCTGATAGTAACCCTCATGCTGCAACGTGCCAATGATCTTCTCCGAGTCATGGGCATTCATCTGGCAGCCGAAGGTCTCAATATAAAATGTTTTTCCGGTTGCCATAGCAACCTTGAGTATACCGCGACCAGCATAAATCGAACGATTCCCTGCCCCATTGTGCCGGTCGCGCTCCGGAACGAATTACTTCTTAATCCATACCTCCACACGGCGGTTCCGCGCCTGTCCTTCGTCGCTATCATTGGAGGCGACGGCCATGTTCGAGCCAAATCCACGAACAATCGCTGGTCTTATGCCTCTCCGTATGAGTTGGCTTTCAATAGCTTTGGCCCGGCTCTGCGACAGCGTCAGATTTGAATCGTAATCCCCGGTGCTATCCGAAAAACCGAAGAGCATGATCTTGTCTGCCGGATAATTCAAGTCCGCAATCAGAGAGACGACTCGCTCCAGATCGACCTTGGCCTTGTTGTCCAAATCCAATTGTCCGGACGCAAAGCGGAAATTGAGTGAAAGGCGATTTGCATCCTGAGTCAGCTGCTTATATTCCGCCGGAGCGTCCTCTGGCGCCGCCTGCGCCACCTGCATCACATTTTGGGCAACAAAACCTGTATCGGCTACCACGTCCTGTCCCTTCCTGGAAATGGCAAACTCTAAGAATTTGTGCATATATTTGTTACTTGGATTAACAGGAGTATAGAGGTAGAGCCTCCTCGACAGTAGATAGTCTTCCGTGCCCACGGTGAGCCGGGTGGGCAGCAGCGCCAGTGTCCCCTTATCCGAGATGGCAACAGGCTTGGCACTGGCAATATAAGGCAGGCCGATGAAGCCAATGCCTAAGGGATCAGCTGCAACCGCATCAGAAAGCGCCTTGCTGTCCTCAATCCTCTGCGTTCCCGCGGCCAATGGCTTGCCCCCTAGCACCAGGGTTTTGAATGTGTCATAAGTGCCTGAATTGTCATTTCTCGCGTAAACCTTGATTGCGCCTCGTTTCGCGCCGACTTGCGACCAGTCAGTAATCTCCCCGGTAAAGATACGCATGATCTTGTCTTTGTCAAGCTGACTGGCGGGGTTGGACGCATTGACAATGACAGCAATGCCGTCAAGTCCCAGGATGTGCTCGTTTGCTACGGATGTCATATCTCCCAGTGACGTTAACCTGGATGCTTCATCGGGCTTGATCTTGCGCGAAGCCATGCCGATATCGCAACTGTTCTCGGCCAGAGATGTAAACGCTGTGGCGGAACCATGCGCCGCAATGGTAATCGAAGAAGGCGTACTGTCACCGGGCAGCACGCCTTCGACGATCTTCTCCAGCGGGTTGGCTCCGGGGAGAATGCGAACATTGGTCGCTCCCTGTTCCTTAAGGAATGCCTCGGCCAACGACGGACCAAGCGTGTCTCCAATGGTGTTCGAGCCAGCCAGGCGAAGAATCGTCTTTGACGTTGCCGCCTTCGCTCCGTGCTGCATGCCCCATCTCGCGACCCCGGCGACCACCGCAAAAAGAAGCAATACTGCTACGGCGACGAGAAGAGTATTTGGCTTCTTCTTTTGGGGTTTGCCAGGCGAAGCATGAGCCTCATGGGGAGCAACGGCGTTTTCATCCACCAGCAGTTCTCCGCACTCAGGACAAATAAAAGGCGCTCCCTTTGGAATGGGAATTTGTTGCTTTTCGTTGGCGTCCTTGCATTTATTGAAGTTGTAACATCTTCCCCATCGGACAGTCATGGCACCCTCCCTTTCTCGTTTACAGCAACTTGATCAGAAAACTCTAGACGTATTCGGGGCTAATTCAGTGCAAATCGTTGCTCCTCATACAGCCTTCAGAGACACAAACACAGCTATCTCGTTACGAAGTCGAGAGAGATAGGAGCATCTCAAGGTCAGCTCGGGATGTATGAGCGTAGGTTATCTGCAAAGGTAACCACACAGTCATTAACGAACAATGAAAATTAGTAAGCAGGAAGATAAAGAAATCAACGCAGCCCCTTACACATACAGGCGATGGGCGCCGCCAAGTGTGATGCCATGCAGAGCCTGGACCTTGCAGCTCTCTACTCCGTTACCGGTGAACATCGGCGATTTCCTGCTCCGCGTCGCCAATCGCGGCTCTATCCGGCCTCGCTTTCTTCTTGATCCAAATCTCCACGCGGCGGTTCCTCTCTCGGCCTTCGCTGGTGTCATTGGAAGCGACGGGCAGCTCAGAGCCATAGCCTCGCACCACCATGAGCTTTATACCCCGCTGGATTAACTGACTCTCAACGATCTTGGCCTGGTTCAAAGACATCGCTCGACTCTCCTCCGGAGTGCCTTCATTGTCTGCGAACCCAAAGAGCAGAATCCGATCTCCCTCGTCTTCCTGGTCAGCGATCAGATAGGCGATCCGGTCCAGATCCGCTTGAACCTTGCTGTCCTGCTCCGATTTTCCGGCCTGTAAACGAAAATCCACAGAGAGGCGTTCGGCGCCCGTCGTCAGCAGCTTGTACTCTTCCGGAGCTGTAATGGATACAGTTTGCGTCACATGCTGAAGATTCTGGGATACAAATCCATTGGCGGTAACCACCTCCTGCCCCCGCCACGAGAGCGCAAATGCGACAAACATTTGCAGGTATTTGTTCCGTGCGGTTGCTGGCGTATAAAGATAAAGCCGCCTCGAGAGCGGATAGTCTTCTGTAGCGACAGTCAGCCGGGTCGGTTTGAGCGCCAGTGCTCCCTTCTCCGATACGGCAATAGTTTTCGCATTATGGACGTAAGGAAGACTGACGAAACCGATACTATTCGGGTCCTCGGAGACTGCATCGGAGAGCGCATTACTATCCTGGAAACGCCGGGCTGTTGATGCTATGGGTTTACCAGCCAGCACCATGCTATTGAACGCATCGAAGACCCCCGATTGGTCATCTCTTGCGTATATTTTGATCAAACCGCGGAAGGACCCTACTTGAGACCAATCGGTAATGTCCCCGGTGAAGATTCGCCGGATCTCGTCTTTACGAAGCTCGCTGATTCGGTTGGAGGGATTAACGATCACCGCGATGCCGTCAAGCCCTAGAACATGCTCTTCGGCAGCTGATGTCATATTGCCCAACGTCGCCAGTTTGGCTACCTCGTCCGGATTGATTCTCCGCGAACTCATCCCAATATCACAGGTTTCCTGGGCCAGAGAGGTAAAAGCGGTTGCGGAGCCATGGGCAGCGATCTCGATCGAGGAGGGCTCTGTATCACCGGGCAAAATACCCATAGCGACCTTGTCCTCGGGGTTTACTCCAGTAATAATTTGGAGATTAGTCGCACCCTGAGATTGAAGAAAGGCCTCGGCTAATTCTGGTCCCAGGCGATCTCCGATAATGTCAGAACCAGCTAAACGAAGGATCGCATTCTGATGAATGATCTTCATTTCTGCGGCATAGGTACCTTGCGGTGCCTTGATCCAGTCATTTCCTACAGCGATAAAAAGAAAAGCGATAAGAACTAAAGCCAGGGCCAGGTCGGAGAAGATCGAGTTCACATTCCTGGGCGATGAAGATTTAACATTGGCGAGCGCCAAATTTTTGATCTCTGCTATATTTCTGACTTCACTGAGTGCACTGTCGCAAAGTGGACAACAGTTCCTGACATTCTTATCAAAAGAAAAGTCTTCATGACTGTCCGCGAGTGCGCATTTGCCGTAATTTGTGCAGATTTTCTGAATCATTGTCTTACCCCTTTCAGCTAGCGGAAAAAGATAAAAACTGATGCTGATTGGCAATAATAAAAATAACCCGTTTATGATTACTGAAGTGTTGCAATATTAAAAATAAACGTTACTATGGTAATAATCTCTTACAAGGTGATGTAAATCACAATAATGCTTCATACTGGCTATCGGAGCGAATGGAGAGGAGAGTTCAGCGCAGCCCGGTATGCAGGTAGGCAAGCAGGTCGGCCATTTGCTCGTCGGTGAAACGGCCAGTAAATCCGGGCATCATTCCCTTCCCTGCCAGCACATTCTGTCGCACCGCTTCGTCCGTAGCTGGAACTCCGCTGGGCAGAGTCTTGCCGGCGAAAACGCCGTGTAGATCAGGGGGTATCTTCTTGAGCGACAAGTCATTGTCTTCGTGACAATGAGCGCAGCGGACCTGGTAGAGGTGCTTTCCTTCCGCTTCTTGCGGGGTGAGCGACTGAGACGAATGGCAGCCAGCCAATGACATACCTAGACTGGCTGCCGAATGTATACAAACAAAGGCCCAACCTGTTTTTCGCCAGAGCATTCAGGCCTCGCTCTACCTACGCCTTCTGAGCAAACTGGCCACTCACATAATCCCAGTTGACCACCTGGAAGTAGGCCTTCACGTATTCGGCGCGCCGGTTCTGGTACTTCAGGTAGTAGGCGTGCTCCCATACGTCCACGGCCAGCAACGGCTTGTGGCCCTGGGTGAGCGGACTGTCCTGGTTGGGAGTGGGTTCTATAGCCAAGGTTCCATCGGGCAGCTTGACCAGCCATGCCCAGCCGCTGCCGAAGACACTCATGGCCGCAGCGGTCAGCTTGTCTTGAAAACCGGAGAGCGAGCTGAACTCGGCATCAATGGCCTTGGCCAGCTCGCCGGTGGGCGCAGCAGTGCCTTTGCCCAGCGTCTGCCACAGCAAGGAGTGATTGGCGTGGCCCCCGCCCTGATTGCGCACGGCAGTACGCGCAGATTCAGGCCAGGCGCTCAGGTTGGCGACCAGTTCTTCAACCGACTTGCCTGCCAGTTCGGGATGTGCGGCCACAGCGGCGTTCAGGTTGTTCACGTAGGCCTGATGATGCTTGTCGTGGTGCAGGTGCATAGTCTCGGCGTCGAGGTACGGCTCCAGCGCGTCGTAGGCATAGGGCAGCGGCGGCAGGGTGAAAGGGCCGGTTAGGGGCGCGGTATGCGTTGCGGCAGCAGCTTGCCCGGCGGGAAGTGCTCGGCCATTAAGGGCTTCGGTCAACAGCAGCGCACTTGCCACGCCACCCATATGCTTAATTGCGGTTCTGCGGTCCATGTGAGAATACCTCCATTTGTTCGATGCGCCGGGTTGGCAAAGTATGCTTGAAAAACAGAGGTTTCCTCCCCTCGTAGGTACTATACCGGCTCCTTTATGCTTTAACTATGAATGCATCTACTGAACATCTGACCCCCATGGCGCACGCGGCACAGAACCGCTGCTTTGGTTGCGGTCAGGCCAATGAGACTGGCTTGCGCCTTGAGTTCTTTCTTGCAGAGGATGGGAGCGTGGTTTGCCCGACGACGATTCCGAAAAAATTCGAAGGCCCGCCTAACTTTGTGCATGGCGGCATTATTGCCACACTGCTGGATGAGGTCATGGGCAAGTCGGTTCGTGCCCTGGGAGTGACGAGTTTAACCAGCCAGTTGGAGATTGTCTATCATTCTCCTGTCCACTCCGGAACGCCGATTCGCCTGGAGGGCCACCGAGTGCGCAGCGAAGGACGAAAACACTGGACCAAAGGCAGAATTCTCAATGTCAAAGGCCGCGTTCTGGCTGAAGGAAAGGGACTGTTCGTCGAAGTGCGCAAAGACCACAGGACTTAAGTCATTCGAAAGGAAGATGCTACTAGATCACAAAATATAGTTCAGCCTTTAAAGCAGCGGGACGATCCGAAGACCGTCCCGCGTTGAGCTTAGTGAATCATGTTGATTGTTTCCTGGGTGATGGTATCGAAAGTGGTCACCGACTTGGCGTTGGCCTCGAAGGCGCGCTGAGCGACGATCAAATCCGAGAACTCGGCGGAAATGTTGACGTTCGAAGCCTCCAGTGAACTGCCTTCGAGCGTGCCTCGCCCGCCCGCCCCGGCCACTCCAACTGTGGCAAGGCCTGAGGATGCGGTGGCCAGGTATTCGGTCGAGCCCGTGTCAACCAGTCCCTGCTGGTTGCTGACCGTGGCAATCGCCAATTGTCCCACACTCTGGCTCTGGCCATTCGAGTAAGTAGCCGTAACTGTGCCATCGGAGCCGATGGTGAAGCTCTGATACTCGCCGCTCGCATAGCCGTTCTGGTTTTGCGCCGATTGCCCCGAAGCTGCAGCAGTCTGGCTGATATTTCCATTGCCGTCGGCACTGTAGAGACCCCAGGTCATGTTCATCGTAGCCGCATTGTCGGAAAGTCCGCCGAAGGATATGCCGCCCACATTCGCGGCCGGAGTCACCAAATTTCCGCTCGTGTCGAAGACCAGCGTCCCATTGGTGCTGGCCGATCCAACTGTATCCTGAATCATGCTGCCACTTGTCCCCAGGCTGGTGATGGTCACCTGGCCCGTAGCGGTTGGACCAGTGACAGTGACGCCCGTGATTCCCGCTGCCGTTACGGCTGCATTGAGGGCCGCAACATAACTAACCACCGTTTCGCCGGCGGTGATCGCCGGTGCGGTAATGGTCGCCGTGCCGCCGGTGGCGGTTGGCCCGGAAATGGTCAGGTTTGTCCCCTGATCTACCGTAGCCATCGTAGCGCTGCTCGATCCGAAGTTGTAATTCACGATTGTCCCTGCCAGATCCTGCTTCACTATACCGGCAGTTGAGAGAGTAGCTGACGGTCCAACGATGGATAACTGACCGCTTGCCGTGGCCGAAACGGTTACGCCGGTGGCGCCGGTTTTAATGCCTGCCGTCGCCAATGCTGTACTGAGAGCAGTGGCATACTCGGCCACCGTTTCACCCGCGGTAACCGTAGGTGCGGTTATGGTCGCCGTACCAACACCGACAGCCAATGGCCCGGTAATCGTCAGAGTCGTCCCTGGATCAACTGTAGCCAGATTGCCGCCGCTCGAGCCGAAGTTGTAACTGAGCGTAGTTATGCCTGAGGCCGTAGTAAAACTCTGCATCATGCCCAGGAGCCCCCCAGTATTGGAAATGGTTGTCGCAGTAGCAGATGATGGCGTCAGGGTATCCGGCAACGTGATGTTGTAGCTCCACGAGTTGTTTCCCAGATTGGTGTAAGTCACGGTAGCTTCGTAGGATTTTCCCAGAGAGTCATAGACCTGCACCTGTCCCGTGGTCTGCGTGCCGATCGCCGACTCTGAATCCAGGTTCTGGGTCATGCTGAAGGTCGTCGTCGCAGAAGGCTGCATCACCTGCCCGGTGGGAATCGTAATATCCGTCAAACCGCCACTGGTGTTGATCACGCCATTGGTAGCCGCATACCCCATGACTCCCTGTCCCTCGGTGCTTTCCAGTGTGCCGGTGGAACTTAGCTGGAAGCTGCCGTCGCGCGTGTAGAGCTGTGCGCCTCCGCCATTGTCCAGCACAAAGAAGCCCGTGCCATCGATTGCAACATTGGTCGCAACGCCGGTCGAGGAGATCGAACCGCCTGTGAAATCGGTGCTGTTCGAGGCCACCTGCACGCCCGTTCCCTGCTGAATCTCCCCTCCAGCACCGGTGGTTCCTACCTGCTGGTAAAACAGGTCGCTGAAGTTGGTCGTTTGCGCTTTGAAGCCGGTGGTGTTCATGTTCGACAAGTTGTTGGCAATGGTGTTCAGCGCTGTATTATCGGCGTCGAGACCACTAAGTGGAATGTAAAAACTGGGCATGGTGGTTCTCCTCTCGATTGCATCTGAATTTGGCGCGGGCTTTGGCGGCAGGCGTATAAGCTAACGGTGCCGGACCGTTTCAAGCCCGTAAAATCACGATTATGTGCGTGGCCGCCCGTTCAGCGATTGAGCCACGTTTTGAGCCGCAGGGTTGGCCGCGGGAATACTTAGGTTGCCGGGAGCCAGTTTGGCCGCAGCCGCGTTCAAGGCGCCGGGTAAGGTCGTTGCGGCAGCGGGCGAGGCCGATTGAGCTTGAGCTCTTGTGGCCTGAGCCGAAGCCGCACTGGCGTTTGGAGTGGCTGTTGTGCTGCCTAGGTCCGTTGTCAGCGTCTGGTTGATCGAGATCAGTTGCTCCAGGCTGTTTACATTCACCAACTGGTTGATGTACTCGTTGGGGTCGGTGTCCGCGGTTGGATCCTGGTTCTTCATCTCGGTGACCAGCAAAGTCAGAAAGTCATTGGCAGAAATGGTGGCCGAGTCGCTGCTTGTACTGCTTGAACTGCTGGTCGCGCTTGTTGTGGAGCCTGGACTGCTTGCTGCTGCCACGGGGGTTGCGGCATTGCCTGTTAGAGCCTGCGCCGCCGTTATGTGGTGATTCAAGATTGCCGCTGCCATGTTGCCTCCCTGCTCTTCTCTGCTACGATTTGTGTTCTACTGCATCCGTGTTTACGAAAATTTTGTCCACTATCATGTTTGGACCTGATTCTGCTTTAAAGCTCAGGCCATTACCGAAATGTGGAAGCCTCCCTTGATTGCCGCCTGTACGCTTCCACTCATATCCCCGAAGAATGCCGGCGTCTCGAGCGAATGAGCTGGCGATGGGTTCACGGATTCTGGATTGGGAGCAGATGGAATGCTTGCATCGGCGCCCTGCGAAGTCTGCTGGCCTGACCCCTGCTGCATTCCTTCCCCCGCGCTCCGGCCACTGTCCAACCCTGACCACCCGCCTTCAGGTGCTGTCAGCGTCAACGTCTCTACTGGCGTGTGGTGTTCAACAAGATAGGAGTTCAATCCTGCCAGGTGGCTGTTCAGGGCCTGGGCTGCGTCGGCTGAATTGGGCACAAGCTGGGCATGAACTCCACCCCCGCTTAGATCCGCGCGCACGCTTACCCAGCCCAAATCCGGATCCTGAAAACCAGCCTCGGCGCGCTGCGTCCCGGCGTGAATCCAGGTAGTGGCCCTCGGCGCAACCGCTGTGTCGAGGGTTGCGAAGGTATTGCGAGTATCTTGTTGAGCTGAAGCAAAGCTCGATGCTCTCTCCGGCTCACTGGCGGTACTCACATATTCACCCACGCCGGACAAGGAGCGCGCCATCGCGAAGGAATCAACTGTCGTGCCGGATGGCGGCTCAACGACAAAGCGACCTCCCTGCTGGACTGAATCGAAATTGGCGGCTATATGAATTGACCGCAAGGATTCGGACGTTAAGGCCTTTTCGTTGGAGGTTGACCCTGGCTTGTCCGGGATTGGAAGTGCTACATGCAATTGACCGGATTGGGTAACGGTGGCGAATATCGACGTAGGACTCAAACTATCGCCAGGCACCGTAGACGCAACCCCGCTCACACTCTGATTTTCCGGTTGCGGAATAAGCTGTTCCTGGTTCTGAACAAACGTGTGTGTCCGATATTGGTCTGGCGTGGACGTCTGAGAGGGATTTTGGCTAAGCTCCTGCGTCTCCCTCGGGCTCTGACTTGGCACTGTTGCCGGAGTGATGCTTTCGCTCTCGACCTGCATCTGCATCGGGTTCCGGCTCTGCACGGACGCTGGAGCAGGATTTTGGTTAGACACTACGGTCTGCTCCGGATTGAGTTTTGTTGCAGAGGTCTGAGCCAGCGCCTGTGTTTCAAGAATGTGTTGGCCTGGTTCTATAACCGTAGGCAAGTTCACAGCCGGCACAGACGTTTCAAGCGGGGCCACGCTCTCGTCAAGCAGTGCGACTGGCAGCGGTGCACTGTTGTAAGCAGCGGAAACTACTGTTTCGCTAATGGTTGAGCTGGATGACCTACTGATACTCAAAACAGGCGAGGCTTGTCTTTGCTGCGTGGGCGCATCAGGTTCTTCCGTAATATGCTGTACGACAATGTTCGCTGCTCCGGCAGTTTCCCTAGGATCTCCCATGTCCAGCGGATGCGTACCAGACGAAGCCGATGCAATCGCGGCTGGCTGATTTGTCGATAGATCGGCAGTAATTTCTGCCTGTGTAAACTGCGCATTCTCGTCAATGCTGTTTGTAACTGGGTTAGTGAGAACAGCTGCCGGCACAACCTGCGATGGACATGCAACTGCGGCCGGAATCACTCCCGGTAGCGCTTCGGATGGAACGGTGTTGGGCTTGGTGGCGTTGATAGACCGGGTTGGACGTGAGCCAAGGAAAGATTCTGTCCCCGGCTCCGCAGCCGTTATTTTCTCCCCAACTCTAGTCGATGCTGGCGTTGCAGCCCCGGCAGCCGGCTGGGCCACCGAGGCTCCAGTCCGAACGCCAGCCGGGGACAACAGCGTCCCCGCGCCAGTCTCTACGTTCTCCTTTTCTGTCCCCGGGCCCAGGCGCAAACTCATGCCAACTGTCAGGGCTGAAATGGAGGATTTATCAGGAATCTGCTTGGGCACCTGTCGAGCGGAGATGGTCTCTTGATCCGTCTCGGGCTCATTGAAACCTTCAACATTAGAGCCCAATGATGCCAGCAGCGTTTGCCATTTTGCGCCAAAGCTATCCGCTCCTGAGGCAGTCGAAGCCATAAACCACTGAGCGGCCGCACCGCTACTCCCTGCGCCATGCGCCACGCCTGGCGACTTGCCCAGGCCTGGCCCTGGTGTTACTCCTGCTGCAATCTCGATGGCTGCGGCAATCGTCATGGAAATAGATAAAGCAGACACTGTGCCAAAGTGCGACAGGGGTGGGTTAGAGCATTGTCAGGAATGGAACCGGCAATCCCGATTCAGGACGCTGTACTCATTTGCGAGGATTTGCCCTCAAGTTTTTTCTTATGCGCGCTTCTCTTTCACGGCGGGCAGATGGGAGATGACATTCTTATGATGGGCTAACCCTTCTACGGTTGAGGCTACCGGTTCATATCGTCGACTTCTTTATCCGCCTCGCGGTACAGCCGGGAGCCGTACCAGTCGTCGAGCGCCTGCTGGCCATGCCGTCCAGCTTCGATGGCCTCTTGCGCCTCTGCCTCTTGAATCAGGGTCTCCGCCTGGCGGCGTTCCACTCTTTTAGAAAGAAACTTCTGGCGCCGGTCTGCGACTTCTTCTCCCATCCCATCGATTCTGGGCCCGAGCGCGGCAGCATGGAGGCTGGCTGATCGCGTCTCTTCAAGGCCGGCAAGCCGGTCCGTCAACTGGCCGGTTTGAATACTGGCCTGAATCAGTCTCCGGCCCCGGTGGCCACGCTCGAAGGTGGCAGCCTGCGCATGTTGCAGTCTGTGAAGCTCGCCAAGCGCGGATTCCAAAGCCAGCCGGCTCTGTTCCTCCTGGAGCTCCCGAATGCGCAATAGGCGGCGCAATGCGCGCGAGACGGCCATGGCTCACACCTCCGCGGCCAGTTGAGCCAGCCTGCGCAAACAGTCGTCAAATTGAACCTGTTCATGCATGTCCTGAGTCATGAAAGCGCGCATCGTCTCCCGGGCTCTCAAGGCGCGGTCCAGATCGGGGTCCGCGCCCGGCTTGTAGGCTCCGATGCGCACCAAATCCTCGCTGCGCGCGTAGAAAGCCATCAGCTTGCGTAAGAGCGCAGCCTGCTCGCGATGCGCGGGCTGAGTGACCACAGGCATCAGCCGGCTGATCGAATCCAGAACCTCGATGGGCGGATACCAACCTTCGGCTGCCAGCGTGCGCGAGAGCACGACATGGCCGTCGAGCAGCGCCCGGACCGCGTCTACCAGTGGATCCTGCTGATCGTCGCCTTCCATCAGCACGGTATAAAAGGCGGTTATCGAGCCTATGCGGAATTGTCCGGCGCGCTCCACGAGTTTGGCCAGGCGATTGAAGACCGATGGCGTGTATCCCTTATTGGTGGGCGGCTCTCCGGCAGCCAGGCCGATTTCCCGGGCAGCCATGGCAAAGCGGGTCAGCGAGTCCAGCACCAGCAACACGTGTTTGCCCTGTGTGGCAAAGAACTCGGCAATGGTGGTGGCGGCCAGAGCTGCCCTCATGCGCATCAGTGGCGACTGGTCGGAGGTTGAGACCACCACTACCGAGCGCGCGAGGCCCTCGCCGCCCAGCGTATCCTCAAGAAACTCGCCCACCTCGCGGCCCCGCTCGCCCACCAGGCCCACTACCGTCACATCCGCTTCGGTGTTGCGTGTCATCATGCCGATCAGCGTGCTTTTACCCACGCCTGAGCCACCGAAGATGCCCACACGCTGTCCCCGGCCCACCGTTAAAAGCGCGTCGAGAACGCGAATCCCTGTACCCAGCGGAGTGCGTATCGCTACTCTATCCAGTGGCGGCCGCACCACTCCCTCCAGCGGCAATGCCACAGAGACGGCCGGTGGGTTTCCATCATCGATAGGTTCACCCAGCGCATTCAGCACCCTGCCCATCAGCGCCGGCCCCACCTCGATCTCCGGATGGACTCCGCAGGCGGTCACCTGGTTTCCGAAGCGAATGCCCTCGGTGCTCTCTACCGGCATTGACAGCAGATTGGAGCCTCGGAAGCCGATGACCTCTGCTAAATGCACGCGGCCATGCTGGTCCTGAATCTCGCAGCACTCGCCCACAGAAGCCAGCGGACCAGCCGACTCAATGGTTTGGCCTACCGATTCGAGCACCTGCCCGCGCCAACGCCAGGGCTGGCCGCGCTCCAGACGGCTAAAATAGCGCTCCAGCATCTGCGTCATGCGCGGCACTCATGGAAGGCGCCAGGGTCCGCGCTTGCCTGCTGTGCAACGTCTGAGATGGAGCTGCCGGTTCCAGAGCCACCGGCGCGGTCAAAGAAGCCGCGTTCAATTTCTCCTAACTGCGCGCGAATTCCCAAATCCACCGAACCTAACTCGGTTTCGATCACGCAGTCGCCCAGCCGCATCCCTTCATCGGCAATCACGGTTGGTTTTACGGCCAGGTTGGGTACATGCGTAATGGCCTCGTTCCACAGATCGAACTCGGCAGAGGGCACGCGCAATCGCACCTGAGTCGATTGAGAGAGTTGTCCCAGCGCCACCCTGACAGCGCCGGTCAGCAGCAGCGGGTCCATCTGCGCCTCGCGGCGAAGTATGCGTGCCGCCACTGTCAGCGCCAGCTTCACAACCTCGTGTTCGACTGTGCTAAAGTAACGGTCCCTTGCCTGTGTGAAGCATTCGAGGAGTTCTGCGGCCTGCTGCATCCTCTGCCGTTGAGATGCTGCCTGGGAGCCGTTCTGCGCATCGCGCTCAGCCTTTTGGCCCTCCTGTCGGCCCTGTTCGCGGCCCGATTCAAAGGCGCGGCGCTTCTCATCCGCTATGCGAGCTTCGAATTCGGCGCGCATCCGGGGATTGATGGTTCCGGCCGTAGCATCCATGGATGGTGACACGGAAGTATTTGGTGCGACGTCCTCGACATTCTCCCATCCATTCCATTCCGGCAAAGAAGGCGCATCGGGACCGGCCGGGTACTCGAAGGCCTCGATGCGCCCGGAAGCTCTCTTATTCGTTACCGATGATGCCTGCTGCACAATTTCCCCCAAAAGCAGTGGACAGTAAACAGTTGACAGTGATCAGTTAGTTGGGTTCTTGATGGCCATTGTTCACTGACCACTGTTCTCATGCCAGCATCTCATCGCCTGTCTCCAGCTTGAGAACCACCTTGCCCTCGGCCTCCAACCGCCGCGCCAGGTTGAGAATCTCCTGCTGCGCCTGCGCTACCTCGCGCGAGCGCACCGGACCCAGAACTTCCATGTCTTCCTTCAGCATCTCCACGGCCCGCGAACTCATCGACTTAAAGATCTGGGCGCGCAGCTCTTCCTTGGCGCCTCGCAGGGCGAGCGCCAGTTGCCGCTTGTCAACGCCAGAGACAATCTCGCGAATGGTAGTCGGCGGTACCGTCACCAGATCTTCAAAGGTGAACATCAGGTTGCGAATGGCCAGGGCCAGCTCCGGCTGGCCGTCCTCGATGGTTTCGAGTATCTTCTTCGACTCTTCGGCGTTGAGCCGGTTGAGCAGATCTGCCACCGCTTTGAAGCCGGAGTAGCTTTTGCGTCCCGTGTCACCTACATTCTCCAGCCGCCGGTGCAGGATGTGCGCCACCTTCTGCGCCATCTCCGGCGAAAACTGGCGCATCTCAGCCAGCCGCTGGATGGAGAGCACCTTGTGGTCCTCGCTCAGGCTGTCCAGCACCATTGACGCCCGCTTGGGATCCAGGTGGGCCAGCACCAGGGCGATGGTCTGCGGATGCTCGCTGTCGAGCAGCTTGCCCAATTGCTGAGGGTCAGTGCGTTGCAGCTTGGCAAGATTACCATGGGCCTCCTCCTGTGAGCGGCGCACCAGCATCAGCAGGTCATCGGCGCGCGCTGCACCAAAGGCCTCCTTCAGCAAACGGCTGGCATAGTCGAGTCCGCCGTGTGTCATGAAGTGCTGGGTATCCAATAGCTCCCAGAACTCCTCCAGTATCCCGGCTGACATCTCCGGAGTAATGCCGCGCAGATCAGCCAGTTCTTCGGTAAGCTGCTGCACGTCCGCCTCCGGCAGGACGCGCATAACCTCTTTGGCCAACTCCTCGCCCACGGCGACCAGTAACACAGCCGCTTTGCGCACACCGCTCATATTCGCCGTTATTTGGCGCCGCGATGCCGCATTCTGGTTCTGTTCGGCCAAAATTCCAATCCTTTCCCCTTGTTTCTTTATCCTTATTGCGCTCTACCTACTACTTCTCCATTAATCGGAATGAATCCAGCTCTGCAACAAGCGGGAACTTTGCGTGGGCTCGCGCTTGAGGTGGCCGGTAACCTGTTCGAAGATCTCCTGCGCCCTGGCCCGCTCCGGATCAATTTCGACAGGCTCAGGAGGTCTGAGCGCTCGAGCATCAGCTGACTCCGCGTATCCCGGCAACTCCCTGCCCCCTTTGCCCTCCAAGCCAGTTGCGAGCCGGGCGTGGCGCAGGGCGGGACGCACTCCGAAGGCAATCACCACCAGTAGACCCAGCAGCAAGGCTGCATACTTGACTAAAATCGGCGAGCCTTCGACGGTAACCATAATCTGGCTAGGCAACGAAGCCGTTGGCTGCATATGGTTATCCTCGAAGGCCAGGTCCTTGACTTCGAGCAGGTCGCCGCGTGCCGCATCGAAGCCTACAGCGGCCTGAGCCAGCGCCGTCAGGTTGCGCAACTCCTCTGGCGAGCGAGGCTGCCATACCGCTGCCTTGTTCCTGGAAGCAGGCTCCGCCAGCCGGTCGTTTACTACAATGGCCGCGGTAAGCCGCCGCACTCTGCCCGGATTTTCGACGACATGCCGCATGGTCTTCGTGGCACCGTAGGTCCCGGCCTCGCTCTTGGCGGTCTGCGGCTGCGAGGTCTGTACCGGGTAGACCGGGAGAGCCTGCGAGTTGGGCGCGTTTGAGGCAACGCCGGGAATGCCGGCAGGCACCGGCTGGGAACCGGAAGCCTGCTCTGTACGCTGCATCGATAAAATCACCGTCTGGTCCGGGTCGTAGCTCTCCTTGGTTTCTTCCGCGGCTACGGAATCGTAGTCCAGAGACACCGAGGCACGCACATTGCCCACTCCGGTTACCGGTTCCAGCGTACTGATCAGCTTCTCTTCCAAAGCCTGCTCAGCGCTCAATCGCAGAGCATCCGCGGTCTTGGGCCCAAGCGGAATGTGGCCGGCCGCATCCACCAGCACCACATGCTCCGGAGTCAGGCCGTCTACCGCCGAGGAGACCAAGTTGCGAATCGCCTCCGGCTCACCGTCGGCCAGCGTGCGACGGCGCAGCCTAAGCACTACAGAAGCCTTGGCGGGACGCTCCGTCTCACGAAAGAGCGAGTCGTGCGGCAACACCAAATGTACCCGCGCCGATTGAACATCCGACAGGGTTCCAACGGTGTGCTCCAACTCTCCCTCCAGCGCCCGCTGATAGTTGACCTGCTCGTCGAACTCTGATCCGACCCAGTTAGGCTTGTCGAAGAGCTCAAAGCCCAGCCGTCCGCTCTTCATTCCCTTTGCCGCGGTCACCAGCCGCGCCTTGTCGAGTTGCACCGCTGGGACCAAGATGCCCGTTCCATCGGGCGAGGACTCAAAGGGAATCTGCGCCTGTGCCAGAACCTGGCCTGCCTGGCGCACGTCCTCTGGGTCCATGTTTGCGTAGAGAATATGCCAATCCGGCCGCAGGCCATACCAGAAGATGCCTCCAATCAGCCCTGCCAACATCAGAATCAACACCACCGTCCAGCCGCGCTGCGCCGGATGCATCTGCGCCCAGCGGACCCGCGTTCGGCCCCAAAGTCCAGCCAGCCGGTCAGTGAACTGGGGCTGTCCGGACATTGCCTGCGCGCTCTTCTGCAATTGTGTTCCGGTGGCCATGGTCTCCGCTCTCGATGGTCAGTGTTCAGCGATCAGTGGTTGATAAAACGAAAAACAACTGGCAACTGAACATTGACCGCTGCATTCAAAACTGCATTCCGATCACCTGCTGATAGGCCTGCACAGCCTTGTTGCGCACTGCCAGCGCCAGCTCAAAGGCCATATTCGCCTTCTCGGTGGCAATCATCGCCTGATGCACGTCAACGCCGGTGCCGGTCATCAATCCGGTAACGGAGGCGTGCGCCTGTTCTTCAAGCTGGTCCTCCTGGCCAACAGCATCAGTCAGCAGTTCGGAAAACGGGGTGGGCGCAGCAACTGAGCTTCCGGTCGACGTTGCGGAGTTTCCAGCGCCGTAGCCGGTAAGACCCTGCACAGCCTGTGTCGCCGTATTTATAGGATTGACTGGAGTTAACATTGGTTCTCCCTGCTGCCGCAGGCGTTTCTAATCTCCGGGACCAGTTCAAACCGGAGCCCAAAATCTGTCGCCGGACCTGGCCTCGCGATTACGTCTTGGCAATCTCCAATGCCGACGTGATCATGCCTTTCTCAGCCTGCACCGCGGAGCTATTCAAACCATATGCACGTGTCGCCCCCATAAGGTCCACCATCTCTGTGAGCGGATTAATGTCCGGATATGAGACAAATCCATCCGGACCAGCGTCCGGGTTTCCAGGGTCATAACGCTTGAGCGGGGGCGATGTATCTTCAACCACGGCAGCAATATGCACGCCCGGCGCGGTTGATCCTGAGCCGTTTAGATTCATTGGAGGTAAAGGCGCTGGAAACGCGGACAAAGTATTAGAAACAAGGCCTCCAGAGGCTGTCGGGCCGGTAGCTGCATTGAAGCTGTTGACAAATGCCGGATCGCCCGCATTGGCGGCAAAGACCACATGCTGGCGGCGATAAGGGCCGCCGTTGGCTGTGCGCGTCGTCTCCGCGTTGGCCATGTTGGCTGCTACCACCTCGGCACGCATTCGCTCTGCCTGCATGGCGCTGCCTGAGGTCTCCATCATCGCAAAGAGGTTCATCTGGGTTTCCTTTTCACGCAAAAACAATCTATTGCGTAATCTTCAGATGATTCCCTGCACGTTGCTCTCCAACTTACTTGCTATCAGAATGGATAGCGTCCAAGATGCGCTGGTACTCCTGGCGGAGCAGCGTTACGCCGGTCTTAAACCTCAATTGGGCCTCGGCCAGGTTCAGGCCTTCGCGATCCATGGAGACGTTGTTCCCATCTGGCCGCGCAATCAGCCCATCCACAGACTTGACACGCACCGGCCGGGCCGGTCGCCCTTTCTCTACTTCGACCATCGCCTCCCGCATCTCGGCCTCGAAGTCCATGCCCACCGCACGATAGCCGGGCGTGTCGATATTGGCCATGTTGACCGCAGTTAGTTTGGCTTCGCTGACGGACAAATCCAAATAACGGGTAATCTGGTCACAGAGCTGGCTCTCGATCTGCATCCCATCCCTCCTTCAGTTAACCGTCAGGCCGAAGTCGATCTCCCGCGCGGTGATGACGGATTCCTCGCCTGCCAAAATTGCGGCCCGCTCCAGCACGTGCTCCAGCTCGCGGACATTGCCCGGCCAATCATGAGCGGATAACATGGCCAGCGCGCTCTGATCGACTCGCTTGATCGGCGACATGCGACCCATCTGCGCCAGAAAATGATTAACCAACAGCGGAAGATCATCGGTGTGCTCGGCCAGCGATGGAGTGCGAATCAAAAATACGGCCAGCCGGTAGTAGAGATCGGCGCGGAAGCCGCCATTCTGAGTCTGCTGAGCCAGCGCCTGGTGGGTGGCGGTCACGATTCGCACATCCACCTTCACCTTCTCGTTGTCGCCCACCCGCTGCAGCTCGCCGCACTCCACAAAGCGCAGCAGCTTGGATTGCAGGGCCAGCGGCATCTCACCAATCTCGTCGAGAAACAGCGTACCTCCGTCGGCAGCCTCAATCCGTCCGACGCGTCCCTGCACCGCGCCGGTGAACGCTCCGCGCGTATGGCCAAAAAGCTCAGCCTCAAGTAATGCTTCAGGAATTGCAGCGCAATTGATGGCGACAAAGGGATTGTGGCTACGGGGCGAGAGCCGGTGCAGAGCCTCGGCTACCAGTTCCTTGCCCGAGCCGGTGGGCCCTTCGATCAGCACCGGGGTCGAGCGCGGGGCCACCAGACGAACGCGGCGGCTGATCTCGAGCATGCAGGGAGCGTAGCCAATAATTTCCGGCAACCGTTCAAAGGCTGCCTGCGGCCCGCCGATAACGGGCAGCTCTGCTTCGGCCGGTATGGTGATAGGAAGTCCGGCATGGGAATAGAACACATCAAGCGAGGCACTCTGCGGCGGAAATGCCGGCAGGGCCTGAGAAGGAATCGCCGCGGTAGACCACAAATTGCCCTGCGTGGGATCGGCTGGCAGGCTGGTTTTATTGAGCGTAGGAGCGGCGTTCCAGATTGCCGTGTCATTGTCCTGTGAGCGGCGCAGAGCATATAACAGTTCCTGACGGTAAGGTCCGCGTGGGCTCTCCTGCGCGCTGGCTCCACTGGCTGTCACCAAATCCACTTCGGGGTAATTTGTACGGAAGTCACTGAGAAACTCGGCCAGGTCTAGGTCGGGCAACCATGAATCGACGATGACAGCCTCCAGTGGGGCCACTTCCGCCTGCGCCCATGCCTGTGCGCCGCCATCGGCCTCACGCACTTGCCAGCGCAGTCCGGTGAGAGTTTCAGAGAGCCGCTGGCGAAAGTTGCGATCAGCGCTCGCGACCAGCGCGGTGCGCTGGCGGACGCGATTGGCGAGGGGAAGTGCGGGAACGGAAACGGTTGCCATGTTTTATCTCCTGAACGTAGAAAGAGTTGGTAATTTCAAAAAAATGTTGAGCGTCAATAACCTAAGCGGCCGCCACGGGCATAACCGTACCCGGCAAAATCACAGGCACAGATAGCGGGGGCAGCGCAGAAAGCGCAAGTTCGCTCTCCGACGGCACCATGTAACCCTGGCCTCGCACGGTGCGAATCAATTGTCCGGGTGGCGGGTCCTTGAGCTTGCGGCGCAGGTAGTTGACGTAGACATCCACAATGTTGGTGGTCTGCGTCGGCTCCAGATTCCAGACGGAGTCCAGCAACTCCACCCGCGTGACGCACTGGCCACGATTCAGCATCAGGTGCTCGAGCAGGGCAAATTCCTTGTTGGTGAGAACGATCGACAATCCGGCGCGGTGCGCGGAGTGGTCCAGCCGGTCCAATTCGAGGTCGCCGGCGCGCAATAGCAGCCGCGCGTCACGCTTGCGGCGCAGCAACGCCCGGCAGCGGGCCCGCAGTTCGTGCAGACTGAAGGGCTTGATCATCAGGTCGTCGGCTCCGCGGTCAAGGCAGCGGACTCTCGTATCCACCTCCTGGCGCGCGGTCAACACCAGCACCGGCAGATCCGCGTCCATCTTGCGAACCTCCTCGAGCACCTTCTCACCATCCTTTACCGGCAAATTAAGATCAAGAATGGTCAGGTCGGGCATCTCCTGGCGAAATGCCTCCACTGCATCGGCTCCGTCATGCGCCAGGCGGACACGGTGCCCGTCGGCCTCTAAGCCGCGGCTCAGAAACAATCCCAGCGCCTTGTCGTCTTCGGCGATTAATAATCTCATGGCAACCTTTCTTATTGAGCAGCGCTCTAAGTTCATGCGCCTGTCTGCTCAAATTTCCCGGCCAGCCTTCTTAGCGTGTGCTTACGGTCGGCTTTACCTAACCATCCCGCGTAGAGCGACAGAACTCAAGTGTTGGAAGAAAAAAAGGAGGCAGAGTGTTTCCGGGAACGGCACGATGCAAAGAGGGTTCCCGAAATGGTGAGAATGCGCAAACCTGCGAGAGAGCGGGTTGCGACCCCTATTTGGACGACTCAGTTCGGCCGGTAAGACAACTTCAAGCAGCGACCGTACTATCCACACGACTGTTTTTACTTTTCCGCGATGCTGCTTTTTCGCGATACATTTCGACATCGGCCCGGTCGACCAGCGCCTTCAACGTTTCGCCGGGCTGTCGTTCTGCATGGCCGATCGAGACCTTTACGTGCAGCTTAATGGGAGTGGCGCTTCCCTGCACCGTATAGCTCCCGCACACCCATTCCCGTAACCGGTCAATCTGTGCCCTCGCATCGGCGATCCCGCAATGAAGCAGAAGCATAAACTCATCGCCGCCCCAGCGCCCGATGGTGTCCGTGGAGCGGCAGACGGATCGCATCTTGGCGGCAAACTTTTTCAGCAATTCATCTCCTACCAGATGGCCATGCTCGTCATTGACCCGTTTGAATTCGTCAATGTCGATAATGGCGACGCAGAACGGCGCGCGGCCGTGAAGTGATTGTTCAATCTCGCCTTCCACGGAGAGGCGGTTGCGCAGCCCGGTAAGCGCGTCGCGCGAGGCAATTTCCTCCGCCTCTTCCAGCCGGGCCTGATAGGTCGTCACTTCCTTGCGGAGCTGGTCGATGGCCGCCTTGCCTTCCGCGGTCAACCGGTCAATCGAGCTCTTCAGTTCCGTGGCGCTCTGCTTGATTGACTCACGGATGGCCGTCAGGTCCTCCAAATTGGCGATGCTCTTGAGACGCGTTGTGACTTCGGTGATCTGCGCGGCGCAGCGCTGGTCCCGCTCGCCCACCGCCTCGGCGGTGTGGGCCATCATCAGCAGTATCTCCTTTACCTCGCCCGCCTTTTGCCGGTAGTGCAGGGCCGCGAGCCGTCCCCAACAATGCAGATACTCCCGCACGCCGGTTTCTGTCTCCATGATCGTTTCGGCAGAGGGTTGTGCCGAGAGCTTTTCACCCAGACTTCTCAATCCCTGCTTCAGTTCCCCGCCCAGAGCGGGGCAGGCATCCTGGCCACAGTTGCCCATATCCACCAGAGAGGAGCGATAAGCGGCAACCGTAATAGAAAGAAGGGGCTGCGCCTCCGCGTCATGCTGCGCTTCCGGTTCATTGTGCTCGCCGGGCTCCGTATCGGTTTCTTCTAGATAATGTCTGATGGAGATCATAGTTCCTCAGAGAAAATCTCTCTGCACAGGCAGGTAGAGCAGAGGCAATACCACCGGTCTATCGGCTGTAATTTGGTTTTTCTTTAGATGTGGATATAGGATGGTTGCGCGTGAATCGGCGCCAAAAAGTTGATTTCTGCTTAGAGAATTCGATAGAGTAGCGAGCCATGAAACGTAAATTGCCACCCAAGCCCTGTGTGCGCTGCCAGAAACCTACCGCGAGCCGGCGCGACGGCAAGCCAACGTGCCTGCGCTGCTGGGTGGTGTTGACAGAGCTGGAAGCGGATAAGAAAATGCGCCGCATGGGCAAGCTGAAAGGCACGCACGGGCGCACTTGAGCTATCGTGAGCAAAGAGCAATTTTGCGGTAACTAAACCCCGGAGATATAAGCATGACGGAAGAAGAGCGGCAAGCGAAGCTGGCCAGCCTGGCCCGTTGCAAGCAGTTTGGCGAGAAGGCCTACGACGACATGTACGAGGCGCACTCTTCCAGCGGCGCCCGAGGATGCTACAGCGATGCCAAGGAGGCCTTCTACGACGCCATCGGGCTTGCCGAGGAGCTTGGTTTGCCGGAGGAGACCGAGGCCCTTCGCAAGCGCCTGGAGCATATTAAAGCGGTCTTCAGAAGCCAGTTTGCAGAGTAAACGAAAAAAAGACGAAAAAAGACTTGACACAGTTCGCTTTTTATTCGCTATAATGCGGCAATGGCTGTCACACGTAGGCAAAAAGAGATTCTCGACTTCCTGGAGTCGTTTGTTAGGCGCAACGGCTACTCCCCGTCCTTTGAAGAGATTGCGCGCGGCATGGAACTGAAGAGCCTAGCCACCGTGCACAAGCACATCACCAACCTGGAAAAGAAGGGGATGCTGGACCGCGTGCATAACCGCAGCCGCTCCATCGACTTGGTGCCGCCGGGAACGCGCACACGCACCAGCGACCGGCTGACGCTTGCCGGGCGCATCGCCGCCGGCGCCCCCATCGAATCAATCGAAAACACCGAGAGCATCTCGCTGCACGATGTGGTGGGCAACCGCGATGTCTTTGCTCTTGAGGTACGCGGGGACTCCATGCGCGACGAGCACATTATTAACGGCGATTATGTGCTGGTGGAGCGCACACGCACAGCACGCCAGGGCGAGATCGTGGTGGCTCTGGTGCGTGGCGCCGAGACCACTTTGAAGCGCTTTTTCAATGAGGGTAACCGGGTGCGGCTGCAACCTTCCAACATGGATATGGACCCTATCTATGTTCCCGCCGCGCAGGTGGCAATCCAGGGACGTGTGCTGGGCGTGTTGCGCAAATACCGGCAATAAACCTGGAATGCACCTTGACGCACGCGCGCTCGTAAGGAGATGTATTTGACTCAGCTGTACGATTATGCCGATATCGCCAAAACCATCGATCACTCGCTGCTCAATCCCACGCTGACGGCTACGGCCCTGGAAGAGGGTTGTGCACTCGCAATTCGATATGACGTGGCCAGCGTATGTATCATGCCTTACTACTTGGCCCGGTGCTCTGCCCTTCTGGCTGGAACCACGGTCCACACCAGCACTACCATTGGCTTTCCACATGGAGGGCATACCACTGTCGTCAAGCTAGCCGAAGTCCGGCAGGCGCTTGCCGACGGCGGACAGGAGCTGGATGCGGTCATCAATATCAGCAAGGCCCGGAGCGGGGATTGGGAATATGTGAGGAATGAGCTATCTGCGCTTGCGGCGGCTACTCATGCTGGCGGAGCCAAGATCAAAGTGATCTTTGAGAATGCTTATCTGGACGATACTGCCAAGATTCGGCTGTGCGAAATTTGCGCGGAGATTGGAGCTGACTGGGTCAAAACCTCGACAGGTTACGCATCCAGCGGGGCTACCCTTGCCGATCTCGAACTGATGCGCAGACATTCACCGGCAAGCGTTCAAGTCAAAGCGGCTGGCGGCGTTCGCGATCTCGATACGCTGCTGACCGTGCGCAAAATCGGAGTGAGCAGGGTGGGCGCCTCCAACACCCAGGCCATTCTGGAGGAATGCCGCAAACGGCTGGGTCTGGAGCCCCTCTCCCCTGCCGAGGCACCGGCGAAGTCCGCCGGATATTAGCTAGCTCAGAGTAAACTTGTCCAAAATAAAAAGCCCGACAGATTTGTCGGACCTTTTCATACTGCTTATTAGCAGGCGTATTGGGGTTGTCGTTACGCCAGCAGATTCTTGATTTTCTCGTCAATCACATCATGAGGGACATAGCCGACTATCTGATCGGCCATTTTGCCGCCTTTGAAAAAAAGCAGGGCAGGAATGCCCCGAACACCGTAACGGGATGGGGTGGCGCTATTCTCGTCCACATTCACCTTGGCGACCTTCAGCTTGCCTGCATAGTTTGCGGCCATGTTATCCACAATCGGCGCGATTGCCTTGCAGGGGCCGCACCATGAAGCCCAGAAATCCACAAGCACCGGTTGCTCGCTGCGGAGCACCTCCTGATCAAATGTTGCGTCGCTAACTTCCAAAATTCCCGATCCAGCCATGATCCTCCTTGCTGTCACTGCATTCATATAGTGTAACGGTAAACCTACTCTCATGAGATGCGCAAAAGAGAGGCAAAGTCGCAAGCTGCTCTTCGACCTTCAAAGGAAATTGAGGTTGAATAAACCGAAGAAACTATGTTTCTATCAAACTGCGGCAGTCAGTGATTTGCATATGGAGCAAATAAAAGCGCCCGGATCCTATAAAGGATCACGGGCGCTAGAGCAGCCCTCCCCCAGAACTGCCCACGTGAGAGAATTTAGGTTTTCTGAGCATTAAAAGCAAGCTATCTTGAGTAACAAAATAAGTAACATACGAGCAGGAAAATATTGAAAAAAAGTAACATTCCAAACAGTTTTTTACGTAACACGATACTATATACCTGTTTTCTTGATTCTGAGGCGAAAATCGTTCCGGAAGGCCAGTGAACAGTGGTCAGAGGCCCACGCTTGCAGCCTCAAATTAATGACTTGCTCCAGTTGGTTCAAACCGGCAGAGCTTGAGTTCCGGTTCCGCCAAACCTTTCAATGCCTTGCGGATGGCAGCCTCGGCCACAGGAACCATCTTCTGGCTGCCGATGATGGCCAGAACCGAGGGTCCGGCGCCGCTCAGCGCCACGCCCAGAATGCCGTGTTCTCCGGCCAGGGGTAGCAGCCGGGGCAGCAATGGACAAAGGGGTGAGCGGTAGGGCTGGTGAATGCGGTCCCGCATGGCCACGCGCAGCAGATCTCCACGCGCCTGTGCAAAAGCTAGCCCCAGCATCGCCACGGACTGAATGTTGGCAACCGCGTCCACGCGAGAATATGTTGCGGGCAGTGCGGCGCGAGCCTCGCTGGTAGCCAAAGGCTCACTAGGCTGAACCACAATTGCCCGCCACTCATCCGGCGGCGTAACGCGAGCCACATGAATCTGGTTGCCCACGCAAGCTGCCGTCACAAAACCGCCCAACCAGCAAGCCGCGGCATTATCCGGATGGCCCTCAAGCGCCACTGCTTCCTCAAGAATGCGCTCCGTGCTCCACTCCAGCCTGCCATAATGCACTGCCAGGCAGATGCCCGCCAGCCTTCCAGCCGCCGACGAGCCGCAGCCCATTCCTAGCGGAATCTCATTGTTCATGCGAATCGACAGAGTAATCACCGGCCGCCCATTCGCCTTAAGAAGTTGCTTATAAATCTCCAGAATGAGATTGTTCTCAAGCCGGGAACACTGCTCCCGGTCGCGGCCTGTCGCGGCAATCGAAAACTCCGCGGCAGGCTCAGCCTCAATCTCCAGGAAAAAGTTGAGAGCCACTGCAGCGGCGTCAAAGCCTGGACCGAGATTGGCGGAGGTGGCAGGCAGGCGTAGCCTTATGCACGCGGGCTTTGCGTCTCCGGAAAAAGCGCTCTTAGCCTCACTCATCCTGCTCTTCCCTTCAGCGCGGCTAATACTGCGGCCGGCGTGGCATCAATTGCCAGTGCGTCCCGACGCAGTCCGGCGATCTCCGCTTCCCTACCCGCGATTTCTTCTATTCCCAGCAATTTTCCGCGATGAAAGTCGATGGTGTAATCGGCGTCCTTGAGCGTATGGCCGGTCAGCATAAGAACCACAGTATCGCTGGAACTCACCTTGCCCTCGGCGCGCAGCTTCTTCAGCCCTGCCAGCGTGACCGCGGAGGCTGGTTCACAGCCCAGCCCCTCAGCGCCTATTTCCGCTTTGGCGATGGCAATCTCTGCTTCTGTTACATCCAGGCACCAGCCGCCGGTCTCCTGAATCGCGCGCGCAGCCTTGCGCCATGAGGCCGGATTGCCGATGCGAATAGCCGTAGCGCGGGTGTGAGCCATCACCGGTTCCATCACTGTAGCCTGATGCTCTCTGAAGCTGCGCACCAGGGGATTCGCTCCCACTGCCTGAATCACGCTGATGTGCGGCATGCGCGTCACCAGTCCAAGCTCGAGCATCTCTCTGAAGCCTTTGCCCAGCGCCGAACTGTTACCCAGATTGCCGCCGGGCACAATCAGGTGGTCGGGAACACTCCAGTCAAAGGCCTCGGCAATCTCGAATGCGGGTGTCTTCTGCCCCTCAATCCGGTAGGGGTTCACCGAGTTGAGCAGATAGATGGGCGCTTCCTTCACTATCTGCGACAGCAGGTGAAGGCAGCCGTCGAAATCGGACTTCAACTGGCAGGTTACGGCGCCATAATCCATGGCCTGCGAGAGCTTGCCCCAGGCGATTTTGCCCTCGGGAATCAGCACCAGGCTCTTAAGCCCAGCACGCGCAGCATAAGCGGCCATGGCGGCTGAAGTGTTCCCGGTCGATGCGCAGGCCACGCATTCATAGCCCCATTCCTTGGCCACGCTCATCGCCGCGGTCATGCCTGTGTCCTTAAAGGAGCCTGTAGGGTTCATTCCCTGGTGCTTGACAAAGAGCCGGTCAATCTTCAGCGTTTTGGCTGTGCGCGTCAGGTGATAGAGCGGCGTATTGCCCTCATGAAGGCTCACCACGTTGCCAAAATTGTCCAGAATGGGCAGCAGCTCGCGATAGCGCCAGACGCCGGAGTGGTCCAGCGGATCCGACGAAGAACGCCGCTCGCGCAAGACCCATTTCAGCCCGCCTGGATTGGGACGGTCCTTGCCCCCGCGCTGACTCCAGCCTGGGTACTCCACGTCAAACAGTTCTCCGCAGACGACACAGCGGAAGTCGGGCCGGGCCTCCGCGCCGGCGATCCGCGCCCCGCATCCGATACAGCGCAACTGGTGCAAAATCTCGTTCATACCTGAAGATAGGGTAGCAGCAGACGACCGTTTTTGGCGCGCTGGCCTCGCTCATTCCGTCCATGATCGTGCCAGCTCTCAAACTCGCCATCTCAGCGTGGTGAAACTAACTGGCTGCATTTGCCGCTTCATTTTCAATGCAATCATGCAGCAAGGCGCTGCGATACCGGTCGAACTCGTAGTTTCCTGCCGCAGGCAGTTGCTGGGCCAAAACATTCCCCTTGTTCCACGCTACGCGCGCTTCTTCCCTGCGGCCTTCAATCCAGAAAAGCGCGCTCTGGGCCAACCAGTAATCCACGCCGAAATGAGTGGGCTTCTTGGCTTCCATGCGTTCCCACCATTGGCGCGCACTGGCAGCATCGCGACGCACAAAAGCGGTTCTATAGACAAAGGCCATGCAGAGTTCGGCGGGAAGATCCACAGGAGAATCATGATAGATCGACTCCGCCTCGGCCACTGCCTCAGAAGCCTCTGGAATCATGCCGCGATCAAGATAGTATGACGAAGCAAAAAGTCGTAACATTAGCGCCTGATGTCCCTTCGTGAAGGATTGCTCCGCACGCTTAATTGCCTCGATGTCATAATCCCTTGGCCGCAGCGACGTCACAACCGTCGAACCAACCAGGTTGAGTACCCGGTAATAATCAGCCAGCGGACCACCCCGTAGAAGCTGATAGATTCTTGCTCCATCGGAATAATGAGCTTCGGAATGCATGGGAATCAGGTTTGATGCGAACGCTATCAGACTGATCGTGGAAAAATAAGCAAGAAATAACCAGTATTGTTCATACGAGTGGCCCTTTGCAGTAAGCGCGGCGCACAGTGCTATCAAGCCAGTCAGCAGATTGACCACTGTACCGGCCGCAATCATGCAAATTTGGCTCCAGCGGCTTTGATGCGGATCTGTAGGCACTAAGGCTGTTGCGCCGCCAGCCGATAGAAACTTAGCGGGTAGAAATTGAAACTTCCATCGACCGTCGTGTATCCGCCATTGAAACGGACCGACAATAAACGCGCGAAGTTTCATCCCCAGGGCGCTGCCCACGACTGCATGACCAAGCTCATGTACGACCGTTACGATCACCAGGATAGCCACGAGCTGGAGCAATCCAACATACGCCCTCGGCAGGTGTTGCGCCTGGCCCCAGCGGTGCCACCAGGACATGCCTGCAAAGAACCCAGCGAGCCCGAGCAGCCATGCTAACGCTTCCAGCAAATAGCTTGTTCCATCGCCGGCAATCCGAAGGGGCCTGGCGGCTTCCATCGGGGCCTGTGCTACCGCGTCTCGCCGTGCGAAAGCCACTAAACCAACGATTCCGATAGCCATCAAGGCCGCGCCGATGACAAACAAACCTATCAAGAATTCGATTGGCGTGTATTTCCAGGCGAAAAACCCAGGGCCAAAAATTGGAATACTCGATAAAATAAGCGACAAACTTGCAGCAATAGCCCAACCCCTGGCCGAGGTCTCGCTCTTTCTGACAGTCCACCAGGCCATGCCATTGAGAAACGCAACTAACAGTGGCGACACAAGAATAGTAATGAGGAGCACGATCAGAAAGATGGAAACAGGCTTATTGTGGTAGATCGCTCCTGGTGTCGGCGACAATATCCCACGCGCGTGGTAGTAATGAAAAAGACGCGGAACCGTGGTGATGGAGACGATGATGAATACCAGCGCGAAATTCCCAAAGCACGCGCATAAAAATCTTCTAAGTTTGAGCATTTTATGGCCGTACCGATCTGAGAGCGAATTAGCCGCAGCTTTCCATCATGCTTTCCGGCTTTCAGTCAATATACTCCCCGTTTTACACTGTGGAATAATTCACCCCAGCCGTGCGATGAAATCTCCGCCATTGCGTAGCAGATCGGGAAGGCCTAATTCGCAGCAATGACCAGAAGTGTTGCGTCATCCTGGAATTGTGCATCGCAGTATGCGAAGACCTGCGCAAGCAGCCGGTTATTTAACTCCTTTGCGCTGAGCGTACCGTTAGCTTGCGCGAAGGCCGCGATGCGAGCTTCTTCAAATTCCTGACCACTTGTATTGGAGGCTTCCGTGATGCCGTCGGTAAACAGAAACAAGCGATCCCCTGCCCTCAACTCGACCGTTGAGTCCTTGTAATTCCAGTCCGGAAAAACGCCGAGTACTGCGCCGCTCCCCTCCAGCATATGTGTGGAGACACCTGACATAAGAATGGGGTAAGGATGTCCGGCGTTGCAGTACTGGAACGTGCTCATTTGACCATCGAGGATTCCGTAAAGGAAGGTAACGAACTTCCCCGTCGCTATGTTGTCGCACAGAAGCCGATTGACTTTGCCGCATACCCCGGCCGGGCTCTCTGAGTCGCTTGCAAACGCGCGCACTGCGGCCTGCACATTGGCCATCAGCAGAGCGGCGGATACGCCTTTTCCGACCACGTCGGCGATGCAGATGCCGAGTTTATGATCGCCGAGCCGAAGCACGTCGTAGTAATCTCCGCCCACCGTGCTGGCGGGCTGCCACGCGCACGCGACCTCGAATCCTGGAATCTGGGGAATAGTGCTTGGCAGCAGCGACTGTTGTATCTCGCGTGCGCGCTTCAACTCCTGATCCTGCATTTCAAGCCGTACGGTGCTAACTTCCACGGAATGCTGGAGTTCGACATTGCGTTGCTCCAACCGTTCTTTCGTCGTGTGGTACAGAAACATGGAAACGCCGAAGACAAACGTGGCCAGGAAAGGAAACTTCCATCCGGTTGTGATGAGATGAAAAAGCGTCTGTGGTGTCGGCGGAGCAATCAACCAGACAATTGTGGTCGTAATGAGATAGACAGGGACCGTCAGTACAAGGAGGACAAATATAAATATCAAGTAGTTATATGGAAATTGTCTTTTCCAGAATAGAAACTCCAGCCGGCCTATTGCGGGCGAGAGGAGATTCCCGATGCATAAAGAGTATGTCAATACCGTGGCAGGATTGATCTGCTGACCACTTGCCCAGAAAATGGCGGCAATGACCGCCGATATAGCGAGGTAAACTAGCTGCTGCCGGAAAAGATGTGCCAGAGACGGAAATTTCACGTTCACCTCACCACATTATCCGAACCCCTAGTATCCCATTCAAACAACAGGAGCTACTTCCCGGCATTGCCTACTTCGGCGTCGTAGACGCTGCCGGGCCGCTCTGAGCTTTCTCCAGCGCAGGGTCTTTCAGCTCCTTGCGCGCCTGCTTGCCGTGCGGGCCGTCGGGATCGTACTCCAGCAGCTTCAGATAATGCTCTTTGGCATGGGCATAATCGCCCAGGTGATGCTCCGCCTCGGCCAAACCCCAATACACCTCGGGATTTTCCGGGTCCAGAATCATCGCGGACTCGAAGCGCGAAAGAGCTGCCTTCCAGTTTTTCCTGTCCAAATAGTAGCTGCCCACTTCGATGTCTTTGGAGGCAACCTCCTGGTGGGTGGGTTCTTTGATGACGAGGAGTTTTCTCTTCTTTCCGTTGGTCTGATCGTCGTCCCCCGTTTTAGGCAGCAGACTTTCCACGCCTGTGAGGCTGGAGCTGAATTCGATCGCCGGCCCGCTAGCCGACGGCGCAGGATCGTCAGGGCTTCGAACCGGATCAACGTCCTCGCTCTGTAGCGGAACCAATGGGACCGGCGAGCTTTCCGGCGCGTGGTAGGGCGTCCCCTCAGGCAGCGGCGGAGTGGTCCTGGAAGGCATCACAGGAACCGTGCTCGTATCCTCGGGAAAGGGATTGTTGCTGGACTGAGTAGCCGAACCTGGCTGCGATGAGTTGGACTGGGTCTGCTTTTTGTTATCGCCAGCCGGCTTACTCTGGCCTTTTGTATCGCCGGCAACCGGCGCCTGCGCCATCAGACGCGGCCCCAATGCCAGCCAGATCGCCAGGCAGCCAAATAAAACCAGCGCAAATAATAAAGATGCGCGTCTCATCTCTATCGCCTCATACCCTACAAGTATAGATTGATCGGTGGGCGTAAGGTTATCAAGATGATCGCCTCTGGCGATTATGAATTGCCCCGGACTTTTTTACTGCCTTGCAGATAGACCAGCATGGCGCCAGCAGTTTTCATACGTCGTAACTGAAACGAAAAGCGGCACTCCCAGGTCTGAAAATACAGATATAGGCGTCCACGCCGGTCTCGCACTGACCCACACAACGTTCGCCAGACGCGCAGTCTCCCGGAGCGATACAATCGCCTCTAGCGGCCTCCGTTCCGGAGAGGCCCGAGGGAGCGGGTTCACCCATGGGTTACCAGGTTCTAGCCAGAAAATACCGTCCGCAACGCTTTGCCGACGTAGCCGGCCAGGATCACGTCACACGGACCCTGCTCAACGCGCTCAGCCAGAAACGCGTCGCCCACGGCTATATCTTTTCGGGCCATCGCGGCATCGGCAAAACCACCATCGCCCGCATCGTGGCCATGGCTGTGAACTGCCACACCGAAGTGGGTTCGCCAACACGCCCCACACCCGAACCCTGCGGGGTTTGTGATTCGTGTGTGGAGATTCGCCAGGGCAACGCAGTGGATGTGATTGAGATTGACGCGGCCACCAATCGCGGAATCGACGAGATTCGCGAGCTGAGGGACGCTGCCCGCTACGCGCCGTCGCGTGATAAATACAAGATTTACATCCTCGACGAGGCCCACCAGATTACCGACGCGGCCTTCAACGCACTACTCAAGACCCTGGAAGAACCGCCGGCCCACGTCATCTTCATGATGGCTACCACGCAGCCGGAGGACATTCCGCAGACCATCCGCTCGCGCTGCCAGCACTTCAGCTTTCATGCCGTAAAATTTGACGACATTCTGGCGCAGTTGAAGATGATCGCCGCTGAGGAGAAGGTCGAAGCCGAAGAGGCCGCTCTGGCCCTGCTGGCAGAGGCCGGCGATGGCTCCATGCGCGACGCGCTCTCCATCATGGACCAAGCCATTGCCTCCGCTCCCGTGGAGAAAGGCCGCCCGGTGCTTTCGGCGGCTCAGATTCGTGAGCTGATGGGCGCGGTGCCCAATACGGTCTTCGAGCGGCTGATGGAAGCCGTCGCCGCTGGGCAGAGCGCTGAGTTAATGGAGCAGTTGAACCTGCTGGTCAATGCCGGACACAACCCATCGTCGCTGGCCCGACAGATGGTTCGCTACCTGCGCAACACTCTGATGGCCAAGCTGGGCGGTGAGCAGACAGAGCTGTTGCAGATCTCCGCCGATGAGCGTGCTCGCGCCGCGCGCACTGCGCAACTTTTTTCCGAGGAGGAGCTGACTCGTAATCTTCAGATTGTCCTGCGTACCTTCGACGACCTGAACTACCGCCAGGAACAGCGCTTCCACCTGGAGTTGGGCCTGCTAAAGCTGATTCATGCGCAACGGCTGCTACCGATGGAGGAGCTGTTGAGCATTATTGGGGCTGCACGCCCCGCAACTCCGTCCTCTACACAGGCATCCTCGTCGCGGCCAGCGGCAAGCCAGGCGCGACCAGCGGCAAGCCAGGCGCGACCAGCGGCAACCGCTGCTCCGGCTGCCGCGCCGTCTCACTCGCCATTTGGCTCAACAGGCGGCAGTTGGGGCTCCGAGCCTAAGATGGAGTCCAGTCCAAGGCTGGGTTCTGCTACCTCACCGGTTGCGACCATAGACCGCCCATCGCCAACGCCCTTCCCTGCCGCGACAGCTCCAGCCGTCGGATACGCGACGCCTGTCACGGAAGGCGCGCTGGCCGTAGATCCACAGGTTGCTGCCCCGGTAACCAGCCTCCCTACCATCGAGCAGATTCGGCACGCCGTCGGCCGCGCTCTGGTCGATGGCGGTCATGTATCGGCGGCGCAATTGCTGGGTTCCGGCGCGTGGATACTCGATGACTCCAGCCTGCGCATTGAGGTAGCCGGTATGGGCAAAAAGATGTTGGCCCTTACAATCAATACCGCTGCGGATAAGATCATTCGCCAGGAGTTGCATCGGCTGGGCGCGCCCACGCGCTTTTCGGTGGTTCCCGGCGAAGGGACGGCATCGACAGCCGCGCATATGCCAGCGCCGCCTGTCGGCAGCATTGGAGAGGCAGCGCTGGCCAATCCTCTGGTGCAGCGGGCGCGCGAAATCTTCAACGCTGAAGTGCGCAGCGTAGTCGATCTACGCCAAAAATAAGCATGCTCCAGATAAGGAGTACATACCATGCTCAACCCACTCAAAATCTCCGAGATGCTCTCCCAAGCCAACAAGATGCAGGAGGAGGTTCAGCAAAAGCTGGGCCAGACATTGGTCGAGGGAAGCAGCGGCGGCGGCGCAGTGACCGCAACCATGAATGGCAAGAAGCAGCTTCTCAAGATTCACATCGAACCAGCTGCGGTCATCGGCCTGGGCAGCGACAAGCCGGACGTGGAGATGCTGGAAGACCTGGTGGTGGCTGCGGTTAACGAGGCCGGACGCAAGGCCGATGAGGCGATTCAATCCAGCGTAAAGGGCGTGCTAGGCGGACTGAATCTGCCGGGAATGGGTTGAGTTTTTCTCAGAACGAGTCAAGCAATCTTATGGAGGATGAACCGATGCTTCAGGGAATGAACCGTAGAGATTTCATGCATCTCGGTCTCGCGACAAGCGCGGCGGCCATGCTTCACCGCACGATGAGCGCGCAGGCCGCAACAGCAGTTCCCCGCGCCGCACAGGCGCACGCAGATGCCGCGAGTACGCCAATCAAGACGACGAAGCTCTACGACAACATCTATTTGCTCCAGGGCCAGGGCGGTAATATGGCGCTGCAAATCGGCCCGGAAGGTAATATTCTCATCGATGCCAGCTTTGCCCCCGCGGTTCCGCGGATTCTCGAATCCATCGCCGCTATCGGCAAAGACGCTCCCTTCGCTTTGATCAACACTCACTGGCACGGCGACCACACCGGCGGCAACGAAGGGATGCACGCGGCGGGGTACACGATCGTCGCCCATCAGAATACCCGTGATCGGCTCTCCACTCCGCAGACCATGAAGATCTTTCACTCGACCACGCCAGCCGCTCCAGTCGGCGCTTGGCCGACGGTCACCTTCGAAGATGCTCTAAACGTCTGGCGCAATGGCGACGCGCTCGATCTCGTCCACTTCGCCCCCGCGCATACCGACACTGATATCTACATTTACTTCCATAAGGCCAATGTGCTGCACGTGGGCGATATCTGGTTCAATGGCATATATCCCTTCATCGACGAAGGCACCGGCGGCTCTATCGGCGGCATGATCCGCGCCGCGGAAAAAGCGCTGAGCGTGGCAAACAGTGATACAAAGATCATTCCCGGCCATGGACCGCTGGGGACGAAGGCCGATTTTCTAAAGTATCACGACATGCTCGCGGCGATTCGCGATAAGGTGGCCGCGCTTAAGGCCAGCGGCGCCAGCGAGCAGGAGGCCATCGCCAAAAAGCCAACATCGGAGTTCGACGCTACCTTGGCCAAAGGCTTTATGGACGCTGATACATTTACGGGCATCGTTTATCGGACCCTATAGGAGGAACAACACGTGACCCGCTATGCCGAGCCAATGGCCCGGCTGATTGAAGAGTTGAAGAAGCTGCCGGGAGTGGGAACCAAGAGCGCTCAACGCCTCGCCTTCTACATCCTGCGCTCCAGCGACGAGGATGCGGCGGCCCTGGCCGAGGCAGTGCGCGGCCTCAAGGCCAGTCTGCGCCTCTGCTCTGTCTGCAACAACGTCACTGATATCGATCCCTGCGCCTATTGCGCCAGCCCCGCCAGAAACCATCGTCTGGTGTGCGTCGTCGAAGAGCCCACCACCATCGCCGCCGTGGAGCGCACACGCGGCTACCAGTCTGGTTCCCAGGGCAGCGGCTATCAGGGCGTCTACCACGTGCTGCACGGCACGCTATCGCCACTGCACGGCGTGGGGCCGGATCAATTGCGCACCGGCACTCTCATCGCACGCGTCGAAAAGGGCGAGGTGGACGAGGTCATCCTGGCCACCAGTCCCACTCTCGAAGGCGAAGCCACAGCTCATTGGCTGGCCGGGGTATTGCACAGCTTTCCGGTTCGCATCACGCGCATCGCCACTGGCGTTCCCGCAGGCAGCGACATCGAATACGCCGACGAGGTGACCATGGCGCGCGCGCTGGATGGACGGCGGGAAGTTTAATTAGGTATTAGCTCGAAGGATAGAGTGATTCAGACACACGTTTCGGGAGATTGCGTGATTCGTGTCGGTTTGGTTGGGTTTGGAATGGCTGGCCGGGTCTTTCACGCGCCGCTGATCTCCTCGGTCGAGGGGCTTCAGCTTGCTGCCGTTATGGAGCGTACCTCGAATAATGCTGCCGAGCGCTATCCCGGCATCACCACCTACCGTTCTCTCGAAGCCATGCTGGCCGACGCCTCGCTCGACCTTTTTGTAGTTGCCACGCCCAACCAAAGCCACTTCGAGGTCGCCCGGCAGATTCTCCGAGCCGGCAAAAACGTCATCGTGGACAAGCCTGTGTGCACTACGTCCGTAGAAATTGCCCAGTTGATGGAGCTTGCCGCGGCCCATAACGCCCTTCTCATCCCGTTCCATAACCGCCGTTGGGACAGCGACTTCCGGACTATTCAGAAACTACTGCATGAAGGTTTGCTGGGCCGTCTGGTCTACTTCGAGTCTCGTTTTGACCGCTGGCGTCCTGATCCACCAACTGACCGTCTTTGGAAGGAAGACCCGGCCTCCGGCGGCGTTCTGCTCGACCTGGGAACGCATCTCGCCGACCAGGCTCTGACCCTCTTCGGCAAACCGGAAGCGGTAGCTGCCGAAGTTCTCTGCGAGCGAGAAAGGGCGCGCGTCTGCGACTCCTTCACCCTCCGCCTGCGCTATCCGGGCTTGTGGGCTGTCCTGGGCGCCAACTGCCTCACGACGCCTTCGCGCCCCCGCTTCCACCTGCGCGGCGCCAGGGGCAATTATTGGAAATCCGGCCTCGACCCACAGGAGGCCGCGCTGAACAAAGTTACGCGCATCGACAACCCGGATTGGGGCAAGGAGCCAGCCGCGGAATGGGGCACGCTCCACGCCGATGTGAATGGCACCGCGGTCACTCGGTCCATTGAACCCATCCCCGGCGACTACCGGCTCTACTACGCGGGCGTACGCGATGCCCTGCTAGGCAAGGCTCCGTCTCCGGTTCCAGCTCTGGCTGCCTGGCGCTTGGCGCGCCTTATGGAGTGGGCACTCGAAAGCTCCGACCAACGCCGCGAAATCATCTGTGACTGGAGCAAGGAGCCGAAGTAATTGGAATAATCAACCAGGTCAAAAATAAATCTGAGCCTTACTTCGTGCTCGCCGGTTCTTTTTCCACCAGCGGCACCCAGAAGCGGAAGCAGGTCCCATGTCCCGGAGTGCTCTCGACTTCTATTTCCCCACCATGCGCGGCCAGGATGGCGCGGTTGATGGCCAAACCCATTCCCGTTCCCTTCCCTTTGCCAGCGCTATTTTTGCCTCGGTAAAACTTATCGAAGATGAAAGGAAGATCGACGGCATCGATGCCTTCGCCTTCGTCCTCCACGCGAAACTCCAGCCGGTCGCCTAGGCGCCTGCTGCCCAGCAGAATGCGGCCGCCTGCCGGTGTGTAACGGGCCGCGTTCTCCAGCAGGTGGCGCAGCACGCGACCCAGCAGGTGTGGATCGAACCAAGCGGACTTATCTAGATTGCCTGTGTCATCGACGGCGATCACCACACGGCACGCGGCCAACGCATTACGTGATTCATCCACTGCCTGATCCAGCAGGGCGCGCGGAAGGTGCGGCACGCGGTGAACCTGGACCACGTTGGCGTCGATCTCGGCCATCTCGACGGCCTCGCCAATCAGCCGGTCCAGCCGCGAGCTCTCCTCTACGACGATGTCCGCCAGCTCCAGCCGCCCGGCTTCATCAAGCCCCTCACCTTCAATCAACGTTGTCGCAGCGACTCGGATGGCGGTCAGAGGCGTGCGCAACTCGTGTGTCAGCGAGTCGATCAGCGCGGTGCGCAGCCGGTCAGCCTCACGAGCGGCCTCCAGGCGTGAAGAGGCCTCAATCGCCGTGGCGCGGGCGAGCGCGATGGCTACCTGGGCAGTGACCGCCGTGGCTACCTCGCGGGAGAGCGCAGCCGGCCGCAAGCCTAACGCTCCCACCGGCCGCAGCCCCAGCATCAGCGACAACGTCGAGTAGCCGTCCGGTATGGTCTGTGCGGGATTTTGACCCTGTGTCAAGGTCCGCAGGCTGTCTTGAGTGTTTGTCGGCACTTCGGAGGTTGAGGAATAAAACTGATCCTGATCGAGGACGTAAAGCACAACCCCGTCCAATGCGAAGATTCGCGCAATCAACCGGGGCAGGTCGCGTATCAGTCCTGCGGCGTCTTCCTGCAGCATCATCTCCTGCGAAAGCTCGTACAGCCGTTCCACGTCTTCGCGTCGCTGCTCGGCCTGGCGTGCCTGGCTGCGCGCCCGCTCAGCCAACCTGCCCACCACCAGGCAACTAAGCAGGAAAGAGATCATGGCCACCCATTGCTGTAATCCCACAATTTGAAGCGTATGAACTGGCGGCAGAAAATAGTAGTCAAAAGCAACCGCGCACAGCAGGGCTACATACAGAGCAAGCAGAATTCCTGCCTGGGCGGCAAACCACACCACCAGCACCAGAAAGACCATTCCCGCAGTCGTCGAGTTGACGCCCAGCCAGACCAGCAGACTCGTGGTTGCCACCGCGACCAGCGTGGCCGCGAGCCAGCGTGTTATAACGCGCAAATAGGAGGGCAGTCGCATAATTCCACCAAATAAATCATACCTGTCCGCCGGAAATGATGTAATCTTCTTTTGGAGCAGCGCCATGCCGGAGAGAATCCTGGTTATTGATGACGAGCCGCAGATAACCCGCGTGCTGCGTGCCGCGCTCACCGCGCAGCGCTTTGACGTGCGTACCGCCAACGATCCGGAGGAGGGCCTGCTGCTGTTTCGCGATTGGACGCCGGACCTGGTAGTGACCGACCTCATGATGCCCGGCCTGAGCGGAGTCGAGGTCTGCCGCGCCATTCGCGCTCAATCGGCAATTCCAATCGTTGTGTTGTCTGTCCGCGACCACGAGCGCTCCAAGGTTGAGGCTCTGGATGCAGGGGCAGACGACTATGTGACTAAGCCCTTCAGTATTCAGGAGTTGCTGGCCCGTGTCCGCGCCCATCTGCGACGCGCTCCTGAGCGGACGACCGCCGCATTGGAGATAGGCGATTTCGTTGTGGACTCAGAGGCACACTTGATCACCGTCCTGGGCAAGCCCATTCACCTGACGCCCAAGGAGTTTGACCTACTGATGCACCTGGCCCAACACGCAGGCAAGGTGATTACCCACCGCGTGCTGCTGACCGCCGTGTGGGGAGCGCAGTCGGCCCATCAGCCGGAATATCTGCGCGTCTTCGTCGGCCAGTTGCGCAAAAAACTCGAATCGGAGTCCGGAAAGCAATACATTCAGACCGAGCCATGGGTGGGCTACCGCTTTGTTCCCGAGGGCTTTAGCGGCAACGAAGAGTGAACTCCGCACACACACGGAATCCTTATATGGCTACTGGTATCATCCATTTATGCATCAACTGGACCAAAAAGATCGCCGGCTCATCGCCCGGATCAGGCGCGCCCTGATTGAGGTCGCGTTTATCGTCTTTCTCTTTTATTCAAATCTTTTAATGGGAGAGTTCTCTCGTACCAATGGACAGGGGAAAACTCTAGCCTTCGCTCTCCGCGATATCTTCACGGTCACGAATTTCGCCATCGCCATGATTGCCGCGCTGATAGGGCATGGCGTCTTCCATTATCTGCGTAAAAAGCTATAGAAATGCGGCTTTCACGTCCTTACGCTTTATTTAGGAATTATTTTCGATACTCAAATGAGACACTGATCATAATCATTCTTGAGCAGGCGGCTTCCCCAACGTCCAGCTCATAGGACTGCGAGACATGAAATGCAAAATCTGATTCAAGATGCAGTGATGTTGCTGTTCACGGCAGTTTTCTTTGCCCTGACGTTTCTCTACGTCAAGGCTTGCCAGAAGTTGAGGTAACCCATGCAAACCGACATCATCACCGTGGTTGCACTAGTTCTGTCTGTCCTGCTGTTGGGTTACCTAACCATCACCCTGCTCTTCCCGGAGAAGTTCTAGCGATGTCCGTCAACGGTTGGTTGCAATTTGCCGTCTACTCGCTGATTTTGCTGGCCAGCGTACGCCCGGTGGGCATCTATCTGGCCCGCGTGCTGGAGGGAGAGCGCACCTGGCTCACACCGGTGCTGCGCCCTATCGAACGGCTCATCTACAGGCTTTGCGGCGTCAATGCCGACAAGGAGATGAACTGGCGCGAGTACGCCTATGCGGTGCTGGGTTTCTCTGCCATCACTCTGCTACTCACATATGGCCTTGAGCGTTTGCAATATTACCTACCCTGGAATCCGCAGCGTCTCGCCAACGTGGGGCCGGACATGGCCTGGAACACGGCCGCCAGCTTCACCACCAACACCAACTGGCAGTCATACACGCCCGAGACCACGATGAGCTATCTGACGCAGATGGCCGGCCTCGCGACGCATAACTTCTGGTCCGCTGCGGGCGGCATCGTGATAGCCGTGGCCCTGATCCGCGCTATCAAGCGAACCTCCTCGGCCACCATCGGCAACTTCTGGGTGGATATGACGCGCACCTTGCTCTATGTGCTGCTGCCCGCGTCGATCATCGGCGCGCTGCTGATGGTCGCTCAGGGCGTCCCGCAGAACCTGAATGCCTACACCACGGCCCACCCCCTCGAACAGCCCACGCAAGTGCAGACCATTGCACAGGGGCCAGTGGCCTCGCAGGAAATCATCAAGATGCTGGGCACGAACGGCGGCGGTTTCTTCAATGCCAACAGCTCTCATCCCTTCGAGAACCCCACGCCCCTCACCAACCTATTCCAAATTTTCCTGATCTTCGTGATACCCGCAGGGCTCACCTATACACTGGGCCGCATGACCGGCTCACCGGGACACGGCTGGGCCGTATTTGCAGCTATGTTCGTGCTCTTTGCCGGCGGATTCACCACCGTCTATTGGGCTGAGTCGCAGCCACACCCACTGATTCATGGTGCCTCGCAGACTGGAACCCACACTGCTCCTGCCGGCAACATGGAGGGCAAGGAGGTCCGCAACGGCGTCAGCCAGTCCTCGCTCTTTGCCACCATCACCACCGACGCCAGTTGCGGCGCGGTCAACACTATGCATGACTCCCTCACTCCGCTGGGCGGCATGATGGTGCTTATCAACTTGATGATGGGCGAGGTGGTCTTTGGCGGCGTCGGCGCGGGTTTGTACGGGATGCTGATCATGGTGGTGCTCTCGGTCTTTATCGCTGGCCTCATGGTGGGCCGAACCCCCGAATACCTGGGCAAGAAGATCGAATCCTACGACATAAAGATGACCATGCTCTACGTGCTCATCTTCCCGCTCATCATCCTCACGTTTACGGCCATATTCGTGCTCTCGCCCACCATCGGCCTCTCCGCGCTCACCAACCAGGGGCCACATGGCTTCACCGAAATCCTCTACGCCTTCACATCCGCGGCGGCCAACAATGGCTCGGCCTTTGCCGGACTTAACATTCCCGTCAACCCCACCACCCAGTGGTGGTACAACGCGGCTCTGGGCTGGACCATGCTAATAGGCCGTTTTCTCATGATGATTCCGGTGCTGGCCCTGGCCGGTAACCTGGCGAGCAAGAAGAGCGTGCCTCCCTCGGCCGGTACTTTCCCGGTCAATTCCGCGCTGTTCACCTTTCTGCTGGTCAGCGTGATCCTCATTCTGAGCGCTCTAACCTTCTTCCCGGCACTGAGCCTGGGACCGATTCTGGAACACCTGCAGCTTCACGCGGGTCAGCTTTTTTAACCGATACCGCATCAGGACAAGGCGAAACGGACTGTCATGCTGAAAAAGAAAAGTCTTTGGAACACAAAACTCATAGCCCAGGCACTGCTGGACTCGGTGCGCAAGCTAGATCCCCGCTGGATGGTCAAGAATCCGGTGATGTTCGTCGTAGAGGTGGGCGCCGTGCTCACCACGCTGCTGCTCATCGACAACACTGTGCATCATCACGCCGGCTTTGGCTTCAACCTCCAGATCACCCTCTGGCTGTGGTTCACGGTTCTCTTTGCCAACTTTGCCGAGGCCATGGCCGAGGGCCGCGGCAAGGCCCAGGCTGATACGCTGCGCAAGGCCAAGGGCGAGACGATTGCCAAAAAATACACTGCCAGCGGCAGCCTGGTAGAGGTCGCCAGCGGCCTGTTGCGCCTGGGCGACGTGATTTACGTAGAAGCCGGCAACTACATCGCCGGAGACGGCGAGGTCATCGAGGGCGTTGCCTCGGTGGACGAGTCGGCCATCACCGGCGAATCGGCGCCGGTCATCCGCGAAGCCGGCGGCGACCGCTCGGCCGTAACCGGCGGGACAAAGGTCTTGTCGGACTGGATCAAGGTCAAAATCACCGCCAATCCCGGCGAAACCTTCCTGGACCGTATGATCGCCCTGGTCGAGGGCGCCACCCGCCAGAAGACGCCCAATGAAATCGCGCTCAGCATTCTGCTCAGTGGCCTGACCATCGTGTTTCTCCTGGCCGTAGTCACATTGCAGCCTTTTGCTACCTACTCCTCGTCTTATGCGCACGCAAATACGGTTCCAAGCATCTTCGTTCTGGTCTCGCTGTTAGTCTGCCTCATTCCCACCACCATCGGCGGGCTGCTCTCGGCCATCGGCATAGCCGGCATGGACCGTCTGGTTCAGTACAACGTGCTGGCCATGAGCGGGCGCGCCGTTGAAGCTGCCGGCGATGTGAACACCCTGCTGCTGGACAAAACCGGCACCATTACCCTGGGCAATCGTCAGGCCACCGAGTTCATCCCTGCCCCGGACGTGAGCAACGAGCGGCTGGCTGACGCTGCCCAGCTTGCCTCGCTCTCTGATGAAACCCCTGAAGGCCGATCAATCGTCGTGTTAGCTAAGGAGAAGTACAACCTGCGTGGGCGCGACCTGAGCAGCATTCACGCCGAGTTCGTTCCCTTCACCGCCCAGACCCGCATGAGCGGCGTCAACCTGCCCGGCGTGCGCATCCGCAAGGGCTCGGCTGACGCTATTGCCCGCTTCCTCGAAGAGCAAGGCTCCTCACTGCCCAAAAAGGTCCGCGATACCGTTGAGGAGATCGCTCGCCTGGGCGGGACTCCGCTGGTGGTGGCCGAAAACTCGACGGCTCTGGGCGTCATCTATCTCAAGGACATCGTCAAGGGCGGACTCAAGGATCGCTTGGCACGCCTGCGCGCTATGGGTATCCGCACTATCATGATCACTGGCGATAACCCGCTGACCGCCGCCGTGATCGCCCGCGAGGCTGGAGTGGACGACTTCCTTGCCGAAGCCAAGCCCAAGGACAAGATGGACCTGATCAAGCGCGAGCAGGGCAAGGGCAAACTGGTAGCTATGACTGGTGACGGCACCAACGACGCTCCCGCACTGGCTCAGGCCGATGTGGGCGTGGCCATGAACTCCGGCACACAGGCCGCCAAGGAAGCCGGCAACATGGTCGATCTGGACTCCAACCCCACCAAGCTCATCGAAATTGTTGAGATCGGCAAACAGCTTCTTATGACGCGGGGCGCTCTGACCACCTTTAGTATCGCCAACGATGTAGCCAAGTACTTTGCCATTATCCCGGCGATGTTCATGGGGGTCTTTCCGGTGCTGGGAGTGCTGAACGTGATGCACCTGGCCACGCCAAACTCGGCCATCCTCTCGGCGGTCATCTTCAACGCTGTCATCATCGTGGCGCTGATTCCGCTGGCACTAAAGGGCGTTAAGTACGAGCCCAAGGCTGCCGATATTCTGCTGCGCAACAATCTGCTGATCTACGGCGTAGGGGGCATTATCATTCCCTTCATCGGCATCAAGGCCATTGACATGTTTTTGGTAGCCCTGCACCTGGCGTAAAACTCGCGGGCGCTGCCCCGCAAGGAGATGTACCGTGCATTCGGTTTGGAAGACATCGATTCTCTTCACCATCGTGACCACCGTCCTGCTGGGCTTGGCCTACCCGCTGTTTATCACCGGCGTTGCCGCTGTGATTTTTCCCCGGCAGGCCGCTGGAAGCCTCATCAAGCTCAGCGACGGCACCGTCATCGGCTCCGAGCTAATTGCTCAGAGCTTCACCAGTGACCGCTATTTCCATCCCCGCCCCTCGGCGGCTGGTAACGGCTACGATGCTACCTCTTCTGGCGGCTCCAACCTGGCGCAGTCCAATAAAACGCTTGTAACTCGAATTCAGGGTGACATCGACAAGCTGGCTGCCGAGAACCCCGGCAAACCGGTTCCCATTGACCTGGTGACGACCTCCGCCTCCGGACTCGATCCTGACATAACGCCTGATGCCGCCAGATTTCAGGCTCCGCGCGTGGCCAAGGCGCGCAACATGAGCGAGGAGAGCGTTCTCAAGCTTATCGAGCAGCATACGACCAAGCGCCAGTTGGGCCTGCTCGGCGAACCACGCGTCAATGTTCTCGAACTCAACTACTATCTCTACAATCTTGCAAAATAACCGCTTTCCCGCAGAATCCACCGTGGAACCGGCCTGGACCTGCGCATTCCGGCAGCCTACTATCGGTTTATGGACGCTCTGATTCTCGACGGACAGCAGTTGGCGCTGGCCGAGATTGAAGCTGTTTCGCTCACCCGCCGCCCCGTAGCCATTGCCCCTGCTGCCCTGGCGCGTGTAGCCCAGAGCCGGGCTCTGATAGAGCAGATTCTGGCAGCCGGAGAGACGGTATACGGAGTCAACACCGGCTTCGGCAAGCTCTCGGACGTGCGGGTCCCATCCGGCAGTCTGGCTCTACTGCAAACCCACCTGGTGCGCAGCCATGCCGGCGGGGTCGGCCAGCCACTGAGCGAATCTGAATCACGTACCATGCTGCTGCTGCGTGCCAATGTTCTGGCCAAAGGCTTCAGCGGCTGCCGTCCTGCCCTGGTCGAGCTGTTGGTGGCGCTTTTGAACGCCGGTGTATATCCTGTAATCCCTGAAAAAGGCTCAGTAGGCGCCAGCGGCGACCTGGCTCCATTGGCTCATCTGGCGCTGGTTGCCATTGGCGAGGGTGAAGCGTTTTATCAGGGTGAGCGGCTACCGGGTGGCGAGGCGCTAAGGCGAGCAGGGTTGCAGCCCATCGCCCTGGAGGCCAAGGAAGGCCTTGCGCTGCTGAACGGAACCCAGGCAATGTCTGCCGTGGGAGCCTTGGCTGTGGCGCGCGCCCTGCGTATAGCGCAGTTGGCCGACCTGGCCGGGGCCATGAGCCTTGAGGCGCTGATGGGCACGCCAGACGCCTTCGATCCGCGCATCCACCAGGCCCGACCGCATTCGGGGCAGATTCGCGCTGCGGAACACCTGGTCAAGCTGCTGGCCGATTCGCCGATTCGCGAGTCGCATCGCACCGCGGACACGCGCGTACAGGACGCTTATTGCCTGCGCTGCATGCCGCAGGTGCATGGCGCAGTGCGTGATGCGCTGGAGCACGTGCGGGGAATCCTGGAAATAGAGTCGGGTTCGGCTACAGATAATCCACTGGTCTTTCCAGATACCTCCTCCAAAACGCAAAACCGCGGGGCGGTGCTGTCTGGAGGGAATTTTCATGGGGCGCCGCTGGCATATGCCTTTGATTACGCGGCCATTGTGCTCACCGATCTGGCCGGCATTACGGAGCGGCGCATCGACCGGCTGCTGAACACAGACATCAACGAGGGATTGCCGGCCTTCCTGTCGCCCGATCCAGGGCTATCATCGGGATTCATGATCGCGCAGATTGTGGCCGCGGCGCTTATCAACGAGTGCCAGGTGCTCGCGCATCCCTCATCGGCCTTTAGCATTCCCACCGATGGGGGCAAGGAGGACCATGTCTCGATGGGCATGAACGGTGCGCTCAAGCTGCGCCAGATTGTGGAGAATGTCGAGCGGGTTGTGGGCATAGAGCTGATGTGCGCGGCGCAGGGATTGGAGTTCCGCAGGCCGCTACTGGCCAGCCGTGAGGTGGAACGCGCTCATGCGGTTGTGCGGGCAATTGTTCCACGGCTGAACGAAGACCGGGTTTTGGCTCACGACATCGAGGCGATGGCGTTAGCCGTTCAGGCCGGAGCCTTCAACGCCTGGTGCGATTAGGCTTCACTAATCAACTTTTTGACGTTGAAATGATTAAGCGCCAAGATAAAACCAACATTTCCAGAACTGTGAAAATCGTATAACTCATTTAAGCAGAGTCATATAACCACTCTTTGCGGGTCAAGTAGGGGTTGATTATTGTTCTCAAAAGTGTGCAATTTTGCTATTGATTTCTGAAGGAAAAATCCGTAAAATAGGAGTCGTGGTTAATTCCCCGGGCTCGTTATACCTCCGGCCCGCAGTTGTGGATTGTTAAGCAGTACACCTTCTCTAAGGACAGTAAATCAATGGCAAAGCGTCGTGGAAATCCCAATTGGGGCAAGCCCGAGCCCATCGGCCCGGTTGTGCCTACGGTGACCTCCTTCGAGCAGATCGTGAAGGAGTTCAAGCTCAGCCCGGACATGTACATCCGGTCCACCCGTCTGCGCGAGTGGGCTCGCCGCAACAAAAATTCCAAGTACATCCCCGAGGCTCTTTTAGAGGCCTGGGGCTTTGAGATCGAATCAGCTTTATAACCCCTTTCCCAATCTGCTTGTTTTCAGCAAAGCGCCGCCTTCGGGTGGCGCTTTTGCTTGGTAGTGGAGTTTACGGATTGCCTGCCTGATTCGGTTTGGATTCAATAGCGACAAAACCAGCAGCTTTCCAGAGTGCATTGCTCCACACCTTCATCCCTCGTAAAACTACCCTCGAAATCTCACAATGCGGTATATGCCAGCCCGGTTTGACTTCGTAACATTTTGATTCCAGGATCGTTATATATAATCTGCAAAGTTTGAAAATATAGGAGGGGGGTAGGGGGTAGGACAAATTATGCTCCCGCTGCCCGAAATTCGAGCCTGTTTCGCAGTCTACCAAAGGAATAGGAAATAATCTGCAACTATCGAGGGCCACGATCTGGCAAACCGGAAATCCTATCTCAAAGTGACGAAACTCACTGACATAAACTCCGAAATTGAAACCATGTGATCGTACCGGAGCCTGCACCTGCGCAAGACCATCCGGTAAGGAGTCCTAACATGGCTATCCGTTTTTCGTGGCGAGTGGGTGTCATCAGGATAATGCAGTTCGCATTCGCAGCGGTAATCCTTCTTTGTTCTACAGGCCTCCGGTCGCAAACCGAAGCGACTCCTGCCTCCCCAACGCCCGTCTCACCGACGGCCGAGGACAGGAAGAACTTTGCCGATACAGAAAACCGTCGAATCGAGAAAAAACTGGCCGAGATATTACCCGACGCCGTCTCCGACATAAGTTCAGCAGAGGGGCCGGATGCTACCTACTACGTCTGGTACATCACCCCGGGCCCAGCGGACGCGAGTAAATGCAAAGGTGATCCTGAAAGCTACACCTCGAATGTGAGCAAGTATGGCTTCACCAAGCTCATCTACATAGACGAAAAGGGCGGAAGTTGCGAGCTCGATCTGATCACCCATAAGGTGACTGTCCCGTCGAGATACCTTCCGCCAACGGAAGAAGCGAATCAAATCTGGAAGACGATTCATGACGCCGAGGCCGCAAAACAGGCCATTGTCGCTCAGAGGGCGCCCGTCACACACACGCCGCAGGAGCGCAAAGACCGGGCCGGATATTTTGGAAAAAGACCGTGGGGCTACGATTCGGCTGAGGGGCCCGACGCGACTTACTATGTGCTTTACAGACCCAGAGATCCTATGACCGAATCCACCTGCACCAGTTTCTTTACCGACAGCATTGTCGCGGATTTGCGCGAGCTGGGTTTTACCAAGATTGTCTGCAAGGGCAAAAATGACACGAGTTCTTCATTTAATACGGACGCCCGGCCACGCCCTGTGGAGGCTCAGGCATCGCCAACCCTGCCCGCCGGAACGGACTGGGCAGAAGGTACGATACAAGGGTATTTCGGGCCCACGATCGAACAGAAGGTGAATGCGCGCTCGGATCCGGCCAAGGTGACGGGCGAGGAGGAGAGCGTTCTGACGAGCAAGAGATACGTAAGAATCGGGACGATTCGTGCCACCCAGCCGGGAAAGAAGGGCGACGCAGACGTAATGCAAGAGATAGAAAGAGCCATCCTCAAGAAGGCGGCAGAGGCCGGCGGCGATGTTGTCCGTTTCAGCAGTGAGGGTACGCCAGAGGTAGTCGATGTACCAACCGGAAAGACGAAGACCAAAAAAATATGCCTCAAAACAGCAATGGGACTAGGTCTACCGACGTACACGAAGAGTTGCATTGCCACCTCGGCTGGCCCGCAATGCAGCACATCGGTGTTTCAAGGTCCTGTTGAAAGGTGCGTGGAATTTGGAACAGAGGAAATCCCGATCACCAGAAAGGAACACAGACTGGTCAGCGAGGGCACAGTCTGGCGGAACGATCCCAAGCTGGCCGCGGACATCGCGCGAGCAGCGGAAACAGCGCGATAGGCAGCATAGCCTACACCGAAAGCGGAGCAAGCGACAGCCGCAGAAGCATTTTGGAGATCAGGTCCAGCCGAAAATGCGAAAGCGCTTTTGGCTCAGGGCGCCGACGTCAATGCTAAGGATAATAAGGGCGAAACGCCGATGCACGATGCAGCGATTTTTGATAAGTGTGATGTAGCCGAAGTGCTTCGAGCCCACGCCGGCCGCGAATAACGCGGTGTCATTGAAGGCGGCCGGTTGTCGTCACGCGAAGAACAAAACCAGAGCTCGAATTTGTTTCAACAAACCAGGCTTTTGTTACATGCATCAGTTTTACTGAAGCCGTAGATGTCATCATGCGCGTACGATGGCGTCGCTGGGCCCGGCGCTTTTGCCCTTTGCCGCCGCCATCGGCGAGAATGAAAGAGCTGATGCCAGAATCCGCACGCACCTTCGAGCTTCCCTTTACCGATGTACCCGGCGCATTGGCCGAGGTTCGCGCCGGACGCATGATCGTTGTTGTCGACGATGAAGACCGCGAGAATGAGGGTGATCTGACTCTGGCCGCCGAATTCGTCACGCCGGAGGCCATCAATTTCATGGCCAAGCATGGCCGGGGATTGATCTGCCTGGCGCTGACCGAGGAGCGCGCTGATTATCTGCGCCTCTTCCCCATGACGCAACAGAACACATCGCGGTTTGGCACGGCCTTTACCGAGTCGATTGAAGCACGCGAGGGCGTGACCACCGGCATCTCAGCCTACGACCGTGCGCACACCATTCAAACGGCCATAGCACCGCGCTCGACGGCGGCCGACCTGGCCCGACCCGGACACGTTTTTCCGCTGCGCGCCCGCAGGGGCGGCGTGCTGGTGCGCGCCGGGCAAACCGAGGCTTCGGTCGATCTGGCGCGGATGGCGGGGCTGAATCCTTCCGGCGTTCTTTGCGAGATTATGAAGGACGACGGAACCATGGCCCGCGTTCCTGACCTGATTCCCTTCTGCAAGGAGCACGGGCTGCGGATTCTGACCGTCGCGGAGCTGATCCGCTACCGTCTGCGCCACGAGCGCTACATTGTACGCGCCGGCGAGAGCAGGATTCAGACGCGCTGGGGCGAGTTCCGCATGATCGCCTACGAGAGCCAGGTGAACGGCGGCGAGAGCCATATCGCGCTGGTGCGCGGCGAGCTTTGCCCCGATTGCCCAGCCTTCCACGCCGGCTCCGCCACTGGCCAGCCGGAAAATGGTGAGTCTGCCCAGACAGAGTTACGACAACCCTGCGAGCACCCTGTCCTGGTTCGCGTTCACACCCGCTGCACGGCGGGAGATGTGTTTGCCGCCGACTGCGACTGCCGCGAGATTCTGGATCAATCGCTGCGCATGATTGCAAAGGAGGGCTGCGGAGTGCTGCTCTACCTGCACAACACCTCGCGAGGCTTTGAGATTGACCGCGTGACGCCGCCGGTGTGTGTCTTCGAGCCGGGAGGAGCCGCAACTTGCAGTGCGGACCCCGGATTGAACGCCGGCCAGCTTGTTCTGCACCAGGAGCTGCGCGCGCGCGAGGGACAGCAGGCACGCACAGGGCGCATTCTGAGAGCCATCGGTCTGGGCGGCCAGATCTTGTCGGATTTGGGCATCCGGCGCATCCGCCTTCTCTCCAATACCCCCATGCACATCCCCGCTTTGGAGGGATTCGGCCTGGAAATCGTCGAACAAGTGGCGATTCCGGTGGCGGAGCGCAGCCGGGTTGTGTAAAGTTGGCGGCTCGCCAATACCTTAGATTGTTGTTGACTAGGGTAGTTTTTGCGAATCTAATTATCCTGTGAGGAAATTACTGTATTATCGATTGACGTTATGAAGAGAAATACGGGCTTTAGCCGGACCAAAGGGATCGGCGTCCATGACCCACTTCCCCGATGCCAATGCGACGCAGAGTTTATACAAATTGAGCTGGACCTTTGCCCAGGATGGCAAGCTGGCGGTTGATGCCGCCACAGGGATTGTGGTGGATGCCAACCCGGCGGCAGAAGCACTGATGGGTTATTCTCGCGCTGAACTCATCGGGATGGAAGTAACCATGCTGCACCCGGAGTCCGAGCGTGAGCTGGTCAGAGTTGAATTCCAGAAGGCAATGACGGACCCGGCGCCTCATTTCGATTTACACATCCAGCGCAAAGACGGGCGTTGCGTGCCGGTTGCGATCTGGTCGTCGAAGAAGCTGGAGTCGGACGGCCAATCGCTGGTCATTGGCGCGTTCCGCGATATTACGGATCAAGTGCAGAGGGAGCATAAGCTTTCGGCCCAGAATTGGGCTTTGAGCGCCTATGCGGTTGCAGCTTTGGCAATTGGAGGGAGGCATTCTTCCGAAGACCTTCTGTTCCAGGCTATATGCAAGGCCATCACGCACGAATCCAATTACCGGTTCGCATGGGTAGGCATTGCTGAAGATGGTCCGGGGAAGCCGATTCGAATTGCCGCAGCAGTGGCAAATGCGGCAGCGGGGGACGCGGCAGCGGATAGCATGGCAGAGTTTCTGGACGGACTGCATTTGAGTTGGTCAGAGGATGAGCCGGGAGGAAAGGGCTCAGCGGGTATCTGCATTCGCACCAATAAAACACTGGTCGTGCAAGACGCTGAGAAATCGTCCGAATACGAGCCCTGGCTTAAGCATTTGAAGCAATACGGCATTCGCTCCAGTGTGGCCGTTCCATTTTCTGTTGCGGGCAGAGTGCGTGGCGCATTGATTGTTTATGCAGCACGCATCAACACATTCGAATCCGTAGCCATGGAGGTATTCCAGCACCTTGCGGAGCAGATTGGCCACGGCGTCCATGCGATCGAGCAGGAGCGGCGTTTACTTGCAGAGCAGAAACACCTGGCTGAAGCAGAGCTGCGACTAACAGAAGCGCTGTCAGGCATGGTAGCGCCCATCGTGCTGGCGATGGAAATGCGCGATCCCTATACCGCGGGTCACCAAAGCCGCGTGGCAGAGATAGCAGTCGCTATTGGCAAGGAGATGGGCTGGCCAGAGAGTCGATTGCAGGGATTGCGGGTGGCGGCACAGGTCCACGATATCGGGAAGATTTCAATACCTGCCGAAATCCTGACCAAACCGGGCCGGTATACCGCGCCGGAACGGTCAATGGTTCAGGTGCATCCGGAAACCGCCTACACCATTCTGAAAGACATACCGTTTGCATGGCCCATTGCCGACATCGTGCGTCAACATCACGAGAAGCTTGATGGCTCGGGCTATCCATTCGGCCTGAGTGGGGATGCGATTCTCCCCGAAGCCAGGATCCTGGCAGTAGCGGATATTGTCGAAGCGATGGCCTCCGACCGGCCTTACCGAGCAGCACTCGGATTGGAGGCTGCACTGGCAGAGATTAAAGGACTTGCCGGAACGCTTCTGGATGCAGAGGTTGTGCGGGTATGTACGGCTCTGTTCCGCGAGAAGCGCCTGAGTCTGCAAACCGGAAAACCTAATTGATCCTTTCCTCCGTTAAAATGATCCGGCCCTCACGCGATGATTTTATCCACATCATCTCCTTCGCCCGGCGCCAGGAAGAGGTTCGCCTCAAGCCCGTGCTGGCGCGTGTAGAGGTCATAGTAACGCCCGCCCAGGGCAAAGAGCGCCGCGTGGTTGCCGTGCTCCACGATGAGCCCTTGCTCAACGACCAGAATCTGGTCGGCACGGCGGATGGTCGACAAACGGTGGGCGATTACGAAGGTCGTCCGCCCCTGCATTAGCTGGCTCAGCCCGGCCTGAATCATGGCTTCAGACTCGGAATCGAGCGAGCTGGTCGCCTCATCGAGAATGAGAATGCGCGGCTCAGCCAACAGCGCGCGGGCAATAGACAGCCGCTGGCGCTGCCCTCCGGAAAGCTTCACGCCGCGCTCGCCCACCAGCGTGTCATAGGCCTCCGGAAAGCGCTCGGCAAACTCGTCCACGCGGGCCGTGCGGCAGGCAGAGAGAAACTGTTCCTCAGTGGCATCGGGGCGTGAAAACAGGATGTTCTCGCGAATCGAACCGTCGAAGAGAAAGGAATCCTGCAACACAACACCCAGTTGAGTGCGATAGGTGTCCAGATCGACCTGCGCCAGATCCTTATCATCGACCAGAACGCGACCTTTTGAAGGCGTGTGAAAGGCGCAAATAAGACTGATAATAGTAGACTTGCCCGATCCCGATGAGCCCACCAACGCGGTCACGGTTCCCGGTTCGGCTGTGAAGCTGATGCCGTGCAGCACGGGCTTCTCCGGGTCGTAGGCGAACTCCACGTTTTCAAAGCGAACATTGCCCTGGATGGGCGGCATCTTCACGGTGCGGCCGGGGCATTGGTTCTCTTCCGGTTCGGCCATAATCTCGTTGGTGCGGTCCAGGCCGGCAAAGGCCTCGGTTAATTGCGTGCCGATGTTAACGATCTGGAAGATCGGCGCGATCATGTAGACAAGAAACATGTTGTATTGAAAGTAAATGCCGGTCGTCCAGGTCTTTGCGAAGACAAGGCGACCGCCGAGTCCCATCACGATCGCAAAAACCAGCCCCATCGCCGTGGTAGAGATCGCTCCCAGCGCGCTGGTCATAGTCAGCGACTTCATCACGTTGGCCAGCAGCCGCTCGACGCCAGCCGAGAAAACTCCGGCCTCGCGCTCCTCGGCGTGGTAGCCCTTGATGACCCTTACGCCGCCCAGTGACTCGGTCAACCGGCCTGTAACCTCGGCATTGATTTTGGACCGCTCGCGAAAGATGGGGCGGATGACCCTGAAGCCATACTGCAAGACGAAGACGAAGACCCCCATCACCGTGAAAACCGTCAACGTGACTGTGACGCTCAAATGCAAAAGGTAAAGGAAGGCCAGCACCGCGGTCAGCAGGCCACCGACAAATTCCACCAGGCCAGTGCCCACCAGGTTGCGTACCCCCTCCACATCGGTCATGATGCGCGCCACCAGGGTGCCCGTGCGGTTTTCATCGTAATAAGAGACGGAAAGCAGACCCACATGGCGCTGGACTTGCCTGCGCATCTCGGCGATGAGCCGCTGGCCGGCCTTGGAGAGCAGTTGTGTCAGCGAGAAAGACGTAATGGCCTGCACTACCATGGCTGAGAAGACCAGCACAATGATTCGAGGCAGCAGATCGGGCCGCGGATGCAGAGGAGAAAGAACCGTATCCAGCAGCCATCTGGAGGTAGCGGGCATCACCAGCCCGGCAACACGGTTGATAACCATCAACCCCATGCCGGCACAAAGAAGTCCCAGTCGAGGGGCTACCAACGCCTTGATCTGCGGCCACAACTTCTTCAGGCTGGGTTTGCGCTTGGGCAGATCATCCTGATCCGCGCGCGCTCCCCCGCCTCGCGGCGTGCGTTCAGCGCGCCTGCCCATTGCCATTCCCCCGCCCCCAGGCCCATGTAGTCCACCCATGCGCTAGACCTTCCCCGAACGTCGCGCAGCGGAGAAGGAGCGCCCGCAGAGGTACAGATAAATCAGCAGAATCGTAGTCATCGCGAGCTTCGACGCCATGGCGATTATTTCCGTCTGATCCATGAACGTACCGTGCACATAGCTGCGCACCACTTCAACGGCTCCGCCCAGAAAACCGAGAAGTCCGATGCTCACGTTGATATGCATAAACAATTTGCGCCGCTTCTCGCTCGGACTGATGGCCAGCAGGCCGCCAAAGCCGAGAGCAACGCCGATCCATGCGGGAATCAGCGCGGTGGGGTGTAAACTGCCGGTGCCCAGATAGCCAGCCACGCCGAGGGCAATCAATATAACCGCAAAAATCAATGTTACTTTTACCATGTGAACCCTCCGTTCTTCATTCTTTCATCAGATCTGCATAGAAAATTCAGGAAAGTTGTTGATATTGTCCTGTGCGTCCATGCACAGCCAACAGAATTGCTATAGGGATAGTAGCTTCTGGCGTGTATGGAGGAACATCGGTGAGACCGCATGAACCGGATTCAAAACCCTGGCACAACCATAACATAAACGGAAGATACAAAAGAAGATGCGGCGCAAGATGTTGTTCCAATATGGCTGCCCCCCAGGGATTCGAACCCCGATATGCTGATCCAGAGTCAGCTGTCCTGCCGTTGAACGAGGGGGCAACAAGAACGCACAGACTATTCTTGCAGCCATGCTGGCATAGGTCGCGGCAGGGCACCGACAACCAAAAAGCCAACTAGATCATCATAATGGGGGTTCTCTGCCCCGGTCAAACCCGCAGGGCTCAACTCCTGTAGCTGTCCTTTGCAGTTGAAAAACCTGCCACTTCATCTCTCGTGGTAATACCTTTGAGCCCTTTTCTTCGTCTACTCATACAGACTAGAACTTAATTAGGCCATTGTGCTACACATCCCATCCTTGTATCGGCGTGATTCTCTTGACTACTCTCTACGTGTGGACGGCCCGTGAAGACGACGTGTTGCCTGCGGTTGAATCTACCGAGGAGTTTTAGTTCGGAGCATTCAGCTATTCTTCGCGCAGCACTTGCAGCGGCCGCATCCCGAGAATCCGGTAGCTGGCAATCCATCCTGTCGCCGTTGCCAGCACTGCCGTACCCACAAGCGCAATGAGCGTGGCGCGCCACTCGATCTGGAAGCCTACTTCCAGTTTGCGCAACAGCACACGCGTCAGTACGTTGGCAAAGACCACGCCAACTGAGCCGGCCAGCAAGCCTAAGACGCTGAATTCCACGCTAAAGGTGCGCACGACCCGCATTCGCGTTGCGCCCAGCGTCTTCAGCACTACAGCCTCGCGCATCCGCCGGAAGCGCGTGCTGGCGATGCTCGAAGCCAGAATCATCAGCCCGGCGATAATGGAGAACCCGGCCAGAAAACGAACCACGAACGTAATCTGATCGACCACACTCTCGATGCGCTCCAGCACATCGGCCAGGTTGATCACCGTTATCGTGGGATAAGCCGCGAAAAGCGCCCGTTCCATAGCCGCCACCTGCCGGGGATCAACGTGCGCGCCGCCGTACCAGGTTGCCGGTTGGTCCTTGAGCTGACCCGATGGCAACACGAACTGAACCCGCGCTCCCAGGTGCTGTCCGTCAGCCTGATAGATTGCGGCAACTTTCAGCGTGCGCACTACACCGCCCACATTCAATTCGACCGTCGAACCAAGGCCCAAGTGCAGCCGCTGGGAGGCACCTTCGCCTACCGCCAACTCCGCTGCGTCCGAAGCAGTCCACCACTTGCCTTGCGTCACCTTGTCGCCCGTCGGAGCCGCATCGGCCCAGCTTAGCTCTGCATTCTCCAACATGCGGCGCGGAAAATGCTGATCCTTAAGGTCCGCCAAAGTCTTGCCGTTGAGCGAGATAAATCGTCCTGCCGCCACCGGCATCAGGTCCAGAGCCTGACTCACTCCCGGCTGGTGAGTAAAAAATTCCTTCACCCCGGCAACTTCATCAGTCGTTACATCAATCAAAAAAACATTGGGAAGTTTGGGCGATGCGGTTTCGCGGATATCGCGCAGGAGCATCGCCTGCATCAGGTAGACTGCCAGGATAAGCATCACGCCGGTACCCAGCGCAGCCAGCACCGCAGCAGACTGGTTTCCCGGCCGGTAGAGATTCGCCAGCCCATGGCGCAGAAAAGAAGGCAGACGAAGCCGTACGCGATTGAGCATGAAGCGCAACGTGTGCAACGCGACCACTGCGAGCACCAGCAATGTCACTAGCGCAATCGTAAAGATCAGCGCAAACCAGCCACCCACCTTTACCGAATCCGATAGCGCCCACGCGATTCCGCCCAGCGCGGCAATTACTGCCACGGAAATCCCCAGTTGCAGCCGGCGCGCCCACCAGCGGGTAAACCAGCCACCGATGCCCTCCGGCCCTGCCTCGACCAGTCGTCGCAGCACCAGCACTGGCCTGACGTTTCGCACGTCCAGCAGCGGCGGGAGACAGAAGAGCAAGGTCGTCAGCAATCCTGTTCCAAGTCCGGCCAAAATCGAACGCCAGGGAAATTCCAACATCGCATGAACAGGAAGCAGTTTGCCGAAGACTGCCGGCAGAGCGGCCATCACGCCTACGCCCGCCGCCACACCCAGCAAACCTCCAGCAAGCCCAAGACCCAGCGTCTGCAACAGAAAAATCCGCAGCAGATCGCCGGAACTGGCGCCCACAGCCTTCAGGATGGCCAGCATATCCATGCGCTGCTCCAGATGCGCGTGCATGGCCATGGCCACGCCGATGGCTCCCAGAACCATTGCGACCAGGCAGATCAGGCTCAAAATCGCCGTCGCGTTATCCAGGCCTCTGTTCAGGCCCGGATTGCCCTCGCGGTAGTCCATGACCTGAGCATCTGGCAACGCCGTCTCCACCTGCTTGCGCAGGGCGACAGGATCGGCTTTCGGTGGCAGCTTCATGAGCAGCTTTTGACTGGCACGGCTACCCGGGGCCAGCAGTCCAGTGCGCTCAAGCGCAGTCTGCGAGATCATCACCCGCGGTCCCAGCCCTGCTCCGGCGTTCAGGCGGTCCGGCTCCTGCTTCAGCACGGCGGAAATGATGAAGCTTCTGCCTCCCAGCCGCAGAGCCTGACCCACATGCGCATTCAGGCGAATAAGAAACTCTTCGGCCACTACCGCCGAGTCGCCATCCAGTGCCTGCTTCAGGCTCATTGCAGGTTCCAACTCAGCAGTGCCGTAATACGGGTACTCATCCGGGTCAACAGCCTTGAGCGAAACCAGCAACGGCACTGGGTCCGGTGGGACAGAAGCCATGGATACCGTCTCCGTCACCCAGGTCGTGCGAATCCCAAAAGGTTGCGTGATGGCCGCAATCTTGTCCTTTTCCTCGGTTGTCGGCTGGTGAAAGAGCCGCGCGCTCAGATCGCCGGCCATCAACGATCGCGCTTCTGTGCTCAGCGTTCTCCGGAAGCTCTCGCTGAAGCCACGCACGCCAACGAGAGCCGCCACGCCCACGGCCACCGACAACACCACAAATCCGAACTTGCCAGGCGCGGAGCGCAAATCCCGCCAGCCGATGGCTCCTGCCCGCATCCAACTCAACGCGCGCTTAGCCATTCTTCACCCGGTCTTGAACTACAACCTCACTTGGCCCGTCATAGGGCAACGTATCTTCTACGATCATTCCGTCCTTGAGGACGATCTTGCGGTCGGCGCGGCCAGCAACCTCCGGATCGTGGGTCACCAGCACCAGTGTCGTCCCGGATTTTCGTTTGCGCTCCAGCAAGAGGTCCAGCACCATTCGCCCGTTGGTAGAGTCAAGGTTTCCGGTTGGTTCATCGGCCATCACGATGGGCGGCTCGACGACAAAGGCACGCGCCAGCGCCACGCGCTGCTGTTCGCCACCGGATAGTTGCACCGGGTAATGGTCCACACGCTCCGTCAGGCCTACATCGTCCAGCAACCGCCGCGCCTGCTCGATGCCGCTGCCCTCCACGTTCAGTTCATAGGGCAGCAGCACGTTTTCCAGGGCAGTCAGCGTCTCAATCAACTGATATGACTGAAAGACGAAGCCAATCTTTGCGCCGCGCACCTCGGCTAACTCCGTCTCGGCCAGATTGTGAATCGGGATGCCGTCCAGCCAGATTTCGCCGCTGCTGGGGGTGTCCAATCCCGCCAGAAGGCCCAGCAACGTGCTCTTGCCGCTGCCGCTCGCGCCCAGGATAGCCACAAATTGACCGGCGGGAATTGTCAGCATGATCCCTTTGAGAATCTCCACGCGCCGCGCGCCGTTCTGAATCCATTTGTTCGCGTCACGAACTTCAATCACTCTGCATGCCTCCTAAGTCCTATCTTCTATTCCCCGCTCTTAGCTACACTGTTCTTGTGTACGTTCTCCGCTCACTGATTGTTTCGTTTGTGATGATTCTTCTCGCCCACCCGCTGCTGGCTGCTGAAAGGCCACTCCTCATTTGCTATGGCGACAGCATCACCGCGGGTTACGGGCTGGAGGCCGGTCAATCTTTTCCTGATGCGCTGCAACGTGACCTCGACCGCCGCGGCTATCACTACAAAGTTGTCAATCAGGGCACAAGCGGCGCTACCACCAAGGATGCTGTCGCCGGTCTGCACTCCATTCTGTTGCTGCACCCCCAGGTCGTCATTGTCGAATTCGGCGGCAACGACGGCCTACGAGGCCTGCCACTCACAGAGACCCGCCGCAATCTCGACGCCGTGTTGACCGCACTCGAAAAAGCCCACATCAAAACTGTGCTCGCTGGAATTACCCTCCCGCCCAACTACGGTCAGGATTACATCAAGCAATTCGAGCTGATCTTCCGCGATCTGGCCCGAAAGCAGCACACCACATCCGTCCCCATGATCTATAAAAACCTGGTCAATGTTCCTGAAACAATACAACCCGACGGCATCCATCCGACAGCCAAGGGTTCTGAGATCATTGCACGAACGTTGCTGCAGGTGCTGACGCCGTTGCTACACAAAGGCAATTAGCCCATCCCTACCACCGGCTGAAAAAGCGTTCCCGCTACTCTCTTTGCGATCCCTACCAGTTCGTTCTGACCGGCAAAAACCTTCACCAACGGCGCAGTGGAAAAATCCGGAAGGTTGGCCTGTGCCCCGTTGCGCAGGCGCCCAAGAGCCATTGCATCGCCGGTTACCGAGGGCATCTCCGGCAACAGGCTGCGAGGAGGCACGCATAACGACTCCAGCGCTTCAACGTTTCCGGCCAGCGGTTTTAGTACGTCCAACGTGTGCGCATCAGCCAGCGTGAAAACGCCGGCCCTGGTGCGGCGCAGGCTGCTCAGATGCGCTCCGCAGCCCAGATCCTGGCCCAGTTGGTGAGCAACAGACCGCACATAGCCGCCGGCGCTGATGGTCATCGTGAAGCTGGCCTCGGCACCCTCTATTGCATTGATTTCAAACGAGTTGATGCGAACTGTAGCCGCCTTCAATCCCACCGGCTTGCCTTCGCGGGCCAGCTTGTAGGCGGGCATTCCGGCAATTTTCTTTGCAGAAAACGGCGGAGGCATCTGCTCCATCTCGCCACGAAAACGGCTGGCAGCCGCGCGCACCTGATCGAGCGTCAGCGCAGGTTGTAAGTCGGGCCCGGCGGGCTCGCCCTCAGCGTCATAGGTGTCGGTGGCGAATCCGAAGCGGATCGTTCCGGTGTAGCTCTTTTCCGCCGAGGAGAAGTACTGCGCAAGGCGGGTAAACTTGCCCAGCAATAGGGGCAGAACGCCGGTGGCCATGGGGTCCAGTGTGCCCAGGTGACCGATGGAGCGCTCGCCAGTTATCCTGCGTAGAATCCCCACCACGTCGTGGCTGGTCATGCCGGCCGGTTTGTCGATCACCAGAAGCCCGTTCACTACTTCACTTTAGCTGACAGACCCGGCCCGCTTACACTCCGCCAGAGTCGGGCTGGCGAACCAGCGAGAGGAACTCCAGGCGCGTTTCCTTCTGGTGGAAGCAGCCCACCATGGCGCTCGTCACCGTAGACGAGTGCTGTTTCTCGATGCCGCGCATCATCATGCATAGGTGTCGCGCCTCGATGACCACCCCTACGCCCAGCGGCTGGATGGCGTGCTGAATGGCGTCGGCAATTTGCCGGGTAAGCCGCTCCTGCACCTGCAAACGTCGAGCAAACACTTCAACTAATCGCGGTATCTTGCTGAGGCCAATGACCTTGCCTTTGGGGATATAAGCCACGTGAACCTTGCCAAAGAAAGGCAGCATATGGTGTTCACAGAGCGAGAAAATCTCAATGTCCTTGACGATGACCATCTCGTCGTAATCCTCGTCAAAGAGCGCACCACGCAGGATTTCTGTTGGATCTTCGCGATAGCCTTTGGTCAGAAAGGCCAATGACTTTTCCACGCGGCTTGGCGTGGCCAGCAAGCCCTGGCGGCTGGGGTCTTCTCCTATCCGGCTCAGAATCTCGCGGTACATCTGGGGAATACTAAACTCGCTCAGGCCTTCATCCGACTCAACTTCCCTATGAATCTGTTTGTTCACTGCTATCGGCTGCGCCATGATCCACATCCTCTCGCCCCGGGGAAAGGGGCATCATTTTCACTCGCCTTCACATTCAAAGAAATTGTTTTCTGTCTCTTCCACGCGCACTCTTTCCAGCTCGCCGGCCGGCAGAGCGTCCTTCAACAATGCGAAGACCGCTCTACTAAGATTCTCCGTCGTCGGCACGCGATTCACAAACAGCGGGTCAAGATTCAGGTTGGCGTGGTCGAATCGCTCGATCACGTGGCTGCGAACCACGGTATCCAGCTCAACCATGTTAATGACCATGCCGGTCTCCGGGTCTACGGCTCCAGCAACCACCACTTCCACAACATAATTGTGCCCATGGCCATGGGGATTGTCGCACTTGCCGTAAGTGGCCTGGTTTTCTTGAGCTGAAAGTGCCTCCGTATGCAGCCGATGGCTGGCAGAGATCATGTAGCGGCGGCCAAAACAGGCTCTCACGGCTCACCTCTGTATTCGGCAAAGATCTCCGGAGTCTCGTAAACCCGAACCCGGCTCAATCGTGCTCCACCGGCGGTTGTCACAGAAGACTCCAGCCGCCTCCACGCCGCAATGGCAATGTTCTCCGTGGTCGGCATCGCTGTTGCAAACTCAGGCGTCTCTAAGTTCAGATGTCGATGATCCCAGGCGGTCAACACCTCGCGCTCGATGATGTCCTTCAGCCATTTCAGATCGACGACGAAACCGGTGACCGGGTCAGGCTCACCTGCTACCGTTACCTCCAGCGTATAGTTGTGCCCGTGCCCATTGCGATTTGCGCATCGGCCAAAAACCTGCTCGTTCTTTTCGGCAGACCATGCCGAATTCCAGTAGTAGTGCGAAGCGGAGAATGTGGCGCCTCGCGTCAGATAGATCATTCCGCCTCCTAATGGAAAAGATGCTTGAGCCCCGGTCAAGGCTTCATGCAATTGAGCTTTCAGCTACATTAAGCCTTATAACTTCTGCCCTTCCAGCTTACGCGCTTTAGAATACGGTGCTGGAACCAACTGCGGTAGAGCAGACCCACAAACAGCGGCAACCCCAGCGGCGCAAGGGCGCAATTCACAAAGGAAAAGTTGCTTTTAGCCACTCGGCCATAAAAGCGGAAGAGGTTGCGGACCCACACCAGCGCCAAAACCCAGCCTGCGATCAGCCACTGTGCCGAATGCGCGAAGAGGCGCGCATTCCAGAACTCCACTGCCAGCACCGGCAGCGCAACCAGCAGCAAAATATCGATCACCCGCCAGATGGCCAGCGCCAGGCAGTTGCCGAAGAGCAACGACAGGTTTTTTGTCCAGCCCTCAATCATGGCAGCCGTGGAACGGTACATGCGCGTGGAGACGGCATCGTCGGCATAACGGAAGCGCAGGCCTACCTTTCGCCGCTTGGCCAGGAAAGCTAGCTCCACGTCTTCCAAAATCTTTTCTGAGACGGCTGCGTGACCGCCGAGCCTCCGGTAAGACTCCCTCTCAATCAAAAGAAACTGGCCGTTAGCCGCGGCTATACGCTCGGCGGGATCGGAGACCTTGGCGGGAGGATAGGCCAGCGCCAGCTCGCAGAAGATGAGAGGCATCAGCGACCGTTGCCAAAGCCCGCTGACTATCTGCCGTGGCGAATAGCTCAGCACGCCCACCTTGTGCCTGTCGGCCTCGTGCAGCGCACGATGCAGATTTCCCGGCTCGTGAAGGGTATCCGCGTCAGTAAAGAGCAGCCAGCGTCCGCGCGCCTTTTTTGCCGCTGTCCAGATGGCGTTGTTCTTGCCGGTCCAGACTGGTTTCGATTGGCCTTCCTCCAGCTTTCCGGCTTCGAGTACAGTCACTCCGGCAAAACTTCGGGCAATCTCTGCAGTCCGGTCGGTTGAGTGATCGTCCACCACAAGCAATTCCCAGTTACGGCCCAGTTTGAAGATCTCCTCAGACTGGCTCACGAGCGACTGAAGACAGTCGGTAAGGCACTCTTCCTCGTTGCGCGCCGGAACGATGACTGTAAGCTCCAGTAGCTTCTTCGGCTCAGGCTGGTCGAAAACCGTTCCCCTCAGCACGGGTTGCTCTGCAGGCGTTTCGGATAGCCCGAGAACCGGTACAAATCCGCCCTTCCCAACCGTGGCGCCCTGCCGTTTGATCTTCATACGTTCACCGTCATTACCAATTCACCGTCATTACCGCTGAGGCCTTTCGCTCGTTATTATAGAGATGTGCGGCTCCCTCGGCTCATTTCACTCTCGTTACCTGTTTTGCTGGCCCTCGCGCCCGGCTGTGACCGGGGCGCACATCCTGCCCTGACCGGCCAGCCAGCCCCTGATTTCACCATCTCCGACGGCTTTACCACAGTGCATCTGGCCAATTACCGGGGCCGCGTGGTGCTGCTTAACTTCTGGTGGAGTCAGTGCGCGCCCTGCATTGCGGAATTGCCCTCGATGCTCGAACTTCACCACGATCGGCCCGATCTGGCCATCCTGGCTGTCAGCATTGACGATAGCCCTGAGGCCTACAGCCGCTTTCTTGTCCGCCACCATGTAGATCTGATTACGGTTCGTGACCCCTCACAGACCGCCGCGAAGCTTTACCACACCGAGGGCTGGCCGGAAACTTACATCATCGATCGCCAGGGCTTCATCCGCCGCAAGGTCGTCGGCCCACAGGATTGGGGCAGCCCGGAAATCCGCGCTTATCTGAAAAGCCTGTAGATTCTTGTTATGATTTCCTTATGACCTCGGTGGAAATTTATTTTCACTATGCAGCTCTGCCTACGGAGGCTGTGATTAGTGCGCTGGCAAGTACCCGCGAGGTCTACGGCATTCGCCGGCTTACCTTCGCCCGTGCTGCAAGCACTTTGTGCGTGGAGTACGACGCCACTCGGCTAGACGCCGCGTCCGTGGCTAAGTTAGTGCGTCAGGCGGGCTTGAATATCGACGTATAACTGCCCTTGATTCCGCCGCAAGCGGCTGCCGAGCTTGCACCGGCAGACTAGTTTTTTCTGGGTCCCCGGCGACAGGTCTACGTCGCTGGGGCTGAATTGCGTTGCCATCAGAACCCTGATATTCTGTCTATGGTTTTGCTTGAATCCAATAGCGTGCGCCCGTAGCTCAGCTGGATAGAGCGACTGGCTACGAACCAGTAGGTCGGGAGTTCGAATCTCTCCGGGCGCACCATTCATTTCTAGATATTCTCGGATTATTCATTTTCTATCCTGGCCCTCACCCCATATAAAAAGAGCGAAGCGCATCAGCACTTCGCTCTTTTTGCCAACCGTTTATTAATTGCTAATACAGCCGGAAGTTGATCTCGATGGAGACCATCACAGCAACAGCCTTTTTGTTGTTTCTGTCGTATGCCGGCTTGAACTTGAACTGCTTAATCGCATCAATGGCTTTTTCGTCCAGCCCCATGCCCAGTGCACGGGTTACATGCGGATTCTGAGGATTTCCCTGCGCATCCACAATCAATTCGACAATGCAAACCCCCTGGTACTTGGCTCGCCGCGCCTCGTCGGAAAATTCCGGATCAACGCTGTGAATAACCACTGGCGCAGAGACACCGCCGCCCACGCGAGCCAATCCGCCACCGATATTCCAACCGGAGCCTGGGCCATATCCGTCTCCACTTCCCGGACCTACACCCATGCCTGAGCCGTTCCCCAACGAGCCCAGCTTGACATTGTGCGAGGTCGACATGCCGAAGTTCGGCAACGAAGGATTGTCGGGAATAATAATGTCTTTTTGCACATCGATAGAGGGAAGAGGGGGCTCCTCCACTTTGGGAGTCGGATCAGGGACCTTCGCCCGAGGGGGAATCCTTCCCTTGATAGCTTCCATATTATCCGGGCTTCCGCCGCCTCCGCCCGCGGTAGTTGTGTTCTTGGGGGCATTCCAATCTGTTAAATCGACCTTCGTTACCTGCTGCTTCGGCTGCATAATGTTGGTGTAGGTCTTATATCCGAGCCAGACGGCGAGCGCCACGAGCCCTACATTGACCGTGATTGAGATGCCGATGGCCCAGGGATTGCGCTTTACTACCATCCTGTCCGGCACCGGAATCGGGGTTGAAGTCAGTTCCAGCGGGGGCAGCTTGGGAGGGAAGAAGATGTCGCGAATGCTCTCGTAGAGGTCGATCCAGATAGGCTTTTCTTCGAGCGGAATGCCGAACGCAATGTCGAGTTCGACACCGTCCGTGGAGGCTGCGGCAGACTGGGGTTCTGCAATTTGGTCGAGCAGGTCGTTGGCCATCGTTGCGTCTGGTTCTATTGCCTCTTGGTTCCTGGTCTGCCGACCGAACTGGGGTGTTCTCGATTCCAGGTCCGTGCTTCCATTATGCTTGATGCCACCGGTCTGTGTCTCAACCGGGAGGGCCTCGTCCTCCAGTCTCTCATATTCCGGCAAAGTCAGGTATCCCATATGCTATAGACGATTTGGACACATGGTTGTTACCGCTGATTTTGCGCCCCGTCCGTTACACTTAGAAAAGAATCAGATCGCAAGATCCCAGGGAGTGAAGATGTCCCCAACACCGGAATTGAAGGCGACCCTTACCTTGCCGCAAACCGCCTTCCCGATGAAGGCTAATCTGCCGCAGAATGAACCGCTTCGGCTGGCCCGCTGGGCCTCGCTCGGGCTCTATGACAAGCTGCGCAAGGCCTCCAAGGGCCGCCCCGCCTACCTGCTGCACGACGGCCCTCCCTATGCCAACGGCCCCATTCATCTTGGCCATGCGCTGAACAAGGGGTTGAAGGATTTTGTGGTCAAGTCGAAGACTATGGCCGGCTTCGACGCACCTTACGTCCCCGGATACGATTGCCACGGGCTGCCCATCGAGATCAAGGTAGACGAGCAGTTGGGGCGGAAAAAGCTCGAGATGCCAGCGCCGGCCGTTCTGGAGGCTTGCCGCGCGTATGCGCAGAAGTATATCGACCTGCAAACCTCGCAGTTTGAACGAATTGGCTGCCTTGGCCGCTGGGATACGCCCTATAAAACCATGTCCCGCGACTACGAGGCCCGCACCTTGGAAGCCTTTTACGGATTTCTGGAAAAAGGCTTCGTCTATCGCGGCCTCAAGCCGGTCTACTGGTGCATTCACGACCGCACAGCCTTGGCTGAGGCCGAGGTCGAGTACGAGATGCACACCAGCCCCTCGATCTACGTGCGCTATCGGCTGACTTCAGAGCCTGGTGCGATCAGCCCTGCACTCAAAGGCAAGCAGGTTTCGACCATTATCTGGACTACCACTCCCTGGACCCTGCCCGCGTCGATGGCAGTGGCCTTCCATCCCGATTTTGACTATGTAGCGCTTGCCGCCGGTGACCAGGTTTACATTGTGGCTGCCGAATTGGCTGCCGCCGTTGCCGCCGCGTGCGAATTGAGCTCAACCAAGGAGCTGGCCCGCTTCAAGGGCAGTGTGATGGATCGCGTTACCTTCCAGCATCCATTCCTGGAGCGCAGCGTTTTGGGAGTGCTGGCTACCTACATTACTGCAGACACGGGCACCGGCGCTGTGCACACTGCGCCCTCGCACGGCGCTGAGGATTTTTACACCGGCCAAAGCTACGATCTTGACCAAAGCTGTCGCGTTGACGCCTCAGGGCGCATCCATGTGGACCCCGAGGCCTGGTCTCTAGCCACGCCGCCTGCCTTCGATGGGATGACGGTATGGGCTGCCAACCCCGTCATCGTAGCCATGCTGGAAGAGCATAACGCGCTGCTAGCATCCAGCGACCTGGAACACTCTTACCCGCATTGCTGGCGTTGCCACCATCCGGTTATCTTCCGCGCCACCGAGCAGTGGTTCATCAGCCTGGAAACTCCGATTGAAGACCGTAAGGGCGAGAAAAAAACCTTCCGGCAACTTGCAATCGAGGAGATTGATAAGGTGGTCTGGGATCCGGCCTGGGGCAAGGAGCGCATCACCAACATGATCGCCACGCGCCCCGACTGGTGCATCAGCCGCCAGCGCATCTGGGGCGTGCCCATCGCCGTCTTTCTGTGCGAAGGCTGCCAGAAACCCATCCTGGACCCGACGCTCAACCGCAAAATCGTGAAGTTGTTCGAAGAGCATGGCGTTGAGGCCTGGCATACGACGGATGTGGTCAGCCTGTTGCCATCAGGTGCGACATGTGTCCACTGTGGCGGCAAGAAGTTTCGCAAGGAAACCGATATTCTCGACGTGTGGTTCGACTCCGGCGTCAGCTGGTATGCCGTCTGCGAATCCGACCCGGAGTTGAAACCTGCTTACAATGCCTTCCAAAAGGGAAACGGACCGGTGGTTCTGTACCTCGAAGGCGGAGATCAGCATCGTGGCTGGTTCCATTCCGCGCTGCTGACTTCTGTGGCTCTGCGCGGACGCGCGCCCTACTCCCACGTTGCTACAGCTGGATTTACGCTCGACGAGCAGGGCCGTGCCATGAGCAAATCGCTGGGCAATGTTGTGGACCCGCTGGATATTGCCAAGCATCTTGGCGGCGAGATTGTCCGCCTCTGGGTAGCATCCATCGACTTCCGCGAGGACATGGCAGCCAGTGATAACCTCATGCAGCGCTGTGCGGAGATATACAAGAAGCTGCGCAACACCTTCCGCTTTCTGCTGGGCAATCTGAACGGCTTTGACCCAGTGCAACACCGCGTTCCGGAGGCCGAGCTTCTTCCGCTGGACCGTTACATGCTGGCACGCACCCGCGAGCTCACGGAGAATATTCTGGGCTGGTACGAGCGCTTCGAGTTCCACCGCGTCTACCACGCGGTCAACGAGTTCGCCATCGTGGACCTGAGCGCGTTCTACCTCGACGTGCTCAAAGACCGCATGTACACCTTTGCACCTACGAGCCAGGAGCGCCGCTCCGCACAGACGGTGCTGTGGCAGATTACCGAAGCGCTCGTCCGCATGGTTGCGCCGATTTTGAGCTTTACTGCTGACGAGGTCTGGGAGCACCTGCCCGCTGTCGAGGGCCGGGAGGTTTCCGTTCATCTGGCGCAATTCCCTGCCCCGGCGAAGATTTTCTCTGAGGATCCAGCGCCGTTGCTGGAGGAGTGGAAGCAGCTATTTGTTATTCGCGACCAGGCATTTCAACTTATTGAGGTGAAGCGCCAGGAAAAGGCCCTCGGCAAGTCTCTTGAAGCTAAGATTCGTATTACTGCTAGGGGTAGCCTTCTGGATCTTTTGAAGTGCCATGAAGCGGACCTCAAAGAGTTAATGAACGTTTCCGATGTTGAGGTCAAGGAAGTCGAATCACATGGACAGCTTCCTAAGGGTCAAATAACAGATGCGATGATGCCATTGATAAATCACGCGATTGAGGTACTGCCAGCAACCGGCCACAAGTGCGCCCGCTGCTGGAATTTCATGCCAGAAGTCTCGAATTACGGCATCTGGCAGAATGTCTGCACACGCTGTCAGGACGCGCTGAAGGAAATGAAGATTGCCCCGCCCAGTGAGGCCGCAAAATGAAAATGATCGCGCCTCGCCGCCTTCACTTGCTGCTCATCATCTCCGCAGTGATTATCTTTCTCGACAGGATCACCAAAACCTGGGTCTCGCTACATATCCCGCTGGGCGGCGATCCCGCGACCAGACAGCACGCGCTGCGCATCACTCACTGGACCAACGAGGGCGCGGCCTTTTCGCTCTTCGCCGGCTCTGCCTCGCCCAACGCTGTTCGCTGGGGCTTGATCTGCTTCTCGTCGCTGATGGCGCTGATTGTCCTCTTTCTCATGGTCCGGCTTGGCGACCGCTTAACCATGACCACCGTCGCTCTGGCGCTGATCTTTGCCGGAGCGCTGGGCAACATTCACGACCGTCTCGCATACGGCTCAGTGGTGGACTTCATTGAGGTTCACATCTTCGGCTACCACTGGCCGGACTTCAACATTGCCGATTCATCGGTTGTCACCGGCGCATGCATGCTGCTGCTCGGCACGCTGCTGCCGAAAAAGAGCCCTGGGCAATAACGGCTCGCATTCACGAGGATTTCATGATGTCATTTGGTTTCTTTCGATTCATGCGCAATCTATTTGCAGTATCAGCAGCTTTACTCTGCCTGTTTTTGTCTCATACAGTTGCCCAGCGGCTGCTGCAGACTGTCCGACCAGAGCACTACACTCTCAGCCTTACGCCTGACCTGAGGGCCGCAACCTTCTCCGGCGTCGAGACCATCGACGTGATTCTGACCGAGCCTACGGATCGAATTACGCTGAACGCCGCTGAGATTACTTTTCAGTCTGTCAGTGTTGGCATTGACAGTGAAGGAAAAACACTAAAGGCCATCGTCACACTTGATAAAGACAAGGAGCAAGCCACATTCACCTTTCCCGAAAAGCTGCCCGCGGGTAATGCCAGCCTTGCCATAGCGTACACCGGCATCCTGAACAACGAGTTGCGCGGCTTCTATCTATCTAAAACCGCCAAGCGCAACTACGCCGTAACGCAATTTGAAGCCACCGATGCGCGCCGCGCCTTTCCCTGTTTTGACGAGCCGTCCTTCAAGGCCATCTTTGACATTACTCTGATAGTGGATCAGGGCGATACTGCAATCTCCAACACTGCCATCGAAAGCGACACGCCCGGTCCAACGGCTGGCAAGCATACGCTCAAATTTGCCACTACACCAAAAATGTCCACCTATCTCGTCGCTTTTCTGGTTGGAGATTTTCAATGTACTACTGGCGAATCCGATGGTGTGACCATTCGCTCATGCTCTACGCCCGACAAGGTGGCGCTTACGTCATATAGCGTCGATATCGCCAAGTACGTGCTGCACTACTACAACACCTACTTTGGCATTCACTACCCGCTCAAAAAGCTCGATCTGATTGCCCTGCCGGACTTTGAGGCTGGCGCCATGGAAAACTTCGGCGCCATTACCTTTCGCGAGACCGCGCTGCTGATCGACCCCCGTACAGCCTCCGTTGGAGCGATGAAAGGAGTGGCCCTGACCATTGCACACGAGATGGCCCACCAATGGTTTGGCGACCTCGTCACCATGCAGTGGTGGGACAATCTGTGGCTGAACGAGGGCTTTGCCACGTGGATGGAGAACAAGCCCATTGCCGCCATGCATCCGGAGTGGAATATCGATCAGAGTGTGGTATCAGGCTTAGATGATGTGCTTAACCTTGATGCGCAGCCTACGACACGCGCCATCCGCGCCAAGGCCGATACCCCTGACGAGATAAACCAGATGTTCGACGGCATCTCCTACGGCAAGGCCAGCGACGTACTGCTTACGGTCGAGAACTACCTGGGCAAGGAGACTTTCCGCCAGGGCGTGCACAACTACCTGGCCGCACACAGATATGGAAACGCGACTGCGGAGGATTTCTGGGGAGCGCAGACCGCAACCAGCCACAAACCTGTTGACAAGATCATGGAAAGCCTGGTAGCCCAGCCGGGAGCGCCTATCCTCACATTCGGCGAGCAAGCCAGAGGCAAGGTTGCAGTCAATCAGAAGCGTTTCTATCTCAGCCCAGGCATTCAGCCGGACCCCGTGCAAAAGTGGACACTTCCCGTTTGCTTCAAGAAAAGAGCCAGTAGCCAGAAATGCGAGCTTCTAACTCCTACAACGGCAAAGCTCAAGGCGCCCGCCGGCACGCTCTTCTTTGCCAATGCAGGAGGCAAGGGCTACTATCGCAGCGCCTATACGCCCAATGCGTATGCGGCCCTCGTGTCGCAGGTTGAAACTGCGCTCACTCCCACCGAGCGCATCAGCCTGATAGGCGACCAGTGGGCTCAGGCGCGATCCAACAAAATCCCTATCGGCGCTTATCTCGACCTGGTAGCGGCTGTCAGAGCCGACACTGACGCGGAGGTTGTTGGTTCTGCCACGAGCGGTGTTCGTGCAGCCTATAGCCGCGTGGCCTCCACTCCTGAAGAGCGTGCCGCGCTTGCTGCCTGGATTCGCTCGACCTATGCGCCACAGTACGCTAAGCTGGGCCCGCCAGCCAGCACTGACTCGGCCAATACTCGCGAGTTACGCGCGCAATTGTTTGCACTCCTCGGTTATTACGGCAAAGATCCGGCTGTGTTGGCACAGGCGCGGGAAATTGCGATGAAATATCTTCCCGATCCGAAGTCCGTCGATGCCACCATCGGCCAGACTGCCCTTGCCATTGCCGCCAGAAACGGCGACGCTGCTCTCTTTGACCAGTTGCAGAAAATCTACGAGACCTCGCCCAATCCGGAATCTCAGGAGGGCGCGCTGCGCCTGCTGGCCCAGTTTGAGAATCCTACGCTGGTCAAGCGCTCCCTTGACTACGCCGTCAGCGGCAAGGTTCGCAACCAGGACGCGATTATCCAATTCGTCATCGCCCTGCAGATAGAGGAAAACCGCGAGCTGGCATGGAAATACATCCAGGATAATTGGGATAAGGTGCAGGCCCAGTTCACCACCGGGATGGGCAGCGTGCTGGTGGGAGCCACGGGTAACTTCTGCTCTGCCGAGGGCCGCACCAGCGTGGAGCAATTCTTCACTACACACAAGGTAGCTTCTTCCGATAAGGCTCTAAAACATGCACTCGAGCACATTGACGGCTGCATCGAGCTGCGCACGCTTCAGGAGCCGAATCTAAAGCAGTGGCTGGCCGCGCAATCCAAGCCGTAGTTCTTCAGGACGGGTAATTTCGTAGCTTAAAACAAGAACACCTTGCTTGATTCTTCGAATAGGCGCATGGAACAAATCATTTCTCTGATCAACCCCGGATTTTGTGGTACCTTCAATTCCAAGATGACTCATCGTGTATCCATTTTCCTGGCTTCCTTCGCCGCCGTTCTCGCCGCCTCAAGCGCCCACGCACAGATGCCCGCCCAGCCCGCCGTAACTCAAGCTGTCCTGGCAGGCAGGCTACTTGACGTGCGTACCGGGCAGTACCGCGCCAACGCCTACATCCTCATCGCAGGCGACCGCATCCAATCGATTGCCGATGCCGCGCCGTCAGGCGTTCCGGTTACCGACCTCTCGGCCTACACGGTGCTCCCCGGATTAATCGACGCGCATGCTCACATTCTCTCCGACCCCACCACGCAGAACTTCGCTTCGCACATGCGCAGTTCGATTCCTCAGTCCACGGTATGGGGCGTCTACAACCTGCGCATCTGGCTCGATCATGGCTTTACCTCTCTACGCGACGCCTGCGAGGGCCCTGCCGACTACCCGCAGTTCGCACTGCGCGAGTCCGTAAAGCGAGGCATTATTCTGGGACCCCGCATTACCGCTGCCGGTAGTTGCATCTCTCTTACCGGCGGACACGGCGACGGCGCTCCCTTTTCACCGGACATCGCTCTGCCTCGCGGCCAGAACATTGCCGACACAGTGGACGACATTGACCACGTAGTTCGTCGCGACATCAAGTACGGAGCTGACTGGATCAAGCTGATGGCCACTGGCGGGGTGATGGACCCCATCTCCGATTTTCACGTACAGGAGTTGAGCGAAGCACAGATGGCCGAGGCAGTTGCGGTTGCTCATCGCGCCGGCAAGAAAGTGATGGCCCATGCTGAGGGTCCCGAAGGCATCAAAGCTGCTGTCCGCGCCGGGGTTGACTCTATCGAACACGGCACCATGCTCGATGAGGAGGGCGCGCAACTCATGGAAAAGCATCATACCTGGCTGGTTCCCACCCTCTATTGCTTCCAGCACGACTTGGTAACCGGCATGAGCAAGGGCCGCGACCCGGACTCCTACTCCAAGGGCGTCGAGATCATTGCAGCGCAGGGCCCGGCCTTCAAACTGGCCCTAGCCCACCACATCCCTATTGTTTATGGAACTGATGATAACGAGGTGGATGAGTCAGTCTCCAAGGAATTCGGCGCCCTGGTTCGCGGCGGCCTCTCGACCCTGGGCGCATTGCAGGCCGCTACCATCAACGCCGCTACAATGCTCGGCAAAGAGAAGGACATAGGCTCACTCGAACCCGGCCGCTACGCCGATATTATTGCCGTTGAGGGCGACCCCCTGGCCGACATCACGGTCATGGAGCATGTAATCTTCGTCATGCAGGGCGGCCGCATCATCAAAGACCCCGCCCACCCCGATCGCAACCCTGTCATCCACATCCAGTAAAAGCCATGTCAGACAACACAATCATGGATTCCCGTTTATAAAACCATGCCGCAATTTCCACCAGACCAAACGCTGCTCATCGACGCCGACGATACGCTGTGGGAGAACAACGTCTACTTTGAGCGCGCCATCGCTGCCTTCATCAGTTACCTGAATCATTACGAATACACGCCTGAAGAGGTGCGCCAGGCGCTAAACACGGCCGAGCACGAGACCATTCTCTCCCATGGTTACGGCCTGTCGAGCTTCTCCCGCTCGCTGCTCGCCTGCTTTGAGCGGCTCAGCCCCGCGCCTATAACTGATGAAAAGCGCCAGCGCATTGAAGGCTTCGTGCGCTCCATTGCCGAGCAGGAAATCGAACTGCTCCCCGGAGTGGCCGAGACACTGGCGGAGCTGGCAACGCGCCATCGGCTCATTCTGATGACAAAGGGTAACCACGCCGAGCAGGCCGACAAGCTGGGCCGCTCGGGCCTCGCGAGTTATTTCTCAGCCGTCGAGATCCCCGCCGAAAAAGATCCCGCTACTTACATCGATGTTCTCCGTCGCCATCAGTTATCGCCGCGCACGAGCTGGATGATCGGCAACAGCCCCAAAAGCGACATCAATCCCGCCCTTGCTGCCGGCCTCAACGCCGTATTTCTTTTTCACAAAGACACATGGGTTCTGGAACATGCTACGCTTGACGCGGCGCCTGAAGGCCAGCAGTTGATTGAACTCGATTCCTTTACGAAGCTGGCCGAGATTTTCTAACATAACAATCCGAATCGGAGTAATAATTTCCCGTTTCTTGGTACACTTTCTTCATGAAATCCAAACTCATCATTAAGTTTCTGCTCTTATTGGCATCCGGCGCGCTCTTTGGTCAGTTCGTCCAGTCGGATCACGATAAGTGGCACCGACTCGGACGCGAGGCGTTTCTCTCCAACCAAGCGCACCGATTCGACCTTTACATGGCAAACCCCGGCATAGGTACAAAATACTTTGTTGTCAGCGTTGTATTCGCTCTGGGCTTTGGTGTGTTGTATGAAGGGATCGCATACGTCGGAGCCAAGCTCATAGACCTATTCCTATCCCCAAAGGCTCCGAGCAATGGGAATTCCTGAGGAATAGTGAGGAAACGACTACGCCGCGCGATCCAATCCATCCGGTTGGGCTTCTGATTCATCAGCTCACACTTGCGACCACCTGTTTCATATCGGCCATCACCTGCTCCGGCGTCCACTCGTTGCCTGGATAAAAGCGGACCACCTTGCCATCGGGTCCGATCAGCGTCGTCGAGAGCGTGTGGGTGATCATCGTATCCGCACCTACTGTCATGCCCAGATCAAAGAATTTTGCCATCTCCGTCAGCACCGGCTTTTCCGGCACGGCAAACTCCCAATGTGCAAAGGCATTTTTCGCATTGTTCCCCATGTACGTCGCGCCATAGGCGCGGAGCCTATCCGGTGTGTCGTGCTCGGGGTCAAAGCTGACCGAGAGTAGATGCGACCCAGCATAGAGAGCAGGATTAGCCGCCATCATCTTCTCCAGCGTGGCAAAATTGCGCGTTACTCTGGGGCAAAACTCGGGCGATGGACAGCGCGTGTAGATAAACGTAACCACCAGTACCTTGCCCTTGAACTGGCCTAGATGAATCGGCCGGCCATCCTGGTTGCGCAACTTGAAATCGGGCACGGCGTCGCCCGGCGCCGGAACGTGATAGGAAACTCCGGGTTTGTAATCCGGCCTGGCCTGCGCCACAACGACAATATGATCGAGCAGAATATCCGCGCCCGGGTCCTGAGAAACCAGCAGGTCGGCGGTAATCACGTCGCCCGGATGCAGTTCGCTCAAAACGCTCGCATCCTTCAGCGTGAAGGGCATGGTCATGGCATCCATGAAGCCGGGAATTGCCTCATGGTCCAGCGTTACCTCGCCCTTGGCGGAATTAATGGAGACAACTTTTCCACGCAAATGGTAGACCTTGAAGTTTTGGGCAGCACTGGATGGCGCGGGCGGCTTCTGGCCGGAGTGGCAGCCGGCAAGCACGAGAAAAACTAACATAGAGGAAGCAAACAATCGATGTATCACAAGCTCAGTGTACATCCATTCTCAGCCACGATTTACAACGTGCGCTTGAACAGTGGAGTAGCGATGAGCAGCGTACCAATGCCGAAGACAAAAAGAAACAACAGGTCAAACTTAATAGCCTCGAAGCCGCCATCTTTGAGAATGATGGATTTAAATCCATGGATGCAGTAGGTGAAGGGATCTATCACCGCGATAGCCCGCAGCCACCAGGGAAAAGAGGCGATGGGATACATGGCGCCGGAAGGATAAAACAGCAGCAGGTTGAGCACTCCGAACATGGCGCGCGGGGTGAGCGGGTCTTCAACGCGGACCATGAACAGAAACATCATGCCGTTGAAGGCGATGGCGGTGCCGAGAATCAGAGTCAGGAGCTGGAGCAGCACCCATGGATGGAAGATGATGCCCAACCCGGCCATGAGCGAGCCGATGACCGTGAGGCAAATGCCGGCGAGCGTGGCCTTGATGGCGCCGGCCATGTTGAGGCCGAAGACGAGTTCCAACTTGGTGATGGGCGTAACCAGGTAGCCCTCATGGACGCCGCGCGCTTTGTCGTCGATGTATAACATGCCGCCGCCGATCATGACCGAGATATACATGGCCAGGGCAATGCAGGCGGGGAGCAGAAACTTCAAGTAATTCACATAGGGATAAAGCTCTACGATTCCCAGGGCTATCTGGCTGGCGAGCCGTGGCTGGATGACGGGCGTAGTGAGCGCGGTAACTACCAACTGCATCTCGGCCTCGATGCTGCTGGAGGTGAACGGGTCTGTGTCATCGACGACCAGACCGATTACTGGCGCGTCCTGCGCGGAGACGCGGCGCGAGTATTGGGCGGGAATGACGACAGCGGCGTCGATTTTGCCGGTACGCACGTCTTCGCGGGCCTGTACCTCAGAGGTGTACTCGATGGTGGTGAAGGTCTTGATGTTGACGGCAATGGAGTCGAAGGCTTCGCGGAGTTTGACGGCTTCAGGACCATGGTCGTAATCGACCACGGCGACGTGCGCGCCGACGATCTTACCGCCGAATGCATTGCCCATGATGAGCAATTGCATGATGGGCATCATGAGAGACATAATCATGAGCATGGGCGACCGGAAGAACTTGCGCATCTCGCGCTCGACGATGGCGAACATTCTGTTCATAGCCTGTCTCCGGGTCGGGGTGGCATCACAAAAGCGGCGGGCTTGACCTGCTCGTCGCGGAGCTGGTGGCCGGTGTAGTGAACGAATACATCGTCCAGCGTGGTGTTCTGCACGCTGAGAGAAGTCAGAGTCTCACCCAGCGAAGATGCTAATTCGACTAACTGCATGGTGGTGCGAGAGCCTGAGTTAGTCAGCACGCGGTAATATCCCGCGCTCTGGGGCTGCACGCTGGTGACGCCATCGAGGGCTTCCAGGCGCGCCTGCCACTGGTCGGTTTCGCGGTCGAAGTGAACCTCGACCACGTTGGCGCCGGGCACGTTGTGCTTCAGTTCGATGGGCGTTCCCAGAGCCACAAGCTTGCCGTGATCGACGATGGCGATGCGGTCGCAGAGCTTGTCCGCCTCTTCCATGTAGTGTGTGGTGATGAGCATGGTGAGCTTGCGCGTCTTGCGCAGGTTGTCCAGCATCTCCCAGACGGCGATGCGGGAGACCGGGTCCAGGCCGGTGGTGGGTTCGTCCAGGAAGAAGATGTGCGGGTTGTGGACCAGGCCGCGGGCAATCTCCAGGCGGCGGCGCATTCCCCCGGAAAGAGTCTTGGTCTGCGCGCCGCGCCACTTGGTCAGGTCCACCGCTTCCAGAACCTGTTCGATGTTCTTTTCGCGCTCGGCCTTGGGCACGCTGTAGAGCTTGGCATAGATGCTCAGGTTTTCTTCCAGGGTAAGGTCGGGGTCGCTGGTCAGGGCCTGGGGAATCACGCCTATCTTGCGCCGCACCGCGTCCGGTTCCTGCTCCACGTCAAAGCCGGCCACGAAGGCTTTGCCGGTAGTGATGGGCACCAGTGTGGTCATCATGCGTATGAGCGTGCTCTTGCCCGCGCCATTGGGACCCAGAAGACCGAATATTTCCCCGTCGGCTACCGAGAAGCTCACGTCCTTCACCGCCTCAAAGTCTCCGTAGCGTTTGACGATGTGGGCCACTTCGATCGCCGGCTGCTCGGCGCCTTGCACATGAGCGGAGTATGTGACCGGTTTCCTCATTGCTTCACCAGCTTGTTTTTGGGAATGTAGACTTCGGCGATCATGCCGGGGACATAGCGCTCACCGGGATTGTCGATAAGCAGCTTGAGCTGAACAGTTTTGATGTCGCGTTTGCGGGAGCTGACGTCGCGCTGTGTGGCGAAGTCGGCCTCGGCGGCTTTATTAATGACCTTGCCCTGGAGCGTTCCGCCTGAAGGCATAACGACGCGTAGCGAGTCGCCAAGCTGGACGGCGTCGGCCTGGGTCTCGGGCAGTGGCGCGTATATCCATGTCTGGGTCAGGTCCATGATGGTGACGATGGCGGCTCCGGCGGTGACCACCTCGCCCTGGCGTGCTGCGCGGACGTTGACCTTGCCTGTAACTGGGGCATAAACCTGGGCATAACCCAACTGAACCATGGCCTGCTCGGCAAGGGCACGGGCGTTTTCGACTTCATCGCGTGTGGAATCTACAGTGCGAGCCGCGACGTTGGTTAGCAGCTCATGAGCGCGGGCCTGGCGCAGCGAGGCTTCGGCGGCAGCCACGTTCTCGTGGGCCGCATCGACCGCGGCCTTGGTGGCCTGGAGGCTGGTGACCGCATCGTCTCTGGCCTGCTCGCTCATGATTCCCTGCTGAGCTAAAGCGACGGTACGGCTGGTGTCAGCCTGTTGGTGATCGTAATTGGCCTGCGCCTGAGCCAGAGCCGCCCGCGCCGCGCGCAGTTGGGCCTCGGCGTTGACCGTGGCATTGCTCGTTTCTCCACGCGTCTGGTGCTCAGTCTCCACAGTTTCGCCGAGCTTCCACCGGTTGCTGGATACATTGGCTTCGGCAGCTTTTCGCGCAGCAGCAAGGTCCTCGCTCTCGATGACAGCGATCAACTGGCCTTCCTTCACTTCCTGGCCTTCGTCAACATATAGTGTCTGGATTCGACCAGGGATCTTGCTGCTTACCACCACCTCGTTGGCGTCTACTGTGCCGATCAGTTGCAGATCGGACGAAGGCCGCACCGTGACCAAATAAAAGATCAGCGACCCAATGGTCAGCAGTCCCAGAATCAGAAAAACTCGATTGCGCGCGCTCACTTGTGCCTCACTTCTTCAAAGACGGTTCATGCAACTCTTTATTGTTTAGCGGACTGTTTCCGATCTCAATCGCATTGATCTCAGGCATCGGCGTCGCGGCCAGCACCCGCTCTGCCACCCGTGCTCCATGCTCGCGGTCGATGAAGATCGCCTGTCCCAGAAACTCGATGGCCGCCTTGCGGCGAAGCTCCAGCTCCCCACGCTCCAGAGGATCAATGTGGATGGTCAGTCGCGTAAGCGGCGCGGAGAGAAAGTAGAAGACATTCGCGCCCAGCGAGGCATAACGCATCTGCGCGGGATCAACCGGAATCAATTCGCCTGACACGATGCCCTCCTTGAGCACTTCCTCCAATTTGTCCCACATCGGCCGAAAGAACTTCTCCGCTATGCGTGCCATTCTGTTCTCCTCGCCCTGGTGTAGCCGGACCATCTCCTGTTGTATGAGAGACTGCAAGTCGGGATGCGAATAAGAGCGATCAAAGTGGTTCAACACGATCTGTAGGAATCGCTCTCCCGCTGAAGCGCCCGCTTCCAGCAGTGCGAGGCTGGCCGTTTGTATCCCTTCGAAGACGAACTCCAGAGCCGCGGCGTAGAGGTCTTCTTTGCTTTTGAAGTAGTAGTAAAGCAATGCCTTGTTGACGCCGGCTTCCTCGGCAATTTGCTCGGTACGCGAGCCTGCGAGGCCGTTTTCGCTGAACTGCCGGACGGCTGAGTCAAGGATGCGTGCGCGGGTCTGGTCAGCGCGCTCGGCCTGGGTACGGGATGGTGTTTGTGTCGTCATTTACTAACTGGTTAGTAAATTAACACGGCAAATGAGTTTTTACAACTTTCGTTAGGTTAATTTGTCGTGAAAATAGATTGGATTATCCGATTTTTGATTGAATTAGAATCTCTAAATAAATAATATGTCTTTTATTTTCAGCATATTGAACAGTTTAAGCAAATCGGCTGATCTTGCTGGACCCGGCAGGCCTAACCCTGATCTCTGCATCAGTCTCCTCTTCCAACTCCTCATATTTATCCTCTTCGTCTTCATAGCCGCTGGCAGCTTTGGCGTCGCTGGGTATGTAAATCTCGTCGCCTGTTTGAGTTGTGCGCTCAACTTCATACACATCCGTCATCCCCAGATCAGCCTCCTTAGGCCTGACCATCGGTGTGATTCGAACGCCGGTTACCGGGCCGATCTCCATCTACGCCTACTCCCGTTCGGAAACTTCCCCTAACGGTGAATATCGGTCGACTGAGCGAAAACATGAATCGACTCGGTGATTTGCGTACAAATTCAGGACACTCCTGCGCTTTCTTCATGCAAGTTCTTGTTTATGCAGCCATATTCTGAAAGTCAGGCAGCGTGAAAGAGGTTACTTTTGGCATATTGTATGTTCGATTTTGAGACAGTTTGCCTGGAATCCAGTATTATCTTCACGGATTTGAGGAATTTCGATCCGCGGAAAAGCTGGATGTTGAAACCTGGGCATTTTCAGGCTCGATCCGATACAGCAGGGCTGCTCCCTTGACCAAGTCCAGCCTAGCAGCCACAGGAGCAAAGCCGCTTCGGATCTCGCTGATCTCTTGAGTGATGATTTTGAAGAGAATGGCGCGACCTTTCATATGCAACTCGAATCGCTCAGTCTTCCAGTCGGTGGAGCTGACCTGAGTTCGTTGCATGCTGAACCAACCGCCCTGGTAGAGCCGGCCCAGGATACCGAAGCCGAAGCTCACATCTTGATTGAGGTGGCCGTCGAGGCGAACCAGCCTCTTGTACGTGGCGTTAATCCATAGTTCCCCGTTCATGGCGTGGAAGATGCGGGCCTCGATGGAGTGGGCTGGATAATCCGGGTTGGGGCGGAAGCGCAACCGATAACAGCCGTTCTCCTCACCTACATATTCATAGAGAAATGCATCCGGCAACAGCACAACGATGCGGCCGATGCGTTTTTCATTGTCGTCATATTCTTGGCGGTGGCGGGCCTGCTCGGCGGGGGAGTTGAGCAGACGTTGGAGGCGTGCTTGCTCCAACTGGCGTCCCTCTGCATCGAGTGGACGGCCGTTGCTCAACTCAATCCGCGAGATGGGCCCCTCGGAGGTCTCCAGAAATTCTTCGCGGAGCGATTCCTTTGGCGTGTGGCTCTCGACCCAATAACGCCAGTAACCGTGGCTAACATGATCGTTAAGTTCGTTGTAGACGACCTCACGAACCAGTTGGTCGACCGGCATCGGCGGCTGTGCATGGGCGCAACAGGCCCCTATCGTTACCGCCAAAATCCCAGCCATCACCCACCGCACACGCATTTGGTTACCATGCCGGACTTGTTACACTTGCATCATGTTGGACGAACTGGAGTTCCGCCGTCTGGCCGAAATTGCTCTCTTATCGCTATTGCAGCATTTAATTGAGCGCGAGGAAGAGGCAGAGGCAGGTTTTGAGGTCGACGAACAAGCCGGCGTGCTGAACATTACGTTTGAGGAACCGGCTGGCAAGTTCGTGATTACGCCGAACACGCCGGTGCGCCAGATCTGGATTTCGGCGCTATCCACCAGCTTCAAGTTGGACTGGAATGAGGCAACCGCGGCGTTCACACTGCGGAGCACGGGAGAGCATCTGACAGCGCTGGTCGACCGGCTAATCGGGGAGCAGTTGAAGAGCTGACGGATCTGCTGGGCGGCTCACTGCTTATCGAACTCGAAGGTGCAGGGACGGCCTTCCACGCGGGTGCCTGTCCCGCTTCGATCATTGAACTGGGCCTTGATGTGATAGCCAAACTCGGTGCCGATCGGGGTGTCGCGTCCGGGAACGTATTCCTTCGAGCCTGTCCGGCCTTCGGCATATAGTGTGGCTGTGCCATCGCCGGCAATCTTGCCTTCGATCAGCAGGAAGCCTGGCTCACCCTCTGTGCCGTGCAATCCCCGGTAGTTGCCGTCCTTGACCTCGCCGACGAAGCGGTAGGAGAAGCCCAGAGCGCCACGGCTCGGATCGCAGGAGACTGTGGTGAGCCATTTGCCGTCGAAGCGATCGCCCCCAGCAAGTGAGACCGCTGGTAGAAGAAACAGCGTAATGGCGGTGAAAAGCCGGACTGAATTCCGCATCGTTTTCCCCTCGTGGAGCTATGGTAGGGAATCCCGGATAAGATTGCCAAGGGAAATCTGTAGCCGGCGGAAGGCAATCCCTCAGGGATAAATGGATGGGTTGAAACCAATCCATCCAGCACACATTGATTTCAGCCGGCTGGCGCCTTTCAAAGCAACCTGATTCGATTATTGCTTCACAAATTCAAAGGTACAGGGGCGGCCATAAACACCTAGCCCTTCATTGCGAGTGCCTGTGCCCTCTGTCTCCTTGAATTGGGCCTTTATTTCAAAGCTATAATCCGCACCCTCATGGGCAAATGCTCCGCGGGCATACTTTCTGGAAGCGACGACGCCATGGGCTGTGAGCTTGGCGGAGCCGTCCTCCTTAATTGAGCCTTCGACCCGAAAATAGCCGGGTTCTCCTTCTCTCGCCGTGCCGCGCTCCCCGTAAAAGGCGCCGCCAGTGACAACGCTGACAAACTTCCAGGTGAAGCCCTCGGTGTTTCCCTTTGCCGGGCAGGTGTATGTCGTAAGCCACCTGCCGTCGAAGCGATCCCCGGCAAATGAAACTGCCGGTAACAATACCAAGGCTAAAATCGCTACAAAACGAACAGTCTTTCTCATTCAAGTTCCTCCGTCGGCAATCGTAGCACAGCTCTTTCGTGTCAGTCGAAGGCCGGCGCTTTGCGATTTGTCTATTCCCTGTTCCAACTCTGCTGCTTTCCGGGTATACACTCATCCCAAGCATATGTTTTCTGCCAAACTCTCACTCACTCTGCTTCTCGCCGCCCTTCCGGCGCTGATTTATGCCCAAACCCCAACTAATCTGGACCATAAAATGTCAACCAAAACACTAAACCCCGGAGTGGTACATCGCTCCGCCTTGGTCATCGATACCCACGTCGACACCCCGCAACGCTTTGTGGATGAACACTTTGACCTGGGCGATCCACTGCAGGGAGGTCAGCTCAATCTGGATTCTGCGCGGAAGGGGAATCTTGGCGCCGAGTTCTTCTCTATATGGGTCGATCCCGTGCAATACAAGGATCAGTATGCCCACCGAACCCTGGAACTGATCGACTCCGTCAAGCAACAGGTGGCCCGGCATCACGACAAACTCGAGTTTGTCACCACACCGGCAGGCATCGAACTAGCCCACCGCAACCACAAAATGGCAGTGCTGATGGGCATTGAGGGCGGCCACTCCATTGAAAACTCCATCCCACTGTTGCGCCAGTACTACGCGCTCGGTGTACGCTACATGACCCTCACCTGGAACAACTCCAACGGCTGGGCCGACAGCTCCAGCGATTTCGACGACACCTCCGTACCGCACACCAAAGAGGGCCTGAGCGAGTTTGGCAAAGACGTGGTTTACGAGATGAACCGTCTAGGTATGATGGTGGATGTCTCGCACGTCTCCGATCGAACCTTTTACCGGACGCTGAACATCAGCCGCGCGCCGGTTATCGCTTCCCACTCCTCGGCGCGCGCCCTCTGCGACGCACCGCGCAACATGACGGACGATATGCTGCGCGCCGTGGCCCGCTACGGCGGACCCAACTCCAAGGGCGGCGTTATCCAGGTCAACTTCTACTCTGGATTCCTGTCGCAGGCCTATCGCGACGCTGCCAAAGCCCTCGAGCCGGAGATGAAAAAGGCCGTCCAGGCGCTCAAGGACAAGGCCATAGCCGAAGGCAAGCCGATTCCCTACGCCGCGATCGAAAAGCTCCAGCGCCAATATGGCGACCGCATCCCCCGTCCGCCATTATCAGTTCTCATTGACCACATCGACCACATCGCCAAGGTGGCTGGAGTGGACCACGTGGGCCTGGGTTCGGATTTTGACGGCATCAGCGGTCAGCTCCCCGAGGGGATCGACTCGGCCGCCGACCTGCCCAAGATTACCGAGGCTCTGATGGCGCGTGGTTACACGGCCGAGGATTGCCGCAAGATTCTGGGCGGCAACCTACTCCGTGTCTTCCGCGAGGTGGAGCAGGTTTCCAGAGAACTGCAAGCCGATAATCGGCCTAGAATCACAGAGAAACAGCCGTTTGACAAGGTGCAGAAGTAGGAAAAATCGAGAATAAGAGCGGAAGACAGGCACGCGGTGCAATATCCACGGTTGTCCGGTCCGCCGTCATTTGTTTCCTTGGAAATCTGGAAAGGAGAATGAGATGAAAGCTCTTGTTAAGTCCCGTGCCGAGCGCGGACTGTGGATTGAAGATGTTGAGGAGCCGCAAATAGGCATCAACGATGTCAAGATCCGCGTACTACTGACGTCAATCTGCGGTACAGACCTGCATATCTACGAATGGGACAGTTGGGCGCAGCAGACGATCCCCGTTCCATTGGTGATCGGCCATGAATTTGTCGGCGTGATTGTGGAGGTCGGCTCGAACGTCACTGATTTTAAAATTGGCGACCGGGTGAGTGGTGAGGGACATGTCGTCTGCGGACGCTGTCGCAACTGCATGGCCGGCAGGCGGCATCTCTGCGCGCACACGCAGGGAGTAGGAGTCAATCGAGCCGGCGCATTCGCGGAATATATCGTCCTGCCCATGACCAACATCTGGCACCATGCGGCCGATATTCCGCTGGAAATCGCAGCCATCTTTGATCCATTTGGCAACGCGGTGCATACGGCATTGGCATTTCCCGTGCTGGGTGAGGATGTATTGATCACCGGCGCGGGTCCAATCGGAATCATGGCGGCCGCGGTTGCCATGCATGCCGGCGCGCGGAAAGTTGTGATTACCGATATCAATCCCTATCGGCTAGAACTGGCGAAACATGCCGCCCATGTCACAGAGGCCGTCAATCCCCGCGATACAACTCTACAAGAGGTACAGAAAAAACTCGGTTTGCAGGAAGGATTCGATGTGGGCATGGAGATGTCCGGCAACGCCCATGCCTTTCGCGATCTGCTTGCCAACCTGAGCCATGGCGCAAAGGTCGCCATGCTGGGCATCCCTTCTCCGTCCGAGATGTCCATTGACTGGGCCAATGTGATTTTTAACCAATACACGATTCGCGGCATCTATGGCCGCGAGATGTACGAAACCTGGTACAAGATGACGGTATTGCTGCAGTCGGGTCTGGATATCAGCAAAGTCATCACGCACCGCCTGGCCTGGAATCAATTTGAAGAGGGATTTGCCGCAATGCACGCGGGAAACTCAGGAAAGGTGATCCTCGATTGGCAGAACATATCCTGAACGAAGCATAAACGCAGGTCTATACTGTTCTTTCAAGCGATTCATAATCTGGAGACACAAAAATGCGCTCATCTCACCGTCTGCTGACAGCCGCGCTAACGGTTGCCCTGCTGTTTCTGCCCACATTCGTACGCGCCGATGACGACAAATCCGCGCCCGCCGACAAGCCCGCCGACAAAACCGCCGAAAAGGCTCCGCCTGCTGAAGTTACGACGCAAGGCACGGTCACTGTGGGAGGCGAGAAGATCGCCTACACGGCCATCGCCGGTACGCTCACTGTTGGCTCGACCGACATCCAGGACGCGCAGTTAGGCCTGGATGGCAAGCCGCAACCCGGCAGTCAGCTTGCTCTCTCCGAACCTAAGGACCCAAAAGACGCAACCCCAGTAGCACGTATGTTTTACGTCGCTTACTTCAAGAAAGACGCGAAGGCTGAGGACCGGCCCATCACCTTCTTTTATAACGGCGGACCGGGCAGCTCGACCGTCTGGCTACACATGGGCTCACTGGGCCCCAAGCACGTGGTCACCAGCGGCGACCAGCATCTGCCCGCGGCGCCATATAAACTCGTCGACAACGCCTACTCGCTTCTCGATACCAGCGATCTGGTCTTTATCGACATGCCCGGCACCGGCTTTGGAAGGCTGGCCGGCAAGGACGCGGAAAAGGCCTTCTGGGGGGTGGACGAAGACGCCAACGCCTTTGCCCGCTTCATTGCCCGGTTCATCACCAAATACAACCGCTGGAACTCGCCTAAGTACATCTTCGGCGAGAGCTACGGAACTACGCGTTCCTCCGTGCTGGCCAAAATTCTGGAAGAAAACAAGAGCATCGACCTGAACGGCGTGATTCTGCTCTCGCAGATCTTCAATTTCACCACCGACATCGACTTTCCCACCGGTAATCCCGGCGTGGATCTGCCTTACGAGCTAGCGCTGCCCACCTATGCGGCTACGGCCTGGTACCACAAGAAGCTGCCCCAGCAGCCGGCAGTTCTTGAGCCCTTTCTCAAGGATGTAGAAGAGTTCGCCATGGGTCCCTACGCCCACGCGCTGGCCCTGGGAACCGACCTTGGCGCGGAGGAGAAGCAGCAGGTGGCCGAGAAGCTTCATGAGTACACTGGCCTTCCTGTGACCTACCTGCTCAAGGCCAACCTGCGGGTATTCGGCGGCGAGTTCGAGAAGACCCTGCAGGACGACCAGGACCTGACCACTGGCCGACTTGACACGCGCTTCTCCGGGCCCACCATTGATTCGCTTAGTCAGACCGCCGATTACGACCCGCAAAGCTCGGCCATCTCCTCGGCATACGTCACGCTCTTCAACGACTACGTGCGCCGCGATTTGAAGTATGGCGAAGGCCAGACCTACCTGCCGGAAGCGCTCTTCGGCGGCACGCGATGGAACCTGGAACATAATCACAATCCCATCAACCTCAATGTTTCTAACGACCTGGCCGAGGCGCTGAAAACCAATCCCCGGCTGAAAATCATGGTCAACGGCGGCTACTATGACCTGGCTACGCCATTCTTCGCCGCCCAGTACGAGGATAAGCACCTGCCGATTCCGCAATCGTTGGCCAAAAACATTGAGTATGACTGGTACGAGTCCGGCCACATGGTCTACGTGCTCGATGACAGCCTCAAGCAGTTGCACGACCGCGTGGCAGCGTTCATCAAGAAGACGCAGGCGGACAACAAGTAAACTGCGAATCGTGAACCCAGGTCTTGCCTCTGAGATCTGGGTTTCCAAATCCTCGACCTGCGTTTCCCTCGCCCTGTAGACTAGCCACCATGAAGCGCATCGCCCTGTCCCTCCTTCTGCTCTTCCCTGCTGCCCTCGCTGCCCAATCTTTTTCCGTCACCTTCCCCAGGGACGTCAGCGCGCAACCCCTCGACGGGCGGCTGCTGCTGTGCCTTTCCACAGACCCCAGCGACGAGCCGCGCAACCAGATTGACGATTCCCCACGCACACAGCTTGTCTTCGGGTTGACCGTGGACGGTTGGCAGCCCGGCCAACCCGCAATCGTGAACGCCACCGCCTGGGGCTATCCCATTCGCAGTCTCAAGGACGTTCAGCCCGGCGAATACTACGTTCAGGCAGTGCTGAATAAGTATGAGACCTTTTATCGCGGCGACGGAAAGACGGTCAAGCTGCACATGGACCAGGGCGAGGGGCAGCACTGGAACATCTCGCCCGGCAACCTCTACTCCAAGCCGGTGAAAGTCACCGTAAAGCCCGGTGCGACCATCTCCATTGCGCTGACCGAAACAATTCCGCCCATCCCCACTCCGGCCGACACCAAGTACATTCGCCACATCCGCATCCAGAGCGCCTTGCTGACTAAATTCTGGGGCAGGCCGATGTACTTGAGCGCCATCGTGCTGGTGCCTGAGGGTTTCGACGAGCACCCAGAAGCGCGCTTCCCGCTGATCATCTTTCACGACCACTTTGTGGATGATTTCAGCGACTTCCGCACCATTCCGCCCGACCCTGACCTGAAACCCGATTACAGCGAACGCTTCCACCTGGCCGGCTATAACCGCATCCAGCAGCAGGAGGCGTACAAGTTCTATCAGCAGTGGATTGCGCCGGGCTTTCCGCGGGTGCTGATCGTCAAGATTCAGCACGCCAACCCCTTCTATGACGACTCCTACGCCGTCAACTCGGCCAACGTGGGACCTTACGGCGACGCCATTGAAACGGAACTCATTCCGGCCATCGAAAAACAGTATCGCGCCATCGGCCAGGGCTGGGCGCGGTTTGTTTACGGCGGTTCGACAGGCGGCTGGGAGGCTCTGGCCGTGCAAATCTTCTATCCGGAACACTACAACGGCGCCTTTGCCGCCTGTCCGGACCCCATCGCCTTCCACTTTTACACCAACATCAACATCTACAAAGACAGGAACGCCTTTTTCCTGGAAGGCGTGCACAAGCGCGTGTCTCAGCCGGCGATGCGCGACTATCTGGGCCACACGCTTATCACTACGGAAGAAGTTAATGCCTACGAGCTGGCACTGGGCGATCATGGCCGCAGCGGTGAACAATACGACATTTGGTAGGCGGTCTTCGGCCCGGTGGGCGATGATGGTTATCCCGCCCCCATCTTCGACAAGGTAACCGGCGAGATCGACAACAAGGTTGCCGAGTACTGGCGCGAGCACTACGACCTAGAAGCGATTCTGGAGCGAGACTGGGCGAAGCTCGGCCCTGAGTTAACTGGCAAGATTCACATCTATGTCGGCTCCGACGATACATACTTCCTCAACGATGCCGTCTATCTTATGGAAGATTTTCTGAACTCAACGAAGAATCCGCCCTACGGCGGCGAAGTTGCCTACGGTCCGCGCGCAGAGCACTGCTGGAACGGCGATCCCACGCTGCCCAACGCATACTCGCGGCTGCACTACAACACCATGTACCTGCCCAAAATTCTGGATCGAATGCAGAAGACCGCGCCCGCCGGTGCAGACCTCACGAGTTGGCGATATTGAACATGCCGGGCGCGCAGCATTGAATTGTCGCTAACACGCGGCCTCTGCATCAAACTGTTTCTGGTAGATAAACGCAGCACGGCCTAGTGGATAGTAGTTCTCTTGCCTACCGTCGCAGCGGTAGCCCTGCGCCTCATAGAGCCGGATGGCAGCAGTGTTCTCTGTCTCCACATGCAGCCAGATCATGCTGGCGCCCGAATGGAGCGCAGAGCCTTCAATGCGAAGGAGAAGTTCGCGTCCTACGCCGAAGCCGCGCTGTTCAGCGGCAACCTCAATGGTCTGTATGTAGGCAACCACACGGTCCGGCTCTTGATTCCACTCGACAATAGCAAAGCCGGCCATCTGCCCGTCATCTTCCGCAATCCAGGTTGACCCATTTGAAAGGCTGATGAGCAACCGCATCGTCCTGCGGCTAAAGCGAAAGGGCGACTCAAAGCAACGCTCTTCGAGGGCGTAGAGTTGGTCGAAGTCTTGCGGCGTGTAGGTGCGATACAGCACAATCCAACTCTACGGCAGGAAGAAAGCAAAAAGCCATCCCACATGAGGATGGCTTTCTGCTTATAGATCAACTGCGGCAGCTAAACCTTCGCCTCCAAATCCTTGATCACGTCGAAGAAACGCTGATCGAGGCGGCGGTTGGTGGCAATAGCGTCTTTGATGGGAATGTCGGTGATATCCAGCCCCCGGAGTACGGCGATGCGTCCCCACTTCTTGTCGTGAACCATGTCGATAGCGTGCAGGCCGTAGCGCTGGCCGAGGATGCGGTCGTAGGCCGTTGGAACGCCGCCGCGCTGGGTGTGGCCCAGGTTCACAGAGCGGGTCTCGTAGCCGGTCTTCTTCTCGATTAGTTCGGCCAACTTCTCGCCAATGCCAGTGAGACGAACGTGCCCAAAATCATCTAGCTTGGCGTTTTCGTTAATCACCTGGCCCACCTCGGGCAACTTAGCGCCCTCGGCCACCACTACCACGCCGTAGTGCTTTCCGTGGTCGTAGTTGTACTTGAGCAGCGCGCAGACACTGTCGATGTCGATTTCCTTTTCGGGCACCAGAATCACGTGAGCGCCGCCGGCCACGCCGGAGGCATAGGCAATCCAGCCGGCATCGCGGCCCATCACCTCAACCACCACAACGCGGTTGTGCGAGTCGGCGGTAGTGTGAATTCGGTCAACGGCCTCTGTGGCGATCATCACAGCGGTGTCGAAGCCAAAGGTCTGGTCGGTGCCGCTGATGTCGTTATCGATGGTCTTGGGCACCCCCACGCTGGGCACACCGTGCTCATTCAGGTATAGATTCACGGATTGCGTGTCGTCGCCGCCCAAGGCAATCAGCGCATCAATCTTGTTGGCCTTCAGAACCTCCTGAACCTTCTCGATGCCGCCGGGAATCTTCTTCACGTTGGTGCGAGAAGAGTGCAGAATGGTGCCGCCCTTCAACTGGATTCCATCGGTGTTTTCCAGGGTCAGCGGAATAAAGCTGTTATCCAGCACTCCGCGCCAGCCGTTGAGAAAGCCAATAAACTCATCGCCATAGTGGTTGATGCCCTTGCGCACAACCGCGTAAATCACCGCATTCAGACCGGGGCAGTCGCCGCCGCCGGTTAACAAAGCAACTCGCATCGTTCATTCTCCTGATTGAAGACGCGGCTCATAAAGCCGGGCCGGAATAGTTCCCTGAGCAGTACGTCCGGTAAGGGAAACTTCAACGCCAACGACAGTCTTCTTCGTTGGGATGGTCCTTGCCCCTCTCGACGCCTTAATCAGTTTACCCTGTTGCTGTAAAGATAAATCGTGACCGGGCTCACGTTTCCGATCCCATTCCAAAATCGGCTTATCTTGTAACTAAATGCTCGGAGTGTTTCAATAGGGTATGCTCGGCTCCGGAGCGTTGTTTCTGCTGGCCTTCGCCAGCCTGGTCGTCGTGGTCCTGCTGGTCCTGCTGCAGCTTACGCGGCTGGGATACCTGGTGCGCGCCACCATCCCCGATCGCCCTCGGCGGCGCATGTTCATCGCCTCGGTCGCCTTCCTGGTGACCTTTATCGGCGTGCGGCTTCTGGTGCAGATGATTGTGCATGAGAACAATGAGGGGCCGTTCCAGTGGGTGATGGTGCATGGAAGGCACATACATCACCTGGTTTGGGGGATTCTGATTCTTCTGCTGGTCGGTTATGGCTGGCTGATGGACCTGGGGCGGTCCCATTCCCCGCTTTCCATCTTCTTCAGCCGCTTGATGGCCGTAAGCTATGGGGTGGGCGCGGCGCTGACCCTGGATGAGTTTGCGCTTTGGCTTAACCTGGAACCGGATGCCTACTGGTCGCGCTCCGGGCGGCTTTCTATCGATGCCATCATCCTCTTCGGCAGCCTGCTGGCGGTGAGCGCCTGGGGCGCGCCGTTCTTTCGCGGGCTGCATATCCTGTGGGACAAGCGCGCTCACTTTGGCAAGGAGTTGGAACGAGGCTTGACCTTCCCTATTCGCCGCGCGAGGTTGCTTCATCCTCATAAAGTGCGCCGATCAGGCTCGCGTATTTCTCCGTAATAACACGCCTCTTGAGCTTCATCGAGGGCGTCAGTTCTCCCGATTCCTGCGTCCACTCGTCGGCCACCACGTGGAAGCGCTTCAGGGTTTCAAAGTTGGCCAGACTAGCGTTCACTTTACGTACAATCTCAGCATAGAGCGCAACTACTCGGCTGTCAGCCACCAGTTCGGCACGATTTGTTGTTTCTATGCCGCGGTGATGCGCCCACTCCTCCAGAGCCACAAAATTGGGTGAAATAAACACTGAAACAAACTTGTGCTTGTCGCCCACCAGAGCGGCCTGAGCCACGAAAATGCTGTTCTTGAGCTTATTTTCAATCGGCTGAGGCGCCACCATCTTGCCGCCCGAGGTCTTCAGCAATTCCTTCTTCCTGTCGGTGATAAAGAGGAAACCATCGTTGTCGATGCGGGCAATGTCGCCAGTGCGGAACCAGCCATCAGAGTCGAAAGCCTCAGCGGTCATCTCCGGCTTTTGCCAGTAACCGGAGAAGACTGAAGGCCCGCGGACCAGCAATTCACCGTCTGAGCCAAGCTTCACTTCTACATTCGATACGCGCTTGCCTATGGAGCCTATGCGGTGGGTGATCGGCGTGTTGAGAGCAATCACCGGCGAGGTCTCGGTCAGCCCATAGCCCTCCCAGAGCGCAATTCCCACTGCGGCGAACCATTTTGCCGTATCGATGCCCAAGGGCGCTCCGCCGGGGACGAAGACCCTGACCCGTCCGCCGAAGGCCTCGCGCACCTTTGAGTAGGCCAGCTTGTCGGCCAGCCGCCATAACGGCGAAGAGGGCCGGCGGCCGTCGTAGACCGTATCCGCGTGACCAGCACCCACGCGTATCGCCCAGGCGAGCAGACGCTTCTTGACCGGCGAAAGTCCCGCGCGCCGCTCTATCTCCTGACGTATCTTTTCGAATACTCGCGGAACGCCTACAAAGACCGTGGGGCGAATCTGGCGCATGGCCTCGGGCAGCTTGTCAAACTTGGAGCAATAGGCCACCTGCACTCCGAACCCGTACATGATGTAGTCCAGAGCGCGCGCAGTGACGTGCGAAAGAGGCAGAAAGGAGATCAAAGCATCCGTGGAATCAAAGCTGAATTCCTCTGGTGCATAGTTCTGGTTGGCGGCAATGTTGCCGTGGGTAAGCACTACTCCCTTGGGCTCGCCTGTGGTTCCGGAGGTGTAAATCAGCGTGGCTATATCCTTTGGCTCGACGGTGCGCACCAGCGCGTCGAAGACCGGATCACGCTCTGCGCCGTGTTCATCTGCCCCAGCCATCACCTCGCTGAAGGCGATCGTCCCTTCGGGGGCTACAGCGGAATCCATCAGCAGAATGCGCTCCAGCGACGTCTGCCTGCGCACGGCGTTTAGCTTATCGAACTGCTGGCGAGTAGAGACTACGGCAATCCTGCAGCCTGCGTCAGCCACCAGTAAGGCGATCTGCTCACCTGTAAGCGTTGGGTAAATGGGCACATCCACCGCTCCAATGGCCAGCGCTGCGAAGTCGGTGACCGCCCATTCCCAGCGATTTTCGGCGATCAGGGCGATGCGATCGCCTTTTCTAGAGCCCCAGCTGAGGAACGCCTGGGCCAGTGCTCGCACACGCTGGTAGATCTGATCCGAGGATATGGGTTGCCACAGGCCAAATTCGTCCTGCCAAAGGATGGCTCGGGAATTAGCGGCCGCGGCAACACGGCAAAAGAGGTCATTGATAGTGGAAATCGCAGGTTTTTGGTTCGTTTTGGTCAACTGTGTCACGCGTTATGCCTCTGCCACGAATTACTACAGAAGTGTAACAGCGCGGATGAGGCGCAGTCCTCTAAAAACATAATTTTAGCCCCGGTTTTCCACCGTACGTGAACCCGACTTGCATACTTATGCATTATTGATGTATATTTATACGGGTAGGGTTGTCCAATCTTTATTACCCCCTCGTTTTTCCGGGAGAGGTTCTTCTTGAAGACTCTGCGTCACAATGCTATTCGTGAACTGGTGGCTGATGGACAGGTAGCCAATCAGGACGAGCTTCGGCGCAAGCTGCGCCGCCGCGGCTTTGCGGTGACCCAGGCCACGCTCTCGCGCGATATTCATGAATTGCGTCTCCTCAAAGGCCCCGGTGGCTACACATTTTCGAATGGCGCCGGCACTGCTGCAATCGAGGAAAACAGCGCACCTTCGCTGGAGGAGATGATGGAGGACTTCGGGCTGCGCGTGCGCAGGGCGATGAACCAAGTGGTGGTGGGCACGACGGCAGGAGGCGCACAGCCTCTGGCCATGGCCCTGGACCATGCCAGTTGGAGCGATATTGTAGGCACTGTGGCGGGCGATGATACGGTGCTGATTATCTGTTCTGACCATCGCCGCGCAGGCGATGTGGAATCCCGATTGAAGGCGATGCTGGAATCATGACCAAAGCGATACAAACCGCTGTAGTGGGAGTTACCGGGTACGCAGGCGCTGAACTGGCCAGGCTGCTGCTGAGGCATCCACGTCTCCAAGACGCGCCACCGGTATTTGCAGGGCGCGTGGACGAAAAGGATGCGGCGCGGGGCGGTGTTCCGCTGAACGAGATTCACCCGCAACTGGCCGATTCCACCGGCAGCGGCGACCTCAGGCTGGAACCTTTTTCGTGGAAGTTGCTGGCCAACCGAGGCGTTGAGATTTTGTTTCTCGCCACACCCCACGAGCAGTCGCGAGAATGGGTTCCAGAGGCGCTCAAGCGCGGTTTGCGCGTCATCGACCTGAGCGCCGCATGGCGGCTGAATGAAGCGGCCAACCGTGCCGTCTATGCCTTCGAGGACGAAGGTTCCGCGCTTGCCTCAGCCACGCAAGCACAGGCTGTCTATGGCATGCCCGAGCTAAATCGCGCTCAGATTGCCGGCGCGCATCTGATTGCCAACCCCGGCTGCTATGCAACCTCCATTATCCTTCCCCTGCGGCCGCTCGTTGCCGCCGGGCTGGTTGACCTGCATCGCGGTATCGTCGCCGATGCCAAAAGCGGCGTAAGCGGCGCGGGCAAAGCTCCCTCCGCCACAACGCACTTCATGTACGCGGCTGACAACCTCTCCGCATATAGCGTTTTTACTCATCGCCACACCGGGGAGTTGCTGGAGCAGATCGGCATTGACGCGAATGAAATCATTTTTACGCCACACTTGCTGCCTATTCCACGCGGAATTCTCGCCACAATTTACGTGCATTTCCGCGAACCGCAAACAAGGGACAGAATCTTGCAGGTTTATAAGGATTTTTTTGCCGGTAGTCCGATGATCCGGCTCTACGACAAATCATTGCCGCAGATTCAATACTCTGTCCGCACCAACTATGCGGACATCGGCTTCCAACTCGCGGCTGACGGACGTCGAGCGGTCATTGTCAGTTGCCTGGACAACTTGCTAAAGGGCGCATCCGGTCAGGCCGTGCAAAATATGAATGTCATGCTCGGCTGGCCTGAGGCCGAAGGTCTTGAATGAAAATCGCCGCGGAAGGTATCGAATGAAACTCGCCGTGGGGGGCTTTGAATGAAGTATATCGTCAAATTGGGTGGCGCTGGCCTGGAAGTTCCTTCGCTTCTGGAGGGCTGTCTACGCGCGATTGCTGAACTGGTGCGGGATGGCCATCAGGTTGCCGTTGTCCACGGTGGCGGCAAGCAGTTGACCAGTATGTTGAAAGCTCTGGGCAAGCAGAGCGAGTTTATCGACGGCCTGCGCGTCACCGACGCAGAAACTCGCGATGTGGCGTTGATGGTTCTGGCCGGAAAAGTGAACAAGCAGCTTGTAGCCAGCCTTGGCGCGTTGGGCGTCCCTGCCATGGGATTGTGCGGTGGCGACGGACTGATCTTTCGCGCCCGCAAGAAACTCACCACCCCTGACCTTGGCTTTGTGGGAGAGATTGCCTCCAGCGATCCGCGCTGGCTCGACGCCATCTGGCAGTTGAACGGCGTTCCGGTGCTCTCCTCCATTTCGCTCGGTTTCGACGGCGAGTATTACAACGTCAATGCCGACGAGGTGGCCGCGGCCTGCGCCATCGCCTGCCGCGCCGATGCTCTGGTCTTCATGACTGACGTGCCCGGCGTCAAGGGCGCGAATGGCGCTGTGCTCCGATGGCTCTCCATCGACCAGATCGCCGAGATGGCCAAGAGCTCAGTCATCTCAGGCGGCATGTTGCCCAAGCTGAGCGCCTGCCGCGAGGCTCTTTTAAACGGCGTTAAGCGCGTAAGAATTCTGCCTGCTGAAGCTGCCAGTTCCCTTCCCGACCTGTGCAGCTCACGCGTAGCCCACGGCACCGAAGTCATGGTGGCCTAGCGATTTGCAGGACAAATGGACAGCGGTCCGCAGGACAATCAGACTAGGAGAGATGAAATTGGAAAAACTGACCAGGCTCGAACAGATTCAAGCCGCCGAAGCACGGCTGCTGCTTTCCACATATGACCGCAACCCCATCCTCTTCGTTCGCGGCGAGGGTGTTTACCTCATCGACGAAAAGGGCGATCGCTATCTCGACCTGTTGAGCGGCATCGGTGTCAACGCGCTGGGCTACGCCCATCCTGCCATCACAGAAGCTATTTCGAAACAAAGCCGCGCCCTCATCCACACTTCGAATCTGTTTTTCCACGAGGGCCAGGCGGAGCTGGCGCAGCGGCTTACCGAGCGTACCGGACTGGATCGCGCATTCTTTGCCAACACCGGCACCGAAGCCTGGGAGGGCGCGCTCAAACTTGCCCGTGCTCATGCCGGCCTTTTGCGCAGCGAGGGCAAGCAAATCGGCACAAGATTTATCGCCCTTGAGCAGAGCTTTCACGGCCGCACCTTCGGCTCCGTCTCGACTACGCACAAAGCCAAATACCGCGAGCCATTTGGTCCCGTCGTTCCCGGCGTCGATTTTGTAAAGTTCAACGACGTCGCTGACCTGCGCGCCAAATTTTCCGATGAAGTCTGCGCCATCCTTGTCGAACCCATCCAGGGCGAAGGCGGCATACGCCCGCTCACGCAGGAGTTCTTCAGCGAGGCACGCGCGCTGGCCAACTCCACCGGAGCCTTTCTGATTGCTGATGAGATTCAATCCGGCATGGGCCGCACCGGCAAGTGGTGCGCTTATCAGCATTACGGCATTCTGCCTGACGTAACCACGCTGGCCAAGCCTCTTGCCGGCGGCATACCCCTGGGAGCGGTCGTCTGCACAGAAGAGGCTGCGCGCGCCATACACGCCGGCATGCACGGCACCACATTTGGCGGAGGCCCGCTGGCCTGTGCTGTGGCTATCGCCGTCATCGACACCATCGAAAAAGAAAACCTGCTGGCTCATGTAACCGATATCGGCAACTATTTCCTCGCACAACTGCACGCCCTGGCCTTGCGCCACAAATCTATCATTGATGTGCGCGGCCGCGGACTGATGATTGCAGCCGAGGTCGACTCCGCCGACCTGGCCAAGCTGGCTGTTGCCGAGATGCTCAAGCGGCGCATCGTCATCAACTGCACCAGCGATACGGTCCTGCGCTTTTTGCCGCCCTATATTCTTGAACGCGCCCACGTCAATATCGCCATACGCGCGCTGGACGAAATCTTCACCGAACATGCCGCACACGCGGCAGTGTCAACCGCAGCTGACTCCACAGGAGGACAAACACATGGCTAGTAAAGCAGTCATTGAACCCCTGGCCCCCGCCGTTTCCATCGATAGGGACCCCGACATTCTTGCCGCAGCCGAGCGGCTGGCCGGCGAGGATCTGTGCTCCATCGCCGATCTCTCCAGTGCCGAGGTGCGCGCCATTCTCAAGCTGGGCCACGACGTAAAGCGTGATCCCCGCAAGTATCGCCATGCCCTGGAAGCCAAGCAGATGGTGCTGATGTTCGAGAAAGTCAGCCTGCGTACGCGCCTCAGCTTCGAGGCCGGCATCAACACCATGGGCGGCAACGCCATCTTCGTCGACCATACAAGTTCTCCGCTCGGCGAGCGCGAGTCTATCGCCGATGTGTCGCGCAACGTGGAGCGCTGGGTCGATGTAATCGTGCTGCGAACCTACGCGCACGACACCATCACAGAAATGGCCGCCCATTCGAAGGTGCCGGTTATCAATGCGCTCTCCGACTTCGAGCATCCCTGCCAAGCCTTGGGCGACTTCATGACCCTCGATGAGCACTTCGGTTCCGCGGCCGGACTGAATTTTACTTATGTGGGCGACGGCAACAACGTCTGCCACTCGCTGATGCTGACCGGCGCGCAACTGGGGACAAATGTGACGGTAGCTACGCCACGCGGCTACTCGCCGGACATCGAGATCGTAACCAAGGCACGGGAGATTGCCCAGGCCAACGGATGCGAGCTGCGCCTGCTGCAAGACCCGCAAGCTGCTGCCGAAGGCGCGGACGCCATCTACACCGACGTTTGCGTGAGCATGGGCTTCGAGCACGAGTCCACCAAGCGCGAGCCCATCTTCCGGCCATTCCAGGTGAACGAGGCGCTGATGGCGAAGGCAGCGCCGCGCGCCGTCTTTATGCATTGCCTGCCCGCGCGCCGCAACGCCGAAGTTACCGACCAAGTTATTGACGGCCCGCAGTCCATCGTCTTCGACCAGGCCGAGAACCGCCTGCACGCGCAAAAAGCCCTGCTGCTGTTGCTGCTCGGTGGGCTGGCTAACACAGCGAGTTTTCAATAGTCAGAGATCAGTATGGAGGCATAAGGAGTGGCACGATGGTGAAATCGAATCAGGGTATAACGGCACCGAGGTTGAAGCAAATCCGCATCAACAAAGCCGAGTTTGACAAATTCAGAGAGCTTCAGAAGAAGAAGCGTGGCGATTGCCATGCTGCATTCAGTACAAACCTATCGGAGATTCCTTGGCCGTTTGTGACATTCGGATTGACACCGGAACGTCTTAGGGATGAACTTCGAAAGGTATCACCATTACTCGACCAAATTGTTGGCATTTTTATCGAGATACGTCCAACTGGTGGAAGGTTCTTAATTGATGACAAGGGTGTTTATTGGAAGGACGACGAGAAGATTGAACATAGATTCGTCGAATGGTTGCACGATGAACCTCTTCGGACGCCAATCCGGCCACTGACCCTTCCGGAGCGGCTGAGGGAACGTGAAATTATGAAGGAGCAAGAAAAGGCCGATGACCAGTGCGCACAATAACGATTGGTCATCAGCTTTCCAAGCGCAACTGTTTTCTAATCCTTGATCCCTGATCTCTGACCATTACGAAAGGTTCCAAGCATGTCCGTAATTCTCGAATCCATGCCTATCGGCCAGAAAGTCGGAATCGCCTTCTCTGGCGGACTCGACACCTCCGCCGCCCTGCACTGGATGAAGCAGAAGGGCGCCATCCCTTACGCCTATACAGCCAACCTCGGCCAGCCCGACGAAACCGACTACGACGTCATCCCGCGCGCGGCCCTCGAATACGGCGCTGAAAAAGCCCGCCTCATCGACTGCCGCGGCCCTCTGGTTCGCGAAGGTATCGCCGCACTGCAATCGGGCGCCTTCCACATTACGACGGCTGGAGTTCCTTACTTCAACACCACCCCCATCGGTCGTGCGGTCACGGGCACCATGCTTGTCGCCGCCATGAAGGAGGACGATGTCCATATCTGGGGCGACGGCTCCACCTTCAAGGGCAACGACATCGAGCGCTTCTATCGCTACGGACTGCTCGTCAATCCCGGCCTTCAGGTCTACAAGCCCTGGCTTGATGCCGCGTTCATCGACGAATTAGGCGGCCGTGCCGAGATGTCTGCCTTCATGCAGCGCTCCGGCTTCGCATACAAAATGTCGGCGGAAAAGGCCTACTCCACCGACTCCAACCTGCTTGGCGCAACCCATGAAGCCAAAGACCTGGAGCATCTTTCTTCGTCCGTCAAGATCGTCGTCCCCATCATGGGCGCGGCCTTCTGGCGTGATGATGTCGAGATCCGGCAAGAAGAGGTCGCCATTCGCTTCGAAGAGGGCTCGCCCGTCGCCCTTAATGGCCGCGCGTTCAGCGACCCCGTCGAACTTCTTCTCGAAGCTAACCGCATCGGTGGACGGCACGGGCTGGGCATGTCCGACCAGATCGAGAATAGAATTATCGAGGCCAAAAGCCGCGGCATATACGAGGCCCCAGGCCTCGCCCTGCTTTTCATCGCTTACGAGCGCCTCATCACCGGCATTCACAATGAGGACACCATCGAACAGTACCGCGACAATGGCCGCAAGCTCGGTCGCTTGCTCTACCAGGGCCGTTGGTTCGACTCCCAAGCGATCATGCTCCGCGAATCCGCCCAGCGCTGGGTCGCCAAGCCCATCACCGGCGAGGTCACACTCGAGTTGCGCCGCGGCAACGACTACTCTATCCTCAACACCGAGTCGCCCAATCTCACCTTCCATCCCGAGCGCCTCAGCATGGAGAAGACAGAATCCGCCTTCTCCCCGCGCGACCGCATCGGACAACTCACCATGCGCAACCTCGACATCACCGACTCTCGTGCCAAGCTCCTTACCTACGCCGCCAGCGGCCTTCTCACCCTCAGCAAAGGATGTGAAATGCCCCAGCTCAACAGTGGCCCTAAAAAGGAAGAAGGTAAGGAGTAGTCTGAGGTACGATTAAATCAATGTCCAACGAACAACAATCCGGGAAGATGTGGTCCGGCCGTTTTCGCGAGCCGCTGGATGCGGAGTTCGAATCCTGGCAGCGGTCCATTACTTTTGACTGGCGGCTTCTCCCTCAGGAGATCGCCGCCAGCAAGGCGCACGCGTCCGTTCTCCTCGCCGCCAATATTCTTACAAAAGAAGAAACAACGGAGTTGCGCGTGGCGCTCGATGCAATTGCCGCCGAGCATGCATCGGAGGCAGGCAAAACGCTGGTACGCGATCACCCCACCGCCGAAGACATCCATCATTTTGTTGAACTGAAGCTTGTTGAGCGAGTCGGCTCGCTGGGCCTTAAGCTGCACACAGGGCGCAGCCGTAATGAGCAGATCGCCACCGATCTTCGCCTTTATGTGCGCCAGCAGATTGCGCTCACTCTTGATGCGCTCATCGCCTGGGCCAAAGCGCTTGTAGATCAGGCCCGCGCTGCCGGCGATTCGGTAATGCCCAGCTACACTCACTTGCAACGCGCCGAGCCGGTGTTGGTTGCGCATTGGCTGCTTGCTTATGTTGAGATGATTTTGCGTGATGCGACACGTCTGCATGATTGCTCCACGCGGCTCAACTTCGGTCCTTTGGGCTCCGGCGCGATAGCAGGCGCAACGCTTTCGCTTGACCGCACCATCGCCGCGCGCGAGTTAGGATTCACCGCGCCCACTGCCAACTCCATTGACGCAACCAGTGACCGTGATTTTATTTTGGAATATTTGCAAGCTCTTACCCTTGTCGGCCTGCATTTGAGCCGCCTTGCCGAGGAGATTACGCTTTTTGCAACAGCCGAGTTCGGATTCGTGACACTTCCCGAGGCTTTTTCGACCGGCTCCAGCGCCATGCCGCAGAAAAAGAATCCAGACCTCACCGAGTTGATCCGCGCCAAGGTCGGGCGCATCCACGGCGCCGCTGAAGCAGTCACACTACAGCTGAAAGGCCTTCCTTTGGCCTACAACAAGGATTTGCAGGAAACTCAGGAGCAGTTATTTTCCGCCGAGTTTGTATTGCAAATGCTTCAGCTCGTGGCGCGCTTTACCGCCGTACTTCACTTTAATCGCGAACGCATGAAAGAAGCTGCGCAATCGGGCTGCCTGAATGCCATGGCTGCCGCCACTTATCTCGTCCATAAGGGAGTTCCCTTCCGCACTGCCCATGAGATAATTGGCAATGCCGTACGCTTGGCCATAGACAAAGGTGTCGAGCTCGACGCCCTCACTCTCGACGAACTCCGTCAATTTGGCAAAGAATTCGAGGAGGATTTCTACGCAGCTATCACGCTAACTGCCACGCTCGACTGTCACAACGTAATGGGAGGAACCGCGCGTGAGCGCGTTACAGAAGCCCTTGCCGCCGCATCAAAACAGATCGACGCCTTTGCGCAGGAGGCCGCTCATGCTGATTCGTAAGGCCCTACTCACGGACGCGCCCAACGTATGCGATCTGGTCAACACGCTTGTGCCCGACGGCACGCTGATCCACCGCTCCTTCGCCGAGGTCTGCGAAAACATCCGCGACTTCACCGTCGCCTTGTCTGATGGCGGCGTCTTTCTGGGCTGTGGAGCGCTTCATTTTTACGGTCCGCATCTGTGCGAGGTTCGCTCCATCGCGGTGATGCCGGCGGCCAAGAGCCAGGGAGCGGGCAGCCGCATCCTATCCGCGCTTATCGCTGAGGCCGAGGAGCATGGCATCCAATCCATCTGTCTGTTTACCCGCATCCCCGATTATTTTTTTAAATTTGGCTTCCGCACCGTTGAAGACAAGACCGAGTTGCCCGACAAGATCTTCAAGGACTGCCAGAGTTGTCCGCGGCTGAATCGCTGCGACGAGGTCGCCATGGTTCGCGGTCGTATCCCCCGTGTCTCCATCCTCGGTCCGCGCGAAGAAGCAGAGCAGTTAGTGCGCATCTCCGGATAACTGCGGCTGACTATAGCGAAATCAGAGTTGCTGTACCCCGAAAGCAACGCAGCCAAGTGGCTTTTTCCTCAAGAAAAAGCCACCCTAAACACACTAATAAAGGAGCACATTTACTCTGGTTTCGCTCTCAGCATCGCCGCCGCCACCGCAACCTGGCCATAACTCAGCCCGCCATCTCCGGGGCTGACATTCCGATGCTGAAAGACTGCAAACCCCTCTGTCTCTAACCTCACCCGCAGCAGCCGCGCCAATCTCCGGTTATGCATGCACCCGCCGCTCAACGCAACCTGATTCACTCCGGTTGCACTCCGCTCCAATACAGCCGCTCTGACAAATCCCTCAGCCACTCCGACATGAAAGCGCGCCGCAATCCGTGCCTTGCTCGTCCTAGTACGCAAATCTGCGAGTAACTCGTGCCACAATGAAGCTGCGCTCATACGCATCGGCACTCGTGCGGCCCAATCCCCTCCAGTAAACTCCAACGCATAACCGGTCACGTCGTCCGGCTCGTCTACAGCGAGTCCTTCCAGCTCAATTGCCGCCTGCGCCTCGTAATCCACCACGCGCCGTCCCAGCACAATAGCGGCCACTGCGTCGAAGAGCCGTCCAAGGCTTGAAGTAAGCGGAACATTCACGCCTCGTTCCATCATCCGCACCAGCACGTGCGCCTCATTCTGTGTCGCACCTACGAGCCTCAACAACTCTTCAGACTCCACATCGAATCCAGCTGCACGTAGGGCTCCCAGCGCCATGCGCCACGGCTCCCTGATTGCGGCCTCGCCTCCGGGCATGGGCACGTATTCCAGATGCGCAAACCTCTCAAATCCTTCGAGGCTCGCCAGCAGCACTTCCCCTCCCCAAATCTTTCCATCGCTTCCGTAGCCCGTGCCGTCCAGGACCAGACCAATCACCTTGCCCGTAAGTCTGTGCTCGGCCATGCACCCGGCTACGTGCGCATGATGATGCTGCACCGCAATGGTTTGCAGTCCGCGCTCCTTCGCCCACTCATGTGCCCATGCCGTCGACAGATAGCCCGGATGCAAATCATGCACCACGGTCTTCGGCTCAATCTCAAAGGTCCGCATCAGGTGATCGAGCGACTCACGGAAAAACTCCAGCCCCTTCAGATTTTCCAGATCGCCCAGGTGCTGGCTCTGGTAGGCAAACCGCCCACGCGCCAGGGCAAAGACATTCTTCAAGTGGCCTCCGACAGCCAGAAGCGGCGGCACATCGAAGGGCAACGCCACACCCATCGGCACATATCCGCGCGCTCGACGCACCAGTTGTGGCGCTCCATCCACCACTACAGCTACCGAGTCATCGCATCGTTGCAAAATCTCGCGATCGTGCATCAAAAAAGCATCGGCAATTCCACCCAACCGCGCTCTCGCCTCTTCGTTGTCAATGGCAATCGGCTCCTCGCTCAGGTTCGCAGAGGTCATAACCAGCGCGCGCACGCGAGCGTCGGCAAAAAGCAGATGCTGCAGCGGCGCATATGGCAGGTAAACGCCCAGCCAGGGAATCCCCGGCGCTACTCCCTCCGCTATGTCACAGCCGTTGCGCCGGCGCGCCAACACAATCGGCCGGGCGGACGTCAATAGCAACTCTTCTTCTTCCGCTGTCAGTACGCACACCTGTCGTGCAGCCTTCAGATCTCGCACCATCACAGCAAGCGGCTTCCCGTAGCGGCGCTTGCGCTCGCGCAGCCGCATCACCGCATCCTGATTAGTTGCATCCACGCTCAGATGAAATCCGCCGATGCCTTTGATGGCCATGATGTCGCCGACTAAAAGATAGTCAATACATGCGGCCACGGCATCGTCAGCGGGAATCTCCACTCCATCAACTCTCGTTATCCATACCCGCGGCCCGCACTTCCAACACGCATTGGGCTGTGCGTGGAAGCGTCGATTCAGCGGATCATCGTACTCCTGCTGGCAGGCCTCGCACATCGGGAACTTCGCCATCGAGGTTTGCGGTCGGTCGTATGGAATCCGCCGCGTAATGGTGAAGCGCGGCCCGCAGTTGGTGCAATTCAAAAACGGATAGCGATAGCGACGGTCATTGGGATCCATCAATTCGCGCAGGCAATCCGGGCAGGTGGCCGCATCCGCTGGAATTCCAGTGCTCACCCGTCCCAGCACCTCGCTGGCAACGATTTTGAATCCAGAATCCCCTGCCAGTGCCACCTCGCTCACTGTAACCGCGTCGATGCGCGCCAAAGCCGGCGTCTGTGAGCGCAGCCGGTCGAGAAATGCCTCTACTCTCTCCTCCGGCCCCTCGATCTCGATGGTTACCCCATCGGTATCGTTGCCGACAAATCCTGCCAGACCCTCCTCCAGGGCCAGACGGTAGACAAACGGACGAAACCCTACCCCCTGCACCACGCCGCGCACCATCACGCTCCGCCTCTTCAACGCACCGTGCGGTTCTCGTTTTGGATGGGTTTCTTCAGCCATAGCTATATCTCACGCCGCAATCCAGCATAGCGCATCATCGCCTATCTGCCCCAACCTGCTCAATCCCTAATGCAGGCGTTTGCTTCCTGTTGATGACCGATACTCCTGAACCGTCTAAACTGTCTTATTAGATGAGCGGGATTATGAGGAGTTTCAGCAGAATGTATGGCATGCGGCCGGGTACGGCTCAAGCCCTGGTCACTGCCTGTTTTTTGGCCGCGCTTACAACAACTACCGTTCGCGCTCAGCAGCCCGATGCTGCCGCGGTGATTCATGGCATTGACGCGTCGGTTCAAGCCAGGTTTGATAGCATCGCGGAATTCACCGTAACCGAGCACTATGCCGTCTACCGGGGAAAAGACGCGGCCAAGCCGATGGCGGAGATGACCGTCAAGACCCTCTACAAGAGAGATGAAGGCAAGAGTTATACCATCCTCTCGCAATCCGGTCCGGATATCGTGAAGAAGATGGCCTTCAGTTCGCTGCTGGACAATGAGAAACACATCAACGATCCGGCCACCCGTGAGGCGTCATGGTTTATCTCGGCAAATTACGAGATGAAACTCAGGCCCGGAGGTCCACAAATGCTGGATGGTCGGGAATGCTTCGTTCTGGACATCACCCCCAAACACAAAGCTCCCAATCTCATTGTGGGTACCATGTGGGTAGATGCCAAAGACGAATCCCTTGTTAAAATTCAGGGCATGGCGTCCAAGAGCCCGTCTATCTGGGCGGGTCCCACGCAGATGATGCGCCAGTACGTCAACATAAACGGCTACGCCATGGCTACCCATGCACGAGCCGAATCCAGCAGCTTTCTGTTTGGCCAGACTGTCGTCACCATCGATTATTCTGATTACCACATCCAATTGCGCTCGGCAAAGTAACAATACCAGGCGAGTTTCCAGCATGATTCCGCTGCGTATGCGTTATAATGAATTTCGTGATACCGCTTTTTGGCGACTGGAAACTCGATGCCGCGCTCGGCTCCTGCCTGCTGCTGGGGCTGCGCCACGGCTTCGACTACGATCATCTGGCAGCCATCAGCGACATCACCGCCGTGCAGCGCAACTGGCGTAGCGGCCTGCGCCTGGGCATGACCTACGCCCTGGGCCACGCCTTCACGGTAGCCGTGCTGGGCATCGCTGTGTTGGAGATGCACCTGGGACTGCCCGAGGGCCTGGACCACTGGGCGGAGCGGCTGATCGGCCTCACTCTCATCGTTCTCGGCATCGGAGTGGTGGCGGGAATTCTCCGCAAGGATGCGCATGGCCACTCCCACAGCCGCGTCGAGAGCCGCCTGGCCATCGCCATCAACGGAGTTCTCTGGATGGGGTGGAAACTTCGCCGCACCTGGAACCCTAACGCGCCTCAACCCGATCGTTTTCAATGGCTGTACACCGGCAAGTCTGTCTTTGTCATCGGCATCCTGCACGGCATAGGCGCTGAAACCCCCAGTCAATTGGCCCTGTTCTTCCTCACTGCCAACCTGGGCGGAACCTCGCGCGGCATAATGGGCCTGGCAGCCTTTGCCGCGGGCATGGTGGCTATGAATGCCCTTATGACCGCCACCATGGGTGGTGCCTTCAACGCCAGCGGCCACCATCATCCCCGCCTCTACCACGCCATCGCCTGGACCGGCGCCGCCTACAGCTTCATCATCGGCATCATCTTCCTCTTCGGAATCTCCGACCGCCTGCCGTCGCTCGGCTAGCGAACGACCCACTGCTCTGCAAATTCGCTCTCTTTCAGTCGCAAAAGACCATCTCCCTGCGTCTCCTTCAGCCTTGCATATGGCAACAATGGCTTACGACCATCGTCCCTCCATTTTTTCCCAATCCAGAACTCGTACTTCTCGCATATGGGGCAGATAACGGTTACAACTCCAAGTGACCGTGGTCACGAAGAAAAACAGGTGCGAGGGCATATAAAAAATACAGACATGGAACCTGGCGCGTCGGTGCATTCGCTGTGCGTTTTCTTCCGTGTTCAGGAGGATTCTTGCCCGCATTTACCCCCCCACCGCTGCCCAGCAGCGATAACCGATGGAAGATTGTCAACGGCACCATGCGCAAGAATGGCTTTTCTCGTCATGCGCTGATTGAAACGCTGCACACCGTACAGTCTGCCTTCGGCTATCTCGACGACGATTCGATTCGTTTTGTGGCCCTTTCTCTGCGCGTGCCGCTGAGCCAGGCCTACGGCGTGGTGACCTTTTATCACTATTTCAGCCTCAAGCCGCCCGGCAAGCACACTGCAACCGTTTGCGCCGGCACGGCCTGTTACATCAAGGGTTCCGACAAACTGATGGTAGCCGCCGAAAAGCGCCTGGGGGTCTCCCGCGGACAGACAACTCGCGACGGCCAAATCAGCCTGATGACCGCCCGTTGCGTGGGTGCCTGCAGCCGCGCGCCTGTGGTCTTGTGCGATGGCGAGGTGGTGGGCGAGATGACCTCAGAGCAGATGCTCGAGCAATTGGAAAGGTGGGCAGTGGAATGACACTTGAAGAGCTCGAGCAGGTTGCCAAAAGCGTCTGCCAGGAAAACGATAAATACGATTTTGAAGTAAATGTCTGCATGGATCTGGCCTGCGTAAGCCAGGGTTCAGACCGTCTGCGTGAGGCGCTGGAGAAAGCCGCCGCCACAACCGGCAAGAATGTGCTCATCCGCCGCACCGGATGCATGGGACCATGCTCTTCCGGGCCTCTGGTTCGCGTTGACCCTGATGAGACCCTCTACCGCCATGTAAATGCCGGTCATGCCGAGGCGATAGTGAAGAGCCTGGGTGGCAAACCTGTGCCTGCGTTGCAGTGCGATCTGAACGAGCACTTCGAAAAACAGGTGCGGGTGGTGCTGGAGAATGCCGGCTACATCGATCCGGAAAAAATCGACGATTACATCGCGCGCGATGGTTACAAGGCTCTGCTGACAGCGCTTACTGAGATGACGCCCAATGGCGTGATTCACCGCATCACTGAAAGCGGCCTCCGCGGGCGCGGTGGCGGCGGCTATCCCACGGGATTGAAGTGGGGAACCGTGGCCAAGGCATCGGGCGAGCTGAAGTACGTGGTCTGCAACGGTGACGAGGGCGATCCCGGCGCATTCATGGATCGCAGCGTGATGGAAGGCGACCCGCATCGAGTCATTGAGGGCATGGCCATCGCCGCCTACGCCGTTGGCGCCAGCAAGGGCTTCATTTACGTCCGTGCCGAGTACCCCGTTGCCGTCTCCCGTCTGACCACGGCCATCCGTGAAGCTCGCCGTCGCGGCCTGCTGGGCAACGACATCTGCAACACTCCTTTCAACTTCGATGTTGAAATCCGCCTCGGCGCCGGAGCCTTTGTCTGCGGTGAGGAGACAGCACTTCTGGCCTCCATCGAGGGCAAGCGTGGCACTCCCAGGCCGCGGCCGCCCTACCCGGCGGTCAGCGGCTTGTGGGGCAAGCCTACGCTCATCAATAACGTCGAAACCTTCGCCAACATCGCGCCCATCGTTCGCAACGGCGGCAAGTGGTTTGCCAACATGGGTTCGGAGAGAAGCAAGGGCACCAAGGTCTTCGCCCTCACCGGCAAGATAAGGAACACCGGCTTGGTGGAAGTGCCCATGGGCATCAAGCTGCGCGAGATTATTGAGGTCATCGGCGGCGGTGTGCCTGCCGGTCGCATCTTCAAAGCGGTGCAAACCGGCGGTCCTTCTGGCGGATGCATCCCTGCTGAGATGCTCGACCTCGGTGTCAGCTACGACGCCCTCATGGCGGTCGGATCCATCATGGGTTCCGGCGGCATGATCGTCATGGACGACACCTCCTGCATGGTCAACGTAGCGCGCTTCTTCGTCGAGTTCTGCATGACCGAATCCTGCGGCAAGTGCATTCCTTGCCGCGCGGGAACGGCGCAGATGTACACCCTGCTCAGCCGCATCTGCTCTGGCGTAGGAACCATGGAAGACCTGGACCTGCTGGTAAGCCTTTGCGAAACCATCAAGGAAACCAGCCTCTGCGGCCTGGGCCAGACGGCGCCCAATCCCGTGCTCAGCACGCTTAAGTACTTCCGCAACGAGTACATCGAACACATCGAGCATAAGCGTTGTCCGGCCGGCGTCTGCAATATGGAAGCGCCTGCGTCCGTTGCCGTTGCGAAGGAGGTGTTGGCATGAGCGAAAGCATGGGCGTCAAAACTCTCACCATCGACGGCCAGGAAGTCAGCGCGCGCTCCGGCCAGACCATCCTTGAAGTAGCGCGGGAAAACGACATCAACATTCCCACCCTCTGCCATATGGACGGCCTGGGCCCGGTCGGCGCCTGCCGCCTCTGCCTGGTAGAGACGAAGGGCAGCAACAAACTATTGCCCGCCTGTGTGGCCCACATCCACGAAGGCATGGATGTCTCCACCGACACGGAGCGGCTCCGCAAACACCGCCGCGTCATTCTTGAGTTGCTGTTCGCCGAGCGCAATCACATCTGCTCTGTATGCGTCTCCAACGGCCACTGTGAGTTGCAGGCGCTGGCCCAGAGCCAGGGCCTGACCCACATCAGCCTGCCCTATCGCAACCCCGCGCTGTTTGTGGATGCTTCTCACGAACGCTTCACCGTCGACCACAACCGCTGCATCCTGTGCACCCGCTGTGTGCGTGTCTGCGCCGAGATTGAAGGCGCGCACATCTGGGATGTGATGGGCCGTGGCATCGATTCCATCGTCATCACCGATCTCCATCAAGAGTGGGGAAGCTCCGCTTGCACTCGCTGCGGCAAGTGCGTGCAGTGCTGTCCCACAGGAGCACTCTTCGACAAGAGCAAGATTGGCTCCGAACATCCCAAGTATCCGGATTTTCTGCCTTACCTGAACCTTATGAGGGAAGCGCGATGAGCAAACTAAAAGTGGCAACTGTGTGGCTGGACGGATGTTCCGGCTGTCATATGTCGTTCCTCGACATGGATGAAAAGATTCTCGAGCTGGCTAAGCTGATCGATGTGGTCTACAGCCCTCTCGTGGACGCCAAGGACTTCCCCGACGAGGTGGACATCGCTTTAGTCGAAGGAGCCGTAGGCTCGGTGGACGACGAAATCAAAATCAAGAAGGTTCGCGCCCACACTAAGACGCTGATCGCCATGGGCGATTGCGCCGTGGCCGGCAATGTGCCCTCCATGCGTAATCCCATCGGGCCGGATGCGATTCTAAACCGGGCGTACATCGAAAACGCCAGCGCACAGCAGCAGATTCCCTGCGTTGTGGTGCCCAAGCTGCTCAAAATTGTGCGCCCCATTCACGAGGTTGTAGCAGTAGACGTTTTTCTGCCCGGCTGCCCGCCCTCGGCTGATACTTTTCACGCAGCGCTGACCGCGCTGATAACCGGTGCGCCGCTGGATATTTCAGCCCTCACTCGCTTTGGAGCCTGAAGCAGCGCCGGTCTCCAGACCGGCTGTTGTGCGGGTGTCCGCGCCCGCGCTTGTTGAAGAAATTTGGAGCTTTCTATGACCCAGACCATCACCATCGACCCCGTTACACGCCTTGAAGGCCACGGCAAGATCACCATCCAGCTCAACCCCCAGGGCGAGGTGGAGGACGCGCACTTTCATGTCACCCAGGTCCGCGGCTTTGAGAAGTTCTCCGAGGGCCGACCGTTTTACGAGATGCCCAGCCTGACGGCGCGCATCTGCGGCATCTGCCCGGTCTCTCACCTGCTAGCCTCCGCCAAAGCCTGCGAGGCCATCATGGCGGTCCGCATTCCGCATACCGCCGCGCAGCTGCGCCGCCTGTTGAATATGGCCCAGCTCGTCCAGTCACATGCCCTCAGCTTCTTCCATCTTTCGTCTCCTGATCTGCTGCTGGGCATGGAGTCCGACCCCAAGGCGCGCAACATCTTCGGTGTGGCCGCCGCTCGTCCCGACCTGGGCCTGGCCGGCATCGGATTGCGCCGCTTCGGCCAGCACATCATCGAGCTGCTAGGCACCAAGCGCATCCACACCGGTTGGGTGGTTCCCGGCGGCGTCACCGAGCCACTCGCCCCGGCACATCGCGACGAGATGCTCTCCATGATTCCCCAGGCATACGTCAACCTCAAGCTGGCGTTGACTGCCTACAAGCAAATTGCCGGCTCCTTTAAGCAGGAAATCAGTGTCTTCGCCAACTTCCCCTCCAACTATCTCGGCCTTATCAACGAAGATGAATCCATCGAGTTCACCGATGGCGCGCTGCGGCTCATCGATCCCAAGGGCGCTATCATCGAGGACGGCATCACCGCTCACCGCTTCACCGAGCAGTTCGGCGAAGCCGACGAAAACTATAGCTACACCAAGTTTGTCTACTACAAGCCGCTCGGTTATCCCCAGGGAAGCTATCGCGTGGGCCCGTTGGCGCGGCTCAACATCGTAAAGTCCATGGGAACGCCGCAAGCCGACAAAGAGCTTGCCGAGTTCAAGCAGTTGGCCGCGGGGCCGGTCGAAAGCTCCTTCTTCTATCACCACGCGCGGCTGGTCGAAGCTCTCTACGGCCTTGAGAGGATCGAGCAGATCCTCGCCGATCCACTTATCCTCGACAAGCATGTGCGCGCCACAGCCGGTGTAAATCGTCTCGAGGGAGCGGGCCAGATCGAAGCCCCGCGCGGCACGCTCAATCACCACTACAAGGTGGACGAGAACGGCAAAATGACCTGGGCCAGCCTCGTTGTCGCTACCGGACATAACAACAACGCCATGAACAAGGGCGTCCTTCAGTCGGCCAAAGCCTACGTCAAGGACGGCAAGTTCACCGAGGGAGCTCTCAACCGTATCGAGGCCGTGATTCGCACCTTCGATCCCTGCCTCAGTTGCTCTACCCACGCCTTCGGCCAGATGCCCTTGGTCCTCACGCTGGTCAACGCCGACGGCGAGGTTGTGGACCAGCTTGTTCGCTAAACTGAATCAATGAGTTCTACCCAAGCCCGATTCCTGATTCTCGCCTGCGGCAACACACTGCGCGGAGATGACGGCGTCGGGCTTTGGCTTGCCGAGTGGGCCGAGCAGCGCTTCTCCGGCCAACCCGGCGTGCGCATCATCGCCGATCATCAATGGACTCCGGAACTGGCTGAAGACGTTGCCCGCGCCCAATCCGTCCTGTTTATCGATTGCTCCCTCGGTTCCGAACCCGGCTCGCTCAAACTCACGCCCGTCGACCCAATCCCCGGCGGCCCGGAACTCAACACCCACCACCTCGGCGCAGCCGGACTGCTCGCTCTGGGCCGCGAGCTTTACCATTCCCTGCCCCGCGAGGCGCTGCAACTTACCATCGGCGCCGGTTCAACCGAGTTAGGCGAATCCTTCAGCCCCGCCGTGACCGCTGCGCTTCCTAAAGCCTGCAAGATGATCGAAGAGATTGTGATGCAATGGCTTCCCAAATCAGAATGATTTAGATCAATACCATGCAATCGGAAAACCATTCAACTCATTTACACTCAGGAGGCAGATTGCTCACTACATTACGTTGGAGCAGCTGGACAGCTGAAGAGCCATCCACTTTCAATTTTCTTCGTACGCCATCTCTAGTTACCAGAATATAGCCCACAATTCTCCATTCGTAGCCACGGTCGGCAGGATTTGTCTGCATCACAATTGCATTGGGATAAACGTATGAATATAGACCATCCAATTCCTTATTTGTGAGTCCAAGAACCTTCGCTGACTCATAATTCTCACCGTTCTTAATATTAAACACGAAAAACGACATCCCACTTTGATTAATCATATTCTGATCATTACCGGCCTGATAAAATACACAATTATTTCCTATCCAGTTAATCCCCTTATTCCATGTAAACGGACTCTTTGTATACGAGATATGCGACGGTAAATCGCTCAGATCTCGAAGAGATTTACCATCCTGCTCTGTTATAGCCATTGAGCCTTCGAAGTTAATGAGTATATTATTACCATCTGGACTCCACTTCGGATTATTGGCAAAATCAGGCCCCAGACCATCAATATTGCTCGTTGACTGAAGAACAGTTGCATGTAAGCTCTTCATGTCAAGGACAGCGAGTGGTCCAGACCCTTCAACAAGATCTCCCTCCGCCTGTGAATGAGCCACGAACAGGACACGAGAGCCATCCGGAGAGAACTGCGGATCAGAGTAGATTCCACTTTTTCCTGGCGCTGCATTGATGGAATTCTTTGGAATTTGTATCAGCTCCTTCGATTCCACCTTGTACAGATACATTTTTGCGCCGTATTTCCCCGGATGTGATGGAATCAAAATGAGGTTTTTTAGGTCCGGTGAGATCGAGAATTCTCCGATGTCAATCGGTGTCTTAATTGTCTTAATTGTCTCATCATTGATCGAAGCCAATACTACAGTGTCCCCGTTGCTATATGCGAGTGCTGGAAGGTGACTAGGATGTTGCCCCATTACCGTCGATATGAGAATCCCGAGAATAACGTAACTGATAATCCTGTTCATGTGTTTTAATTCCTGTTATTCTCTCATAACGCAGCCACAATCTATCGCAGGCGATAGGAGCTAAGCGTATTGACAGGGATGCCGCTCTTCCCAACGCCTGCAGCCTGATCGAAGAAACCGTCCTCCGCTTCCTCAATATCAAGTAACTCTCGCAACTACCTCAATGCATGTAACGGTGAATCTCTAGCACATAGGCATACTTGCCCGGAAGTTGTTCAGGCAACCGGACCTGCAGCTTGTTTTCGCTTGCCGCCGTGGTTTTCAACTGCTTCAGCCGTCCTCTCGTGCCCATTAGATAGACCTTCATGTTGGGTGTCCATTGGAAATCCACGAAGGTCACAGTCTTCGCCTTGGGAGTTCCCAGCAAAATCGCATTGATGTGCCCTTGCCAGGTGTAGCGCAGCTCATCGCCCTCGACTGTCTTTCCCTCCGCATGATCCCATGGCTGCGTATCGTAAATCGCATCGCCATTCTGTTTGAGCCATGCGCCTAGTTCCTTCAGCCGCTCCATCTGCACCGGCGGAATGGTTCCATCGGCCTCCGGCCCCACATCCAGCAGTAGGTTGCCGCCCTTGCTTACAATATCCACCAGCAAAGCGATCAATTCTCCCGGCGCAATCGTCTCCGCCTCGCCCTCAGCCCGGTTATAGCCAAAGGACCGGCCCAGCCCTCTGCATTCCTCCCATTTCTTCTTGATGATCTGGTTTGGCTTGGTGTATTCCGGCGAGGTAAAGTCCGCGTGCGCAATCCCGAAGCGGTCGTCGATAGCTCCGTCTGGAACTGCGTTGTAGTAGTCGGCCTCCACCTCCAGGGCTTTGCCAGTCTTCGGCCAGTCAATATCGTTCCACAGCACCGAGGGGTGGTAGCGCTCGATCAGCTCGTGAATCTGCGCGTAGGCATACTTGCCATACTCTTCGCTCTGCGGCTTGACCGTTTCGTAATCCTCTGCTTTCCGTATAGGCCCCGGCACAAAGGTCCAGTCGTATCCGCCGGAGTAGTACAGCCCCATGTGCATTCCCTGTTTGGTGACCGCGGCCGTCAGCTCGCCTACTATGTCGCGCGCTGCGTGCTGCCGGTCTGCCGGAAGAGTGGGATTGGGGATTGAACTGGGCCAAAGCGTGAAGCCCTCGTGATGCTTGCTGGTCAGCACCACGTACCTTGCGCCGGACTGGCGGAAGATCTTGGCCCACTCGTCCGGCTTCCATTTCTGGATCTCGCGATTAAAAACCGGTGCAAAGTCGTAATAGTTGTAATCCGCTCCGTAGTGCTCACGATGGTAAGCCTGTGTGGGCGAGCCTTCGATGCGCATGGTGTTGTAATACCACTCTGCGTATGGATTGTTTCGTATGTAGTCGTCCGACGAGAAATCATGTTCGGGATGCGACACCGGCGCCCATCCTGGCACCGAATACAATCCCCAGTGGATGAAAATGCCCAGTTTCGCATGGGTATACCAGAAAGGAACCTGATGCTTGTCGAGTGATGCCAGCGTCGGCTCATACTTAACAGGCGCCTGCGCTGAGCACTCCATGCATTGCAGTGCAAAAGCCATAATGAAAATTCCGATAAACAGTTTCATGCGAGCCATCGTAACTCCTTTTCCTGTGAGTTTTAATTGTATCCAGAGCCGATAACCATTGTAAGCCTTGATTGGAAAGTTGGAATATGAACCCCAACAACTCACGCACAAAATAAATCAGGGCTTAGTCCCTGAAGTTAAGCCAAATTAGCTTACCTCAACGACTAAAGCCCTGACAGATTACTGCCCTGCCCTCAGAACGCCGCGATCGTCTGCCGCAAACTATAGGAGCTGAGCGTCTTGATGTAGTTGCCGCGGTCAAACGCGGAGGTGTCAGGCACAGAGCGGCGGCTGAGGCAGCCGCGTGTCTCCCACAGCGAGGCATACTCGCGCTTCTCCAGCCAGTAATTCATGTCATCCAGCACCTTCCGTATATGCTCGATGCCGTGAATGTGCAGGGCCGACGCCATCAACACCACGCTTCCTCCCGCCATGATGCTCTTGAGCACGTCCTCGGCTGAGTGAACGCCGCCGGTGATGGCGATGTCGAGCTTCACGTTGCCGTAGAGAATCGCCGCCCAGTGCAGTCGCGGCAGCAACTCCGAGGGCTTTGAGAAGTGCAGCGTGGGCCGAACCTCCAGTGTCTCGATGTCGAAGTCCGGCTGATAGAGGCGGTTAAATATCACCACGCCGCGCGCTCCCGCCGCCTCCAGTTGAGCAACCAGGTGCGGCAGGCTGGTAAACGACTGCGACAACTTCACCGAAACCGGTACCTTGACCGCGGCGGTAACCGAGGACACAAGTTTCAGCAGTTGCCCCTCCATTTCTGCTGAGGTCTGGCTTTTGTCCGTGGCCAGCGCGTAAGTATTCAGCTCGATGGCGTCGACGCCGGCCTTCTCCATATCCTTGGCAAAGCGCACCCATCCGCCGGGTGTGGCGCCATTCAGGCTGCCTAGGATGGGAATCTTCACTGCCTCCTTGCAACGCCGCACGTGCTCCAGGTAGGCTTCGTGCGTCATGCAGTAGTCCTTCATGTCCGGCAGGTAGCCGAGCGACTCTGCATAGGAATCCGTGCCCCTCGACAGATCATCGTCCAGCGCCCGCGATTCCAGGGCCAGTTGCTCCTCGAAGAGCGAGTGAAGCACGATCGCCGCGGCGCCGCAATCTTCCATGTGGCGAACGTTGTCAATCGGCTCCGACAACGGCGTGCTGGAGACCACCACGGGGCCTTTCAGCTTCATACCAAGATAGTTTGTTGAAAAATCGATCATTCCGCACCTCCGGCAGTCTCAGCCGCCAGCTTTTGCTCGGACTTATCCTCAGGTTTCTCCGCGGGAGCGATATTTGGCGTCTCCCCGCGGCCCGGCATCGCGGCCCGAGCCGAGTATACGCGCCACTGCCGCTCGACATCATCCTGCGCTTCCTTAAGCAAAAATGCCGCCAGCTCCGGATTGCCCCGCGCCAACATAGTATAACGGGCCTCGCGATATGCGTACTCCTTAAGCCGGATTGACGGCGCCTTGGAGTCAAGTTGGAAGGGATTCTTGCCCTCTTCGCGCAACACAGGGTTGTAGCGCATCAGAGGCCAGTAACCCGATTGCACAGCCAGTTTCTGCTGCTCCAGTCCATGCACCAGGTCGTATCCATGAGCGATGCAGCTGGAGTAGGCGATGATGATCGACGGCCCTTCGTGCGCCTCGGCCTCCTGGAAGGCCTTCACTACGTGGCTGTCGTTGCCGCCCATAGCCACCTGCGCCACGTACACCGAGCCGTAGCTGACGGCTTCCATGGCCAGGTCTTTCCGGCTAGTCGTTTTGCCGCTGGCGGCAAACTTGGCCACCGCCCCGCGAGGCGTCGCTTTGGACATCTGCCCGCCGGTATTCGAGTAAACCTCAGTATCCAGCACCAGTACATTCACGTTCTTGCCTGAGCCGAGCACATGGTCCAGCCCGCCGAAGCCGATGTCAAACGCCCATCCGTCACCGCCCAGTATCCACACGCTCTTGCGCACCAGCGAATCTGCAATGGCGAGCAGGTTGCGCGCATCCGAGCTCTTGTTATTGGCCAACTTCTCTTTCAGCGCCTTCACCCGCTCTCGCTGCTGGTTCACTTCGGTTTCGGTATTCTGCGCGGCGCCCAGCAGGCCCTTTGCCAATTCGTCGCCGATGGCCCCTGCCAGCCGCGTCACCAGCAACTCGGCAAACTCCTTCTGCTGGTCGAGAGCAATTCTCATGCCAAAGCCAAACTCGGCGTTGTCTTCAAACAGCGAATTGGACCACGCCGGCCCCTTGCCCTGCGCATTAGTCGCATAAGGCGTAGTGGGCAGGTTGCCGCCGTAAATCGACGAGCATCCAGTTGCGTTGGCTATATACAGCCGGTCCCCGAACAGTTGCGTCAGCAACTTGATGTAGGGCGTCTCTCCGCAGCCCGCGCAGGCGCCGGAGAACTCAAACAGCGGCTGCAGCAGTTGCAGATCCTTCACCTGGCCATGCGACAGTTTGGAGCGATCCACCTCGGGAATTCCAAGGAAGAACTCCCAGTTCGTCCGCTCTACCTCGCGCAGCGGCTGCTGTGGTGCCATGTTGATGGCCTTCTTGCTGGCGTCGCTCTTGTTTTTCACCGGGCAAGCTTCTACGCACACCGCGCATCCGGTGCAATCCTCAGGAGCCACTTGCAGCGTGTAGCGGTCCTGCTCCATGCCCTTCCACTTCGGCTTGGCCCACTGCAAGGTTGCCGGCGCTTTCTCGGCAAGCTCCTCCGAGTAGACCTTGGCGCGAATCACCGCGTGCGGGCAAACCATCACGCATTTGCCGCACTGAATGCACAAATCCTTGTCCCAGACGGGAATGAACTGCGCAATATTCCGCTTCTCCCACTGCGCCGTTGCGCTGGGGAAGGCTCCCCCTGCCGGAATCGCGCTCACCGGAAGCTGGTCACCGTGCCCTCCGGCAATCTCTCCCAGCACTTCGCGCACAAACTTCGGCGCTTTGGGCGAGATGGGCGGAATCAGGTCGAAGCTGGATGAAACCGCCGCTGGCAGCTTCACCTTTTCCAGGTGCGCCAGCGCCGTATCCACCGCTTCATAATTCTTCTTCACCACCGCCTCGCCGCGCTTGCCGTAGGTCTTGTAGATGGCTTTCTTGATCTGCGTAATCGCCTCATCGCGCGGCAGCACGCCGCTAATGGCGAAGAAGCAGGTCTGCATGATGGTATTGATGCGCGAGCCCATCCCCGCCTCGCGCGCCACCTTGTAGCCATCGATCACGTAAAACTCGATCTTCTTGCGCAGTATCTCGTCCTGCGTTGTCTTGGGCAGCTTGTCCCAAACTTCGGCCGCCGAGAAAGGCGAGTTCAGCAGGAAGACCGCGCCCGGCACCGCCGCCTCCAGCACGTTCATCTTCTCCAGGAAGCTGAAGTTGTGGCAGGCCACAAAGCTTGCGCGCGTAATCAGATACGTTGACTTGATCGGCTTGGGGCCAAAGCGCAGGTGCGAGGTCGTCATCGACCCTGACTTTTTCGAGTCGTACACGAAATAGCCCTGCGCATAATTCGGCGTCTGCTCGCCGATAATCTTGATTGAGTTCTTGTTCGCGCCCACCGTGCCGTCAGAACCCAGCCCGTAGAACAGCGCCCTCACCGTCTTCGCGTCTTCCGTCGAAAAAGACGCATCATACGTCAGGCTGCTGTGGCTCACGTCATCGTCAATGCCGATGGTGAAATGGTTTTTCGGCGCGGCCTTGGCCAGTTCGTCGAAGATGCCCTTGACCATCGCCGGCGTAAATTCCTTCGACGACAAGCCGTAGCGCCCGCCAGTTACCGTGGGCATTTTGGCAAACGGCAGCTTGGCGGCGTTCTCTCCCAACACCGTCATCACGTCCATGTAGAGCGGCTCGCCGCTCGCGCCCGGATCCTTGCAGCGGTCCAGAACAGCAATCGACTTCACCGTCTTGGGCAGCGCGGCCAGAAAAGCGCTGGCGTCAAATGGCTTGTACAGGCGAACCTTCAGCACTCCCAGCTTCTCGCCCTTCTGATTCAGCGCCTCTACAGCCTCTTCAGCAGCCTCTGCGCCGGAGCCCATCAGCACGATCACCCGCTCGGCGTCCTTCGCGCCGTAGTAATCGAACAAGTGATACGCGCGGCCCGTCTCCTTGGCAAAGCGGTCCATCACCGACTGCACAATCCCCGGAACCGCCTTATGAAACGGCGTGCAGGCCTCGCGTGCCTGGAAGAACACATCCGGATTCTGCGCCGTGCCGCGAATGAACGGCCTGTCCGGGCAGAGTGCATTCTGCCGGAACTGGATGATGTACTTGTCGTCCAGCATCGCGCGAATCGTCTCGTCGCTGATGGGGATAATCTTGCCCACCTCATGCGAGGTGCGGAAGCCGTCGAAGAAATGCATGAACGGAATGCGCGATTCCAGCGTCGCAATCTGCGCCACCAACGCCAGGTCGGCCACTTCCTGCACGGAATTGGAGGCCAGCATCGCCCACCCGGTTGACCGGCAGGCCATCACGTCGGAGTGGTCGCCAAAAATCGATAGCGCGTGCGTCGCCACCGTCCTCGCCGTCACGTGCATCGTCGCCGGGGTCAGCTCACCGGCAATCTTATACATGTTGGGAATCATCAGCAGCAGCCCCTGCGAGGCCGTAAACGTGGTCCCGAAGGCTCCCGCCTGCAACGCGCCATGAAGTGCACCCGCCGCTCCGCCCTCGCTCTGCAGCTCTTCCACAATGGGCAATGCGCCCCAGATGTTTTTCTTCCCCTCCGAGCGCCACTGGTCGGCCCACTCGGCCATCGGCGACGACGGCGTAATGGGGTAGATGGCCACAACTTCGGTAAGCCGGTAGGCAACCGAGGCGGCCGCCTCGTTCCCATCCAGAATAACCATATCCTTTTCACTCATTTACTTAGCCTCATAACGGGTTAGGCGGAAAAATGCCGCGACTTCTAGTCTCTTCGTTGAGGGGTTAAGTGGCTGTGATGCAACGCACATAATGGGAACCAAATCCCAGAATGTGTGATGAAATTCTCATAATTGAGACGTTCCAGCTTCTTCGGTCTTTAGGATAAACAACCGTCCCTATTGCTTTCGCTCGCATTATCTCCTATGCTCGATGCATGGAATTACTCACCCATGATGAGCTTGTGCGTCTGACCCCGCCGGAGCGCCTGATGCTCATCTCGCAGCTTTGGGACAGCTTGGAAGACAACCACCTTCCCCTGACTGCCGCGCAGCGGGAGGAGCTTGACCGCCGTCTTCGAACGCTCGACGAAGACCGGCGCGTGGGCATCACTTGGGCGGCCTTGAAGTCCGAGCTTGAGCTGCGTTGCCCGTAGTGCATCCTGTTATCTTTACCCTGCGCGCCCGCGCCGAGTTGATCGATGCGCAGGACTGGTACGAGAATGAGTCTCCCGGGCTGGGCCGGCGCTTCTGCGCGGCGGTTGACGCAACAGTTCAGCGCATAAGTGCCTCCCCCCGCCAATTCCCCGTAATCTACAAGAACGTGCGCCGCGCCTTGCTTCGCCGCTTTCCCTTTGCGCTCATGTTCGTCATCGAGGCTGATGAATCGCTCACCGTCATCGCCTGCTTCCACGGCAGTCGCGATCCGGCACACTGGAAAAAACGGACGTAAAGCACGAGAACCTGAAGCAGCCGCTTTGTAACAGGGCACGAATTTATTCGTGCCGCAAACGCAATTAAAAAGGACTCGGGCTTTAGCCCCTAAGATTACATCAAATAGGTGTAGCATAGTTCCAATGGACATTGCCAACAAACAAAGCCTTGCCTGGGCGCGGTTTCAGGCGTTGCAAAGTCACCTACCTTCCTCAGGGGATGAAGGCGAAGTGTCGAAATTCCATGAAATTGTTTCCGCGCTTGAGGAAGCATTTAATGTAGACCTGTCTTTGTTCCGTATTCCAGAAGCTGAATTGAAACAATACGAGGACGAATCTGGGAGCACAAGTTGGGTAGACGCAGGACGCTTCCCCGCACGCAAGCAAATGTCAGACAAGCGATTCTGCGATGAGAAACTAGCTCAGCGGAAGATAGATGGCATCGTGTTCTTTTTTCAGAATATTCAACCGATACCTGAACGTCCCAAAATCGGATTTTAAGAGTATGTTTTGCTAAGGCTTCGCCTGATGCGCCTCGAACCACTTCCGCGCTCTTTCCTGTTCGCGGGATAGATCAGCAGGTGCCAGGTGTGACGCGGATTCGTCTCGGAATTTCGCACCCTTTTCCGTGTCCGGGGCGTCAAGCTTGCCAGCAGCCACAAGATCAAGCCAAAAGTAGGCTTCAGCGTAGTCCTGGGGCACTCCCAAGCCCAAATAGTAGAAAATCCCAAGGTTGTATTGCGCCACGGTGACATCTTGTTCGGCAGCCTTGCGCCACCAGAAGGCCGCTTGCGCGAGGTCTTGAGGCACACCGTGGCCAACGGCGTACAAATTCCCAAGGTCGTTCTGCGCACTGGCCTCGCCCTGTTCAGCAGCCTTGCGATACCATGCTGCCGCTTGCGTGTAGTCCTGGGGAACAATCTGGCCTAGGGCGTACGAAGACCCAAGTATTTCCTGCGCGCCAGCAACTCCTTGCTCAGCCGCTTTGCGATACCACACTAAGGCTTGCATATGGTCCTTAGGTACACCCAAGCCTATGTAGTAAAAATACCCAAGCTCGTTCTGTGCCTTAGCATTGCCTTGCTCAGCCGCCTTGCGATACCATGCTGCGGCTTGTGCGTAGTCCGGGGGAACACCCAAGCCCGCGTCGTACAAAAACCCAAGTTCTTCCTGCGCGCCAGCGTCGCCTTGCTCAGCTGCCTTGCGAAACCAGAGAATAGCTTGCGTGTAATCCTGCCACACACCCTCCCCCTTCAGATATGCGCGAGCAACGGTTGCTTGAGAGATGGCATCTCCAGCATTCGCCTTGGCCAGCACAGCCGGGTCAATGCCTTTGGGTTGAGCTTGAGTCTGGGCCTGGAACTGTAGAGGGAGCAGGGCAAGCGCGATGGCCGCGATCAGGGCAAATGCGACGATAATCGGTTTGGCGAGTTGCTTACGGTGTATTTCCATAGCGCCACTCGGAATCGCAACAAGAATAGCACAGATTCACCGTTTCTTCCCCTTTTTAGGTAAGAATATTTTCATTCCCAGCCAATTTATGTATTTGCATATAATTTCCCCCTTTCGGCGCACAATCATCCCATGAACAATCTCCAGATGCGCGGGCCGTTCCTGACTATTGTTTCCTGTTCCCTGATCCCTGTTCCCTGCTTTTTGAACGGCCGGGCACTTAGCTGACATTTTAGACC